>Ga0210407_10000019_pt1 | contig 249213 bp, 241 predicted proteins | sample IncBWC27MmetaG_FD_150860 | JGI IMG/M metagenome (GOLD analysis project Ga0210407, IMG submission 150860) | Forest soil microbial communities from Barre Woods Harvard Forest LTER site, Petersham, Massachusetts, United States - Inc-BW-C-27-M | ecosystem: Environmental > Terrestrial > Soil >... | reverse complement strand
CCTCTGGCAGGATTTCTTCAACGCGTGCGATTACATGGTCGATTCTGGTTGTGGCGCCCACGCGAAATTTTCGACCGGGTCTGATCAAACATTTCCAGCGCGCGCGTCCGAGACGCTCGACCAACAAAAATTCGATCGCGCCATCATCGGAGAATTTTCTCGCTGGGACTACACGCGTGTCGTTAAGAACAAGTAGATCTCCCGGGCTGAGCAGTGTTCTCAATTCGACGAACTGTCGATGTTCGATGGTTTGCGCATCGCGCCGCAAGACCATCATGCGAGCGTCCTCGCGTTGCGGCCGCGGCCGCTGCGCGATCAGCTCGGCAGGCAGATCGTAGGCGTAATCCGAAAGCCGCGCGTCCATGGCTTAATGTCGAACATAGCCATTCTGGCTGCACCGCCCAACGAATGCGCTGTCCGTAGTCCTTAAATCAACGGGCAACGTGCCGTTGGGCATACGGGCTCGAAGCCCATGTTCCGGAAAAAAATTGCCGCCGTGCGCAAAACCTTGGATGATCGCCCCGAATGCAAGAGCCTGCTATTGATCTCGTCATCGCGGCCCTGGAAAGAATTCGTGAGACGAGTGATCGATTGCCGCGCGCATCGAGAAATTCGCTCACGCGATTGCACCGCTTTACTCCCAACAAAGCGGAACTGCTCGCGCCGGTTCGTGAACGGGTTCGCGTTTGCACGAAGTGTCCGCACCTTGCCTGTTCGCGCACGCAGACTGTTTTCGGCGTAGGAAATCCGGACGCCGAGATCATGTTCATCGGCGAAGCGCCGGGCGTGGATGAAGACGCGCAAGGTGAGCCATTCGTCGGACGCGCCGGACAATTGCTCACGAAAATCATTAAAGCGATGGGTTGTGCGCGCGGGGACGTCTATATCGCAAATATTCTCAAATGCCGGCCTGACATGCCGCCCGGTTCGTTTGGAAATCGAGTGCCGACGCCGCTCGAAATGCAAACCTGCCGGCCATACCTGGTCGAGCAGATCGACATCATTCAGCCGAAGGTTCTGGTCGCACTCGGGGCGGTTGCGGTCGAAGGTTTGTTGGGCACGCGCGGAACGATGCGGGAGTTACGCGGCAGATGGCACTCGTACAATGGAACGCCGTTGATGATTACTTATCATCCCGCCTATCTGCTGCGGAACCAATCGCCCTCGGAAAAACGGAAAGTCTGGGAAGACATGCTTCAGGTGCTGGAGCGGCTAGAACGACCGGTCACGGAAAGACAGCGCAATTATTTCCTGTAGCGACGCTCTACTTGTCTCGCCGTAGCTTGGCGAAGGCGGATGTGCGTCGCATTAATTCGAGCGACCCCGAATGCTTTCGGGGCCGCTACAGTGATAATCGCCGGAACATCGCGTCGATCCGCGAACGCGATGCGAATGTGATCGCCATTGATGCAATCATCGCCTGCACTTCGCCGCGAGAAGCTTTGATTTTTCGCTGCAACATCGTTGCACCTGCGCCCCGCAAGAGTGCGAGTGTGCGCGTGCCGATCAGCGCGGGCAAAACCGTCGCTGCTCGAATGCGCCGATGTCGAATGGCCCGCGAATATTGCATTCCGGCTTCGATGCCCTGCTTGGCTCTTTCGAGCCACTTTCGATAAATTGGCTGAAAACGCTCCGGTTCACGAAGAATCTGTGACGCGTCTATCCGCGCCGTAGCCAATTCTTCATTCGGAAAGTAACATCTACCCGCGCGAAGATCGGCGCCGGCATCGCGCAGGATATTAATTAATTGCAATCCCATGCCGTAACGCTTGCCGTGATCGATCATCTCTTCTGCGCTCAGCCTGGCGAATTTCCGCACATGTCGAAAGCAGAGCCGTGTCCAAAATTCGCCGACACACCCGGCCACGAGATACGTGTATTCATCCAGATCGGCGGCGGTGGCGAGCGCGTGAACTTCGGCCGGATTACCGAAGCGTTGCAGGTCAAGCGTTTGGCCCTGTGTGATTTTCGCGAGCACGGCGCGAACGTCATCCCGATCAGCCCCATTCAATTGCTCGAGCCATTCCAAACAATGAGGCAACGATTCGAGAAGCGTTCGCTCGGCCGCATTTTCCCGCAAGGGTGCGAACGACGCGACAAGATCGGCAATCGAACCAACGGGGGTCGAACGAGATGAATGGGCGACGCCACCGGGTGAGCTCGGCGCGGCGAGCAAATCAAGGCCTTCTCGCGAAGCTTTGCCTTGAATCATGTTCGACAAAGTTTGCAGAGTTTGCGCGCGCACGGCCCACGGGATTTGCGCGGTGTCTGCCACGGTGTCCGTTGCCCGCGCCAGCAGATACGCTAGCCCAACCGGCTGACGCAAGCGCCAGGGCAAAATTCGAATGGAAAGATAGAACGATCGCGACACCGAGCGCAGAATCGATCCGCCCAGGGGCCGAGCGGAAAAGTCAATCCGGCCGCTCATGCCTTGTCATTTTGACCAGACCTCATTGTCCGACATTTCGAATCTCGATCCGATTCGGGGCCGAGTTGCCCAGACCGAGCTGGCCAGCGATCGACACGTAATCGGCCATGTGACCGATGGCCGGCAGGCTCGCGCGGGCGCGCCATTGCTCCAATTGTTTCAACGCTACGGCGTCCAGCGCCACGGGGTCTTTGCTCGCGTAGAGGGTAGCGTGATGCAGCGCGTAGTTCGGCTGCGACTGAGGACCTCCAGCATATTGGGCGACCAGACCGTCCATCAAATTAAACACCACCTTCTTTGCGATCAGTGGATCGCTGTAAATTTCCGCGATGCTCTCCGCGCCAAAACGGGAGCCTTGGCTGAAGCGGCGCCAGTTATCGATGTTTGGGATGGTCACGTTGTAAAGACAACCAGCGATGCCGTTGGTTTCATTGCTGCTCATCACCGGAACGTTGACGATTTTTGTGACCTCGGTGGAAACGATGCGCGAAAAATGACTCAGGTTGCTCGTGTTCTCGGTGTCGGAAAGAAGCGGCATTTTCCCTTTATCACTCTTATATTCGAGATCGCCCCAAACCAGTTTTCCGAGCAACGGCATGGACAAGACGGCTTTAGAATCATATCCCTCGCGTGGCGCAATCGCTCTCAGCTGATAACCATCCGCCCCTGGCCGATAACCAGCTTCCTTGATTCCGCCCAGTGAGCGGTCCCACACGATGATGCTGCTGCGCGCATGTCCCGCGGCGACGAGACCATCGACAATCGCATTGACCACGTCATGATGCGTTGTGAAAAGTTCGCCGCCGGCCGCGCAGATTTTGATTCCGATCTCGTCATTCGGAGATACCAGCGACCCCCAGGCCCTGGCGATGTCAGGTTGACCGGTGGCCGCAAGAACGAGTCGATTCACCATCGCGTGCACGATGCGCGGATTCGTCTCGTAATCTTTGATCGCGTCCGGATCGTGCACCGCATACACGCTGGAGGGAGTGGGAGTTGGCCGCGAGCCTTGCGCAAACGCAGAGGTGATGGCGCAGAAAAAAACAAGAGCTAACTTTTGGATCGACAAGATACTTTGAGCGGTGGCAACGGACTTTATGAGCGACAGCGCGAATCACAACCCCGGAACTGTGGAGGCAGCCGTACCGGCTGCGGGCGACACGCCTCCCACCACAGAAGACATGATTCGTCACATTTACGTTCATATCCCGTTCTGTGCGCGCATCTGCCCGTACTGCGCGTTTTACAAAACGCTGATGGACCCTTCGCAGACACAGCGATTTTGTGCCGCGATTCTACGTGAACTCGAACAGCACAGCGCATCGCGCAAGATTGTTCCGTCGACAGTTTATTTCGGCGGCGGGACGCCGACTGCGCTGTCCACCTCGCAACTGGAATTTCTTCTGCGCGGATTTCGCGAGCGGCTCGATTTGTGGCAAGTAAAAGAGTGGACGATCGAAGCGAATCCCGGAAGTGTCTCTGCCCGCAAGGCGGACATGCTGCAAAGATTCAGCGTCAATCGAATTAGTCTCGGCGTGCAATCGTGGAATGACGAATTGCTGAGAATTTTGGGACGCGAACATAATGCGCAGCAAGCGGAGAAGTCATTTTTCATTCTGCGCGACGCCGGATTCTCAAATATCAATGTCGATCTTATGTTTGGGCTTCCCGGACAAACCCGAGAACAATGGCGAACCACGCTTGAGAAGACGATCGCACTGCAGCCTGAGCATATTTCCGCTTATTGCCTGACTTACGAGGAAGACACAGAGTTTTTTCTGCGCCATTCGCGTGGTGAACTTCGCTCGAATGCCGACATTGAAGCGGATTTCTTCGAGATGACGATGTCGATCCTGGAAGATGCAGGCTACGAACATTATGAAACCTCGAACTACACCCGCCCCGGCTTGTCTTCGCTGCACAATCGCGCTTATTGGGCCGGCGAGGATTATCTCGGCATCGGCCCGAGCGCATTTTCCACACGCGGGTTGCAACGCTGGCAGAATATTGCTGATTACCGCGAATACACCGCGCGCATTTTCCAAGACCAATCAACGATTGGATCGACCGAGAATCTAACATCGACGATGAAACGCTCGGAAAGAATCGCGCTTTCACTTCGAACACGCGATGGAGTTTCCGGCCACTTGCTTGATAATTGGCCTAACGAGACCGGCGAATTCATCGCGCGAGGTTTGCTTCGACGATCGAACGGCAATTTTGTTTTGACCCGCGCCGGCAAATTACTGGCAGACTCCGTGGCGGAAGCATTTCTGTAGCCGCATTTCGGTAGCCGCTGTAGCCGCCGCCCTGTGGGCGGCGCGGCGCATGTGTGAAATGTAAACCCGTGTCGCGCTCGCCGCGGCGAGCGGCTTCAACGATGGATAAAGATTTTATTCAACTGCTCCGTAACGCCGTTGACGGCGGCTGAACTCCTCGACCGCGGCGAAGAGATCTTTTTTTGTGAAATCAGGCCAGAGTCTCGGCGTCACGTACATTTCCGTGTAGGAAAGTTGCCACAGAAGGAAGTTCGACAAGCGCATCTCGCCCGAAGTGCGAATGAGCAAATCGGGATCGGGATAGTATCGCGTATATAGATGTTTGCTGAACATTTCGACATCGATCATCGCTTTGTCGATGTGGCCGAGCTCGACCGCGCGGAGCAGGCTCTTGACTCCGTCGATGATCTCCAGCCGTCCCCCGTAACTGAGCGCGAGAATCAGCGTGAGTCCGTTATTGGATGAAGTGGCTTCGATCGTTTTGTGCAATTGTTTCTGGCAACTTTCGGGAAGATCAGTCAGCCGCCCGATCGCCTGAAGGCGAACATTTTTCTCAATCAGCTCCGGCGTTTTTTCCTTCAGAAACTTTTCCAGCAACCGCATCAGCGCGAAGACTTCGCTTTTTGGACGCTGCCAGTTTTCCGCTGAGAATGCGTAAAGCGTGAGATACTCAATCTTCAATTCGCCGCAGCCTTCCACGCATTCGCGCGCCGCGTGCGCTCCTTGTTCGTGGCCTTTGATGCGTGGGAGACCGCGCGCCTTGGCCCAGCGGCCGTTGCCGTCCATGATGATAGCGACGTGCCGAGGAACCGATCTCGCGCTATGGGGCATGGCTAGAGAATGATCGTCTGAGCGCGGGTTGGACCGACACTGATGATCGATAATCTGGCTCCGGTGAGTTTGGCAACATATTTTACGTAATCTTTTGCGGATGAGGGCAGTTGTGAAAGTTTCCGCGCTGATTGCGTAGACTGATTCCAGCCGCGCATCTCTTTGTAAATCGGTTCGCAATTGTCGAGTTGGGCTGCATCGCACGGCGGAACATCCAGGCGCTTTCCATTTAACCGATACCCTACGCAAACACGAATTGGATCGACCTGGTCGAGCCCATCCAGATTGGTAATGGCGAGCTCATCGATGCCATTGATCATCGTTGCATAGCGCGTGGCCACGGCATCAAACCAGCCGCAGCGGCGCGCCCGGCCAGTAGTCGCGCCAAACTCGCGCCCTAATTGGTGAAGCATCCTGGCTAATTCTTCATCTTCGGTCGGCAAAGCCCCCTCGCCTACGCGCGTCGTGTACGCTTTCATGACTCCGACCACGCGATCCATCCGCTGCGGCGGCACGCCAGTGCCGGTGCACGCACCGCCCGCGGTCGTATTCGAAGAGGTAACGTACGGATATGTGCCGTGATCGATGTCGAGAAATGTGCCTTGCGCGCCTTCAAAGAGGATTTCTTTGCCGCGCTCGAGGGCGCGATGAAGATAAACCACTGTGTTGTCGACAAACGGGCGCAACTTTTCCCCGGCGGCAAGATAACTTTCGTTCACCTCGCGAAAATTGATCGGCTTTGCCCCGAGCGCCTGGAGGATGCTGTTGTTCTCGAGAATTTTGGCCTGCAACTTTTTCGAGAAAAGAATCGGCTGCATCAGATCTGACATGCGCAGGCCGGTGCGGGCGGCCTTGTCGCCGTAGGCCGGACCGATCCCGCGTTTCGTCGTCCCGAGTTTCGCGCGGCCCTGGCGCAACTCGCGTTGCTCATCGAGCAGCCGGTGATAAGGCAACACCAAGTGAGCGCAATCGCTGATGAGCAGGTTCTTGCCGATGACGATTCCCAATTTGCGCAGACCTTCGATTTCTGCGACCAGCGCGATCGGATCGACAACGACGCCGTTGCCGATCACGCAAATCTTTCCGCGCCGGAGTATTCCCGATGGAATCAGGTGCAGAATGTACTTGGCACCGCGATGGATGACGGTGTGGCCGGCATTGTTCCCGCCCTGACTCCGCACGACGACGTCGACCTTGGCTGTGAGCACGTCGATGATCTTCCCCTTCCCTTCATCGCCCCATTGCGCGCCGACTAGAATCGTGTTCGCCATCGAAATTGAAAATGGGCAAAAAATTTTCCCGATGCGTCCGGCCGGACACGCTCGGGACTGCCGACAAAGAATATGTTACGGCTAGGCGGCTGCAAGGGATTTTGCTTTTGTCGATGCTTCGGTCGCTCGCGGCCGCCGCTACGGACCGAGACAAAAATAAACATCCAACTCGCTGACCAGCCGCGTTAAGTCAGTCATGTCCACAATTCTGTTGATTATTCTCGTGCTTCTCCTGATAGGAGCGTTCCCGGCCTGGCCATATAGTTCTGGCTGGGGTTATTATCCGAGCGGAGGAATCGGTCTGATCTTATTGATCGTGCTGATTCTTGCGCTGGCTGGCCGATTGTAATTTCGGTGAGAGTGCGCTGCGTTGTCAGCGCCTCCGATCATTATTACCCCGCGCGATTTAATGCTGCGATGCCAGCGCCTTTTTCAACGCCGCTGCCGATTCATCGGTCCCGCCGCGATGATGCGAATAATTCCGCGCCTTGTCCCACCGAATGGCCGTGTCGTGCGTGAATGTGTTCATCGCGACGCGGTACGTCCTAGCGGCTGTTTGCAGATTTCGATGCGACAGAATGAACTGGCTTGGGTCGTAGTAATTGCTGAAGTCGTGCGCAAATGCATCGCGGCTCATTCCGATGGTGATGTTTTTGCGGATCTCCAAATGCAGGTGTGCATCGTATAATCCGTGCGCTGTGCCCATAGTGGCAATTTTCTCCCCACGCGCAACGCGTTGCCCACGCTGCACCAGGATGCTGTCCAGATGGCCATAAAGTGAATCGATATTTTTGATCGCGCCGCCTTCTTTATAAGCGTGGCGTACGATGACGACATTCCCCCAGCCCATGTGACAATCGCGCGCGAAGACCACGACACCGTCGCCGATACTGTGAATGGGGTCACCTAGATCGGTGTCTCCACCCCCGACCCCATCCCAATCTTCGCCAAGATGTCCGCCGGAACGAAATCCGCGCGCCTTGTAATAACCCTGCGCCTCCGGCTTACCCACGGGGAAATCGAAACCGTTTGCTAATTTGATGAACGCCGTGTCACCACTGAAGCTCAATGGGTGAGTACGAACCGGTTCATCCTCGCGTGCTGGCCGATCTAACGGTCGAACGACGGTCGTTTCCGGTTTCGGAGGGTGCGAGCTGGGGCGTGTCATGTTCGCCGGTTCAAGGCCGCGTAATTTTTCCCCTCGTTCAGCCGCGAGCACTCCCGCCCTTCGCATTTGCTCGACCGTGAGTTTAGCGGAAGCCGGTTCCTTTTTGCCAACTCGAGATTTCGAGGGTGCCGCAAGCACCGATTGGGCTCGGTCAATCTCTGGACCCGCTTGCTCGGAGATCGACGCCACTCGCTCGGGCGCGTTTGGTTTCGCTTCTCGTGCAATGATCACTTCCTGCGCGTGCGTTTGTCCGAGAAACGCGAAGCTGCAAAGCAACACTGTGGAAACCTTTTTCGGCATGAAAAGCGGCTCTTTTAGCCAAACTCGCGGCAGATGGCAAGCCCTGAATTTCGGGGACCTGAAAACTTTAGGCAGCCGCTTGTGGCGGTCTCACCCGAACCACCGGGAGCGGAAAGCGCAGCCGCAATTCGTCGCCGAGATAAATCTCAACATGATGCAACCCGTACTGCTGAAACTGGACACCGCCGAAGTAATGCACGTTCGTCGCGTGCCCTTCCATCTCCTTGAGCACGAACTCCACTTCCGCCTGAGCAATGACCTGCTGCTCATCCACGCCCACAATCCGCGACTTTTGCCGGAATTTTCCCGCGCCGCTGCACCAACGCGCCCAAATGCAAAGGCGCAAACAATTGACCGGTAGCGCCGGCGCCGGAATTACGTTGATGACACCGACGAGGGTTTGCATCCCATTGAATTCGCAGCGGACATCTTCGCACAACAGGCAGCTTTGCAGGTCGGGAAGGATTACGTCGGCCTCCATGGACAATCGATCACATGAGGCCGCGCGCCAGCAACGTCAATAATGCAATGCCTAGAACGAGCCGATAAATCGCAAATGGCGCAAGGCCGCGGGCGCGCACCCAATGCATAAACCAGGCGACCACACCGAGGGCGACAAAAAATGAAACCACAAACCCGATCGCGAGCACAATCCATTCATGGCCGTTCATCGTGAGCGGCGCGAGATTGCCCGCGGTTTCGCCGTGACGGTACGGCGCGACCGTTTTCAAAAAGTCGTAGCCGGTCGCCACAATCATCGTCGGCATGGAAAGGAAAAATGAAAACTCGAGCGCGGCCGGCCGTGACATGCCGGCCACTTCCCCCGCAGCAATGGTGGACATCGATCGCGAAGTTCCGGGAAAGACTGCTGAAAGAATTTGCGCCGCGCCGATCCAGACCGCTTGGGGCAAGCTCATCTCTTCCATGTGCGAGATGCGTGGGCGCGTGAAAACTGCATCGACGATCCACATCACGATGCCGCCAATTAAGAGCGCCCAGGCCATCACCCACAGACTTTCCAGGTTCTTGCCGATCTGTTTCGTCAAGGCCCACGCCGGGAGCGCGGTCACGACGAACGCGATCAACGTCAGACTCAACGGATGGGTGAAGATGGTGCGATCGCCGCGTTCGCCTTTCGGAAATGTGCGGATGAACTGCATGATCCGCTCCCGAAAATAGACCGGCAGCGCCAGGATGGCGCCAAGCTGAATGACGATGGTGTACATTTTCCAAAAGCCATCCTGAAGATCGATGCGCAGCAGCGCTTCGACGATACGCAGATGCGCGGTCGAGCTAACCGGAAGAAATTCGGTGAGTCCTTCGACAACGCCAAGTAGGGCCGATAATAAGAAATCAGACATCGGTTAAACCGTTGAAGGGTTGAAGGGTTGAAGCGTTAAAGAGTAAAAGCGTCGAAGCGTTGAGAAACACAGCTGCAATTTCTAATTTTTAATTCTTACCTTTACGAAAGCGCCTCGGCCCCGCGCTCGTCCGTGCGGATGCGGACGGCTTGTTCGACTTCCGCCACGAAGACTTTTCCGTCGCCGATCTTGCCCGTCCTGGCAGAGCGCAGAATCGCTTCGACCACAGGTTGGGCGCGATCGTCCGGCACGACGATCTCAAATTTGATCTTCGGCAGGAAATCTACCGTGTATTCGCTGCCGCGATAAATTTCGCTGTGGCCTTTTTGCCGGCCGAAGCCTTTCACTTCGCTAAGCGTCATTCCTTCCACGCCTACCTCGGCAAGCGCCTCTTTCACCGCCTCGGTTTTAAACGGCTTGATGATCGCCTCGATCTTTTTCACCGGCCCAAACTAGCTGTCCGCAAGAAAACGTAAATCGCTAATTCGTCGGATCGCCTGATTCAGTTCCGGGGAGCACAACGCTTCAACGCTTCAACCTCTTTCAGCTCGGCTTCGACCATTTCGCGCACCAGTTGCGGAAAAGTTCCGGTCGGTTTCCAACCAAGTGTTTTGCCAATCTTGTCCGCGCAACCGACGAGACGCGCCGGCTCAGCCGGTCGATCGAACGACGGATCGTGCTTCACATATTTCTTCCACGGAAGATCGACCACTGCGAATGCGGCTTCGACAAATTCGCGCACGGAATGCGTCTCGCCGGTGGCCACAATATAATCGTCCGCGGTGTTGTGTTGCAGCATCAGCCACATCGCCTGCACGTAATCCTGGGCGCGGCCCCAGTCTCTTCGGCTTTCGAGATTGCCCAGGACAAGATCGGCATCGAGACCGCGCGCAATCCGCGCGACAGCGTGCGCGATCTTGCGCGTGACGAAATTTTCTCCGCGCCGCGGCGACTCATGATTGTAAAGAATGCCGTTGCACACGAAGAGTCCGTAGGATTGCCGGTAAACGCGCGCCAACTGGGTGGCGAAAGCTTTGGCGCAACCGTAAGGACTCGTCGGCAACATCGGCGTGGTCTCGGTTTGCGGCGTTTCTGCTGCATCGCCAAAAATTTCCGAGCTCGATGCGTGATAAAACCGCATCGGCTCTGGCTGATCGCGTGCGATCTCGAGCAGACGGAGCGTCGCCATGCCCGCTTCGTCGCAAGTGGACTCGGGGATCTCGAAACTCAGACCGACGTGGCTTTGTCCGGCAAGATGATAAAGCTCCATCGGGCGCACATCGCGAAAAATCCGGCGCAAGGTTGTTCCATCCGATAGATCGCCGTAATGCAAAAACAGTTGGTGATCGGAAATGTTTTCATCGCGCCGCAGATGCTCGATGCGCGAGCGGAGTAGATTGCTCGTGCGCCGCACGATCCCGTGGACCGCGTACCCTTTCTCCAGGAGCAGCTCGGTCAGATACGAACCGTCTTGTCCGGTAATTCCAGTGATGAGCGCGATCTTGTTAGAATTCTTCATGGCGAAACGCTGAACGTTCAACTTTCAACGTTCAATTGTCATCCTCGTTTGTAGAGACCGCTGGCGCTTAGCGGCAAATTCTGTGGTGCCGGCTGCAATCTCGGTCGCAGTCTTGCCTTCGTTCTGTGGCTCCATTAAATTATTAGGTAATGCATTTGGCCGAAACTCCCGAAGAACAACGCGCCTGGATGCAGCAATGGCGCGAGGCGGAAAAATATCTGCGCAAGGTAAAACGCGAAGAGCTGCGCGCCATGACGGACGAGGATGCAGTCGCTGCCTTCAACGCGCTGGATATGCCGCCCGAGCTCGTCTGGCGCAGTCCTGAGCGTGCAAATAGCGAGGGATTGATCGAACAGCAACGAATTTTCAACAAAGCGCGCCGTCATTAACAAGCTTTTCGAAGCGGCTCTTGAGTTCCAAGATTTCTGTGTGTCGCAGAATCATCGTTTCTGCTTCATTGGTGCTCTGGCTGTTCAAAGATGGGGTGAGCCGCGCCTAACGATAGGCGCAGATGTAACTTTGATTACTCGCTTTGAAAATGAGTCCGCTATTGTTTCCTCACTCACAGAGAAGTTTCGACCCCGGCGGCCAGACGCAGCTGAATTTGCCTTGAAGGCTCGCGTCGCGCTGCTCTTCGCCTCGAACGATGTTCCCATTGATATCGCCTTGGGCGGTCTGCCTTTTGAAGAGCGCACCATAACGCGCGCTTCGCTATGGGAGATTTCCAGGAAAGACAGTCTCGTCACGTGCTGTGCTGAAGATTTAATTGTGCACAAGGCTTTCGCCAATCGCGACCTGGACTGGCTTGATCTACGAGGAGTTCTCCGGCGCCAGGGACAAAAGCTGAATGTCGGTCTCATCTTTGAGGAGCTTCGACCACTTCTTCAGTTAAAAGAAGCGCCCGAAATCGAAGACCGATTGCGCAAGATGATGGAAAAAGAAAAGTCGGAGAATTGAGCCAACGCTTCGTCTTCTTAATCTCGCGGTTTCCCAGTTTTCCGCGTTTCAGCTTTTCTCTGCGTCTGCTATTCTCCCGCGCTGAAATCCGATGAAACTTGCCGACGTCGAAGCAATCCTGCGCGCGCTGAATGGCGCTCACGTGCGGTATCTTATCGTGGGTGGCCTCGCTGTTGTCGCCCATGGGTATCTTCGCCTAACGGTCGATGTCGATATTGTCCTGAATCTTGAACGCGAAAATGTTTTGCGCGCAATGAGAGCGTTGGAAGTCATCGGCTATCGTCCGCTTGTTCCGGTAAAGAGCGAACAATTTGCGGACGAAACGCTGCGCGAATCCTGGCGAAAGGAGAAACATATGATTGTTTTTCAATTGGCAAATCTGAACCGCCCATCCACGCGGCTTGACATTTTCGTAAGCGAACCGTTCGACTTCGATGAGGAGTACGCGCAGGCCGAGTGGCTTGATGTTGCGGGAATTCCTTCTCCAATCCTGCGAATCGAGACCCTGATCGAAATGAAACGCGCGTCCGCCCGGTCGAAAGACTTAGGCGACGCTGGAGAATTGAAGAAATTATTGGATATTAGGGCTAATGAGCGCGCCAACGATTAAGCCGATTTCTCCGGAGGAACGAAAGCTTTGGGAAGCGCACAACATTCAAACCCTGCGCGAATGGCGTGCAATTCCCTTCTCCAGGAAAATCCAAATGCTCGAGGAAATGGAGGAAGTCGCGCGCGCGTTTCACGGTCCCGCAGTCGCGGGGTCGCCCGGAGAACACGAAGAGCGCACTACCCTGTAGCGGGGGCAGCCTTCCTCTCTTCGGGGCGGGGGAGGAGCTTTTTTACAACTCCTCGAGCGTTCGAGATCCGTCCACTCGCTTTACAGCCCGGGGACAAGCGTCCCGTCCGGGTGGCGATTGTTGAGCAGTGTGACACCGGTTCCCGACACTTGGTTAATTGATGGTCCAACTATATTGTTGGAGATGGTTGCATTGGTTAACGGTGACGCCGCGATCCCCCAGAATTGTTGGAATCCGCCGCCAGTGTCATCGAAGGTAACCGTGTTGTCACCGATGGTAAGATTCGTAGTTGCTGCATTGGAGATGGTAATTCCGTAGCTTCCTCCGTACGGCACGCGATTTTGGATCGAGAAATTATTCCCGCTTATTTGAATGTTTTGCTTGGGTAATGTGGAAGAGTTAAGTCCGACACCCGCCGCCCCGCGTATCACCGTGTTGTTGGTGACACGCAACCCATCACACGATCCAGTGTCGTGATGGGCTGCTCCCTGACAATCAACGAAAGTATTGCCGTCGATCTGGCAATCCTTCACGTAGGCAAGATTTACTCCGCCAGAATTAAATCCGGTGTTGAGTCCATTGTTCACTCCAACCGCAATGGATGAAACGACCTTGGAGTTAGCGATTACATAAGGCGGCCAGCCAAAAAGCCCGAATGGCGAACTGTAGTTGCCCTGTGGCAGCTCTGCCCTGCAAGATTGAATGACATTGCCCGTACCGTTTCCATTTCGCGACGCTGTTAGTGTAATGGCAAACTCCTCTTGCAAGTTCGCCAGTGACCCGTAGTTGTTGATGGAACGCACTCGCTCGATAAGAGTATTGCTTCCCGAGATGGTGATCGCGCCAATTTTGATGTTTTTTTCGCCACCGGCGCCGGTGTCCGCCGTCGTGGAAATCTCCGTCCAATTCGCGTCACACGTTAAGTCACGGACAATCACATCGTCCGTGGTGGTGTTCGGGTCAGACGCGAGACAGCTTACGCCACCGTGGATTCCCGAGGCATTTCCTCCCATTTGCACGGTTGTGTTGTCCATTCCTGCGCCTTCAAGTACCCACCCGGATTTGACCGCCCAGGTCCCCTTTGTTATGGCTGTGCGAAACGTTCCCGGCCCGAGGTGAATAGTCGTGTACGGGGGAGTCTTGGAATTATCTCCCATGATCGCATCAAACTTGTCCATCGTGCTGCCGTCGTAAGGATCGCTCTCTGTGCCCGAGCCTGCCTGGCCGTCAGTTCGGACGGCGATCCAAACTTCGCGCGTCGAAATAGGGTCGAGATCGTAAGCTTCCACCAGCCCAATCCCCGTTGTATTGTTTACCCCGTGGACAATGGCCGTGTAATTCCCCGGATTCAGCGTGGTCAGGATCGCCGGTTCGAGTGAATTTGATGGCGCCAGGCCCGTGGCAGCAATGGCGGCATGCTGAGGGTTGCTCACCCAATTATCATTGCTTGAGAGCAGGTTGCCGGACCCATCGTGAAGTTCCAAAACGGGATTGGCCAGAGCACCGGCTAGCGGCAAGGAAGGCCCAAGCGCGCGCACGATCACCGTTTTCGACCCGCTTCCCGCCACGATAACTCCTCCGATCAGCACTTCATCACCTACCCCCACCCAACCGCGCGTCGAAACATTCACCAAACGGGTCGCCGCAGAATCGAGCTCATAGCATTCGACTAATGCGATGCCGGTGGTGTTGTTCACGCCGCGCACAATTGCCGTGTAACTTCCAGGTTGAAGCGTCGCCATGATTGCAGATTCAAATGGATTCGTCGGCGCCAGGCCGCTGGCGCGGATTTCGCTCACTTGCGAGCTCGCCTGCCAGTTATCGTTCGTAGCGATGGTGGCGCCGGTCGAATCGTGCAACTCCAGCGTGGGATCGGCCATCGCCCCAATGACTCCGGCCCCAGTCAACGATGGTCCGAGGGCTCGCAAAATCACTTTCTTCGTGTCAGGCCCGCGCACGATAAATCCGCCGATCAGAACATCGTCGTCAACGCCCACATTCAGGCGGGTGGAAATATTTGCCAGATGACTCGAGCCGGGAGTTGGAGTAGGCGTTGGAGATGCCGTCGCGTAAATGGTCGTGGATAGCGAGGCTAGAAAAACAGCACCGCGCGCCAGAGCGATGGAGCAATTGGATCGAGACGGACCCGTAGGAAATGCCATAAATACCATAAAGCACACTGCGCGCCAGAGTTATGGGCTTATTTGGATTTCTTTTGTCCAAATTATTGATCCCGATTTTGCGCTGCTCCTGGCGTTCGGGTCCGTCGCAACCGGAAATCCTTGCCGAGGACAGGGCGGCGGAAACACCGAAAGGTTGGCCGCCCAAATCGATCAATACTAACTCAACCACTCAACTTGCTGTGTTCCGCCTCGGTTTCCTCGGCTTGATTTCCGCATTGACGTTTCTTTCGCAAACGACGCAAGCGATGGAATTCGTTGTAAACCAGCGTGATCCGGCGGCCTCTGACAAAAATTCCGGAAGCCGAACGAAACCGCTGAAGACGATCTCGGCGGCAGTTTCAAAAGTTCACGCCGGAGATAAAGTGACCATTCACGCCGGAGAATACCGGGAGACGGTAATTATCACAGCCTCCGGAACCAATGACGCGCCGATCATGCTAGAAGCCGCGTCTGGAGAAGTCCCCATCATCAAAGGTTCCGACGTGATCAGCGGGTGGACGCTAGATCATAATGCAGTCTGGAAGGCCCGGCTTCCCAAACTGCCTCCGCGTTCTCCGGATAGCAACGACGCGTCATTCTGGATAGCAAATGAGATTCATCGCGTGTTTATCCGCGACGGCATTCTGCTTGACGCACTTCATCTGCGCCGGGTGAGTGCAAAAGAGAGGCTTCAGCCCGGAAACTTCTTCCACGACACCGCGGATTCCACGCTTTACGTCTGGTTGCCGGATTCGGACGATCCCAATAAACACAAAGTGGAAGCTGCTGTGCGCGCAGCTTGGGTGAAGCTAACGGGCGACCACATTATCGTTCGCGGGCTCCAGATGCGCCACGCCAGTACGCTTGCAATAGGAAACTGGGCTGCTTGCAACATCTCCGGTAAAGGCTCGCGCCTGGAGGACTGCGTGATCACATGGGGTGATTTTGTTGGAGTCGGCCTGAGCGGTAATCGGAACAGTTTGGTCCATTGCGTACTGGCGTGTCACGGCAACTCCGGCATCGGAGGAACCGGCGAAGGCCATCTCATCGAGGGATGCCGGGTCATTTACAACAACATCGACAGATACGACCCGAGTTGGCATTGCGGCGGGGCAAAGCTAATCCCGAAATTCGATAAGGGTCGCATCATTGGAAACGAGTTTGCCTACAACATCGGGCCGGGCCTCTGGTTGGATGACAGCTGCAACGACAATCGGATAGAGCGAAATTTCTGTCACGATAATGAGACCGCGGGGATCGCGGTCGAAATTTCCGCTGGCAACCTGGTGCTGAACAATATTTCCACAGCCAACCGCAATCCGCTTGCGGGAGAGTTCCTGATCCCCGATCCAGAAGCGGAGAAGCAAGGGCGGCATAACCTTTTCCTCGGGCGGAAGCTCAATGACAGAACGCAATCGACGCTCATTTATCAAGGCGGAGGAGGTCTCGGAATTTTAATTTCGTCAGCGCCCGGCTCACGCGTGTACAACAACACCTGTTACCTTAACGAAGGCGGCGGCATAACTGTCGAAGGACCTTTGCGAGAGGCGGCCGGTGGTCCCATGTCCACTCGTGACTGCCACGTGCTGAACAATATCAGCGTTTATAATAAAGGCCCTCAGCTGATCTTGCGCAAAAATGGCATCGACCCAGACACAGCCGGAAATCTATCCGACCATAACCTGCTCCTCGCGGTCGGAGCGATTGTTGCTAAAAATGGTTGGGCCGGAGCGACAGCCTTCTCCGTAGCGGAGTGGCAACGCGTGAGCAGTCAGGATACGCACTCGCGCGAAGGCGACCCGCGCTTCGCCATGCCAACAATGGACGATTTCCGCCTTGTAGAAGGCAGCCCAGCACTGGACGCAGGGCAAGTAATACCCGGCGTCAAAGACGATTTCTTTGGACGAGACCGCCCGACGGGACACGTAAGCATCGGAGCCGCCGAAAAAAGCTCATTCGATTATCCCCGGCCACGGCTCTGGTGAGACACCGGTTGCAAAGAAGCTGATGATCAAACGAACGCTATGAGCCTAAAGAGACAAACTCTCCGGAGCATGGCGCGATTGCTCGTTGTCATCCCCCTAATCTCACCCTCGCAATTCGGCGATAGCGTTGGATCTGCTATTTTGCAGGCCGAACTTCACTAGTTTCGTGGAAAAGTTTGATTTCTTGATCGTAGGCGCAGGCTTCGCCGGCGCTGTGCTTGCCGAGCGCATCGCCAGCCAACTCGGCAAGAGTTGCCTGATTGTCGAGAAGCGCCAACACATCGGGGGCAACGCTTATGATCATTACGATGCGGCCGGTGTGCTGGTCCACGATTACGGGCCGCATTATTTCCGCACAAACTCTCAGCGCATCGTCGATTACCTGAGCCAGTTCACCGAGTGGCACGAAGTGGAGTACAAGATTTTGTCTTGGACTCATGGCCGCTACTGGCATTTCCCGATCAATCTCAACACGTTCGAGCAATTAATCGGCCGGCCATCGAACAGCGAAGAAATGGAAGCGCAGCTCGCGGAGTGGCGCGTTAAGATCGACAGCCCGAAGAATTCCGAGGAAGTAATCGTCTCGCAGGTCGGATGGAAGTTGTACGAGATGTTCTTCAAGAATTACACGCGCAAACAATGGCAGCGCGACGCCAAGGATCTCGATCCAAGCGTCTGCGGGCGAATCCCGATCCGCACCAACCGCGACGACCGTTATTTGTCAGAAAGGTTTCAGGCGCTACCGAAGGATGGTTACACGCCAATGTTCGAGAAAATGCTCTCCGATCCAAAAATCGAAATGCGGCTCAACACCGACTTTCGCGATGCGCGCGAACAAGTTCGATATAAACATCTCATCTACACCGGCCCGATCGATGAATATTTCGATCACTGCTTTGGTCCGTTGCCATATCGATCATTACGCTTCGAGCCGGAAACCTTGTCGCAGGAATATTTCCAGCCGGCCATGCAAGTGAATTACCCCAACGATCACGACTTCACCCGCATCGTCGAAATCAAACACGCCACCGGCCAGAAGCTTCCCAGGACCACGATCGTTCGAGAGTATCCGCAGGAGTTCGGTCCGGGCCGCGAGCCCTACTATCCGATTCCGGCACCCGATGCGAAGGCGCTCTATTCAAAATACGCCGAGCGCGCAGCGCTGGAGAAAAACGTCACGTTCGTCGGTCGCCTCGCCACTTACCGTTACTACAACATGGATCAAGTGATCGGTATGGCTCTTGCAGAATTCGATCATATCGTCAAACTCTCCTGACGCGACATGCAGGCAGCCTCAGATTTCCTAGCTAGAATGTTGAACTCGACAGGCTTCCAAGGAGAAGACGGATCAAAAAAAGACGGAACGACGCTGACGACTTGAAAGCCATGTGTGGTCACCAGATCAAGGATTGCGACCAAAGGATTAGTGACGTCCGTTGGGCGACGGACTAGTGAGACTTCGATAATCAGGGCGCGCGTAAACTCTAGCGCACGGACAGCCCCCTTGATGACCTCAAACTCGAACCCTTCTACATCAATCTTTAACAAATCGATGCACGAAATTTCTCGCTCTATGGCAACAGCATCCAATTGACGCACCTTGCAGGATATCTGTGTGATTCCTGATTGCGGATTTAGTCTTTGATATTCAGGACTAAATCCGGCCAAGCTTCCGATAGCGTCTTGGTCCGCAGCCACGTGCAATGGCAGGACATCCTCTTCGGCTCCAACGGCGACCTTTTCCAGCAACCATTTCCCACCGTGTTGAGCGCAGCGGCGTTGAAGTTCCTCATGCAATTGAGGAAGTGGCTCAACGAGCAGAATATTCGCCTCAGGAAAATAGGCAGCTGCGGCCTCGGCGAAGTCACCGTGATTTGCGCCCACATCCACGATCCAGCGAGCCGAGTTCAATCGGAGTAGATAAATCCATGTCACAAACTCGTTGTAAGCCCCGCGGTTATAAAGAGGCACGTTGAACAGCCTCTTCGGCAAGAACGGCAAACCCTTAAGATTAAGACTCCCGAGCGCGGCACTCGCGCGGAAATATACTTGGGCCTTCTCGAAAGCACTCACGATCTTGTGTGAATTATCCGCTGTCGCTTAAATTGCAAATGCAATAGGATCGAACAAGACATGATAGGCTTGTAGATTTACGGATAATCCGCTATAGTCGCCGGCTTGGCGACTTGTCGCTATTACAACATGGACCAAGTGATCGGTATCGCTCTTGCACAATTCGATCACACCTTCAGACTCTCCTGACGAGGCATGCATTTTTATCGTCAGGTCCTCAACTGGAGCCAATCACATCCTGCCCGTGCCGCCGTCCTCGCCGGGTGGTACCAGCAGGGCTGCACCATCTTTGGCGCAGCTGTCGCGATTCCGTTCATTCTAAGACTGCTGGGGCGCTCTGACGCTGGGCTATGGTTTTCGCTTCAAGGATTTCTGACGATGTTAGGGTTAGCCGACTTCGGTTTCAGTTCGGCGATCAGCAGGCAGGCCGCGTATTCATTGCGACTCTCCAAGACAAGCTCGGCCGTTCGAGCGTCCGACCTGATTGAGACGCAGCCCGGCTGGCTTGGCGTTAGCGAACTCTATGCGTCAAGTCGCGTAATTTTCTGGGGCGTTACCGCCATCGCGGGGATTGCCTTAATCCTGCTTTACCACGCTGTGCTGCCCCATACGAAATTGATCGAGACCCGCACGCCCGAAACGGCGTTGATCTGGTACGCCCTTGGCGCTTCGATCCTGTTGAACCTACAGATGCGATTAAGCCAATCGTTTCTAGACGGAATAGGCTTCATGTTTTTGGGGCGCTTCATCTCAGGCAGCTATGCCTTGCTTTGGAATATTGCGTCGGCAATCGCTCTGTTGATAGCCCCTGGCCTACTCGGTATGTCGCTTGTGGTGCTTGGCGCTTCGTTGATCCAATTCGTTGCCATGCACTTGGCTCTGTCCCGCTTCGCAGGCAGGGAGATGGACTTTAAGGCGTCAGCCTCAAGGCCCTTGATTAGCCGTCTTTGGAGAATCGCGTTGCCTTTCGGGTTTGTAAGCTCCGGCGTCTACTTAATCAACACTATCCAAGTGCCCTTGCTAGGATCAATTCTCGGGCCCGCAGCAGTGGCGCCGTATTATTTAGCCGCGCGGATCAGCCAGACTCTCGGGGCCGCCGTCCAGCAGATAACAGTTACTCAAAGTCCTCTCTTTACGCAACAGATCGCAGCCGGTGACGTGAGTGCCGCGAGACTTCGTATGAATCGAACCATTCGAATTGGGACTCTACTTTATTTTGCGACTAGCCTCTTTCTCTACTTTGGGTCCCCTTTTCTAGTTAAGCTGTGGGTGGGCCCCGGACAATATGTTGGAAAGGATGTTCTCCTATTTCTTACGATCAACTTCCTCATCGCCGGACTTGCGGTCGTGCCAGGTCATTTCGTTCTCGCTTCGGGTTCAAACCCGTTTGCGCTGGCGACCTTGATTCAAGGTGTACTGGCTGTAATCGGAACGATCTTTCTCTGTCCCATGATTGGCGTCGCGGGTGTACCTCTTTCATCTCTGATTGGCGGCCTCTTTACAAACTACTGGTACTACCCGTTCCGGGCATCGCATGTTTGGCATGACCTTAACCGGGCTGCGATGAATGATCGACGGGTTCACGATGGAGCCGTCGCACTCGAAAAGGATCGCTCATTGTTACGTGGGGAATAGGCGGCGATTAAACTCGTGCGTTATCTGGAAACTAACCCATCACATCTTCCTAAGGAGCGAAGCGCAGCTGCGCGAGCATTTACCAAACTAAAAAGTCTCCGGTTGGCGAGAATGGGCCGTCTCTTGATTCATGGACGGGATCTCAATTTTGTGGATAAGATCAAACTGAATTATCGTCGTAAGTATCGCCCGTTGCAGATTACCTTCGCTGGACGGCCGATGCAGGTCGCTGACGCCGATTCTTTTCTAGGAGTATACAAAGAGATATTCCTCGACAGATGTTACGCATTTCCATCTGCCACGCCTCGCCCGCTCATCATCGATGGCGGGGCCAATATTGGGTTGGCGACCCTTTTCTTTAAGCGGATCTATCCTCAAAGCCACGTTATTGCCTTTGAAGCGGATCCGTGGATTTTTGAACTGCTAAGGCAGAACATTGACTCATTTCATCTCCCGAATGTGCAACTTGTAAACGCCGCTCTGTGGAACAGTGATACCTCGCTTTCATTTACCGCCGAACGTGGGGCTTCCGGGCACATTGCCACCTCCACCGACACCGGCGGTTCGGTGTCCGTATCAGCGGTGCGGCTAAAGTCTTGGCTGCATGAAAAGATTGATTTCCTAAAGCTAGATATTGAAGGCGCAGAGTATGATGTCCTGGATGACTGCCGGGAAGAGCTGACAAATGTGCAAAACCTGTTTGTCGAATACCATTCTCCGGCTAGTTCAGAACAAAGGCTTTCGAGAATCCTGGATATCCTTTCTGGCGCGGGATTTCGGTACCAGATTCACGAGGCATTTGCCTTGCCGCATCCATTTCTTGATCGGCGACTGGCTGGCCAGATGGACCTGCAACTGAATATTTCCGCGTTTCGGCCCGAGTCGAACGCTTTATACTCTGCCTCGTGAAGACCTAGCTAGCATTCTTTCATGGATGACGCCAAGACTCTGATAATTATCTTGCATTTCGGATCGATTGAAGACACCCTGGCGTGTCTCGATTCATTACGGCGATCCGTCGTCTCGCCCTTCGACGTTTTTGTCGTGAATAACGGGCCGGATAAGGCAGTGGAGTCCATTCTCAAAGCCAGCCACCCTGACGTCATCTATCATAACGCAGGTCTGGAGACAGGATTCGCTGCTGGGAACAACATAGGGCTTCGTTTCAGCTTGGAGCGTGGCTACCGTTACTCTTTGCTTCTCAATAACGATACGATTGCGGAGCAAGATTTTTTACAACCTTTAACTCAGATAATGGAAAAGGATCAGTCGATCGCGCTGGCTGGTCCGGCGATGTATTTCTGTAACCACAAGGAGCAACTATGGAGCTGTGGCGGATGGATTCGCCGGTGGAGTGGACATGTCGGCGGCATAACTGATCTCGGGCAGCTACGCTCGGACGTGGCAGATGTCGATTATCTGCCAGGCGCTTGTATCCTTGTTCGCAACAGCGCTCTAGGCAAGATCGGTTTAATGAGTGAAGAGTATTTTCTAGCCTACGAAGAGGCAGACTGGGCTATTCAGACTCGGAGAGCCCGCTTTAGAGTGGTTGCCTGCGCAAAGTCCGTGCTGCTCCATAAAGGTGGTGTTTCCTCCCGTTTTACTCCGGAACTAACCTATAATAGCTTCCGAAATCGCTTCCTGTTCTTTCGCAGGCAATTTCGAGTGCCGCTCAGCTGGTTCTTAACGGTCTGTGTTTTGGCAAGTGGACTTCGAAAGAATTCGCTTGCGCGACGGCTCTGCTGGCGCGCCTTCAAGGATCACATCAAATACCGCCACATTCGGCGAAGTCATCTTGACGCCGTACGAGTCGAGATGAAAGATGAGCGCACCTAGAAGCATGGCGATCTCTTTGCACGGCAAGCCTGCGTTCCAGCCTTAGGAGTTTGGATTTATAGGTGGCTACGACAAAGAAGCGCGATTGTTACCATGTCCTCGGCGTTGGTCGGAATGCTTCAGATGAGGAAATCAAACGCTCTTGTCGCAAGCTCGCGCGGCAGGACCAGCAAGGTGCCGATCGGGCGGCAGTGGCATAAATGGGGAACAAATTCAAATTAGGTTCCAACACTTCAAGTCTGATTCGAGCAGCTCCAAATTGATTCTAGCATTTAATAGAGCGTCGGACGGAAAAATTCTGTAGCGATATTTCGCCTGCACGACGTCACAAATCCATTCGTAACAGCCGCTCAAATAATTATCCGCAAATAGTTCAAGCACCCGACACCCAGGCTTGCACCAAACACAATTCGTAAAACCCGCTCCATGGATTCCGCAAATGGCTTCAGCTTGAGCGAAATACTGAATTTGCTCGGCCATTGTTAGTTGTGCGGTATCGATAATCGCCCAGCCGCGTCGCTCAAAAAACTCCAAGACTTCTTCTTCATTGGCGATGTTTCGCAAAGGACCGCTACGCCTGAGAAAGAAATGTTTTGGTGTTTCACTATTTTTTTCAGCAAAAGGCAAAAATGCATTACGGAGGAAGTTCACCGCATGAGGGCTGTAAGAAACGATTATGCTCGGCGGTGAACTGAACCAATAATTCTCGATTAGGAGATGCCGTTCATCCGTTTTTCGACATCGCTCCAACACTCCCAGCCATTCCAATGTTTGGATTTGAAAGGGCATGAGTTCTCCGGGAACGAGAATCCTTGTGCCTGATGGAAATTCCTTGAGCAGCGCCAGTCGCGGCAGCGCATCTAGAAACCAATGAGCGAAATTTATCTCGCCACTAACAGGCACCCACCATGAAATAATAGATGTCCAGTTTCCCCCTAAACGAGTTGGTGCATTCCGGACAAAATAGTTGTACGCAGGGTCCCTTCTAAAATATTTGTTGCCGTAGGTAGATTCGAGGCAAACGTTCTTTTCGTTATCAATTAACGCGAGACTTGGTCCGGCGAGACGTGCGTTTCTAAATTGACCCCAAAATATCGGCCATGGCTGAGACCGGTGTTGTTCTAACTGGCACAGTTCCATAACGGAATCCTTTTGAACTGCGGGAGAACCTTGATTTTCAAGAATGATACGGCCTTCTCTTTGACGAGACCGAATCTCTGGCAAAACTTCAAAACAATCTTTTGGCAATCCAAATCGAATACAGGATGGAATCATAAGCCGTAGCAATTCCTTGAATGTGTCAAAAAGCCAAATGCCGGATTTTTTTATTCTCCGATAACCCAAAAGCAGAAACGGGACAGCATTCAGCTGGACGAGAATTTTTAAACGTCGCTCTCGCAACATCTCGTTACCTCCTCAACAGCGGGTTTCAATTCGGCCAGCATTTACGAGTAGAGTATCACACCAATTCAAATTACGCCCACCGGAGTCAAGTTGGTCCGCGCTTCTAACTCGTTTCGCAAGCGATTACGTGGCCTTGGTCTGCCTCGCCGAATATCGTTGGACACAACCGCATCACGCCACAGCGCAAGACGATTCCGCTAAACAGCACATGAATTGCTGTACATAACTCGTGTCACTCCAGCTTGCCGAGCCGCATCCAGCACAACGAGCGTCGCGATTTCCCGAGATCGCTGATTTTGCAAGGGCTTCTCGATTGAGAATGGCACCGATGAGTGCCTGTCAAATGAAAGGCACCATGTATTCCGGCCATCGTGCGTGCCACCTCCACAGGGTCGGCTGCGTCTGCGCAAAGCAATTCAGATTGATTTTGAGACCCCTAGATTTTGAAATCGGCCTGTGCTAGAATTTTCCAAGACCAACGCCGTGCCCTGACCCAACTAAATTGCAGACAAGATGCGACCCGATGTCCTAATCAATGGATCGAGAATACAGACACGAACGATGGAAAGATTTCTTCCAGGAAAAGACTCCAGTCTGGTCCGTACCCATCACTAAGCCGCATTAATCTGTGGACGATCCCGCCGTTACCCAGCGATTCAAAGCGCTTTTACTGTGCGCCACCGGCTTAGTCGTGGCAATTTTCCTCGGCTGGAACATCGGCTCAGGCGACTACTGGCAGCTCGCCTTCAGTGCGGCTGCCTTCGGCGGCGTTTTTATCGTTTTCTTCTCGGGGCGTTTCTTTTGGGTCCTGACCATTGCATCTTCGTTTCTTACCGGGGCAATTCCCATTCTTGGCGGTCAGATTACTCCTTTTGAAATCTTGATGGCAGTTGGCATCGCCAAATTCTTTGTCGAAGACATCGTCTTGAGGCGGACGCGCGTCAAGGTGGGCAACCGGTTCGATCTACTTCTGATCACGGGGTTCATGGCAATCATCACAGTTCACGCATTCCACGACCGTTTCGGAATGAAGTTCCTGGGGTCGACCGTCTGGGGCGGGCATAATTATGTGAGTGTGTATGTAGGTTTGGTGGCGTACTTCGTCATCCAAAGTATTCCGATGCAATCGAGAGTTTGGGCCAAACTGCCTTACGTGGTCGTGGCGGTGACGATGTTCGATCTGCTAATCGCTGTCATCACCACGATCTCCCCCAACTTAATCTTCAAAATATACCCGTTTTATTCCGCTGTATCAGTGGCTGGTGTTGAAGAGGCCCTTGCTGGAGAGTCTCTGACAGGCCGCGTCATTCCGTTCGCCAATTTCGGATTAATACTAATTCTCCTGGTTTTGGCGTCGGTATCCTTGCGGCAAATCTTCAACCCCAGGAACCTTCTTCGTTGGATTGGTCTCATTGCCGGATTTGTAGCCATCCTCTTTTCAGGGTACCGATCGATGGTGTTAAACACGGTGATCGGATTTTTCGCAGCCGGCATCCGGGACTTTAAGTACGCTGTTGTCCTGTTTCTCCCTTTTTTCGCGTTCGTTCTCTTTGCGCTATCGTTTATAAATTCAGATGTCTTCCATCTCCCCAAGCAGATGCAACGCGGCCTGGCGTTCTTGCCAGGAAAATGGGACGCCGACATGGCCAAGGACGCCGAGCAGTCCAATGATTTCCGGATGCGAGTCTGGACTCTTTGGGCGCACGATTATTTTCCAGCGCATCCCTGGCTGGGGCGCGGATTTGGTTTTAGCAGGGAATGGGCAAAGCCAAATGCATTAAATCCCAAGGGGCTTGATTACCGCGCGGTCGTCGAGGTGCAAAACATACATAATGGGCTGTTCGCCGCCGTGGATACTTTCGGAATCGTCGGTACCATTTGCTTCGTCATTTGGAACCTTCGCATTCTCGGGCGGACATTCCGAGTACCGTTCGAAAGGACGGATGTCGGTGGGATGGCATTACGCTTTCTCGCCCTCTATCTCGTAGTATGGATAGTTTCTTACTGGTTTGGCGCGCTGCACGTCGGCATGTTCTTGCCGCAAGAATTTGCTCTCGTGGCAGTGTTCCTTCGGCTGCAACACATGATTGAATCGAGCTCCGGCCGCGGCCGGCCTGTTGCGGCCAGGTTGCAGGAGGATGTTCGCGAAGAACTGGCACCCGCGTGACGGAACCGAATTATTCGCGCTGCAAGCTGGCCACTTGACGCTCTCCGCGGGTGATTGAATATAGCCGACCCGATGTCGGACCATTTCGATTTTCTAATCCCAGGCGCGGGCTTTGCATGGCCCCGTCGGAACCGTACTATCCCGATCGCAGCGCTCGATGCGAGAGCGCTTTATCAAAATTACGCGGCTCGGGCCACGCAGGAAAAGAACGTTAGCTTTGTTGGCCGGCTCGCCACCCATCGATACTACGATATCGATCAGATAGTCGAGATGGCGCTGTCCGGTTTGAAGGAGTGCAGAAACAACATCGCTGCGCCAAAAACCGAAGGCGATGATTAGCGTAGTTACGCCCAGTTACCGGCAGCTCGACTGGCTTCGTCTGGCGGCAGCTTCGGTGGGCGACCAAGAAGGAGTGGACGTTGAACATATCGTTCAAGACGCCGGCACAGGCTCAGAACTGGAAGCTTGGGCGGCGCAACAACCGCGGCTGAAGCTCTATGTTGAGAAAGACAATGGCATGTACGATGCCGTGAACCGCGGCCTCCGGCGCGCTGCTGGCGATATCCTCTGTTATTTGAACTGCGACGAGCAATATCTGCCGGGAATACTCCGTGTGGTTACTGATTTCTTCGCAGAGCGCCCTGACGTAGACGTTGCATTCGGCAACGTTGTGATCGTTGATAGAACCGGCCAATACATTTGCAGCCGTGAAGTTTTGCAGCCCTGGCTATATCACACGTGGGTTTGCACAAATCCGGTTTTCACTGCCGCAACTTTCTTCCGGCGCCGCCTCATCGATGCGCACAGGCTCTACTTTGACGATCATTGGCGCGACGTTGGAGACGCCGCCTGGGTGCTTGAATTGCTAAAACGTGGAATTCGCATGGCTCCTCTGGGCTGCTTCACCGCCGCGTTCGCCGATACAGGCGAGAACATGAATTTGAAGCCGAATGCAGTTCTAGAGCAGAGGCAGCTCGTCCAGTCGGCCCCTCTATGGGTGCAATCGCTCAAACCAGTTTGGATTTTGCGACATCGTCTGAGACGGATGGCAGCGGGACATTATTCCCCCCGACCATTTGACTATTCGGTCTATACGCTGGAACACGATAAAGAGCGTCAGACCTTTCACGTGGCGAGGCCCACTGGCATTTGGCGCAATCGTTTATGAATCGCGCCAGCGAATCATCCATGGCCCGTCCTCTGCGGATTTTGTACGTCAATAACAGTGCCGACACGTACGGTGCCAGCCGCTGCCTTGTACGGCTTTGCGAAAAACTCAACCGCGCGCGTTTTGAGCCGCTGGCTTTCCAGTGGGTGAAATTAGACACCCTGGACATGTATTCGCCGGCGCATGATCATTCCGCAGACATTTTCCGGTGTCAAAGCATGGCTTGAAGCAGCGGACTTCCATGTGGAACCGCGACATCCGCACGGAGGGATCTCGATTACAGCCCGACGGCTACGCTAGGGTTTCACGTTCCCCAAACAAGCGGTCGGCCCAGATTTCGAAAGCAACGATGGCGTGGAGCTTGCGACCGAAATTGCGTCTGCCAGTTAGATGTGATTGCACAAAGCTCTGGACGGTCTCGGCGTTTAGCAAACCGCGATTCCGGATTCTCGACAGGGAAGTGTAATTCTCCAAGACATGGCGAAGCGGCCCCCGGTACCAATCGTTGACTGGCATGCCGAAACCATGTTTTGGACGCTCAAACAGACGGTGCGGCACCCGTCGAGCTAGCATCTCTTTCAACATGATTTTTCCAGGGCGGGCGCGGCAGGCAAGTTGGAATGCCGCGGCGACAAAGTTTTGGTCCAGCAACGGATTCCTTACTTCCAGCCCGTGGGCCATGCTCGCCCGGTCAACCTTGGTGAGGATATCGCCCGTAAGATAAGTCTCCATGTCCGTAATCATGAAACGTTCGATGGGAGGAAATGTCCGTCGGCGGTTCCAAGCGGACGAAAATGCGTCGGACTTGCTTCGCGAGCGAACTTGGGGATCGATCAATTCTTCCAACTCCGATTCTTTCCACAGCGTGGACAGCCAGCGCGCCATGCTCTCATCGTCAGGCGCGGCAAGAGCCTCCAGCCCTTTTTTCAGACCGTCTCCGCCGCGCGGGCCAATCAAAGAGAGCGCCGCGGTTCGCACAGTTCGTGGAAAAAGACGCCGTAGCCGCTGAGCAGCCGAAAACTGCCGGTACTTGTCGTACCCGCAGAACAATTCGTCGCCGCCGTCGCCGGAGAGCGCAACCGTGACTTCGCGCCGTGTTTCGCGCGAAATGAGAAATGTCGGCAGAAACGAGTCGTCTCCGATCGGCTCTGAAGCGCGAGAGAGAATGTCAGGAAATTCATCGATCACCGACTGCGGGCTGATCATGATCTCGTGATGATCGGTTCCGAGATGTCGAGCTATCTCAGCAGCGTAAGAGGCTTCGTTCATCGAAGAATCTTCAAAACCAACCGTGTAAGTTTTAAGCCGCCAAGAAACCAGTTCTTGCGCGTGCGCGGCAACCAGACTGGAGTCAATTCCTCCGCTCAAGAAGCAGCCCAGCGGCACATCGCTGATCAATCGGCACGCGACTGCGTCGTGGAGTGGCGCTTCCAGATTCTCCACTCCAGCGCGAAGATTGACATCGTCATTTCGCGCAGGCGGAATTTCCGGAAGCGCCCAAAATGAATGCAGCGACAAACCTTCGCGATTCAAAATTCCAAAGTGACCCGCAGGCAACTGCCTGATTTCCTTTAGTATCGTTCGCGGACTTTGGGCATAACCAAATTCTATATACTCACAGAAGGCCAACGGCGAAACCGAGAGAGGCAAGCCCGGTAAATGACGAAAGACGGTTAGCTCCGAGCCGAAAACGAATCGGCCGGCATCCTCCGCAAAAAAGAACGGTTTTTTTCCCAGGCGATCCCGGCCGAATACCAACCGCTGTTTTGGTTCGTCCCAAATCGCGAAAGCAAACATGCCGCGCAATTTTTCGAACAGACCTTCGCCCCAGCTTTCGTATCCATGCAGCAAAACTTCAGTGTCGCTGCGACTTTTAAAATTGTGGCCTCGCGTCTCCAGTTCTTTTCGTAGCTCTGGGAAATTGTAGATTTCGCCATTGAAAACGACTCTCAATTCATCAGTCTCATTCGACATCGGCTGTGCCGCTGCGGGCGAGAGATCGATGATTCGCAAACGACGGAATGCGAAACCACAGATTTGGTTGCACCAAATACTACCTTCGTCCGGCCCGCGATGGGTGAGCGTTTTCTCCATCGCTCGCAAGACGCCGGCGCTTGGAGGCGTCTCCCAGCTTACGTAACCAGCGATGCCGCACATTTCTAAGAAGAAGTTGTAGCCGCCGGCTCCGGGCGCGGCTTGGCGAGGTCTTCACCCCAACCTTCGGTTGAAGCAACATCGCTGTAAATGGTTTCGATCTTCTTTACCATTTCCGATAGACTGAAATTTTCGGCGATCCGCTTCCTGCCGGCGGCGCCCATTTTCCGCCGCAGGTCGGGATTGTTGGCCAGCCGTTCGATCTTTGCGGCCAAAGCAGGCGGATCGGCGGGCGGCACGAGAAAGCCGGTTATGCCTTCCGCAACCTGATCGAGCGAGCCACCGAGGTTGGTCGCGATCACGGGCAAGCCCATCGACATCGCCTCCATAACGACACCGCCAAACGGTTCCGGATAGGCGGAGGGCAGAATGAAAATGTCCATGCTTGCGTAAGCTGGCCTGGCATCCGTCAATTCGCCTGTAAAAATGATTTCATCTTCAACATTCAAGTCGCGAGCTAGCTGCTTAAGCCTCTCCAAATGAATTTCGTTGCCGGGAAACGGCGATCCGACAACAACAAACTTCGAGGCAATGTTACGCGCCTTGAGCAATTGAGCAGCTTGAATCAGATGCTCCTGGCCTTTGCGTCCCCACTTGATTCGCCCAACACATCCCGTCACCAAGTCGTGCTCGGCAATGTTGAACCGTTGCCGGAATTCGCGGCGGACATTCGAACTCACGACGAATTCATCGAGCGAAAAACCGTTATGGATCACTACCACTTTGCTGCGATCGGTAAATTGCGCGGCGGTGGCGTTCGAAACGGCAACGATCATGTCGGAAACCTTCCGGATATACGTCGAGTAAATTTTCCAGGGCCACATCCCGCCTTCACGAAACGATTCGCGCATATGCCAGACATGTGGAATGCCGGCAAACTTCGCCGCGAGTCCTGGACTGAGAATGACTCCGGTGTTCGTGTGCACCAAATCGATATTCTCTTTTCGGATCAGCTTGATCAGGCGGCGCACCGAGACCGGAAATCGGTAAAACATCAGGATGATCCAGGATGAGTATCGCGAGATGATGGCCAGCGATCGATCGACAAAAACTTTGACCTTTAGATTTTCGACGGCTCGCCGCAAAGGCCCATCTTCGGGAATGACGACCACCGGCTCGAAACGAGTGCGATCCGAGCCTTGAAGAAGGCGGAGTAGCGAGCGACTCGCGCCATAAAGATCGGCACTATTGTGGACATAAAGAATCCGTCGCGGACCGGCCGCCGCGGGGATGGGTTCAATGAGAGATAATAGAGATTCAAGCAGAGACTGTTCGCTTCCAATTTCTCGATAATGCTCTTCGAATATCGCTCGGTTGATTTCGCCCCACTGCTGCCATTTGGCCCGTTCTTGCAAAGCTTGTTCCAAAGCCGTCGCAATATTCTGCGGAAGCGAAGACGAAACACGAAAAGTGACGGCGCCCGCACCGGAGGTAAGGACGTCCAAATTGCCGCGCCATTGGCTTGCCACGATTGGCAATTTCCAAGCCATCGCTTCCACAAGAACAAGACCGAACGACTCGTACGGAGCAATTGTTGAAAAAGCGAAGAGGTCCGCGCGACCAAATGCCTCTGCCTTCGAGCGTCCGGTGAGAAGTCCTGAGAGGCGGACGTACGATCGGATACCAAGATCATCAATCAGCTTTTCCAAAAGTCCCTGGCTGAAAGGCGGCAGGCACTCGCCAACGAGTTCCAATTCAAGATCGGGGTGATTGCGACGCAAGCTCGCGAAAGCCTCCAGAAGCTGAGGCGTCCCTTTATCGGCGCAAAGATGACCCGCGTGCAACAGTCGCACCACGCCATCTCCGCCGCGGCGCAGCAAACGCGGATCGAAATCGTCGGTCACGCGCCAGGGGAGGACAAGGATCCGCTCGATCCCGACCGCCCTGGGATCGCGCAGGCCGAAATCCGTCATCACAATTGCGGCAAATGCCTTGCTGTACACAAATCGCAGAACACGAGCGATGAAGCTGGGAGAAGCGGTCTCCAATTGATCGGCTATCCCGGCGGCATGGAAGTGCAGAATCACGCGTCGCGAAAATAAGAATACCCAAGGCAAAAGAAGAAGATCGCGAACCATCGCCACATTTTGCGGACCGCCGGTTGGACAGAGAAGAATGTCTATCGGACCGCGCATGCGAATTCGAACCAGCCGCCCGAGCACTCGAAGCAACTCAAAGGCTTTTCGCGGGTGACCTTTGCGAGCGGCCTTGAGCTCGGGCGTAAAAAAGAAAGGCAAATGAACCGTTTCACAGCGATCCGAGCGCGCGAATTGCGCAATCGTCTTCTGAATCATAAGATTCTGCCCCCCAAATGGAGGAGGAACCTGGCCCGCTACGACGATTCTCGGTTTGCGCAAAGACATCAGGAATATGCAATCATCGATTATAATCGCCCGTTATTCACCTCTTTTCCCGGCGAGAAACTTCCACTTGAATCATTGACTGGAAAATGAGGATTCTGATCACCGGCGGGTCCGGCTTCATCGGCACAAACGTAGTTGAGGCACTTTCGAGCAACGCGGGTGCCCTTCTTAATTACTCCCTTCACGCGCCGCTCAATCCTGAGCAAATGCCATATTGGCGTGCCGGAGATATTCTCGATCCTGTGGCGACAGCGGCGGCTTTTCGCGAATTCCAACCTGATTGGGTTCTCCACCTGGCGGCACGCGCCGAATGCGACGAGAACACAACTGTCGAGGAAGGTTATCGCGCAAATACCGAGGGTACGCGAAATGTTCTGGAAGCGATTCGCGCTACGCCTTCCGTTCAGCGCGCGATTATCACCTCCTCGCAATTTGTTTGTGCTCCCGGACGGCTGCCCAAGAACGACGCGGATTATTTTCCGGAGACCGTTTACGGAGAAAGCAAGGTCATTACCGAGAAGCTGACCCGCGAGGCGAATCTTTCCGCTTGCTGGACCATCATCCGGCCAACCAACATCTGGGGCCCGTGGCACCTGCGTTACCGGCGCGAATTCTGGCGCGTGGTGGAACGCAGTCTTTATGTGCATCCCGGCCGCCAACCCGTGATCCGCTGTTACGGTTACGTAAAAAATGTCGGGAATCAGATTCGAGAAATTTTCGAGGCCGATGCCGATCTTGTCCGCGGCCAGACATTTTATTTGGGTGATCGGCCAATCAATCTTTATGATTGGGTCAATGGCTTCTCGCGTGCGCTTACTGGTCGGAATGTGCGCGTCGTGCCGCGCTCATTGCTGCGGTTTCTCGCGTTATTAGGCGACATTCCCACCCGTCTGACCGGCAAAGCATTTCTCATTAACAGCTCACGGTTTCACAGCATGACTACGGATTACCAAACTCCAATCGAGCGCACATTCGATCTCTTCGGCGAAAATCCTTATACACTGGAAGCCGGGATCGAGGAAACAGTGGCTTGGCTGAGATCGTACGAGGGCTCTAATGAATCTGCCGGTGGCTTCTAAGTTATTTTCCTTCACTTGAAACTCAACCGCTCAGTCTGGCTATTTCTTCTCGTCGGTATTGCCTTGCGTTGCGTCGCCATCAACCAACCGTTGGTTGACGCTCATTTGATCCGTCAATGTCAGACGGCCGCAGCGACAAAAAACCTGATTGAGACGCCCGGTTTTCATTTAAGTGCGCAGGCTCCGTGGATGGGCGATCTCGACGCTCCCTACATTCTGGAACTGCCCATCTACAACTATCTCGTAATGGGTGTGAACCACGTCACCGGTCGTCTCGACCTGAGCGGCAAGGTGACGAGCATCCTTCTATGGGCCCTGTCGTTCGTCTGTTTACAATTCATCTGGCGGCGCGCCCTGGATTCACAACAGACGTTTTGGGCAAACCTGCTCTTCGTCCTCGCACCCCTGAGCCTGTTTTACGGTCAGACATTCATGCCCGAAATGCTCGTGCAAGCACTGGCTTTTGCGTTTGTTTTGCTGGTTCTTCGATACAAGGAGGATCGTTCTCTCCTTCGATGGGGTCTTTGCGTGGGAGTGGGACTTACCGGCTTGCTGGTCAAACTCCCCGAGATCGGACACCTGTATCTCATTCTGGTCTTCCTTATCATTCGAGGGGAACGTTGGAAGGCGCTGGCCCGGCCCCGCTACCTGGTTAGCGCCCTCATCACAATCCTCGCGTTAAAAGGTTGGAGCCGTTACGTGGATTCGGTCAACGCGACCTACTTTCCTGAATTTACATCGAGCGAGGTCGCGCGCTATCTCGTCGGCCCATTGGCAAGCCGGTTGCAATTCAAACCGTGGGCGTTCGCATGCTTATACGTGGGGGCGTTTATCGTTCCCGGACCGCCTCTCCTTGCGACAGTCTATGGTCTCTATCTGTCCGTCCGAAAGTATCGCAACCAATTTCTTGGCGCCTGGCTGATCTCGGTGGCTGTCGCCTACATACTTTGGTTCGGAACAGGACCCACTGCGCAAAGCTACTATGACCTTATCGCGCTCGCCCCATTGTGCGCGCTGTTTGGAATCGGCATGCAGGAGATTCTGGCGATGAAATGGATTCGCGCCTGGCCGCGAGCCGCCACGGTCTCTGCCGTCCTGCTTGTAGCGCTACCTGCAATTCCGGTTTGGAAATATCTCTTCAAACAGGATCGACAGATTCTCGCAGCAGCCCGCTGGGCTACCGAAAACACCCTCAAAACCGATATCATTTTGTTTCGAATTAATCACCGACCGGACATGGCCAGTTATTCCTACAACACGGTGCCACCGTACTACTCCGAGCGGCTCGCTTTTATTTGGACCAAAGGCATTCCCGAGGTCGTTGCTCAGAGCGCACTGAACCACGCCAGTTACGCAATCGTAACGACCCCACCACCGCCTGTGACCGATGCGCTCGCTATCGTGAATCGCTTTCGGGGTAAACACCCGCCGATGCCCGAATCAATGGAATGGCTGGAGAAGAGCGGATTCCGAATGCTGGTGATGGAAAAAGGCTTTGTCGTCTATCGGAGGAATTGATCGAAATTCTGAACTCACGACATGGTTACTTGTGTCGATGACTATTTTGGGCTTGGAAGGCAAGAGACAGAGTGCAGTGCGGATGCCAATTTCGCCTCCACCAAGTCAACTCAATCGTTGAACCGAACGTCGTAAAAAAAGATTGTCCACCCGTGCAAGTACCCTCTGAACCAGAAACCAGCGCCATAGTCTGGGGTCCCGCGGCGCTCGACGCGCGGAGAGAGAAGACGCGCCTGCACTTGAGCAGCCTGGCGGATCGTCGCGCGAACTGGGTTGAGCGAAACGCCTATTACTATGGAATGATTGGACAGCTTCTGGGGTTTCTCATCGAACCTCTAAAGCGAGTGCTCTCCGTCCGCGGTCCCGTGCTGCAATTGGCGAACGTAAAACCGGCAGTTGGTGTCGCCGTTGAGATTTGCGAGGAAATCGTGACCGCCGCCAGGAAGGAGCATCCCGAATTCACATTTCGAATTACCTCTCCTGACACTGACGACTTTGCCCGGCAATTCGAGGACGACGAAAAATTCGACTACATCATTTTTAACTGCATCGATGATACCGCCGATGTCGAAGCCGCGTTGAAGAACTTCAGACGCCTCGCCACTCGAAAGACGCGGCTGATCATCGTTTCCTATAATCCCCTTTGGGAGCCACTATTCGCGCTGGCTGAAAAACTAAGTCTGAAGCTGCCCGAACTGGAGCAGAACTGGCTGTCCGAAATTGACATCAACAACTTCCTCGAAGTGTGCGGTTACGAATCGCTGAAGACCCATCGCATCGTGCTCCTGCCAAAGTACGTCCCCCTGCTCTCCCAATTCCTGAATGGCTTCTGCGCGCGCCTGCCCGGCTTCAATCGCCTATGCATGCTGCAAGTTTTCGTCGCGCGGCTCCTGCCCGAAGCGCTCAATCCCGCCCAGTTAAAAGTCTCGGTCGTAATCCCGTGTAAGGATGAGCAGGGCAACGTCGAAAGTGTAGTTAGACGCATTCCGAATTTGGGTGCCCACACTGAGATCATCTTTTGCGACGATAAATCCACTGACGGCACCGCGGAAGAAGTCCGGCGCATGCAGGCGCTTCATCCTTGCAAGGACATTCGCTTGGTGGCGGGACTTGGGATTTGCAAGTCGCAAAACGTGTGGGCTGGTTTCCGCGCTGCGACCGGGGATGTGCTCATGATTCTCGACGCCGACCTGACAACCATGCCCGAGGAATTGCCTTACTTTCTCGAACTCTTATGCACAGGACGCGCCGAGTTTGTGAACGGCTCCCGCTTGATTTATGCGATGCCGATAGGAGCGATGAAAGGGGCCAATATGCTCGGCAACAAGTTCTTCAGCCTCGTCTTTTCGTATCTGCTGGATCAGAGAGTGAAAGACACGCTTTGCGGAACCAAGGTGCTCTGGCGCACCGACTGGCAACGGATCGAGCCGATGCTCGATTCATGGGGCACCATGGACCGCTGGGGCGACTACGAGCTGCTTTTTGGCGCCGCCAAACTCAACCTGCGGATTCGCGACCTGCCCGTGCATTACCAAGAGCGCATTTATGGCGCAACGAAAATGACCAAGGTCTTCCGGAATGGGCTCACTATGCTCCGGATGTGCTTCTACGGATTTGTCCGGCTCAAATTGGGCTACTAAACCTGGCTTCGAACGCGTGCCGACCGATCAATTCGATCTCGATAAGCAACTCACGATCGAGAACAGACAGAGGCTGCTTCGTAATCCGAACCTACTTTACTGGTACGAGCAGCTTTACCGGCAGCAGTTCGGCGATATTCCGGATTTCGCCAGCAAACGCGTACTCGAGATCGGGAGCGGCACTTCACCAATCAAGCGTTTTCATCCGCATATTCTCACCAGCGACGTGTTGCCACTGGATTACCTCGACTTTGTTTTCGACTGTCATCAGATCCACGGCTTCACCGCAATACCTGATGCAAGTCTCGACGTCGTCACACTGACTAATGTTCTGCATCATCTCCAAGATCCGCTCGACTTTCTCACGAAAATTGCCGTGAAACTAAAATCGGGCGGAAAGCTCATTGCGACCGAGCCGTATTTTTCGGCGCTCTCGACTCCGATCTGGCGCTACCTTCATCACGAGCCTGTTGATTTCTCGATTCAAGAGCCGAAGCTTGTCAGCGTCGAAGGCCCGCTCACCACCTCGAATCAGGCAATGCCTTACCTTATCTTTAAGAGGCGCCGGGACTGGGCAGAGCGGCTCGCGGGCTTCTACGATAAGCCGATCGAAACGCGTCCTTTCTCGAGCCTCTCCTACCTCGTCACCGGAGGCATCTCGCGGAAACTGCCTGTTCCCAAATTTTTTTATCGAAGCCTGTTTGGTGCTGACCAACTGCTCGCCCGCGTCGCGCCTGATTTGTTCGCCTCATTCTTCACGATTGTGCTGGTGCGATCTGGCAACACTCCCTTAGCTAAGTCAACGAACTCGCACCCGCATTGAAATTCGACCGTTCAGTTTGGATATTTCTCCTCGTCGGTGTTGCCTTGCGTTGCATCGCCATCAATCAGCCGCTGGTTGGTGCGTACCTCATTCGCCAATGTCAGACAGCGGCGGTAACGAAAAACCTGATCGCGGAGCCGGGTTTTCATCTTAGTTCCAAGTTGAAGAACAAATGAAATCCTCTTGCTCACTCCGCTCCAAATGACCTCTGTCTTGAATTTGATCCTTTCTCATCAGCCAGCCGCGGCTGTTTCAAAGATGCTTACCCACTGGAATCAATGCGTGTCCGGGGAAAGCATTCTGATCGCATACGGCGGCACGAAAAAGGAGTTCGATGCGATTCAGCACAACCAAAAGTTCTTCGCCGATGAGCCCCGTTTGAGGACGCACGATCATCAACGGGAGTTTCAAAGCTATACTCGCTTGTTTCAGATGGCGGGTGAATTCCTGCGAAATTCAAACCGGGATTTCAATTTTGTTCATTTCGCTGAGTACGATCATGTCCCACTGGCTTCAGATTTGAATGATCGCCAGACTGAAAGGATGAAAGCGGAAAGCGCAGATCTCTTAGCGTACCATGTCCATCGAGTGGACGGGACAAGCAACCCACACTTTCTTTATCATGTCGCCAGTCCCGCCTTTGTCTCCCATTGGTCGAAGATTACTGTTCGCTCTGATCCGGATGTAGTTCTGTCCATGTTTGGGAGCGGAAGCTTTTGGACAACCGAAGCGTTCCGCGCCGTTGCGGCCATGGAAGAGCCGTTTCCGATGTACATGGAAATCTATTTGCCGACCCTGGCGCATCATCTGGGATTTCGGGTTCGCGATCTGACGGAGCAGAATCGCTTCGTCAGGGCTCTCGCAAGCGAGATCGACTCAATCGACGAGGCACGCAAGCAGGGCGCATGGACTTTGCATCCTGTAAAGCGATTGTGGTGAAACTAATGCGCAAGCTGATCCGATCCGCCATACTCATGATTGCGCATACGTTCGGAGCACGCATAATCAGCTTTGAGTCTGGACGAAATCTGGGTAAAGCGCTGATCATCCCCTGGCACGGAAAAATTCACATAATCGGACTGCAGGCAGCTGTTCGACCGATGTTTCAGCCGCAGAAACGGCTGACCTATTGGAAGCAAGAAATTGTCTTCACCGAACATTCGTCGCCTGATTTCCCGAATATCCGAATGATTGAACGCCCAAGTCCGGGCAAAATTACTGATGATTAGGGCGTATTCTTCGAGAGCGTCGCGCCCTCGAGCAATGCCCCGCCGCTCGGACGCTGAAGTTTCGGAACAAGCTTCCCAATAAAATCTTTGATCATCGCGTCGGTTTCCGCTTCGGTGTGCTCCGGCCGGGCGATTCCTTGAGTGACCGTGGCCGCGACGGTCACATAGGCCCAGCGCTGATTGTAGCCGCGCATGATGCGGTCGCGCAGGTCGAGCATCGTCCGAGCGAAATGCGACGGGGTCGTCTGATTGTATCCAACGAACCAATAGTAAGTGAGATTCGGGAGTAGAAACCGCTGATTATCTTTCGCTCTCATCTCACGCACGTTCGAGAGCCGCGTCGTTTTCAGCGGAACGGAATTTGGCACCGCAATCGCGCGCTGCGATGTATTGAGCAAACTCCAGCCTTGCGCTGGAAGGCAGCGTTCCGGGCGGTGAATGCTCGTGGTCATGTCGTCCCCCGAAAGGACGATCGAGACAACAATCGCATCGCCTTCTGGACTGGTGTAAATCTTGCGCGCGAATTGCGTGTCTTTCGCCAGCACTTCGAGTTCTCTTTGCGTTACGGCTGCGTCATCTCCAATCCAGTCGCCGACCCATATCGGCAACTTCAGCGAAATTCCCGCTGGCTTGGTCTTCGGCGCTTGGGGCAAAAGAAAGACCGTGCTTAGTCCAGCAACAAGGAGCAACTCGACGGCAAAGAGTCGTTTAGTAATCATACGAAACCGATTCCTTCGTCCGCGGTCGCACCCTTTCCGCTCCGGGCGTTGATGTTGAGTAGTTTCCCGAAGAGCAGCATGGCCGCGATGGCAAAGGGAAACGACAAATAGCCGGAAATCACATGATAAGGGCCGCCAGCCAAATCCTGCCCGAACAGGCGTGCAATCAGCATGATCGAAACGAGCCGGCCCGTATTGCCAATGATCGCAAAGAGGAGGGCAGCGGCGAAAATCGCCAGTTTCTTCCACAGCCGATTCTGTGAGAGGTGTCCGTACACCGCGGAGAGCATCGCAATGGCCATGAGCGAACGGATCCCACTGCAACCTTCGTCGATCTGAAAATGAAACGCTTCGTTGGCCGCATTGACGCTCGTGCCGACGGTGTAGACGGCGAGTCCGAAAAAATTGCAAATCGCGCTCGCTGCGCCTGTCTCGATAAACTGGAGTTTCGTCGTCGCTTGGGTGAGAAAATTCAACGGCACCATGAAAAGCAAGAAGGCGATCGGAAAGAGAAGGATGCGCGCGACATGTCTTCCCCAGACGCAAAGCACGACGCCGAAAAGCAGGAACGGTAGCGCAGTAAGGGCCAGTCGCGCTTGCAAGGTGCGGGCGCCGGCAACGAAGAAAAACAGGCCCACTCCAATGAACAACCATCCCCAGCGGGAGGAACCGATCGGCGCGACTTTCAGTTTGTCTCGCGCGTACCAAACCAGAAAGACCGTGATCAGCGGGATAATTTTGGCGTGCTCGTAGTTGGTCTCGGGATTCCACGCCTGCCACGCCCAAATCCAGGTGGAAAGGCTTCCGTTCGTGAAAATTTTCACGTAGCCGAAAAAATAAACGAGCGTCGCAGCGATCGTGATGAGAAGCAGCGCCGCGATCGGATCGCGCTTCGCCCAGTCGCCTGCGGTCTGGAACCAGTTCAGCGGCGATTTTGAATCGCTCACCGGATCAGCCACGATGTCCTCAGCCATTTTCAGCACCCTACCACAAAACCCGCCCGAAAAGCTAGCGCGGCGTCGGCGCGAGTCGCGGCGATCGAACCGGCGACGCCGGCGCCATTTGGTCGTAGATCCAGCGATATGTTTGCTCGAGCCCATCACGCAGCCGCGTTGAAGGCTCCCAGTTAAAAAGTTTGCGAATCAGGGTGTTGTCGCTGTTGCGTCCATTAACGCCTTTCGGCGCCGCTAGATTGTAACGCCGTTTCAATTTCACGCCGGCAATTTCTTCGACGATATCCACGAGCTGATTGATCGTGACCAGCTCACTGCTCCCCAGATTGAGTGGCTCGGCATAATCACCATTCATGATCATTTGCGTCCCCTTCACGCAGTCACCAATCCACTGAAAACTGCGCGTCTGTTTTCCATCGCCCCAAATCTCGATCTCGTCGCTTCCCGAAAGCTTTGCCGCAATCACTTTCCGGCAGATGGCGGCGGGCGCTTTTTCGCGTCCACCATCGTAAGTGCCGTGCGGGCCGTAAACATTGTGATAGCGAGCCACCCGGGTGGTTAGGCCAAAATCTTCGCGAAAATGGCGGCACATCCGCTCGCTGAACAGTTTCTCCCAGCCGTATCCATCTTCGGGCAGCGCCGGATATGCGTCTCCCTCTTTTAACGCCGTGACATTCGGATCGGTTTGCTTGTCTGCCGCATACACGCAGGCAGACGAAGCGTAGAAAAACCGATCCACGCCCCCATCTTTTGCGGCCATGACCAGGTGCGTGTTTATTAAGACGCTCAACATGCAAAGCGCCTTGTTGTTTTCGATGAATCCCATGCCGCCCATATCCGCGGCCAAGTTATAAATAAGAGGGCAACCAGTAACAGCGCGCTCGCCGCTTTCCTTCTCCTGCAAGTTCAGCTGTAGATTTTCCGCCTCGGGAAAAAGCTGATACCACTCCTGCAAAGGTTTCACGTCCACTGCACGAACTTCCCTGCCTTGGCGAAGCAGATCGCCGACGAGATGCCCGCCAATAAAACCACCCGCGCCGCAAACTAAGGTTTTTTCCGAAGCCATTCCGGGTAAAGAAGCTTAAAGTGCGCGAGGCGTCTCAGGTAGCAAGTAGTTTCGCAGGCCAAGCAGTTGTGCCCCGGCGCGCAGCATGAACAACGGATTACTCACGAGGTAGCGTTTCCACAGCCGTTTTGGCTCCTGCGTGAGGCGAAAAAACCATTCCAGGCCAGCGCTTTGCATCCAGCGCGGCGCCTGGCGTAAGCGCCCCGTCAATAAATCGAACGCGGCGCCGACGCCGATGAAAATCTTCGCTTCCGGCAAGATCGACACGTGCTGCGCCATGAAGCGCTCCTGCTTCGGCGTGCTCAATCCCACCCAAAGAAAATCGGGGCGAGCGGCGCGAACGCGCTGTTGAAGGTCAGAGACTTCAATATCACTTAAGGGTCGAAACGGCGGCGTATACGTCCCGACGATCTTCAAACCCCGGAAACGCACTTCAAGTTCCCGTTTGAGCCCTTCGGCGACTCCCGGCACGCCGCCGTACAAAAAATGCGAGAATCCGTAGGCGACCGAGTGTTGGCACAGATTCAACATCAAATCGGGACCGTAAACGCGTCGAATCGACCGTTGTCCCTGCAATCGCCCCATCCAGACCATTGGCATGCCATCGGGCGTCGCAAGCAGCGCGCGATTAAAAATGTCCCGCAGGGCGGGATCGCGTTGCGCCTCAGTCACACCATGGACGCCCGTGACGGTCACGTAGCCACGGTGATCTTCGCGCACAGCCTCGAACAAGAACTCCCGTGCCCGATCTTGGTCGAGCACGCTGATGCCGACACCGAGCACGTTTACTTTTTCAATTTCCATCCGGCTTACCTCGAGCGCCGTACTCTCCTATTCGGTACCGGAAGATGCTCCAAGTCCAAATCCTTAGCCCGGCCACTCGCTCGTTTATTACGCCGCAGTGGACCGATGCCAATATAGAACAAACGAACCGACCCCGGGCGTGTTTTCAGTTCGACCGGAATTCGAGAGCGCCAGGCCAAGCCAATGATGCCAGGCTCGCGCAATTCGCTCGCCGTCTTCACTTCGGGAATATCATTATCCCAAAAGGCTGCGAGTGCCTTGAAGAGGCGGGCGGCGTTGTCGCGGGTGCGATCGTAAAGGAAATCAACAACACCGGTGAGACGCGGGTATCCGTGAAAGATAACGGCCTCGCCGCCGACCATGAGGCAACGGACCTTGAATCGCCACAGGAGTCGAATGAACTCGATGATGTCGGCCGAAAGGCCGGTGGTGCTTACGACTTGCGGTGCCATGCCCGAACGTCCGGCTGCGGCATTGGATAGGCGCGGCGCTTTAGCGCGCGCGCGATCTGAACGCGCCGCTCGAGAGTCATATGACGATATTGGGTGATCTCCCAATCTTTCGCTTCCTGCACATTCCGGCTTTTATGCGCGACCCGTTCCATTGAGACTCATTTTATCGCTGGCGCGCGGTGAAAGCTAGAAGGAACTCTCGTACTCATGCTCTCCCAATTTCGAGAGCGAGCAGCATTAACCACGAATGGACACCAATAGACACGAATTCATAAAACGATGAGCTTAATCTCATTCGTCTCCTACAGAATCGCATTCCAAGCAATTCGCGATATCCGCTGCCTGCCCGCCGTGGTGGGTAATCCGCGGTTCAAACTTTGCGACCGAATTTTTTCTCCAGCTCCGCGAGTGAAATCTGGATCATGGTCGGGCGTCCGTGCGGGCAGCAATACGGCAAATCGCATTCGAGCAAATCCTGGATGAGCTTTTCAACTTCGAGATAGCGCAGCGGGTCGTTTGCTTTCACGGCGTGACGGCAAACAGTCATGGCGATCATCTCTTCGCCCAGACGCAGCGCTGAGCTGCTGTTGCTCGCGCTTTTGAGATCGTCGATCACTCGCTGCATGAAGCTGATCGGATCGGACGTCTCCAAGAACGCCGGCAGACTGTCGATCTTGAACGTGTTTGGTCCGAATCCTTCAATGCCGATTCCCATTTTCTGCAAGATCGGCAGGTTGCGCTCGACCCATTCGGCGTCGCGTGGCGGCAAATCGAAAGTCTGTGGGATGAGCAGTTTTTGCGACGGGACACCCTGCTCTTCCATTCGCCGGCGTAATTCTTCAAACAGAATACGCTCATGCGCCGCGTGCTGATCGACAAGGACGAGCCCGTCCGCGTTCTCCATCAAAACATAAAGTTTGTTCAAAATGCCGATGATCTGAAATTGGCGAGGACTGCTGTCGCCTTTGATGCGAGTTCGTGATGGAAGCTCGTCTGGCTTTGCGGCCGCGCGACCGGGGTCAGCGACCCCGGCTACAACGTTGTAGCCGCGCTCGCCGAGCGCGGCCCCGAGCTGTGGCAATTCACAAGGTGAAGCTTGAGGAATTTTCGCGGTTGCTCCGATCGTTGGGCGCGGAGGGGCCGCCGGCGCGTGGAATTTTTCCTGCCAATCGCTCCGTCCACCTTCTAGCGTTCGCCGAATGGAATTGACCACCGCTTCGCGCACTGCGGTTGGATCGCGAAACCGGACTTCGCGTTTGGCGGGATGAACGTTCACATCTACGAACGCTGGATCCAGGTTCAAGAAAAGGAACGTGACGGGAAATTGTCCTTTCATGAGCGCGGTGTGATAACCCTCGCGGAGCGCGGCCGTGACGACTGGGCTTTCCACAGCGCGGCCATTGACGAAGACAAGTTGTTGCGCGCGCGTTTGCCGGCTAAGACCGGCACGCCCGATCAAGCCGCTAATCTCGATCTTATCCGGCCCGGCGCCGCTGACGGGAAGCAAACGCTCGAGCAATTCGTTTCCATACAAATCACGGATGCGGTCGTGGAGACTTGCCGCGGGCGGAAGCTGAAACACGAGTCGAGTGTCCCGCACAAAAGCAAAAGCAATCTGGGGATGTCCGATGGCCTGGAGCTGAAGTTGATGCTCGATGTTCCGGCTTTCCGTGTTTTCCGAGCGGAGAAATTTCCGGCGAGCGGGCAGATTATAAAAAAGAGAACGCACTTCGACTTGTGTTCCCGGCGCTTCCCCGCCATCGCGCACGACGTCGATCTTGCCGCCATTTACGATGATTTCGGTGCCCGCGATCGCGTTCGGCTCACGAGTCGTCAGCCGAAAACGCGAAACACTCGCGATGCTCGGCAGCGCTTCGCCGCGAAATCCAAGCGTGGCAATCGCGGCGAGATCAGCGGCCGAGCGAATTTTGCTCGTGGCATGACGCTCGAGCGAGAGGAGCGCGTCATCGCGATCCATCCCGCAGCCGTCGTCGACCACTCGGACGAGCGAAATTCCACCCCGCCGGATCAAGATCTCGATCTTGCGCGCACCGGCGTCGATGCTGTTTTCGATGAGTTCTTTGACCACGGAAGCAGGACGCTCGACCACTTCGCCGGCCGCAACCTGGCTGGCGACAATGTCTGGCAGCAAGCGAATATGGCTCATCTCATTGTTGATTTTAGATTTCGGATTGCGGATTGCGAGCAATTGTAGGGCAGGCGCCCCGCCTGAGAAAGAAGGCAAGCGCTTGCCCGACACCAACGGCGGTTCGAGCGCTTCAACCCTTCAACGTTTCGACGCTTCAACGCTTCAACGCTCCATCGGTTGACTTGAGCGAGGCAAATCGTAGCTTTAGCGAGGCATGATTAACATCACCCAGAACGCGGCGCGGCAACTGCGCAGCTTGCTCGAAGAACAGCCCCGCAGTCGCGAGGGTAAAGGGCTCCGTGTTCACATTGCCAAGGGGGGTTGTTCGGGCTTGCACTACGAAATGGCGCTGGATGAAAAAAAGGCCGGCGACGAGGTGGTACAATGCGATGGCGTCGAGTTTTTCATCGACAGTGAGAGCGCAGAGCGTTTGCGCGGCGCAACTCTGGATTTTCGCGATGGTTTGACCGGCACGGGCTTTCACATTGTGAATCCGAACGCATCGCGCACCTGCGGATGCGGCTCGTCGTTCGAAGCGGCGCGCCCCGCTTGAAACCGAGGAATTTTCTCGTTTGCGGTTAAATGGACCCCCGTCTTTTTCAGCAGGAAGAGCTGTACGCCGGCCCCCGGCACCGGATCAATTATTTTGCGTGGACGGTGGCGATTCTGCTCCTGACCGGATTCGCGCTCGCAGCTTGGCTCGGCAGTTTTTACATCTTCGCTCAACCCGAGCGGCCGGATAGCTATCGCATCCTGCAAAGGCTGCACAAGATCGAGCAGCCGAAGCGCTTCGAGTTAACCGCTGCACCGGCCGGCGAATTCCTGAACGCGAAGCAGCTCTACGACCGATATGTCGCGATGGGCTCCGCGGAGCTCGCCAAAGCCAACGCGGAATTAGCGCGCAATTATATTCGAAACTATCTCCGGGTGCCGGGCCTGGTTCCGTACGTGATCGGCCTGTACGCGATCATTGAAGCACGTGAGCTGGAGCCGAACGATGTTTTCACCTCCGGGATGGTCGCGCTCACCAACGCAGTCGATCATGGCGAATTGCTCATGGAGCACGTCTATCCGGCCGAGGCCGCCGCCGTGCCCCTGATAAAGCAAACACTGAGCGTGGGCTTGGAAATCAAACTCGAACGCACACATGATCTTTCCGCCGTCGTTCACGCGGAGCGGCTGGCTGATGGGCGCATCATGGTCACCGCCATCCCATTGCTCTATGGAACTTATACGGTCACCCGCGGGCCGGGCACTTTCCGTCTCGAGCCACCGCTTAATCTCAATCTCGCGGGGGGCTGGCCCTTGTTTAAGGAAGACCCCCGTCGCAAAGCTGAACTGCATTACGCCATGCATCGCCGCTCAGCGGGCGCGGGAGGTCAGGTGCCGGTTGCGACGGGTCTGGCGCCGAGCGGCACGCTCCCACCGGCGCAGAACGAATTGGTACGCATTGAACATGCTAAGCCGGTCGAAACACCGGTTGAAGCTCCGCTAACAACAGCAAAGGGTGTCGCAAAGACAACTCCGCGACCGAAGGGAATGAAACTCGCTAAAAATCAAAAACCAACTCCGGGGCCGAAGGCCTCTCCTGCTCCTACGCAACCGCTCATCGTGGAAAAACCTGCCATCCCTGGGGTCGCCGTAGCGACCGCAGGCGGAACAACTCCAGCGCCAACACCGACCCCGAACGCTTTCGGGGCTCCGCCATCCGCGACGCGCCCTCCGATCGTCGTGGCGACGCCTGCCGCGCCCGTAGTGGCCCAGGCTTCACCGCCGCCAACCGCAACACCGGTCCCGGTTTTGCCTGCCCAACCAGTTCTACCCGATGCTTCTGGAAACGCTCTCGCCTCCACCGCCGGCGGCGGAAACTGGAAAACCTTTCCGCCGAGTAGAATGCCGCTGGGAAGGCTCATCGGCACGAGCGATCTGAACGACCTGGCTGACCGTGGGACCGTTGGGGAGCGTGTTTACTTGAAGGGACAATTCGTGGTCAACTTTTCTGATGCCAATCGCGCTGTCCTTCGCCCGCGAACGAAACTCACCGACACCGTGCTGCATTTTGGCGCTGGCTCGTCCACACGCATCATCGTCGAGTTTCCCGCCGGATACAGGCCGCCTCCCCAAGGCGCGACCGTCAGTCGCGATGAAGCGCGCCCCTACGAAATCACCGAGGTGCGCAAGCGGGGAGATGGACAGCTCAATGTCTTTGTGCGCGAAATCATGCAGCCCTGATTACTCCGCCCGCGATCGCAAGATCACCTTACCATCACGAATTTGAATCGTCCCGAGATCCTGGATGGGGCTGTATTCCGCGAGATAATCTCGCAATGATCGCGAATGGTATTTCCAATCCAGGAGATCGTGCGGCACTGGCTGGCTATTCAGGGCAACGCTCTCCAATCGCGGCTTGGCAAGAGATGCGGCCGCATCGGATTGAATGGTGATATCGCCACTTAGATAATACCCGGATTGCCCAAGGAATTTGCCAAGAGGCACGCTGGTTTGCAAAGATAAGCGATTTCCCTCGATAGAAACAAAAGCTTTGCCGCGCGCGTGCCGATTCGCTTCGATCAACCCGTTAATTTCGTCAGCCGTCAGTTCGATTTCAGCCGGCTGACGTTCCTGAACTGCATGCTCGAAATCTTGCCAGCGTCCTTTAACCGCTTGAATCTCTTGTTCCGGAGCGTTGTATTGCGGAAGAGGTCTCGGCGAATCGGTGATCGCGTGGGTTTTCGCCAGAAAATAAGCTCCGCGGACGAGTGCCGAGTGATTCCGATAGCCCCAATAGAGACCAGCGCAACAAGCCAGTATCAAGACAAGTGCGAATACGAGTAGAATGAGGCAGCCTCGAGCAAAACAGCCCATCCCTTTTCGCTGAGGCGGAGGCGGCTCTATCCAGGTATTCATTTGCCTCCGCCCCGCGACTGCGGGGTTTCGATCCGAGCCTGCGCCTCGATCAACTTGTCATAAAGAGTGCGTAATCCCTCCGAAAGCATGCGAGTGCCGGTAAGGATTGGCATAAAATTCGTGTCGGCGTTCCAGCGCGGAACGATGTGCAGATGCAAATGATCGACGATGCCCGCTCCGGCGCATTCGCCCAGGTTGAGTCCGACGTTAAACCCTTGCGCCTTGATCGCCGCGCGGAGCAACGCCTGGGCATGCGTCACTAAATTCCAAAGCTCGACAATTTCGTTCTCACCGAGCGAAGCAAGATCGGCCGTTTTCCGATACGGCACCGCCATCAAATGGCCAACCGCGTACGGATAGCGGTTCATCATCAAGAAGGCATTTTTGCGTCGCGTCACCACCAGGTGGGCGGCGTCATCGCTCGTCCGCGCCGCCTCGGAAAGAAAGTTCTTGTCCGGTGCTTCGCGCTCGAAATATTCCACGCGCCATGGGCACCAAAGGGTTTCGATTTCTCGCTTTGGAAATTCGCTCGACATGCAAGATCCGTTTTCTGTAAAGGAAGCTGTCAGCTTCCCGATTGCGAGCCTAAGATTGTCGGCCGGAAAGTCGAGCCGGCATTTTCGCGGAAGCTTCGCAGTTTACCGCGTGAGCAAAACATAACTCTTGCCTCGCTGGTCCTTTCGCTCCTCCGGTCGCAGCGGCGAAAGGGAACCATTTTGCAGTTCGCCCATCAAGCGCGGTCCTTCCCTTGCCGGTGCGACCAGCGCATCCAGCGCGGCGCGGTTCCATTCGCTAATTGCCTCCTGCGACTCGATGAAATGCGTTTTCTGCAAGTAGAGCAGCATCCCTTCGTCGCTTCCTGAAATCGCTTCATAACGCCAATGACGCAGCGCCGCTTCATGGCGAACCTCACGTCCAAAAACCACGAGCGCATCGCGATGATCACGATATCCAGAGACGACTTTCGCCGCCGTGTAGCCGCTCATAAATAAGATCGACAAGAGCAGAGCGATCACAACCCAAAGGTACGGTCGGCGCGCTGCGTCGACCCCCGAAAGCTTTCGGGGCAGCGCGGCTTCCCTACTACAAATCTGCGCAGCAAGGAGCAGACAAAGTGGCGGTACCACCGGAAAAATTCGATCCACGCGTTTCGAAGGAATTAGCGACATCGCGATCAAACCGCCGAAACTCCAACAAACCAACCAAAATATTTCCGGCGACATTTCCCGAAATAACGCACGTAGCTTCGACTCCCTTGAGCGAAGATCGGCAATTGCCGTTGCGATCATCAACACGCTCCAGGGAGCAAATTTGTGGAGGAGATGCGGCAGATAAAAATAAAGCGGCTGCGGCCGGTGCACCGCTTCGCCGAAGCGGGCGACGAATTCGCGCATCACGACCTGCTCGAAAAAACCGGGCACAAACAGAACGCCGCCCATCACCCAAAGAAGAAAAATCCCGAGCGACGCAATCCACGGCCACCAACCGCACCACGCACTGTGGTGCCAGGCGTGTCGCCTGCGTCCCCACAATTGAAACAAGAGAATGCCAGGGAGCAAAAAAGCGTAAACGATCGGCCCTTTGATCAGCATCGCCGCCGTGAGCACCGCGAAGATCGATACTTGATCGGGTAGTTTCCAGGTCGCGCAGTCGCGGATTTTTTTCCAGATGAAGAGGCCGAGCAGAAAAATCACCAACGCCAGGGGCATGTCCGTCCGCGCCAGAGTTGCCAGACGCGGACTCAGCAGATTGAAGCCAAACGCGCTCAGGGCAATCAAGCCGGCGCCGGCGCCATGAGCGGCCGTCGCAACGCGAAATAACAAAATCGAGAGCGCGATCGCCGCGAGAAATGACGGCAACCGCCACGCGACATCCCACGATCGCGTGAGCGCAAAGAAAACGGCCGATGTCCAGCCCACCAGCGGCGGCTTTGTCGCCACGCGTTCCTGCGGCGTTCGCTGATAAAACCATTGGCCCTCCTTCACCATCTCGAAGGAAGTGAACGCCTGCTTGGCCTGATCGTAATCGTCAAGTTGCCACGGCAGATTTGTAATCAGGAACAGGATGATCATAAGCGCACCAACGATCCAGGCGGTGCGCTTGTTCTGAAGAAAATGTTCTGCCCGGCCCGCGCCCATTCCGTGTGTTGCTGCGCTTGAAACCAAAGTCACGATGTTTAGAGAATCTCGTTAACACCGGCCTTGAGGCCGGTGATCACGGACGCACTCGCAGCCAAGTCGCTTCAACGGCTTTCCTCCTCTGATTGATGCAGCTCATGCCGATGAATGAATTCCTTAAACTCCTGCGCGAACGTGCGGACCCGATGATGTTGTTCCTGACATGCGATATATGCGGCCACTTGATCGACATTTGATTCCGACACCGAGAAGGCGCCGTATCCTCTGCCCCACGCGAATTTTCTCGTGATCAAATCATTTGCGTTGATCCAATGAGAAGAACTTCCTTTAAATAATTGCGCCACCTCCTCGATTGAGAGACCAGTTGGAAGATCGACAAGAATATGAACGTGATCCGCGTTTACGTAATTGATCTTCATGTAGAGGCTTTTCGTTTCGGCATATTCGTGAAGGCGACGAGATACCCGCGCCGCGGGTCTTTGTTTAGTATTTTCTCCCGATTCAGCGTTCCCCAGATTAGATGCACCCAGCATCGGGAATAGGAGTGCAACGCCATAGCTGCGAGGGTAAGCCGTTAAAACGGCTTATGTCCATCTTCTGGGCCGATCACCGGCCTGAAGGCCGGTGTTAATGAAAACTTCCGGGACAATTGAACCTCAAAACTGGTGCCAATAAACGGAGTTCTGAGAATCGAATTCGTAAGGCCATCTTAACCAGGGTGCCGGCCAAGCAAATCTCATTAACACCGGTCTTTAGACCGGTGCGCACACCCGCCGCCGCTGGCCAGCCGTTTCAACGGCTTCCGATTATCGTGCAAGTTCCTCGACAATTGTTCGCGCAGCCTTTGCGCTGGCTCCGCCTTCCCCTAGCTGGGGCACAATCGCATCGAATTCGGAAATCATTCGGTTTCGCGCCACCCGGTTATGCATTAGTCGCAGAACGGCTTGGGCGATGGCGTTGGGCCTCGCTCGATGCTGAATGAATTCTGGCACGATTTCTTTGTTCGCGAGCACGTTCGGCATGCCGAGATATTTCACGTTCACCACAAGTCGGGCCGCCAGATACGTCGGCCACGCAACCTTGTAAATAAGCACAAAGGGCAGCCGAAAATACGCCGCCTCCAGCGTGGCGCTTCCGGAAGCAACGATTCCGGCAGAGGCGCGTTGCATCGTGGCGGCCGTTTCGCCTGTGACAACGCGGAACAGTCCCTCTCTCATTCGGGCGGCCATCAAAGCATCGGAAATTTCCGCTGCCAGCGATTCCGACGCCGCGGCAATCTCGAAGCGTAAGACTTGCCTCGCACGAAAGAGTTCGCGTGCGGCGTCCACCATAACGGGAAAATTCTTGGCCACTTCCCGCGGGCGACTCCCGGGGAAAAGCCCGACCAAATTCGGGTCGCGTTTGCTTTCGATCTTGCCGGTGCGCAATCTGTCCACCATGGGATGACCGACAAATACCGTGCGCAGACCAGACTTGTTGTAGAGCTCGGCTTCAAACGGAAAAATGCAGAGCATGAGATCGAGAAAGCGTGCCATCTTTTTGATTCGGCCGCTATGCCAGGCCCAAACCTGCGGGCTGATGTAGTAGATGATTTTGATGATTTTCCGCCGGAACACAGACGTTTTTTCGTCTATGCGACCAGCGAGCATGTTGCTCGCTGCATCGTCAGGCGTGACGCCTCCCGGCCGCACAGGCTCCGAGCCCGTGTTCCGACGCAGAGCGCGCGCCAGGCGCAAATTGAAGCCGGGGTAATCGATCAGCACAACGGCGTCTGGTCTACTCTTCTCAATTTCAGCGAGTGTTTCGCGAAACTTTTCTCGAAAGAAACCGTAGTTCTTAATCACCTCCCACAAGCCCACCACTGCGGCATCATCGATCCAGTTCGCGAATTGCTCGCCGGCGATCGCTTTCATTTGCGGGCCGCCGCGCCCGACGAAATTCAGATCGGCATCGCATTGGCGCAGCGAACGCATCAACTCCGCGCCGTGATTGTCCCCGCTCGCTTCACCCGCGAGAAAATAGAGCGTCATGATGATAATGATGAAATCCGAATGACAAATGACGAAGCCCGAAACAGCGCAGCGCGCGCAGTTCAGTCAATTCGTAATTCGCGCTTCGTGATTCATTCGTCATTTGTCATTCGTGCTTTGTCATTTGCTTTGTAATCTCAACTGCCAGCTCGAGCGCGGCAATCGCTTTAAACCCGGAAACGCGCGGCTCACGTCCCGTCCTTGCGCATTCGACGAACGACGTGAGCTGACCTTTGAGCGGCTCCTCGCGCGCGATCTCGACTTTGTCGCGCGTAATTCGTCCTCCCGCGCGCCGGTAGATTTCGCCGCTCTGATTTTGATAATCCAACGAGAGATAAGCGTCCTCCTGAAAAACGCGAATCTTGCGCATCCGCTCGGGACTGATGCGGCTCGAGGTAACGTTCGCGACGCAGCCATTCTCGAAACGCATCCGCGCGTTCGCGATGTCTTCGCCGCGGCTTAAAACCGCCACGCCCACCGCGTCGATGCTCTGCACGGGCGAGCGCACCAGGTGCAAAATAATTTCGAGATCGTGGATCATGAGATCGAGAACCACGCCGATGTCCGCGCTGCGCTCCGGATAAGGCGAGAGCCGATGCGCTTCGATGAAGCGCGGATGCGTCAAGCGTTCTTCCAATACGCTCAAGACCGGGTTGAATCGCTCGACGTGGCCCACTTGCAAAATCAATCCGTTCCGGGTGGCCAGCTCCGCCAGTTCGCTGGCGTGGGCGGTGTTGTCGGTAATTGGTTTCTCGATCAACAAATGTTTGCCTCGTCCAAGCAGAGAACGTGCAATTTCGTAATGTGTATTCGTTGGTGTAGCCACCGAGGCGGCGTCAACCAGCTCGATGAACTCATCGAGTGACTGCGCGACCGTCACGCGAAATTTTTTCCCGATAGTATCCGCCTTGGCAAGATCGACATCGTAAATCGCAGCAAAGTCCGCCGCCGGAATTTCGGCGTAGAGCCGGGCGTGATTGCTCCCGATATGACCGACGCCAACAACTCCGACACGAAGTTTTTTCATTATCTGTAGGGGAAGCCGTTGGCTTCCCGTGAGACGCTAACAGCGTCCCCTACAGACCTCCAGCAGAACCGCAGGTGGAGATTTAAAGGTGGATCAAGCAGTCTCGCGCTCGATGCTAAAATATGGCGGCGAAGCCGCATTAATTAACATCGCCCGACGGAGCGGTCGATCCACCTTGCTACAGCGCGCAGTTTGCACGAAACCAGTCGTAGGTGCGCGCGATGCCTTCGCGAAGCGGAATCGTCGCGCGCCAGCCAAGATCATGCAGCTTGGCCACATCGAGAAGTTTTCGCGGTATGCCGTCCGGCTTGGTCGCGTCCCAAGCGAGTTTGCCATCAAATCCGACCACGTCGCAGATCAGCTCCGCCAGTTCGCGAATTGAGATGTCCTCGCCACAACCAACATTGATGATCTCAGGCGAATCATATTTTTCGAGGAGGAACAGGCAGGCCGAGGCGAGATCATCCACGTGAAGAAATTCGCGGCGCGGTTTGCCCGAGCCCCACACGACCAGTTCTCGCGCCTTTTGTGTTTTGGCTTCATGCGCTTTGCGCAAAAGCGCAGCCAGAACGTGGGAGGAGAGCAAATCGAAGTTGTCGTTAGGCCCGTAAAGGTTCGTCGGCATCGCCGAAACAAAATTCGCTCCATACTCGCGCGCGTAAGCCTGGCAAAGCTTGATCCCGGCTATTTTGGCAATGGCATACGCTTCGTTCGTAGGCTCGAGCGGTCCGCTGAGCAGGGCAGTTTCCGGGATCGGTTGCGGCGCATGCTTCGGGTAAATGCACGAGCTGCCCAGAAAAAGAAATTTGCGCACTCCGCTGTCGTGCGCCGCACGAATGATGTTGTTCTGAATGCGCAAATTATCGAGCAGAAATTCGACGGGAAAATCACTATTCGCTTTGATCCCGCCCACTTTCGCCGCCGCGAAAACCACGACGGCCGGTTTTTCTTGAGCGAAGAAATTCCGCACGGCCTCTTCGTCCGCCAGGTCCAGCTGCGAGCGGTCGCGCTTGACCAGGTTGCCAAAACCCTCAGCTTCAAACCGCCGGATCAGAGCGCTGCCCACCAGGCCGCGATGACCCGCGACAAAGATCTTTTCTAATTTATCCATGATGAAACTGGCCAGGCACTGTTTAGCATTTTCTCTTTTCGTGCTTTGCGCAATCCTCACTTCGTGAGCAAGGGGCAAACCACGTCTCCACTTTCAGAAGACATACAAGCCTCTCATGATCACGAGCGTGGCATAAGGAGAATTGACATTGCCGAGAAAACCAGCGGACGTAATGGTATCATTATGATTGTGCAGGCGAAGGAGGCGTTTCAGTTCGATGCTATCGACGATGTCGTGAGCGATATCGCGCTGGGCCGCATTGTCATCGTGACGGACGATGCCGATCGCGAAAACGAAGGGGATCTCGTGATGGCGGCCGAGAAGGTGACGCCGGAGGCGGTCAATTTCATGGCCAAACACGGGCGCGGTCTGATTTGCGTGCCGATTTCAAACGAGCGCGCGGAACAACTCGGCTTGCAACGCATGGTGGCGCAGAACCGCGAAATGCATCGCACCGATTTCACCGTCTCGGTGGACGCGGCCCGCGGCGTAACCACCGGAATCAGCGTGCACGATCGGGCCGCGACAATTTTGGCAATCGCGAATCCAAAATCGTCACCGAGCGATCTGGTGCAACCGGGCCATGTTTTTCCGCTTCGCGCCAAAGATGGCGGCGTGTTGCGCCGCACCGGTCACACGGAGGCGGCGGTCGATCTTGCCCGCATGGCCGGGCTGCAACCGGCCGGAGTGCTTTGCGAAATTCTGCACGACGACGGGACGATGGCGCGCTTGCCAGAGCTGATGGAGTTCCGCAAAAAACACGGATTGCGCATGTGTACGATCCAGAGCTTGATCGCGCATCGGCGCGTCCGCGAAAAGCTGGTGGAGCTGGAACAGGTGATAAAATTGCCGACTGAATATGGCGATTTCGATTTGCATTTGTATCGATCGAAGCTCGACGGCGCGCATCATCTCGCTCTGGTCAAGGGCAAGATCGACAAGGCGCGTCCGACTCTGGTGCGCGTGCACAGCGAATGTCTCACCGGTGATGTTTTCGGTTCGCGCCGGTGCGATTGCGGAAATCAATTACACGCGGCGCTGCGACAAATCCAGGAGGAGGGAAACGGCGTGCTCGTTTATATGCGACAGGAAGGACGTGGCATCGGGCTGGCGGCAAAAATTCACGCCTACAAATTGCAGGAGGAAGGACTCGACACCGTGGAAGCAAACGCCCGGCTCGGTTATCCGAGCGATTTGCGCGATTACGGACTCGGAGCGCAAATTCTCTTCGATCTCGGCGTTCGGCAGTTCCGTTTTCTAACCAACAACCCGAAGAAAGTTGTCGGTCTCGAGGGCTACGGTATCCAAATGATCGAGCAAGTACCGATTCGCAGCGAAGCCAATCCATACAACGCCAGGTACCTCGAAACCAAAAAAGTAAAGATGGGGCACCTCCTCTGAGGCGGAGCTTGCTTGACGAGCGATTGTCGACCTTTCACCCCATGGCAGTGTCGAACCTGATTCAACCCCGCTCCCGTGTCTTCAGCGGGAAACGCGCATTCACGATTGTCGCGAGTCACTTCAACGCGCACTACGTCCAGGGGCTGGTCAATCACCTGACTGAGGAATTACGCAGACTCTCTCCCAAAAGCGTCCTCGCGCTGCATCAAGTGCCGGGCGCGTTCGAAATTCCCGTGGTCGTGCGTGAGCTGGCGGCAAAAAAAAACGCGGACGCAATCATCGCCATGGCCGTCATATTGAAAGGACGGACTAGCCACGCCGAACATCTCGGGCGCTCTGTGACCGACGCGTTGCAACGAATCGCGGTCGATCACGGTGTGCCGGTCATCAACACCGTCCTCTGTCTCGACAATGAAACCCAGGCGCGCGAGCGTTGCCTGGAAGATAAGATCAACCGTGGGACCGAGGCGGCGCGGGCCGCGGTGGAAATCGCGGGCGTTATGTCGGAGCTTCGCGGGAAATAAATCTTATGGGGAAACGTCGAGTCGCGCGGCAGGCGGCCATCCAATATCATTTCTGGCGCGACTTCCAGCACGGCGAGGCACCCGAGCGAATAGAGGATTTCTGGGAATTTTGCCCGGCCAAGCCGCGCGTGCGCGAGTTCGCCCAACCGCTCATCGAAGGAATGGTCGCACATCTGCCAGAAATCGACGAAAGGATTCGGCGCTACTGCGAGAATTACGAATTCCATCGCATCTCCGCGGTCGATCGCAACGTGCTGCGGCTTGCCATCTACGAAATGCTTTATCGCGACGACATCCCGCCGGTTGTTTCAATCAACGAAGCGATCGAGCTTGCGAAAACGTTTGGCGGCGCGGAATCCGGTCGGTTCGTCAACGGCATTCTCGATCGGGTGAAAGACGATTTGACGCGACCATTGCGTGAAGCCGCGCCCGCAGCGAAGGAGCAGGAGAATCGTTAAATCGCGAATCGTTAGATCGTTTCCACGATTCGCAAATCACGATTCAAGATGAAATTTCTACGCTCCGTTGTTGAGAGCTTCGCCAACAAACCGATCGATTGGGACGAGCTCGAGGAAGCGCTTATCCGCGCCGATCTCGGCGTGCCGATGACGTCGCGGATCATCAAAAAACTGCAGGAACGCGAGGCTTGGTCTTTGCTGGGCATCAATGACGTCGTCAAAGTCGCCCGTGAGGAAGTCTTGCGCGTCCTGCCAACCAGTTCGGAACCAATCCGGCCGCTGCCCGACAAACCGAAAGCGATTCTCATCATGGGCGTAAACGGCACCGGCAAGACAACATCAACCGCCAAGCTCGCGCATTATTTCCAAAAAAATCGACATCGTGTCTTGCTCGCGGCCGCGGACACCTTTCGCGCGGCGGCGATCGAGCAGCTTGGCATTTGGGCCGAGCGACTGGGGGTGGAAATAATTCGCGGCCAATACAACGCCGATCCGGCTGCGCTTTGTTACGAAGCCCATCAAGCGGCTGAGAAACGCAAGGTCGAATTCTTGCTTTGCGATACCGCCGGACGATTGCACACGAAAACAAATTTGATGGCTGAGTTGCAGAAAGTGAAGCGCAGCCTGGCCAAGCGCGACCCGGACGCACCGCATGAAACACTGCTGGTGATCGATGCCACTACCGGCAGCAATGCGCTTAGCCAGGCCCGCGAGTTTCACAACGCCATGGGACTGACCGGCTTGATCGTGACCAAACTCGATGGCAGCGGAAAGGGCGGCATCGTCGTCGCAATTCAAGATGAGCTTGGAATTCCTACGCGCTTCATTGGCACCGGCGAAAAGATCGACGACTTTGCGCTATTCGACGGGCGCAAATTTGTCGCGAAGATGTTGTAGCTGAAGTTCAAAGCCGTGGGAGAAGCAATCAAAGAGACGTTCGTGCCGGACGAGAGCGTCCCTCCAGTCGCGGCGACCGGACTAGGCGGTTTTTTCGCGAAATTTACCGTGCTCAAGGGAGCTCAACGCGAGTTGTGGCTCACCTTCGCGATTAAGCTGCTAATCATCCTGGCCTATTCTGTCACGAATGGGACACTGATCTTGTGGCTTAGGTCAGATCTCGGGTTTAACGACCAGCACGCGTTCGTTTTAGTAGCTTGGGTCTGGGCGCCGGCGATGACCGTCTTTACGCTGTTAGCTGGCTCTCTTACCGACGCGTTTGGCCTCCGTCGAACTTTCTTTCTTGGCGTCTTTGTCTGCCTGGTAGCCCGCGCCGTCATGGCATTTACTACGATACGATGGCTGGCACTAGCTGGCGGCTTGCTTCCTTTAGCGATCGGGGAGGCGTTAGGCACGCCGGTGCTGATCGCAGCCGCGCGACGATATTCCACGACGCGACAACGCTCGATCTCCTTCTCGCTCATATACGCGATCATGAACGTTGGCTTCATGATCGCTGCCGACATCTTCGACTACGTCCGGCAGACGTTAGGCGAATATGGTCACTTAAATTTCTTTGGATTAGAGATCACGACTTACCGAACGCTATTCCTCGTAAGCCTCGGTTTTGAGTTCCTGCTGCTTCCGGCGATTTATTTCCTGCGCCGAGGAGCCGAAGCGACAGACGAAGGCGTTACGTTCACCGCCGAGCCGGTGAGATACGCTACCGGCGCGTTATGGGAGCGTACCTTTCTCACCATCCGTGACAGTGCTCTCGATACCGTCCGGCTGTTCAGACGGCTACTCAGTCAGTCCGGTTTTTACCGGCTCCTAGCTTTTCTTCTTTTGATCGGGTTTCTGAAGGTCATCATCATGCTGATGTATTACGTGTTTCCTACATTCGGTATTCGCGAACTCGGGGATGGCGCCCCGATAGGTCACCTGTTAGGGATCAATTATCTTCTCATCATCTTTCTTGCGCCGGCGATTGGTGCGCTGACGCAACAGTTCTCCGCTTATCGAATGGTCATAGTCGGAGGAGCCATCTGTACTGCTTCGGTCTTCGTCATGGCTTTGCCTACAGGGTGGTTCCAAGCTTCCGCCAACGGCGTGATCGGACAGTGGCTCGGTCACAATTACCTCGGATTGAAAGGCGGTATTCATCCGTACTACATCATGACTGCGCTTTGTATGATTATCTACTCGGTCGGCGAAGCATTCTACGCACCGCGAGTCTATGAGTATGCCGCCGCGATTGCTCCAAGAGGTCAGGAAGCGTCCTATGGCGCGTTATCTTATATTCCGTTTCTTATCGGAAAGCTACTGGTTGGATTTGGGGGATATTTGCTGGCTGCGTTTTGTCCAGCACACGGTCCACGGCACTCCGGAACGATGTGGCTAATCTTTGCTCTCGCGGCATCGGTCGCGCCGATTGGATTGCTTGGGCTGCGTCGCTACATTCGCGTCCCCGAAGCCGGGCGACAGGATGTCGACTAGCGAAATTCGCACCCGAGCGATTCGTGCATCCAGCAATGCGCCGAACGCGTAGTCCTTCGAGTCTTCCGCCTGGTCTCGAAACCTATCCAAGGTTGCCCATTCGCACGGCGCGGCGAGTAGACGCAGGAAAAATGCGTCACTGCAGAAATCGCGCTGAAGGAAGTCGCACCCGGCCATTTTTCAGCCTGTTGCGAATTTTATGAAGAGAAATAAAACTCGCGCCGATGCACTTGCCGGATGACGTTTTTGGGAGAAAGTGAATTATTGAGGATGCGGCCCGTGCACCGGCGGGGACTTTTGGGTTGATGAGCACGAGAATCACACACAAACACACGTCACACGTGAGTTTATGGCTTGGTCTGTTGGGCGCCGTCTCGGTGGTTGCCGTCTCGATTTTATTCAGTGACGCGCAAGAGCAGAAAAGGAGAAGTGGAAAAATGAATCCCGTAAAAGCAGTGCCCAGCGAAGCCGAGCTGCGATCAAAGCTTACTGAAGAACAATATCGCGTGACACGACAATGTGGCACCGAGCCGGCCTTTCATAACCAATATTGGGACAATCATCGCGCCGGCATTTACGTGGATCTTATCACCGGCGAACCGCTTTTCAGTTCGCTCGATAAATTCGACAGCGGCACGGGTTGGCCCAGTTTCACGAAGCCAATTTCGAAAGAGCACGTGGTGGAAAAAAGGGATTCTTCCTACGGAATGGAACGCACTGAGGTCCGCTCGGGCAAGAGCGATTCGCATCTCGGCCACGTATTCGAAGATGGTCCCGCGCCAACCGGGCAACGTTACTGCGTCAACTCCGCGGCGCTCCGGTTCATTCCGGTCGAAAAATTACAGGCGGAAGGTTATGGCCAATATCTGGCGCTTTTTTCGAAGCCCGATAGCAGCGGCGAGAAGCCGGCAAGGGACTAGGCAAAAGTGCCGGCTGCGTTTCTCGAACTCGGAACTTAGAGCGCATTTCTCGGTTGAGGCCGGTTTCGTCTTCAAACGCCGGCTCGGCGCCGGAGATTAATCAGCTGTAGGGAAAGCCTCTGGCTTACCAGGGACTGCGACGCCATCCCTCACCTGCTGCGGCGTGCTCGCGAAAACCTTCTCCGGTTCGAGTCCAATCTTGCTTAAGATCGACAAGAACCTTTCGTCCGAACGCAACGGGGCGAACTCCGGCGCGATGCCGACGAAATGCAACGATGAAGATCGCTCCTCGCAGGCGCGTTCAAGCTCACGAATCGCATCGTCATGCTCGCCCAGTGCGACATGGACATGCGCGATCGCGTCACCAGGGGTGTAGCGCCGATTCGCTGTGGCGGCGTTGAGAGCTCGCACCACTTCATCACGCCGGTCCATCCGCGCGTAGGTGATAGCCAGACCGAATGCTGCTCTCCCACTGAGATTCTCCGCCTTTTTATAAAGTCTGATCGCGTCGTCGAACCGCCCCGTCTCGCGATACAACGCCGCCAGCAACGGCTCGCCATAAACAAATGCCGGATCAAGTTGCAACGCGCGTTCGCCGGCCGCGATCGCCTCATCATACAGACCGAAGTAACGATAGAGCTCGCACGCCGAATTGTTCACCCACAGCGACGCCGGATCGATCTTGGAAGTGCGCTGCAAATAAGCGAGCGCGTCATCACGTTTGCCACGCGCAGCCCAAAACGCAGCCGAGAAATAATTTGACGGCGTCGATTTTGGATCGAGCTCGCAGGCGCGACAAAATTCCCGCGCCGCGCCGTCCATGTCCCAATCGAGGATGCGTTTCACTTCGCCCAAATAGACGTGCGCTTCCGCGTCGTCATTATCGATCTTGAGCGCATTGGTCGCCGCCTCGCGCACTTTCGGATAAGCTTCGCGCGGCGGCACGTAGGCGTCAGCCAGCCAAAGCCACGCTTTCGCAATTCCCGTCCAAGCGCGGCTTAATTGCGGATCTTTTTCCAGCGCGCGTTCGAAAAATTCCAAACTTCGCTGCAAGGCTTCTTCCGTACTCTTATCCGAATAAAAAAGACCCTGCAGATAAACGTCGTAAGCGTCTGGGCTGCGCGACGTCGGTGACGCGGAGATATCGAGTCTCAATTTGAGCGCCTCGACAATCGATCGCGTAATCTCGTCCTGGACCGCGAAGATCCCTTGCATCTCGCGATCGAATGTTTCCGACCAGACGGTAAAGCCGTCGCCCACGTCGATCAGTTCGGCAGTAATGCGAACTCGATTACCGTCGCGACGGACGCTGCCCTCGAGCACGTGTTCCACGTTTAACTTCTGTGCGATTTCGCCTAGCTCAGCTTCCTTGCCCTTGAACCAGAACGACGAACGCCGAGCGGCCACGCGTAAACCCTCCGTCTTTGCGAGTGCAGAGAGAATTTCCTCGGCGATTCCGTCGCTAAAGTAAGCATGATCTTTGCCCGGACTCAGATCGCTAAAAGGCAGGACGGCAATCGACCGTTCGTTCGAAGTCGGTCGCGCCGAAACGGCTGGCCGCTTTACGGTGTCGATCCCGCCGTCGCTCTTCGCAGCGTCCAATTCGCTCGTTCGCATGATTCCATGGCGGGTGAAGTCGTAAACCCACGCCAGAACCAGCGCGATCGGAAAACCGAGAGCGACAACGATGATCACGATCTGCACCAACCAGGTTGGAAAAAAGAAGGGGAAGATCTGAGTGTCGACCTGCGCGATCAGCCACCCGACGACCGCGTATGTGACCGCAACAGTGTAAACTTTCCGCCGCTTGAGTTCGGCAAAAAATTTCTTAACATTCATCGCTTCCGGATCGTGTAGGTAAATCGCGGCGCGCGCGACGCAAGTCAATGCGGTCGTCTGCAATGGTAGGGACAGCGCGCTGCGCTGTCTCCCGCGCCGCGGGACAGCACGGCGTCCCTACCGCCTGCTGCCGCGATGCGCCCCGCCACCGTCATCCGGCTCGCTCGGGTCGGGCCCTACGATTTGCGATAAGATGCCGATCTTCTATTTTTGTTTCTGAACATGAAGGAAGACGATTTCCAGTACGCGATCGAAAACACGCAGGTTATTCTCGCGCCTGAACGTCAAATCGCCACCTTTGGTACCACGAGTTTTCACTTCTATCTGATCTCGGAATTGATGGATCGGGTGAACGAAGTGCGCGTGCGCGACGGGCAGATTCACGCGGACCGTCCGCAAATTCTGACGCCCGAGCATTTCAGCCGCTTATTGCTGGAGGGATTCGGCGAGAAAGCGCAGCGGTATGTCGAGCAAATGCGCGAGCAAGCGCGCAACGTCGCCGTGCTCCGCTACGGATTCCAATTTCGCAAGACCGATGTGACCGAGCGCACGTTTCGCGATCCGGTCGAGGCCGTGATCGCGCGCACGAAATCGCATGTGGAACACACGGAGGAACCGCTCAGCGCCGTCATCCAGGGTGTGGATGACGCCTGGGAAGTTTGCTTGCTCAAATTCACCATCGACATGATCGAACGCTCTTCCGGCGGAAACCTCGGCGATTTCCGGAAACGCGGATTGATTTGAGTCTGGGTAGCGCACGCGTCTCGCGTGTCTGGCGCCGGCGGCTCGCCAGCGCGGACTTTACCGACGATTCTTTTGAAAGTGAAGTTTCCGCGATATCTGGGGACGTTAATTTCCAAAGTTCGTTGTCGCGAGCCGCGACAACCAGCACGCGAGCCGCGTGTGCTCCCCGGATTGTGTGGCTACAATTCCCAATACTGCTGCATCAACTTGAAGAAACGGAGTTGGTTGCGCCTGCGCTAATCCGATACTGTAGAGGCAGCCGTGCCGGCTGCACTGGAGCGGGCGACGCGCCCGCCGCTACACCCCAAACTTTCGGCTTTCGTCATTTCGCGCACTTTGTCATTCTGCGCGTTCGCTAAAACAGTAACGCCCGCATTTTGAAAAATTACCTTCAACTCAACCTCAACCTTCTTTACTGGATCTTCGTAGCGCCCTTCACCGGACAGTTTTTCGACATCTCTCAGGTTTTCCGGCAGATGGTGTTCATCGGGGTGCGTGCGGCGCCGATGGTCGCGCTGACGGCGTGTAGCATTGGCGTGACGCTCGCCATGCAAGCCGCACATTCCCTGCAACAACTCGGCGCGGAAATATACGTGCCCGATCTCGTGATGGTGACAATGTTGCGCGAGATGGGTCCTGTCTTGATCGCGGTGATCGTGATCGGACGTAGCGGCTCGGCCGTCGCGGCTGAATTAGGCACAATGAAAGTTTCCGAAGAGATCGAGGCGCTCGAAGTGATGGCGATCAATCCAGTCCAGTATCTGGTAGTGCCGCGCTTTCTCGCCATGCTCGTGATGTTGCCAGCGCTTACGATCATGGGAAATTACGTTGGCGTTTTCGGCGGCTGGGCCGTGTGTCATTTTGCTCTCAATTTTAATACCGCCGGTTATGTGCTGCGCGCCGTGGAGAGCGCGGACACGTGGGATTTGTATTCGGGAATGATTAAGAGCGCGGTCTTTGCCTGGATCGTCATCACGATCGCGTGCAACGCCGGTCTTCGTGTCGACGGCGGGGCGGAAGGTGTCGGGCAAGCCACGACCGCGTCAGTTGTTCAAGCGCTGCTCGCCATGCTCGTGATGAACGCGATCCTGACCGGAATCTTTTTCTTTGGGGGATGAAGCGAATGACGAAGCTCGAAGGACGAAGGAATGACGAAAACCAAAACGGCGCGTGACAAGTTCGACGAAGCGTTTTGGAATGATGATGCGATACCAGTTGTTCGCGAGGAACCGAGTGAGAACCGTGTTTACGATCTTGAGAAACGAGCGGCGCTGTTTGGCGAAGCAATGAGCGGAATGACGAAGGACGAAGGAATGACAAAATCTGAAGTCGCGTGCGACGATTTCGACGACGCGTTTTGGGATGCTCCCGCCGAATCGATCGTCCGCGAAGAGCCGCGTAATAAACGCGTTTACGATGTAGAAGAGCGAACCGCAAAATTCGGTGAAATGGTCATCGACTTTGCCAAAACGATTCCGCAATCACCCGTGACGAGTCGAATCATCAGTCAACTTGTGGGTGCCGCGGTGTCGAAGAAGGAGTTTTTAAAAAGTATCGTACATGCAAGAAAGAAACGCGGGAGACAAAGCATTTTCTTCGTATGGCAGTTCGAGCGGTGCCGGCATTGAAACCTGAAGCTCGCAAGCTTTGGATGGAAGCGAGAGAGTTACATCTAATTTTTTCGAAGATTTGGAGGAGCGGTCAGGAAATGACGAAGCACTAATGCCGAAGGACGAAGGAATGACGAAATCCGAAAATCAAAACACGCGTGACGATTCCTTCGTCATTCGAGCTTCGACATTCCTTTGTCATTCGTCATTCGGATTTCGTCATTTCACTCATTCGTCATTCGTCATTCGTCATTTCACTCATGCCCTCACCAACTGAGTCTCCCGTAATAGAGGTTGTCGATCTGGTCCGAAAATTCGGGGATCGCACTGTGATCAACGATATCTCTTTCAGGATCGATCGCGGCGAGACACTCGTGATTATGGGCGGGAGCGGTTGTGGCAAGAGCACGTTGCTCCGGCATATCATTGGTTCGATGAAACCAACCTCCGGCTCCGTAAAAATCTTTGGAGAGGAAATTACGACGATGAATGAACGGGAGATCGCGCGCATCCGAGGAAGATTCGGAATGCTGTTCCAATCCGGCGCGTTGCTGGCCTCACTCACGGTTGGCGACAACGTGGCGCTCCCACTGGTGCAGCACACCAAAAAGTCAGCCGACGAAATCGAAGAGATTGTAGAACAAAAACTCCAAATGGTGGGACTGACCGGTTTTGAGAATCTGAAACCGGCGGAGATTAGCGGCGGCATGAAAAAGCGAGTCGGCCTCGCCCGCGCACTCGCACTCGACCCCGAGTTGCTCTTCAGCGATGAACCGACCTCGGGGCTTGATCCGATCATGACGGCAGTGGTCGATCAATTAACGTTGAAGCTTACGCGCGAAGCTGGCATGACCGCCGTTGTGGTCACGCATGATATGACGAGTGCATTTCGAATCGCGACCCGGATGATTATGCTCGGACACGGAGATATTATCGCGCAAGGGACGCCGGAGGAAATCCGCACCAGTCCCAACGCCGAGGTGCAACAATTTATCAACGGTGAAGCCGACGGACCGATACCCTTGAACCTCTCGCAAGACGAGCACGAGCATCATCGGCATGTGAAGCCACGACCGTGCGTCTCTGCGCGCGGCAGATTTCATCTCAAATCTTCATGAAACGAAATCTCTCCGATTACATCGTGGCCCTCGCGGTCGTCTCTTGCAGTCTCGTGCTGCTCGCCGCTCTTACCATCGCCCTTTCCGGTTATCGATTGAAAAAACCAGAGCGCACTTTGCAAATCAACTACGAGGACGTGACCGGCATCAAGATCCATTCCGAAGTTCGCTATGCGGGCGCGCCCGCCGGCCGCGTAATCGCGATGCGTCACTTGAGTGCCGCCGAGCGCGACGCGTCGGAGAACAAGAAAGACGCCGTCCGTGTCACGATCAGCATCGACGAAGGGATTCCGCCGGTGCCCAGTGATGTGATGGCAACGTTGAGCTCGGACACGATGCTCGCGCCCAAATTTGTCGCGCTCTCCGCCGGCACGACGGGCGGAAAGACGCTCGCGAACAACGCTGTGATTGAAGGTCATGTCGCTTACGGCCTCGAACAAATCATGGCCGCGGCCGGTCCGCTCTTCGACAACGCAAACAGATTACTCGATAATTTGAACGTCACGGTCACCGACTTGAAAGGCAATCTGGGGCAATTCATGCCGAAGATATCGCCGCTGGTTGATACACTGAACACCGATCTGGACGAGTTGCATAAGGTTGTCGCGGACTTCGGCGGTGTGGAAAAAAACGCGAACACAGTTCTTGGAACGGCGGACAAATTCGTTGGCGCCACCGACAAGCAACTCCAGGAGCAGATGAAACAGTTGCACGTAATTTTATTGAACTTGAAAGTGGTCACCACCCACGCGAAGGCAATCACCGAGGCGCTTGGAGAAAAACCGAATCGCCTAATCTTCAGCGGCAAAGCGAACAACCTCACGCCCGAAGACGAGATCATTAAAAGCAGCAAGCCGTTGCCGGCAAAAAAGCCATGATTCGGCGGCAGCCGCGCCTCTGTGAAACCTTGTAGTGGCAGCCGTTGCCGGCTTTGCTGCCAAAGCCGGCGACACGCCCGCCGCTACAGTTCTTGGTAACGCCGCATCAACTTGAAGAAACGAATCGTGTCGCGAATGGGATGGATGCTGCTGACTTCGTCGGAGTAAACAGTGCTGATGGGCACTGATTCGATCCGGTAACCTTTTCGGCTGGCAAAGATGAGCATCTCGGTTTCGTAATCGAAGCGGTTTGCGCCGCCGAGCAGCTCGGGAATCAGTTGTCGATGAATAATGCGAAACCCACATTGGGTGTCGGGAATATTTTGTCCGCAAAGGCGGCTGATTTTCCAGCTCATGTAACCATTGACGATGCGACGCACCAACGGCATGTGCGCAACATCATTCATGCGATTGCCCAGAACCAGCTTCGGTTCCGTCGCCGAGAAGGCGGCTGCCACGAAGCGATCGATCTCTTCGGGACGATGCTGACCGTCGGCGTCGAGGACAATCACGAAATCGAATCGTCGATCCAACCAGTGACGAAGTCCCGTCTTAATCGACTCGCCTTTGCCACGATTTTGCGGATGAACAATTACCTCCGCGCCGGCTTCACGCGCGCACGCCGCCGTCTCATCGTTGGATCCATCGTCCACGACGAGCACGTCATCGAGCTGTTGACGCGTTCGGCGAACGACATCGCCGATGTGCTTCTCTTCCTGATAGGCCGGGATGACCGCCGCAACAGATGGTCGATCTTGCACGCGCGCGTCCGCCTTTTCCATCGTCAACGGACGACCGGATGGAAGTCGGCCGCGTGATAGGAGCTGCGGACGAGCGGGCCGGAGGCGACATGCAAGAATCCTTTGCCACGGGCGATGTCGCCGTAGTAATCGAATTGCGCCGGCGTGATGTATTCGACGACCGGAAGGTGGTTTGCCGTAGGGCGAAGATATTGACCCATTGTTAAAACCTCGCAGCCGACGTCGCGCAAATCGTCCAATGTTTGGAAAAGCTCGGTTTCCTTTTCGCCCAGACCGAGCATGATGCCACTTTTCGTCACGATCCCGCCACCGCGGGACGACAATTCTTTCGCGCGCTTCAGGACGCGAAGAGAAGTGCGATATTTAGCGCGGGAGCGTACGAGCGGAGTCAAGCGCTCGACCGTTTCCATGTTGTGATTGTAAATATCGGGCCCGGCATCGAGCACGATTTGGATGCACCAGTCCTGGGCATGGAAATCGGGAACCAGCACTTCGACAATCACCGACGGATCCATTTTCCGAACCGCCGTGATGACATGGGCGAAATGATTCGCGCCGCCGTCTTTGAGATCGTCACGCGCCACGGCGGTGATAACGACGTGCTTCAATTCCATCCGTCGCACCGCTTCGGCGATACGTTGCGGTTCATCTTCTTCGAGCGCGAACGGCTTCGCCGTTGTCACGGCGCAAAATCCGCAGGCGCGCGTGCAACGGTCGCCTGCGATCATCATCGTCGCAGTGCCCTGGCTCCAGCATTCCCACCGGTTCGGGCATTGCGCGCTTTCGCAAACGGTGTGCAAACGCAGGTCGGAGATGAGCGCCTTGGTAGAAAAAAAAACAGGATTCGATGGCAGCCGCACCTTAATCCAAGGCGGCTTCTGCGCCTGGTGCAGCGCGGGATCGATTTTCACGCAGGACATGCGAGCGAAAATTAGTCACCACAAGCGTGAAAAGCAAACTAGGTGTGTCATCCCGAACGGAGTGAGGGACCTCACACAGACTGACCGATCACACTAACGGTGTCTTGTGTGGCGATTCACCCTCTGAGAGGTCCCTCGCCGTCTGCGCGGCTCGGGATGACACCGCGATCATAATTTCGTCCGGCCCGAGAGAGCAGCCGAAAGCGTCAATTCATCGGCCGATTCGAGACCGCCTCCGGCAGGAAGACCGCGGGCGATGCGAGTCAAGGTCATCGGTTTTCCTTTGAGAAGATCGACCAGGTAATTGGTGGTGGCTTCGCCTTCGACGTCGGCGGCGAGTGCAAAAATGATCTCGGAGAATTTCTCTTTCTCGATCCGATCGAGCAATTCTTTGATACGCAAATCCTCCGGACCGACATGATCGAGTGGCGAAATTTTTCCGCCTAACGAGTGATAGCGTCCGCGAAACGCGCTCGTCTTTTCCAACGGCAGAATGTCGGTCGGCTGTTCGACGACGCAGAGTTGGTCGGCTGCGCGGGAGGAATCTTGGCAAATCTCACAGATCTCCACCGTCGTAAAATAACCGCACAATTTGCACGGATGAATGGCCTGCCGGGTAGCCGCAACGGCGCGCGCAATCTGCTCGGGTTGATCTCCGCGCGCCTGCACGATCCAAAGCGCGATCCGTTCCGCCGAGCGAGGCCCAATCCCCGGCATCTGCCGCAGTTGCGCAATCAAATCCCGGAGCGCGTCCGGGTATTCGGTCTTTCTCAAAACACGTGCTGGTTCAATCGGAGGGCGTCTCCGTCAAGCACAGAGCGAGCGGCTCCAGGCGGCGCAGATACAATTGCAGCGGCGCATCGGCCTCCCCGTCCGGGCCACGAGCTTTTTGAAATTCCGTGTACGCTTCGGCCCAGCGTTTCTCTCGATAAAGCACGACCCCGTTCCAGAAAGAGTCGCGCCGGGCGAGATGCTCCGGCTTGGCCTCCGTCGCCAGCCAAAGTGGCTCGTAAATCTCATGCCGCTCCTGTTTGTTTGCTCCACTGAGAAAATCGATCGGTCGCGCCACAATTGCCTTGCTCGCCAGCTCGAAAGTGCGCGGGCCGATCAAGATGTGGGACCCGTAAAACCGATTCGCGACGCAGAACCTCCGTCCAAGTTCGACCGGCTCACCGCTGGTCAAGAGTCCCGGGCGCTCGCCATTCTTCAGTGGCGCCACAATCATTGTGCCGGAGCTGACGCCGACGTGCACATCGCAGTCGGCGGAAAGTTCTCCGTTATTCTGCCGGTGCGAATCGCGAAAGGCCTGGACCAAACCGAGCGCGACGCGCACCGCCTTGTCCGCATGCTCGGCACTGGCACCGGGAAATCCGAAAATGGCGACCACGCCTTCGCCATCAGCCGCCACAATATAACCGCCCCCTTCCAGAAAAAGATCAGTCGCGCGACGAAGGAATTTTTCCGTGGTCTCGGCAAAAGCGACGGGCTCAGAGTCCTCGGCCAGGTCGTACTTGTTGGCGATGTCGCAGACGACTGCGGTGACTTCGCAACTCCTGGCTCCGGTATCGAGTGGGATTTCTCCGGTGATGACACGATGGACTTGCTCGTTCGACAGTCGGCCCGTGAAAAACGATCTGGCCAAGTGGGACCGGCTCTGCCTGGCAATTGCGAGGGATCGGTCGGCAACAGCGAACGCGAGCAGCACCGCCAAGATTGAAGGCAACGGCTGAAAAAATATACGATAGAGCGAGCAAATCCAGCAGAGGCCCAACAGCTCGATCGACAACGCCAGAACCAACCACCTCACCTGCTTGCGCCGAGAGCTCGTCAAAGTGAGCCCGGCGACACCGAGTGACAGGATCACGATGAAAACATATTGCCATTGGCCGGCAAACGATCTCGTGATCGTGCGGTAATGCGAGACGAGTTCCGCGACCAACAGCTCCAAACGCAGCAATAATCCACTCGCGTGCAGCGCGACGATGATTGCGGCGGCCGCGAAACCAATGATCAGAGTTGCAACTAAAGGTCGTTTCATCGACAAACTAAGCTTTCTGCGCCGGCGCAACCGGATAGTACGAGCCCACGACGAGGTCGCTCAAAAATTTATCCGGGGCATCAACAGCCGCCGCGTTCAGCACAAACTTTTTCTGGCCGTTGTTTTTCTGGATCAAACTCAATCCAAACTGATAATCCTTGAACAGGTGTGCGCAAAGTTCTGCCATCGTCATTCGTTCCGTTTGGGCACGCTCGACCAGGCGTCGAAGCGCCGAATCATCGAACACGATTTCGAGTCCGTACTCTTTCTTGAACCTGTCGGCAAATTGACGCGCGCTCACCTCCAACGCTTTCCCTGTGTGCTCGTGGCTTTCGGCCATGAGGCGGTCGAGGACGCGCTTCGGCTCACGCACTAGTTCGGCCGTGACGCGCAACTGACTCAATCCTGATCCCGCCAGATAATATTTGTAATCGCGGAATAACTTCTCAAACACCGTCAACAATCCGCGCGCGCCGGTTTTCTCCTCCGCCGCGGCTTCGGCCATCAAGCGCAACGCTTCATCGTCAAAGCTGATCTCGATCCCGTAGGCGCGAAAGGCGCGTTCATATTGTCGAAGTAAACTGCCCTCAGAATACTTCATGATCTTAAACAGGTCCTCGGCATCGAGATCCAAGCAAACAACCCGCACCGGGAGACGGCCGATGAATTCGGGTTCGAATCCGTACTCGACAAAATCCTGGGTCGTGACGTGCTGAAACAATTCATTGTCCATTACCTGCACGGGTGCGGCGCTAAATCCGATCTGTCCCTGCCTGACGCGTCGTGCGACTTGCTCCTTCAGCTTCTCAAACGCTCCGCTCACCACAAAAAGAATGTGGCGTGTGTTGATCGTTTCGCGTTTCGCCTTGCCCCGCCTCTGGAATTCGAAGGCAGCTTGCAATTGTGCCTGGAGATCGTTCATGCTCCGCACCGGCACTTCCGTTTCTTCCATTAACTTGAGCAACGTGGTCTGGACGCCGCGTCCACTCACATCGCGTCCAATCATATTTCCCGCCGAAGCGACCTTGTCGATCTCGTCGATGTAAATGATTCCGAACTGCGCCAGGTTGACGTCTCCATTGGCTTTCTGCACCAGCTCGCGCACGAGGTCTTCCACGTCGCCACCCACGTAACCGGTCTCGCTGAACTTGGTCGCATCCGCTTTCACGAACGGCACCTTAATGAGATCGGCAATGTGCTTGATGAGATAAGTTTTGCCGACGCCGGTTGGCCCGACCAAAATGACATTCTGCTTCGCGTACTCAGTCTCTTCCGCCCGCCCCGGATCTTCCTTCTCCAGCCGCCGCAGATAATTGGCGTGGTTGTAATGATCACATACCGCGATCGCGAGCACCTTTTTCGCTTCATCCTGCTTGATCACAAAGCGGTCGAGATGCGCTTTGATGTCGCGCGGGAGAAAATTGAAAACGAACTCCTCATGATCGACTGTCTCCGGCTTCTCTTCCACGCCGGATTCAGCTGGCTCCGGTTGCGTGAAGGTCGCGACCGAGACGCGATCTCCGAAGTTCGATTTCATGAACTCGGTGATCTTCGCCTTTAGTTCTTCCGGTGAAGGAAATGGTGGTGGTGGGTTCTGTTCCATGGCTTCTCGTGCTTTTCGCGATCAAAGGTCGCGCGAAAACCTATCATGGCAAAGACTGGTGTAAATCTGACTCCTCAATGCGGCATTCGTTCATCCACGCAGTGCTGTGGAGAGGGGCCCGATTGCGGCCGAATTCTGCGCTTTAATTGAAGCGCCAGGCCGATCCGGCGTAGACCGCCGTGGCATCTCGTGCCTGGACCATGAACGACCGAGCGTGCGTCGCGAAGAGGGTGATTACAAATTCACCGATTCTGCGCGACTTTGTCCAAAACCCTTCCGGCGAAAATCGCGTCGAGATCGCCCAGGACTTTAGCCGGACCGAGATACTGCGCGCCACTGTAGGTACTGGATATGACCGTGCCCGTTGCATCGACCAGAACCAGACAGGGGATTCCCTTGCCGGCGTATTTCCTAACTGCTTCTTTGCCTCCAAGTTTTGGGAAATCGATCGCTGGCCACGGCATGTTTGCCTCGCGCATGTACGTTTCCATCGCGAACTGCGATTTATCGAAGCTAATAAAGACGATCTCGAACTCCGGATGTTGTGTCGCGACGCGATTATAGTAATCGACCAACTCCGGCGTGAATTTGCGGCATGGCGGGCACCAATGCGCCGAAAAGTAGAGCGCGATCAACTTTTTCTTCTCCAGTGCTTCGTCGTCGAAATGACCAAGCGCTCCGTTGCGCAATGAAATGAGATCGCCTTTTACTAATTCACGGATCGCGTTCGCATTCGGCGCTTGCGGCCGAGCAGTTGCGCGCTCGCGCGCGATTTGCCGCTGCACAGTCGTCATTTGCTCTGGCGAAAGTAAATACGTCCCACTCTTTAGCGCAGTGATCAGTTCAGCAGACGCACCCACTTGAATCAGCGTCTTTTCTTTCTCGGCATCAAGCTTCTCGGCAAAATGCCGGGTGGACAATTCTTGCATGACCGCGTTACTGGAATAACCTGAGCGCAACATCAGGCTAATCTCCTTGATCGTGAGCGGCAATTGCCCGGCGCGCGAGACAAGGATCGACAAGAGAACACAACCTAAAGCCGCCAGGGCACGGTAACGCATTCGCTCTTTTCCAGAGCAAAAGCTACGCCACACCACCGGCTGATTGTTTAATCGCTCCGGCGCGACATAATAAGCCGTGCCCCAAATCTCGGCTCGTGTTTCAGGTTCTGTGCCGCGACATCGGCCAGGCCGTAGTAAAGAGATGGCCCGTTGAAAACCGCGCCCGAAAAATCGACAACGATCAAGCTCGTGGCGCCGAAACAAGTCGCGCGGCTTCGCCTCGATCGTTTTCTAGCCAGCCAACTGAGCGGATACTCCCGGGCTCGACTCCAGCGACTGATCCGCACCCGATTCGTTAGGCTAAACGGCCAGGCGGCAAGGCCGCGCGATCTTGTCCGCGCCGGTGATAAGATCGAGGTAACCGAACCGCCGCTCGAAAAGATCGACAATCGACCGGAGCAGATTCCGCTGGAGATTCTTTTCGAAGACAATGATCTCATCGTTATCAGTAAACCGGCCGGTCTCGTAGTTCATCCAGGAGCGGGTCATCGGGAGCACACGCTGGTCAATGCATTGCTTCATCATTGCCCCACCCTTTCCGGGATCGGCGGCAAAGAACGACCAGGCATCGTCCACCGTCTCGATAAGGAAACGAGCGGCTGCCTCGTCATCGCGAAAAACGATCAGGCGCACCGAGGATTATCTATCCAATTTGCGGCGCGCAGCGTGGAAAAAATCTATCTCGCGCTGGTCGCCGGAAAATTGCGCAGAACCGCGGGCGTGATTGAAGAAAAAATTGGACGACACCCCGTCGATCGACAGCGAATGAGCGTGACTTCATCGCGCGGGCGCGCCGCGAAAACCGAATATCGCGTCGTTCGCTCCTCAGATAAAATGAGTTTGGTCGAGTGCCAATTGTATACCGGACGCACCCATCAAATCCGCGTCCACCTCCATCATCTCGGTCACCCCGTGCTTGGCGACAAAGTTTATGCGCCGAAATTGGCGAAAGACTATCCGCGGCAAATGTTGCATGCCTGGAAACTTGGGTTTCAACATCCCCGCACAGGCGAATGGAAAAGCTTTGCCACGCCGTTACCAAACGATTTCACCGACGCGATGCGCTCGATCGGACTCTCCGGGCTAAATTTAGGCGGCGAAGCCGCATCTATTTAACATCGCCCGACGGAGCGGCCGATCCACCTTCGCGCGATTGATACAGGTGGATCGAGCAGTCTCTTGCTCGATGCTAAACTTAGGCGGCGAAGCCGCATTTATTTAAGGTCGGCGGACTGGAGACCGCCGCTCCTTGTCTAGACACGGGCTGCTGGATCAACACTCAAGGGAACATCAGCTTGCGGCGCGGGTTTACGCGGCGCGATCCCGCCTCGTCGGAGGACGCGCTGCAAACCCGCGCGATACGCGGCGACATCCACAAGTTCCGCAACCCGGCGTTTCAATGCGCGCGCCCTGGTCGCAAGAAAAACCACGAAAAGCAAATACGGGACGATGAACCAAAGATCGACATGGGAAGTGTTGAGCTGCCGATAAATCAAAAGGCTCAGCACAATGAGATTGAAGATGACCGTCGTGGTGACGAATCGCGTGCGGAGCCGGACGCGCGTGAGGCATTTTGCACCGCCGTGATACTCGGTCACGGTTTGCAGCGCGATGCTCCACCAGAAATTTCCGTAAATCTGAATGTCCCACTCATTCCAACCGGTATCGGTGGAATAGCGCCAGCCTTCTTCCTCGAGCAACTGGAACATGGCGCCAAGCAAATGATGACGGTCTCTTCCCTCTTCGCTCCAAAAAATTCGGCGGCTCAAGCTACCAGCGAGATTCGCGCCGGCCGGCAAATGTTCGTGCGTCCGAATCACATTGCGCGGTGTGCGCTTAAAGTGCAGCCAGGTGAAATAACGAGAAAATCCCCGCACGAGCGGTTGAGCGAAGGCCAGAAACAGGACGAGCAGGCGAGCGTGGACGGTGTCGAATTTCGGTTCGATGCGCGCCCGCACCATGTAAGAGAGAGCGACGCAGAGCGTTCCGCCAAACATCAGATAAGGGACAACGCGAAGGACCGGCAAAAAAATCCCAAGACCAAAAAGAAAAATCGTAAACGCGAACCATTCGACACTGCCCAGATAAACGGCCACGTCCGATCGCGGCGTCGGATAGATCGATTGGAAAAAACCGTCCCCGAAAATTCCATGATAAATCACCGGCCGATCGATGAACCAACTGAACCGCGGTGTTCCATAAATCTGGCCGCGCCATTTCGCCGTCCCGGTTGGGCCGAAGAAAATCAAATGTTTGAAGCGCAGCAACGATTCCGCTTCTCCGTAGCCGTCCTGTTGTTTTAAGAAAGCGCGCAAGGTAAAGCGGCGATGATGCCATACGATGGCGGTTGGGCTGAAAGCGATGACGCAACCGGCCTGTTGAAGCCGCCAGCAAAAATCGACATCGTCACCGGCCTTACGATATTCGGCATCGAACCCGCCGATGTTCTCAAAGGCCCACCGGTAGAAGGCCATGTTACAGCCGGGAATGTGCTCCGCGATTGTGTCCGTGAGTAAAACATGACTCGGCCCGCCTGGCGCCGCGGCGACGCAAGCCTGGACCCAATTTTGCGCCGGCGGAGTGACGTTGGGGCCGCCCACTCCGGCGTATTCGTCGCTCACGAGCGTGCGGATCAAGTAGTAAAGCCAATCGACGTCTGCCATGCAGTCGCTGTCCGTGTAGGCGAAGACTTCGCCTTTGGCCGCGACCGCGCCGGTGTTGCGGGCGTGACTCAAGCCGCAATTACTTTGATGGATGTAACGGACGCGCGGGAACTGCGCCGCGATGTAAGCGGTGTCGTCGGTCGATCCATCATCGACCAGGATCACTTCGTAATCGGGATAGTTCAGTTTGCTTAGCGAGTCCAGACAGGCAGCAAGCGTTTGTCCGCCGTTATAAGAACAAACAATGACAGAGACAAACGGCGCTCGAGGCAGATGACGATGCGGCAGCGCGGAATTGTCTTCACCAAGTTTTTCACGAAGCGCAGAGAACGCCTTTTTCGGTTCGCGTTCGCGCGTGACGATCCCAAATGCCCAATCGGTGATTTCCTGCTCGCCAGTGAACCATTCGTCCGTCCAGGTAAAAAAAATCGTTCCGGCCAGGCCACATTTCACCACGCTATCGACATGCCAGCTGAGCATCTCAGCCTGCTCCTCTTGCGAATGCCGGATCGTGTCCATGCCGAATTCGCCCAGAATCAGCGGCCGTTCTTCAGTCAGATTTTGCAATCGCAGCAGGTATTTCTCAAAGTCGCGCTGGTTGTGCAGGTAAACGTTGAAGCAGAAAAAATCGACATTCTGCGGCAGGAGATATTCGGTTGGCGGATACGTGGCGTAGGAAAAGAGCACATCCGGATCGATCGCTCGTCCGAGCTGAATCAATTTCTCCACAAAATCGGTGACGCGGCGCACTCCGAGCCAGCGCACCATTGTGCTCGCGATCTCATTTCCGACGAGATAACCGAAAATCGCCGGATGACCCGTATTGGCTTTCACGGCCGCCTGCACTGTCTTGGCGATTGCATTGCGCGCGGATCTCTCACGCAAGAATTCGATGTGCTTCGCCCACGGCAATGTAATCAGCACCCTCATTCCCGCAGCGGCGCACCGATCGAGAAACCAGCGCGGTGGAGCATGATAAATCCGCACAACGTTCAAGCCGACCTGACGCATGAGCGCGAGATCAACATCTACTTGTTCCGCGCGCCCGAGATGATTTCCCTCCGCGTCCGGCTTAAACGGCCCGTAGGTCACGCCTTTGACAAAAAACTTCCCCTCGCCTTCGAAAAAGAATTTCGCGACCCCGCGAATCCTGGGCAGTACGGTCGTGCTCACGGGGTGCAAAGGTAGGGACGACGCATTGCCGCGTCCAGCAACTGTAGAACCTTGGGTCTGCGCGTGACAGTGTCCTCTGTCGAGGCGATTGAGCTCAATCGCCCCTACCTGCTGGCGTCACAGCTCGGCGAGCGCTTCTCGCACAATTGCGCCTGTGCGTTCGATGTCATCCGACGAATGCGCCGTGGAAATAAATCCGGTCTCGAATTGCGACGGCGCGAAATAAACGCCGCGCTTCAAGCAGCCCTGAAAATACTTCGCGAACATTTTCAAATCGCTCCGCTGAGCGCTGGCAAGATCGACAATTGGTCCTGACGCGAAAAACAAACAGAACATCGAGCCGATCCGATGGAATGTAGCGCGCACTTCCGATTTCCTTAGCGCCTCGCACACGGCGTTCTCAAATTGGGCGCCGAGTTTCTCTAACAGCTTCCATGCGTCGATCCGCTCCAGTTCGCGCAACTGCGCGAGACCTGCCGTCATGGCCAGCGGATTTCCGGACAATGTTCCCGCCTGATAAACCGGCCCGTCGGGTGAAACCTGATCCATGATTTCGGCGCGCCCGCCGAAGGCGCCGACGGGCAAGCCGCCACCAATTACTTTTCCAAGCGCGGTCAAGTCCGGCGCGATCCCGTGGATTTGCTGCGCTCCGCCACGCGCGACACGAAACCCGGTCATTACCTCATCGAAAATCAGAAGTGCGCCATGTTTTGTACATTCTTCGCGCAAGATCGACAAAAAATCTTCACGCGGAAAATAAAGCCCGGCGTTTGCGGGAATCGGTTCGAGAATGACGGCAGCGATTTCATTTTTTTGAAATGCCTGCCGCACAAGATCGACATCGTTAAACGGCAGCGAGATCGTTAGATCGACAAACGCTTGCGGAACGCCGGCGCTGTCTGGCCGCCCATGAGTGAGCGCGCCACTACCCGATTTCACCAGCAGGGCATCGACATGTCCGTGGTAACAACCATCGAACTTGATGATTTTGTCGCGGCCCGTAAAACCGCGGGCCAATCGAATGCACGACATGGTGGCTTCGGTGCCGCTGTTGACCATCCGCACTTTCTCGATGGAAGGAATCCAGTTGCAGATCAATTCCGCCATTTCCGCTTCGAACGGGTTGGGAATTCCAAAACTCACGCCGCGGGTGGCGGCCTCACGCACGGCATCGACAACGACCCTTGGCGCATGACCGAGAATCGCCGGCCCCCAGCTGCCGACGTAGTCGGTGTATTCATTTCCATCCACATCCCAAATCTTCGAGCCCGCTGCGCGATCAATAAAAAAGGGGTCGCGGCCGACACCGCGAAACGCGCGCACCGGAGAATTCACGCCTCCGGGAATGCGCTCGCGCGCTCGCGAGAAAAGTTGCGATGACTTTGTCACGCCATCACGGTAAACATGGTTCGAGATTCGTTAAATCGTTAAATCGTTACATCGAATCACGATTCACGGTCATCGGTCATCGGTCGGCCGCCACGTTGACACTGGAGACTCAGCCGTTACGCTCCCTGCTCGCAGCGGCGGGGTAGCCAAGTGGTAAGGTCGCGGTCTGCAAAACCGCTATTCGCGGGTTCGATTCCCGCCCCCGCCTCCAAATCACGCTCCGCTTTTGTGGATAACGGGGCTTTTGCTCCACACGCCGGTTCGATTGATTCGCTTTCGCCCGAAAGCTCACCCTTGCGGGCTTCGTCTATGTCGCTCGGCTCCCGCCGGCTCCATTCCCGCCCCCGCCTTCAGCGTCCGAGTTTTGGCGGTCCCGTTTGAATCGCGTCGTCGTCTTCGATGATGATTACATGACCGCGATATGGCGGCGTCGGTTTGACAGGATAGCGCGGGCGCAAAATCGCAAGCGCTGGCGACGACAGCATCATGGAAAGAAAAATGCAGATAACCGCATGTTTCATAATTTTCCATGTTTATCGCATCAATCGTGCCACTCAGGCGGGCCGCCGCCGGTAATTCTGGGCGCAATCGAGATTATGATCGCGTCCACCAACCCGTGACGACGCAGGCCAGCAGCGAGGTCGTGAGCCAATCAAGAAGCTGACCAAGGACTACGAGTGGATGAAGGTGGATGAAAAGGGCGGACTCAAGAATGATCGGCAGGGACATCGCGCCCCAGATGGCGATGGCGAAAAGCAGACTGCCGTGAAGTCCAGCAGCGAAAATTGCGACGCTGAAGCGCACGATGAGTGTGTAAAAGCAGGCGATGCCGATCGCTGCGAAGAGGTGAAGCAAACTCGCCCCGATATAACTGCGCGGACCTTCCGGCCGCCAGGTGCCGGGCGTTTCTTTTTGGAACCGATGAAAGATAACGCCCATCCAGAGCCAGCTCATGAAAATGGAAATGAACCCGGCGATGAGACCGGGGACGAGCGCGGTGCCAAGCGTGTTCATCGCTGCGAAAGTAGCCTATCGATCTTAGCGAGAGCAACGGCGATTGTGCAGGAAGGATTCGGCCAACCAGAGGCCAAAGAATCGAACTGTGTTCATTGCGGAAAAACAATGCATGGTGGACACTTGGAATGGCTCCATTATGGTTGAACGCAAAAGAGAGCATGCCCGAGTTTACCGCTGATTTAAGGCTCGTCCTTGACCTCGTTTCCCGATCGACTTGCACGACATACGACGGGGATTTGTGGCTGTGGCCAGCGAGCATGGCGTGCCCTCGGTCAGCGCCGATGAGCAAGTGCCTCGCGCGTTTCCTGCTGTCGCAATCTTTCTGACCGAGTTTGTTGGTAGATAAATTCAAGATTTTTCGTGATGCCACAGTTTGCTTATCGAGCGCGCAACGCCCAGGGCGGCCTGGTTGAAGGAGTGCTGGATTGCGCCGACCGAGCGGTGGCGATTCGCCAAATCGAGCAGCAGCGTTGCATACCGATTCGGATTGAGTCGGTCGCCACGGAGCCGAAAATTGCAGAGCGCGATAAATCGACGACCGCACCAGCGACGCAGAATTTAAAGATTCCACACGGCCAGTTGCTCGTCTTTACCGAACAGCTTGGGCATTTGCTGCGCGCGGGAATGACACTCGACGAAGGATTGTCGATCCTGATGAAGCGCCTCAAACAGCCGCGCGTGCAGCGGATGACGCAGACGCTGCATCAAGCGCTGGTGGATGGCCGGAGCTTTTCTCAAGCATTGCGTGAGTTTCCGCGAATCTTTCCGCCGCTTTACGTGAACATGGTCGCGGCAGGCGAAGCCAGCGGCGCGTTGCCAGACATTTTGCTCCGGCTGGTGAAGCATCTGATGCAGGCAAAAGATCTGCGCGACCGCGTGCAGCAGGCGCTGATTTATCCCGCGTTCCTGGCCTTGGCGGGCGTAACTCTGATCACGATTTTCATCACGTTCATGGTGCCGCAACTGACTGGCTTCATGTCGCAGAGCGGCGGCGCGCTTCCCTTGCCGACGCGAATACTGCTTCAGATTCATCACGCGATCACAGCGTATTGGTGGATCGGGGTGATTCTCGCCATCGGCGCCGTCGTTGGATTCCGCGCCTTTGTCCGCACCGATGAAGGACGAACGGCGTGGGACCGATTTCGTCTATTAATTCCAGGCTACGGGAGCGTAATCCGGCACCGTTATTACGCGCAATTTTCGCGCACGCTCGGGACATTGATGGAAAATGGAATCCCCCTCCTGCGCTCGCTCGATCTCGTGACCGAAATTGCCGGCAATCGATTTCTGGAACTCAAACTCGGGGAAGTGCGCCGCGCCGTGATTGACGGCGCCACCTTATCAGCCGCATTGCAATCGCAGCATCTGTTTCCGGATTTGCTTACCGACATGATGTCGGTGGGTGAACAAACAGGGCATTTCGCGGAGACGATGCAAACCATCGCCGACGTCTATGAGCGCGAGCTCGATCGGAACGTGGCGATCATCTCGGCGCTTATCCCGCCGGTCATCATCGTGTTGATCGCGATTGTGGTCGGCTTTGTCGTTTACAGTATTCTCTCGGCGGTCTTCGAAATGACACGTAGCTTGCAGTTTCGACCGCACTAAGATAATCTCGGAGGCCAAATGCTTTTTCGCTTCATTGCGTTCACACTGCTGATTGGCGCAGCCGCTCCCCTTCTCGCACAAGAAGCTTTCCACAACGAGCTGCCATCGTCGGATAACGCGAAACTAAGAGGGCCACTGCCAGCAAGCGCGTGGCTGGACTTGCGTCAGAACGCACCTGGTAATTCGACGCCGCAAAGCGCGCCGCGGTGGGTTGAATCCGTCACGATGGCTCCTCCCCAGACGACCGCCGGCGCCTCGCCGAAGAGCGTCTTTCGCATTCGTGTAGCCCAGCCGAGCCCGGATTATCAGGTCCTTTTTTTTCGTTTGTTCTTTGATGACAAGCCAGAGCAGCGACCGGAGTTGATCGTGTGGGATGAATCCGGCACGCAAGTCTTGCGCTCGGGCGAGCTTGGCTCCGGCGTCGGTCTGCCCAGTTCCGATGCGGTGATGATACCGATGAGCGGCGTCTCGGCAATCGACGTTGAAGTTCCCGGCGACGGAAAAACGGTGCGTGGCGCGTATCTTGATTGGATGACGAGCAGCGAAGTGGTGCATCCGCTAAACGCCGAACATCGGGATGTCATCCCGGAACCATTTTCATCGATGCCGCCGTTGCATCCGCCCGCACAGGACACGGAACAATTCGGCACTGTCACCGCGACGCTGGCCGCGGAAACCATCCTCATTGGGCCGAGTGTGCAACAAGGCGCGGCCTTTCAATTTGGCCTCGAAGCCCAGCCATTGCTCGCGCTCCTCACCTTCGAAGTGGCGAGTCCGCGCATCGATGCGCCGCCTGAAATTTATGTGAACGGCGAAGATGTCGGGCCGGTCACACTGACGTTGCCGGAGCTGGCCGACCCCGGGTATCGAGGCGAGATAAAATCACTCGTTAGGGGAATGCATTTCCAATACACCGGATGGGTGCGCGCACAGAAGATTGTGCCGGTGGCGAGTTTGAAGACTGGAACCAACGATCTGACCGTGTTGAGCGGCGCAACTACAACGACCTCGGCTATTCGCGCGACACAAATTCAATTAAAGTACCTTTGGGATAAATCCGATTATCAGCTGCGAACGGGTCAATAAATGAACCGCAACGATATATTGGTGGTCTGTGTTTGATAAAAAATGACGCTCGGGGAAAAACAACAAGGCTTCACCTTGCTCGAGATCATGCTCGTGGTGACGATCATTGCGCTCTTGCTCGGCGCCGCCATCTACAAGCTAGGCGGCAACGTGGAATACTCGCGCCACGTGCGGGTGGCGGCTGATATTCAGGGCATCAACACACAACTCAAGCTCTATGAGAGCATGAACGGTTTCTTCCCGACCACCGACCAGGGGTTGCAGGCGCTGGTGGTCCAACCCGATACCGATCCCAGGCCAACGCGGTGGTATCAATTATACAAAGAGGTGCCGAAAGATCCCTGGCAGAACACTTACATCTACATTTGCCCGGGCATAAAAAACCCAAACGGTTACGATCTTTATTCCGCCGGACAGAGCCGCAAACCTGGCGCAGGGACCGACGACTGGGGCGACTGAGGCGCGCGCCTTCGTCGATAACCGCTACATGTCGGGAGACCCGGGCGGCGGCACGTTTGGAACCTGCGGACTTCGCTGAATCACGCCGCGCTTGTGCGGCGGCGGGGTTGGCAAGGTGGGGATTGGCGCCGGTTTCACGCGCAGGGGAAGAGGGGCGGGTGCCACGTTCGTGACGGGCTGCTCTGCCAGGAGCGCTTCGTTGAAACCGATCGTGGCAAATTTTCCATCTTTGCTGATTGTTACTTTCGTGGCGCCGACGCGATCCGACCATTCAATGCTCGCGATGCTGTAGCCATCGACCGGTCCCTTCGTCGTCAGATATTCCTTGAAGTTCCCGTCCGCCGTCGAAGCAATGGTGACCATATCGCCTTCCGGCGAACGGGCCGCATTAGCCACGTAAAGTTCTTTTGCAAAGTCCGCCCCAGCGACCGGCAAGGCGACTGCGGTGGCCACGGCAAAGGGCGACCGATTTAACATCGCTGAGTAACGGTCAAAGTTAAACCGTTTCGGAATATCATCGGCTCGTTGCGTCGCAACCGGACAAAGCAGAACGAAGATCGATATCAGAATTTGAGTGCGTTTCATAATCATCCTTTCTTACGTTGCGCGGGTGCGAACCAGCGCGCAATCTTGAACTTGCCGCGCATCATGGTGGGATCTGCGCTGTCGATCGCGAGATTGACACTCTCAAACACGACAAACACTTCCGGCTGCTGAACGTCGTAAAGAAAATGGACCAGGGGCGGCCAGGGGCTTTTGGTTTCGATGGAAGCGAAAACTGTCTGATGATAGGGCGTCGTTTCGCCGGCGCCAATGGCCGGATTCTCGATCAAGATATTGTGCTTGCCGGCGATTTGTTTCAATTCGTCCAGCAACGTGGAGGCGTCGGCGGCATTTTTCAGTACCGGTTGGTGCTGGCGGAGCCAGTGATCGCGCTTCTCCCAGAGACTACGCTCTTTTACATAGACAGCTTGCTCGGCGCGAGTGGCTTTGCGCTCTGCCAACTGCGCCCGCGCCCGACCGAGCGCACCGAACAGCCAGCTCCAAATCAAAAGGTTGAGCAACGCAATGACCGCACCGGCTACGATCCACGAGAGGAGCCGCTCACGTTGATTCATGCGTTCGTACCAAGCTGGCATCATCATCATCGCGGTTTTCCCTCCAGGCGAAACTGGGCATGATTGTTCGGCAGAATACGCGGCGCGGCCATGTCGAACTGAAAAACTTGCAATTCCGGATTCTTTTTTAATTTGTCGATAAGCTGATAGGCGAGCGCCGCCGAACCGGCTTCACCGTCCACTGAGATTTGGCGCGCGGACTGGTTGTAAGCAGTAATGCGCACATCGGGCGAGGGCAAACTGTTGAATAGATGCAGCAAAATTTCGACCGGGTAATAACGCGAATCGACCGCGGGCGCGACCGCCTTCCAGTTGCCTTCCGCGGCCCGAACGAATTCGGTCTTGGGCGCATCGCGGGTGATCTGGCGATCAAGCCTCCCAATTTCCAAATGGAAGTAAGCCAAGCCAGCGAGAAAAAGAAAAAGAAGTCCCGCGTAGGCGGCGCCCGCCCAGATGAGCCACTTCCGCCATTCCCCTCGTCTTGCCAGCTGTGAGCGACGCAACCGCCAGCTCTCGGGCAGAAGATTGAGTTTGACTGAAGCCGGTGGCGTTTCGACTCCGACGATCTCAGTCTGGCTAGCCAGGATTCCTTGCACCGTGTCGCGCAATTCGTAACAGCTCTCGTCCAGCAGCACATTCGGGAACGATGCGTTGATCCCCTGCAATTCCGCACTCAACGCCAGTTGCGGCAATTCCATTTGCAATTGTTGCGGCGTGACGCCTTCCAGCGTTCGCGTGAGACTGACTTTACCGTTCTCGGTCACCGCGGAAACAACGGTTTCGCCTTCGGGGTAAATGAGGAGAGCATTTCCTTGCGGGGCATAGGTGCTGGCGCGTTGCGCAGCATAAACTGTCACCTGCCGCGGGATGTAATCACGCTTCAGCAGGGGCGCTGCGATCTCAGCCAGTTGCTCGTTTCGAACCGCCACCGCCGAAACTACGCTTCCCGTTTCCGTCTGTTCGATCACCTCGAAGTCAGTTGTCACTTCATCCGCTGAGAACGGCAGCGCCTTCTCGATCTGGATGCGAATCATCTCCGGAAACTCCGCTGGATCGACAGTCGGCAAGTGAAAGCGTTGCGCGAGCACGGCCGAAATGGGTAGCCCAAGTACAAACTCGTCCTGGGCCGTCAGCAGCGGCACCGCTTCATCTAAAGTCCGAAGCATGCGCACGTCCCAGGAACCGTTCCGCTCAGCCGCGCGCAAGAAATTCCAGCCGTGCGCGGTCGGCATTATAAACACAGATGTCGATGCGACCTCGATATCAAAGCTCCTTCCACGTGATCAATTGAGGAATATTGTTCACTTTGCGGACCACCATCTGCACCACTCGCGTGGCGTCGCCCGATTTCCCAACGCTCACAATGCGAAATACCTGGTCCCTGAGTCCGACCAAGCCGGCAAGCTGCTGGAATTGCTCGGGCGAAAGACCAAGCGCCGCCCGCACATCCTCCAGGGTGTTTAACGGCGGATCATCGGCGGTTCCATCGATTCCGTCGGGGCCGCGCCGCAGGACCAAGAAGCGATCGACCATGCTGTCCGTCATGCCCGGCAACGCCAGCAGCACGTTGCGGGAGGCCCAGGCGAGGTCGATCGGGCCGCCGCTATTGAGCGTAAAATCCTCGTCCCAACCCGGAGTCGAAGTGAACTCGCCCCAGCCGAAGACCTTTTTCAGCTCCTCAATCCGCGTAAACAAGGTGTGCGCCGGATGGTAGTCGTCGCTTTCCGGCGGTGCGTTCAAGTGGTGGAGTCCAGTATTCGGTTCCACCCAATCGAGCAAGCTATCCATCATCACGTTGCGTTCATTCAGATCGATGCCTTTGTTCTCGAGATATCTTCGCAAAATCTCCAACCGCTGCGGATCTTCGTTCGCCACCAGCCAATTCACATTTAACCGTCCGCCTTCGCCGGTAATTCGCGCTTCATAGCTTTGACGACCCTCCATTTGCCGGCGCAGATTCGGCGAGCCGGGCTTGATAATCGGATTCAATGCAATTTCCGAGCCAGAGCATGCCATCGCTTCCGCTTCCAGAACCCGGTTCGCGTTTCCAGAAAGTGCGAGACGCGAATCGATCTCCACGGCCCAGGAAATGACCATCGCGCTCAACAGAAAAAGCGCCCAGAGCGATAACATGAGGGCCGCCGCCCGCACCTTCGAATTTCGAATTTCGATTCTCGCCTGCCCGCCGTGGCGGGATTCTCGATTCTCGACTTGTGTCCTCTGATCTCCGGTTAATATTGACATCATCAAAACGGCGTTCGCCCCAGCGGGATGATCACTTCAAATGGCACAGCGGCATCGTTGCGTCCGACCACGATCTTCACCAGCCGCGGCAAAACCAGCGTGTCGGTCCATCGATCCACCCACACATTCAATCGCGGCTCGAAATAGCGGATTTGCAGGCTGCCCACGTTCGCAATCAACGGCACCCAGCTCTCGTGCTCATGCGTGGTGGACGGATCATCCTGCGGTTTGCGCAAGAGACCCAGATCGAGCCGGTTGCTCTTGTCGCTTTCCCGTTGCAATCGCATCGACACCGTAAAATCACCCGCCGCATAGCGCGTGAGCAATCCAGGTCCGGCCCCGCAAGTCCACTTGATCTCATCGCGCGGGCGATCGTTGAACTTAAACGGCTCACCCGTCATCGCGCCGTTGCCCCCGGACAAGCTTTGCCATTGCGTCATCAAGAGATCGCGCAAACCGCTATAACGCGCATCCGCCGCGCTCGCCTCGGAGGAAACGCGCAGCGCGGTCAAGTTCGATTCCACGAAGCGATAAATCGCCACCGACATCATCGCCAGGATCGCGACTGCCAGCGTGATCTCCAGCAGAGTAAAGGCCCGCAAGCAATCCTTCCGAGCTGCAAAGGCAATCGTGTCGCCTGCAGATCGAGAATTATCCGGGCCGATAAACATAAAACGCGATGTGCTTCGATTGCGAGACTCCGCCGCGCGCCCATTGCGCAGTCAGGACCACCAGATTGATTCCGCCCAGCTTGCCGCCATCCGGCTCGGTCAAATCAGCCGGTGTGCTTTTCTGGATTAATTTCACCACGCCGTAGCCGGTATCGATCTTGAATTCCTTCGCCGCATCGGGAAACCCGGGCGTAGCTTGAAGTTCGGCCATGCGATTGGACAAAATCTGGCGCACACGCTCCTCTTCTGCATTGAGCATGCTCGCGTTCAAGCAATTCTCCACCGCCCGGCCAAGTGCGAGCACCCCCACCGCGAAAATCGCCACGCCGATGATCACCTCGTAGAGGGCAAACCCGCCGCGCCTACGGAACTTCGAACCTCGATTCTCGATTCTCGATTCTCGATTCAACATCGACAAATCACCTCGCCGCATAATTGGTAAGCTCAGGGCGCGCCGTTAACGGGGAATAATTCGCCGTCCACGAACCGTCCCGCCCGCTAAATTGGACAACAGCCGGCTCGCACGTCCCCGACGGCCAGAAAATCCATTCGCCCGGCGGATTTTTGGTCAGCGCCGCCGGCAGCGTAAGTTTCAAAACATTTCCGGGTACCAGCGCGAAGTCCGCGGTCGGTCTCGTTTCTTCGCCTTTGGCAAAAGCTTCGGGGCGCAGCGCGACATCTTTGTCGCCCCAGACGATGAGATAGGCGCGATGCTCGGCTACGCTTCGCTCCTGCGCCTGGTGCACCAGATCATTGAATCTATCCAGCGAACGCCGCAATCGCTTGTCCGCTAGCACGCCGTTCATGCTCGGCACCGCCAGCAAGAGGAGCAGCATCATAATGAAAACCGCGATCACGATTTCGATCAGCGTGAAGCCCCGGTTCATCGCAGGACGAATCCGTCCGACTTGTCGAGGGACGAGTCCGTCCGACTCGCAGATTGGCGGACAACGTCGCATCGGCCAAGTTACCCCGTGCGCGCCAAATCACAAGACGGTAGCCACGCCTCCGCGAAAGCGTGCCTCACTCGACGTTGGATGTTGAACGCCTGCTCGCGAAAGCTTTCGGAGTTGGACGTTTCCTCTCAATTCCGGCGCATTCTTAATCAAGCGGACTTTTCATCCCGATCCCCGCAACCTGTTCGTCACCGCGGATGACGCGGATTCTTCGGATTAGGAAGGCAGTCGCCGCGGCGACCTAGCCTGTCGCTTTTAGCAGCCGGAAGCTTCACGCGCAGCCGCTGATTATTTTGTTGTGAAAGAGAATGAATCGCTTGCTCCAATCGCAATACGTCCGCTCCGTTAGCAAACTGTAATGCTTCAATCTCGTCACGTCGCGGGCCCGATCGAGAAGTTTCTTTTTCGGCTTGCCCTCGGCCGCAGGGCGTTTACAAACGTATCGATGACTCCGTTTTTATCGCTTTGCCATGAGGGAAGCAAGCGGATTAGACGGAATAATTCCATCCATATCTCGTTAGACCAATGAAGCCACTCGTTGCCGTTGCGCTTCTGCTTCTTTATGCAACAACGAAATATTGCAGCGGCGCGCACATTGGCACCGACAAAGGCGGAAGTTTCGTCTCGCCGAATCAGCATTATGCCGTCATCTTGCACCTACTGTGATGCCCGGGTCTTCCGCGGTTTTATTACGGGTTGTTGACGCACGGAAGCAATCAGTGTTGTTCTATTCGCATGCTGGTGGACGCGGCATTGATGTTCTGTGGTCGCCGCGTTCTGATGAAGTAGCTATCAACAGCTACGAAGCGAATTCGGGTGGCTTCGTGCATATTTTCCGTACTATCGGTGAATCGGCGACGCGTGTTCGCAAGCCGGCTTATCATGCTACCGAGCATAGGCTCCTCAGAAAGCATCCGGAATTTCACGACCTGGAGCGTTGGAGTTTTTTCGCAAAGCGTTGGCGTGGTAAACATACTTTGGAGATGATTATGCGAGGTAGGTTCTACACCCCCAGACCACGTCATTCGCTGGAGACGTTTGCCTTCGAGTGGACCGTCCGGTTCAGAGATCGGGATAAGTTCGACATTCTAAAAGAAGTGCCTATGGCATATTGAATGCGTCTAACCAGCCCGTGCAGCGAACAGCGCAAAACGAAGAACACGTGGCTCGCCACTGGCCTGCGTACTGCCTCACATCATTCGATGAAAACGCTTTCTCAAGAGCGAGGTCTCGACCGACGGTGGTCCCTGGACCAAGGTTGAAGAAGGCAAAGCAACAAAAAAATGAGATGAGTTTAGCTGAATTTCGCGCCTGGGCGGGTTCCCTGCGACCCAGCGCCCCGCAACTGGGATTCCTTGGGCCTCGGAGGGGCGGCACGACTCAATACTCTGAAGGCCGCCCTGCATCCCTGCTCCCCTTCCATTCGACAATCGATTCCGGCGAACCCCGCCCTTTCGTGAACGGGCGAAAGGGAAACGGGAAGCAGCGCCGAATCGTCACCGGGATCGTGCAAAATCCTAGGGGCTACTCAATTATCTAAGGCACCGCGCGTGTGTCGCTCTTCAGCAGAGCTTACGGCGAAGGAAAGCCAAGCTCATAAGAGAAAGCTCAAAAAGCGAACAGATCGTTCCTGTGTCGGGGACTTCGGCGGCGACCGATTAGGTCCATTTTCGGCGCGACTTCTGCTGCAAATATACTGCTGGAAAGCCGAGCTAACCGGCTTCTCCTGATGGAATACCTTCGCGAGATTTCGGATTTGTTAATCGCGGCCGCATACTTTTGGATTCCGTTCACGCTGCTGTATTTCGTCCGCCGCCGAAAGGATCTTCCATTCAACTGGATGTTCATTTGTTTCGGCACCTTCATCGTGGCCTGCGGATTAACTCACGTGATGGAAATCTGGACGCTTTGGAAACCGTATCCCTGGATTTCCGACGCACTGAAGGCGATTACGGCACTTGCTTCTGTGCCGACGGGTATTCTGCTGATCAGGCTCGTGCCGCAGGCCCTGGAAATTCCGGGACCAGCAAATTTCAGGAAGGAACATGCGGCTCGTGTAGAAGCGGAGGCTGCAAACAAAGCAAAGGATCGGTTCCTCGCCATGCTCTCGCACGAGTTGCGCACCCCGCTCACGCCGGTTCTGGCGAGTGTGGAACTTCTCGATCAAGAATTGGGATTAGAAACTAATTTCGCCGTAGCCGTGATCCGCAGAAACGTGGAACTGGAAGCACGCCTCATCGACGACATGCTCGATTTGACCGCCATCACCCAGGGCAAACTCAATCTCTTTCTTGAGATCGTGGATGCACATTCGATATTGCATGGCGCGCTTGAGATTCTCCGGCCGGAGATCGAGCAAAAAGGGGTCAAAATCAGCTTCAACTTGAACGCTGCCGAACACTTTGTCGAAGCGGACTCCGCCCGGCTGATGCAAGTTTTTTGGAACTTGATCAAGAACGCGACCAAATTCACACCGGATGGCGGTGAGATTAAATTCTCTTCACGCAACGAAGCCGGAAAACTGGTTGTCGATGTTATCGATAACGGCGTGGGAATTGGACGCGAATTTTTGGCGCGCATCTTCGAGTCCTTCGAGCAAGGCGAGCGCCAGGTTCAAGGCGGCCAAGGCGGGTTGGGCCTCGGCTTGGCGATTTCAAAAGCGATCGTTGACGCACATCAGGGCGAACTGACAGCGAAAAGCCAAGGACGGGGTTGCGGCACGACAATGACATTGCGAATGCGCGTGGTGGCACCCCCAGCATTCTTGCATGCGGAGCAGCACCTCACTCCAGAACAGAGTTCTTCGGCAATCCCGCCGCCCCACCACCCACTTCGCATTCTTCTGGTCGATGATCACAAAGACACTGTCTTCACGCTCAAGCGTTTGCTCACCCATCTCGGCTATGAAGTCGCCACGGCCGAGAGTTTTCACGACGCCCTGCAACTGGCCGCTACGAACAATTTCAATCTTCTGGTTAGCGATATTGGATTACCCGACGGCAACGGCCTCGACTTGCTAAAGCAAATTCGCGAGCACCAAAGAATCGACGGCATCGCGCTCAGCGGTTTTGGGATGGAAGATGATTTGCGGAAGAGCCGCGAAGCAGGTTTCGCTGACTATTTAATCAAGCCGGTCAATCTGGATCGTTTGCAAGCGGCCATTCGACAGGTTGCATCGCAGTGAACTGACGGTTGGGCGCATCATCGTTCGCTCGACTCGCCGCAGGTAAAACGGGGCACCGGCGCTAATGGCTCAACTCAAGCAGTTCCTTCGCACTCACTCGGTCCGCCTGGCTCTTGTGTAACTTAACTGAACAGTTGCGGCTTTTGTCGGTCAATACGCTGGATAAGCCCAAAAAAAACGGCATAATCACATGTTAGATCTGACATGAAACAGCGCCGTCTCTGGCAGTGTAAAAAATGCGGACGCTATTTCGCAAATCGCGACCAGTCGCACGCCTGCGGTCGACTCGATCTCGAACATCATTTCAGTGACAAGCGGCCAGAGATTCGAGCACTCTTCGACCAAGTAGTTGCTGTGATTCGCACTCTCGGACCCGTGCGCATCCTTCCAGAGAAGACTCGTATTGCGTTCCAGGTACGCATGTCATTCGCGCAAGTCACACCGCGGGCGAATTGGCTCGACGGCCATGTTGTGCTCGCGCGGCGGTTCGAACACCATCGCTTCCGCAAGGTGCAGACCATCTCGCCGCGCAATCATGTTCACACCTTCAGGCTTAGCACAGGGCGTGATGTGGACGCGGAGTTTCGCGCGTGGCTAGCGGAAGCATACGCTGTTGGCGAGCAGCGTCACATCCAGAAGCGGATCTAACCCTGCGATGCGGCCAACGGCTACCCGGTTTTTAATTTCGTTTAGACGGTCGCAGCGTTTTGTCCTTGCTGCGCTAGCACTATGACGATACAAGCGATGTCCTATGAAGATTCGACATTGGTACTTGCTATTTTGCGTTCTTGGCGTCGCTCTTCCGTACTGGCAGTTCGTTCCTTGGGTGATCGCCCATGGTGGATTAGATATTCCGTCGTTCGTTCGAGATCTATTTGCTAACCGCGTCAGCGGCTTTTTCGGAATGGACGTGCTTGTTTCGGCGATCGTCCTGTTCGTGTTTGTGGGCATTGAAGGTCGTCGCGTCGGTATACGGTTCCGTTGGTTGCCGGTGTTTGCTGTTTTACTCGTGGGCGTCTCTTTCGGGTTGCCTCTGTTTCTTTATCTCCGACAAGCCCGTCTTGACCGGGCGACCGCTTAACCAAGCGCTCCGGCCAACTCCGAAAGAATTCGCCAGCCGCAGCGGGCAGGCTGACCAGGCACACTCGCACTAGCCAGCGGTAGTTGACAGACGGCTACTTTTGCAAAATAGCTGGTTGCCAGCACCTTATTCTCGTTAGACCTCAGAGCGTTCACTTTCGCTCTTTTTGTGTTCAGTGCAGTTGCCCGACAGGCTCTCGGGATCTGCGGTATCTAGTGCGGTGATCAGAGTCTGGACGAAAAGCAGCAAAGGTACGCGCTCCTTGGCCAAGCCAGGCATGAGAAGGTCTCAAAAGAGCGGACGCCGCGCGCTAATTCAACTTGTAGACTTCCACCAAGGCCACGCCGGTCGTTCCATTAACTCCGTGGACAATAGCGGTGTAGTTGCCCGGAGGAAGGGTGGCCACGATGGCGCTTTCCCGGTCGTCGGTGGGCGCGAGGCCTGTGGCCGAGATTTCCGTTCGCTGGCTCTCCTTCCAGTTATCGTTGAAGGCGATCAGGTTGCCATGGCTGTCGTGCAATTCGAGGGTCGGGTTTTGCAGCGCGCCGGTGACTCCGTGTGCGGTGAGTTCCGGGCCAAGGGCGCGGACAATCACCTTCTCCGGAGTCGAGCCGAGGATGATCAAGCCGCCGATCATGGCGCTGTCACCTGTTCCGACCAAGCCGCGCGTGGAGATGTTCGCAAGGTTGGCGTCGGCTGTCGCATCCAAATCGTAAACCTCAATGAGCGCGATGCCAGTGGTGTTGTTCACCCCGCGGACGATGGCAGTATAACTGCCCGGCTGTAACGTCGATATGATGGCAGATTCGTGGCTATCGCTCGGCGCCAGCCCGCTCGCTCGCATTTCGGCGACTTGATCGCTTGTAATCACGCCGCCTCGTATGGTCGTGCCCCAGTTATCATTCCGACCAATGATCGCGCCGGAGCCGTTATGAAGTTCCAAAGTGGGATCTCGCAACGCACCGGGCACACCGTATTGCGTCAGCTCCGGCCCGATCGCCCGGATGATCACTTTCTTCGGCGCGTTTCCTTTAATAATGATGCCACCGATGAGCACGTCGTCGCTCGTGCCCACGTTCATGCGTGTAGAGATGTTGCCTAGCTCGGTGGGCGTAGGCGGCGTGGTCGTGAACTCATAGGCACCGATATCGACGCTGGTGTTGATGATGCGTGCGTTACCGTCCAAATCCTGCGCGCCGGTCATCCAGGCCTGGTTCACGCCGGCATTTATGCAAGGGGAATTCGGGCTCAGGTGAAAGTCGCTGGCCGAGGCGTTGACAAAGAGCGGGTCGGCGGAAATCCAGCAATTCACATATTGCGGATACGAGGATGCATTCACATCGGAGTTGTCGGCGTTCACTGGTGCGCTGTTGAAGGTGATGATGTTATTAACGCAAGTGTCGCTGTAGCCCCATAGCATCCCGCCCCCCTGGGCTTGCGAGGTATTTGATGGGGCATTGACGGAATTGCCTGTAATGCTGCAATTGCGGACGGTCGATCCGCTGGACCAGCCGCCGCCACCACCGGCAAAGCCGTAGGGGGCGTTGGAGCTGTTTCCGAAGACGAGGGTGTTTTGCACGGTGCTACCGTTACCGATGTAAAACCCGCCGCCGTTTGCGTCGCAGGTGGTGTATGCGCCTGTCTCCGTAGCCGTGGTGGAGTTTCCGCTGATCACGCAGCCGTCGATGGTGGCGCCGGGGCTGGCATTAATTCCGCCGCCGGACGGATAAAAAAGCGCGGTCGCCGAGTTCCCGGTCACTTGGCACTTCGTCAGCGTGCCGCCATTGAGATCGCCGCCGCCGCCGTTTGCGTAATTAGCCGTGCACAGGTTATCCGAGATGGTGGAGTTTGCGATCGCGCCATTCACCGAGTAGATGCCGCCACCCGAAGCGGAGTTAGAGTATTGATTGGCGACAACGGAGTTGGCGGTGTTGTTGTGGACGTTGCAGAAGCGCACGTTGCCGTTGCTTACGTAAATGCCACCTCCCAGACCGTCGCCACTATCGTTGCCCGTAGCGATATTATTCAGGACGGTGCAATTCTCGATGGTCCCGTTGATGCAATAAATTCCGCCGCCCGTGCGGGCGCGTCCATTTTGCACCGTGAAGCCGTTCACAATCGCGCCGGGGTCGGTGATGGAAACGCATCGCACGCTTTGCTGGCCATCCAGAACGGTCGCGCTCGCGCCATTGACGCTACTGAGCACGATGGCGCTGGAAATGGTGATGGGACTAGTCAAGGTATACGTACCGTCGTTCACGATCACGGTGTCGCCCGCGCTTGCGGCATTGATCGCGGCCTGGATGGTCTTCTTGGCCGAGGGCCAGCTTGTTCCCGAGTTCGCATCACTTCCAGTGGGCCTCACATAGAAAATCGATGCAAAAGAAGACGTTGCCCATCCCAGGCAAACGAGAAAGAGAAGCGGAGCGGTCTTTTTGATGTTCATAGTCGGAGTTATTTGCGGCTGAGTGGGTTGGACGCCATAATCGGCTGCGCCGCGACGTAGGCGACACGTACTCGACGGTGCAAGAATTATGCCGCCGCGCGATCCACCTTTCCGAACGTCCACGCCGTCCATTTTCACTGAGGAACAGCGCGTTGTAATGCCTCTCCCCTACTCTGCTGAGGCTTCGCGGGATTCCTATCTAGACAAATCGAAGCGGCTGGTGCTGTTTGAACAAAGCCAGATGCCAGGAGCGTACTCGATTATGATTGGCAGGCTGCCTTGCGCGTCGTTGTGGCTTATTGTTTTGAAAGCCTTGCCTCTTCCAGGAGCAGCGTTTTCACATCGGCGAGGACGAGGCGAGGATCGAGCGTGGCGGAACTGTAGATATTGCGGATGCGACCCTCGCGATCAATGAGAAAGACGCGCAAGATGTGGTAAAGGGGACCCTGCGGATCGGCGGGGTTGTTTCTCTTATCCACGGCTTGGCCGTAGGCGTTAAGGATGACATTCAACTCGGCGCGCGACTTCGCTGTGGCGAACCGCCATTCGCACCCGGATTTGGTTTCGCGCACGTTTTCCGAATATTCGGCGAGATGCTGCGGCGTGTCGTGTTCGGGATCAAAACTCAGGCTCACCAGCCGCATATTTGCGGCAAGCGCTTTGTCCTTTGCCGTTACCGATTGAAGCTCACCGAACACGTTCGTGGCGTAAGGACACCCTTTCGGTGCGGCGCACTGAGTATAGATGAAGCTCAGCACCGTGATACGACCGTGGGTCAGGTCACGAAGCTTTAATGATTTGCCATCAGAATCGAGTAGCGCGCCATCGGCAGCGACCTTCACAACCGGCAAGCTATAACTGCCCGGCACTGGTGGATCGTAATCGTAGTCGCTGTCGCGAGGCGGAACGCTCTCGGCTGGGACGACTATTCCTGCGGTCGATAAAATAAATATGAGGGGGACTATTTTTAGCATCGCGCGCGGCCGCCTCCGCGCAAGGCTTCGGCGCGCCAGGGGAGCACACGATCCACCTTGGTCGCAGCGCTTAAGTCCCCCACACATTGATTGGTCACGGCGCTAAGGTACCTCCTACATTACTTGCTCGCGACCGTGCGTGGTGAGCCGATTTTTGTCGAGCCGAAGAGCATGTGATGAGGACGGCCCAGCTTGAGCGCGGTGAAATCGAGATCGAAGGCTGGCTTCAACTCCTTGCCATCCCAGGCATAACCGCGAACGAACTGCTCGTTGTCGGCGCCTTTTTTGTCCCAGCGCGCCAGGAGCGAGCTGGTGAAGTACACCCGTTTCCCATCCCAGCTCTCCGACACCATGTTGACCTGACGGCCAATCTGTTTCTCGTAAATCTGTTTCGGTTTTTGTGGATCGGAAACATCGAACACGCGACACTTGCCGTCACCGAAACAATCTACAAACAAAGTTTTGTCATCGGCGCTCAGGCTGATATCGACCGGAAGCACACCGCCCTTAACGTCACTGATCGGCGCAATATCCTTCGCCTGCCATTCGCCGCGATCGTCCTGGTAGACCAACCAAAGCTTTGACGTCAATGCGGTCGCGGTAAAAGCGTAGTTGTGCGTAGGCGCCCAAGCCCAGCGGATTTCGAGTGGCGCACCCGGCACTTGAAAAACTTTCTTGGGCTGACGCGCATGGAAATCCCACATCACCATTGTCCCCCCGAAATGTTTCATCGCTTCGGGATCGGCGGTCACTTTGCCGAACTCCATCATGTAATTGTTCAAACCCGTGAACGATGAGGTGAGCAAGGCATTCTTTCGTGGCAGCGCGCGCGCGTCATAGCCGTAGCCGTCGGCAAACTTCGCGTCAGCCGCGCCACGGGCGTCGTCCTTTGTCGGCATCCAATGCGTAGCGATGTAGTTGCCGTCGTTTCCGTATTCGACCAGAGCGGTCCGGCCGCTGTGATCTTTTGCGTTCGAAAGACACGGAATCAGCACGCGTCCGGGCAAGGCGTACGCGCCGTGCGGGCCGATCGCGCCACCGGTGGCCTCGGCAAAGTTGTCGATGGTTTTCACATACTTCGGCTTTGCCGGATCCGTGTGGATGTCGAAGATAAAAACGCGGCTGCTGTCGAGGCCGGCGAGCCAGAGTTGGCGCCGGTCGTCGGTGAATCCGCCGTGATGCGCCTCGTTGCGGCCCTCAACGGAAGAGCTGCTAACAACTTTTCCGTAGGTGGGCGAGCCGGGTTTTACGTCAACGGTGACAAGTTTGTCCGCGCCATCCCCGAGGCCTTCGACGCCGAGCGTCCAAACATAAACGAACTCCTCCTGTCCATCGATGCGGGCAAGGTAAGGTGACGAGCAGGTTTCATCAGCCCGGGCAACGCGCGGGCTGAAGGTGAGAGTGAACGCGAGCGCAGCGACGAAGGCGCCATGTGCAATCGCGGTGGTGTGTAACTTAGTAAGAATAGCTGTTTTCATGTTTGATGGGGTTTGGGTTGAAACAGTCAGGCCTGATCCTACGCGCCGACGCTTTTCTCGGCAATCTCTTTTGCTCGATGGCGAAATCCACCCTCCTGCTCGACCTGGTCCATGGGATGATTGTCTCCCAAAAGTGTTCACCTCAAAAGTTCGCACGCGACAAGCTACCTCTGACTTCTGATTTTCGTTTCAGGTTTTCAGAATTTCCGTTTTCAGCGTTTCAAGAAACGAATGTCAAATGCCCTCCTCAGCTTGCCCGCCGCGGCGGGCGAAAGCTTTCGGAGTTTAGATACGACCCCATTCTTCTCTCTTTTCTGGCCCTTTGAGAACTGTTTCAAAGCGCGACCGTAACCCGCAGGAAGGTTGCCGGAATGGAGGTGGCATCCTTGCTGGGGCTTTTGTTTTGGGTGTTGAACAGCTCTTCCAGCTCCTTCTGCAGCTCAGCGGCGCGGCCGTTCTTTTCTGCGGCTTCGAATGCATTCATGGTCGGGCCGTAGTATTTCCTGAATTCATCCACCAACGCTGACGGTGGGCCGGGGAAGTTGAAGGTGAACGTGTCGCGCGCGAAGGAGATCTTCTCTGCCGCAACGCCCGCGCCGGCAAACCGGTCGATCACGTTGCTCTCGATGCCCCAGGTCATTGGACTAACGAAGCCTTCCGGCGGTGGTGGCGTGTAGCTTGAGCTGATCTTTAGAATCTGCGCTACTAGCGTCGGGTCGTTCGGTATCCAGTTACCCATCACGATCCGACCTCCCGGCCGAGTCACGCGCACCATCTCCTTCGCGACCTCGAATGGCTTGGGCGCAAATATCGCGCCGAAAATACTGACTACGAGATCAAACGCGCGATCCCCGAACTGCTGCAGATTGGACGCATCGCCTTCCTGGAACGTGCAGTTCGTCAGACCCTGCTCGGCGGCCCGCTTATTCCCAGCCTCGACCAGGTTGCGCGCAATATCGACCCCCAGCACTTGCGCTCCGAGTTTCGCCGCCGGCAATGCGGTGGTGCCATCGCCACATCCGAGATCCAGGACCTTGAGTCCTTCGGTGATTCCGAGTCGCTGCACGAGCGCCTCTCCGCTTTCGCGCATGGTCTCGGCGATGCGCGTGAAGTCGCCTTTTTCCCAGAGTGCTTTGTTTGGATTCATGGAGGATGAGGTTGTTGGTTGACTCGTGTGTTTGCGAATGTTCAGTTCGATTTCATCGTAGATCGTACTTGCTTCGAAGCCACATCCCTTGCTCTCCCCAATCTGCGGGCGAGTTCGGATTTGTTTTCCGTCCAGTGATACTCCGGATCCATGGCGACTTGTGTCCAAACGAGATGTCCCGAGTAACGCCAGTTGTCGAGCAGAATGCCATGTTCGAATGCTTGGCCTCTGGCCGTAACTACGATGACGTTATGCTCGCCACTGGTGTTGGCAAAAGACTCGGCCCAGTGGATCTCGAGCGTTTTCAGCTTCAGTGCATCCAATCGGGCGAGAAGCTCCGCTGCCCACTGAAAACAGAGTCCCCCTTTTCTCGCTCCCATATTGACGAGCAAGTTCTGGAGGCCGGGTAGCCATACCACACGCCACTCGCGGCGCAGCTCTACTCCGGTCATGTATGCAGCGTACGCGACTCGCCGAGCGTCATCCGGACTGACGGTCGGGGAGAGTGCCGCGATTCGCGTTCTCAAAGAAGCGTCATCGGCGGATCCCGCAACGAATAGTTCTCCATGTCGGCGGCCGCTCTCCCAGGGTGGAGAAACCGCGAGTGCCACCAGCGGTACCATCGCGAACGTGCTAACCCAAAAAAGGAGAGAGCGATGGAAAAACATTTTGAGATCCCATACTTAACGCCCTAAGTAGCGCAATCGATTTATTAGACTTCTGTTTTCCGTACATCCCGCAGCCCCCATCCCTCATTCTCGATCCTATATACCGCGCCGCCCCTGGGCGACTCGGCGATACCGCTCCTAATCCTCTTCGCCGAGAGTTTGGACGTACGTTTTGCCATAAGGGTAGAAGAGTTCCTTGTGGCCTTGCTGCCACGCCGCTTTGAGCTCGGGCGTTGTGACGTCCCAGTCTGGCCGGCATTTCCTGGTAACAGCACGTAAGTCCTGGCGGAGATCTTCCATCGTCGGCCGGCCGAAGAACCAGTAACCCATGTAGATCTTGTAAATGATCAGACCAGGTTCGAGCACAATCGTGTGAGGAATCATGGGATTGTGAACCGGATCAGTGTATTCAGCTATGTCGAGATCTTTTTGGACTTTACGCGCTGGGTCCGAGAGGAAAGGCCAGTGGGCACCGACTCTGCTACGATATTCATTCGTCTCAGTGATATTGTCGGTGCTAATCGTGACTAGCCGGCAATAGGCAACCTCGAGCTCAGGATGGAGCTGAACCAGCCCTTCATGTTGCCGGCGATCTTTGGGGCAAAAACCTCCGCGGCTGAGGACGAGAACCATCGGATGTTGTCCTTGTAATTCGGAGAGTTTCCGGTGCTTCCCGGTGTGATCGGAAAGCTCGTAGTCGGGAAAAGCCGCTCCGGGAGCGATGTCAGATCGCATAGGTGAACCGCCTTTTTTTTTACTAGAACACGACTTTTTTTTCTCCTCCTCGATCGAGGACAGGATAAAGGTGAGGAGCCGATTACGATTGTGAACATGCGCAGGAGCGGGAGCGGAAGCAGTAATCATGTTCAACGTGAACGAGCGAGAAAGTTTTGCACCAATACGGCGATCTCATCTGCCGCCGTGTCCAACGCGAAATGGCCCGCATCGAGGACGTGGACTTTGGCCTTCGGTACGTCCTTGCGGTAGCGTTCCGGCTCCCCATGGTCGAACGAGAGATCATACTTACCCCAAATCACCAGCAGGCGCGGCTGCTTCTCATGCATCCAAGCTTGCCATTTGGGGTAGGCGTCGACGTTCGTGCGGTAGTCGTAGAAGAGGTCGGTTTGAATATCGGCCTGGCCGGGCTGATTCAAAAAGTAAAACTCGTCCGTCCAGAGATCCGGGTCATAGCGGTCCACGTTGGGATCGTTCCCGACATGGCGCGTCCGCGTTGTCGGCAGCGACAGAAGATTTGTGCGGAGCGCGCTCTCGTTAGCCGCGCGATCTGCCCAAAAAGCGCGCCGTGTTTTCCAATTCGCTCCGAGGCCTTCGTTGTGTGCCACAGCGTCTTGAACAATGAGAGCCTCGATCCGTTCCGGATGAGCTAACGCCATGCGAAAACCAACGGGGCCGCCATAATCCTGCATGTAAAGAGTAAAACGCGAGAGCCCGAGCGCTTCGGTGAAATGATTTATGATCTCGGCGTAGTGATCGAACGTGTACGCGAATTTTTTCGGGTCCGGCCAGTCGCTGTGTCCGAAGCCCGGGTAATCGGGCGCGACAAGGTGATAGCGATCGGAAAGCCGGGCGAAGAGAGGCTCGAACATCCGCGATGAAGAAGGAAGTCCGTGCAACAGGAGAAGCGTCGGCGCGTCTTTCGGACCGGCCTCTCTATAAAAGATGGAGAGCCCATCTATCTGTATTATGCGATAAAAAGTCGGGTGTTCCATGGGACGTTCCTTTCCTCGTGCTTGGGCGAGCAATTGAAATGATGCCAGCATCACAGAAACCAGCGATGCCGTGCGGCAGAGTTGAGAGTTGATGGTTGAGAGTTGAGAGATTTGGAGCCAAGGAATGAAATAATGATCGGAGTTCATTTGTTTACCGCCGTTATCCGGTAATCTCGAAAATGACTTCCAGCTCGACGGGAGTGCCGAGCGGAAGACTTGCGACGCCATATACCAAGCGGCAAGGGTTCTTCTCTTTTCCGAAGACGTCTTGCAGCAACTCCGAAGCGGCGTCAGCGACTTTCGGCTGATCGCGGACATCTCCCGAAGTGGCCACCGACACGCCGAGCCGGACGATCCGCGTCACTTTGTCGAGCGATCCCAAATGTTTTCTCGCAACAGCGAGGACGTTGAGCGCCGCGAGGTGAGCTGCTTTGCGTCCCGCCTCCACATCGAGCTCCGCGCCGACGCGCCCAATGAATTTCGCCCCGCGGCCTTCCGTGGGAAGCATCCCGGTTAGAAAAAGAAGATTGCCCGTCTGAACCGCTTCCACATAGGTGCCGAACGGCTCGGGCGGCGCCGGGAGATTGATGCCAAGTTCTTTCAACCGCTGCTCGGCGCTGGCCGGCCGAGAGCTTTCCCCAGTTACCATTTGCCAACGTGCGCACCGCCGTCCACGTGCAGCACCTCCCCTGTGATGTGGCGAGCTTCTGTCAGATAAACGACGGCGCTGGCAATGTCCTCAACGGTGGAGATTGTGCCCATCGGCGAAAGCGTTTTCAGAGATTCCTTCGGATCCTTGGCGTGAAGCGGTGAGTCGACGACCCCGGGAGCTACGGCGTTGAATCGAATATGCTCTTTCGCGTATTCCATCGCCAGACTCCGCGTAACAGCGTTCAGGCCGCCTTTAGTGATCATAGAAAGCGAAGCGGATACACCAGCAATTGGATTATCGACCAGCGATGCAGTGATGCTTACGATGCTGCCGCCGGTCTTCTGTGCCTGCATCTGTTTAACCGCAAGCTGCGTGATGTAAACGAAGCCAGCGAGGTTAGTCGAGACGAGAGCGCGAAAGTCGTCTGCCGTGTACTCGGTGAATGGCTTTACTAAGAAGATGCCGGCGTTCGCGACGACGGCATCGATCGAGCCGAACTTCTTAATCGCGAGTTCTGCAACTTTCTGCGCCGTCTCAAATTGACCTATGTCGCCGTCGATCAAGGCGAGGTGGTCGGAAGCGGAAAGTTCCTTCGATTTCGTCGCGCTCCGCGCGGTTCCTACAACATCGTAGTCGCGCGCGAGAAATGCTCGCACAATGCCCGCGCCGATACCTTGCGAGACTCCCGTAACAACCACTGTCATGACGGCCTTTCTTGTTGAAGATAAAGAGGCTCGTCCCGAAACCCGGTCCCCCCTGTCAGGGCGAACCGCGAAGCTTTGGCTTCGCATCTGTATCTAGTACAGACGAACCTAAGACGCGACATTGGCCAGTCAAGAAGCGTCCCGGCTTGCCTGATTCACCCGTTCCCTCAAACTCGGTTTTTCCATGCCCAGTCTCTCAACTCTCAACTCTCAACTCTCAACTCTCTTGATGGCGCAAGTCCGCGATTTATCCAAATGAGCCTCACGTGAACATTTTGAGCGCCCGGTCTTTTGTCTTCCGTTCGCGCCACGGTCACCGACAACTTTACACCATCGTGTAGGTGATAATCGCCGCCACCTTTCGAGCCATCTTCCTTCTCTAGCACTTCCACCATGGCCTTGATCACATAAGGAGGTTCCTTCATCACCCACCAGGTCATGCGTCCATAAAATTTAGTCGGTGTCTCGACAACCCAAGTCTCCGTTGTTTTTCCCGGGCCGGATTCGACAATCTCGCGGCCTTTCACTCGAACCGGCACCCAATCAATCGCCATCTTGTTAGTATCGAGAGCCGGAAGTTCTGTGGTGTAGCCCTCCGCCAGCGGAAGAGCCGAAATAAGAACTCCGTACATTCCGCCATAGAAATCGAACACCGGACGATCAAGTTTTACGGTGGCTTCCTCCGATTTCGAGCCGGTCGAATCGGTGTGGCGATACGTCACGGTTTCATGGTGAAAGTCGACGTGCCGGACATTTCCATTATCGCTGCGCGAGTAATCGAATGAGAACGGCTCCATCGTTTTGGGATCGAAGATACTAACAAAGGTCAGCTGAATTGGTTTCTTATCGTACTTGGCGATTTGAGTTCTCTTCAATGCTGGCCGGCCTTGGAAATCAACGCGCTCAAGAGAATCGCTCCAGGTTCCCGCCGGCTCGGCCGCCCCGCCGGGTTTCTGCTGCGTGAACTTCCAACGGTTTGTGTAGGCTTTGAGATGCGAACCTGTTACTCCGGCGTTTCCTACTTCCACTCTCTCCGAATTGGGCGGCGACGAACCTTTGGCTTTTGATTCCGCGGTGATCCGCCGACTAGTCATCAAAAATCCGGAGACAAGAACCAATGCGAGAAGGAAAGCGGTTGGCTTAACGATTTTCATAGGCAAACTGGATTAACATAGATGTCGGTCGGATGCGAGGATCAACAACGACTCTCAGCCGACTGATTCGGCCAATACGCCGGCCAGTCTCTCAACTCCGTAAAGGAGCGTGGCTCCCACGGAGCTTTTACGCTCTCAACCATCAACTCTCAACTTTCTTGATGACGCCAGTTCGCGATTTACATAGACGAACACGCCATGCGGGGACGCCGGCGGGTAGACTGCACCTGCACGCGAACGCTTTCGGAGTTGGTCGCACGGTGATGCGACCGAGTGATCTGGAGATCGCGAGTCAATCTCACATGAAGGTTTTTAAGTCGTTGCATCGCGGCGCTTGCAGCCCGAACTCTCAAATATATAGATCTGAACCCGGCTCTTGCTCCCCCGGTTGGCGAATCCTGCAAACCGCGACTATTTATTAATATGAAAATGAAGGCGGCACAGATCAGCAAGGCCGGTGGAGATTGGGAATTGGTAGAACGCGATGTCCCGGAGCCGGGCGCCGGTCAGGTGCGCGTGAAAGTGGAGGCGTGCGGCATTTGCCACAGCGACGTCCTGGTTAAAGACGGACTGTTGCCCGGGCTTCAATATCCTCGTGTGCCGGGTCATGAAATCGCCGGCCGCATCGATGCGGTTGGCGGGAACGTCCTTGAATGGAAGAAAGGTCAGCGCGTCGGTGTAGGCTGGCATGGCGGACATGATTTTGTCTGCGCACACTGCCGGCGCGGCGATTTCGCAATGTGCGTGAATCGCAAAGTCACCGGCATCGATTTCGATGGCGGGTATGCCGAGTACATGATCGCACCGGCACCGGCGGTCGCGGCAATTCCAGATGAATTACCGGCGGAGGAAGCAGGACCGTTCATGTGCGCAGGCGTCACTGTTTACAACGCGCTCCGCAATTCGGGCGCACGCGGCGGCGATGTCGTGGCCGTGCACGGCATCGGTGGACTGGGACATCTCGGAGTTCAGTACGCGCGGCAGATGGGATTCCATACCGTGGCGCTTGGCCGCGGGAAGGACAAGGAAGCGCTGGCGAGGAAACTGGGTGCGCATCGTTATATCGATACGGACGCTGCCAACGCGGTGGCGGAATTGCAAAAGCTCGGCGGCGCGCGCGTGATTCTGGGGACAGCGCCAAGTGCTAAGGCGATTTCTCCCCTGGTAGATGGATTGTCGCCAGGCGGCACTCTGCTTGTCCCGGCCGCGCCTAACGAACCGCTGACAGTAAACATGATGTCGATGATTGCCGGAAGACGATCAGTCGCCGGCTGGTACTCGGGCACCGCGAAAGATTCGCAGGACACATTAGAATTCAGTGCTCTAACCGGCGTGCATCCGATGATCGAGAAATATCCACTTAGCCGCGTGGCGGAGGCTTACGAACAGATGCACAGCGGCAAAGTTCGGTTCCGCGTTGTCCTGACCATGGGCGCCTAACTTTCGAATTTCTACTTCCTAATTTTTACTTTCTTCCGTGCCTTCGGTCGTATTTCTTCGCGCGGTAAACGTCGGTGGGACAAATCGATGCCAACCAGCGCTCATCGCGAAAGAGTTGGCGAAGTTTGGTGTCGTAAACATTGGCGCGGTCGGCACGTTCGTTGTCCGTGAAAACGTGAGCGAATCTGCTCTGCGCGCAGCATTCGCTCGGAAGCTGCCGTTCAAATGCGAGATCATGATCTGTCCGGCGCGCGACGTTATCAAACTCGCGGCAACGGATCCGTTCGCACGACAGCCGTCTGGCCCGGAGATAACACGCTTCGTCAATGTGTTGCACAAACGACTTCGGACGTTGCCTCCTCTTCCTCTCAGTCTCCCCTTGGACGACGACTGGCTGCTGAAGATCATTGCGATCCAAGACAGATTCGTTTTGGGTCTGTATCGTCGGCAGATGAAGGCGATCAGCTATCTCGGCAAGATCGAGAAAAAATTCGGCGTCGCAGCGACGACCCGCAATTGGAATACGATTCAGAAGGTGGCGCAGATTCTTAACGATGCATAGCCCTAGTTTGCTGCTTAGCGCTTCGCCGGCTTGCCGAGCCGTAGTCCGGCGGCTGCGGGACGAAGGCTGGCCACCACACGCAACTGGAACACGATCGAAAAAGTGGTGAAAATCCTTAGACAGGATTTAAAAGGATTTTAACAGAAGACAACGAAGCAAGCGGAGTCTCAGAGCCGATCTTTGTTTCCTTCTGTTCGATGATTCCGTTTTCCACGCGTCACTATCGCTAGTGCCAGTCCGGCTCGGACTCAGCGTCCCGTCATCGCTTCGAGCTTTTCCGGATACCGGGCACCTTCCACTTTGATTTTTGATGCAGCGCTTTCGATCTCACGCAGATCGTCCGGTGTGAGTTCAGCTGAAACTGCTCCGATGTTTTCGTCCAAGCGATTCAGTTTGGTGGTGCCTGGGATGGGAACAATCCACGGCTTCTTGGCCAGCAGCCAGGCGAGCGCGATCTGAGCAGGTGTCGCTTTCTTCCGTTCTGCGATCTTGCCAAGCAGATCAACCAAGGCCTGATTCGCTTTGCGAGCCTCAGGCGTAAAGCGAGGGAGGGTGTTGCGCAAGTCGGTGCTGTCGAATGCAGTGTTTTCGCTCACCTTTCCCGTGAGGAAGCCTCTGCCCAGAGGACTAAATGGAACGAATCCGATTCCAAGTTCTTCGAGTGTCGGTAACATTTTCTCTTCAGGCTCTCTCCACCACAGCGAATATTCGCTCTGGAGCGCCGTAAGCGGCTGAACGGCGTGTGCGCGACGGATCGTTTGCACTCCTGGCTCAGAAAGTCCGAAGTGCTTCACCTTGCCTTCTTGAATCAGCTCTTTCACCGCGCCGGCGACATCTTCAATCGGCACGCCGGGATCGACGCGGTGTTGATAGAACAGGTCGATCACATCGGTCCTGAGTCGTTTGAGCGAACCGTCGGCGACCTCTTTGATGTGCTCCGGCCGACTATCGAGTCCAATCTGCTCACCTTTAGGACCAAACTTGAATCCGAACTTAGTGGCAATTACGACTCGCTCACGCATCGGAGCCAGCGCCTCGCCCACGAGCTCTTCGTTCGTGAACGGGCCGTACGCCTCGGCGGTGTCGAAGAATGTGACGCCGCGTTCCACGGCTGCCCGAAGGAGTGAGATCATCTCCTGCTTGTCTGCAGCTGGGCCGTAGCCAAAGCTCATTCCCATACACCCGAGCCCGATCGCCGACACTTCCAGGGGGTTACTCTTTCCAAGTTTGCGCTTCTTCATGTTTGCACTTGTTCCTTATATAAAGATCGCATCAGAATCTTGCGCCGAGCTTACTTATCAGATTGTGGAGCCGGATTTGCACTCAATTTTAGGAGACGACGATTGAAATCGCTCACTGAACATCTTTGGCTTGAGGTGCCGGGCCGACGCGGATTTATCAACATCACGCCGACGATCGCACAACTCGTTCACCAGAGCGGCGTGACCGAAGGCCTTTGTCTCGTCAACGCCATGCACATCACCGCCTCGGTGTTTATTAATGACGATGAATCGGGACTCCATCACGATTACGAGATCTGGCTGGAAAAACTCGCGCCGCACGAGCCGACGACCGCTTATCGCCACAATCGCACTGGCGAAGACAATGCCGACGCCCACCTCAAGCGTCAGATCATGGGCCGCGACGTCGTCGTCGCGATCACCAAAGGCAAACTGGACTTCGGGCCGTGGGAACAAATTTTCTACGGCGAGTTCGACGGCCGACGGCGCAAGCGAGTGCTCGTCAAGATAATTGGAGACTGACCGATTTGAAACTCGTTCGCTGCCCGCGCTCACTCGCTCCTACCCTCGTCGCTAATGCCAGTCCGGCTCGGACCCTTCTATTTCGCTCATCCCATTCGCTCCATTGTATCTCGATCGCTTCCCGCGATGCTCGACCGCTACCTGCGCGGCGTTACCGGCCATGTCGCTCATCCCATTCGCTCCATTCAGCTTTTCAGTTTTTCAGCTTTTCAGTTTTTCAACTCCGTAAAGGAGCGTGGCTCCCACGGAGCTTTTACGCTCTCAACTTCTTTTTCGGCATTTCAGCTTTTCAGCGTCTCAGCTTTTTCCTCCATATTGTTGGTCGGCGACCTTTTCCATCCAGTCGACGGGCTTGCCGTTCAGCGCCTCTACACAAATCTCCAAGAGATGCAGTGGAAGTGGAACGCGCCGAAGGACGCGGATGTCTCACGCGCAAGCGTGAAGTTGGCGCGGCTTGTGCGCTGCTTCTGTTATTTAGCGCAGAACCCGTGACAATCGCCTGAATGACTCGCCAGTGCTGGGAATCCGATCGCGATCAGCTTCTGCGGTATTGCTGATCACTCACTTTTTCCATCCACTGTACAACCTGCCCCTCCAGGGCTTCTTGAATGGCGATATGAGTCATTGCGGTCGTCGGCGTAGCGCCGTGCCAATACGCAAATCTCGAAGAGATGAAGCGGAAGTGGAACGCGCCGAAGGACGCGGATGTCTCACGCGAAGCGTGAAGTTGGCGGGACTTGTGCGTTGCTTCTGTTGTTCAGCGCAGAAGCCGTGACAATCGCCTTTTTCGTCCCGCCCGAGCGCTGCATCTTCCGTCTCGATTAGCTTCTACGATATCGTTGATCGCTAACGTGTTCCATCCACGCAACGGCTTTTCCGTCCAAAGCCTCTTGAATGGCTATATGCGTCATCGCAGAAGTCGGACTTGCGCCATGCCAGTGTTTCTCACCGGGCTCAAACCAAACGACATCGCCGGGTCTGATTTCTTCTACTTGTCCGCCCCAACGCTGCGCCCAACCAAGGCCGGAGGTCACGATCAACGTCTGACCGAGTGGATGTGTATGCCAGGCGGTGCGCGCACCGGGCTCGAACGTGACACTTGCGCCACGAACACGTGCCGGTGGAGGCGCCTCAAACAGCGGGTCAATTCGAACGGTACCCGTAAACCAATCCGCCGGTCCCTCGTTCGAAGCCTGCGATCCTTTTCTTTTAATTTCCATATTTTCTTCTCAACGTCTCAACTGTCTTCCGATTTCCATGCTCTGAACCTCGGCGTTTCCGGTTTGCACTCAACCCTCAATCATGCCGCTCTGCGCGCGAGGCACGCTGTTTGCTCGAAAATCGCCATGTTTATTCTGTCTCTTTTCGCGCTTCTTGTTTTGCTGCCGGCGGCCGCCGCCTTAATTTCTGAAGCCTCGCACTGGCATCGTTTTCCTACCACGCCGACCTTTAGTATTGGCGCAGCTGTTATTTACCGGCAGGAAGTGGCGTCGACTAGCCCGACTGCGGCCGCACGCGATATTCGTCCGGCAACCCGCGGTGAATATTACTATTACAGCATTATCGATTATCTTCGTGTCACTGAAGTGCTGAGCGATGGCCGCATCATCGCGGTCACGCGCAACGACAAGCGCCTTTGTTTCTGGCCTAACGACTTCCATTTTCGCAGAGCTCGTTTGTCCGAGCGCTTCACTTGCCGCGGGCGCTTTCCGCATTGCTGAGCGTTGGGATTTCCGTCGCCCGCGTTCTCAGCGCGGCGAAGTGTCCATAGTAAGCTCTGACCCCTTCCGTTTACGGCGAAGCGCGAATGCGGGCGTATCAGATCAGCTTGCGCAAAACATCGCGGATCGGTTCGGCGTTTGCCTGAATTCAGCCTCTCAACTCCTTGCCACGCCGAAGCCTTGGCGAAGGCGGGTCACTGCTTCATATGTTAGCGTGCTTTATCCGTTGCCTTTCGCTCAGCAAATCGATAGACCGTCACTCGGTGACTCGTCGTTTCAGTTACTGGTTCCTCATTGCCATTTTCATTGTGGCAATCGTCATCAGTGCTATCCGCCCGTTGCGTGTGTCGCCTGCGTATCAGGTGACCGGAGTGATCCAGTTCGCGTCGATGGTCTGGGCGGCATGGACTCTCGGCGCCCGCGCGATCACGAACGACGCTCGCGAGCCGCGGTTGCTCGCGCTGGCCGGAATTTTTCTGATCACGCCATTTGCTCTGTTGGCTCTTCTCTGGGTCGGCCTTGGCCCACCGTGGCAGGCAACATCGGCCGAGAACCAGATGCGATATCTGGTTCTCACCGCCATGGCGATCGTGATCGTCGTCGGATTCGTGGTGCTCAGAGAAGCGCTCGCCGAAGCGGATGAAAAGTTTCGTCCGAATGTTGGCTTCGCAGCAATCCTGCTCGCGGGTCCGCTCTACCTGATCTTCGACGCCTTCGGGTTCGGAATATCGACCGTCAGATTACACGGTGGCGAAACACCGCCAGCATTTCACGATCTGAATGCGGTGATCGATATGATCCTGTTTCTGGCCGGCGCGCTGACTTATATTGCGACCGCTGCGTTTGCGGTTTCTCTCGGCCGAGCTCAATGGATTGGGCGCGGCGCCGCGCGCGCATTCACGATCGTTAATCTGGTCGCGCTGTTGTTGCTCGTAATCCGGGGTCTGCACTTCCCCGATCCGCGCGCGCTCTCCACGCCATGGTACACTAGTCCTGGCTTCATTGTCGGGATACCAGCGGTCCCATTCATTATCCCGTTTCTGTTTGGCGTCGTCCTACTTCGCCGCGCCGGCGAGTCTGACGTCGCTCCCTCTTCCTGAGTTCCGGTTTCAACTTCTCAGAATTTCAGCTTTCAGCATTTGAAACTCGCTCGCTGCCCGCGCTCACTCGCTCCTACCCTCGTCACTTTACCTTCTATGTCGCTCACCCCATTCGCTCCATTCAGCTTTTCGGGGACGAATGTCAAATAGCCTGCTCAGCCTGCCCGCCGTGGCGGGCGAAAGCTTTCGGAGTTGAGATCTGACGCCGCCGCTTTTGCGCCGGTGACCCGCACCATGCGGAAGCGGGCTTTTGCCTTGCATTATGCGGGCGCAACCATCGGCAGCTTCACTTTCGAAGTCATCGGCGGAAGTTTGCGCGCGCCTTCATCGAGACGACGCTCGAAGTCCTCCGAAATATTCGCGTAGAATGGATATGCTGCCAGATTTGCCGCCAGCGGGCGATAACGCCAATGCTTGTACATCCAGAGCCAGGGGGCGGGATTTTTCCGGACAACCGGCTCGAACTGGTCCCAGCAAGCTTGCGCCATTTCCTGGAGCGAAGCGCCGGCGGGAAATTCAATAGGGGGATGAAAAACCACGCGGTAACGCCCGCCAGGCAGCGGCTCGCAATGGACGTTGATGAGTGGCGCGCCCGTGCGCTGGTGCAGCCAAACGTGAGCAAAGGTGACGCAGCGTTCAAGCCCGAAGCACTTAATCGCCACGGTCGGAAGTTTCGCCGAAATTGTCAGATCGACGAGCAAGGCGAAGCGTTCGCCGCGGCGCAGGGCCCTGTACAGATGCTTGAGGGCGCCTTCGCGCGGTGCCACGCGATGGCCGCTTCTCTGGCGCAACTCCAGGAAGATCGGATCGAGCAGTGGATTCTTGAATTGCTGCGCGATGACGACGCCTTCGAGACCGGCGAAGGCCGAGACAATGCTGAGCCATTCGAAGTTGCTGTAATGATAGCAACCGACAACGACTGGCTTGCCCGGGCGCGTGTCTTCCTCATCCCATCTCTCGCGATTCTCGAACTCAACGTAACGCGAGAAATTTTGACTCGTTAGGCGCGGGCTCCAAAAAAAATCGAGCATGGTGCGGGCAAAATGCTGATAGGATTCACGCACTATCTGCGCGCGGCGCTCGCTTGAAATCTCATCGCCAAAGGCCACGCGCAGATTACTCAGCGCAACGCACCGGCCCCGACGATCGAGCATGGCGCCGAGCGAGCCGAGCAAAAGGGCCAGCCGATAACAAGCTTTGCGCGACAAAAGCGGAAGGAATTTCGTGGCGGATTTGAGCGCCAGCCACTCCAGACGGTAGCGAATCTTTTTCCAAGCCGTGCGCATCGCTCCAGTCTAAGCACGCTTCGCGCAGGCTGCGAGCGCCCGCTCAGGTAGCAATCTGAATCGAGCGAAAATCGAATTCGTGAATAATGGGGCGAGGCGCCGCACGCCCCTTTTGTTCTGAAGGAAGGCGCGCGCGCCGATGAACGCGAGCTACGCGAGTTTGCGCGCGTGAACTCGCGTACTTCAAAGCGCCGCACAGTGTGACCTTCGTCAAAGAGCTACTCAAAACAGCGACCGGCAAGATTCAAAAATATGTTTTGAGAGCGCAACGGCCTGCGATCGCTCCGCAGCGAGTCCATGTTTTCACCCGCTTCTGCTGTAAGGTTTCACTTGTCGCGCCGTAGCCTCTCGACACGCCGTAGCTTTACGCGAAGGCTGGTCGGCGAAGGCGGAACGATTCACGGATCACGTCCGCGACAGCGCAAATATTAAATATTTAGATCTGGCCGCTTCTCTTCCCATTCCGTCGCGCGATATCAGTTACGTTTCGGGATGAACACTTGCGCGCGATTGCGATAAGCCCACCCGAACGCTAACATGCACTCGTTTCGCGCAAACATTTCCATGGCCATTCGAATCCTCGTTACCGGCGGTACGTTCGATAAGGAATACAACGAACGGACCGGCCAGCTCTATTTCAAGGATACTCACATCGCCGAGATGCTCCGGTTAGGAAGGTCGCAGGTGGAAGTTGCCGTTCGCACCGTCATGATGACCGATAGCCTGGAGATGACCGACACGGATCGAGCTCTCATCGTGCAAAACTGCCTGCAATCGGCCGAGAGTCGCATCGTGATCACTCACGGCACCGACACAATGACGGAAACCGCGGCTGCAGTAGCTGGCACTGTCACCGGGAAAACAGTCGTGCTAACTGGAGCGATGATCCCCTACGCCTTCGGCAGTTCCGACGGCCTCTTCAATCTGGGCAGCGCGCTCTCGTTCGTGCAGGCGCTTCCTCCCGGAGTTTACATTGCCATGAACGGCAAATGTTTTCCGTGGGACCGTGTCCGGAAAAATCGCAAACACGGCGAGTTTGAGGAAATTCCGGCGACGACGCCTTGAAGAACGGTTCTTAATGACTTGTGACATCTGACTTCTGACATCTGATGTCGTCACTGGCTTGCCACGCTGTAGCCTTGCGCAAAGGCGGCAGCGTTTCACGAAGCGAATGTTAAATGGCCTGCTCAGCCTGCCCGCCGTGGCGGGCGAAAGCTTTCGGAGTTTAGACACGACCCTTATTACGTTCGCGTCCTTCAAAATCGTCATTCAATTTTCATCGCCAGATCGCTAAGTCAATTCAACCTCCGCTGAACTATTCGTCGCGAATTGAAATCAGCTTTTGTTATGTCGCAGCGGGTGCGATGATCGCGTCTCCAAACATGGCTCAGTCACATCCCACTCCAAGCCTGCTGGGAACGTGGCGACTGGTATCATTTGAAGCGCGCGATTCGAACGGTCAGCTTCAGTTTCCATTAGGAAAAGAGGTGTTCGGCCAGTTGTTTTATGACGCCGGCGGCAACATGTCCGCCCATGTCATGAGGAATGACCGTCGGCTCTTCGCCGCAAACGATCCCGGTCGCGGCACAGATGCGGAAGTCCGAGCGGCATTCGACGGTCACACTTCCTATTTCGGCACCTACACGATTGATCCGGCGAGCAAAACTGTAACCCATCACGTTGGGGGTGCATCGTACCCGAATTGGATCGGCAACGATCAGGTCCGTCAGTTCAAGTTCGAGGGCTCTCGCCTGTTGCTCTCCAGCCCTCCGATCGTATCCGGTGGCGAATCATTGAAGTACATTTTGACTTGGGAACGCATCTCGTAAGGGCCGATCTCGGGTAAAATCGGATGCCGCTACGACGAAGCCATTGAAGCCGTTAGGCGGAATCAGACGATAATATAATCCGCTCGATTTAATCCTTCTCCGCAATGGCGGGTCACTTAGCCTGCTCGCCGTGGTTTCAGCTGCTTGAGAACTTTTTCCGCGCCGCGACGAATCTCTCCGCGGTACTGCTCTGTATCTGTCCACGACGACGCCGGCAACCTATGAGAATCAAGAAGAGCCAACGCTTTTTCGGCATGCTCCCGCGCCAAATCTTTTTGCCCGTCCTTCAAGTATGCTTCGGCGAGGTTCTCGTAGACGTCAGCCGAATCGGAGTAGGCGAGAAGGTTCAGCTTTAACACCGCGATTGCAGACTTCGGATCGCCATCGCGCATGAAGCCCTCGCCAATGGTAGTCATGCTGATTTCAGGCCACAGCTGAACCCCTGGATCGCGTTTGCGCGCTTCCAGGAGCTGCTGCGTTATCTGCGGCACTCCGTTTTCGAACTCGACCTGCTCGAGGATTGGCGCGGCTGCTACCGCGTCCGCCGGCGCGTGGCCGGGAGTCTTGAGCAGTGTGGTAACGAACCAATGCACGATGATGCCGGGAAGCTCGGGATGGGGCTTGAACATGTCGGTTCCATGGCCACCGTGGGCGGGGACTTTGCCGATATCGAATGGCTCATACCAAAGCCAGGGTGCTTCTTCTGGCTCTACGTAATGCACGAGTTTCTTACTCGGGCTGGAGGCGCTGGCGTAAAGCAGCTGCATTGCCTCTTCGATGGGCGAATACTCGTCATCATCAGAGACGACGAACAGCTCGGGAAGTCCGGGCGAGTCGTGCAGGAATTGGAGACCTGGCCGAGAGGTTTCGCCTGAAAGCAAGACCAGAGACTTCACTTGGGCGGAATGCCGGCGCGCGTTTTCAACAGAATTCTCAACGCCGATTACCCCAGCTCCCCCTATGCCGATAGAATCGCGAGTAACGCCTGGCTGCGAAATTAAATATTGAAATGCAGTGTCAAGATCGGCCTTATAGAGGTTGCGTACCTTTGCCCACTCCGCGTCCGGCACCTTGTAGTCAGGTGTGCCGCCGCTATCACCAAATCCCCGGCTGTCGACAGTAAGGGTATTGATGCCAGCCGTCGCCAACCGCGCGGCCACATCATCCCACGATTTGCGCATGCGGTTGCTTTGATGAAACAACAACACGCCAGGGCCCGGCTTTGCCGCGGCGAAGTAAGTTCCTTTTAAAATCGTGCCGTCGGTTGCCTTAAGATCGACAGCCTGCGCGCTGTTCGATTTGTGCTCCGCCAAAACTGCCGCCACGAGAATGAAGGCGGATACGAAGATAAATGCTGTCTGTTTCATAAAATTGATCTGTGATTTCAGGGGAGAGTCTCTGCGACGCGAAATCCCATGATGACGTCGCGAAAATCAGGTGGATTTCTTTCCCGCGTGGCTGAGCGCAAAAGCCAGCTCCGAAACAACCAGCAACTACCGCGATCAACCCGCATGCAACCATTCGGGCTCTCGCTCGCGCTGCCATTCGTCGGTGCTTTCGCGTAGTTCTCGGCGTAACAATCTTCCGTCCATTGCCAGACGTTCCCGACGATATCGTAAAGTCCGAACGCGTTCGCGTCCTTCGCTCCGACAGGATGCGAATGACCATCGGAATTGTTCTTGAACCAGGCGTGACCAGCCGCAGCAGCATCGTCGTCGCCCCACCAAAAGCTCGTAGTCGTTCCAGCCCGCGCGGCGTATTCCCATTCAGCTTCGCTTGGCAATCGGTACGGTCCTTTGCCAGAGGTTGAAGCGTCATTGTGTAATTTGTGGTTCAACCATGACACGTAAGCCTGCGCATCATTCCAACTGACACACACGACCGGGTCGCGGTCGAATTGATTGAATCCTGGATTTTTCCAATTCAAATCCGGTTGCTTGTTCCATTTGAAACTGTCTTTGCCACATCCATCACCGAGCGGGTAGAAAGCTTCGCGAGCGAAAGCGGCGTACTCGGCGCGTGTTACGTCGTACTTGCCAATCGCGAACGCCCGCACATTGACAGTACGTTGAGGGGCTTCATCGGAAACCGCTTCGACTGAAGCGCCGTGTTGCGTTGCCCACACTTTTTCCGACGCCGATGAGCCCATCGTGAACGAACCACCGGGGATTACCACCATCTCCGGGCATTCTGGGCAATCGCGGAATACGTTCCCCGGTTTGCCAGCAGCAGGCTTCTCCGCCGCCGGCTCATTCGCCAGCGCAGCGATGAGGGCGAACATGCCGCCCGCATACAGTAACAACAGTGCAACTATCGATCGTGTCGGATTCAAATTCATTTGCCAGTCGCTCATCGGCTAACCGTGAATGAATTGGGCTGCGTTCAGTTATTTCAGCGTGATCTCACGCATCAGCTTATCGCCCAGGATTTCCCGAACCTCCATCCGTTCAATTGCGCCCTGACGCTGCACATCCGCGTTACCAAATATCTTGTTGACGATTGGATCTTCTTTTTCACGCAATCCATCGAACGCAGCCATGTTTTTAAATTCAGTCATGATTAAAATGTCAAAATCGTGTGGACTTGAAGCGTTACCAAAGAGGATTTTGTAATCCATGATTATGCCTTGCTTCTTCTCTTCGTCATTAGTGGCTTTGTATATCTTGGCCAGCTTTTTAAGGTAATCATCCTCCATTCCCGGCTTGGTCCTGACCATTGTTATTGACCAGACCGGCCCCTCTGTATAAGGAGCGTCACTTTGGCCAAAACAGACGCCACTGAATAGCGTGGATAGAGCGATGCTAATACTAATTACTAAGGATTTGCTCATGCGATTGCCTTTCTTGTGTTTATTTTTTTGGGTTGTGCAGATATCACGGTTGTCATTGATCAGATGCATGAGAATCACAATTGTTCCCGCCGGTTGAAAAAAACTTTAGGGTCTGATCGAAAAAGCAGTGGGATCGCGGCTTTTTCTCTGTCAGCTGCGGGAACAAATGGCCACCTGAGGACTCCCATTTTGGGATAACGGCGAAATGTCCGCCGACCTTGAGTTTGAAAATCTTGTGAGACTTTACTATCGCGATCTGTATCGGTTTGGCTTGAGTTTGACCGGAAGCGAAGCCGATGCGGCTGATCTGACGCAGGAGACTTTCTACATTTGGGCGAACAAAGGTCACCAGCTCCAGAAGGCGGCGAGCGTGAAAAGTTGGCTCTTCACGACGTTGCACCGCGAGTTTCTCAAAACCTGTCGCCGCCGAAATCGTTTTTCAGATGAATCAATCGACGAAAGCACGGGGGATTTGCCGAACATACCGGCGAACTGCGCGGAGCGAGCCGATTCTCGAACGTTGCTTCGCATTTTGGGCGAAATCGGCGAAGATTTTCGTGCGCCGCTTGTGCTCTATTATATGGAGGATTTGTCCTATAAAGAAATCGCCGATGTCCTGGCGCTTCCGCTCGGGACGGTACAGTCGCGTATCGCGCGCGCAAAAATTCAGCTTTTGCGCCGGTTGAGTGAAACCAATTTGCCGCTTGAGCAGGCCAAATGAATACGCGCGAAGCCAAAGAAATCCTCCTTCTCTATCGAGGAACGATCGACGACTCGGATCCGCAATTTCGCGCGGCGTTGGATTATGCCAAAACCGATCCCGAGCTTGGCCAATGGTTGCGAGAGCAAACCAAGTGTTACGATACGGTTCGGTCGAAGCTTCGCGCAATCGAACCGCCGCTCGGACTGTCTGAGAAAATTGTGCGCAGACGACCGATTCCGTTTCCGCGCGATTGGTCGCGCATTGGTCAGCTCGCTGCCGCCATCCTCATCTCGGCTAGTGTCACGGCGCTGCTGATGAAATGGTCGGAGCGCCCCCACCGTTCTGTCGCGGGCGCGCAGGAAATTCTGGTGACTGGCGAAGTGCTCGATATGACTTGCTACATCGCCTACCACTTGAGCGGTCCCGATCACGCCGAGTGCGCGAGAGTGTGCATCAGAAACGGTGGTCCCGTTGGAATCAAGGCTCAAGATGGAAAGGTTTATTTGCTGACCGCCCAACCCGGAGAGTCCGTGAACGCGCAGTTGGCTGACTACGCGGCCAAGACCGTTACTATCAGAGGCAAGGAAACGGCTCGCGACGGATTTGCTCAACTCCAGGTCGAAGAAATTCGGAAGTCGTGATCGCATGTGGCCAAGTGATGGGGACGACATTGTTTTCACCTGAAACAACGTGCTTTCCGGCTTCTGACCTCCGTCTCTCAACTCTCAGCTATCAACCTTCTTCTAGAGATACGACCCCGATTTCCTCTTTCCCTTGCCCGTCTAACCAATTTCAAAGCTGGAAACCGCGCCTGCCCTGACCGACGTTTGGTCATGCCGAATGTTCCTGGCCTGCGCAGTTGCTACGATAAAGTAGGGCGCCTCATTTATTTCGGGCGGATGCTGGACAAAATCCGCCTCCGCGCCGCGGGCCACCTTCCACCCGGGTACCACGATTACCTGGGCGACGCGCAATTCTTCACCCTCGATGGACGTTGCTGCCGCTTTCTCGGCGTCTCCTACTCCGAGATCAAGCGTCGCGCGCTCGCCGGCGAGAACGATGAAGCCGTGCTGGCGTGGGCGCATGCCCACGGCACGCCGCGCACCGACGAAGAATGCCACGTCTGGAACCGCTTCATCGCCAAGCTTGGCTGGCGCGACGAACGCAGCCACGTTCTCCCCCAGCGCATCCAGGAAAGCGGTCTCACCGGAAAACCGATCGAAACCCTCATCGACCACATCGAATTCGACGAAGACCGGGACCCTGTGGCCGAGCGGGCTTGGGAAAAAATCTAGCCTCCAATCAAGCGCCCACGACTCAACTCCTCACCGACTCAACTTCTTGTTCACTCGCCACTCGTCACTTCTTCTTCAGTTTTTCAGTTTTCCGCTCAACGACTCAACTCCTCAACCGCTAAACGACTCAACGTTCTGTGAATCTTGAGTCTTTAGATACGACCCCGGTTTCCCCCTCACGATCGTCTGATGGAACGGTTGCTGAGCGAAAGCGAAGGCGATTAAAGTTCGCCATCTTTTCTGTTCCTATTTCGTTGCTGAGTTTCCCCTAAGCTGCGGAACGTTTGAGCCAGTCCTCGTAATGCGTCGGACCGAGCCGGGGATTATTTCCAGGAACGAGGCTTTGATCGTTCACCTTTATGCCGAAGTAGCCCGCATTGTCATCGGTGACCACCTTCCAAGTATCGCTCGTCGCACTTAAATACTGCCGGACAAGTTCATCCTGCCGGATTCGATCAGGCCCAGCCACTTCGATCATGCCACTCACCGGTTGCCCAAGGGCTACTTCTGCGATTGCGGTAGCGACATCATCCGAAGCGATTGGCTGCATTAGGACTGACGATAACCGAATCGTTGCGCCGCCGACCGCCGGTTGAGCGATGCTCTTCACGAATTCGAAAAACTGCGTTGCGTGCACGATCGTAAACGGAATCCCGGAAGCCTCGATCAGATTTTCCTGGGCCATCTTTGCGCGGAAGTAACCACTCAAGGAACCGGGCCCACTTCCAGTCAGGCGATCGGTGCCGACGACCGACAGCGCCACGTGATGTTTCACGCCGGCGGCCTTTTCCGCGGCAAGAAGATTGCGACCTGACGTTTCGAAGAAATCCATCGCAGGTTTGTCTTCGAAGGAGGGCGAGTTCGCCACGTCAACCACCACCTGAGCGCCCGCTAACGCTTCCGCCAATCCCGCACCCGTGATCGTATTCACACCGGTAGAAGGTGACGCTGCCACTACCTCATGGCCGCGTTGGCGAAGATAGCTCACCACCTTTGCTCCAATGAGCCCGGTGCCGCCAATAACAACGATCTTCATTTTGTTATTCATGCGCGTTTGTCTCGAAGAATTGTTTTGGCTTTCGGATGACCAATAAAACTCACCATCCATCAACCTCTCAACTTCTCAACCTCTCAACGCTGGTTTGGCGCAGCTTTACGCGGTCACATGTCACTCGTCACTTCCGAATCAGTTTTCAGTTTTCCGCTTTTTCTCAACCTCTCAACTATCAACAATCAACTTCCTCTGAGAGTGACAATGCGTAAGCCGTGACAATCGCCCGATCAGACGCTTCACCCGGCGTCAGTGTAATGATCGCGCTGCCAGATTTTCGAGAAAGGTTCATCCCTCAACTCTCAACAATCAGCTCTCAGCTCCCGACTCATCACTGGTCACATAGCCTGCCCGCCGCGGCGGGTCACTCGTCATGTCGCGTAATTGTTTAAATATTAGGTTGCATTGAATTGACGGACAGTGAGAAACTTGGCGAAGAGCTTTGGCCGAAGGCAGCCTGCCCCCTTTCGATCTCTTGAGTCCGCTTCACTGGTGAAACATCGCTCAATTCGCCTCTTATTTGTCATTATCGCTCTCGCGCTCGGCGCTCTGATCGTTGCTGATCTCGTGCGCGAAGCGCGCGGGCGCAGATTGCGGGAAGCAATTCTGGCCGAGCTTCAGCCGGTCACATTGAAAAACTGCACGCTGGAACGCTTCGGCAGCGCGAATGATGGCGGATACCTGATGTGCGAGAACCTGATCGAGCCGATCGATGCGGCCTATTCCTACGGCGTTGGCAGTAACGATGACTGGGGATGCGAGGTGTCGCGCCGGTATCACGTTCCGGTCCATGAGTACGACTGTTTTGATCCGGCGCGGCCGACCTGCAATGGCGGCACGCTGATATTCCACAACGAATGCATCGGCGACCGGACCGGCGAGCGGGCATCGCGCTTCTTCGACACGCTCGAAAACCAGATGCGGAAAAACGGCGATCCGCCCGAGTCGGGCCGGCGCGTGATCATCAAGATGGATATCGAGGGCGCAGAATGGGATGCGCTCCTCGCGACGTCTGACGAACTGCTGGCGTCGATTCCACAAATCTCGATGGAGATGCACGGATACGACGACCCGAAAATTGTCGAGGTGTTACGGAAATTGAGGCGGCACTTTTATCTGGTAAACCTCCACTTCAACAACTGGTCGTGCACGACGAAGGCCGCGCCGCTGCCCGCCTGGGCCTACCAAACGCACTGGGTTAACAAGCGCATCGGCGTGCTTGATCCAACCGTGCCTGTGCCCGCACCGATGAGTTCCCTCAACGCACCCGACTCACCCACATGGCCGGACTGTCAGTTAACTCATTGAGTGCTGACCTCTGACTTCTGACCTCTGGAATCCGCTCGTCACTCGTCACCTGGCACCCGTCACTGGGCACTCGCTTCAGCTAAATCGTCAACGCACAATTAAGCTGAGACCGCTATGGTCAGACAAGCCGACAAGGCGCCGCACAGCGTCAGCTTCATCAAAGAACTCTTCCCAAGACTGCGACCGGCAAAATTCAGAAATACGTCTTGCGAGCGCCAGAGTGCGATCGCGCGAAGGAGTGAATGCGCCCCATGTTAAACGTTTAGACGCGACCACCCGTCCAGTTCCTTTATATCTAAAATCGCACCGCGATATCAGATAGTTCGGTGAAACCGATTGACTTACCGGTAGCGTGGACTATCGGGGTCTAACGCCCAGCAAGCGAGCATCCGGTTTCTCAACCGGTTCGGCGGCAATAGCAACGACCGTTGTTCGTCGCGGTCTAAACATTGGGCATGGTCCACTCAAAACACACGGGGTTTTCCCCCGTACTTAGATAGAAAAGAAAAAATAATGAAAACAAAAGCAATTGGTTTGGGCGTGCTGCTTTCAGTCGCGGCAGCCGCAATGTGTTTCGCGAACAACCCAACGTTGGGCACGTGGAAACTGAACGAAAGCAAATCCACCTTCGGCGACGGGGCCGGTAAAACCACGCTCGTGGTGTGGGAGAAAGTTGGCGGCCAGCAGAAATGCACGGTCGATGGAACTGACGCTGACGGTAAGAAAACTCACAGCGAGTGGAGCGGAAAGCTCGACGGCAAATTCTATGCGATTACCGGCGATCCGCAGGCCGATCAACGCTCATTCAAGAAGAGTGATGAAAACACCATCGAGATGGTGACTAAGAAGGATGGCAAGACTGTTGGTGACGGCACGATCGTCGTGGCCGCCGATCGAAAGAGCCGAACGGTTACCAGCACGATGACGAACGCCAAGGGCGTGAAGGTCACGAGCACCTTAGCTTACGACAAGTCGTAACCTGTAATTCGGCGGTAAAATGCCTGCGCATTTTCTGCCGACGATAAGTTGAATTAACAGCGGCCGAACGTGAAGACGTTCGGCCGTTTTTCTTCACATCGTCGCTTCGAGCACCGACGCGCCGCCGAAATCTCTCGTGCTCGTGGAACTGCACTTGAGCCCGGCCGCCCACCCGCTATCCTTCCCAGCCATGCATCGTGACCATCAGCGTTGGTACTCGCACCGTCTCAATCGGGACATGGGCGTCGCCATTTACGGCAATTACGGCGCGCCCATCCTCGCCTTCCCGACGAGTGCTGGCGACGAGTGGGAGCAGGAAGGTCAGGGCATGATCGGCACCCTCAGCCCCTACCTCGAGCAGGGGCGAATCCGAATCTTCTGCATCAACGGCGTGCAGAGCGATTCGTTCTCCAACAACGGAGCGCACCCCTTCCATCGCAGCTGGATGCAGGCACAATACGACGCCTATGTGGCGAACGAAGTTTTCCCATTCATTGACTCCCAGTGCCAGACGCCGGGCATCGGGATTGCCACGCTGGGCGCATCGCTCGGTGCCTATCACGCGGCCAACACTCTCTTCAAGCATCCCGACCACGTGAAACGCTGCTATGCGCTTTCGGGCATCTACGACATGCGCGACTCCATGGACGGGATGTACGACGACAACTTTTACTTCAATAACCCGGTCGACTATATCGCTAACCAGAGTGATCCCTGGTTTCTCGATCAGTATGCGAGTTGCGACATCCGGCTCGTGACCGGCTGTGGTCCATGGGAGAACAGCGGGCCGACCTATCGAATGTCCGAGATCCTAAGGAATCGCGGCATTGCTCATCATCTGGACGACTGGGGCGCGGAGGGCGGACACGAATGGCCGTACTGGCATCACCAGATGTGGGCGTACGTCGGCGCGCACTACTAGTCGATTTCAGCGTTCTTGTCGCGCCGTCCTGTCACGCCGTAGCTTCAGCGAAGATGGAAGCCTTGCGCGAAGGAGGATCAGCTTTCGGCATTTCAGTTTTTCAAAACGTCCTTTGGATGCGACGCCCCGCATCTCTTTTCACGTTTTTCGGTTTCGTCGTCTGTGTTCGATCTGTTACAAGATCGATTCTCAATGAACTACATCTTCGCGTTTGCGTTGGGTATCGGTTTCGCGGCAGGCTTGCGCGCATTAGTAACGCCGGCTGCAGTGGCATGGGCCGCTAATCTTAGTTGGCTGAATCTCAACAATTCCCCGCTCGCCTTTATGGGATCGATCATCACCGTTGTGATCTTTTCGCTCCTGGCGGCCGTCGAGTTAATCGGCGATCTGCGACCTTCAACAACGAAACGAACAGCGCCGATGCCACTCGGGGCTCGGATTCTCACGGGCGGTCTTTGCGGCGCCTGTGTTTGCGCGGCAAGCAATCAATCGCTAATCCTTGGGGCGATTCTTGGCGCGGTCGGCGGACTAATTGGAGCATTTGCCGGTTACGAAGTCCGGAGAAAATTGGTCGCCGCGCTGAACATCAAAGATACTTTCATCGCCTTACTGGAAGACTTGGTCACGATCGGACTCGCCTACCTCTTCGTCACCCGCTGACTCTGATTTCCGCGTTTCAGCTTTTCAGTTTTCGCCGCTTTCTCCCAGCTCCTAGCTATCAGCGGCTCCGTCGCTGAATGATACGACCCCATTTCTCTTCCCCAATGGGCACTAAGGAAGAGACCACAGATTCGTGTTTATTCGTGTCCATTGGTGGTTGAAAATCTGTCTCCGCGCAAATGAAAGGCCAACACGACACGATGACCGCGGGCGCAGCAACTTCGACGCGCGCTCGCGGCGCGACATTCCTGGGTCATCCCAAGGGTCTTTTGTATCTCGCTTTCACCGAAGCATGGGAACGCTTTTCCTATTATGGAATGACGGCGCTGGTCGTCCTTTTCATGGTCAATCAGTTGCTGCTGCCGGGACATGTCGAACACATCGCCGGATTTCCTGGATTCCGCGCGGCGGTAGAATCGATCGTCGGCCCGCTCTCAACGCAGGCGCTGGCGTCGCAAATTTTTGGGCTCTACTCCGGTTTCGTTTACTTCACGCCGCTCCTCGGCGGCATGATCGCCGATCGTTGGATCGGACAGCGCAACGCCGTCGTGATCGGCGCCCTCTCGATGAGTGCCGGTCATGTCGCCATGGCTTTTGACCAGTCGTTCCTCCTCGCTCTTCTTTTGCTCGTCGTCGGCTCGGGTTTTCTGAAGGGAAATATTTCGGCGCAAGTGGGGGCCCTTTATCCGCCGGAGGACGAAGCGTGGCGGACTCGCGGTTTTGTGATCTTCTCGACTGCAATCAACATCGGAGCAGTCATTGGACCTTTGCTCTGTGGTCTGCTCGCTCAGGTTTACGGGTGGCACTACGGCTTCGGCATCGCCGCGATCTTCATGCTCCTCGGTCTTGCCACTTATCTATATGGATACCGCTACCTGCCGGCGCGCGTGGAACGGCGCAAGTTCGAGGGCACTCGACTCACCGCCGCCGAGCGGCGCATCGTCTATGCGCTCATTGCCGTAATCATCATCACGATTTTTCAGTCAACGGCCTTCTATCAGGTCTTCAACGTGAATTCGATCTGGATTCAACAGCATGTCGCGCTAAACCTTGGTACTTTCCGGATCCCGGTCCCCTGGTTTCAATCAATCAATTCGATCTTCAGCATCGTCGGAGTCCCGCTGGTACTCTGGATCTGGCGTCGTCAGGCATTGCGGCGACGAGAGGCGGACGATCTGGCAAAGATCCGCACGGGCGCGTGGATCGCTGCGGCGAGCAACCTGATCCTGGTGGCCGGAATCTTTGTTGCGGGCAACTCGTTAGTTCATCCGGTCGTGCCGTTTCTCTATAGCGCTGGGTTGGGAATTTCCTTCCTCTACTACTGGCCCACGCTTCTCGCACTGGTTTCGCAAGCGGCGCCGGCCAAAGTGAACGCCACCCTGATGGGGCTGGTCTTTATGAGTCTGTTTGTTTCGAACACCTTGATCGGCTGGATCGGCGGCTTTTACGAGAAAATGACGCCCGCCGAGTTTTGGGCAATGCACGCAGCCATCGCCGCCGGCGGCGGCCTGCTTGTCCTGTTATTCGGTCGCCGGCTCGATCGGGCGCTTCACCCGCTTGCCAGGCCGTAGCCTTGGCGAAGGCTGGTCACTGTGTCAGGACGTGGCACCGCTTTACGTCCTTTAGATGTGACCCCGGCTGCCTCCGGCTGCCCGGTGAGGGCCCGGCGTTCCTGTGAACCAGCAAAACGGATCAGGTTAATCCGCCGCTTTCCAAATTGGCACGTGAGGGCAAACCCAGAAGAGAAAAACAAATCTTTACTATCGAAAAAATAAATGCAACCATCGAAAATATCTATCGATTTATTCCGAGTGTTTGAGGAGCGTTAAGTGCAATGATTCACGATCCAGTTGAGATTCGCCACCTGCGTTACTTCCTGGCAATCGCCGAAGCCGGCAGCTTCAGCCGCGCGGCAGATCATCTTGGCAGTTCGCAACCGAGCATCTCCCAACAAATGCGAGACGTAGAGGCCCGGCTTCGAGTCACCTTATTTCAGCGTCGCGGAAAACGCATTCTTCTCACCGCCGCGGGCCGAGTTTTTCAAGAGCACGCCCGTTCACTTCTTCGGCAGTATGAGATTTTCCTCCAAGAGGTCGGTAGTGGGCCAGAGCAACTACATGGCACGTTGTGCTTGGGAGTCGTGCCTGTCCTCGACACAGCCCTGGTGCCTACGTTGCTGGGCGAATTCGCGGCTCGCCATCCGAGTATCAGCGTGAGTGTTAAAGAAGTCTCTTCTACCGAGATTGAGACCGCATTGGAAGAAGGCCGAATGGACCTTGGCTTCGGTTTCATCACGCGCCACTCGCCAAATCTACGTTACGAACGTCTCTGCAGTGACGAATTTGCTCTGATCGTTCCTAAAGCGCACCCGTGGTGGAACCGGCAGGTTATTGACTTACCCGAAATCCATCAGCAGAGACTCGTTCAATTGCCGGATAGCTTCGTGACGCGCCGGATGACAGATGAACTCTGTCGAAATCATCAGGTCCGCCCGAAAACGATCGCAGAAGTCAGTGCAATTGAGACGCTTCTTCGATCATTAGCACCTTTGAAGGCTGCTGCGCTAATGCCGAAAATTGCGCTGCTAGGAATGCACGGCCTCAAACTGAAAGCGATTCGTCTTCGCGGCAAAAACCTGAAGCTCGAGATTGGGCTTCTGCGTCTAAAGGGCTCGGCCGGTAACAGCACCGTACAAGCTTTCGACCGCCTTGCACGCGCGGTTGTTCCAAAACTAATCAAGCCAAACAGCGCTACCAGACTATGAAACGTAAAGCACAGTTGTATCTCGTTGTTGTCAGCATCGCCGGCCTGGCCATTTTCTTCATCCTGCAGGCGGGCACTCACCTCGCGCCGCCCGTGGCCGCTGCGGGAGCGGTTGCGCCGGTACAGGTCGAGCATGCCGCTCCAGCCGGCGCTGATTTCCTTTCCGCCGCAAAGACCAGCCTTTGGCAAAACGGCACGAGCCCGCTTAGTCGGCTGTTGCTCCAAGTTTTCATTATCATCACCGCAGCGGGACTGGCCGGCAGAATAGCACGACGGTTAGGGCAGCCGGCCGTCGTAGGAGAAATGGTTGTTGGTATTCTGCTCGGCCCGTCGCTCTTTGGGTGGATCGCTCCCGCGGCGTTTCAGTTTGTCTTTCCCACCTCCTCTTTCGAGCCGCTCAGATTGTTTAGTCAGATCGGTGTCTGCCTCTTTATGTTTGCCGTCGGGATGGAACTGGACGTTCTCCAACTGAAGCAAAAGGTGCCGACTGCGATCGTGGTGAGTCACTCGAGCATTGTTATTCCTTACCTGCTCGGGGTCGCGCTGGCGTGGTTTCTTTATCATGAACTGGCGCAACCAGGCGCCAGCTTTATCGCGTTTGCGTTATTCATGGGAATTAGCATGAGCATTACTGCTTTCCCGGTGCTGGTGCGGATCCTGAAGGACCGTAACATCTTTAAGACGGCGCTCGGTAGCACCGCGACGGCGTGCGCGGCGGTGGATGATGTTACAGCCTGGACCATTCTCGCCTTTGTCGTCGCAATCGCGCGCGCGACAAGCGTTGGCGGCGGCGTTTTTACTTTCCTGTTGGTCGTAGTTTTCGTCGGCCTGATGCTATTTGTTATCCGGCCAAGTCTGCCGAGTTGGATGGGCCGGGAAGCGCTGGAGCGGGAAGAACCGAGCGCTAGCCTCTTAACGGCCGTAGTTGGCCTGGTCCTTATCTCCGCCTTCTGCACCGAGTTGATCGGTATTCACGCCCTCTTCGGAGCGTTTTTGGCAGGGACAGTGATGCCGTCGATCGGTGGTTTCCGCGAGAAACTGGGCATTCGTGTCGAGCACCTCAGTTCAGTGTTACTGCTGCCGGTCTTCTTCGCCTTTACCGGGCTGCGGACTCGGATTGGCCTTATCTCTGGCACACACGAATGGATGGTTTGCCTTGTTATCATCGGCGTCGCTACCCTCGGCAAGCTGGGCGGCAGTGCCTTCGCCGCAAAGCTGACGGGACTAGACTGGCGCGAGTCGATGCAGCTTGGTGCGTTAATGAACACACGGGGCCTAATGGAACTGATCGCGCTGAATATCGGCTACGACCTCGGTATCCTATCGCAACGCATATTTACGATGCTAGTCATCATGGCCTTGGTAACAACGATCATGACCGGGCCCCTCCTCGCGCTTCTAGCCCGCCGGAGAGAAACAGAAAACTCTTTGGCTCCGCAGTCGATCTTATTGGGCAGTTAAGCAAGGTAAAGAGCGCCGAAATCATCACGGCTGACGGTCAGCCTATCGTGGAATTATGGGGCCCAGGGGCTCCGTTCCCATTTTGCAAGGCAAACAGTTGGGGTCAGATCTAGAAGTGACCCCGGCGACTGCCTTCTGGTTTCTTTTAGGTTAAATCGCGAAACTGCAGGGTGTCGTTCACACGCTGAAGACAGGCCGCGCCTCACACTGCGTGGAACCAAGCGAGTAGCATGCTTCAAGAAAAACGAAAACGACCAGCGTGCAACCGCGCGCAAGATCGACGACCGCGTGCTATCTTAGTTGGTGCAGCAAATCGCTTTCGACGAGACCGGCAATACAGGCAGCGACCTGATTACTGCGGATCAGCCAGTGTTCTGCCTCGCCTCCGTTCGCGCCGGCGAGCACGAGATCGCGGAAGTGACCCAACTTCTAAGCTCTGTCAAAACGACCGAGTGGAAATTTAGCAAGATGCGACGGAATCCGAAACAGTTGCAGTTGCTCTCGAAGTTGCTGGAGATGGATTGGGTAACGCCAGCGAATGTGAAGATATTCGTAATCTTCAAGAGATACATGGCAATGACCAAGCTCGTTGACTTGATTCACGAGCCAAGCGCCCGTTCTTTCGGCGTCAATCTGTACGAGCAAGGCGCGGCGCGCGGGCTTGCAAATCTCCTTACGTTGACGCTGCCTGTTTATCTCGGTAAGACGCGCGCTGATCGTTTTACGAATCTATTTGTCCGCCTTGTTCGACAAAGAGATACAGACACGCTTCAGCAATTTCATCGCGAGGCGGTGTCCGCTCTCGCTCACTTACAACATCGTTTTCCGCACACGATCGGAGAATTTTTCGCCCCAATAATTATGGCTTGTGAGCGCCCGAACACGTGGCTGCCGCACCTATCAGCGAGTGAACTCGATCCACTTATTCCGGCTTATCACACGCTGTCCGATGTTTGGGGTAAAACTTTGGACGAGAGATTTATCATCCTAGCCGACGAATCGAAGACGCTAGCGCAAGAACGCGATCTACTCCTTCGATTTTCGGATGAAGGTCTTCGCGAACACATCGCGGGTTCCCCAACGCGGAACGTCACCTATCCGTTGAAAGTCGCCGACATTGTAACCACAACATCCCATTCATCGCACAGCGTCCAAATGGCCGACCTCTTTGCGGGAATGGCAGGTTATGCCTTTGCGCCAATGGCAAATCAAACGCGAGTTGAAGGTGTCGCAAAAGATTTTCTTAGCCGCCTTGCTGAAAAGGCCTGGATGGACGGAATAATTCCTTCACGTGATGTCACTCCTGAGCAACTTGGAATGGAAGATTTCGTTGGCGTAGACCCTGTTGACTATGGCACGCGCATTCTCGCTGAGGACCCGAGCACGCGAAAGTGAACTGCTTTGACCAACCAGGTACGCTTTAGATCTTCTACTTAAATGTAATGCCGGAATGGCAATGGCGGATCTTCGTCACGCGGCGGGCCACTTATAAGAATCTCGCCGACAGCATCCGCGAACTTAAGGGTGACCGGCATTCCATCGGAATGACGATATGAATTGTAGTTCAACTTTGTAAGTCCGAGGATGTCTTGAAGCACGACGTGAATGTCCGCATCGCCGCGATTCACGGAAATTGATAAAGGGACAGGGACTTCTGAACCATAATACGTTTGCAGACGCGGCACAAAACCACTTGCGGCCAGGAACGCGTGACGGTCGCTGTCGATCAGCGCCAGTCCGCGAAGGATTGGCAGGTTGCTGTCGCGACGAAACAGGCGGTAATCTTGTGTCCTTCGGATTGTAACCCCGACAACTCTCGTCCCGTCCGCGGCAGCCTTAAGAAATCCTTTCCATTCTTCATCATCGAAGCGTGTCCGCGCGTGGATGAAAATCTCTTCCGGCAAAACTCCCCTTTTTAATTTGTAATCTGCGATTGCTTTCTCGAGAAGTTCCTTCGCCGCTGCCGCCGACAAATGATAGCGGCCCCGCTTTCCCGTATACCAAGGACCAACGCGACCCTTGAAGACTACGCCATCGCCGGAATCCAAAAACATCTGTGCCGCGCAGCAGGCTGCGGACTGATCGACATTTTTTTCGTCGTTCTTGAAAACCAAACCGAGATAGCAGACGCCTGGCCGCACACCTGCGAGCTTCCATGGCCGAGAACCCGCCTTGTAGTACGCCGCTGACGCCATGTTCCATGCAACCTCGGCGCCCCGTTTGCCGAGATTTCGAATGGGATATCCAAATGCATTAAGAAAGTCAAATGGCGCGATTGTACTCTCTTTGACTATTTGTGTCAGAATTCCGTCCCACAAAAGTCGACCTTTTAGTTGCTGTCGGAAATCTGGCTCATAATAATACGGTTCGGCTTGCTCCTCCCACTCAGCGAACAATGGTCTCTGACGAATGAAGGCGCGCGCCATCGACGGTTTCATTCGATCTTCCGCCTGCACTCGGCCCAGCCGTGGCACGATCGACTCAGGTCGGCAAAGTTTGTGCACTTCGTCTGGTATGACGACAAACCAAAGATCGGGTTTTTCCTCTTCGGCCGTTTTAGCTTCGATTAGCTTCGACGCGAAATAGTCGACCGTGCCGTAAATGCGTTTGTATTTGTCATCGACCCTAATTAACCGATCGAGATGATTTCCATCGATCGTAATGGCGAGCGCAGGTTTCGGACTCCAAGCGATTTGAAACGCTGCTTCAAAGCCAGGAAATGGCGGACGAAATCTCGCTGCATCCCGTAACCCGACGGCTCGTTGAATTGAGTTCACCCATTTTCCAAAGCGTTCAATCCCCTGTTTTGTGCCGATCACGCCTGCACGAATCCCGTACGCGCCGCCTTGCCCATGATCATACGGACCAAACATCGTTAAACCGTCGCGTGGATCTTCGAGTTGTTGACCGAATGCGAACTCCAATCGCGGCTCACGTATCCGAACCATGGACGTCATAGCTCGTCCTCATCCTCCTCGATACCCTCGGTCTCGAATTCCCCGTCTTCTTCTGCCACCTCACTTTCGTCAACGTCCGCTGTTCGTACGTACGTCACCGGGCTTTCTATGACTTCCGGCAGAGCTTCAAACGTTGCGCTGCAATCCGGAGCCAACGGGATACTCAACTCAGCGCCCGCGCCTGTTAGAAAGGTGAGGGTCGCGAGTAATCGATCACGCCAATCATCGTTGTACCAGCTTCGACATTGGCTCCTTCGATAGGCATGCTGCTTTCTTGCACTCTCATACAGTTCACCGTTTTCCGAAAACGCCACGTGAGGTAAGACGCTCAAATATCGATCGAACCCGATATGCGGGAGGCCTTCGATTCCGAAGTGCCAATTGCGAATCCGAATCTGCTCCTCTTTACTCTTCAACGATTTGAAACCGACTACGGCCTTCCAAGTATTGCTGCCGTCTAGCGCTTTAAAACTGATTCGATCCTTCTCAACAAGATCGTTCGGAAACCAAAAGAAGCGCCTATTTCCAGTTAGTGCGTATTCGTGCAATCCACGTGATATCGCGAATCGCTGAAATGCTTGTCGCAATAAAAAAGTGACGTGATTACGCGCAGCTCGGCTCTCCATCGCAGGAACAAGGCCGTTCTCTAGAAGATGCGCTGTGGCCATCGTCTCGGTACCGTCGTTTCCAACATGCGTAGTTTCAAAGAACGGTAATAAATCCCGAAAGGTCGCGAAGGACACGAGAAGCCGACCATGAGGCGAAATTGGAAACGGTGCAGTCGTGACGTCGGTGTCTTCGGGCAACGCGTGCTCGAGTTTAATAATGTTTATCTGCGGAGGAAGACTGAGTAGTCGAAGTCGATTCGAGCAGTAAAAGTCCGTCTCTTCCGAAACACCTTCTTCTTCTCCGAAGTTTTCGCGCCACCAAACCGCGATGCTATCCGGAGTAAATCTTTTGTCCTTTTCGATACCGTCTTCCTGCAGACGTTTGATCAACTGCTTAAAGCCCGCCAGCCAATTCCGAGCGCAGTCAACAGAGTTGAGTTTGTGTAGACGGATGTTGAACTCTGCAAACGGCAAGTCATCGATCCTGATCGCTGTGATAAAATGGCTATCCCCAAGCTGCTTTCCGATGGTCTTCGCCAGTGCGAGTTCATCTAACGAGCCGTCTTTTTGATTAGAGTTGCGCGACTGAACAAAAAGAAAACGCCGAGTTCGGTTTCGAATGGCGTCTTCAATCTCTTCCCAAAAAGGCTCACCACCCAAGAGCTTCGTCTGATCGCACCAGGCTGGAAATCCTTCCTTACCTAGCTGCAAAGCGAGCCAGCGCGCGAATTCATTGTCTTCGGGCGTAGCATGACTGATGAAAAGCATGTTTCGCTGAGATTCCATCGCATTAGTCGATGCAGCGAGCTGAAGATTAGAGCGCATTATCGGGAGGGAACCGACGTCGGCGTTTTTACTACGCTTTCACGTAAACCTCCGAGCCTTTTTTCACAAACTCCTTGGCTTTTTGCTCGAGACCAACTTGTAACGCTTCTTCTTCGGTGATTTTCATTGGGCACCCACCTACGCTAAAGCTACGGCAAGCCACGGACTGCGCGAAGAAAACGTTAACCAAAATGATCGTCCACCTCGTTGACGGCACCTACGAACTCTTCCGTCACTTCTACGGTTTGCGCCGGTTTACCCACGTAAAAGGCTCCGCCTCACGTGGCGTCGACCGGCCTTACGGCGCGGTCGTCGGTGTGCTGCAGACCGTTCTGCAAATGCTGGAGAACGGTGACACTTATCTCGGTGTCGCCACCGACCACGTGATCGAGTCGTTTCGCAATCGGCTTTGGGCGGACTACAAGACCGACGCCGGGATCGAGCCCGCCCTGCTCGCGCAATTTCATCCGCTCGAGGAGGCGCTCGTGGCGATGGGCGTTGTCGTCTGGCCGATGATCGAGCTCGAAGCGGATGATGCGCTCGCTTCGGCCGCGCATCTCGCGTCGAAGGACAAGAAGGTCGACAAAGTCGCCATCTGGACGCCCGATAAAGATCTGGCGCAATGCGTGCGAGGCACACGCGTGGTGCAGATCAATGGCCGGCGCAAAACGATTCGCGATGCTGCTGGCGTACGCGAAAAGTTCGGCGTCAGCCCGCAGCTCATTCCGGATCTGCTCGCGCTCGTGGGCGATGCGGCCGACGGTTACCCCGGCATCCCTGGCATCGGCGCCAGGACCGCCGCCCAGCTTTTGAATCGTCACGGTTCGATCGAAAAGTTTCCGTCAAACGTTCTCGGCAAACAGCGCGATCTCGCATTGCTCTTCAAGAATCTCGCGACCCTGCGCACCGATGCGCCGCTGTTCAAGAAGGTCGAGACCCTGCGCTGGCGCGGTGCGACGCCGGGGTTCGCGAAGTGGGCGAAACGGATCGAAGCGCCGCGACTACTCGAGCGTTGCGAAAAGGCTGCGGGCCGATGACGATGGGATACTGGCGTTGGGAATCAAATGAAAAGTCCGTGATGGCGAGGGCGCCATCACCAACAGGCGAGGCGCCTGTGCTCCCCGGAGAACAGAACGCTTCGCAAACCGAAGCGGTTCTCAAGCGACGGGGACAACCGTCGCGGCCGGCCCTTCCGCTGGAAGCGTCGTCTCGGCCTTGTCGGTGATCAGTTTGCGCAGGAACGGAATCAGCACGACGAGCGCAATACCGACCGCGAGGCTGCCGGCACCAAGCTCGGCGAACAGCTTCGCGTACCCGGCATTGGTGGCAATCGCCGTGGCGCCGGTCGGCTCGGGGATCATGCCCGAGAAGTCGCCTGCAAACAGTGATGCGAGACCGGTGACGAGCATCCAACTGCCCATCATCACTCCTTGGTACTGCCTCGGCGCGAGCTTGCCGATCATCGCGTATCCGATGGGAGAGATGAGCAGCTCACCGATGCTTTGCAGCACGTAGCTGAGGAATAGCCACACGAACGCGCTCTTGCCGTCGCCTCCGGCCAGCTTGATGCCGAACGGCAGAACAAAAAAGGCGATCGCCATCAACAGCAGCGACGCCGCAAACTGCTTCGGTATGTCGATTCTCCACCCACGCCCGCGCATGCGAGTGAAGAGCGCCGCGAGCACCGGCCCGCCGAGCACGATAATGACAGTGTTGATGTTCTGGATCCACTGCGGCTGAATCCTCACGCTACCAACCATCAGGTTGACATTGTTGACCGCGAACAGCATCAGTCCGTTCGGTGCCATTTGGTAGAGCGACCAGAACATCAGCGAGCCAATGGTCAGAATCAGATACGCCGTCATGTTCCGCCGCTCGCGGCGATCCCGGTGGCGGACCGTTAGGTAGATTAGCGTGAGCGCGACCGCGGCGCAGATCGCTTTGATGATCGTCTCGGTGCCGCCGGGCCGCTGGAGCATGAACCACACGACGGGAACGAGGCCGATGAGAATGGCGAGGCCGACGAGCTGCCGCAGCCGGAACTGCTTCGGCGTCGCGTCGAGCAGCGGCGTGTTGCGGTCGGTCAGCGTCTTCCAGTTGAACAGGGCGAGGATGATGGCGACGAAGTTGCCGAGCGTCGCGAAGATGAAGAGGTTCGAGTAGCTCTCGGTGGCCTGGAAATGGCCGGCGACACTGAACCCGACGAAAAAGCCGACATTCATACCGGCGTAATTCCAGAGGAAGGCTCCTTCGCGGCGCGGGTCCTCCGGGGTGAAGCGCTGGGTGAGCATCATGTTGATGCAGGTGACGTTGAGGCCGCTGCCGGTGAGGAAGAGGGCGAGGCCGACGTAGAACAACACGAGGGTGCCGGTCGCGATACAGGCGCAGCCGATCACTTGCAGCGCCATGCCCCCGACGAACAGGTTGCGGTTGGAAAGGAAGCGGCCGCCCAGGTAACCGCCGAAGAGGTGCAGGCCGTAGTTGAAGGCGCCGAACACACCCATCAACGTGGTGGCCTCTTTCACGCCGAGATGCAGATGCTTCGTCGCGTAGAGGACCAGGGTCGAGTAGAGGACGGCGAAGCCGAGCGTCGCGAAGATTTGAATGAAGAACAGCACGGCCGTTCCCTCCGGAGCCCCTGTGAAACGGCGTTTGAGAAAGTTCATCCGGCGATCCTTTGTTGCTCGATGCGCCGGGTAATGTCAAGCGGTTCGCAGGCGCGAACTTTACGGCGGGAGGCCGCGAGCCTTTTTGCGAATGGAGCGCGTGGGGCACGCGACATAGAAGGTAAAGCGACGAGGGTAGGAGCGAGTGATTGTGGGCAACGAACGAGTTTCAAAACCGAGCGCGCCTGCGATGTTAGCCGCGTCGTTGCTACAAGATCAGATGGGAAGCTGGCAGCTTCCCCTACAGGCCTCCCGGATCCTTTCGCGTTAATGGATTCGACTTCGCTCACCACAAGTTTCGCGCCTGCCGCGCCGTAGTCCCGCAACGGCGGGACGAAGGCGGGTGATTCGCGGGCTAGAGATCTGAAGATTGCTTCGGCGGGACACCGAAACCCACGCCCGAGACGGGCGCGCTACCCAGATCTTACGTCTTCGCGTACAGCTCGGCGCCGGCTTCGTTAAACTCTGTTGCCTTGAAACTCACTCGCTGCCCATGCTCGCTCGCTGCTACCCTCGCGGCTTTGCCTTCTATGTCGCTCAACCCATTCGCTCCATTCTGTTCGTAAAGAGTACGCTAGTCATTCACGTAAACCTCTCCGCCCTTTTCAACGAACTCTTTTGCTTTTTGTTCTAGACCAACTTGTAACGCTGCTTCCTCAGAGATTTCTTGCTGCGCTGCAAACTTGCGCACGTCTTCCGTTATCTTCATGCTACAGAAATGCGGACCACACATACTACAAAAGTGAGCCGATTTAGCACCTTCTTGCGGCAAGGTTTCGTCGTGGAACTCGCGGGCAGTCTCGGGATCGAGCGCGAGATTGAATTGATCTTCCCAACGAAATTCGAAGCGCGCTTTGCTGATGGCGTTGTCGCGATATTGCGCGCCGGGATGGCCTTTGGCTAAATCGGCGGCGTGGGCGGCGATCTTGTAGGCGATGACGCCGTCTTTCACGTCTTTCTTGTTCGGCAATCCGAGATGTTCTTTCGGCGTGACATAGCAAAGCATGGCGCATCCGTACCAGCCAATCATGGCCGCGCCGATCGCGCTGGTGATGTGATCGTAGCCGGGCGCGATGTCGGTCGTTAGGGGACCCAACGTGTAGAACGGCGCTTCGTCGCACCACTCGAGCTGTTTCTCCATGTTCTCTTTGATCATGTGCATCGGGATGTGGCCCGGGCCTTCGTTCATCACTTGGACGTGCTGTTTCCAGGCGCGCTGGGTCAGCTCGCCTTGCGTGTATAACTCAGCAAACTGGGCCTCATCATTTGCGTCAGCAATACTGCCTGGCCTCAGGCCATCGCCGATGGAAAAGCTGACGTCGTAAGCGGCCATGATTTCGCAGATCTCGTCCCAATGCGTGTAGAGAAAACTTTCCCGGTGATGCGACAGCATCCATTTCGCCATTATTGACCCACCCCTGGAAACAATCCCCGTTGCTCGTTTAACCGTTAAAGGGATGAAGCGTAAGAGGACACCCGCGTGGACGGTAAAGTAATCGACCCCCTGCTCCGCCTGTTCGATGAGGGTGTCGCGATAAATCTCCCAGGTCAGTTCTTCTGCACGCCCGCCGATTTTTTCGAGCGCCTGATAAATCGGCACCGTGCCGATCGGCACCGGCGAATTGCGAATGATCCATTCGCGGGTGGCGTGAATGTTTTTGCCGGTCGAAAGATCCATTACGGTGTCGGCGCCCCACTTCGTCGCCCAACGCATCTTCTCGACTTCTTCTTCGATCGACGACGCGATGGCGCTATTGCCGATGTTGGCGTTGATCTTGACGAGGAAATTGCGGCCGATGATCATCGGCTCGCTTTCCGGGTGATTGATGTTCGCCGGGATTATGGCGCGCCCGCGCGCAACTTCGTCGCGGACGAATTCGGGAGTGATGGGATTTTCGATTTTCGATTTTCGATTTTTGATTGGTTCGGAGCCGCCGTGCTGGTGGGAGAGCGCGTTGCGCTCGGTTGATGGTTGAGAGTTGATAGTTGATAGACCGCAATTTTCGCGGATCGCAATGAACTCCATTTCGGGAGTGATGATACCGCGGCGGGCATACGCCAGTTGCGTAACGCAGCGGCCAGCACGCGCCCTAAGCGGGCGACGCTGCGCCGCAGTTGATGGTTGAGAGTCGAGAGTTGAGAGTTTTCCGCCGCTCCCGTTCCCATTTTGCCCTTCTGAGTTGGACGTTGAACGTTGAGCGTTGAGCGTTGGACGTTTGCTTGCCGCATGCGCGTCGGAGAGATAGCCATCATCAATCGGCGTGACCTTCCGACCTTCGATTTCCTCGACGTCGCCACGGTCGCGAATCCATTTCTCCCGCAGCGCCGGCAAGCCTTGTTGAACATCACCGTGAAAATCCGGATCGCTCCACGGCCCGCTGGTGTCATAAACGCGCACCGGCTCGTTCACTTCGATCTCGCCGTTCATCGATTTCGTCGGCGCGAGTGAGATTTCGCGAAACGGTACGCAAAGATCGACATATTGTTTTCCGGCGACGTAAACTTTGCGGCTGTTCGGCAAGTTGTAGCCGCTGCCGCTGGCTGCCGCCTCGGTGGTTCCATTTTGAGAGCCGGGGTCAGCGACCCCAGCTACAGCGAGAGAATCTTTTTTCGTGCTCATAGCCACGCGTGGAAAATCGAATGGCTTACCTCGCTTCCTTCGGCGGAATTACCCGCATCAGGTTCAAGGGGTTCGATCGGCGTCTTTCGCCGGTCATCTCAGCCAGGCGGCTCCCCCGCACTTCTTGCGTTCAGAATAAGACCCGTCTACGCGAAGTCAACGACAACGACATCTGTTAATTTGGTTCGGGGTTTCACATAAACGCCCTGCAATCGGCGGTGTCGCGGTTACAAAAATGCAGGCGACACGCCTGCCTCTACAGAAGAACAGAAGATGCGCTTACGGAACGATCACGGCGGACAGAAGTGACGGGGTAGGACTGGGAGTAGGCGTCGGCGTTGGCGAAGGCTCTTGCGTGGTTTGCGCCTTCGATGGTTGCCGCCGATAATCGGCGACGATCAGCGGTCGCTGCTTGTTGTCGGCCAGCGCCTTGTAGTTCTCGATTCCGACGCTGATTGCCTCCGCCAGTTTCGCGCGCCAATCTTTATTCGCAATCAACCGGCTCTCGCCGCGCTCCGTCAGGAAGCCGCCTTCGACGAGCACAGCGGGAACTTTTGTCAGTCGCAAAACCGCGAAGCGTGCCCGCTTGATGCCGCGGTCGAATTCCGGGATGTGGCCGAGGACCGAATGGTAAATGCAGGCGGAGAGTTCGACGCTTTGTGCATCAACCGGGCTGCCAGCTTGCATGTTCATGAAACTCAAGGCCATCGAGTCGTCGGCGGTGGAGGGCGCTCCGCGCGGAGTGAGCGAATAGATCTCGAAGCCAGTTGCATTCGGATCGCGGTCTGTGGCGTTGAAATGAATGCTCACGAAAATGGAATTGTGCGCCGCGTTGGCGATGCGTGCCCGCAATTCCAAAGGAACGAACGCGTCGCTCTCGCGCGTCATGATCACATGCAGGCCTTTAGCTTGAAGCAGTGGCCGGACTTTGCGCGCCACATCAAGGGCAAAATCCTTCTCGCACCCATAACTGCTGATCGCGCCCTTGTCGAAGCCACCGTGACCCGGATCGAGAACAACGGTTTGGATCCGATCGACGTTCGGGATGCGTTGCGGACGAAGCTGCGGCTCGATCGTTTTCGCCAGGTCCATGCGCGAGACGAGAACTTTTCCGTCGCGTTCGATAACGGGGAAGCACAACCAATTGCGCGCGCCGTTGATCATCACTTCGCGGCTATCGGGCGTGAACTCGATCGATCTGTTTACATCCTCGAGACCAATTTTCCTGCCCCCCGAAGGGGCACCGGCCGGAAAACCGTAAAACCTAGCGATGTTATCGACACTCAGATAATCATGACCACCGACTTTGATGACCTGCCATTCATCTGAGGCAAACCCCGGAGTCGGAGCCAGGGCAACAGGAACCGTAAGCAACGCGAGGGCGAGCAAACGTTTCGCCAGCACAATCATTCGTGCCTTAAGGTGCCGCAAAGATGCCATAGCCGCAAATAGCAACGATCAGAAGTGAATGCCAAAGCAATTTCCGGACGACGTCGCGGCATGGAAATCGGGAGGTACGGAGGGGCTTTATGCGCGATGTTGCGTGCAGGCGGCTATAAGATCGAGCAGTTGTAGGTCGCGGTGCAAGACAGACCCGCGCCGCGCCCAGGCGACGTCTTCATTTGTGGCGTTGCCCGAATGGACAAGCGCGCCGCTTTCACCTTTCTTCTTTGATGCTTAGAACAACTCCACTCGTTGTCGCGTCTCTCTTTTGCGTATTGAGCTTGCACGCTCAACCGGCGCCCAAGGTCGAAAAAAACCCGTCGCCCCTCGATCCAACCAACATGGATCCGTCGGTGAAAACCAGCCGACGATTTTTTCCTTTACGCCGACGGCGGTTGGATCAAGCGGACGGAAATCCCACCCGAGTACACGCGCTGGGGCAGCTTCAACGAGCTGATTGAGAAGAACAACGACGCGCTGCACGACATCGCCGAGAAAGCGCAGCACACGGCGGTCGATTCACGAATGGCGCCGGAAACGGAGAAGGTCGGCGATTTTTATGCGAGCGGGATGGACGAGCGAACGATCGAAGCGCAACGAGCGAAACCGCTCGATCAGGAATTCAAAGCGATCGACGCGATCAAAGATCGCAACGATCTGCTCAAGGAAATCGCACATTTCCACACCATTGGGGCTGGCGTGTTGTTCGATTTCGGCTCGCTCGCGGACTCAAAGGACAGCAGCCATGAGGTCGCGCAAGCCAGCCAGGGCGGGCTCGGGTTGCCGGACCGCGACTATTACACCAAGACCGACGACGCTTCGAAGAAGTTGCGCGACCAATATGTCGAACATGTCGCCAAGATGCTGACGCTTCTGGGCGAGCCGGCTACAAGCGCATCGGAAGACGCAAAGAAGATTCTCGCGCTCGAGACGAAACTGGCGGAGGCGTCGCGCACGCGGGTGCAGTTGCGCGATCCGCAAAAGAACTACAACAAAATGACGGTCAACGAGCTGCAGCAGCTGACACCGGATTGGAACTGGACCGATTACTTCAAAAACATCGGCCTCCTCACACCGGAGAACGTGAACGTGCACCAACCGGAGTTTTTCAAGACCGCCGACGAAATTTTCAAAAGCACGCCGCTGGAAGATTGGAAGGCCTACCTGCGATGGCACTTGATCAATGACGCGGCCGGCGAGCTCTCCAAGGATTTCGTGGACGAAGATTTCAATTTTGACGAGCGGATTATGCGCGGAGCGCAGCAGATCAAACCGCGCTGGAAACGCGTGGTCACATCCGAGAACGGCGCGATCGGCGAAGCGCTCGGCAAATTGTACGTGGCATTCAATTTTCCGCCGGAAGCAAAGGCGCGCGCACTTGAGCTGGTCAACAATTTGAAAGAAGCGCTGGCCGATCGGATCAAAACGCTCGAATGGATGGACGAGCCGACGAAAGAGCAGGCGCTCAAGAAGCTGGCCGCGATGCAGGTGAAAATCGGTTATCCGGACAAGTGGCTCGATTATTCGCTGCTGAAAATCGATCGCGGGCCCTATGTCTTGAACGGGATTCGCGCCGCGCAATTCGAAACGACGCGCGAGCTGAACAAGATCGGCAAACCGGTGGACCGGACCGAGTGGGGCATGACTGCCCCGACCGTGAACGCGTATTATCAACCAAACCGGAACGAGATCGTTTTCCCGGCGGGCATTTTGCAGCCGCCGTTTTTCTACGCCAACGCAGATGACGCCGTGAACTACGGTGGAATCGGCGCCGTCATTGGACATGAAATGACCCATGGGTTCGACGACCAGGGGCGGCAGTTCGATGCCGACGGAAATTTGCGGGATTGGTGGTCGCCTCAATCGGCGGCTGAATTCAAGAAACGCTCACAGGCAATTGTGAATCAATACAGCGAATACGAGCCGTTGCCCGGCCAACACGTGAACGGCGAGTTGACCCAGGGCGAAAACATCGCGGACATCGGCGGAGTGAAGCTCGCTTACGCGGCATTGCAAAAGGCGCTCGCGAAAAATCCGCAGGCGCGCGATCAGAAGATCGACGGCTTCATGCCGGAGCAACGTTTCTTCCTTTCGTTCGCCAACATCTGGCGATCGAAGATCCGCGACGAAGACCAAAAGATGCGATTAACCACCGATCCGCATTCGCCGGCCCATTTTCGGGTGAACGGGCCGCTATCGGATTTGCCGGAATTTCAAAAGGCGTTCGGGATTCCAGACGGTTCACCGATGGTGCGGGCCGCCGATAAGCGCGTGAACATCTGGTGACACCTAGAATTGGTTGTGGAGTGTTGGAGAAAATGGATTGATGGGCAAGTAGCATCCGCCTGGATGCAACACTCCATTAGTCCTCTACTCCATCACTCCATTTAATCCTGTTTCGCAATCTTGCCGCCCCAGGAAAGGACCTTGGCTTTCGCGCCCGCAGCTTCCGCCTCCTTGATGTTGCCGGCGCGATTGTAAAATAACGATAAGCTCGTCCAACCGATCTGATCGTTCGGCTTAAGCTCAACTGCTTTCTTGCCAGCCTCGATCGCTTCGGTGAATCGGCCGATTTTCATCAGGGCCATCCCGAGCGCATGCCAGCCGTCAAAAAAGTCCGGGTCGACCTCTACACAGCGGCGATATTTTTCGACCGCGGTTTCGAGCTCGCCGATGGCGAGATTGCCATTTGCGTCATCGAAGATCTCGTCGCGCGTCTGCATTTTTCCAGAATCGACGACGTCGAGGTAACGTTTAACCTCGTGAAAGTTGAAGGCCGGCGTCGCGCTGCCGGTCGCGCAGCCATTCGTAGAAAGCAATTTCTCGATAACGATTATCGAACGTAGCTTTTTTTTCCGGATACTTTGCCGGGTCCGCCGGTTCCCGTTTTTCCAGAACAGCAATCAGCCCACCCTGCTCCGATGGAAAAAAGTCGCTCACGTCGCCGGGGTTAAGCTGCGCCACTGCGTTTTTGATTGCGACGAGATCGGGCGGCTGCTTTAGCTCTTCTGGTTTGGCCGTTGCATCTTCCACCAGCGAAAAAGGCGGTACCTTCTCCGCTTTTAATCCCGTCTTCTGGATGGCAGCTTCAACCGGCTGACCGGACGCGGTGGCTTCACGCAGTTGATGCGCCACCTCGGCACCCTTGGTTGAGATCAATTCCTTTGTTCGCGAGCTCTTAATTGCTTCCACCACCTTTGGCTTCGCCTCCTCGATTGTTAACGGACGCGCCTCGACCAACCCCGCGAGATGCAAAATATGGAATCCATCCGCCACCTGAAGCGGATCGCTGTTCGGCTCCTGCACCGTTAATCCAAAAGCAGCCGCGCCAAGTTGCGGATCGACCTTCAATTGCGGATCAGGCGCCGCCGCCGTGAACTCACCAGTGACGTGAATCGGCAGTTGAAATTTCGCCGCCACTTGTTTGAAATCCGCGCCTTTTTCCAGCAGTGCCTGTGTAAAATCGTTCGCGCGATCAGCCAGTTTTTGCAGAGCATCGATGCGCTCTTTTCCGCTCAATTTTTTTTGTTCGTCATTCAACGCAAGGCTGACGAACTCGACCTTCCGCGTCTCTTCACTTTTGAATTCGGCCTTATGCGCTTCGTAGTATTTTCGAACGTCATCGTCAGTCACTTTGACGTCCTTCGCAAAATCCGCTGAGCGCAATCGGATGACGTTCACGAAAAGTTTGCCGTAACCCTCGTCGTAATTTGCCTTGCTCTCGCTTTCCGGCGGAGACGCTCCCGCCGCGACGAGCTCTATGATTCGGTTCAAGCAAAGCTGATCACGAATTAGCTGCTCGATTTGCTCTTCGCCAAGACCATTCGGTGCAAGAACGTTTTGCGTGAAGTTGTTGTACTTCTGAAGGTCGAAACCGGACGGGCCGCGAAATGTTTCCAAATTGCGGACGACATCGGCAATCTCCGACGACGTCGGCCGGATCCCAAGCCGCGCCGCTTCATGTCTTAGAATAATAAGATTTAAGATGAATGGCACGTAAGCCTCCGCTTCGCTCTTCGCGCCGGCCGAGAGATCCCGCCCAAAGGTCGACATTCCCAGCGCCCGTGCCAGATCCAATAACCGCGCATCTCGCCGTGCTTCCACGAGCGAAATGTTGCGGTTATAGATACGCCCAAAATCATCGGGACGTATCGCGCTGTAATCCGTTTTCACGAAATAGATGCAAAACGGCAGCGCCAGGATCGCAATCACGATCATGAGCCATTGACGATGCTTGCGAAGAAGTGTGATCATCGCGCCTAACTATGTTTCAGAGCGCGCTCAATGGCAAACTGTGATGGCGGGCGTGTCGCCCGCCATCGACAATCTAAACGCTGCTTGTCCGGCTCCGCTACCTTACTGACTATTGACGGCCATTTGCGGAGCGGGTTTGCTCAGTTCGAGCCGGTCGCTTACCTTCTGGAGTAGCGCCGCTTGCTCCTTTAGTTGAGCGGCGAGGGCCTTAATTTCCTTCTGCTGTTCTTGGACTGTGCGGTGTTCTTTGAGGAACTCGTTGAGCAACATCGCGTTCACCGCCTCGTAGCGCACAGTGTAAACTTTCCCCTGACCGTCGCGAGCCACCAGAGCGGGATTGACCTTTTCCACTTCCTCGGCCACGAGGCCAAACTGCGGGATGCCTTTGGGATCAAGCTCGTGCTTGTAGCGGAAGGTGACCGGTTTGAGCGCGAGAATCGCTTCGCTCGCCTCGTCCATCGGCTTGATGTCGTCCTTGAAACGCTCCGAGGAAAGTACCGTGCCGAGCTGACCGTTGGTATCTATAATTACCCCTACGCCTCCTGCAACCGTTGCCCCGCTAATGCCGGCGATAAAGGTGGCCGTCTGGGTTCCTTCGGTGCCGATGCGGATGGTGCTGGACTCGCCAGTACCACCAACGTTGCCGATATCAATATTGTCATTGCCCGTAGTAAGAAAAAAGCCGGCTGCTTTGCCCAAACCAATGTTACGGGCGCCGGTGGTGTTGCCAAAAAGCGCGTCAAGACCGTTGGCCGTGTTATCGGTGCCAGCGGTATTAGAGGTGAGCGCTTGAAAGCCACTAGCCGTGTTATCGCTGCCGGTGGTGTTGCCAAAGAGCGCCTCTGTACCATTGGCCGTGTTAGCGAAGCCGGTGGTGTTCCTAAAGAGCGCTTGAAACCCGGTGGCCATGTTATGGTCACCCGCCGTATTTGAGGAGAGCGCTTGAACTCCATTGGCCGTGTTATCACTGCCGGTGGTGTTGCTAAAAAGCGCGAGAAAACCGTTGGCGACGTTATCCTGGCCGGTGGTATTGGAAGCGAGCGCTTGATACCCACTACCCGTGTTATCGATGCCAGCGGTATTGGCAGAGAGCGCTTGGAACCCGATGGCCGTATTAAAGTTGCCGGTCGTGTTGTTAAAGAGCGCGAAAAAACCGTTGGCAACGTTATCCTGGCCGGTGGTATTGAGAGCGAGCGCTTCATACCCATTACCCGTGTTATTGCTGCCAGTAGTGTTGGTGTAGAGCGTGCGAAACCCGGTGGCCGTGTTAAAGCTGCCGGTGGTGTTGTTATACAGCGCTTGCGAACCGTTGGCCACGCTCAAGCTGCCGGTGGTGGTCTTAAAGAGCGTTTGAAAACCAGTCGCGGTGTTCTGGTTGCCGGTGGTTACGTGATACAGCGCTTGATAACCCAGGGCCGTATTCCAGACGCCGGTGGTACGGCTAAAGAGAGCGTTCGTGCCCTCGGCCGTGTTGCCGCCGCCATAGCCGCCGTCCGGCGTTGGCGAGGGAAGCACGGCTTGCACTGTCGGCGAAAGCCCAAGGCAGACGAACGCGACCGCAATGAGAAGAAAACCCCGAAAGCATTTGGGGCGGTTCGAAGTTTGTACGGATGAACTTGTATTCGTTAGCCGAATAAGATGATGCATATATGATTCCTTTGTTTCCCCGGTGCTTGATTCTGCGAGTGGCAACTCTGAAACAGGACGAAAGAAGCCTACCGGGAGGCGTCGTCTCCCCGATTCAAAGTTGTTTCCCAGAGTTTGATAAATACGCCCGTTTGTCAAGAGAAACCCGCCTCTGGATCGCCGGCAAGAACAGCGCCTGTTAGCCAAAATTAGACGGCATCTTCGGTCGCTGTCGTCTGGATCAGTTGCCAGACGTCGCGCAGGTGTTGCTCCGTGGTACGGACGTTGCCCAAACCGATCCGCCGGACTGTGCGACCGTGCAACTGTCGACCAGAAAATGTCACCCGGCGAATTCCGGTCTGGTTAAGATTTAGGCAAAGGGTAGTGTACTTCGTCTCTGCGTGGATAAACGCCTGGCCATGTTCAGCGATCAACCAGAAGAAAAAACTGTCACGATGACGTTAAACAGAGGCTTGCACGCGCGCCGTTGGTCGGATTTGCCGGAACGCGGCACGCCCGCCATGCTGCCGTTGATCAATTGGATCGCGGAGCACATCGGGCGCTGGGCGGTGAGGCTGCTGCTGTATCCGATCACACTTTATTTCCTGATCAGCGCACATGCAGCGCGGCGGGTATCGCGTGAGTACTTAAGCCGGGTGTGCGGCCACCCGGTCCACTGGTGGCATGTGTTTCGCCATTTTCATTGTTTCGCCGCCACCGTATTAGATCGGCTGTATCTGCTAAAAGGCGAGTTCCCGCGCTTTAACATAACGTTTCATCACAAAGAAATCCCACACCGCCAGGTCGAAAGCGGAAAGGGCTGCATCGTTCTGGGCTCTCACTTGGGTAGTTTCGAGGTGTTGCGTACCATGGGCGTGACGCAGCAGGATTTTCCGCTCAAGGTGCTGATGGATACCACGCACAACGAGAACATCACCCGCTTTCTTGATATGCTTAATCCAGAAATCGCCAACACAGTGATCGTTTCGGATCGAGCGGATGCCTCGCTTAGAGTTAAAGAGGGCTTGGACGCGGGTTTTCTGATTGGCACGTTAGGCGACCGCGTCTCGAGCGACGGCAAAACCACGCAATGTCAGTTCTTAGGTGCGCCGGCTACATTCCCGGCCGGCCCGATCCTACTTGCCGCGGTCATGCATTGCCCTGTTATCCTGTTTTTCGGCCTTTACCGGGGGGGCAACCACTACGAAATCTACTTTGAGCAATTGACTGAGGAAGTAATCCTGAATCGCGACCGGCGCGCGCAGGACATCCAGCACTGGATGCAACGTTACGTCGATCGCCTGGAGCATTACACGCGGCTTGCGCCTTATAACTGGTTTAACTTCTATTCATTTTGGGATTAACGGCCGCTCGGTTAAAAAATGTAAGAGCTGCTAACCGAATATGCCTATAATCAAAGCGGAAATTCGCACGCTCATTCCGCATGCCGGTCTTATGTGTCTGTTGGATAGCGTGCTCAAGTGGGACGACCAGTCGATTGTGTGTACGAGTGAAACGCATCGCGATCCGGCCAATCCGCTGCGCCGTGATGGCCGGCTATCAGCGTTACATGCTTTCGAATATGGTGCACAGGCGGCTGCCGTGCACGGCGGATTGCGAGCGAGATCAGAGGGTGTGGCCGCGCCGCCGTATTATCTCGCCGCGCTGCGGGATGCGCATTTGCAGGTCGTGCGCCTGGATGACATTGATTCGCCGCTCGAGGTTCGCGCGCAACGCTTGTTCGGAGACGGCGGCAATGCAATTTACGAATGCCATGTCGTGGCCGGCGATGCTCTTTTGGCCGACGGACGCATTACCATTATGTTGCGCACGCGATCGCTTTAAATGATCATTGTCTTGGGAGTGCGCGACAAATGAGCTTTGAAATTTGCCGGGCAATTCGCGCAGACCATCCCAGCCTGGCCGGGCATTTCCCAGGCGCGCCTATCGTGCCGGGCGTAGTGATCCTCGATGAAGTCGCAGCCGCTCTGGCCGAATGGCGCAAAGATTGTTACTTGACCGGCATCAGGGCAGTCAAGTTTGTCCTGCCCTTAAAGCCTGAGCAACCCTTTACCATTTGTCTCACTGCGGCGAAGGGTACGAAGACGGAGGTCGATTTTTGCTGCCGTGTTGAAGGCCGCGTAATAGCTGAAGGCCGCCTCGACATCGTTTGCACGGAACCTGATATAACGGTCGCCGCGTCATCCAAACCGCCTGCTTTCAACCCTGGACCATACGATCCGCGCCTGGCGCAGTGGCTTCAAGGTTACCCGCCGTCGCTATTCAACGAACGGTTGTATCAAAGCATGGAACTAATAGAGCGTTATAGCATCGATCTCGCGATCGATCTGCTTGGCCGATTGGGCGTGATTGACCAACTCGGTGAGTGGCGATCCGCTCACGAGCTTTGTCAGGCGCTTTCATTTCAGCCACGTTTCAGTTCCTCGCTGGATTGGCTTTTGAGGCGTCTGCTCGAGACCGGTTGCATCGGGGCGCGAATGGATCGGGAGACCCGCTCGTATCGTCTGCTGCATGCGCCCTGGCCACCTGAGCTTGCACGCTTGCGCGCAATCGGCCTTGATATCGACTTCGCCAATGCGGCGACTTTGGATTTGTTAGACCGGGCAGCGAACCTTTATCCCGCGATTGCGCGCGGCGAGCAGAATGGTGAGCATGGCCTCTTGGCAGCGGAGACTATACCGCTGTGGCTGAATTATTTTCACAATGATAACTTGACTTACGCCGTGAATAACTGGGCGACTGCGGTTCTCGCTGCCGACCGCCTGGCCACTCGGCCCAAGCTGCGAATCTTAGAGCTCGGCGCCGGCGCTGGCAGCGCTAGCGAAATCTTGCTGCGCTGGTTTGGTAACCGCGGGTTGCTGCCGCGCATAGAGCGCTACCTCATTACGGAACCGAGCGCCTTTTTCCGGCGGCGCGGCCAGCGTGAATTATCCAAGCAGTATTGCGATCTGCCGCTGGAGTGGGCGTTGCTCGACATCAATTTGCCATGGGAAGCTCAAGGCGCGGCCCGCGGCGAATTTGATCTCGTATTCGGCGTTAACGTCCTGCATGTCGCTAAGAACCTCTTATTTAGCTTGGGCCAGGCGCGTGACGCGCTCGCGGTTGAAGGTTGGCTGGTGATCGGCGAGTGCATGCGGCCGAACCTCCATCAGCCGATCTACGCCGAGCTGATCTTTCAGATCTTAGACAGCTTTACCGACGTGAATACCGAGCCCGAAATTCGTCCGAATCCGGGTTTCCTCACCGCCGATCAGTGGCGCCGCGCATTTAGGCGCGCCGGTTTCGCGCGCGCCGAAGTCAGGCCAGACGTCGATCGCATTCGCGACGTGTATTCGCATTTTTTCACCGGCGCCATCTGCGGGCAGCTCCCTGCCGCAAACGATGTTCGACAACCCCCGGTAGAGAAAAGGGACTAGAGCTTAGCCCTGCCTGCAATCTCGCCTGCGGTGAGCTGGATTAATCCCCACACATTCCGCAAATGCTGCTCAGTCGTAAGAACATTTCCCAACCCGATTCGCATGACAGTTCGACCATGCAACTTCGTTTGCGTGAGATAAGCGCGCCCACTCGCGTTGATTCGCTCCACGATCTCGCTATTTATCATGTCGATCTTCGACTGGTGAACGCTTTCGGAGTCCTTTTTGTCGATGGCGATGAATCGAAAACAAACAACCGGCATCACCACCGGAGCGGCCAGCTCGAAGCGGTTATCGATCTTAATCCGGTCGGCCAGCAGATTAGCCAGCCGCAGATGATCGCGAATGCGCGCGGCCATTCCAGCGCGGCCAAATGTGCGAAAAACGATCCAGGCTTTTAAGGCACGAAATCTTCTCCCAAGTTGGATTCCGTAATCCATGTAATTTTTCTCCGCCTCCACCGTATCCCCGCGCAGATACTCGGGCACGAGGGTAAAGACGCGGCGGAGTCGTTCGAGATCCCGCAGGTAAAGCACGCTGAAATCCAGCGGCACAAAAAGCATTTTGTGTGGATTGGCCACGATCGAATCCGCTTCGCTCCAACCCGCCGTCACCCATTTGCATTCGGGCAAAAGGGCTAGTCCGGAGCCGTAAGCGCCGTCGATGTGCAGCCACGTTTTCTGTTCGCGGCAGATCCGCGCGACCTCGGCGATTGGATCGACGCTCGCGGTCGATGTTGTGCCGACTGTGGCAACGACAGCAAGCGGCTTGAATTTTTCCCGAAGATCATGCCCAATCATTTCGCGCAATGTCGCCACTTCCATTCGAAATTCGGCGTCACTCGGAACGCGTTGCACATTTTCCTCGCCCAGCCCAAGCGCAATCGCCGCTTTTTCCACGGAGCTGTGCGCTTGATCAGAAGTGTAAATACGAAATCGCGGGACATCGGCGCGACCGGCGAGTCCGAGCTTGCGGGTGGAGGGCGCGGCTTGCTCGCGCGCGACCGCGAGCGCGTGCATGATTCCTACCGAGGCCGTATCGTAAACGACACCGTCAAATTCCTCCGGCAAGTGCAGCCATTGGCGGAGCCAATCGATCACCAGCGTTTCCAGCTCGGTCGCAGCCGGTGACGTGCGCCAAGTCATCGCGTTTACGTTCAGCGGCGCGGTAATGATTTCGCCGAGGATGCCGGGTGCCGTTGTCGTCCAGCCGAAGTAACCCATGAAGAGTGGATGTCCCCAATGCACGAGTCCGGGAACGATCACCCGATCAATGTCGGCCAGAATTCTCCCAAACGATTCGCCATCTTCAGGAGGTTCCGCCGGTAATGCGGCGAGGATCGCGCCCGGCTTTGCGTTTGGAGCGACCGGACGCTCACCGATTGTTTCCCGATAATCTGCAATCCAATCGGCGAGCTGATGAAGTTGTTCGCGAAAAACCGCCGGCGGAACATCGCCGAGTTCACTCAGACCAGTGTGCAAATTTGATTGTGGTTCTTTCATTTCTGAGGCCGAGAAGTTGTCGCACGATTCTTCTCTGCGAAAAGGAATCGACGGACGCGCGTCCCTGCCTGGCAATCAGAAAGCAAAGCCAAAACTGAAATGGAATGCGCCGGAATCTTCGCCATTCTGCGGATTAGGATTAACTCCATAATCAAGGCGGACTGGTCCAATGGGCAACTTGTAGCGCAAGCCGGCGCCGAGCGCGTAACGCATCTCGTTGAGGCCGGGTTCCTCCGCACTCGGTAAAAGATTACCGGCATCGGTGAATAGCGCTCCCTCCAATTCACCGAAAATCGGAAAGGTGTACTCAATGTTAAAGACCGTAAAAAATTCGCCCCCTAGTGGATGACCTCGGTGATCGTGTGGGCCGAGGTCGCGCTCGCCGAAGCTTCGCACCGTATTGCCGCCGCCATTGAAAAAGCGTTCGTCGATCGGGATCGCCGTCGCCTCGTTTGCTCCGCTGGTCGTGAGCGAATGAATAATGCCGGCGCGGGCGCCGAACGCGAGGGAGGACTGCCGGAACCAGCGCTGCAAACCGCTGTCCGTATTATCTTCCACCACACCAGGAACGAGCGGCTTTGGTCCAAAAGGAAGATAATAGCCGACCCGGCCTGTGCCGCGGACGAATTCGATCTCGCTCCCGAATGCGCTCAACGCCAAGTCGAGGGTGTTATTGATGACGAGGCCCCGGGGCGACACGAGAGGGCTCTCACGCAGATCAAACGTGTTCGTGAAGCCCAGCGTGTTCACCAAATATGGCGTCTCACCCAGGAAAACGGGCTTGATCTCGGCGGTGGTTATTTCGACACGTCGAACGGCAAAGATCACGCCAGCCTCGTCCTGTTTTGTAATCTTGCGCGTCAACTCGAGGCGGCCGCCCAGCTCGAACTTGGAATAGCCGTCGAAATCGAAAGTCAAAGCCGCCAGCCGCGCTTTGAAAGCAAAATCGGTATCGAAAAAGAACGGGTCTTCGTAGGCGATTTCACCTTTGTAGCCCCGCTGCGACACTTCAATCGAGGTGGTGAAGGGACGCCCGTAACCGAAGAGATCGCGATCGCGAAATTGCACGCCGAAAATCCCACCTTCGTATGAGCCGTAGCCGATGGAAAAACCGAACTCCTTGCTCTTGGCTTCTTCCGCCGAGATGTCGAGCCGCAATAGATTTCCATCGACCGGCACCGGTTTAATTTGCAGGACGTTGAAGAGACCTGTTCGCATCAACGTGCGGAATCTCTCGTCGAGAACGTCGGGACTATAAGTTTGGCCGTTCAGCTTGCTAAATCGCTTGATCACATAACTGGGGTGCAGACGATCCAGTCCTCTCACCGTCACGCCGTCAAAATGGTAAAGCGGTCCGGCTGTAATCGCGATCTCGACCGGCACGCGACCATTCACAGCCTGCTCCGGCGCACCAGTAGCTTCGACTTTCACATCATAGTAACCGCGCGTCTTAAAGTAGGTCTGCAAACGGCGCGGGATATCGGCGACGCGTGCATCGGTGTACGGTTGCTGCAAGAGATCGAGCATTTGCCCGCGCAACGTTTCCGCGTCGTAAATGGCCCGCCCGGTAAATGAGACTTCGCCGAAAAAATATTGCTTTCCTTCGTGAATCGGGATGGTCGCGTCCACCTGGTTGCTTTGCTCGCGATAGGTGTAGCGCGGAGGATCGATCACGGCATCGAGGAACCCTTCCGCGATATAGAACCGGTGGACAAGATCGGCGCCTTCTTGAATATCGGCAGCGACGAAAGGGAGATTTCTTTGCAATTTCGAATAGCGTTCGCGGGTCGGCCCGACCGCGTACGCGAATAGCTTATCTGCCGGTTCTTTTGCGTTGCCGTCAAAAATCACATTCCCCAACGTCAGGAGGGGGCCTTCGTTGATTTCCAGACGCAAACGATCACCCGCTTCGATCACATAACGCACGTCCACTTTCGCGTAGCCATGTTTCCGGTAAAAAACAGCGAGAAAAAAAGCGAGATCATCTCCGCGCGCTGCGGTTAGTCCGAAATCATTGATCGTCGTGATCTGCTCTTTTAATTGCGATCGCAATTCCTTTTCATCAAACGCGTGCTGGCCGCGAAATTCGATCACGCTGGCGTGCTGCGCCTGCTTCTCCTGCTGCTTCGCGACCGCCCGTTTCGCTTTGTCCCTTTCTTCCTGTTGCGGCAGATCGACGGCGTTCTGCGCGAGCAGCGCGGACCCGGCCAATGCGTTGCACAGAATAAGACGAATGGCGCGTCGCATTTCAGCGGAAGCGGATGAGATATCTTACCAGGCCGCGAAAATCTCCGCCGACGCCGAGGTCGCCGATGAGAAGGAAGTGCTGGTTGACCTTGAAACGCGCTGTGGCTTTTTGCTGGCCGGTCCGTGGATCAACCGTGCCAAAGTCCACGTCCAGGCGATTGAAGACCGACTCGCCTTTTGTCGGCTGGCCTTTCTTGAAAATTTTCCGATAAAGCTGTTGCACCAGCAACGTCGCGGCGCGCCCGGCCAGCACGTTGTTATTGGCAGTAAGTTCTTCTCGCGTCGCTCCAGTTGCGAGGAGCGAGATGACTTCTTCCTGGGGAAGCGGCGGTTCGCTCGAGAACAGCGCCTCCGGCGCCAGTAGGGTGCCGTAAACATAAACATGAATCGTGTAATCGCGGAGCAACGAAGTGCCATGCAAATCAATCTTCGGATTCATCGAATCGCTTGGATCAAAATAAAGAAAACCGGAGGCGATTTCGAGACGACTGAACGGAAGCGTCGCTTCCACATCGTTGAGTCGAACCAGGCCTTGCAACCCCGGATGCAGCCCCGTGCCGCTCAATTTCAGATCGCTCACGGCCCCGCCGTTGGCCAGGTTACCGCGAATGAGCACCGCGTCCTTCGTCTTAATCGCGACATCAAATTTCCAATCGCGGATCGGCGGTTGCGGGAAGGAAAAATCCGGGCGCGACGACGGCGGCTGCGGCGCGGGCCGGCCCGGCAGACCGATTGGGATCAAATCGATATTCTTGAGGAACTGACTGTTGGTCAGCGCGACATTGCCTGTGACAGTTGCGCTGCTGATCGGTCCGGCGACTTTGATGTTCGCGTCCGCTCGTGCGGTCAATGTGTCGTTGCGCGCGATCAGTGCGCTGTTGGCTTTCACTTGCAGATCCAGATTCGCGGCGGTCAGTTTCGGAAATGTAATGCGGCCAGTCACCGAAAACGGGCCGCCGGCAAGTTCGCCTCCGAACCGCTCCAAGGTCAACGCGTCACGTGCAAAGTTGAGCCGGCCCTTGAAATTTGTCAGCGCGGGCAGCGTCGGATCGCTAAACCGGGCGAGATTCACAGTCATGTCGCCGGCGCCCGTGAAAAGGGGGCGCCCGATCGTTCCACCCAGATTTACATCCAACGCCACGTCGCCATCGAGTTGCTGAATCGCGGGTACAAATTGTCGCAGGAAATTTACTGAACTTCGCGGCAACCGGATTTTTGCGGTAAGCGGCGTGGTCTCATCCACCTTCCGCTGGCGCAGAATTTTTGCCGTATTGAACGGCAGGTTCGCTGTTAGTTCCAGGGGTTGAATTTTGGCCTGTTGCAGCTTGCCTGAGACGTTCAGTTGGTTGTGTTGCGCCTGCGCGGTAAGATCGAGTGTCGCCGGCTCCAACTTGGGCAGTTGCTCGCTCCGGACATCGCGCATCTGCACGTCCAGCCGCGCGCTCAAATCCGCGAGGGTTCCTTGCGCGTCGAACTTCACATTCACTCTCCCCGAGGCCGCCGGTTTTACGCCCACATCCTCGAAAAGCCTTTTGATGTCGATGTTTTCCGATTGAAAGGTCGCCGTCACCTTTCCATTAGACGGAGATACTGGCGCACGTGTCCCAAGGTTCTTCCAAATAAACGGGACCGAGACATAGCCCGAAGCATATTTGGCCGCGTCCTGATCAAGCTGGATCTTTGTAAGCTCAAGCGTTAACCCACTTGCTCGAGCGATCGCTTGAAAATCCATCTTGTTGCTGCCGAGAAAGAGAATCGGAACATTCAAACCAGCCGGCGAATAGGTGGCTTCGGCATTCGCCTGCAACGATTGCAAATCGCCGTAGCGGCCTTTCTCGAGAGAAAGCTTCAGTTTCCCTGAATGTTGGAACGTCGTTGCTGTTTCGCCACGGCCGTCCCAATTGATAAAGAACGATCCCGCCAATTTGTGCTCGTTTCCATAAGCAGCGAGCAACGGTTCGAGTGTCGATAGGTCCGAAACACTCGCCGAAACGTTTCCGCGGTAGCGATGCGGGCCGCGAAGATCGACGAGCCCGTTCGCGCCGATAAAATCGCGTTCATTCAAACTCGCGGTGAAATCATTCACGTAAATCACCTTGTTCGAGATCGAGCATTGCAAGCTCAGTTGCTTGAAGAGCAGATCTCGCATCTTAAGATTCGATCCGAAGATTGTGATTTGGCCGTCACTGAGTCCCTGCTTCTGCTCAATCTGCGCTGCAATGTGCAATGGCCCAGTGACCTTGTCCGGCGAATCGGAGATCCAATAATCACCGAGCTCGGTCGCGTTCCACGAAAGATCCACCTGCGCTGACTGCGACGCGGCCATGCGCAACTCTTCCGGCAACCGATATCGGCCGCGAACAGTGAGGTCGTTTTGGTTTCGCCTTAGATTGAGGCGTTCGAGCCTGAGCACGTCATCGGCGCCGCGGAGCGCTCCTTCCGCTGAATCAATCGCATAATCCCGATAACGTACATTGGTTATCTCCAGGTCCACCGCGGAGCGAAGATCGGCGAACCAGGATTTTCTTATATTAGACGCCGGCATTATCTTAGATGTACTAAGCTTAACGCTGAGCTTTTCGATCGTGCCGTTCTCAAATCCAATCGAACCCCCCGACGCCATGAAGTTGGCATCAATCTTCCCGTTCTTGATCTCGATCTTGCCCTGAATCTGGGCCGAGCCCGTCAACGGCTGCGCCGTTCCTGCCGTCAATCGCTGGAGATCGAGCGCCGCGGCGGTAATTTCCAGCGTCGCCGGGCTGCGTCCGAATTGTTTGAGGTCGGCAGGCAGCTCGGCGGCACCGCGGAGATGAAACTCGTTCTTGCCCTGGACCATGTCCGCTGATTGCAAAATCGCCCGCCCCTGCTGCGCGGAAAGTTCGAAGACGCAATGATCAAAGGTGATCTGTTGCTGGCGCAGATCGTTGGCTTGTGCAGACATCGTCGCGCTCCAAGAGTTCGGTTTGTTCAGCATGCCCGTTCCATCGAGACTGAAACGCTCGATTTGGCCGGCGATGAATCCCTCGGGCAGACCCAGGTATTTGTTGAGCGCGCCTGCCTCGATCCTTTCTCCAAGGAAATGAACCCTCGTATTCAGCGAAGAACGCGTTTCATTCAGCGTCATCGAACCTGAAATCGTTCCCGCCCCGATCACTGCCTCGAGATTCATCGACAAAGTTTTCGCGGCAATCTTCGATGCATCGACATTTAGCAATCGAATGCGCTCTTGATCGTTGAGCGCTAGATCGCGCAGAATCAGGCTCTTGTTTGTATAAGAAGTTTGCCCCGAAATTTTTCGCCAGCTCTGTCCTGCCGGCAGTTGCAACTTGTCGATCCGCAATTCGCCGGGCCTGCCCGGATCCAAATCAAGATCGACATGTTCGATCGCGAGATCGCGCGGAGCGCCTCGCACGATCAGGGTTGTATCGACAAATTTCCCACGCTCCGGAAACAACGCCGGCAGCCGGATTTTCTTATGCGGCCTTGAGGCCGCCTTGGCCGGATTCAAAACGATCTGTGCCGAGCGGACTTCCACATTTCGCAGCAGCTGCGACGGGCCGTGGAGGAGGAGCGCAAGCAAACTATAATCAGCGCGCACTGTCTCCGCGTCGATCGATTCGATCGGCCCAGGGCCGATTCGCACGGCGTGAAGATTTCGCATGACCAAACCGTTGAACACCGTGCCCTCGAGACGAAACTCGGCCTTCACGTGTTCTCGCGCAGCGTAATGCAGCACAATCTGCCGGCCCAAGCCCAGCAATAAGGGTCGATGAAAGATTAGAACCAATCCGAAGAGCACAGCCAAGGCAATGAGCGCACGGCCCCGCCATTTCCCACGCCTCTGGAATTTTGCCTGACCATCTTCGCCCACGAGGGCGGTACACTATTTCCACGAGGGGAAAGAGCAAATCACTCGGCCGCGGAGTTCGGCATTGCGCATGAACGCGTCCGGCGTCACGCTTTCTCCGCTGCCATATGAATCCTGACAAGCTCTTCGATTATCTCGAGGGTAAGCTCTCCGCCAGGGAACGCGCCGAGGTGGAGCAGCAGCTGACTTCGGATCAGCAATTGCAACGCGAGCTCGCGGTAGCGCGCCAAATTCATGCGAGTATGCGCGGTTCCGCGACTGCGGGACGCGAGGTTTTGCTGCCAGCCGAAGCGGATGTTTCGGAACGCGGCCGAAAAATGGCGCGCCGCGTGGGCGTAGCCTTCATTATTCTCATGGCAGCAAACGTGGGCGTTGGCCTATGGCTGATCGCACGACACGAAACGAAAAATCCGAATCGCGAATTGCTCGAAGCGCAAATGCGCCAGCAACTAGCGAAATCTCTTGAACATGCTGCGGCGACTGCGCTCACACCCGCGCCGCTGGGCGTGAGCGAGATCACGATAACGGCAGCGCCCGGGCGACTGGATGCGGTTGCGAACGAAGTCGCCGCGGTTACCCAGCAGCTTGGCGGTTCCGCCACGAAAGGAATTCCGGAGCAACATCGTGTCGGCCTCCTTATCGATCTTCCCGCGAATCGAGAGATGGAATTTCGGGCGGCGATTTCGACAATCACCGGCGGCGCTCCGAGCTCACCCTCACCTTTGCCGTCGCCTAACGAAACGGCCGCACCAGGCGCTGAGAAAAAGAGTTTTGCCGTACAAATCATCGAGTCTCCGCCATAGCTGAGCGTCTTTCAGGGAGCGGCAGTCTCCGGTCCGCCGAAAAGGGCGGCTTGGAAGGCGCCCTCCTTGATTGCGCTTCAGGCTATTTCCAAACTCCATGCAGAGTATCGGAACATTATTGCAAAACCGGAGGGCGCGATGATCGCGATCACGTTCGCTTTGCCGGCGGAGAGTTCGGGATTCGTCGCTCTTGTGCGAAACAAACGGCGCGCAGTGAGCGGCGACACTGAAATCATTTACGGAGAGATCAATCAGCGACCAGTCACGACCTTTCACACGGGTATTGGCCAAAAAGCCTGCCAGGCAAACATCGATAATTTCCTGCGGGTCGAACATCCGGATATTTGGATCAGCAGCGGCTTCGCTGGCGGCGTCGGCGAAAATCTGAGAGTTGGCGATTTGTTTCTCGGGGAAAATTTCTCCGACCGAGAATTACTTTCCGTCGCTCAGCGCCTTCTCGGCGACCAAAACGTGCGTGCGGCCAAACTTTTTACATCGACAACGATCGTCGATTCGGCTGAGCAACGAAATGAGATCGCGCGCGCACAGGGTGCGCTCGCCATCGACATGGAAACCGAAACCATTGCGCGAGCATGCATCGCGCGCCGCATTCGACTGCTTTCGTTGCGCGCGATCAGCGACAGTCTAGACGAACCATTCCCCGCTCCACCGCATCTTTTATTCGACCTCGAGCGACAGCGAACGAAACCGGCTAAACTTGTGTTATATTTTTTGAAGCGCCCAACTCACATCGTGGGTTTCATTCGCTTCGCCAATCGGATCGCGCGAGCGCGCCGAACTTTGACTAACGCCATCATTGTGATGCTTCAAGATCTCTAGCGAACGACGTTGTCGTCCCTGGAGAAGCAAACTGCTTCCCCTGCAGATTACGGATTTGTTTGCGCGGGCTCGATGTGAACAAGGACATCGGCAATGCGCGGGTCGGTTTGTTGGATGGCGGTTTTCACCTGATGCGCGATGTGATGACCTTCGCGCACAGAAATACTGCCGTCTACTTTTACGTGGAGATCGACATAAAACTCCAAACCCATTTTTCGCACGAGACATTTGTCGATCTCGATCACCCGCGGAACAGAGGCAGCCGCCTTGCGGACAAGATCGATAATTTCGCCGCGCGGTGCGGTGTCGAGAATATCGTGCAGCGCGGGCCCGAGCAGACGCACGCCGATGGTGGCGATGATGAGGCAAACAAAAATCGCGGCCCAGTTATCCGCGCTTCGCCACTTTTCGCCGCCGATCAAGGCAATCGAAATTCCAATAAACGCAGCCACGGACGTGAGCACATCGGCACGATGACGCCATGCGTCGGCTTCAACGGCGATGCTTTTGATGGAACGGCCAAAGCGGACGACGTAACGGAAGAGAGTTTCTTTTACGGCGACGACCGTGAGAAGCACCGCCAAAGTGAAGGGGGCGGGCGCGCGATGCGGCAGAAGAATTGTCCGAGTGCTCTCCACCGCGAGCAAAACCGCGGCCGCGAGAACGCCGAGCGCGACAAAAATCGCGGCGAGCGGTTCCGCTTTGCCGTGACCGTACGGATGCGTGGCGTCCGGAGGCCGCGCGGCGAAGCGTAATCCGCCCCAGATCACAATCGAGCCCGCCACATCGAGAGAAGATTCAATTCCATCCGCGATGAGGGCATAAGCATTTCCAAAAACGCCAGCGGTGATTTTGATAATCGCGAACGCGACATTGACAATCATGCCGATGAGAGCGAGGCGGGCGCCAGCTTGCAGATTGCTGGCGGTAACGTTCGATGTAGGCTGCTGCGCCGGCGACATGACCAAAAATATAATCGCAGCCGTTTACGAAACGCACGGAAATCCGGCGGACGTTTTGCGCATTGAGACCCAGCCGCGGCCGAAAGCGCGGTCGGATGAAGCGGTCGTGCAAATGCGCGCCGCGCCGATTAATCCAGCGGACTTGAATGCAATCGAAGGAAAATATCCGGTGCGGCCGGCTCTTCCCGCGACGCCGGGATTTGAGGGCGCAGGAGTAATTGTCGATCTTGGCGCGGAAGTCACGAACGTCGCGATTGGTGCGCTGGTGATTTTGCCGCACAACATTGGCACGTGGCGCGAGGCGCTCTCGGTAAAAGCGAGCGAGCTTGTTGCGGTTCCGCCGGAAATTGAGCCGGCACAAGCGGCGATGTTGAAAATCAATCCGATGACTGCGTGGCGATTGTTGCACGATTACGTCGGGTTGAAGCGCGGCGATTGGTTGATTCAGAACGCCGCGAACTCCGCCGCTGGCCGCGCGGTGATTCAGATCGCGCACGATCTCGCTTACAAGACTGTAAACGTTGTTCGTCGCGCCGAATTAATCGATGAGTTGCGCGCCGACGGCGGCGATGTCGTGCTTGTCGATGGCGAGACTCTTCGCGAGGAAGTAAAAAATGCGACGAGCGGTGCGCCGATTCGTTTGGGTCTAAATGCGGTAGGCGGCGAGAGCGCCCTGCGTCTCGCAAATTGCCTTGCACCCGAATCGACGATGGTGACTTTCGGGGCAATGAGTTTGCAGCCGCTGAAAATTCCGAATGGCCTTCTCATTTTCAAAGATCTGCGCTTCCGCGGAATCTGGATCAATAAATGGTATGACAACGCGACGATGCCGGAACGCATGGAAGCGTTTCGGCAGCTCTTTGAAATGGCGAAACGCGGATTACTAAAAACCAAAGTGGAAAAAACCTATCCACTCAGCGAAGTAAACGCGGCAGTCGCGCACGCCGCGCAAGGCAAACGCAGCGGCAAGATTGTTTTCGAGTTTAACAATTTGTAGTCGCCTCGCTCTGGCGAGGCGTCTGCGCCCAAATCCATTGACGGTGACCGAGCGCCGTGGCTACAAACGCGCGATCCTCACAATTCACAATGATGCTAGAAGTAATCATAGTTGGTGCAGGCATTAACGGCGTTACTTCCGCGATTGAGTTAAAAAAGCGCGGTCACAAAGTACTTCTAATTGATCCGGGGCCACTACCGCATCCCCTCGCCGCCTCAACCGATATCAGCAAGGCCGTGCGCGCGGCTTACGGGACCGACGAAGATTATACTACGCTGGCCGAACGCTCGATCCCGATCTGGCGAAAATGGAACCAGGAACTGGGAGTCGAATTGTATCACGAGACGGGCGTTTTGTTCCTGCGAAGGCGACCGCTGGAACCCGGTGACTTTGAATATGAGAGCTGCAAGGTGTTGGAAAAGCGCGGACACAAGTTCGAGCGCATCGGTTCGGCGAAGCTGCGCGAACGTTTTCCCGCCTTTAATGCGGAACGGTTTCAAGACGGCTTTCTTGATCCGGATGCGGGCTACGTTGAAAGCGGTCGCGTCGTTGCAATGCTTGCCGAGCGCGCGAAATCGTGCGGCGTTGAATTACGTCAAGGCGTCAAGTTCGTCTCGCTTGATGAAGGTAACGATCGTGTTAAAGGCGTTGTCCTCGAAGATCGACATCGAATTAGTGGAGACGCGGTCGTTATCGCGCTTGGGGCCTGGACTCCATATCTGTTGCCGTTTACGAAAAAATTCTTTCGAGCGACCGGCCATCCCGTATTTCATCTCAAGCCGCGCGACCCCGAACTTTTTTCGCCCGAACGTTTTCCCTTTTTCGGGGCCGACATTTCAACGACGGGTTATTACGGTTTCCCGCTGAATCAAGGCGTCGTCAAAATCGCGAACCACGGTCCCGGCCGGGAGATGTCGCCCGACTCTCCTGACCGAGCAGCGACGTCCGCACAGGAAAAGGATCTGCGCGAATTTTTGTCGGGAGCGATTCCCGCGCTGGCAGACGCGCCAATAGTTCACACACGCGTCTGCATGTACTGCGACACACACGACGGACATTTTTGGATCGCGCCCGATCCGGAAAGACCAGGGTTAGTCATCGCCACCGGCGACTGCGGCCACGGATTCAAATTCGCGCCGGTGCTGGGCGAAATCATTGCCGATGCAGTCGAAAACAAACCGAATCCAATATTGCAGAAGTTCCGTTGGCGGCCCGAAGTGCGCGCGGGCGAGCAAAAGGAAGCTGCGCGGTTTCGAGGAAATTTGTAGCGGTCGCCGCCGGCGACCGGGGTGATTAGGAAATCGCCTTTCCTTCCGCGGTTTCTTTTTTCGGTTGGCGCTTCAGCAATGTGATCTGTTTGATGCGGGCGGAATCGGACGGGCTCCAGGTCGCGACATCCGGATCGTCTTTGAATGCGTTGTGCACGATGCGCCGTTCATAGGAGTTCATCGGCTCGAGCTGGAGGGAACGACCGGTGATGCGAACGCGTTCCGCCAGTTCGCGGACGCGCTGGACGATGCGGTCTTCGCGCATAGAGCGGTAAAGTTCGCAATCGACAATCACTTTTGCCGCGTCCTTGTCTTTTGTCTGCAACAGCCGATTTAAGAGAAACTGAATGGCCTCGAGCGTTTCGCCGTCGCGTCCGATCAAACGCCGGCTTTCTTCGGTGTAAATTTGCAGCGTCAAATTGCCGCCTTCACTCCGAGTTTCCTCGATTTGCACGACGAAACCGAGATAGCCGAGCATGGTGTCGAGCAATTCTTTCGCAGTCATCGTCGGTTCTTACGTGCTCGTTTTGCGGTGGACGCAACTTTTTCAAGCGCAGGCATCGGTTGGTTTTTGTTCTGATAAAATTGCAAGATACTGAAAAGATTCTGGGTCGTGTAATACAATGCCAGAGCTGCCGCAAAATTGTAGCAGATAAATAAGAAGATGAGGGGCGTGAACATCATCACCCGGCGCTGGGTGGCATCGCCGGTCTTTGGCGTCATCTGCATGAGCCAGATTTGCGTCGCGGCCATGCAGAGCGGGATAATGTTGACCGGCCAACCGAGCAACGGCAGGTGCCCGATCGTGTCGGGTTGGGAAAGATCGCGCACCCAGAGGAATTTTGCGTTTCGCAATTCCACCGCTTGACCGAGCATTTTGAAGAGACCGAAAAATATCGGGATTTGAATCACCATCGGCAGGCAGCCTCCGACGGGATTGATTCCGTACTCCTTGTACATCTTCATCACTTCCTGATTCATCCGCGTCGGATCGTCTTTGTATTTTTCGCGTAGCTCTTGCATTTTTGGCGAAAGCGCGCCCATCTGCCGCATGGAACGGTTCGCTTTGTTTTGCAGCGGCCAGAGCACAAGCTTGATGATGGTGGTGAGAGCGAGAATGGCGGCGGCATAATTTCCCAAGACGCCGTGCAACGAGTTCATGAAGTTCAAAAGAAACTGACAGACCAGCTTGAACATCCCGAAGTCCATGATCTCGGCTTCGTTGTGCTCGAGTTGCGCCAGACGATGATAGAGCTTCGGCCCGGTGTACACCTCAAAGCGCGCGTGGTAAGTTTGTCCGGGTTGCAATTGAAAGCCGGGCATGCCCAGCGCGCCTTCGATCCCGAAGGCTTTTTGTTCCGGCCAGCGCACGATGTCGAAACGGCGGCCCCACGCGGTGGTCGCCTTGGCGGTGAGAGGGACGAGCAGGGTCGTGAAAAATTGATTACTCACCGCAATCCATTCTGCGCCCGGAACATTTCCCAGGTAAAAAGGTTGCGCAGCACGTTGACCCAAGCCGAAAATTCCGCCGCCGCCGCCGAACCAGCCGACGTCGATCCCCTTTGCCTTTCCATCGATGCACCAAACCAGTCGAGTATAAGATGGATAATCCTTCGGGTGAATCGGAGCAGCGGAGCCAAGCGCAACAAAATAACCATTGTTCACGTAAGGATTTGGGCCAGCATTCTGAAGATCGACATCCATCTCGGCGACAAAGTTATCTTTTGTTTCCGCGGATTTCGGGAAGAAGAACTTCTTCCGAATCGTAACTTGCTCGGGCGTCGTTCGCTCGAACTGCACGGTGGCATTCGACTCATGCGAAGCGGTGAATTCGGGAAGAGAGGGCGCCGAAGGCTGCTCAATGATCGCGCCGATCGGCGCGCACTCTGCCGAATTCAAGACCACGCGTTCGCCTTTTTCTGCGACATGATTGAGCAAGATAGCTTCTTTGATTCCGCCGCCTCGATTCGTTAGGCGTAGTTCAACGTCCGAATTACGCAGCGTTTCAACTTGCTCAGGGAAGCTCGGGATTGCTTCCCCGACTTTCGGTGCGATGCCCGGTACGGCCGTCGCGAGCGGAGAGGCGGACGCGTTAGCGGCGGCCGTCGGCGTTGGAGAAAGTTGCGCCGGAGTGTTTGCAGGCGCCGGCTTCCGCTGCGTCTGCTTTGCCAGATAGACCTCCCACAGGACGAGTCCGATCACGCAAAGCGCAACGGCAATCCATGCGGTTCGATCCATAATTGGAGCCTGAGCGGCTATTCACAAACGCGATGCCCGCTCGAGTGAAATTCAGCGTCGCGCTTCCGCGGCGGAACCGGGTCGCGGCCGCAACCGCCCCAGGGTTGGCAACGCGCCAGTCGCTTCAATCCCAACCAGCTTCCGCGAGACAAACCATGCGCTTCCGCCGCTTCCAAAAAATATGCCGAACAGGTCGGTTCGAATCGACAACCGGAGCCGGGCCCGCCTATCAAGGAGAGGAGCGGCGAGAGCATGCATTGATAAATACGAATGAAAACACGGAGCAAGCGGAGCATCAGGGCGCTAGAATAGAAGCGCGCTTTCCCAGACGCAACCATTCATCTTCCAACGCGCGATAACTGGCGCGCGCGGCACCGGTCCGGGCGATGAGGACAATCCAAAAATCTTCTCGCAGATCATGCTGATGCTTGCGTACGACCTCGTGCAAGCGACGACGCACACGATTGCGCGCGACGGCGCCGCCGATTTTGCGCGACGTAACAAATCCAGCGCGAAACCGGCCGGCATTTTCTACCGCGAGCACCCCGAGCATTAGCAACTTCCCGCGTTGCACACAGCCGTTTTGCTTCACGCGCTCGAATTCCGATTCGCGCGTTAACCGCCGGGCTTTTGGGAATGAAAGCGAACGGCGCGCTGGCATGTCGATTGTTGATCTACCGGTTGCTCCAACAACTCGCCAAAGAGCGGCGACGTCAGTACAGCAGAAGTCTTCCCGCGAAAGCATTCGGGGGAAGACTTCTTACGAGAATGGGACCCGATAAACTTACGGAGCTGGCGATGTTGTCGCCGCGGGCGACTCGAGCGCGCTAGCGGTCGCCTCTGGACTGGTCGTCGCCTCCGGTACCGCCGTCGCTGCGGGACTCGCAGCCGGCGTGACGGTTTCAGTTTTTTGCTCACAGGCCGCGAGCAACGCGGCGCTTGCCAGGATGCAGATGTATTTGTTCATAGTAGTAATTGGAAAGGGCATATTGTGTTAAATCATCAATCGGAGCAAGGACGCTTTTTGGCCTTGGGATTTCGCTATTAAAAACAATCCGGCGATGGCCGCAATCTAAAGCGGCGGTTCGTATTTTAAGCCATGCGCCTCTGCCACCGCCCGGCAGGTTAGTTTTCCGTCGCGCGTGTTGATTCCGCCAATCAGTGCCGGTTGTTTCTTGCATGCGCCTTCGAGGCCGAGATCGGCAAGCAGCTCAACATAACGATAAGTGATGTTGGTGAGCGCCTGCGTGGCCGTGCGCGCATAAGCGGCCGGCATGTTCGCCACGCAGTAGTGCGTAACGCTTTCCCCGACATAAACTGGATCGAGGTGCGTGGTTGGCCGCGACGTTTCCGCGCAGCCGCCTTGATCAATGGAAATATCGACGAGCACGCTGCCGGGTTTCATTTTTTTCAACATCGCGCGCGTGATCAATTTCGGGGCCTTTGCTCCCGGTAGGAGCACGGCTCCGATTAGAAGGTCGGTAGCAGGCATCAGCTCGTGCAGGTTCGCTTCGTTTGAATAAAGCGTGCGTGTACTTCCCATCGTAAGGTCGAGAAATCGCATTCGCTCGACATCGACGTCGAGAATCGTCACGTCCGCGCCCAGACCGGTCGCCATGCGAGCGGCATTAATTCCAGAAGTTCCGCCGCCGAGTACCACTACTTGCCCCGGCAAAACGCCGGGCACGCCGCCAAGCAGCACGCCGCTGCCGCCATTGTGTTTTGCAAGAAAATACGCACCCATCACCACCGACATGCGACCAGCGATCTCGCTCATTGGTTCGAGCAGCGGCAAACGGTTCTCGATCTGGATCGTCTCGTAGGCGACGCCGGTTACACGCGATTTCAGCAACGCTTCGGTGAGCGCTTTGCTGGCGGCAAGATGCAAATAGGTGAAAAGAATCTGGCCCTGCCGCAGAAATGGAAACTCAACCGGGAGCGGCTCCTTTACTTTCACGATCAGTTCGGCGCGCGCAAAAAGCTCCGTTGTTGCGTCGACTATCTTCGCGCCGGCCTTAATGTATTCCTCGTCCGAGTAACCGGAGCCGAGGCCGGCGTTTTTTTCCACGAGCACGGAATGTCCCCGGCGAGTGAGTTGATTCGCAGCCGAAGGCAGCAGTGCGACGCGCTGTTCCTGCTCTTTAATCTCCTTCGGGACGCCGATGACCATTTCTTAAGAAGTGATTAGTGATAAGTAAAGACTGATGGGCGCGGCAAGCTCTTTACTAATCACTTATGACCGACCACCAATCACTAATTTAGTGACGGATCATCCGGCGCCGCCGCCAGCATCTTATACCAAGGTCCGAGGCCGTGCATGATGTCGAACCAAAGTTTCGGCAAACGTTCGGGTTTGAGCACGGAGCGGCTGGGCTTTTGTAGCAGCCAGGCTTTCTGTTCCATCTCGGCCTCGAGCTGTCCCGCCTCCCAGCCCGCGTACCCCACAAACGCGCAGATCGAGGTAGGATTCTGGCCGGCCCGCTCGCTCGCCTCCTCTAAGCCGACATTGTGATTGAGCTTGAGCCCTTCGCCCTTGTGCCATTCGAATGCCGCAAACATCAGTTGATCTTTCCCGACCGGTCCGCCGAGAAAAACAGGTACGCCGGCAAGACCTTCAGGTGGCGCCTCGCCCACCAGATCGGCCACCAGTTTGTCGAGCGGGCGATTAATGATTACACCTAGCGCGCCGTCGTTTGGATCGTGCGCTGAAATGAAAAGCACCGTGCGCCGAAAATTCGGATCGAGCATGTTGGGATGAGCGACGAGCAATGAACCGGTGAGACTCCGCGGCGTTTCGCCGCCCAGATTACGCATGCAAAACTAGAATGCTCGAAGCGAGTTTACGCAAGCTTTAGGTTGCGGTTCATTCCTTCCTGTCGCTTAGCGGCAAGCGCAAAAAATCGGCAACTTCTTTGCGAACTCTGCTCCGCGTCGCATAAGTCATGCAAAATTTTGTTGCGACGACACGTAAGCTCGATTACTAGCAACGCAGTTTTCCAAGAATGTTCTGGGGGGAACAGCCGCCCTTCACGCCCATCGGGCGTGGGGGGCGGTACTTTTTTGATGACGAAATCCGAATGACGAAACGGGGTTTTTGTCGCCATTCGTCATTTGTCATTCGTCATTAATTCGGCATTCGTCATTCGTGCCTCATCATTCCATGTCGAACTCGGCACGAGTCTCCTGGCCCACGGCGTTGACGCTGGTCGTGCTTATCGTCTCCGCGGCCGCGGTGCTCATCTTCTTGCGTGTCGAGAGCTGGCCTGCGCGAACGGCTGCGCAAAGCACCGCCGGGCTGGAGAAATTGGGCCGGGACGTGCGCGCGGCTTTCATCGACATCGCGCATTTGCAACCGCGCATCACGATCAACAATCGCGTTTATGTGGAAGAAACCACGCCCACGAGCGAACTCGTTATTCTTTCCCGCCGAATCGAAGTCGAACACGAGTTGTTGCATACCTGGGCGGGAAGCTCGAAGCGCGTAAAGCTGCACGGCACGTTCGCGGTCAAAGCCGGTTTCGATTTGCGCCATGCCCTGGCCGTCGATGTCCGGCCGAATGAAATTGTCGTCCAGCTTCCGCACGCTCAGCTTCTCGGCGTTGAACAGGATGCGGTGGACGTCCTCGCGTTTGAAAATGGTTTTTGGAATCGGATCTCCGCAAACGATCTGGAAAGCGAATTATCGATCTTGCCCCGACTGGCGCGCCAGAAAGCGGCAGAAAGCAATTTGCCGGCGGAAGCCGAACGCGCGTTGCAGCAACAACTCAACCAGCGCATTCACACGCCCCAACCGCTCCGACTGGTTTTCACAGGCGCCCCGAAGTTGTAGTCACGGCTCTGTGGGCCGTTTAAGCGCGGGCAAGATTTGGAGTGCGGCGACACGTCGCCGCTTTCTTTTGCGAGGTGACATGTCACCTCGTTCCAAAGCGCGGACATATCCGCGCACTCCAAAGGCTACGCGCCGTTCCCCAACGCGCCACAGGCGCGTGGCTACAGTTCTTCGTCGCGGGCCCAAGCGTGAATGGTGATCCATGACCGGGGAATGGTAGTTGATCGCCAGTCACTATTCACTGATGACTATTCACCCCTCCGCTAACCGATGTCGTTCAAGAATCGACTCTTACTGGCCGGCCTGCTCATTCTTTTCATGAGCCTCCTCGCGATTTGGTTCGCGCCATTTGCTGTTTCTCGTAGCCTTCGCCTTTGGATTTGGTGGAAAGCGCGGGACCAAAAACTCACCGTCAAGATCGACCAGATCGACGCGCCGTTTTCGCGCCCGGTGGTGGTGCGCGGATTCCGCATGACCAGCGCGCCCGACGCTGCATTTCAGATCGACGTCAGCGCTGCGCAGGCAACCTTGAATTTGAATCTCAAAGCTATTTTAATGCACATGGACGGGCGGGCGATCCGAACCCTTTCAGTTGAAGGATTGCACGCCGAGCTGCGCCGCAACAACGCAACGGGGGCAACGCTAACGGAGAGCGGCTGGGCGACGTTGCAAAAATTGCTCCCGGACAGCCTCAATCTCGGGCCGTTCTATTTGCGCGTCGAAGATGGGCCCACTGTGATTTTGTTGCGCAGTGTCTCACTTTCCGCCAGCCAAATCGAAGCCGGCCGCTTCAGCGCGGACGAAGTCACTATTGCATCGCCGTGGTTTCGCCAAACTTTCTCGCAACTGCGCGGCGCAACCAACTGGCAGGATACCCGCTTGACCCTCGGCGGCCTCACCTTGACGCGCGGCTTCGACGTTCCATCGCTCACCGCAGACTTCTCGCATCTCGGCAGCCAACGCGTCGGACTCGAGTTCGATGCCGACGTGTTCGGTGGAAAAATTCGCGCGAGCATTTCAAATGAGTGGCGCTCTCGTCGCTCAAATTGGAACGTGGTGGGATCGGCGACCGACATTTCTCTCGCGCAAACGTCGGAATCGCTTGGATTCACGGATCGCGTGGGCGGCTTGGTCCGTGCTTGCAAGTTCACTTTTCGGGGCAACCCGGGCAACCCTATGCGCGCGACGGCGTGGCTGTGGACGGAGTTGACCGGCCTCACCTGGCGTGAGCGCGCCGCCGACGTGATTATGCTGGGCGCCGCGCTCTATAATCGACAAATCGAACTTCAACAGCTCTACGTGAAGCAAAATACAAATCAGTTCACGTTGAGCGGCGAGGCGTCTTTTCCGGCCAGCTTCTCGGATTGGCTCCGGCCGGATTTTCGCGGCGACGTTTCTGCGTCCATCAGTAATCTCGGTGATTTTGCCAGTTTGTTTGGCGCCAACCCTGGCGACTTCGCGGGAAAAATTGCCATCGACGGAACCATGAATGCACGCGATCGCAAGATTGGCGGGCATCTCACGGTAAACGGCGCAGCACTCAAGCTTTTCAAAACGTCGATCGACGCGTTGAGCGCGAAGCTGAATTTGAAAGCGACGGAGATTGAGGTCGAGCGATTGGAATTGGAGCGCCAGACCGATTTCGTCCGCGCGCAAGGCAAGGTGGATACCGTGACCGATCATCATTATGCTGGCACATTTTCCGCCGCCCTCGCCAATATCGCGGATTACGCGCAGGCCCTGCCCGCTTCATGGCGCGACGCCCTGCGTGAAGGAGCCATCACACTCGATTGGTCAGGCAACGGCAATGCCAACTCACATTCCGGCGCCTTCCACATCAATGGCCGCGGGATTCGCCTCACTCAGCCTAACGAGTTAGCGCCATTCGATGCCCAACTCGACGGCGCCTATTCGCCGGGCAATCTTTTTTTCCGCCAATTACACCTCGCAAATGAGCATGCGTCTCTCACTGCATTTGCCACCGTCACGTCCAAGTATGTGCAACTGCAAGCGCTCGCTTTCGACTTAAATGGCAAGCCAACATTACGCGGCAATTTTTTCCTTCCGTTTTCGCTCTCGAAAATCTTCCACGGAAGCAGCCTGCTCGACGCGCTTGATGCCGACCAAAAGGCCGATCTCGATCTTGCCGTCGAGCCGACCAATCTCGCGGACCTCTCTGCTGCGCTCACCGGGCACGTGACCAAGAGCGGCACTTTCGCCGCGCGGTTGTCGATCTTCGGCGGTCTTGATGCATTGCAAGGGTGGTCCGAGATGCATCTGCGCGATTTCACCGTCGGGAACGATCCGGCGAGTCTGTCCAGCGACGCGCAGACGCGATTCGTTTCCGGAATGATGACGACCAAAGCCGGTTTTCTTTTTCGCGGCAGCGATCCAATCTCGCTCGCTCTCAGTTCGCAAATTTATCTGGGCCAGGAACGAAGTCGCGCGGCGCTCGAACCGATCTCAGCCAACATCGATTTTCCAGCGATCTTCCTCACTCAACTGCCGCGCTATTTGTCACACGATTTGTTTGGCGATGGAATCTTGAGCGGTAAGATGTCGATCTCTGAAACGCTTCGTCACCCGAAGATTTCGGGCGATTTGCAACTGATAAACGGAAAATTGATCGGCGCGCCGCTGCATGCGACCGCGGCTTCCGGACGGCTCGTTTTCAACGGCAAGACCGCGTCTCTCGATTTCGCGAACATCAGCACGCACGATGTCGATCTTTCCGTCCGCGGAGAAGTTGACTTCAGCGATCCGGAAACGCTCGCCATAAAAGTATCCGGGATTCAACCCATGGTTGATTTGACTCCGCGCACGGAGATCGATTGCCTTGCTGGAATAAATCTGACGTCTTCTCCCCAAACCGGAGCCGCCTTTCGAAGGATCGACCGTCTCGATTTTAGCGGCAGCGCATTCCGATCGGATTGGACAGTTACATTGAGCGAAAACATCAATGGCCGGCCATTTGGTGCGCTGGACAAAAGTGATGCGACTCGAACATTTCAGTTTTGTCGCGGCGCGCAAACGGATGAGGAAATGTTAGTGCTCGGATGCGAGCCGCGATCGCACCTTTCCCCAACCGTTCGCCCGCGAAAACGGGCCAAGCATCGTTAGATCGCAGCTGGATCAACTGCAATCTTGCGGCGCTCGGACTTGGTCGTTACCAGCCAGCGAGAAAGTTTTTCCTCGAGCTCGCGCGTCAGATCGACACGGAAATCGGCGCCGGCATCGACGCGCAACGGATGGCCCGCCGGTCGATCGAAAAGCAGTTGTACACGACGTTGACCAGGACAACTGGCGAGAATTTCGCGCACTTTGCTCAGTTCGTCTTTTGTCGTCGCCGGAGAAAACTGCAAAAGCACAGCCGGCTCTTCGATTGGAGTTGCCGATTTTTCATGCGCGCTGCTGTTAGGGTGCTCCGCCGGCAGCACATTCACTTTTTGCGCCATAGCACGAAGCGAATCGCCGCGCGCATCGACTGTTCCCTCAATCTCAACAACGCGACCAGGCGCAAGCGCGTCGGAAACTTTTACGTAAACATCATTCCACACGACCACTTCGAGCGTCGCAGTTAAATCTTCGATCCAAACAATGGCGAATGGCTTGCCTTCTTTTCGCGTGAATTTCTTATCGATCTGCGCAATCGCGCCCGCGGCCCTAAATTGGGCGCGATCATTCAGTTCGCCTAACGAAGCGATCGTCCGATAATTTCTCGTCGCGAAAAGATCGGCATAGGCGTCGAGCGGATGTCCGGTGACATAGAAACCGAGCAACTCTTTTTCATAGGAAAGCTTTTCGTGATCGCTCCACGGCGCGACCGATCTTCTTCGTGTCGATGTCATCGGCGCGGCGATTTCATCAAACAACGAAACTTGGCCTGCGGCCCGATCGCGGTGTGCGGTCGCGGACGAGACTAGCGCTTCATCGATGCAGGCAAAAAGTTCCGCACGCTCGCGACCAAGAAAATCGAACGCGCCGGATTTAACGAGGCTCTCAAGCATTTTCCGATTTGCGATGCGCGAGCCAAGTCGCCCGCAAAAATCTTCCAGCGAGGTGAAATCCCCTCCGCGCTCGCGTTCGCGGATCGACATCTCCATCGCGCTCTCGCCGACATGCTTGATCGCGGCCAATCCATATCGGATCGCGTTGTAGCCGCGGACGCTGTCCACGGCGCCGGGGTCAGCGACCCCGGCGACAGCTAATTCCGGAATAAATTTCAAGCCGCTGCGATTCACATCCGGCGGCAAAATCGAAATTCCCATGCGCTGGCATTCGCCGACGAAGACGGAAATTTTTTCCGTGTCGTTAATTTCGTTGCTCAACAAACCGGCCATGAATTCAACCGGATAATGCGCTTTCAAGTAAGCCGTCTGATAACTGATCACGCCATAGGCTGCGCTGTGGCTCTTGTTGAATCCGTAACCGGCAAATTTCTCGAGCAAATCGAAAATAGCATTCGCTTTTTTCTCCGGGATTTTGTTTGTGCGCGCGCAGCCTTCGATGAAATTCTTTCGCTCCTTCGACATCTTCTCCTTGTCTTTTTTGCCCATGGCACGGCGGAGAAGGTCGGCCTGGCCTAACGAATAACCGGCGAGCTTGCTCGCCGCCGCCATCACTTGTTCCTGGTAAATCATGACCCCGTAGGTGTCGGCGCAGATTTCTTTGAGCAGCGGATGCAGATATTTGATCGGCGTGAGGCCCTTTTTTGCTTTCACGAATTCCGGAATCAGCTCCATCGGCCCCGGACGATAGAGCGCAATCAACGCGATGATGTCGTCGAGTTTGCCAACGTTGAATTGCTTCGACAAACTGGTCATGCCGCCGGATTCCATCTGGAAGAGACCGATCGTTTCGCCATGGTTGTAGAGGGCGAAGGCTGCGGCACCGTCGAGTGGAATCTTCTTTAGCGAAAAATCCGGCTCGCGTTGGTGAATGAGCGTCATGGTTTCCTCGATCGCGGTGAGTGTCTTGAGCCCAAGGAAATCCATTTTGAGCAAGCCGAGATCGTTAAGCGGCCCCATCGGATACTGGCTGACGATGTCGTTGCCTTTCACGTCGCGACAAAGCGGGATGTAATCGGAAAGATCGCGATCGCCGACCACGACACCGGCCGCGTGCACGCCGGCGTTACGCGACAAGCCCTCCAGGATTTTTGCGTACTCGAAAAGCTGACGCGTGGCTGCCTCGGTCGCGACTGCTCTTTTCAGCTCCGGATTTTTTCCCACTGCTGAATCGAGAGTGATATTCAACTCGTTCGGAATCATCTTCGCGATGCGATCGGCGTCCCGATAGCTCAGCCCCATGACGCGGCCGACGTCGCGCACCACGCTTTTCGCTTTCAGTTTTCCGAAAGTGATGATCTGCGCGACGCGACGCTCGCCATATTTTTGCCGCACGTACTCGAGAACCTCGCCGCGGCGCGCTTCGCAAAAATCGACGTCGATATCCGGCGGCGAGACCCGGTCCGGGTTTAGAAAACGCTCGAAAAGAAGTCCGTATTGCAGGGGGTCAATATCGGTGATGCCGAGAACGTAAGCGACCATTGACCCTGCTGCTGACCCGCGCCCTGGCCCGACTGGAATGCCGCGCTCTTTGGCGAAATGAATGAAATCCCAAACGATGAGCAGATAACTGACGAAGCCGGTTTTCTCCAGGACATCGAGCTCATAATCGAGGCGGGTGACTAATTCCGGATCGTTCGCGGCGCGCTCGCCGTAACGTTCGCCCAAACCCTTGTAACAAAGCTCGCGCAAATAACCATTTCTCGTTTTTCCCGGCGGCACCGGGTACTCCGGGTATTTCGAGCGCCCGAATTCAAGATCGAGATGACAACGTTCGCCAATCTCGAGCGTGTTTGCGATGGCTTCGGGGAAATCGCGAAACAACTCGCTCATCTCCGCTGGCGACTTGAAGTAAAGCTCGGGCTGGTAGCGCAGCCGGTTCTCGTCCTGCACCATTTTCGCGGTGCCGATGCAGATCATCACGTCGTGCGCCGCATGATCGCTTCTTCGCAAAAAATGCACATCGTTCGCCGCCACCAGACGGAGCGCGAACTCTTTCGCCAGTTGCGGTAGCACGCGGTTGCATTTGCGTTGCGCTTCCATCCCGTGGTCGTGCAACTCGATGAAAAAATTCTCCGCGCCCAGAATGTCGCGATACTCCGCCGCGGCTTGTCTTGCCTTGGCCATGTTGTCCGCCTGGATCGCCGAATTAATTTCGCCCGCGAGGCAACCGCTCAACCCGATCAGCCCCTTGGAATGCGCCGCCAAAAGTTCCTTGTCGATCCTGGGCGCATAATGAAAACCGTCGAGATGCGCGGTCGTAAGCAACTTCACCAGATTGCGATAGCCGGTCTCATCCTGCGCCAGCAAAGTGAAATGGTAAGCGGCGTCGCGCCGCGACCCCGGCCGATCTTTGTGCGATCCGGGCGCGACATATGCCTCGCAACCAATAATCGGTTTGATTGCCGCCTTCGTCGCTTCCTGATAAAATTCGATCGCGCCAAAAAGATTCCCGTGATCGGTGATCGCCACAGCCGGCATCTTGAATTCCGCCGCTTTCTTCATCAGCTCCTTCATCCGCACCGCGCCATCGAGCAGCGAATACTCTGTATGTAGATGCAGATGAACAAAGGAGTCGCGGGGCATGCGGAGTCAGTATAAATGCGAGATGAGGACGGGCAAGAAAGCCAAATCGTTGCATCGTTAAATCGTTGCATCGACCATCCGATTCGCGATTCACGGATTACGAATCACGAACCCGAAAAACGATGCTTGCATTCGCGCTTTGACATTGCTATGAGAGCGCGTGCCGCGCTGGGCTTTCGATTGAAAAGTTTGGTGCGCCAGCGAATTTACATCGACATGAAAAAACTGGAAGCGATCATCAAGCCGTTCAAGCTCGAAGAAGTGAAAGAGGCGCTGGCCGAGCTCGGGATCGAGGGTATGACCGTGACGGAAGTAAAAGGATTCGGCCGGCAGAAAGGCCACACCGAGATTTATCGGGGGAGCGAGTATACGGTGGATTTTTTGCCAAAGGTCAAAGTGGAAGTGGTTCTCGCGGACGACATGGTGGAGAAAGCGGTCGGCGTGGTCGTGGCCGCGGCCAAGACCGGAAAGATTGGTGACGGAAAAGTTTTTGTGCTTTCGGTGGAACACGCGGTGCGCATCCGCACGGAAGAGATCGGCGAGAAAGCGGTCTAGCGCCGGAACCTCGGCTGTTGAATCGTTGAGCGTTAAATCGTTAAAGCCGTTCATTGATTTAGCGCTTCGACCGTTTAACAATCTAACTTTTAACGCTTCAGCACTTCAACCCTTCAACGCACAACATGGCTAAAGAAAAAACCGCACCCGACGTCAGCAAGATGATTAAAGACCACGACGTAAAACTGGTGGATTTCAAATTCTGTGATCTCCCCGGCACCTGGCAGCATTTCACCACCACCCTCACCGAATACAACGAAGACATTTTCACCGAAGGCCTCGGCTTTGACGGCTCCAGCATCCGCGGCTGGAAGGTGATCAACGCGAGCGACATGCTCGTGATTCCCGATCCGACCACGGCGTGGATCGACATCTTCAACGCGGAACCGACGTTGAGTCTCATCTGCACGATTGCTGATCCGATCACGCGCGAGCCCTATGATCGTGACCCGCGCGGCATCGCCGAAAAAGCGGAAGCTTTCCTGAAGAGCACGGGGATTGCCGACACCGCGTTCTTCGGACCGGAAGCGGAGTTTTTTATTTTCGATGAGGTGCGCTTCAGTTATGCGGCCAATTCATCGTTCCATCTCGTCGATAGTGTGGAAGGACATTGGAACAGCGCGCGCGAAGAATTTCCAAATCTCGGTTACAAGATTCGACCGAAGGAAGGTTATTTTCCGGTCTCACCGATGGACACTTTGCAAGACATTCGCAACGAAATGTGTCTCGAGCTTGAGAAAGCTGGTGTCGCAATTGAAAAGCAGCATCACGAAGTCGCCACGGCCGGGCAGGCGGAGATAGACATCCGGTTCGCGCCGCTAAAAGTGATGGGCGATTCGATGCAGTATTACAAATACATCATTCGCAACGTCGCCAAGAAGCACAACAAATCCGTCACATTCATGCCGAAGCCGCTCTTTGCCGACAACGGAAGCGGCATGCACACGCACATGTCGCTCTGGAAAGATGGCAAACCACTTTTTGCCGGCAACGGTTACGGGGGCCTGAGCGAGGTGGCGCTCTTTTTCATCGGCGGAATTTTGCAGCACGCCCCTGCGCTCACGTGCATCACGAACCCGACGACCAACAGCTACAAACGGCTTGTGCCCGGATTCGAAGCGCCGGTCAACCTCGCCTACTCAGCGCGCAATCGCTCGGCCGCCATTCGCATTCCAACTTACTCGGCCAGTCCGAAAGCGAAGCGAATTGAGTTTCGCACGCCGGATGCCTCGGCGAATCCGTACATCGCGTTCTCCGCGCTCTTACTGGCCGGGCTCGATGGAATCCAGAACCGTATCGATCCGGGCGATCCGCTCGACAAAAATCTTTACGAACTGCCGCCGGAAGAACTTGCGCAAATCGCCAGCGTTCCCGATTCGCTCCGTGGCGCGATTGAAGCGCTCCAGGCCGATCATTCCTTCCTGCTCAAAGGCGATGTCTTTAACGCCGACTTCATCGCCAACTGGCTCGACATGAAACAAAAGGAATACGACGCGCTGCGCCTCCGCCCGCATCCGTACGAGTTCGCGATGTACTACGACGTGTGAGCAGAGCAGGTTGTCTACGCGGCGGAGCGTCTCTTCTGCTTCACAAGCGCGGCGGTGGAACGGACATTAGAGCGAGTGGAGCTGCGCTTCTGCTTCATCGATTGAGTGCGACTCAGGCTCTCTTGAAGAACTTTCACAAGATCGACAACGTTGGTCGGTGCCGGCGCGGGCGCAGGTTTGCCCGCGATTTGTTTGTTTTTTGCCTTTTGCTCGATGATTTCCAGCAACGCCGTCCGGTATTCATCCTGATATTTCTCCGGTTCCCAGGGAACGGACATGCCCTCGATGAGTGCCTGTGCCATTTTTAGCTCCTTATCGCCGACGGCTGTAGTCGATCCGTTCTTCAAAATCTCCGCGCTAAGGATTTCACTCGCGAAGTGCATCAACTCGAGGATGAGGAACAGTCCATCGGGTTTTACCGCGGCCAGGTGCTCGCGATTGCTGATCACGACTTTGGCAATGCCGATCTTGCCCGTTCCGCTAAGAGCCTTGTGTAAAACCGCGTAGGCTTTCTCGCCGCCCTTTTGGGCCTCCAAGAAATACGGCTTGTAGAAGAACTTGGGATCAACCTGCTCCACTTCGACAAAGTCGGTGATGTCGATGGAATGAGTCGATTCGATCCGGACCTTCTCAAAATCCTCGTCCTTCAAGACGATATAGCGGCCCCGTTCGTACTCGAATCCCTTCACGATCTGGTCGGCCGCGACTTCTTTTGCGTCCGCCTCGGCAACTTTTTTGTACTTGATCGGGCTGAGGTCGGTGGAACGGAGTTGCCGGAAACTAAGTTTCTCCTCGCGCGTGGCCGGATAAACAGCCACCGGGATATACACCAACCCAAAGCTGATGCTGCCTTTCCAGATGGGACGCATATAGCGGGATTACCTCTTTCCCACACGGAGTGGTGCCTGTCAATCGCGACCCAGTCTGAACGTCTGCCCCAGCGAATTACCTTGCAAGTTAGCTAAACGGTCTCATGTTCCCAATTAGGTATGAGCCTCATTGCCAGTTTCATGAATTTGGCAGGGCCGGATTTGATCATCATTCTGCTGATCATTCTCGTTTTGTTCGGGGCGAAGAAATTGCCCGAGCTTGCGCGCGGGATGGGCCAGGCGGTGAAGGAATTTCAAAAGGCCAAGGACGAATTCAGCGACGAGCTGCATAAGGCTGGGAAATCGGAGGCGGAAGGAGCCAAGCCGGATGTGAAACCGGCCGAATCGACTGTGCCCCTGATTGAAAATCCCCCTGCCACAAGCTCTGCACGGCCCGATCCGAATCAGACGATCACGCCGGGCGACAAGGCGGATCACGTTTGATTGATTCGCTTGTCGATCTTTCGCGGGCGCTTTGCTGAATCCCGCGGTTGACGGGCACCCGGGGTTGCGAAACAATCGCCATTCGTTTTTATGTCCGAGCCCGATCTGCGCACTCGCATTAAAGAGATGCTGGTGAAAAATCTGATGCTGCAAACCACAGCCGACCAGATCGCCGACGATCTCCCTCTTTTCGGTCCAAACGGGCTGGGGCTTGATTCGATCGACGCGCTCGAGCTGGTGGTCAGCCTGGAGAAAACTTTTGGCGTCGGCGTGCCAAGTTCCGATGTTGCCGGCAAGGCGCTGCGGAGCGTGAATACGATCCATGATTATATTCTCGAAAAACGCGGGACGCCCAGTCAATCTGGTCCGAGTGTTTGAACCGCGTCCCGCTCCGAATTCATGGGCGCTGCGGCGACGGTCAATCGAGCATGAACATCCTTTACGTCGAGAGCAGTCGTAGTTGGGGCGGCCAGGAATATCGTACCTGTCTCGAGGCCAACTGGCTTAATGCTCGCGGGCACCAAGCGTGGTTGATCTGTAATCCAAACAGCGAGGTCCTACTCAAGGCTCGCGAGTTGGGCACGCGCGCCATCGCGATGCCGTTGCGACGACGTATCGATCCGTTATGTTGGTGGCGTCTCTGGAGATTCTGCCGGCGAAATCAGATCGATTTGATCAAAACCTACAGTTCGAAAGACCACTGGCTTGCCCTTCCCCTCTATCTTTGCGGAATTCCAGTGGCCCGCGCACGTTGCATCACCGACCCGATCGGAAACAAATGGCGCGCTTTCATTTTCAAGCATGGGTGCTCGAAAATCGTGGCTGACGCATCCGTCATTAAGCGTCAGCTTGTACAGCAGAACGGAATCGATCCGGCCAAGATCGAGGTCATCGGCTCGGCCGTTGATTTGCAAAAATTTAATCCATCGCGCGACCGGATGAAATTCCGGCGAGAAATGGGTTTCACGGCAGACACGCCGTTCATCGCAAGCATCGGGATGATTCGGCCGGATAAAGGCCAGCTCATCCTGATCGACGCGGCTCGCCTCGTTTTGTCGCAACGCCCGGATGCCCGTTTCGTCATTGTGGGCCAGGGGACGGGCTACCTCAAGCTCGGCGAGAAAGTCAGAAACGCGATCAACCGCGCAGGACTGGCGGACAAAGTCTTCATGATCGGATATCGCTGGGACACGCCCGATATTTTCGCCGCTTGCGACATGGTGGCGATCGCTTCGCTGCGTACTGAAGCATCTCCTATCGTTCTTCGGGAAGCCTTTGCTAGCGGCCGCCCCGTTGTAGCGACGAAAGTGGGCGACATTCCCGAAATTATCGAGCCCCGGCAAAACGGTTTGCTTGTCGAACCGGGGGACAGCAAGGCGCTCGCCGCTGCCATTCTCGAATTTCTTTCCGATCAGAAACTGGCCGCGCACTGCGCGACGAACGGTCTGCGCTACGCCCGCCAGCATTTTTCTTTCGACCGCATGATGCAAATGAAGCTTCAAGTCGACGCTTCGCTGAGCCGAACGCCGAAAGCGAGGCTGATTCCCTCATCTAGCGCTCCGAACCCGCAACGCGCTTCCGCCACCACCGCGCAGCCCGTGTCACGCGACTGACGAGGAGTTAATCGCGTCAATCAATTGCCGGAAGCGGCCGAAGCTGCGACGGTGCGGTGTGAGAACCAGCCGCGGCAGATTCCAAATCTCGGGCTCGTTTTTTTCCTGACGCATCGCAGTGCCCTGCACGATCTGGCCCTCCTGCACGAGATCCTTGAATTCTCTGTTAAGATCGGCCATTGCGCTGTTCGATAAGCGCTGACAGATGCGGATGACAAGCTGTTCGCCCACCCAGCGCGCGGAGTGATAAACTTTGTAGAACTGGAAGATTTCCGCGGTCGCTTCTTTGACGCTGTGGACGATTTTGAATAAACAAAAATCTTCCGGCGAAATGAAGTCGAGCTTGAACAGGTGCTCGGTGACAAATTCCATCCACGTTTCCCAATAAGTTCCCTCTGGTCTGTCGAGCAAGACAACTGGAATCACGCGCGCTTTTCCGGTCTGCATGAGCGTCAAGACTTCGAACGTCTCATCCAATGTGCCGAAGCCGCCCGGAAAAAGCGCGAAAGCGTGCGTCTCCTTCACGAAATTCAATTTGCGGGTGAAAAAGTAATTGAAATTAATCAGCTTCGGATCGCCCTCGATAATCTCGTTCGCGCGCTGCTCGAATGGGAGACGAATGTTGAGCCCGAAGCTGTGTTCGCGGCCGGCGCCACGCTGCGCCGCACACATGATGCCTTCGCCGCCGCCGGTGATGACCATGTAATTGTGCGCGACCATTTCGCGCGCGAAATCTTCCGCCACTTGGAATTCGGGTGCGCCGGGCAAAATGCGGGCCGAACCAAAAACGACAACCTTCCGTAGATGGTGAAAGGGCGCGAAGACCTTCGCCGCGTAGCGCATCTCTTTTACGGAGCGATTGATCAGCTTGAGATCCGCTACTGACATTTGATCGCGCGCCATTTTCAGCGCCGTCACGATCATTTCCTCGATCAACTCCGGGGACCTTGCCCCGCCCCAATCGCGCACCAATTGTCGCACGCGTTCATCAAACGGCGGATCGACAGTCCATTGTCGCCGCGCCGGTTGATCATGAATTGCGCCTCCGGTGAAATCTTCCACGGCGAACTGTAGAGGCAGCCGTGCCCGCTGCAAACCATCATCGGTCGAGGCAGCCGTGCCGGCTGCGATTCTAATTGCCCATGTGGCCGACGCGGCAAGGTGGATCGTCCACTCCGCGGCCGATGCCAAACAAATGCGGCTTCGCCGCCTAACTTTTAACATCGAGCAAGCCGCCTTCGCTGCGCTACGGCGCGCCAGGGGGACTGCTCGATCCACCCGCTTTTGCGGCAGTGCGAGGGCGACGGTTACAGCGAGATCAAATCCGCGAGAATCTCGTGCATATAACAAATCGGCAGCGAATAATGACCTGCTCCATCGACATAACGCGCTTCACAATTGGGCAATCGCTTCGCTACTTCTTCCGCCACGCGAAACGAAAAAGCCCGGTCTTCCTTTCCATGCCAGAGACGAACCGGCACATCAACCTCTTCCAACGCAAAACCCCATGGCTGCGCGTAAATTTGCGCGTCGGCCATCACCCCCTCGACCGATCCATGCCATGCGCGTCGTTGACTTTCAAAGCAAGCTTCAAACGCAGCGGCATCGCGCAAAGCCGCTGCGTCACACGGTTGCAGAAGTTTCAGGAGCGCCTGCCGGTAGCGGATTGGCATACGAAAGGTCGCAAACGGTCGCGCTAGATAAAACAACACTCGCAGGAGCTTCGGACGCGTTCGATAAAGCGCGAGCATCCAACGGTAAAGTTTGAGCAATCCACTCTGGTCGCTAAGATCGACAATCGGCGCCGCGCCGCTCACAATTGCAATCGCGCGCAGACGTTGCGGCATTTCCCACGCCGTCACATACGCGTAGGGCGCGCCACCGGAAATTGCCAGCATCCAAAAGTCACCAATGCCAAGATTATCGACCAACTCCTTGAGGATCGGTAGCCAATCAACCAATTTCCGGTTGGCTTGAAAAGTCGAACCGCTGATCCCCGGCCGGTCTGGAGAAATGATGCGAACACCAAGATCGCGCGCGGCCGCGTCAGTTAATTCAGCCATCGTGCGCGAGCTCGGCCAGCCGTGGCAAAAGAAAACGGGCACGCCCTCTGGATCGCCATATTCGTCGTAAGCGATGCGGCCACCGCTTTGCAACTGCAACACTCGTTCCCGAATCTTCATTTCAAGACAGGCTCACCCTTTGCATCAAATACTGACAAAAGGCTTTTGGCATCGGCATGATCCACGTTAAGCTTCTCACGAGATCATTTCGCAGACGTCCTGCGTATTCCAATTATATGAACGATTACCTACGAGAAGGATCGGGAAAAATTTCGGTGCACGGCAATGGAGTGGGCGTGCCTTCTCCGGAGGCGGTGGAAAAACGCGCCCGCGAGATCGCGATGATCGACGAGCGCGATCCGAACGAATTCACGGATGCCGATTGGAATCAAGCGCGCGAGGAATTGATGGGCGTCGAACATGCCTCGGCGCCGGAAGAAACCGAGCAAAACGCAAAAGTGACGGAAGAATGGAACGTAGTCCCAAGCTCAACCGGACATCGCGCGCCACGTCCTGGCATGGAGGAAGACGAGACGCTCGGGGAGCGACTCGTCACCGACGGATTGGAAGAAGCGGCGCATGATCAAATGCTTGAGGCGCGCAGAGAAGAACTCGAAGAGGAAGGCGGAACTGCTTGAGTCCAATCACGGCCGCAGCGATCGACGAAACGACGGCCGCGCAAACGCGGCTGCGCTCGAGTGCGTCGCTCAGTCAACGCTTGCTCGCGCGTTTTCGACAAGTCCGGGATTTCACGACGCAACTGTGCGAGGGATTGGAGCCGGAAGATTGCGTCGTCCAATCGATGCCCGATGTCAGCCCGACGAAATGGCATCTTGCCCACACCACGTGGTTTTTTGAAACATTCGTTCTGAAAAAATGGATGCCGCGCTACCGGCCGGAAGTCCCGGAGTACTCTTACCTCTTTAATTCGTATTACAATGCTGCGGGCGATATGCACCGCCGCGATCTGCGCGGATTGATCTCACGGCCAACGGTTGAAGAAACCCATCGCTATCGTTCCTCGATCGACTCCTACGTTGACAATCTCCTTTCCGCAGCCGACGAAAAACTTCTCGCCGAGATCGAGCCGGTCGTTACCCTCGGCATTCACCACGAGCAGCAGCATCAGGAATTATTGCTTACGGACATCAAACATGTTCTCGCACAAAATCCGCTCTATCCCGTCTTTCACGAGCGCAAGAGGAACCTCGAAACCGGCAAAGTCTTGCCGCAGCATTTCGTCGAATTCGAAGAAACAACCGCGCAAATTGGGCAGGACGGCAATGCCTTCTCCTACGACAACGAAGGTCCCCGCCATCGGACGCTGGTTCCGCATTTCTCGCTCGCAAACCGTGTCGTAACCAACGGCGAGTATCTCAAATTTATCGAAGCAGGCGGTTACACGCGGCCAGAGTTTTGGCTTTCACTTGGTTGGATAACAGTGAACGAACAACGTTGGCAGGCACCGCTCTATTGGGTGAAACGCGACGGCGCGTGGTGGAACTTCACCCTTTCCGGCTTCCGTCCGGTGGAAGAATCCGAACCTGTTACGCACGTGAGTTATTTCGAAGCAGACGCGTTCGCGAATTGGAGCGGCGCGCGTCTGCCGACCGAATTTGAGTGGGAACGCGCGGCGACGGATCTTTCGATCGAGGGAAACTTCGTCGAAAGTAAACACTTTCATCCCCAAGGGTTGAGTGCTTTGGCCCAAGATCGACATCTTGATCAAATGTTCGGCAACGTTTGGGAGTGGACGCGCAGCGCGTATTCACCTTACCCCGGATATCGCGCGGGGCCGGGCGCGCTTGGCGAATACAATGGCAAGTTCATGTGCAACCAATACGTGCTGCGCGGCGGCTCTTGCGCGACGTCGCGCACGCACATTCGCCGAACGTATCGGAATTTCTTTCCGCCCGAGAAACGCTGGCAGTTCACCGGGATTCGGCTCGCGCGCGACCCTTCATGAACCACGAGCCCGGCCGACTCGCCGTGCTCGACCTCGAGCCGGCGAAATCGGATTTTCTTTCTGAAACAATTGCCGGCCTCTCGCGCCGGCCGCCCACGCTGCCCTGCAAGTATTTCTACGACGAGCGCGGCGCGACGCTATTCCAAAAAATCTGCGACCTGCCGGAATACTACATTACTCGAACCGAGACCGCGATTCTTCGACTTTACGCTCACGAAATGGCACAGTGTATTGGCCCGCGGAGCGAGCTGATTGGTCTCGGGACAGGCGCCGGAACAAAAACGCGCATTCTCCTGGAAGAGTTGGAGGCGCCGGCGGTTTACATCCCGATCGACATTTCGAACAAGCAACTGCGCCAATCAACTGCGCTGTTTCGCCGCCTCTTTCCAGGTTTGGAAATCCTGCCTGTCTGCGCCGATTACCTGGAGCCGTTGGCTCTGCCGGCGCCTCAGCGAAACGCCGCACGCAAAGTCGTTTACTTTCCCGGATCAACCATCGGCAACTTCGAACCGGAGGAAGCTATCAAATTCTTGCGGCGCATTGTCGATCTTTGCGAAAAAAACGGTGCGCTCTTGATCGGCGTCGATTTACAGAAAGATCGACATGTTCTCGAGGCCGCATACAACGACCGCGCCGGCGTGACCGCACAGTTCAACGTAAATTTACTCGTTCGGGCAAACCGCGAGCTCGGCGCGGATTTTAATCCGAGCTGCTGGCGCCATTGCGCGATTTACAATTCAAGGGAAGGCCGGATCGAGATATATCTCATCAGTGAAGCCGATCAGACCGTCCATATCGGCGGCCATACATTTCATTTTCGGCCTGGCGAAAGGATCATCACCGAATTTTCTTACAAGCACACTCCGGAAGGTTTCACCGCTCTGGCGCGTGCTGCGGGATTTGAATTTGTGCGGATGTGGACGGACGACGCGCGCTTGTTTGGCGTTTTTTATTTCACCGTACTGTAGCCGAGGGCGCTGACCCACGGGCCGCGGTCAACGCCCGCGGCTGCAAAAAATGAACGCGCTCATTCAACTTGTCGATGTTGCGAAGCGTTACGCGGATACTCCTGCTCTCCACTCGACGAATCTTTCCATCGAACGCGGCACGACTACAGTCTTGATTGGGCCGAGCGGTTGCGGAAAATCGACCTTGCTGCGTCTCATAATCGGACTAGTCGAACCAGATTCCGGCGCCATCGATTTCGACGGCTCGCCCATGACACACGACAAGATCGACCTGTTGCGCCGCCGGATCGGCTACGTGATTCAGGAAGGCGGCCTGTTTCCTCATCTTACCGCGCGCGCAAATGTTCTGCTCATGGCACGCCATCTTGGAAAGCGCGACGACGAGATGCAGTCACGGCTTTCTGAATTGTGCGCTCTGACAAGATTTCCGGAAAATTTGCTCGGCCGCTATCCGGTCGAGCTTTCCGGTGGGCAACGTCAACGCGTCAGCTTGATGCGCGCGCTCATGCTTTCGCCCGAATTGCTGCTCCTCGATGAGCCGCTCGGCGCACTCGATCCGCTCGTGCGCGCCTCGTTGCAAAAAGATCTCAAAGAGATCTTTGCTCGCTTGCAACAAACGGCCCTTCTCGTCACCCACGATCTCGCCGAAGCCGCTTATTTTGGCGATGAAATCGTACTCATGAATGAAGGCCGCATTGTCCAACGCGGTTCGATCGTCGATCTGCGCGAAAAACCGGCCACCAGTTTCGTTTGCGAATTCATCAACGCGCAAAGAAGTCTTGTGAACTTATGACGTCGCATGGATCAAGGAGCGGCGGTCTCCAGTCCGCCGCCACGCGTGGGCGACTTGGAAGGCGCCCTTCCTTGTTAATCGCGGCGCTCATCCTTCTTTCGGCAACATTCACAACGGCTGGTCCAGTCGTTATCGGTTCGAAAAAATTTACCGAATCTTATGTGCTCGGCGAAATCGCCAAGCGCGCGCTCAGCGATTCGGGAATTCCCGCCGAACATCGAGAAGGAATGGGCGGAACAATCATTTTGTGGCAAGCGCTGCGCACCCAACAAATCGATGCCTATCCGGAATACACCGGCACAATCGCTGAGGAGATTTTGAAAGATCGACCATCAACGTCACTGGAGGCTATGAGCGCAGCGCTCGCGAAGTTTGGCGTTGGCATGACAAATCCGCTCGGCTTTAACAACACCTATGCCCTCGTCATGCGTGGCGAGGAGGCGCGAAAACTGAACGTGCGCACCATTAGCGACCTGCGAAAGCATCCGGAATTAAGGCTAGGACTCACCCACGAATTTTTGGCCCGAAAGGACGGATGGCGGCCGCTGGCCGAACGCTACCAATTGAATCCGCGGAACATAATCGGCATCGACCATGCGCTCGGTTATGCAGCGCTCAAGCGCGGGTCGATCGATGTGAAAGACGCTTACTCGACAGACGCGAAGATCGCCGAGAACGACTTGGTCGCGCTCGAAGACGATCTAAAGTTCTTTCCGCGCTACCAGGCCGTCTTCTTGTTTCGGCTCTCACTCCCAACATCGGCAATCGCCGCGCTGCGTAAACTTGAAGGCACTCTCGATGAAACACGAATGATTCGGCTCAATGCCAAAGCGGAACGAACCAAAAATTATGCGCGCGCGGCCAGCTCGTATTTCGAAAACAGCGCTCCGCCGACAATTACCGAATCTTTCGCCCATAAACTGGCGCGCTGGACGCTGCGGCATCTCGAGCTTGCCGGTTTCTCATTGCTTCTTTCTGTGATCGTCGGAGTTCCGCTCGGGATTCTGGCCAGCCGCGGTGGCGCCGTCGGGCAGGTAATTCTCGGCGGCACCGGAGTTGTGCAAACCATTCCGTCACTCGCACTGCTTGCGTTGCTCGTTCCATTGCCATTTTTTGGAATCAGCGCACGCACCGCGATCGCCGCGTTGTTTCTATATGGACTTCTCCCGATCGTGCGTAACACCGCGTCCGGCTTGCAAGATATCGCGCAACCGATCCGCGATTCCGCGATTGCGCTCGGACTGGAGCCGGTGGCGCGACTCCGAAAAGTCTATCTGCCAATCGCGTCACGATCGATTCTTGCCGGAATCAAAACAAGTGCGGTGATCAACGTGGGGACAGCCACGCTGGCGGCGCTGATTGGCGCCGGTGGCTTGGGCGAGCCAATCTTGAGCGGATTGAATTTGAACGACCACGTGACGATTTTACAAGGCGCCATTCCGGCCGCGATCCTGGCACTGCTGGTGCAGGGGCTCTTTGATTTTCTCGACCGCGTTTTGATTCCAAAAGGTCTGCGGTTATAAGATCGACAATGGCAATTACGTCGATCAATCCGGCTACTGGCAAGAAGCTCAAAGAGTTCACGGCGTTTACAGAAAAAGAAATCGAAGAACGACTGAAGCGGGCCGAGGAAGCATTTGCGCATCATCGACGCGAACCGTTTGCAAAACGGGGGCAACTCATGCTCGCCGTCGCCTCGCTCCTCGAGCAGGAAAAGAAAGAACTGGCGCAAACGATCACGCTCGAAATGGGCAAATTGCTCGGCGGCGCTATTGGAGAAGTCGAGAAATGCGCGCGCGGCTGCCGATTTTACGCCGAGAACGCAGAGCGATTTCTTGAAGACGAACCGGTCCAAACCGACGCCGCGCGAAGTTTTGTTCGTTATGAACCGCTCGGTGCCGTACTTGCGATCATGCCGTGGAATTTTCCGTTCTGGCAGGTGTTCCGTTTCGCGGTGCCGGCGTTAATGGCGGGAAACGTCGGCCTCCTCAAACACGCGGCCAACGTGCCACAATGCGCACTCGCGATCGAAAACATCTTTTGCCGCGCCGGTTTTGACGAAGGGGTCTTTCAAACGCTGCTTATCGAAGCGGAGCAGGTGGAAAAAGTAATTGTCGATCCACGGGTGAAAGCGGTCACGCTTACCGGAAGCGAGCGCGCGGGAAGCGCAGTCGCGAGCATCGCCGCCCGCGAAATCAAAAAAGCTGTGCTCGAGCTCGGCGGCAGCGACGCGTTCATCGTCATGCCGGGCGCAGATTTCGAAAGCGCACTCACTACTGCCGTTAAAGCGCGAACGATCAACAGCGGTCAGTCGTGCATCGCCGCTAAGCGATTTTTTATTGCCGACAAAGTTTACGACGATTTTCTGCGCCAGTTTGTCGAACGAATGCGCGCGTTGAAAATCGGCCATCCGCTCGACGAGACGACTGAGATTGGTCCGCTGGCGACGGAGCAAATTCTCAACGGCGTCCATGACCAGGTTCAAAAATCAGTTGCACTAGGCGCGAAATTATTGACCGGCGGAAATCGAATTCACGGCCCGGGGTTTTTTTATGAGCCGACGGTGCTTGTCGATGTACCGAGAGAGTCGCCCGCTTATCGCGAAGAAGTTTTTGGTCCAGTTGCCTCTATTTTCCGCGTGCGCGACGCCGCCGACGCGATCGAGACTGCAAATGACAGCTCATTCGGGCTCGGAGCGAGCGCCTGGACAGGCGATCCAGCCGAAAAGGAACTTTTCGCATCAGAGCTCGATGCCGGAATGGTTTTCATCAACGGCATGGTCGCTTCCGATCCGCGACTTCCATTCGGTGGCGTGAAACGGTCCGGCTTCGGTCGCGAACTCGGCGCGCAAGGAATCCACGAATTCACCAATATCAAGACGATTTGGATTTCGTAATCGTTCGTGATCACGTGCGCACGCGCCCCGCAGAGGCGCCGCTACAGTAATGCCAGTTGCTCGCAAGGCCTTCGAAATGATGCCGTAGAAAGCTGAGGCCGTTTTCCGATTCCGGCCCGACGACAACCTACTGTGAAAAGCGACGCGATTTGCTCGGCGAAAATTCCTTCGCCCGTCATGCGCGTGTGCCATTTGGAATTATTAAGTTTGCCGTTGCCTCGCAAATCGCGGATGCGTCCAAGAATTTTCTCTTTGCGATCGGGAAAATGTTCTTCGAGCCAATGCTCGAACAACGGCGCGACCGCCCACGGCAATCGCACAATCGTGTAACCGGCAAATTGCGCGCCGGCTTTCGCGCACGCTTGCAAAATCTTGGGAACTTCGTGATCCGTTAATCCTGGAATAATTGGCGCAACCATCACGCCGACGGGAATTCTTGCGCTGCGCAGTTGCGCGATCGCTTCGAGGCGCGCGCTCGGAATCGAAGTCCGCGGCTCCAGCACCCGCTGCAAATTTGCATCGAGCGATGTGACCGAAATGTTTACCGCCGCAGCGTTGAAACCCGCCAGCTCGCGCAAAAGATCGACATCTCGAGTGACGAGCCGGTTCTTCGTGATAATTGCGACCGGATTGCGAAATTTTGCCAACATTTCCAAACAACCGCGCGTGATCCGTAATTTCTTCTCGATCTGTTGATAAGGATCGGTCACTCCGCTCATCACCACCACTTGCGGTTGCCAGCGCGGCGATTCCAGTTCCGCCCGCAATAATTGCGGCGCATCCGTCTTCACCATGATCTCGCTCTCGAAATCCAGGCCGGCAGAAAACCCGAGATACTCGTGTGTCGGTCGCGCGTAGCAGTAAATGCATCCGTGCTCGCAACCGCGATATGGGTTTATGCTCGTCTCGAAACCAACATCCGGACACCTATTGCGCGAGATGATCGTTTTCGAGCCGTCACGAAAATATTGTGTCGCCCGGCGGGGCTGCACCGCGTCGCCAGCGTCGGGGTCGCCAACTCCGACAGCAGTCGCGAGCGGAGCATCAACATCGTTAAGATCCACATGCAGCTTTTCGAATCGGTTGGCCGGACTCCACGATGCACCACGGCCACGGATTGGCGCATGGCTTTGCGCAGTTTCTTCGATGACCGGCTTGTACTTTTGTCTTCGGTTATTCTCCGCTTGCCGAGTCCTTGCCATCAGATATGTTCACACGAACATATCTGCCTGTCGAGGCCATTTCTTTTGTAGCGGCAGTCTGCGACCGTCGCCGATTTTTTCCCGAAGTTTGCGACGCTCGCAGAGGGCCGCTACAATCGAGCGCAAATCCCGGAGGGGTGGCAGAGCGGTTGATCGCGCCGGTCTTGAAAACCGGAAGGCCGAAAGGCCTCGTGAGTTCGAATCTCACCCCCTCCGCCACCAGGTGCGTGATTGGTGATAGGTGATCAGTGAGAAGTTGGTTTGCGACCTCTCATCTTACACTTATCACTACTCACATCTTGGACGCAGGGGCGCGTCACGCGCATGGGTTAAAGTCCCGCCGCTGCCAGATCATTCTCCAGAGCCAAAGCGCAGCTTTGGATAATCTCAACCCCCTCCGCCACTCAAATTTTAGGTTGACACATCCGAGCACCGTTTGCTACGAACGCGCTCGATTACGTTACCCGACGTTTCAACGCATCTTCGGCCGGACTGAAGAAGCCCGTGGGGCTGGACCTACGCTGGGACTGCCGCTTTACGCGATCTCCAGATCCAACTGGAGCCCCGAGTCAGCGCCGAAGTGAGGCAGCTGTCAAAGCGCCTCCTGCGGATGGTTCCTGGTTCCGCGCGGAACTGGATAGCAGTTAATGCAGTCCAACAATCCAATCTAAACAAAAAAATGAAAACAAAAAATATGAAAACTCTACCCATGGGAAACTCAATCGGCCGCTCACTTCCGCCAATCACTTATCACTATTCACTTCTCACAGTTCTCCTGCTGGCGCTCTGCTGCTTTGCGCTTTCGCCGGCCCCAAAAGCTTTCGGGGTTAGCCCGGCGCCGGACGGAGGCTATGCCGGCGCCAACACCGCTGAGGGTACGAACGCTCTGTTCAACCTCAGTACCGGGATCGCCAATACGGCCGTGGGTTCAAGTGCCCTACTTCACGATACTATCGGCAGTTGGAACGTGGGGATTGGTTCTGGGACGCTTTCCTCCAACGTCGCCGGCAACTTTAACATGGCCATTGGGACAGATGCGCTCCGCAACAACACCGCCGACGCGAACCTGGCCATTGGTTTTCGAACCCTCTTCGTCAACACCACCGGCCACAACCTCACCGCAGTTGGCGCTAATGCGCTCCATAACAACACCACCGCCAGCTTCAACACCGCCGTGGGTGGTGCTACGCTCTTTAACAACACCACCGGCGACGACAACACAGCCAATGGGTTTCAAGCGCTCTTTAACAACACTACCGGCACCCAGAACACCGCGACTGGTTTTCAGGCGCTCGTTGGTAACACCGGCGCCTCCTTCAACGTGGCCAACGGTTATCAAGCGCTCTTTCACAACACCGTAGACGGCAACACGGCCAATGGGTATCAAGCGCTCTTTAACAACACTACCGGTACCGAGAACACGGCCACTGGTGATCTTGCGCTCTTTAATAACACAAGCGCCTCCTTCAACGTCGCTGTCGGTGACTCCGCGCTGCTAAATTTCAATGACACCACCCCTAATTTTGGCGGTAACACGGCCCTTGGTAGCATAGCGCTCACGGCCGAAACAAATGGCGAGGAAAACGTGGCCGTTGGCAGACGGGCTCTCGAGTTTCTCCTCACTGGCAGTAACAATACCGCAGTAGGCTGGAGAGCGGGCGACAATTATACCGGCGGGGAGAGTGGGAATATCTGCATCGGCTCGTTTGTTACGGGTGTCACTGGCGAAAGCAACAAAACCCGGATTGGAAACATTACCTCCACTGCATTCACTACGGGCGGTTTCTTTCTTTATGAAGTCAACGGCGCGATTGGGATCTTCACTTCTTCGCGAAAGTTCAAGGACGACATCAAGCCGATAGATAAAGCCAGCGAAACGATCTATTCGCTCAATCCAGTCACCTTCCGCGCCAAGCCTGAGACTGATCCATCGCGCCCCCGAGGATTTGGCCTGATCGCCGAGGAAGTGGAACAAGTGAATCCCGACTTGGTGAGCCACGGCGAAAAGGACATCTTGACCGTGCGCTACGAGTCTATCAACGCGATGCTGCTCAACGAGTTCCTCAAAGAACACAAAAAAGTGCAGGAACTGGAAGCCACCGTCGCGCAACAACACAAAGAAATGGAAGTCCTCGCCGCGCAGCTCAAAGAGCAGGCCTCGCAAATCCAGAAAGTGAGCGCACAGCTTGAACTGAACAAACCTGCGCCGCGAACGGCGGTCAACAATCAGTAAAAGATTGTAGCCGTGGACGCTGTCCGCGGCCCCGAGGTCGGCGACCTCGGCTACAACGGGCATTTGCAATCAGCCGTCACGCTTCACCGCGTGGCGGCTTTTTGTTTTGCATTTTCGGTTGGCGATCTTGGATTGAAGAAGGAAGAAGGCGCGCAACTACGATTGCGCAGAGCAGACCGAGCAACGCGGCCGCAACAACGTCGGAAAGATAGTGCGCTGCGACGTACATGCGCGAAAACCCGATCAGCAATGGAATTGGCAAACAGCCGAGGCCGATCCGCCAGTTCGCTAACAATAAGACGGTGAAAAATGCCGTCGAGGCAGCGGTGTGACCGGATGGAAACGCGTGAAATCTCTCACTCAGACGCGGGCCATTCCAAGCTTCCTCAATCTTAACCGAAGGTCGTGCACGGCCGGTAGCGATTTTGATGACGCGGGCCGCGGCACCAGCGAGGGCAAGCGCGAGTAACATCGATATAAAAACGCGCGTCCACTTTTTGTTGCCCCGCCACCAGGCGATCGCAGCCAGCGCGGAGCCAAGGGCAAAGTGTTCCGGCCAATCACCCAACCGGCTGACATGGCGCATAAAATTCTTAGCCGCGTAGGTCTGATGCTGTGCAATGAAATTTCGCATGGCGTCATCGAAATGGAATGCCACGATGACAACGATCGCGGCAATCACGATGCCGATGAGCCAATAAAAAAGGCACCTGCGCTTCACAAATAAGTTCCCGTCATACTCGCCGGACGCTATTTTGAGTCCGCACTTGAAATCCGCAACTCCGATAAATCGCGAGCAGGCGACTAATGTCGGTGTCCGCAATTACGCGCTGCTTTTCTTCGGTTGTGTGCTCTTCCACATGGCCGGCACGTGGAGTTTACCCTTGATCGACCGCGACGAGCCGCGCTTTGCCGAAGCGTCGCGCGAGATGATTGAGCGCGGCGATTACGTCGTTCCGTATTTCAACAATCACTTCCGCTTCGATAAGCCTCCCCTCACCTACTGGGCGCAAGTCGCGAGTTACAAGATTTTTGGCGAAAACGATTTCGCGGCGCGTTTTCCATCGACAATCGCAGCGGCGCTCACTGCCGTTTTGCTTCTTGCGTGGGGCAGCCGGTTCGGGAAGCCGAAGGTCGGCTGGTGGGCCGCAATCATTTTCACGCTTTCGTTACAAACGTTCGTGCACGCGAAAGCCGCGGTCGCGGACATGTGGCTGGTTTTATTTGTCACGCTGGCGCATTGGGCGGGCTACGAATTGTTGCGTGATCGCCTAGCGAACGAAAGCAAACACCCAACGCTCAACCCGCCTTCGCAAGACTACGGCGCGGCAAGTGTCCAACGTTCAACGTCCAATTCCGGATGGTGGTGGACGTTTTATTTCGCGCTGGCGTTTGCGTTCCTGGCGAAAGGGCCAATCGGCTGGACGCCGCTTTTGACGGTTGAAGCGACAAGGTTTTTCGTACGCGACGCGCAATTGGCGACGCGTTTTAAGTTTGTGCGCGGAATCTTGCTTACGCTCGCGGTCGTCGCGCTTTGGGGAATTCCTGCATTAATTCAAACGCACGGTGAATTTTTGACGATTGGAATTGGCCGGCACGTAATCGGCCGCTCGTTCGGCGCGATGGAAGGACACGGCGCAAATTCGTTAGGTGCGTATCTCCTGTTGTTGCCATTTTATTTCGTGACGGTTTTTGCCGGTTTTTTCCCGTGGTCGATCAAATTGCCGTGGTTAATGCGGAAATTGTGGCGGAAGCAAGAAGCCGCGGTCACCTCGCATGCGCGGGGCTACAGCGGACGAGACAAGGTCGATAACTACCTTCTCGCCGGCGCGGGAATCATTTTCATCATTTTCTCGCTTATCAAAACGAAGTTGCCGCATTACACGCTGCCGGCGTTTCCGTTACTCTCACTTTTGCTCGCGCGACACTGGTTGGAGCCAGGAACGGCACTTCCCCAAGCACCAACGGCGGCTGAAAGACACCGCTCCTTGTTCAAGCCCACAGCCACGACGAGCGCTTGCCTCTATCTTGTGCTCGCTATTTTTGTCGCTCCGTTCGGCGCGCGATACTTTCCGGCCTGGCAAATTTTTCGGCAATCACGCGACTACTTGCGTCCGGAAATGCAATTCGCGTCGGTCGATTACAATGAGCCGAGTTTGGTCTGGTATTTTCGCAGCCCCGAAAGCGTTCGGGGCTGGCTGGTGACGCCGGCGCTCCACCCGACGAGCGTCCAGCAGTTCATGGAACAAACCGGTTCGCGCTTTGTCGTCCTGCCGACCGATCTTGTGGCCAAAATTTATCCCGCGCTGCCTAACGACTGGAAAAGTTTTCGCGCACGCGGTTTCAACATCGCCAAAGGCAAGCGAGTCGATCTCACGTTGATCTTGAAGATAGAATGATGCATCCAAGACTCAGCTTCAAGTTGTAGCGGCGGTCTATGACCGTCGGTCGAGTTGATCAGTGCGACGCTCATAGAGCGCCGCTACAGAATTCAGGTTGGTTTGCAGTTTGCGCGTCGTCTGTTAGGGATTGCCAAAGATGATCACGTTTCTCGATGGGAAACTGACGAGCGCACTGCCGACGCAGGCGATTGTCGATGTCGGCGGCGTTGGTTACGAGGTTTCCATTCCGCTTTCGAGCTACGACAAACTTCCGGCGGTTGGTCAACCGATTCACATTCTTACTCATCTGGCCGTTCGCGAAGACGCCCACCTGCTTTACGGATTCATGAGCGCGGCGGAGCGGGATTTGTTTCGGTTGCTTGTCAACAACGTCAGCGGAATCGGACCAAAACTCGCGCTCGCGGTGCTCAGTGGAATGAGCGTGACCAATTTCAAAGCGGCAGTGGTGAATTCCGACGTCGCATCACTTGCGAGGATCAGCGGCCTCGGAAAGAAAACGGCGGAGCGAATCGTTCTCGAATTGAAAGACAAGCTCGGCGTAGCGGCGGCTTGGGAAGCCGCGAGCGCGACGCACGCGCCGACGCCCGAGCAGGAGCGCACGAACGAGGCGGTGCTCGCTTTGATTGCTCTGGGCTTCAAACAGATCGATGCGCACAAGGCGGTCCGCGAATTGCAGGAACGCGGTGAAGCAAAATCAGCGGAAGAGCTGGTGAAGCTCGCGCTGAAGAGGATGGCGGCGGGGCGATGAATAGCAAACGCTCAACGTTCGACATCGAATGTTGAACTAAAAATCTGCATTGGGCGTTGGACGTTCGGCGTTGGGCGTTGGACGTTAGACCGGAATGGTTGCGACCATCGAAGACAGACAAGTAGCAATCCGTAACTCTTTCCCGAAAGAGGGCCTTTTCGCAGAAAAGGATTGGCTACTTTCACCCGATCCATTCCTTATCGAGAAAAAATTTCTGGCGGAGCTCGACCAGCTTGGTCATCGCCTTTTCGTTTTTCAGCGCGCTTGCAATCAGCTCTATCAACTGAGCGTCAAAGGCAAACAGCCAGCCTGGGTGGCGAGGTATCTCGACGCGGGCAAACCGCCAAAACTCATCGAGTTTTCGCGGCGAAAAGAAATTCGTGACGATCTGCCGCGTGTGATCCGGCCCGATCTCGTTCTCACCGAGAACGGTTACATCATTGCCGAAATCGACTCCGTCCCTGGTGGAATCGGCTTAACTGGCTGGCTCAACCAAACCTATTCCGCGTTCGCCAAGGAAATTATCGGCGACACGAATGGAATGCTCGACGGATTTCACAACGTGCTTCCAAACGGTGGCGACATTGTCATTTCACAGGAAGCAGCGACTTATCGGCCGGAGATGGAATGGATCGCCGCGCGATTGAAAGAACGACATCGCGATCTGGAATGGCGCGTGATGGCGGCGGAAAATTATGAGCCGCAAGATGATCGCGCGGTTTACCGGTTCTTTGAGTTGTTTGATCTGCCAAACATTCCCAACATCGACAACACACTGCGCGCAAACGCTGAAAGCCGCATCACGATTACGCCGCCGATCAAGCCCTATCTCGAAGAGAAAATGTGGTTCGCTCTCTTTTGGATGCAGCCATTAGGTGAATTCTGGCGGCGCGAACTCGGCGAAAAATATTTCATCAAGCTGCAGGAGGTGATTCCGTACTCGTGGCTGCTCGATCCAACTCCGCTTCCGCAGCATGCGGTCATTCCGCGCCTGGAGATTCACGACTGGCGAGAAGCGGCCAAGCTGAGTCAGAAAGATCGAGATCTTCTTTTGAAGGTAAGCGGATTTTCGCCGCTGGGCTGGGGCAGCCGCGGGATTGCGCTCGGCGCCGATCTTCCGCACGCCGAATGGGAGCAGCTCATCGAGCACGCGCTCGAAACCTTCGAACAATCGCCCACGATTCTCCAGCGCTTTCACAAAGGCCGCTTATTTGAACATCGATACTGGGATCCGAAGTCCGGAGAGTTAAAAACGATGAAGGGACGCGTTCGCCTTTGCCCGTATTTCTTTGTCGAGCAGGATCGCGTCAAATTGCGGGGCGCGCTCGCGACAATTGTCCCGGCTGATAAGAAATTCTTGCACGGAATGCGCGACGCCATCCTGGTTCCGTCGCAGGTCTCGGATAAAGCCTAAGCAGCAGAATCGGTGGATCGAGATAATGGCCGATGGCGAATGGATCGAATCGTACGTGCCGGCGCGGCTGGACCGGATGCCGTGGAGCCGGTGGCATTGGCTAATCGTTATCGTGCTCGGCGCGACCTGGATTCTTGATGGTCTCGAAGTCACGCTCGCCGGTTCGTTAGGCGGAATTTTGACGCGTCGCGAAACACTCGGATTAAGCGATGCGCAGGTGGGTGCGAGCGCGACTTTCTATCTTGCGGGCGCAGTACTCGGCGCGCTCATCTTTGGTTACGGGACCGACCGTCTGGGACGAAAGAGGTTGTTTTTCATCACTGTGGCGGTTTATCTCACCGCCACTGGGTTGACAGCGTTTTCCTGGAGCTTCGCCAGCTACGCTTTTTTTCGCGCGCTCACTGGAGCGGGAATCGGCGGAGAATACGCGGCGATTAATTCGGCGATCGACGAACTGATTCCGGCGCGCGTGCGTGGCCGGGTGGATTTGATGATCAACGGTTCGTACTGGCTTGGTGCGGCGCTTGGATCGGCTGCGACGCTCGTGTTGCTCGATCCGCGGCGACTGCCGGTGTGGCTGGGTTGGCGTTGCGCGTTTGGAATCGGCGCGACCCTCGGCGTCGTCGTGATCTTTTTTCGCCGATGGATTCCGGAAAGTCCGCGCTGGCTGATGATCCACGGGCGGAATGCCGAAGCGGAGGAAATTGTCGCTAAAGTCGAACGAAGGATCATGGCATCCCATGGGGCCGCGGTCAGCGACCGCGGCTACAACGGCGTGCCGCCCACGCGCATTCGAACACGCACCCATACGCCGTGGCGAGAAATCTGGAACGCGATCGTGCACGAACACCGGCGGCGTTCGCTGCTCGGTTTTGTCCTGATGCTGACACAGGCTTTTTTCTACAACGCAATTTTTTTCACCTACGCGCTCGTGTTGATGCGGTTTTATGGCGTGCCGGAGGAAAATGTGGGCCGTTATCTATTGCCGTTCGCACTCGGAAATGTGCTTGGGCCGCTGCTGCTCGGGCATTTGTTCGACACGATCGGCCGCAAACAGATGATCACAATCACCTATGGTCTCGCTGGAATTTTGCTTGCTTTGACCGCCTGGCTTTTTCATGCCGGCCTCTTGACGGCACAGACGCAAACGCTCGCGTGGACGGTGATTTTCTTTATCGCTTCGGCTGCGGCCAGCTCGGCGTATCTGACAGTAAGCGAGATTTTCCCGCTGGAAATTCGAGCGCTAGCCATTGCAATTTTCTACGCTATCGGGACGCTGGCGGGCGGAGTGGGCGCGCCCGCATTATTCGGATGGATCATCGGCACGGGATCGAGCACAGGATTGTTTGCCGGATATCTCGTGGCTGCGACGCTGATGCTTCTTGGCGCACTGATCGAGGCGTGGATCGGCGTCCCGGCCGAACGGCGATCACTCGAGCACATCGCGCCGCCGCTCTCCAGCCGCGAACTGTAGCGGCGCTCTACCTGTCACGCTATAGCCTTGGCGAAAGCGGATGAGCGTCGCATTATTTCCAGGAAACGGTCAGCTCGCGTGTGTGAATCGAGCCGGCGGGCGTAAGCTGGCTCGAGTAAAGGTGAAATGACTGCACGTGGACCATTCCAGCATCAAGAGTGACATTCGCTTGCAAGAATTTTCGCATCGCTTGCGAAGAGACATCGCGACAACGCGCGAGCGTGACATGCGGATGGAATGGACGCAAATCCGGTTCTAGGCCAACGGCGAGGGCCGCCTCGGTCACGCGCTTGTGCAATTGAAAAAGGTGCGGATGCCCGCGACCGATACCGATCCAGACAATTTTGGGTGGACCTTTCGGCGGGAACGTCCCGACGCCAGCTATCGGCAGAAAAAAAGCGCCGAAACGAATCGCGCTAAGTCTTTCGCGAAATTTTGCATCGATATCTTGCGGCACGTCGCCAAAGAAACCGAGCGTGAGATGCATCTGTTCAGCAGCGGTCCACCGGACACCGCGAATTTGTGGATCAAGATCGACAAGAAACCTTCGGATTGATTGCCGGAAATCGATCGCAACAAATAGACGCTTCGGTTTCACTGAAAATCCACGCCGGCGCGTGAGTCATCGCCACTCGGTCCGACCGCCAACGGCAGATACCGATTCACGATTCTCATCACGTGGCCGAAGAGATTCGGGCAAAGCACGTTCGCCAAGATCAGAGCTCGCGCTGGGATCGGCATTATAAGCGCTGGCTTACCACGGACGCAGGCCGCAATAATTTTGCGGGCGGCATGCTCTGCGGAGATTGATGCCAATGGCAAAGCGCTCGACGCAGCGAACCATTTGTATTCGCGAGCGTGATCGCCCTTGAAATTGGCATGGCCTTGCGATCCGGTGCGCATCATTCCCGGCGTGACCGTGGTGACGAGAATATTTTCACGCGCCAGCTCACCGCATAGCGCATCGGACAAACCGGCAAGCGCGAACTTACTCGCCGTGTATGGCGCCATGTGAGGCACGGCAATTTTGCCGCCGATGGATGAGATATTTACGATACGTCCGCCGCCACGGTGGCGCATTTCCGGAACGACTTGCCTGATCAAGTCAAACGGCGCCCAAAAATGCAATCGCATTGCCCGCTCGAAATCCTCGCGCACCATGTGCTCAAGCGGACCGACTTGGATGATGCCGGCATTGTTAATCAGGATGTTAATCGTGCCGAAGCGGTTGATTGTTTCTTGAACGGCGGCCTCGATTTGCGGGCGCTCGAGCAGGTCGCACGAAATCGTTAGTACTTCGCCGCCGCGACCTGCGAGATCGGATTCAGCACGAGCTAGCTCATCGGCGTCGCGCGCGATCAGCGCGACTTTCGCGCCAGCTCGGCAAAGTTTTTGCGCGATGATCAGACCCAAACCGCGGGATCCGCCGGTAATCAAGGCAACTTTGTTCTGCAAAGAGAACCGGCCCATTGTTGAAACGTCCAACGTCGAATTAAAGGATGTGGGTCTAACCGTGTCGTCGATTGAAGCGCGCGACCTCACGCGCCGTCTCGCGATCAATCGCGCGCTTTTTTAAGTCAGCGCGCTTGTCGTGAGCGACTTTGCCCTGGGCGACGCCGAGTTCCGCTTTCAGCTTCCCATTCTTCCAGTACAGTTTCAGAACGACAAGCGCGCGACCTGCAACCTGTGTTTCGCCGTAGAGTTTATCGATCTCCTGGCGATGTAACAGAAGTTTGCGAACGCGTTTCGCGGCCGGAATCTCGTGGCTGGCGCGCTCGTACGGCTGAATGTCGGCGTTGTGAAGAAAGGCTTCACCCTTCTCGATGCGGGCGAAGGCGTCGCTAATGTTTGCTTTGCCAGCGCGGATCGATTTGACCTCGCTGCCTTTCAACTCGAGGCCGGCTTCGTAGCGCTCGAGAATGTGAAAATCGCGCAACGCCTTGCGATTAATGATCGACTCGGCCGCCATAATCGCGTCCGGAAGGCGATGGAAAACCTACGCCCCGTTGGAAGGATCCTGAAGCGATTCGTAAGTGAGCTTGCCCGCGATGATTTCCTTGAGCGCGATGTCAGTGAGGGAAGCGCGCGGACCTGCGTCCACCATGGGCCGATGTCCCAAGCCGAGCTGACGCACTCGCTTGGAGACGACATTGATCAGGAGTTGCTGATTGGGGATGACTTGGGCTGCTTCCTGAAGGAGTTGAGTCGTCATATTGCGCAAGGAACGGACGGGGCGGAATGCTTCCGTCGGGAATTGAAGAATGGTCGGCGAGTCGCTCACGAGAGCAGGCGAAAGAACGAGTGGAGCGACCATGGCAACGAAAGCGAATCGTGACTTTGCTGGCGGCGCCCCGGGTTGTCAAACGGATTTGTTAAGTGCTTGCCAGGAGCGCGGAAATACGCGAAGTAAAGCGCGGCCGAAAGAAATCCGCGGCCGTCACTTCGGGCTGTGGCTCAGCTTGGTAGAGCGCCTGGTTCGGGACCAGGAGGCCGTGGGTTCAAATCCCACCAGCCCGATAATCTTCATCTGCCACAGATTTTCTTCGAATTCGGAGATCTGAGTAATTTGTGGAGGCCAATTTCCCAAAGTGCTCCGGAATGACAGCAGTGCACGACCTTCACGAATGGCCGATGAGCACGACGGAAACAGCGTTGACAGCCCATCTTGTGCACGATGTAGAGGATCGCGATTCTTCGCAGCTCGTAAAAGCCGCCAAAGATTTACACGATCGGTTTCAAATTCATCAGACGACTCTGCAATGCGAAACGCCGGACCATGAATGCAGTCTGGCGCCCGAGGACAAGGTCTGATTAACGAGTTGTCTCGGCTTCGCCGAATTCCGCGCAACTAGAGAAGAACTAGTTGCAGTTCGTCGCATCACATGCTTGCATTTCGAGCCGCCGACACGGCAGGCTGCTGAAACCCTTATGGGCTCTCTGAAGAAACGACGCAAAGCGAAGATTTCGAAACACAAACGCCGCAAGCGCATGAGGGAGAATCGCCACAAGAAGCGCCTGCGCTACAAAGCGTAAGCGCGCGTTGCGTTTTGATTGTTCGTTAGACCGGCCGACGCCAGGTTGCGAACGGCGCCCCTCACAACTACAATCGGAAAATGACCGAACAGAAGCACTGGGGTGTCCGCGCTCTTCGGTACCTTCTTTTCGCGCTCGTTTTTTTTCCCTTAGGTAACCTCGGAACCGCGCGGACGCTCTCGCCGAAGATCGAGCCTTCGCCGACCGCCGCGCAAAAAAAAATCGGTCGACAGGATGATTCCTTAAACATCGCGCCGGCCAAGGATCTCGCCCTCGGCCCGGAGGGCCAGCGCAAGGCCGATGCGCTTGCTCATTTTGTCGAAGGAACGTCGTTCGAAGAAAACGGCGAGACAGGCAACGCGTTGGAGGCATATCGCAAAGTTCTCAATGTCGATCCAGGCCAATCCGAACTGGCATCGCGTGTGGCCACTTTACTGACACGGCAGGACGATTTTCCGCAAGCGATCGATGTCCTAAAAGATGCGATCAAGGCCAACCCCAATGAGCCTGATCCTTATCTCCAGCTCGCTTTTATCTATGCGAAATATCTCAAGAAAACGGAGCAAGCCGTCGATTACGCCAATCGGGCCATCGCACTGGATCCGCGTAACATCGAAGCTTATCAGCGCCTCTGCGAAATCGAACTGGCGGCCGGGGAAGAGAAAAAAGCGCGCCAATCATTGGAACGCGCCACAAAAGTTCATAGCGACGACCCAGCCTTCTGGGCACGCCTGGGGAAACTTTACGCCGCGGTCATTTTCAAACCCGATTCCGAACCGAAGCCTGACGACTTGGCGCGCGTCAATGAGATCTTCAAAAAGGCGGCGGAAAACGCGGGCGACGATCCGGCCGTCCTCAAAGCCGTCGCGGACTATTACGCATCATCGCAACAAATAAAGGAAGCCATCCCGCTCTATCTTCGCGCACTTGAATTGCAACCGGACGACGCCAACGCAAGAGAAAAACTCGCCGCCGGTTTTGTCGCGACGAATCAGCGTGCCAAAGCGATTGAGATGCTCGAGCAAATTATCAAAGAGAATCCGGAAAAATATCAACCCTACGATTTACTCGCCCAAGTTCTGGACGATGAAGCGCGATCGCTCGATCGCGCAAACCAGACCGAGCAGGCAACGGCTGCGTTCGCGAAAGCGGAGGCAAATTACGAGCAAAGTCTGTTGATCAATCCCACTCATGCCCTTACCTACCTGCGACTGGCCGAGTTGCTTCTCGGCCCAGTGAAAGATGCCGGGCGCGCCGTGAAAATCCTCACCGAAGCGCGCCGCCGTTTCCCGGACGCGCCGGAAATTGCCTACTATCTCGCCCTCGCTCAGCGCGAAGCAAAACAGACCCAGCAAGCGGTGGCGACTTTTGAGGAGGCACTGCACGAAGCTGAGCTCGAAGACAACGAAATCGTAAACGCGCGGTTCTATTTCAATTACGGCGCGACGGCCGAGCAGGCAGGTCTGTATGAAAAAGCCGCGGATTTGTTTCGAAAATCAATCGCTCTCGATCCAGCCAACGCGGCCGATGCCTACAATTATCTCGGCTACATGTGGGCCGATCACAACCTGCACATAGATGAAGCGGGGGATATGATCAAACGTGCGCTCCAGATCGAGCCGAACAATGGCGCCTATCTCGACAGTCTTGGATGGCTCGAGTTTCGCCAGGGAAAATTTGATCAAGCCCTGGCTGATTTGCTTCGCGCCGCCAAAAACATGGCACATGACGACCCGGTCGTGTTCGAACACATCGGCGATGCTTATTTGAAACTGAACCGCGTGCCCCAAGCGTTGGAAGCATGGCAAAAGGCGATGGCGCTCGATCCGCAAAACAAGCAGTTGGCGGAGAAGATCGCAAGCACCCGGACCACAATTAGCAAAGGTGCACCGGCAAAGCCAAACCCGCTCCAATAGTCAGAATGTCGATCCAGCATTTGGCCTTCTTCGGCAAACACAGAGAACGAGGCGTGTGATGCTTGCATGAACAAATATCCCACGCCTTGGCAGCAAAAAACCATGTGGGCCGCGCTTACCGCCCTCTTCGTCGTTTTTCTCGTCACAATTGTCGGCGCCGTTATCTGGATCGGGGCGAACATTATCAGCTTTCTCCAGCCAATCTTAATTCCCGTCGCGATCGCACTGATTCTCGCGTATCTGCTTGACCCGCTGGTGACGAAAATGTGCAAAGGCGGCCTCGACCGCACCAAGGCGGTTGTTTTGATTTTCGCCATCATCGTTCTCGCACTCGGTGGACTCGTTGCCTGGATCGTGCCGACGATTTCGATGCAGAGCGCGAATTTCGCGAAGGAACTTCCTGGCTACACCCAAAAAGCCCGCGATCGCGTTGTCGATCTTATCTTTCGTTACGACAGGGCCTTTGGCATGCCCAGCAGCGCACGGGGTAAGTCCGAAGTGCCCACTACCAGTTTCGTAAACTGGCTGCTCGGGTCCCCTCCTCCGCGCGCTCAGGCGACTGCAACCCCTTCGCCAGCCGCGACTCCAGCACCGGAAATGGCCGCGTCCCCAAGCGAAGTGATCGCGCCCACGCCATCTTCACAGCTGACCACCGCCGAACGCCAGCGAATCCAGGACGCGGTGCAAAGAGTAATTCCCGGTCTGGAACGTCAACTGCCTGCCTGGAGCGAAAAGGTTTGGAACCTTCTCAAAAAGAGCATCGGCGGTTTTCTTGGCGTCACCGGTTTTCTGCTCAGCCTCATCTTGGTGCCGATTTATTTATTTTTCTTTTTAAAAGAAAGACCCCGCATCGAAAAAAGATGGAAGGATTATCTGCCGCTGCGCGCCTCCCCGCTTAAGGACGAAGTCGCGGAAGTCCTGTCGCAGATCAATCATTACATCATCGCGTATTTTCGGGGGCAGCTTCTGGTTTGTCTTGTCGATGGTACCTTGATCGGAAGCGCGCTCACCATTTTTGTTGGCCTCAATTTCGCCCCGCTCATCGGCCTGCTCGTTGTTGTCCTCACAATGATTCCGTACATCGGCATCGTCCTTTGCTGGATCCCGGCTGTGCTAATCGCCGCTTTTCAATTTGGCGACTGGACGCATCCGTTGATTGTCACAGCCATCTTCATCGTCATCCAAAACCTGGAAGGAATGTTCTACGCTCCGCGCATCGTCGGTACTTCCGTCGGTCTCCATCCGATGACGGTGATCGTGTCGATCTTTGTCTGGGGCTTGTTGATCGGCGGATTGCTTGGTCCAATTCTCGCTGTGCCTCTGACGGCTACGGTTAAGGTGCTGCTGACACGCTATGTTTGGGGGCGGCGCCTGCGTAAAGAGACAATTGAATCGATCGAAGGGGTACCCGTCGTGGTGAGCTCACAAACCGCCGAACCGTAGCTCCCGCGCCCTGGGAGGTTTCGGTGCCGCGAGTTGCATACCGCTTCGCTCCGAGCATAGGAAAAAGAGATGGCGGAAAAGATTATACGCGTCCGGCGCAGAAGAAAAATCCGGCCTTTCCCTGGCGTCGGATCCATCCCCATCTTTGGACGTCCCTTATCGCCGGCCCGGATCGCTCTTTTAATTGGCGCCACCGCTCTGGTTATCATTCTCGGCGTAATTTTCTTTAGCTACGGTTCAAAGCTTTATAATCACTGGTACGAAACTCGTTTGCTCCAGCGAGCGACTTCGACGCTACAGCAGGGAAAATTTCAACAAGCAGCGCAGACCGCGCGAGAGGTCCTGGAACTGCATCCGGATTCTTTACCCGCGCTCTACATTCTGGCGGAAGCAGCGGAGAAGCGGAATCTCGAGGAAGCGGTCTCCTGGCGCGCACAAATCGCGCGCCTTCTTCCAAACGATCTCGATAGCCAGCTCAATCTCGCCTCCGCGGCCCTGCGATTTGGTCAACTCGACATCGCGCGGAAAGCGCTCAACCAAGTGCCCTCCAACGACCGTGACCGAGCTGCTTTCCATGTTGTCGCCGGCTGGCTGGCGCGGGCAGAGGGAAATTTGACCGAGCAAGAGCAGCAATTCGCGGCCGCGGTCGAAAAAGAGCCGGGCAACGATCTTTACCAATTTAATCTTGCCGCACTGCAAATCCGCTCCGCCGATGAGGAAAAGAGCGCAACCGCGCGCGCCAACCTCGATCGGCTTAGCAAACTCGCTCCGTTCCGCACCGGTGCGTTGCGCGCATTGCTGAATGATGCGGTGGAGCGCAGTAATTTCGCCGCGGCCGACACCTTGGCCCAACAGCTCCAGATGTCGCAGGAGGTCACGTTCGCCGATTACCTGCTCTGCCTGAACTTTTATCGCAAGCTCGACGAGGAAAAATTTAAAGCTCTACTGGAAAAGGTAAAACCATTTGCCGCCCGCAATCCGTCCGATCTCGCCCTCCTCATGGATTGGATGAATAATAATGGTCTCGCTGCCGAAGTCCTGAAGTGGCTCGAGAAGTTGCCTTCCGAAATTACCACTCATCCGCCAGTGGCCATCACGGTGGCCGAGGCTTTTGCCGAGATGAAAAATTGGTCGCGGCTCAGGCGCTGGACGCGCACCGGCTCATGGAAGGATGCGGACTACTTGCGCCTGGCCTATCAAGCCTTCGCCGCACGCCAATCGCACCAATCGATCGCCGACGCGGAATTCTCTTCGCTCTGGAAAGCGGCCGAGCGCGCGGCCAACGACCAACCCAACCGCGAAATCAAACTCGCACGGCTCGCAAGCAAATGGAATTTGTCCATAGAAGCGGAGCAACTTTGGTCGAACGTTTCCAAAAATCCCACGACACGCCGCGAAGCCCTCGACACGCTTTACCGGCTTTATCGCGCCAACAACGAGATCAAAAAACTGTATAACGTTCTCCAGCGCTTGCACGAAATCTCTCCTAATGAGCCCGCCATCACCGCCAATCTCGCGCGGCTCGGACTAAACATCGACCAAGACACATTAGAGGCGCAGAAACTCGCTAAAGAAGCTTACGATCGCGCGCCGAGCGACGTTAATTGCGCCGTGACCTATGCCTTCTCTCTCTACGGCCTCGACCGCACGGCCGAAGGTCTCGAGATCATAAAGAAATTGCCGCCGGATCAATTGCACGATCCGCATGCAGCGGTTTACGTCGCGTTGCTTTTGCTCGACCAGAATCAGACGGAGGCGGCCCAGGAGTACATTGAAGCCGCGGAGCGCGGCCCGATCTATCGCGAAGAGAAAAAATTGCTCAGCGAAGCCAAGGCCAAGCTAGTCCCGGCCTCGCCCACTCCATCGCCCTCCCCTTCGCCGTCGGCACCAGCGCCTTCATCCACGCCTGCCCCAACATCGACAGCGACACCGATCAACAAGTTGGTCGGGCCGAGATCGACTTCGACAATTCGTTCATAAAGGCTGCAAATGCTGGTTGCGGCGAGCGCGACTCAATTGTGAATAGCTGACCAACGCCGCACCTCGCTCAACGCGGCGGGCAAAAGTTAATCCTTGTACGGATCGACAATGTCGCGCCCAGCCATTGCCACACCAAGCGGACGAAGCGTGTGCAAGATTCGAATTGTTCCTGCATGCGCTGCCAGCACATCTGGAAGTCGCCGATAAGCTTGCGGCGCTTCATCGAGATCGCCGCCGCGGAGCACAACTCCTTTATCGGCGATCCACTTCATCATTTCGTCATGCCTAACGAGTCCCGCTTGACGGATTCGTTTCTTGCCAACTTTGACGAAGCGTCCCTTCGCGGCCGTGCGCGACATGATTCGCCCCGCGCCGTGAATCGTCGAGAAGAGCGCCTCGCGCGAAATCGCCGAATCAATTCCTTCGACGATCACCGCGTCATCGCCCATGCTTCCACCGACGAAACCTTTCTGCCCCGGAAAAGCCGGCGTCGCGCCCTTGCGCACGACCCAATATTCCTCGCCGTTATGTTTTTCGCGCCACGCGAAGTTGTGATGGTTGTGCACTTCTTCAATAATCCGCGCGCCCAAGATTCCGCGCACGACATGCCGTGCCACCGCTTCGCGCCCCGCATACGCGTAACGCCCCGCCAGATGCATTCCGGCAAGATAATCGTGGCCGATGTTCGATTTTTCATCGACCACCGTCGGCGGCACGTCCATTCCGTCCTTGCCACCGGCCGCCTTTAAAAAATGCGTCGCGGTTTTGTGGCCAAGCCCACGCGAACCAAAATGCACACCGACCCAAATGCGATCCTCTTCATCGGCGAAAAGATCAACATAATGATTTCCGCCACCGACCGTTCCAAGTTGGTCGGCTGCCACCGGCTTCAATCCGCACATCGGTTGCAACTCCCAGGCGGGATCGTCGAACAACTCGTGTTCAACACGCGTTTTACTTTTGTGTCCAATGCCGAACGAAATGTCGCGCACGACGTCGTCCATAATTTTTTCGATCGACAATTCTAGTTGCGAGCGCGCCACGTCGGTGCGGATGGCGAGATTTCCGCACGCGATGTCGAACCCGACGCCGCTCAGCGAAATTTTATCCTTGTAGGCAATGACGCCCCCGATCGGTTGGGCATACCCTTTGTGTCCGTCCGCGCACAGGACACCGCGTTCTCCGCCTGCCGCGATGCACGTCTCGATCTGTTTGATCGTTGCCTCGTCGTGTTCGCCAAAAATCTTCGCCTTGGCTCCCATTAGTCGAAAAACTATAGGCACGGGCGATTGAGGGCAATCGCCCCGGGTGGTTTGGTGACCCGCCCCTACCAAGCTCGCAGATTGCAATCTGCTATTCGAGAGATTTCCTCGCGATGACTTTCCACCCCTCCACATCCTCGCGCGTTTGCGCCGGCGCGGAACAACGGATCGCCTTTATGCAATCGAAAACGACTCCGGGGAAAGGAAACTTCATCGCGGAAGCGAGTTCGCTTTGCGCTCGGGGCGGGAGCTTTTTGTAGATCAAACTTACATGCGGATCGGGCCAAGATTTGGTGCGCGATTTCGCGCCTTGCCACAACTCATTACGCAATTCCACGAACGCGTCGCTTGATTCGAACCGCACGAAAAGCGTCTTCGAGAACTTCGCCGAGAAGCCGATATCGCGGACCGGGAGATGAATTCGTCGCGGTTTGATCCGGCGCAGAAGTTTTCGCGCCGATTGGTCGCTGCCCGGCATAGCAAAAAGTGTCAGGTGCGGCTCGAAGCGTGGGGCATCGAGTTCTTCGGCGAGAATGCGGATGATCTCGGAAAACAACTCGCGCACTGGCCGCGCGGGAATCAACCAGTAAGCAATCGCAGTCGCTTTACGCATTCTGGAGGAAGGCGGGTTCTAGCGCTGATGAATCGTTGGGACAGCCGCAGCGGCCCTTTTCACACGGCTCTTGCCCAAAGGCCCGCACGCACGGTGAGAAATGGAATTGAAATAACCAAACAGAAAATTCGCATAAGTGCCTCCGGCTAAGGTTTGTGATTTGAAAATCCTAGCCGTTCGTTTTTATCCGGGTCAAGATGAAAAGAGAAAAATGCCGATCTTATCGAGCCTGAATCGTTAAATCGTTGAAACGCTAAAGCGCTAAGGCAGTCGAAAGCGCGCATGGGTTTCGTTAAAAGCACCGCTTCAACGCTTGAACGATTCAACGCTTCAACGCAGAGTGCGTTCCATGCCGACGAATGTTTTGGGAACCGAATTAAAATCCTGCTGCCGCGATCCGATGACCGGATTTTATCGTGACGGCTACTGTCGCACCGGTGCTGAAGATGTCGGGCAGCACACGGTCTGCGTGCAAGCGACCCGCGAGTTTTTGGATTTCTCGGTGCTCGATGGCAACGACCTGGTCACACCGCATCCTGAATGGGGATTCCCCGGAGTCGAGCCCGGCGATCGCTGGTGCATTTGCGTGACGCGTTGGAAAGACGCGCTCGAGCACGATGTCGCGCCACCTGTTGATCTCGAGGCGACGCATTCATCGGCGCTCGAATTCGTCACTCTCGAAGATTTAAAAGCGCACGCACTGACGTAGCGCGCCTCCTCAATTCCGCGCGGGTCGCATCAATCGCCGACAGTCAATAGACGGCCGCTACAACAAGTGTTGGAAAACTACCGCGTTTACCGCCACGGTATCGGCGACTTGAAATTGCCCTTCAGCCTTTTCCTCGCGCTGCGCTACCTAAAACCGAAGCGCACGTTTCTCTCGATCATTACTCTCATCTCGGTCTTGGGCGTGATGCTTGGGGTAACAGTGCTGATTCTCGTGATCTCCGTTATGACTGGGTTCGATCGCGAGCTGCGCCAGAAGGTGATCGACTTCGATGCGCATATTCTCGTGAGCACGGAGGACGTCTTGCACGATTGGCGTGCGTTGAAGGCTAAGATCGATCATGTGCCGGGCGTGGTTGCCACCGCGCCTTATGTGCAAGGGCCGGTCATCGTCGAGTTCGAGAACCGCAGGCTCGCCCCGATGATTCGCGGTGTCGATCCGGCGCAGGAGGAGAACGTCATTCCGCTGCACAAGTTCATCAAACGAGGCTCCTTCGATCTCGAGGGTGAGTCGACCGTGCTCGGCATCGAGCTGGCGCGGAAATTGCAAATTCACCTCGGCGACAAGCTCACCGTTTATTCGCCCGGGAACCTCGGCCACATTCTGGATGAAATTAAGAAACTCGAAAACGCAAAAGGCGCAGAAGAAGAGAAAGCAATCAACGAATTGCGCGACGTGATTCTTCCAAAGGAACTCACCGTCACCGGCATCTACGAAACCGGTCATTACTTGCACGACTCCGAGTTTCTCCTCGTGCCCATCTACATCGGTCAAGAGTTATACGACCTGGGCGACGCTCTCCACGGGATCACGGTCAAGACCGATAATCCATACAGCGCCGAGCGCGTGAAGAGCGAAATCGAAAACTTTCTGACCCCGCCGGAATTCGCGGAGACATGGATCGAGATGAACCATCAATATTTCGAGGCGGTGCGACTCGAGCGCACGGTGATGTTTTTCCTGCTCTTCTTCATCGTGATCGTGGCCGCTTTCGGAATCATGAGCACGCTCATCACCGTGACGGTGCAGAAGCGGCGCGAGATCGGAATCATGAAAGCGCTCGGCGCAAATATCTCGCAAATCGTTTGGGTCTTTCTCGGCCAGGGAACCGTGGTCGGACTCTTCGGAACCCTCACCGGCCTCGGACTCGGTATGACGCTCATTCGCTACCGCAACGAGTTCAGCCACTGGCTTGCTTCGACATTGCACATCGAGATTTTCCCGCGTGAAGTCTATCAATTCTCTTCGATTCCCGCCGAGGTTATCCCGAAAGACGTCGCGATCATTTGCATCAGCGCGTTTTTGATTTGCTCATTTGCCGCGTTGATCCCTGCTTATTTTGCCGCCCGCCTCGATCCGGTGAAGGCACTGCGTTACGAATAAAGGCGACTGTAGAGGTAGCCGTGCCGGCTGCTCTAATAATTCTGCAGGCGCACGCCTGCCACTACAGCTTTAATCTTGACAGAAAAATATCGAGCGCGCGAAACGCGTAATCGTAACCCTGCGGCCATTCGCTTTCGCGCGGGCCCGCGACATTGAGCGTCGAGGTCTTTTTCTCGCGCACAAGTTCGGCGACGAGCTCCGCAGCGCGCTCCGCGGAAAGTTCCGCGGCATTGATCAGCTTGTGCAGCCGGTGCTGCTCGATGCAAAAACGAACTGTTTGCTCAGTGCCGCCGCGCAACTTCTCGAAGTAAATAACCGCCGTGGCGTCGGAATCTTTCACATTTTGCATTGTGCGTTCGACAAAACTTCCGTGCTCCAATTCTTTGACCGGATATCGGTCGGGAATTCTGCCGAACTCATCCAGTCGTCCCGCCGGACACCAACCGCCGCACTCAATTCCGTGTTTGAGGGCAGCATCGAGCGCCGCGCGATCCACTCCCGTTTGTCCGCCCGAAATAATTTTCAAACCTCCTAACTGTAGCGGCAGGCCTGTCGCCTGCATTTTTGCGGTCGCAGCCGGCACGGCTGCCTCTACACAAGAAAGACTATTCTTCGCCGCCGAAGTAATCCGTTTCTTTCCCTTTGACCACAACGCGATCGGACGGCGACGATTTGTTCACTTTCCACTTTCCGCTGTCAGGATAGTAAGCCGATTCGCCGATCGGATTATCGGCGATCACATAATAGATGAAGTCTTCGGTCCCCGAGTTACTCAATTGGTGCGGTTCGTCAGGTCCGAATATGAAAGCGTCACCGGCGACAACCTCGGTCGTGCCATCTTTGTGACGTACCGTGGCTTCGCCGCTGATCACCAAATAGAGTTCCCAGGCCGCTGAATGCGCGTGATACGGGAAATTGCTTTTTCCCGGAGGCACGCGAGTCCACTCCAAATCGAACGGATGCCGCTTCGCCAAATCGAGTGAGGTTGGTTCCCGGCCGAGCGCGATTGAGATTCCTTTGAAGTGCGCGGCATACTTTCCACCGGGCGATTGCCACGGCTCTTCTTTGATCTCTTTAACGTTTACTTTGCGCATTGCAGTGATTGTAGTGGCGGGCGTGTCGGCCGCATCGGCGTTTGACGGCGCAGCCGACACGGCTGCCTCCACAGAAAAAGATTCTATTCCTCCCCGTCGAAGTAATCGGTCTCTGTTCCTTTCACGATTATTTCCGCAAATTCCTCGTTGACCACAGCCCACTTGCCGCTGTCGGGGTAAAAACAGGAATCACCGGTAGCCCCGCCGCTGCGCGGATTATCAGCGATCACGTAATAAACAAAATCTTCGTCACCGGCGTTGGTGATCTGATGCGCTTCGCCCGGCTGGAAGAAAAACGCGTCGCCCTCCGCTACAATGGTCGATCCGTCCTTGTCCCGAATGCTCCCCCGCCCCGACACGACGAGATAAAGTTCCGACTCGGCCGAGTGCGAATGATACGGACAAAGCGATTTCCCCTTCGGAATCCGCACCAGCGCGAGATCAAACGGATGCCGCTTCGATAGATCGAGCGAGTCCGGCTCGCGCCCGAGCGCGACTGAAATATTCTTCGACGCTCGGCCGAACTTGCCCTTCGGCGATTTCCGCTCCTGCTCCGGGACATCTTTCAGATTCACTATGCGCATATGAAATAATTCTTAATCACTCGCATGCATTTCAAGGTTGCTCTTCCCAATGTTGATCTCCTTGGCAAGCGTTTGAAGGTTGGCTATGACAGTTTCTCCGCCTTTGTCCCAAGGCACAATGTGGTCCACCTCAAGAATTACATTCGGGTCAGTAGCAGGAGATCGACCGGTGATACGACATTTGAAGTTGTCTCGACGCATAACGAGAAAGCGCAGCCGATAATTGATCCTCCGTAAAGTGCGATGGTGGGAGATATTCTGACGTCGCGGCGGCTCATCAGTCTGTGTCTTGCCCGCGTTCGCCCAAGCAACGAAGGCCTCAAGCGCCTTTCTCCAGCCTCCGAAACGATTTTCGTACGTACCAGCGGAATATTTCGAGATTTGAGAAGTGAAGTCCTGGTATTTCGGTTGTCGACCGAGTTTTGTCCAAACATCAACAAGATTGTTGAACAGCTCTTCTTTGGAAATGTTAAGGTTTCGGGTTTTGGTAAGACCAGCGATCTCTAATACTTGGAGCCAAGGACGTTTAAATCGGCGGGTCAACGTAGTACTATGAAACTGGCCGCACTCGTTGTATTCGTCGATTGTAACGCTTGTCTTGCCAAGTCGCACAGCGACCTGCCTGAGATCAAAAAGCAGTTCCTCGCTCGGTGTGTTGCGATGGTGTGGTTCGAGTTCAAACCTCATCGTTCTTCCCGTAGTCAGGTGTTGTTAGAGTATCAAAGCTTCGACTTCTTCAGCAGCTTTTGTTTGAGTTCTTCAATCGGTTCAAATAGATCGCCAAGTTTTTCGACGCGGGCGAGGACTTTGTCGGAGCGGAATTTCAGAAGGTCGGCTTTCTTCTTTTTCAGGCAGTTCTCGAGTTCGTCCCAGGTAACCGGAGTGGAAACGGTCGGTTCTTCCCTGGCGCGAAGGGAGTACACGCAGATGGTCGTTTTGTGTTCGTCGTTCTGGCTCCAATCGACGAACACTTTTCCTTTGCGCACTGACTTCGACATGTTCGACGTGACAAGATCGCCATGTTCGCTTTCGAGATGCTGGGCAAGGGCGCGCGATAGGTCTTTCGTTTGATCGAATGTGACCGGCGTGTTGAGCGGCACATAAACTTGCAGTCCTTTTGAGCCGCTCGTTTTGGCGAACGATTTCATTTTCATTTTGCCTAACAAATCGCGCAGCCAAAGCCCGACCTGACAGCATTTCACGATGTCGGCCGGCGCGCCGGGATCGAGATCGAACACCATCATGGTCGGCCGCGTAACATCGCGCTTGCGCGCAAGCGACGTGTGCAACTCGAGATCGGCGAGGTTCGCGGCCCAAACGAGCGTCGGCAAATCCTGGGCGAGACAATAATTCATCATGCGATTGTTGCCTTCGCTCCAAACTTTCGCGGTTTTCACCCACTTCGGGCGGTGCGTCGGGCAATTCTTTTCATAGAAGAATTCGCCTTCGACGCCGTCCGGGTAGCGCTTCATCGTCAGTGGACGATCTTTCAAATGCGGCAGAAGCACCGGCGCGATGCGGATGTAGTAATCAATCACCTGCCCCTTGGTGAATCCGACTTTCGGGTAAAGCACCTTGTCCAGATTCGAGACCGAAAGCTTTTTGCCTTCGACAATGAGTTCCGCTTTTTCAGGCATGCCTAATATTCTTCTGCCACAGACTTACACAGATTTTCACAGATAATTAAATTTCGTTTTTCGTCTGTGTTTCATCCGTGTTCATCTGTGGCAAAAATTCTTCAGGCGAAGAAGCGTTCCGGTGAAAGCAGCGGCTGTGGTTTGCAAATGCGGGCGACGCAATGTTCCCAGCTTTCGTGGCCGGTGAGGATCTCGATCTCGACGCGCAGGAAATAAATCGGCACTTTCACTTCGGCTTCCGGCAGGTGCGGCATGCGGACCGCGTCCTTCTCCGTCGTTACGATCATTTCCAAATCGCGCCGGATGCAGCGATTGATGAAACTCTGTAACTCGGCCTCCGTGTAACGATGATGGTCGATGTAACGTTTCGCCAACTCGATGCGCGCGCCGAGTTTTCGCAGGCCGCCTTCGAAGCTCTCCGGCGCGGCGATGCCGCAGATCGACCCAATAAAAGTGTCGCGCAAACGCTCCAGCGGCAATCGTTCGCCGGTCACAATATTTTGCAGATAGAGCGGCTGATGCGCGCACTCAATGATCTCGGCAGTGCGGTTGTAACGGCGGATGCGTTGGACGAGCGCGTCGTTTGGTTCGCCGGTGTTTTTGGTGATGAAGATGTAGCTGGCGCGGTGGAGATTTCGCGGCGGCTCGCGCAACGTGCCGCGTGGAAGCAAGAACTCATTTCCAAAAGGCGCTTGCCGGTCCACCAGCACCATGTCGAGCCGATGTTTCAGATGCAAATATTGCAAGCCATCGTCAAGCAAAAGGGTATCGACTTTCCATTTGTCGATGGCAAACCGGCCGCTCTTCACCCGGTCCTTATCGACTATCACGATTACGTCCTTCAAATTGTGCGCGAGCATGTAGGGCTCATCTCCGGCGATTAGTGAGTCGAGCAACAGCGATTTTCCGTCCGAGACGACGCGCGGCGGATCGACATCTCGCCTTCGGAGTCGATCGAGCCAAGTGCGTTTGCGCGGAACGCTCTTGTAGCCGCGGCTCAGAATTGCGACGCGCCGGCCACCAGATTGTAACGCGCGCGCGAATTTTTCCGCGATCGGAGTTTTGCCGGTGCCGCCAACCGTTAAGTTTCCGATGCTGATGACAAGGCAACCGAGCGCGCGTTCACGAAAAATTCTTTTCCGATAGAGATACAACCGCAACTGAACAAGCCACTCGTAAACAAAGGACAAGGCGTAAAGAATTCCGCGCAGGATCGACGCACGAAATCCACGGCGACGCTCAAGGACAACGTCGATGCCAAACTGTTCTAAATTTTCAAGGTGACGGCCCATGAAGATTGTTTGTTAGTAATCGGTGATTGCAAAAGACGCGCGCCGTTATTGTCGGTAGTGGTGATCAAAGTGGTAGCGTCAGTCGACCGGGTGGCACGCAACATGGCCGCCGCGATTTTTTCCGGCGAGCGCAATGTCACCGCGGCGACGGCCGATCCGCTGCCGCTGAGAAAAGCACCGAGCGCGCCCGCCTTTTCGGCCGCAGCAATCACGCGCGGGAAAAATGGAATGAGTTTTTTGCGAAAAGGCTGATGGAGCTGATCGGCGAATGCGCCTCGCAAGCCGGAATAATTACGCGACGCAAATGCCGCTGTAATCGCACAGGCATTGGCACAGCTTTCGACCGCTGCGGCGCGCCCAATTCGCGACGGCAAAATCTTTCTGGCAGCCGATGTTTTGACCTCAAAATCTGGAATCAAAAGAACAAAATATAATGCCGGTGAAACTTCGAAACGCTGAACGTTCCCGCCCCGCGCAACAGTGAAGCCGCCTAAACTTGCCGGCGCAGCGTTATCCGGATGGCCTTCCAACTGCGCGCACAATCGAAAGATCGACAACCGATCGAGCGGATTTCCGGCGAGTCGATTTAACGCATGTAGAACTCCGAGACGAATGGTCGCGCTGCCCCCGAGTCCGCGCGAGCGCGGCACATCTCCAGCGGTGATGCAGGAAAACGGAAATGGACGCGCGCCGGACAGTTTAAAGAACAAGCGGGCGGCTTCGTCCACTAGGCGTGATGAAAGATTCTTGCCCCCTCGGACGACCGTTGTGGAATTGTAAAGGCGCAGCGCGACGCCCAGGCAGTCGAAGCCCGGGCCAAGATTGGAAGTGCTCGCCGGAACGCGGACGGTAGCTTGTTGCATTGATTCGGAATGCCGTGGAACGTCGCGCAACTGTAGCGCGTTGATAACGATTTGCCGCGAATGAAAATGGGATCCGAGTGGATCGACGCCGGGCTGCTTCGCCATTTCGAAGCGGAAGGAACCGACGCGCATCGGCTCTGCACCATCGGCGGCGGCTGGGTAGAGCGCTTCGGACGCGACATCCTCATCTCGTTCAGAAAACCTGCGGTGCGAGAGCGTTTATTCCAGGAACTTTATTTGTGGAGCGCAACGGCGGGATTCACACTCGGTCGCATTTTCACCCGGTTTTTGCCAAAGAAAAATGAGAAACGCGAAACCCCGCGCCTCCTCTCTGGAAATGCAGAGGAAAATTTGCAGACCATCGCCACGGAGCGCCATCTTAAATTTGGAATCGACTTCGGCGCGGGTTACTCCGTCGGCTTATTTCTCGATCAAAGAGAAAATCGAAGCTACATCCGGCAAGCACCGCCGAAGCGCCTATTAAATTGCTTCGCCTATACCTGCTCGTTTGCGGTGGCGGCGGCATCGGTCGGAACGAAAACAGTAAATCTCGATCTTTCAAAGAAATCGCTCGCGCGAGGCCAGGAGAATTTTGCCCTGAACAGTCTGCCAACCAACGATCACCGGTTCATCGCCGACGACGTTCTTGGTGTTCTGCCGCGGCTCACCCGCCAAGGCGAAAAGTTCGACATGATCATTCTCGATCCACCAACGTTTTCGCGCTCCCCTCGTGGCAAAGCGTTTCAAGTGGAGAATGATTTCGAGGAATTACTTCTCAGCGCGCTCGAAGTGTCGGAGCGCAGTGCCCGCATTTTACTTTCCACGAACTGCACAAGCCTGCGCGAACGCGCCCTCGAAGTGATGGCACGCTACTGTCTGAAAGTGTCGCGGCGTGCTGGAACGTTTCATCGACCACCTCCCCTGCCCGATTTTCCTCCCGGCGCCGGAGCCAGCACAGTTTGGATGACTTTGCGTTGACCAAACCGTTACGCGCAAATAGCTATTGGAATCCGAAGCCTAAGTAGCATGGTCGAATCATCTGCTGGAACATCCGAGGATCTCGCCCAGCGCGGTCTTCGCTGCGCCAAAGAGCAATTCGATGCGGTGCTCAATCAAACCGAAGATTACGTACGCGAGAAGCCGACACAGTCTCTTCTCTATGCTTTCGTCGCCGGATTTGTTTTAAATCGGCTCCCCATCGGCCGAGTTCTCGGAGGTGTGTTTCGCCTTTTTGCCCTCGCCTTGAAGCCAGCGATTCTCATTTACGGAGCGACCAAACTCTATCAGGCGGCGCAAGAAGAGGAATAGATGGATCAGCCCCGAACGCTTTCGGGGGATCCCACCAGTTAGGCGGCGTCGCCGCCACTTTTAACATCGAGCCTGGAGTACTCGATCGACCTCATCCCTCAAGCGTGAAACCAACTTTGAGTGTGACTTGCCAATGATCGATCTTCCCGTTCTCGATATGCCCGCGGGTTTCGGTTACTTCAAACCAGCGCATGTTGCGAATGGTTTTCTCAGCTCGCACCAGTGCATTTTTTACCGCCTGCTCGAAGCCATTCGGAGACGAACCAACCAGCTCAAGTTTTTTGTAAATGTGCTCGCTCATAAATTCACTTTTCGGCGACGCGGAGGTGGAAAACAAACTATTTCGTTGAAGCATTGAACCGGCCGCTTTAACCCTTCAACCCTTCAACGTTTCATCGCTCGAGGGTGCCCTGCGCTTGCCCTATCTATTTCTTGCGCATATTAGGCACTGCCCATGCACGACAATATTGAGTCGCATTTGATCGAGAAGCGGGTTTTCAAACCACCGAAACATTTTGCGAAAAAAGCGCGGATCAAAAGCCTCGGTCAATATCGACGGATGTATCGCGAGTCGATCAACCGGCCGGCCAAATTCTGGGCGCGGGAAGCGCGTGAGCTGGTCTGGCGCGCGCCGTGGAAAAAAGTAGTCGAGTGGAAGGCGCCATTCGCAAAATGGTTCGTCGGCGGCAAACTCAATCTTTCCGAAAATTGCCTGGACCGACATCTCATCAGCGCGCGCCGCAACAAAGCAGCGATTCTCTGGGAAGGTGAGCCGGGCGACAAGCGCACATTCACCTATCAGCAACTCCATCACGAAGTTTGCCGGTTCGCGAATGTTCTGAAGCGAAATAAGATCGGCAAGGGCGATCGCGTTATCATTTATTTGCCAACGATTCCGGAAGCGGCCATCGCGATGCTAGCCTGTGCGCGCATCGGCGCGGTGCATTCGGTTGTGTTCGGTGGCTTCAGCGCGGACAGCATTCGAGATCGCATTGCGGACAGCGGCGCGGTCGCCGTGATCACGGCGGACGGCGGATATCGCCGCGGTGCGATTGTTCCGCTGAAGAAAAACGTGGACGATGCGTTGGGTGGAAAGACTTCGGTGAAATGCGTGATCGTTTTTCGCCGCGCCGGAAACGAGATCCACATGGAAGAAGGCCGCGATGTCTGGTGGCATCGCGAGCTGGAATATGTCGATGCCAATTGTCCGCCCGCGCCGCTCGACAGCGAACATCCTCTTTACATTCTCTACACCAGCGGCTCGACCGGAAAGCCGAAGGGAATTTTGCACACAACCGGCGGTTATCTGGTCGGCATTTACTCGACCATGAAGTATATCTTCGACGTCCGGGATGAAGATATTTTTTGGTGCACGGCCGACGTCGGATGGGTCACCGGTCACAGTTATGTCGTTTACGGGCCACTGGCGAACGGCGCCACCACACTCATGTACGAAGGCGCTCCAAACTGGCCGGAGCCGGATCGCTTCTGGAAAATCGTCCAGGATTATCGCGTCAACATTCTTTATACGGCGCCGACCGCGATCCGCGCCTTTATTCGCTGGGGCGATCAGTGGGTTGCGAAACACGATCTTTCTTCACTGCGCCTGCTCGGCACCGTGGGTGAACCGATCAATCCGGAAGCATGGATCTGGTATCAGAAGAAAATCGGCGGCGGCCGTTGTCCGATCGTCGATACCTGGTGGCAAACCGAAACCGGCGCGATCCTGATTACACCAATACCTGGGGCGATCCCGACAAAACCGGGCAGCGCTACGTTGCCGTTTTTTGGGGTCGATGCGGCGATTGTCGATGAAAAAGGAAGCGAAGTCGGAGCAAACGTCGGCGGTAAATTAATTATTCGTCGCCCGTGGCCGGCGATGCTGCGCACTATCTACGGCGACAAGGAGCGCTACAATAAACAATATTGGAGCGAGTTCCCAGGTAATTATCTCACCGGCGACGGCGCCCGGCGCGATGAGGATGGATATTTCTGGATCGTGGGCCGCATCGATGACGTCTTGAATGTGGCTGGGCATCGGCTCGGCACATCGGAAATCGAAAGCGCCCTGGTCAGTCACGCGCGGGTGGCGGAAGCCGCGGTGGTGGGAAGGCCGGACGAGATGAAAGGCCAGGGCCTGGTCGCCTTCGTGACGCTGAAAGGCGGTGTCAATCCAAGTTTCGGGTTGAAAGAAGAATTGCGCAATCACGTCGGCGTACAGATCGGGGCGATCGCGAAGCCGGACGAAGTTCGCTTTGCTGAAGCGCTGCCTAAAACACGGAGCGGCAAGATCATGCGCCGCCTGCTCAAAGAAATTGCCAGCGGGGCCACGGTCACTGGCGATACGACGACGCTGGAAGATTTTAGCGTGCTGACAAAATTGCGTGAATCGGAAGAGTAATTTTTTCATTTCTCGAACACGGAAGCCGCGTAGCGTTTTTTTGTGAGTTTCATCCGAACAGGCCTGCGCGAGATCGCCTTAAAGGTAAAGCGTCAAAGAACGCGCATGGCGCTCCGTCACGAGAGACGGCTGCTGCAAAAGAGTGAAATCAACCTCGGGCGCGAAGGCACTTCGCAGGCGGCGAATTTTCCCGAGTTGCGCAATGAGATTGTCGCGCTGAAGAAGCTCGAGCAGGAACAGAAGGAAGTCGCGCTTCGGATTACGCAAATCGAGGAAGGAATCAAACAGATCGAGGCGGAGCGGCAAGAAAATGCCCGTAAGCAAAACGAAGCAATTGCAAAATTGGAGTTGGAAAAAAAACCGCTCCTTCAGCAACGCAACGAGGCCAAGAGCACGGTGGAGCTTTGCGAGCGCGAAGTGACCGCTGTGGAGCGCCGCATTGAGGCAAACGATGCGACCGACCGTGAACTGCTGAAACAGCTTTCTGAGTTGCAAGCGCTCGCTCCGCCGCCGCCGGACCTCGAAAGGCAATCGGCAAGCATCAGTACGCGCCGCGCTCGGCTGCCGGAGGAACGCGCCGAACTTGTCCGCGCTCGTCTTGGCAGCACAGATGCATCACGTCTTGCCAAAGAGAAACTGGTCGCCGCCGAAGCAGAACTTTCGGTCGTGGAAAAAGATATTGCACGCGTCCGGAGCGAATTCGGAACGCGCGATCGAGCTCTGAGCGAAAACAGCCGGGCACAGCAGGAAGCAGTTCGGGAAGCACGAGCGCAACATCAGACTGTCGAAGAGCGAAAAAATCCAGCTTATCTAAACATTGGACGTCATCTCGCGTCGCAAAGAATTGCGCCGCCGAACGCGCCGCATCTGCTCGCGGAAGTGCACCGCCACCGGGAGGCGGTGGATCGACATCTCCAGCACAGGGCGGAACTAGCGTTACTCTCGAGCCAGATCGACAAACAGGAGCTGCGGAAATTCTACTTCAGCGTCGTTTCCGTCCTCGTGCTGCTGGCCATCGTCTTGCCGCTGGTTTTTCAATCGCCGCGACAACGCGAATGGTTGCCGCAAGAGACGGAAGTGATTTTATCAATCAACACCGACCAATTTGAACATGATGATCTCCCGAAACGTTGGCGGAAAGATCAGCCGGACATTTGGCCGAACATCTGGTCGGGGCTTATTGGCGCAGCGGCGCAAACTCCCATGTTGAATCTGTCTCGTGACGCGACGCGGATCACACGCGCCCTCACTACCGACGATGCGGGGAAGACGCGGGAGTTCATCCTGGTTGAAGCGCGGAGTGATGTTTCCCGCGTCATTCGCTCGGTTGAGAGTGACAAGCGTTTCGAGAAGCGCGTCATCAGCGGTTTGCCGGTTTGGGAGCGACCCGATCTTGCCGTCGCGCGCGTTGGCCCTACCACGCTGGCTGTAGGAGCCTCAACTGAAGTGGATGAATTGGTGCGTGTTCGGCTCGGCATGAACCCGGACCTGAAGATTACCGGCCAGCTCTTCGATCGTTTTCAGGCGCTCGACCGTGAGAACACCCTCCGCCTGATTTCGCGTGACCCATCTGATCTTTCACGCATTTTTAATCCGATCTTCACACCCGAATTGCTTGGTACTTCCCAATTGCTCGGGCTCGCGCTCAGCTTGCAAAACCCAGTGAGAGCGAAGCTGCTCTTGAAATTAAATTCGCCCGAGAGCGCCTCCCAGCTCGCGCGCAACTTGCACAACGAACCGCAGCGCTGGCTACGCTTGCAGGATTCCGAATTGTTGTTCTACGCCCAGCCGCCCGAGATTCAGAAACAAGGCACGAACCTGGAGCTGCGTTTCAGCGTGCCCGAGAATAGTGCTCGACTTCTCCTCGAGCGCATTGCAAAGACGAGCGCCGCAGGGGTGGCAGCGGCGCAATAATTTGTCGCGATGAGATTCCTCTCTGTGCGTATTATGTTTGTCATCGTTGTGGGAACGGCGTTGCGGTCTGCGCTGGCAGATGTCGATCTACCGCTGATCGACATTAAGTCGGTTGACCCGACGATCGTCATCGAGCTGCGCTACGGCGGCCCAAATAATCTCATCGGGCATGCATTATATTGGCCCGGAACGCCTGCCCTTGTCCGCCCGGAGGTGGCGCAACGTTTGGCCACCGCGCAGTTGTTCCTGCGGCGCTACCAGTATGGATTGAAAATTTGGGATGCGTATCGGCCCAAATCCGTGCAGATGCGGCTCTGGCAGGCTACGCATAACGAGGACTATATCGCCGATCCCAGAGCCGGCGCTGGTTCAATGCACAGCTGGGGCGTTGCTGTCGATGCGACCTTGGCCGACGTCTGGAACAATTCGGTCAGCATGCCGACCGACTTTGACGATCTCACGCCGGCCGCGATGTGGCGTTATCATGGCACCGATCCGGCCATCCGCGCGCATTTACGCTTGTTACAGCGCGCCATGGCCAGCGCGGGGTTCTATGGTTTACGCACCGAATGGTGGCATTTCACGATCGCAGAGTGGCAAAAGTATTTGCCGCCGGACGAGGCGAAGCGGGCTGCGCAGACGTTCGGAACCCGTTGGCAGGGCAGGTTATGATCGACATCCTACTTCGTGATTTGCGGCAGCCGGAATACATCCATGTCTTGATCAATCCGTTGCCAATCTACGGATTGCTCATGGGTTGGATCGGACTCGTCATCGCTCTTCTTTTAAAGAGCCGCCACGCCCAAGTCGCAACATTAGCGCTCGTGCTCATCAGTTCCGTCTTGGCCTGGCCAGTGTATGAATTTGGCGAACAAGCTTACGACCGTGTTCAGTCGATGACCGACTCCGATGGGCAAGCTTGGCTCGACGAACATAAGGACCGCGGCGAGGACCTCATCTACATTTTTTATGCGCTCGCGGTTTTGAGCGCGATTGCGATCGCGGCGCCCATTAAATGGCCAAAATCTTCCATGCCGCTCGTGATCGCGGTGATTTTGCTTGGCGCTGTAACCTTGGGGGGCGGCGGCTATATCGCCTACGCCGGTGGCAAGATTCGCCACCGCGAATTTCGAAACGAACCGCCACCGCCTAGAAGGGCAGAGACGCAACACTAGCTCGACACCTGCTCCGTTGGATGGTTGAAGAGTTGAAGCGTTGAAGGGTTAACCGTGTCGTTGCCGAAGCGTCGGTTGTAGCGTTTCAACGCTTCATCGCTTTGACGGATTCCATCATGACTTCCGAGTTAGATCGCGCCGAGTACGAGATCGAAAGCCACAGTGTTGCCCTTAAGAAGCCCTTGGGCCTGCGCGATCTCGTTCTCACCCAAATCCTCTTTGTCGTCGGCTCAAGCTGGGTCGGCACGGCCGCGAAGCTTGGGCCTTCGCATCTCTTCTTTTGGCTGCTCGCGATTGTGCTTTTCTACATTCCTCAAGCAGCGGTCGTGATTTATTTGAATCGCCTAATGCCACTAGAAGGCGGGCTGTATCAATGGGCCAAACTTGGGTTCAACGAGTTCGTTGGTTTCATCGTAGCCTGGAACCTCTGGCTGCTCTCAATCACCGTGATCGCGTTGGGCGGAATGTTCGTCACGACTAATCTCTCCTACGCCCTCGGAGAAGCCGCAACTTGGATGCCGAACAGCAAATGGTGCGTGTCGTTGATTAGTTGCGCACTCGTCGCCGGTCTCGGCTGGACGGGTATTCGCGGCTTGTCGTTAGGCAAATGGGTCCACAACATCGGTGCGTTCGCCATGCTCCTGGTTTACGGCGCTCTGATTGCTTTGCCGTTCGTCAGTCTCGCTCGCGGCGAGCTAAAACAATATCAGCCGCTCCAGATTGTCGCGCCGACGATATCGATCTTTTACTGCTTCAATATTTTCAGCAAACTGGCGGTCGGTGGGCTGAGCGGATTTGAGTACGTCGCCATTCTGGCCGGCGAAACGCGCGCCCCGGCGCGCGATATCGGCCGCTCCGTCATCATCGCCTCTCCCGTCATCGCGGTAATGTTCATCCTGGGCACCAGCTCGGTTTTAGCATTCATCGGAAACAATCAAATCGATCTTATCGGCCCCGTGCCGCAAACACTGCGGCTGGGCCTGCGTTCCTTTCCGATCGCCGGAGCAATCGCTTCCCTGGGGATTCTGTTGATGACCGTGCGATCGATTTCATCGACGAGCGTTCATCTGACCGGCAGCTCGCGTCTCCCCATGGTTGCAGGCTGGGATCAGCTTTTGCCAGGTTGGTTCTCGCGTTTACATCCGCGATACAAGACGCCAATCAACTCGATCATCTTCGTCGGTGCACTCACACTGGCGATCGCGATTGCGAGCCAGGTCGGTGCCGGAATCCAGGAAGCATTTCAATTGGTGGACAACGCCGCCAACGTTTTCTATGGAATCGTTTATCTCGTCCTCTTCGCCATTCCGATCGCTGGCACGGGCGCGATTCGTTCCGGCGCGCCAATTTGGCTGCGCGTCGCCGCGTTCTGCGGCTTTGCCGTTTCCTTGCTCGCGGTCTGCTTCACGATCTATCCGATCATCGACGTGCCGAGTCGGCTAATTTTCGCGGCAAAGATTATTGCCGTGAGCTTTATCGCGAATGTGCTCGGCGTAACGATCTTTGTGCTCGCCAGGAGACGACGCGACGCTGTCAGGTAGTGCAGTTCTGTGCAACCCAGCTCAAGTATTCCGGCAAGCCCTTGTCGATCTTGCAGGAAATAATTTCCGGGACGTCGTACGGATGGAGCGAGCGCAATGTGCTTTCGAACTTGGCGTAGCACGCGGCGTCGAGTTTAAAAATGGCGAGCGCTTCATCGCTCGATTCCACTTTGCCTTGCCAGCGATAAATTGAATGAATCTTCGGAATGATGTTGCCGCACGCCACCAGGCGAAAATCGACAATTTCTCTTACGATTTTACGCGCCACCTCTGCGTCCGGAAAAGTGCAGAACGCAATGAGAACTTCCATTCGTTAGGCTGAAACGAGCGCCTCACTCCGGCTCAGCGCCTCGCTTCGGCAAATCCACCCGCCGCCAATCACAACATCGTCGTCATACAAAACGGCTGCCTGTCCCGGCGTGACCGCGCGCTGCGGCTCATGCAATCGAATGCGCGCACGATTAGAATCGAGCGGTGTGAGCGTCGCGCGTGTGCCGGGATGGCTGTAGCGAATTTTCACTGTCACTTCGCAAGGGCTGTCGATCTTGTCGCGGCTCGACCCATTCACACGATCGATTTCGAATTCATCGCAGACTAAATCGTCTGCATCGCCGACAATGACGCGATTCGTCTCCGGATCGAGATCGATCACATAGCGCGGCCGAGCCGAGCCACCCGGCAATCCTTTGCGCTGACCGATGGTGAAAAACTCGATCCCTTCGTGTTCGCCTACGAAATTTCCATCGACATCGTAAATCTCGCCGCGACGAAATTCGTTCTCGCCCAGGTGCGAACGGAGGAATGCCTTGTAATCATTTCCCGGCACGAAGCAAATCTCCTGGCTGTCGATCTTGTCCGCGACTTTCAAGGCTAACGAGCGTGCGATCTCGCGAATTTTCGGCTTCGACATGGTACCGAGAGGAGTGAGCGCGCGGCGCAACTGCGGCTGCCGCAAACTGAACAGGAAATACGACTGATCCTTGCGAGGATCGACACCCTTTCGCAGAATAGCGCGATCGGCATGATGCTCGATGATCGCGTAATGCCCGGTCGCGATGTAATCGCAGCCGAGCGCTTGCGCTTTGCTCCAGAGATTGCCGAACTTGAGTTTTTCGTTGCACATTACGCATGGGTTCGGCGTCCGCCCGGCTTGGTACTCGCTCGAGAAATAATCGATCACCAGCCGTTCGAACTGATCGGCTTCATCGACCACATAATGGGGAATACCCAACGAGTGCGCGACCGAGCGCGCATCCGCCACCGCTTGCGGGCCGCAGCACTTGTCCTCCGCGCGCGAGATGCAATCCTGCGGCCAGACTTTCATCGTCACACCGATGACGTCGTAACCTTGCTCGCGCAACAAATATCCAGCGACGCTGGAGTCCACGCCTCCGCTCATTCCCAGGAGAACACGTTTCTTGTCGATGCTCATTAAACCGGAGAACTTCGATGAATCGCCAACTCAGTCAACGTATCCGCTGTAGCGGCGCTCTGTCAGCGTCGCATTATTCGTCCGACGGTTACAGACCACCGCTACAGTTTCACCGGAACACTGATGAACCTACTCCCGCGCAGGGTGAATCGCCACGGATGGTGCACCGACCGCGTGATGCCGATCCGCGGATCGGCGTCAACATCGACAATCGCATTCGAATCATAAGCAAAGCAATGGCATCGCTCCGCGCATAAATCCATTTCGTGATGTCGAGCCGTGATGTCGAGCGCCTGCGTCAATTTCCCTGGGCCGGAGCAAAGACGTTTCTCCTCCTCAACGCCACGCCTTTTTTTCATTAGCTCGATGCCACGCACCGGCTGCACTGCACGGATTAAAATGAAACCGTTCTCTTTCCCTTTGACCAGGACGTTCAACATCCAGTGTGCGCCATAACTGAAGTAAATATAAGCCGCGCCTGCCTTGTTTCGCTCAATAAAACTACGTGCGCTGGGGCGGGAAAATGTATGGGAGGCTTCGTCGTTCTCCGCCAAATATGCTTCCGTCTCTACCACGGTCCCTGCGCATTTTCCCCAAATGAGCTTCGCGTCGATGAGTTCGCGCGCGCAGGTGAGTGGGTCGCGCCGGAAGAATGTACGGCGAATGAGTTGTTCTTTCATGGCGCGCTCGCACCTTCCGCCAACGGGGACCACGTCAGACGACTTCGTCAAAAGCCTTGTCCTGGGTAATAAACCCGCAGCGTTACGTCGCACGCGACCGGTTTGCCGTCGCGAAACGCGGGAATAAACTTGGCTTTGTTAAAATCGGCCAGAGCGGCGTCTGCAAAACCGCTGAAAGGCGGTTTCTCGGAGTGCACTTTCACCTCCTGAAGATTGCCGGTCGCGTCAATCTTTAGCTCAAGCTCGACAACGCCATCCAGTGGAACCGGCGCATCCTCCTGCGGAGGATAATGGAATCCATTAAAACTTGACTCCGGCCCGAAAAAAGGCTGCGGCCCAATGAAGTCGTGCCCCTGTTTTATCTCCTCGGCTTCTTGATTAGAGAAAATGCGCAGCCGCGGCTTTCCATCGACGACCGCGAAGGTGAGCGTGGCGTAATAGATCGCGTCCACGGGTCGATGATTATAAATAGCCGGAATAAACCTCGGGTCGGACGCTCGCGAGAGCCTCTTCTGAAGTTCTTCTCTGAGTAAATCCGAGTCCGGTGTGCCGCGATACACGCCGTTCCATTCCACCTCGCCGTTTTTTTTCACCGAGCAGATGAACATGAGGAGCGCATCCTTTTGCCCTTTCTTCATCAGCTCCTGCGTGTCGATGCGATTGATCAATGAGTTTGGCCCCTTGCCGAGCAAAACCGGCCGATACATCGGCAATTCAGCCGTCTGCGCGGAAGGAACCTCAGTCGTCTGCGACCGGGCAAGATCCACAACCGACAACAAAATGAGGAGCGAAAGTTCAAGTGCGCGCACGGCCAATACGCAAGCGGAGCGCACCGTTTTTTCAAGTGCAATCTCGCCAGATTTACGCGGCAACCGCTAACTGGGGGGCGCCAGCGATTTTATCTACCAGCTTGTGACGCCGGAAGTAATCGATGAGTGCGTCGCGTGTCTGCAACGGATGCAACCTGCAATTTGCTTCGGGTCGCTCAAGCAGCGCCCGCAACTTCATAAATCGATGACCGCCGCTGCGTGAATCGAAGGTATTGAAAGCGACCGAATATTTTCGCGCGCGATCGAGCGGGCGACCATTAGCCAGCGTCATCGACGTGATCCGGCGTTCGAACTCGCGCCCTTGCGTCGTGACATTGAATCCCATCAGATTGCGCTCTTCGCGGCTGGCATACGCTTCCTCCATAATCGTTTTGATCTCATCCGGCGTAAGCTCCGCCGTCACTAGATAATTTTCGTACGGAATGAGGTTCCAGACCTCGTTCACCGTTTTCGGTCCGGCGACAAACGCAGTTCCGTCGTCGAAGACGCCGTGGAAGACTGCATCAACGATCACATTTCGATCTTGCAACGCCTCCACGATCGCCGCGCCGATCAATCGTTCGACATCGCTCGGCGCGCCCGGACGGCCGCGCGCATACAGCGTTTTGGCCAGTTCGCCAATCGGTTGCGCCAGCGCTGCATTCGATTCGTCCAGTTGCGATTTTGCACGCGAAACAACTACAGGATCGGGATGGATGCGACGATCCATCAACTCACAACGCGCTTGTCGATGCAGCAGCCTCTTTGATGCGCGGTCGAAGATAAGATCGACACGGCCCGCGTAAATTCCGAAATGATCTGCCTGTGTAAGCAATACGCCGTTGGTCATGCGACTGGAGATCGCTTGATGCGTGTGACCGGCTATGAACACAGCGGTCTCCGGGAATTCGCAAGTCAACGCCATCACATTGTTCGCAAAGTCATCGCCGCCGGTGCGCGTCTTTAGCCCCATGTGACCTGTGAGCACGATCGCATTGGCTCCTTCGTTTTTTGCTTTCCCGATGGCGCGGCGAACCGGCTCAACCGGATATTGAAAATCGATCCCGCGGATAAATTCCGGTCGAAACCAAAACGGCATGCCCGGCGTGGTGACTCCAATGATTGCGATTTTGATTCCCACGACCTCCTTGATGATATAGGGCTGAATTGTCGCGAAAGGATTTTTCGCATCCGAAATTTCGCCAGCCCGTCTTCCTTCCACCAATGCATTCGCGGCCAGCACCGGCATCATCGATTTTTCTACGGCATGCAGAAACGGTTCGATGCCCCAGTCAAACTCGTGGTTGCCAACGACCCAAGCGTCGTATTTCAAATGATTGAACAAGTCGATCATCAGCTCACCCTTGGTGCGCAAGCCAACATCGGTGCCTTGATAAACATCACCCACGTCGATCAAGATCGAGTTTGGATTTTGCTGGCGCCAATACCGGATTTGCGTCACGCAACGCGCCAGACCGCCGAGGTTCGGATTCCCGTTGTAATCGGACGTGGGCAAAATGTGCCCATGCAAATCAGTCGTGTGCAAGATCGCGATGGAGACGGTGTCGGAATTGAGGGTCGCAGCCGCACACGCCACACTTGGAACTGCGCTGATTAATCCCGCTCGGCTAACGAGCTTCAAAAAATCGCGTCGCGTCCAGAATCTGTCCGGATGAAGCATCGCCTTAACTTCTGTATTCATCGCCATGCTAACTGCGCACCGGCGTTGTCTCAACGAAAATGCTCAGGGCTGCCACACCATCTTGACCGTAAGATATTTGCTGTGATGATGCACGTCAGCTGCACTTCTTTTTACGATCGGGAATTATGCTCAGCGAAAATTCTATCAAGGACCTAAAAACAAACCTCAGAGGCGGACTGATCGAGCCGGGCGATCAAGCTTATGATGAAGCCCGCAAGGTGTACAACGGAATGATACACAAACGGCCGCGTCTGATTGCCCGCTGCGCGGATGCCGCGGATGTAATTCACTCTGTAAATTTCTCGAGAGAACATAATCTGCTTCTTGCCATGCGCAGCGGAGGACACAACGCGGGCGGATTGGGAGTTTGTGACGACGGATTGGTCATCGACCTTGGGCCGATAAAATACGCGCGGGTTGACCCCGCCGCACGGACAGTCACGGTCGGCGCAGGATGCACGTGGGGCGACGTGGACCATGCGACGCACGCGTTCGGGCTTGCGACCCCCAGCGGGATTATTTCTACCACCGGAGTTGGTGGATTAACCCTGGGCGGAGGCATCGGGCACCTCACGCGCAAGTGCGGACTCACAATCGATAATCTCCTCTCGGCCGATGTGATATTGGCGAACGGAACATTTGTAAAAGCGACGGCCGGGGAAAACTCCGATTTGTTCTGGGCCATTCGCGGCGGTGGAGGAAATTTCGGCGTGGTAACTTCCTTTACCTTCAAGCTGCATCCGATCGATATGATCTATGGTGGCCCCATGCTCTATGAGTTGAACGAAACCGCAGACGTCATGAAATGGTATCGCGATTTGATTCCTGCGGCTGCCGATGATTTGAACGGTTTCTTTGCTTTTCTCACTGTGCCCCCCGCCGCTCCTTTCCCCCAACATCTTCACATGAAAAAGATGTGTGGCGTGGTTTGGGCATATATTGGGCCGCAGACGAAAGCGGAAGAAACATTCAAGCCCATTCGCGCTTTCAAGAAGCCTGCTCTCGATTTTGTAGGCCCCCTGTCGCAGCCGGCGTTGCAAAGCATGTTCGACGCCCTGTATCCTCCAGGCTTGCAGTGGTATTGGCGTGCGGATTTTGTGAATGAGTTGAGCAATGAGGCGATTGCTCAACACGTGCGTTTTGGCAGCGCCCTGCCGTCGATGCACTCCACGATGCATCTCTATCCGATCAACGGCGCTGCATCGCGCGTCGCGAAGAACGACACTGCATGGAATTACCGGAATTCTACCTGGGCGCAAGTAATGGTCGGCGTTGATCCCGATCCGGCAAACAACGAAAAAATTATTTCATGGACGAAGAGTTATTATGACGCGCTGCATCCGTATTCGGCCGGCGGAGCCTATGTCAACTTTTTGATGGGGGATGAAGGAGAAGACCGTGTGAAGGCAACTTACGGAGATAACTACGAGCGATTGGTTGCCATCAAAAACAAATACGATCCTAACAATCTCTTTCGGGTGAATCAGAACATCAAACCCGGCAAGAGAAAATCGGAAGCGGCTGCAGCGCCTTAAGATAGTTTTTTGCGGCAGTAGCTAAATCTCGGGGAGCAGACCGATGAACGCTGACGAGTTGAGGTCATTACAGGCGCCCATTAAAGAAGGGTATCGACAACGTCCAGAAACTGCGTTGGTCACGTTGCGAGCGGAGGGGCGCATCGGTGAGGGTGTCACCTGCAAAGTAGAAACGGGAAAAGCACTTGTAGAAGCTGGACTTCATCCTGCGACAGGCGGTGATGGGCTCGGCGCGTGCTCAGGGGATATGTTGCTGGAGGCATTAGTCGCGTGTGCCGGCGTCACCTTAAGCGCTGTCGCCACTGCCCTGGGTATCCCACTGCGCGATGCGACGGTTCGCGCCGAAGGCGATCTCGACTTTCGCGGCACTCTGGGAGTGTCCAAGGATGTCCCGGTCGGATTCGAGCAGATTCGTTTGCAATTCGATTTGGATACTGACGCCGGCGACGAGCAGCTCGCTACCCTGCTTCGTCTGACAGAACGGTATTGCGTCGTTTACCAGACGCTTAATCATCCTGCCAAGATCGATGTTTCGCATCGCGTTACATCGCGCTAAACTTCGTCGATATGCCGCTCTACATGGACATTCACGAGCTTCATGGAGCCACCCCGGAAGATGTCGCGAAAGCTCATGAGGCCGATGTCGAAGTGCAGCGAAAATACGGCGTGGAGTACCGCAAATATTGGTTTAACGAAAGTTGCGGCAAGGTTTTCTGTCTTGTCGATGCACCAAACGCAGAGGCAGCGAACCGCGTGCACCGTGAAGCCCACGGCATTGTTGCCGAAAAAATTATTGAAGTACAGCCTGAGCTTGCAGAAGGATTTCTAGGCGGTGTAGAGACAAACGCGGCAGGCGCAGTCGTAATGCCCAGCGGTGGCGCTAATGCACGAGATCCCGGAATTCGGACCATTCTCTTCACAGATATTGTCGAATCGACGATGCTGACTCAAAGATTCGGTGACGAGGCGGCCATGGCTCTGCTCAATCTGCACAACACTGTTGTTAGAAGCGCGTTGGCCGATTTGGGTGGTCGCGAGGTCAAGCACACCGGTGACGGCATCATGGCTGCCTTCCTGTCGGCGGCAGCAGCAGTTAAATGCGCATCCCGGATTCAAAACGACTTTGCCGGGCACGAAGACAATCGCCGGGAGCGCCCGCTCAAAGTTCGCATTGGCGCTGCAGCGGGGGAGCCAGTCGAGCACCATGACGATCTTTTTGGATGCACCGTTCAATTGGCGGCCCGGCTCTGCTCTCATGCGTCGCCCGAACAAATCGTAGTGTCGAGCACGATTGCTGAATTGTGTCTCGGCAAGAACCTTTTATTCGAAGATCTGGGAGAAATCGCCCTTAAAGGTTTCGATCGGCCAGTCCGCGCCCACGCTGTCGTATGGGCCAGCCAATCGCCGCAAACAGCGAGTTGAAAATTACCGCTGCTCATGCAGCTCGAAGGCATTGATCATGTGGCCCTCGCGGTGCGCGATGTCGAGCGTTCCGCAGAATGGTATGTCGAAGTCCTCGGATTTGAGTGGCGTTATGAGGGGATGTGGAATGGTATCCCGACGTTTATCGGAAAAGGTACAGCTGCGATTGCGCTATTTCCGATACGCGACCGCGATTCACGACCTGCCGCGCGTGCCGCCAAGACCGGTATGTTGCACCTGGCCTTTCGCGCCGATCGCAAAAACTTTCTCGTCGCGCAAGACGAACTCAAACGCCGCGGAATTGCTTTCGAATTTCAAGACCACGAAATTTCGCACTCGATCTATTTTCGCGATCCCGATGATCACGAACTCGAGATCACCACTTACGAGCTGAAATAACCGGGCACCTTCACTGCTCAGGCGCGCTCTGCGCGTAGTCGAGTGGACTGCGCACGCCGAGGCCCGGCTTATTCAGCACATGTGTGTAAATCATCGTCGTGCTCACATCCTTGTGGCCTAACAACTCTTGCACTGTCCTGATGTCGTATCCGTTTTCGAGCAAGTGCGTGGCAAAGGAATGTCGGAAAGTATGACAGCTCGCTGCTTTATTTATTCGCGCGGCACGCACGCCGGATTTCACAGCATTTTGCAGATTTTTCTCGCTCACATGATGGCGTTGTTCGAGGCCGGTGCGCGGATCGACCGAGCGCTTTGCTGCGGGAAAAACATATTGCCAGGCCCACTCGCGAGAAGCATTTGGCTTTTTCCTCTCCAGCGCGCCCGGCAGATGAACTGTGCCGAAGCCTTCTGCAAGGTCCACATCGTGCCGGCGTTTTACCTCATCCAGATGGATGCGTAACGCTGGCACGAGAGAAATCGGCAACATCGTTCTTCGATCTCTTCCGCCTTTGGAGTCGCGTACGACGATGTGCAAATATTGGAAGTCCACGTCTTTCACCCGCAGGCGCAGACACTCGAGCAAACGCAGCCCGCTCCCATAGAGCAACTTCGCCATCAGCTGATATTGACCGTCTAATTGCACGAGCACCGCGCGTACTTCGGCAGGGGCGAGCACAACAGGAAGCTTGGGCGGCCGTTTGACACGGACGACTCCGCCGATGAAAGCGAGTTCGCGCTGAAGGACTTCTTTATAGAGAAAGAGCAGGGCACTGAGAGCCTGATTTTGGGTGGACGCGGCCACGCGCCCCTCCAGAGCGAGCGCGCTGAGGAAGGCCGAGACCTCCGTCTCGGCGAGTTCGGCAGGATGGCGCTTCCCGTGGAAAAGGATGTAGCGGCGAATCCAGGCCACATACGCTTCTTCAGTGCGCAGGCTGTAATGTCTGAGGCGCAAAAGCTGGCGGACTTGGTCGAGCAGTTTAGGCTTGCCGCTGCCGGAACCACTGAGTAAAGGATGAAGCATGGATTCCTTTTACCGGGATCATTCCCTCAATGAAAGCCGAAATAGACGAAACAAAGTTTCGTCGAATTGTAGTTAGGTCAGAATTAGATGACTGTTACACTCCGCGAAGTTACGAAGGAAGATCTGCCGATTTTTTTTGAGCATCAGCTGGATGCCGAGGCGACGCGTATGGCGGCGTTCCCCAGCCGCGACCGCGAGGCCTTTATGGCGCACTGGGCCAGAATCATGAGTAGCGAGAACGAAACCGGAATCCTAAACACCATCCTCGCGGACGACACCGTGGCTGGCAACGTCGTCTATTGGGAAGCGGCGGGGGAGCCGAACATCGCCTACTGGCTCGGCAAGACACATTGGGGGAAGGGGATTGCTAGTGCGGCCCTGGCCCAATTCTTGACCAAGATAGAGGCGCGGCCAGTTTACGCGCATGTGGCAAAGCACAATTTCGCTTCGATACGTGTCTTACAAAAATGCGGATTCCAGCTTGCACGAGAGGATACGTGCGATGGCGATGATAGCGAAGAACTTGTTATGGAGCTGCGCTCGGATCGTTGCGCCACGGCCGCCAATAAACCCACAAAGACCTAACCCTGCGATGGAGCGAACGACGGACCGCCGTACGCTCCACTTTTGAGATGACTTCCACACTTTCACTCCGAGCGACGCGCGCCCTCGTCCGCCGTCGCTCATCTTGTTCTCGTTAGACTGCATAGGAAACAAATCTTTTTCCAGGAGACACGCCACATGCCCAAAAAGAAATCCGCGCCAGCCGCCATGCTCGACCTCACCATTGGGCACTGGATTGCTCGCCTCACTTACGTCGCCGCCAAACTCAAACTGGCCGACCTGCTCAAGGACGGTCCGCGGACGGCCGCCCAGTTGGCGACCGCCACGGGCGTTCAAGCGCCGGCGCTTTACCGTGTCCTTCGCACTCTGGCGAGTGTCGGCGTTTTCGCTGAGACCAAAGGCGGGCGGTTCAAACTCACGCCGCTCGCGGCCACCCTTCGGAGCGACGTCCCCGGCTCCATGCGCGCCTTTGCGATCATGATCAACGAGAAATATACTTGGGACTCCTGGACAGAGCTCCTTCACGGCCTGAAGACCGGCGAGATACCGTTCGTCAAGGCCCATGGGGTTCATCCCTTCGAGTATCTCGAACAACATCCCGACGACCTTGCGGTTTTCGGCGAATCCATGACCAGCCTGTCCGGAACCGAGAACCCCACCATTGCGGCCGCCTACAAGTTTTCTGCAATCCGGACTCTCGTGGATATCGGCGGCGGCCACGGCAGCCTTTTGGCAACGATCCTCAAAGTGAACCCAAAGCTCAAGGGCGTGCTGTTCGACCAGCCCTCAGTCATCGCTCGCGCCAAGCAGGACCAGCACGTCACCGCCAAAGGCATAGCGGAACGGTGCACACTAGAATCGGGAAGCTTCTTCGAGGCCGTGCCGGCCGGTGGCGATGCTTACATCATGAAATACATTCTCCACGACTGGAATGATGAGCAGTGCGCGAAAATCCTCGCGAACTGCCGCGCCGCCATGAATGAGAAAGGGCGGGTCTTGGTCGTGGATAACGTCATCCCTCCCGGCAACGACCCGAGTTGGGGCAAGCTCGTGGACATTCAAATGCTCATTATTGGAGGACGAGAGCGCACGAAGCAGGAGTTTGCCGGAATCTTCAAACAGGCCGGATTGAAGTTGATGCGCGTCGTGGCAACGAAGTGTCCGCTCAGCATCATCGAAGGAGTGGGAGCCTGAAGATCCGCGAACCGTCGTCGGGAAACCGGCATTCGGTATTGTCGCACGGTCTAACTAGGGCGCTGCAGCGCACGGCGGCATCGCATCGCTTTTGCAATCCCCGCGCCCCGTGGCCGCCGTCGCTGAGCTTGGTTCGTTAGATGATGAATCCGGATCGACTGAAGCAATTTTGCGAGAACACCCTCGAAACGATCTGCACTGCGCCGCTATTGCTGCCGTGTTAAGCTTAGGGTAAAGAGGAACCGGTGAACTGGCATGTTTCGCTACGCGTTTTGGCGATTATTTTTCTGCTCGTCGCGGGTGTGGCTGCCGCAGAAACGCCAAACCGCGCCACGATTCTGTACGACTCGTTCGGCAAGTCTCCTTCGTTCACCATGGATTGGGGGTTTGCAGCCCTGGTGGAGTATGGGGGCAAGCGCATCCTGTTCGACACCGGGAATAATGCCAGGATCTTCGAACACAATGTGAAAGCGGCGGGAGTCGATCTCCGGACAATCGATTTTGTGGTCATCTCGCACCGTCACGCCGATCACACCAGCGGCATTACCTACCTGTTGACGGTCAATCCCAAGGTGCCGATCTATGTTCCTGACGAACCCTGGGGATTGTTTGCCCGCGGAGTGAAGAACGACTTCTACCGCAAAGATCCGTCGTTGCCGTCCGAGATGCGCTACTATGGCGGCCATCCGCCGGAGATCCTGGAAGCCGGCACCCCTTGGCCGGGCGCCAATTTCATCCCTGTCAGCCAAAGAACCGAAGTGGCACCCGGGATATTTATCCTCTCTGGTGTGTCCACATCTCCCGGTACGCTGGAGCTAAAGGAGCTATCGCTGGCCATCAAGAGTCCGCAGGGAGTGATTCTGATTGTTGGTTGCTCCCATCCTGGCGTTGAGCACATCGTGCAGGAGGCGACTGCCATCGATCCTCACATCAATATCCTCTTGGGCGGGTTGCACCAGATCCAGAAACCCGATACCGAAGTGGAGCGGATTGCGGCCGTGCTGCACGACCAGTACAAGCTAGAACGCGTAGCGCCGGGACATTGCACCGGTGAGCCAGAGTTTGCCGCCCTGAAGAGAATATTCAACGACCACTACGTGTACGCGGGCGTGGGATCAGTGGTTGATCTGCCGGCCGCTACGTCAGCTCGGACAGCCAGCAGAGGACACTAGGCTTGCCGCCGATTTGCTGTTACTCATCCACTTTCGCATTCACCGCTGCGTTCAGCGTCACCTAGCCAAGATTGCGCCGCCTCAAGCATTTTACTTCCGACGCGCCGTTCGCAGCTCACGTTTTACATCTAACAAATCGCTCCAGCTAACCGCTGGCCAGCGTGATGACCAGTTTGAATTCATGAAACGGATCGTCGATGTTGCGAAGGCTCGCTCCCGCCAGCGGTAGCTGAGCTCCGTCTCGTTAGGCCGCTTCCCCATGCACCTTGTCATGTTCGACATCGACGGCACGCTTACCGAGACCATGAAGGTCGACGAGGATTGCTTCGTTCGCTCATTCAAGGACGTGTTTGGTTTCGCCGACATCGACACCGATTGGTTACATTATCCACACACGACCGATTCCGGCATCTTCCATGAGATTTACACGCCGCGCCGTGGCCGGTCGCCGACGGCCCTGGATGTTTCGCGCTTTCGTCAGCATTTCATCGGGTTGCTTGCTGCTGCTTCATCACAGTTTTCATTTGCACCGGTTGCAGGGGCTGACAGGTTGTTGTCGCGGCTCGCTCAGGGCAGCCCATATCGGGTGTCGCTTGCTACTGGCGGTTGGCGTGATTCCGCCCGCCTCAAGATGGCCAGCGCCGGGATGTGCTTTGACGACCATCCGGCGGCATCAGCGGATGACGCCCTCGACAGAGAGTCTATTATGAGGCTTTCCAGGCAGAGAGCCGCGGAACGATATGGCGAGTCATTTGCCTGCACCGTGTATGTTGGTGACGAAGTTTGGGATGCTTGTGCATGTCGCAGTGTTGGCATTCCGTTCATTGGCATTGGCACGGGGAGTCGAGCAACACGATTGTCAGCAGAGGGTGCTGTTTGTGTCTTCCCTGATTTCAGTGACGCGGATATATTTTTGAGGAGCGTGTATGAGATTACGAACGCGGCCTAACCATGCGCTGCAGCGAACCCGGCGTGAGCGCCGTGGTTGCAATCCGCGCGTCCAATACGCGCGGTCGCTGATCTTGTGTCTCGTTAGATGCTAATGCGCGTCGTTGCCGTCATGTTATTGCTGTCCGCAGGCATCGCTGCTGAGGCGATGTCATACTCGTTTGTTTGTAAGGCGAGCGGGCGACTGGGCGGGCCGATCCGCTTCGAGTTTTACCGTGATTCGACCACACGTCCGAAGACCGATATCGAGTCATTCACCGTTTCTATGCGGACCGCCGATGACCGATGGAAGGCGATGTGGTCCATCTTGAGCGGCCGTGGTCTGACACAGCCGATCGAGTACGGAGTTACGCCTCCTGGTTTTACCACGATGATTCAACCGCAGAAGCTCATTCCCGGTCGCGTTTACTCCGGGTTCGCTTCCGATGGACACGGAGGCTCATCTGGCGTGACTTTCGGATTCGATAAAAACGGGAGGATGACCTTCCCGGATTCATTCGATGAATGAGTGGCGAATGAAAGCATCTAACCATGTCGATGAAGCCAACCGCCCCACCTCGAAATAAGTTCAGTGTGTTTGCCACAGCACCTTGCCGTGGCTTATCTCTTTCTCGTTAGGAATCTCTTACCCAATCTCCCATGAGCAAACCGCAAGATTATCCTTACGCTACTCACCTGGACATCAAATTCCCGGCTCTCCGCTTGGTGGACGTTCCGTCCCTGGTGAAAGCGTGCACGGACGCGTGGTACAACCAAACACTCTGCAAGGTGAATGACTCCGTTGTTCGCTTGGGGGTCCTGCAAGGTGAGTATCACTGGCACAAACATGACAACGACGACGAGTTCTTCTTTGTCTTAGAGGGGCACTTTGTCATCGATCTCGAAGATCGCTCGGTTGATCTGCAGCCACAGGAGGGGTTTGTCGTTCCCAGAGGCGTCACGCATCGCACCCGCGCCCCTGATCGAGCAGTCATTCTGATGGTGGAAACCGCCGCCATCGTTCCGACCGGCGATTCCTAACCACGCCGCTCCAGCCGACCGTTGGCCGGATGACAGGCTGGGATGAAGAGTAATGACGACGATCCCGCCCACCATTGTTGCGCTGCACCAGGGCTGGCAAGACTTCCGCTCCGCTTGGAAAGCAGCGACGGGCTTTCTACTTTTTATTACCACGCTTGACTGGGCGTTGCTCTCACCGTTGATCGCGTGGGGGCTGGAGGCGATTGTCCGCAGCGGGGGTGCCGTCGCCATAACGAATGCAGATCTGACCGGGTTCGCCCTTTCGCTACCTGGTATTGCTTTCCTGTTCGCTGTCGGCACGGTTCAACTGGCTCTGTTGCGGATACGTGCTGGGGGGTTGACGCTGCTCGCCGCTGAGGTCGCCGCCGGGCGGCGGCCCCGCTTCTGGGATGTGGTCGGTGGCAACATCCACCGGCTGCCGGCGTTTTTCCTACTAAGCCTGCTGCAAACCGCGGCCGTGTTGGCGACCGTGGCAATTTTCGTCGGGCTGGTTGCTGGAATTTACGGAGGGCTCTTGGGAGGACACGACATCAACTACTACCTCAAGGAACAATGGTGGATTGCGGTCCTTCTCGCGGGGGCACTGGGTGCGTTGTTCGCACTTGGACTGCTCTGGCTGACCGCGCGCTGGTTGTTTGCCGTGCCGTTGTTAATCCTTGGGAATTTGAGGCCGCTCGAGGCTCTGCGGATGACGTGGCGGGCAACCCGAGGTGACTCGATCGGTTTAGTCCGAGTTTTCGGCCTGTGGTGGACTGGAGTAGCGATTCTCTCCGCCACCCTGAGCGCTCTAGGTTGGTTCCTCGCTAAACTGCTATTTGGTTGGGCAGGCTACTTTCCCGGACGGGTCCTGGCTGTTGTGGCCGTGGTACTGGTGACAGCATTTACGACCGGAACGGCGATCGGAGCAGTGGGGTTGGGCGTTCATCAATTCATGGTGACGCGAATGAGCCTGCGGCACCGGGTCCGAACACGGGAGCGAACCGTTCCGATTATCCCGTTGGGAGCCAGACGGCTCGCGGTAGCCCTAGCGTCTGCCGCGTTGCTGGTGATCCTCGCCATTTCAGCGGTAGCCAATTGGCACGAATTAGCGCACAGAAACATCGTGGAATCGGTGAAGGTTACAGCCCACCGGGGCAGCTCAGCCCGTGCGCCCGAGAACACACTGAGTGCGGTACGGGAAGCGATTACCGACGGTGCTGACTTTGCTGAGATCGATGTGCAGACCACGGCCGATGGCCAGGTAGTGGTGTTCCATGACGGCGATCTGATGCGCATGGCAGGCGACAGTCGACGATTGAGAGACCTGACCCTGTCGCAGGCGAAGGAGCTGGACGTCGGCAGGAAATTTAAAGCGGAGTTTTTGGGCGAAAGGATTCCCACGCTGGCCGAGGTCATCCGTCTTTCCCGCGGAAGAATCCAACTGAACATCGAGCTGAAGTATAACCGGCCGGATCCGACTCTCGCGGGAAAGGTCGTTGAACTGGTGCGCCGGGAGGCTTTCCTGACCAACTGCATTGTCACTTCTTTGGATCCGGCCGCGCTGGCGGACGTTCAGCGACTGGCACCCGAGCTGAAAGTCGGTCAGATTGTGACGGCGTCGGTGGGGAACGTGACGCGCCTGCCGGGTCAGATTCTGAGCGTGAACAAGCGCGCAGCAACGCGACGGTTCATTCAACAGGCGCGCACTGCGGGCAAGGAAGTGCATGTCTGGACGTTGAACCAAGCGGGCGACATGCTTGTGATGATCGAGAGGGGCGCGCACAACCTGATCACGGACCATCCCGATGTTGCCGTTAGGTTGTTACGGGAGCGGGCGGAATTATCCGACGCCGAGAAGCTAGCGCTCTCGCTTCGGGCGTTGTTCGGCAAGGATGAGGCAGCACCTGGCGGTGCCAACTAAACGCTTGAGCCAATGGCCCATTGCCGTACAACTTCAGCGAGCTTGCCATAACGCCCTGGATTTCATCCAGGTGCCCGGCTTCCCTAGTGCGATTCGCGTCTTCCCGCTCACGCACTCCCGCCGTAATGTTGTTCAACGCGACCCGTGGCTTATCTCTATCTCGTTAGAGGCTGTGAATTAGCGATGGTGGTACAACTGTACCACCACCGAATTGGCTTTTCATTGGCGCATCGAGGTGCTTTCATAGCGTCAGATGAAAAAGGCGAAAAAGAAATCGCCCGCCGAAAGGGACATTTCCTATCGGAAACCAGCCCTGCGCAGCGAGGCGTTTGCCCGGGCACTCAGGGAAGCAAAATTGCGTGTCGTCGGTTCCGGCGGTTTGCGTTCGCTTTTCGAAAAAGCCGCGAAAGAGGCTGCATCGCTCCCCAGGCATCGGTTCAAGGCGAATTGGCCCTATCTTCAGACGATGCTGCGGCTGGTCCGCGCGTACGAGCGCGGGGAATACAAGCAGGTTTCGAATGAAGATCTCACGTGGATCGTAGCTGCTCTCAACTATTTGGTCGACCCATTCGATTTGATTCCGGACAAGATTCCGTTTCTGGGCTTCGTCGATGACGCGATCGTTGTAGGATTCGTCACGGACAAGACGCGGCAAACGCTGGACGATTTCATGATCTGGGAAACCAATGGCGTCAGCAGTCTTGGGTAACTCGCCTGAACCACTCCACACACGTTATTCGATGGCGTATTCCCATGCGCGCCTCCCATGAGTTACACGACGCATCTAACCAAGCGATGGAGCCAACCCAGCTACTTGTGTTACGTCTGCGGCGAAATCGTAGCTTTTGCTTCAAGTGGCTGGGTGGCTCATCTTGTTCTCGTTAGGCAAGAAACGATACTTGAGCACACAGTTTAGATATCACCACCTTGGGATTCCCACGACGGAGGACTTTGCCGGAGCGACTTATCTTCCGCACCTAAAGATGCACGTTTCAGATCACCTTGCGACGCCGTACGGCATCCAATGGATGCGATTTGACGAGGACTGCACAGTACCAGAACTCGTAAAGCGAGTGCCTCATGTCGCGTTTCAGGTCGATGATCTTCACGAGGCGATACGAGGAAAGAAGATCATTATCGAGCCAAACGAGCCGGGACCGGGGATCTTGGTGGCTTTCATTGAAGAAGCCGGAGCGCCAGTCGAATTTCTCCAGATTATAAATGCCTAACCAGGCGCTACAGCGCAACGCCTATGTCTGTCACAGATCGTGCTGTCGCACGCTCCGCGCCAGCCACAGGCGTGGCTGATCTCAAACGTTAGGCGGCGCTTTCACCAGTCGTCCGATCACAGTGCGTTAATCAACGAAAAGGAATACGAATGTATGCTGTCATGGGAATTACCGGCCAAATCGGAGGGGTCGTGGGACATGCCCTTCTCGCCGCAAATCAACAAGTCCGGGCTGTCGTGCGGGACGCTGATAAAGGTCGAGCGTGGGCAGATCGTGGCTGTGAAGTCGCGCAGGCCACGATCGAGGATGCGGCCTCTCTCACGACCGCGTTCCGAGGGGCGGAAGGCGTCTTCGTGCTTGTGCCATCGAGTTTTGACCCGACACCCGGGTTTCCCGAGGCCCGGACGATCGGTGCAACTCTGCGAGCCGCACTGGAAGCGGCGTCTCCGGTGCGAGTCGTTTACCTCTCTACGATTGGGGCGCAAGCCACCCGGTCCAACCTTCTGACCCAGCATACAATCATCAAGGAGGCTCTCGGCACTTTGCCCACGCCGATTACCTTTCTGCGGCCTGCATGGTTCATGGAGAACTGCAGTTGGGACGTGGTTCCGGCGCGCGCGCAGGGCGTGATTCCAAGTTTCCTGCAACCGCTCGACAGGCCGGTGCCGATGGTGGCAACTGCGGACATTGGCAGGGTGGCCGCTAGACTGCTTCAGGAAAACTGGACCGGTCGCCGAGTGGTGGAACTCGAAGGACCGCAACGCGTGACGCCAAACGAGATTGCGGCCACCTTTGCCGGGCTCTTGCAGCGACCAGTGCGCATGGAAGTGGTGCCCCGCGAGTCGTGGGAGAAATTGTTCACGGCGCAGGGGATGAAGAATCCGACCCCGCGCCTGGAAATGCTGGACGGTTTCAATGAAGGCTGGATCGATTTCGAACGAGGAGCCAGCGGATCGGAAAAGGGAAGCGTTCCCTTGGAGACCGTGCTAAAGGCCCTGACCAAACGAGAGGCCAAGTCTCCCTGAACCTGACAGATTTTGACCACTCACTCCTCAAATTCTTCCGCGAAAGCCCAGCGCCTAACCATGCGCTGCAGCGAACCCGGCCAGCGCGCTCCGGTTGCAATCCACGCGTCCCGTGGGCCGGGTCGCTGAGCTTGAGTCCTTAGGACGCAAAATGAAGATTCGTCTCGCTGAGAAATCTGAGGCCGAAGCCATCAGCCGATTCGTGTCTGAGCTCGCAGTGACGCACATTGGGTCAACCCTTCAGGTTGAAGGCTTGGAGAACCTACTCAGAAGTATGGATGTAGATTCGACGATCACGCGAATGACCGATGGATTCCCGCACTGGGTCGCTCTAGAAGGTGGTGCGATTGTCGGGATTGCGGTGGTTAAGCCCCCCTCGCACATCTATCACTTGTTCGTGCGTTCAGATCGACAGCGAAGCGGAATCGGACGACGGCTCATGAACGAGGCGCTATGGTTTATTTCCGATAGATGTGGCGGAGCGACCGTTACCGTGAATTCTTCGCTTAATGCAGTGGATGCCTATCGCAGATTTGGGTTCCGAAATGCGGGCGATGAGGTCGTTGACGGTGCCGGAGTTCGCTTCCAGCCGATGTCGCGAGATTTACCATCGCGTGCCTCCTGAAGCAGACCTAGCCAATCGATGGAGCCGACCACGAGCCGCCGTACTATCCAGCTTTCCATGAGTTTAACCCGTCAATTCGCAGCCACGCGCGCCCTCGCTCGCGGCAGCTCATCTTGGCCTCGTTAGGCCGCTGAGAGAATACTGTGAAGCGCACTTGGACGATCATCGGCGTCAGCGACGTCGCCGGTAGCTTTAAATGGTACCAGTCGCTCTTCGGCCAGCCCGAGACACCTCCGGGCCATGACGACTTTGGTCAAATCCTGGATACGGACGGAACAGTTTTGCTCTGCCTCCACGAGTGGGGCATGCGGTCACGAGAACGGCCATGTCCGACAAGACCGCCCCACGAACATCCTTCCTTGATGAGTCCCGATTACGCGACGCCTGGCAACGGCCTGCTGTTGTTTTTCCGCGTGGACGATTTCCACATGGCACTGAAGAGGGCACGCGCGCTCGTCACCCGGTTCGAAGAGGAGCCCCACGTGAACCCAAACACTGAAACTATGGAGTTCTCACTCCGAGATCCGGACGGATACTACGTCACCATTAGTGCGCTCTCTTCGCTCGAGCCAGGGGGCCACTAGGCGTCGGCCTAACGGGACGCGTGCAGCCGAAGAAGGCGCGCAGCCGAATCAGAAAGTCACGGCAGAGACGTCCGCGCCTTGGCGGCTGAAGCGCTGGTCGTTAGAATTTCGCCACAACTACGCACATTACGCTCACGCACGCGTAGTGCTGTCTCGGCTCACCGGCCTGCGTAAAGCAACTTGTTATGGCATCGGCTACCGGCCACCGCGGAACGCTAGGAACTCGGGACCACCATTACCCTGGGCTGCCCGATGCCAGAAGTGAAGACCGTTTGGCTGCCGTTCGTTGAGAATTTCAGAATATCGCCTGGGGCTGATGATTCTTTTAGTTCGGCCACAAGAAGATCGCCCGAAGGTCAAAAGTTATTCCCCGGGGGTTACTGAGGTCAGTAGCAAACGTGCTCTCAGTTCCGTCCGGTGCAAATACTAAGATCGCGTCAGCGCTCGAGTCCCGGATGCTTATCACGACATTATCGCAGACATGAGCGGCGCGTTGTATGATACCGTTAGCAGGCCGGAAACCGCGGCGAACGGCGATTCCACGGGGGAAAACAAAGGCCGCCACGCGGTAAAACGTGACGGCTTTTGTGAAATGCTGCTGCTTGTTAGGCTTTGCTGATTTGTTGGCGACTTACTTGAGGTGCAGGTTTGTCCACTTCCAGGTAGGCTTACAAGCCTTCCACGAGGAAGCCGTGTATCACATTGCTCCCGTCAATATCCTCTCCGGTGATCGCGCCTGAGTTGTTGTTGGCTAAGGGGATGGTGCCCTGGCCTGCCCCTGTGCCCGCGCCCGGAACATCGAACACGCTAAAGTTGCCCTGTTGATTGAGCAGGAAGCCATGATTCACATTGCTTCCGTCGATATAATTTCCCGCGATCGCCCCCAGGGTGTTGTTGCTTTCAGGGAGGGTGCCCTGGCCTGCCCCTGTGCCCGCGCCCGGAGCATCGAACGTGCTGAAGGTGCCCTGGTTAGACCGCACGAAGCCGTGAAGCACACCTGTTGCGTCGACGTAAACCCCTTCGATCTCTCCGTTCGGAGTGTTGCTTACGCCGAATGTGCCCTGACCTGCCCCTGTGCCTGCGCCCGGGGCATCGAACGTCGTGAGCGTGCCGTCGGGAGCGCGCAGAAAGCCGTGACCTACACCGCTGGCGTCAACGTAGAATCCCGTGATCTCACCCGGCTCATTGATGGCATTGGGGTTGGTAAATATGGAGCCCGTGGGATCGAACTCGGCAATTGCGCCGCTAGGAGCGCGCACGAAGCCGTGCTGTACTGAGTTCGCGTCCACGTAGAATCCGGTGATCCCGCCTGCTGGGTTGATGCCAGCGGGAGTGAATTCTGAGGGGAAGGTCCCCTGCGGAAACGGTCCCGTGCCCGCGTCCGGAGCATCGATCTCGGTGAAGGTGCCGTTAGGAGCACGCACGTAGCCGTGACATCGGGCGTTATTGTCAGAGTAAAATCCCGTGATCTCCCCAGATGGGTTGATGGCGTAAGCACGCGTACCCTGGCCTGGCCCGACGGTTCCACAAGACATTGTACAAGTGCCCGCGGCCGGATCGTCGAAGATGGTAAAGGTCCCGCCGGGAGCGCGCAGGAATCCGTGCCGGGCAGAGTTGGTGTCCCGGGTGAATCCCGCAATCGCCCCTGAAGTGTTGGTGCCATTAGCGAAAGTGCCCTGGCCTGCCCCCGTACCCGCGCCCGGTGCATCGAACGTGGTGATGGTCGTCGTCTTCGTTCCGCCAGCATTCACGGAAAGGCCCAGCCCCAACATGCAGAGAACCAGGCAAAGCGCCATTGGTAGACGCGGGTAAACGTTCGACGTGCAAACAGATTTAAAGATTTTGGTGGGAATGCTAGACAGGGTATTTTTCATAATTCGTTTTTTGTTAGTAAATCAGACTATTCATTTGGAAAGAGGCTGGCTATAACCAGATCGCCCTAACAAGGCTGACCAGTTTCGCCTGTCGCGGGAACCAAGGGCTTTGAGCTGCGCAGCATCTCTTGAGAAAGCATTCTCTCGGTGCGAAAGTCGCGTCGTGAAAATGAATGGCGCGATCTACGGGCGCACAGTCTCAGCGGTCCCAAAGCAGCGCCGGCGTCGTTTAGTCATGTCGTTCGAAATGGTGCGGCTGGATCGCGCGTCGTCCGAGCCGCTTTACCAACAACTGTATCGTCAAATACGAGAAGAACTTGAGAGCGGCAGTTTTGATTCAAGCGCTTCCCGTGTGCCTTCCTCACGAGTTCTCGCTGCAACTCTCGGGATCTCGAGACCGACCGTAAACGAGGCGTTCTCAAAGCTGCTCGCCGAGGGCTATCTTCAAGCCCGGGAACGGTCTGGTATCTTTGTTGCCGATCATTTACCGGCAACTTTTCTGAAGGCTGCCCGGCCGGCGACGACCGCGCGCACCGAGCATCTCCCGCGAGTGGCCCGGCGAGTGACCAGAATGACAGATTTTCGCAGCGGCCGGCAACTCGATGTCGGCGTTGGCGGCCCGCCGAGCGTCACATTCGTCGCGGGGTTGCCGGCCGTGGATGAATTCCCGATTGCGGTTTGGGAGCGCTTGCGCGACCAGGTTTTGGCGAAAAAGGGAGCGCACCTATTGCGTTATGCCTCGAGCCGCGGCGAGATCGAACTACGGAAGGCAATCGCTGCTTACTTGTGCGACTTCCGCGGCGCCAATTGTCATCCCGACCAAATTGTAGTCGTGGGCGGCATGCAGCAGGCGATGCTCGCGTGCGCGCTCGCGTTAATCAATGAGGGTGAAGTGGCATGGATCGAAGATCCCGGCTTCCATCAGGCACGTAATGTCTTGGCTTTTGTCGGGGCCAAAATGGTCCCGCGCCCGATCGATCGTGAGGGGCTGGTAATCGCGAAGTGCTCACGGCAAAATTCTCCCAGACTCATTTTCGTCGCACCGTCGCACCAATTTCCCCTCGGTGTGACGATGAGCCTGAAGCGGCGGAAAGCTCTGATCGAGTTCGCAGAGTCGCGCGACGGGTACATCCTGGAGGATGATTATAATTCCGAGTTTCGTTTCGATAGGCCGCCGCTGCCATGTCTTCAAGGTTTGGACAATGCCGGCCGGGTGATTTATGCCGGCACGATGAGCAAGATCCTTTACCCATCGCTGCGCCTCGGTTTTGTGATCGCACCGCCACAACTTGTCGACACCCTTGTCAAGGTGCGCGCGGTCATGGACCAGCACTCCCCCGCGATTGATCAAGCTACCCTGGCGCGTTTCATCACCGAAGGATTTTTCCTCAGCCATGTGAAACGGATGCGCGAACTCTATGCCCAGCGACGCGTATTCTTTATCAAACAATTCCAAAAATGGCTGGGCGACTATTTCGATCTGGAGGTAACGCCGGCCGGTTTGCACTTCATCGCCTGGCTCCGACGCAAAGAAGATTTTCCGTTATTCATGCGTGCTCGTCAGGAAACCGGAGTTTGGCCTCGGCCTCTTTCTTTCTTCTGCATCAAGGCTCAGTTGGATCCGGCATTCGTTTTTGGATTCGCGGCCTGGTCGCGAGCGCAAATTGAACAAGGTTTGGCAAAACTAGCGTCGGCGGTTAAACAACTGAAGAAGCGCGGCGCGGGAAACGGTTCATCGTTTCAAATCGAGCCTTTCTCACCTGCTACGAGTGAATACTGGCCGTCGACAGCTATCAGATCAAAGTAACTGGCTAACGAAGATTGGGATTGAGCAAAACAGCCGGGCCCTTTCGAGCCCACGCGACAATCAGAAAGACTTGCGGACACAACCGGGCGCTTGCGGCTCATTTTCGAAACGCGCCATCGTCCACCTGATGAGCAGCTCCTCGAGCGGCGCACCCGGCTGGGCAATCGTGAAGTGGTCGCGCCCCGCGAATGTCCAATACTCGAGTCGTTGACCAGCAGAGCAGCGCTCTTCGACATACGCGTCGGTGGCAGACGGCGGCACGACGGTGTCCGAGAGGCCTTGCGCGATTACGACGGGAGCCTTTATCAGACCGTTCGCCGCGTTCTGCTCCAGCCGAGCTTGAAGCGCTTTGTTCGAACTCGTCGCCAATGCTGGACCGTCGAACGTTGCCGCCAGCGCCTCGATGCGTTCCGGATCCTCGGGCGGGAGGAAGTCGCATAAGTTTACTATCTGACGCGCAGCATCGAGCGCCTCGGGCCGAAGCGCTTGCTCGAATGTGATGTCAGGGTAGAACCGGCTATACGATAGCGCGAGATACGGTCCAAACCGCTTGTCCACCGCGACGTTCATCGCGAGAATGTTCTTAATGTTCGCGGCCGGTGCGATTGCCGCGACGCCGAGGATTTCGAGGTCCGGCGCGTAGCGCGGCCCGACAATGCCGGTCCAAAGCGCTGCGTGCCCCCCCTGCGAGTAACCCCACACCACCGTGCGTTTGTCGAGCGTAAGCTCTAACATCTGCCGCGCGGCACGGACCGAATCGAGCGTCGCGCGCGCTTCGCCTTCGCCGATCAGGTACGGATGCGGGCCACCCTTCTCTGCGAAGGAGTAATCTGTCTCGACCACGACCCAGCCAGCCATCACGATCCGGTCGCGCCCGGGGATGCCCGCGCTCGGCGCCGAGAAAAGCGACGGCATGCATTTCTGCAGCAAGCCCGTCGTCCCGTGCTCCCACGCGATGACAGGGCGTGTGCCTGCCGGAGGAGCGGTCGGCACGAACACTGTCGCGACCGCCGTCGCTGGCGTGCTGTCGTCCACAGTGGTTGCATAAAGGATGCGCCAGCCTCGCATGCCGGCTGGCAGTATCACGTCTTTGAGCGGCTCGCTCCGCAGTAACGCGCCAGGCTGGTGCGGCAGGTCCGACGGCGGATCGTAAAATGCATCCGGCGCGTGCGCAGCGATGCTCGCGCGAACCCCGTGGGGTGTCGCCGCGGCGCTGGACTCTGACGACGCTCGTTTAGGCCGATTGCAGCTAGCTCCCGCGAACAAAACAAGCAGAATTGCGAAGCCAATCGAACAACGTCCGGCAGTGTTCATAAGCCCCTTCTCGTAACAAGGTGTGATCCGCTGTCCATCGGGCGGGCGAGACGACCTAACGAGCGCAATCCTGCTGGCTCGCGGCAGGACTATAAACGGGTTTCACTTCGGATGCACCAGCCTTCGCTATTGCTACGGCGCGGCAGGCAGGGCAGCATGATTAGGCCTCGTTAGACGACTTCCGATCGTAAAAACGACGCACAAGCGTTATCGGGCTTGCCCTGATCGCGGCTACGTCGAGCTGGACTAATTCTTTATAGGGGCAGATTTTTCTGCAAAGATTTGTTTCGGAATGTCGAAACGAGGCATGTCCGCACGTCATCGTTGCAGAGCCGTGAAATGTTTCCGACTCTGAAACGAACAAACCAAAACACTACGATCAAAACAATCACCATGAAATACGCTCTACTTGTGCATGTGAACAAAGAGGCTGTTGACCAATCCAAGGACGCAAGGGCCGCTGGTATGGCTTATGGGGAAGCCCTGCGTGCTGCGGGCATCTTCGTCGCAGGGGCAGGTCTGGAGTCGCCGCAGGCGACCACTGTGGTATCGGTCCGAAACGGAAAACGCCAGGTGCATGACGGCCCGTATGCTGAGACGAAGGAGTTCCTCGGCGGGTTTGTCGTCATCGACGTGCCAAACTTGGACGCTGCACTGGAGTGGGCAGCGCGTAATCCGTCCGCCGCTGTCGGATTCGTCGAAGTGCGCCCACTGGCCGGTTCATATTTTGCCGTGGGCGGCAAGTGATTCCAGAATGAGCGAATCCGCGACGCATGATGCGATTGAAGCCGTTGCGCGTGATTTGTATGGACGACTGGTGGCCTACATCGCCTCGCGCACTGGCGACATCGCCGATGCGCAGGACGCGTTGAGCGAGGCGCTAGTTGCCGCTCTGGAAAATTGGCCGACGAATGGAGTTCCAGATAAGCCCGAAGCATGGCTCTTGCATGTTGCCCGCAACCGATTGATTGACGCCTCCCGTCGGGAACAGACCCGGCGAGATGCCGAGCCTTTGTTGCAGCAACTCGCCGAGGAAGCTGAATCGTCAGCGAAAGAGGATGAGTTTTTCCCGGACGAACGCCTGAAGCTGCTTTTCGTGTGTGCGCACCCTGCCATGGATGTGGCTGCACGCACGCCACTGATGCTTCAAGTGGTGCTTGGAATTGACGCAGCAAAGATTGCCTCTGCTTTCCTGGTGTCTCCAATTGCCATGAGCCAGCGGCTGGTGCGGGCCAAGACCAAGATTCGCGATGCGGGCATTCCGTTCCGCGTCCCTGACCCGCCGGAATTGAGCGAGCGACTTTCGTTCGTTCTGGATGCCATTTACTCCGCATACACGACTGGCTGGGACAGCCTGCCGGACGCCGCGTCAACGCACCGTGCTCTGGCATCGGAAGCCATTGTGCTCGGGCGCGTTCTCGTTCAGCTGATGCCCGCTGAACCGGAAACCTTAGGTTTGCTGGCCTTGATGTTGCACTGCGAGGCCAGGCGTGAGGCGCGTTTTTCCAGCACCGGCGAATTCATCCCGCTCGACCAGCAAGACACTACACGCTGGTTGGGCAATTTGGTGGAAGAAGCCGAAAAACTTTTGAGGACTGCCGCCGGGTTTGGCCAGACCGGGCATTACCAACTGGAGGCCGCGATCCAATCCATTCATGCGGCTCGCGTCAAATCCGGCAACATTGACTGGCAGGAAATCGCATTGCTTTACGAAGGCCTTTTCAGGTTCGGGCCCAACATCGGCGCGTCGGTGGGACGTGCCGTGGCGCTGGCGCAAGCAGGCAATCCTTCCGCCGGGCTGCATGCGCTCGATGCTTTGCCTCAAAGCAGCGTCGTCAACTATCAACCATTCTGGGCCGCGCGTGGGCATTTGCTGCGATTGCTGAATCGGAACCAAGAAGCGCACGAAGCGTTCACTCGCGCCGCGAGCCTCACGGACGATCCGGCATTGCGTGAGTATCTTTTCAAGCGAGCGACCGGTGGCTTGGTTTGACTGGGATTGATTGAAGGAAATGACGCGGTTGGCCGATAAATAGATTCAAGCCGATCAAGATCTAAGCTCATTTTATTTCGGAGTATCAATATATGACCAGAATGAATCCCAAGGTTGATGAATATTTAAGAAAAGCCAAAAAGTGGCAGGAAGAAATGAAGAAATTGAGAAGGATCAGTCTCGACTGTGGACTGACCGAAGAATTGAAGTGGGGTAAACCTTGTTACACGTTTCAGAAAAGTAACATAGTTATCATACAAGGATTTAAAGAATTCTGTGCGCTTTTGTTTTGCAAGGGTGCCTTGTTAAATAATCCGAATGGTATTCTTAGAAAATTTGGCTGGCAGGCGGCTCGCCGGATACCGTTCAGCAATGTTCGGGAGATCGTTGAGATAGAACCGACCCTGAAGGCCTATGTTCGCGAAGCCATCGAAGCGGAAAAGGCCGGCCTGAAAGTGACTTTAGAAAGGAATCCAGAACCTATTCCTGAAGAACTTCAAAATAAACTGGATGAAATCCCTGCCTTGAAAGCTGCCTTTGATGCACTGACGCCTGGACGGCAAAGAGGATACATTCTTTATTTTTCGGCAGCCAAACAATCCAAAACCCGGGAGTCAAGAGTTGAAAAATGCATGCCGCAAATTCTCAATGGAAAGGGATTAAATGATCGGTAGTGCCACCAAACGTACGACTCTTCGCGCGATTCACCTTGTCTTAAGCATTCCGATACTCGGTTACATTTATGGTGAGCCTTCGCAAGTTCAACAGTACGCAGGTGCTGCTCGGTTTGTCTTCGTTCCTGTAATTATCCTTTCGGGATTTTGGATGTATGCAGGCGTATTCTTCGCCATCATCGGTGTTGCGGTATGGCTCGGTGCATATTACCTGTCTGGAGTTGGGGCGGCTATCCTGAGTCAAGTCGCGCTATTCATCGCGCGGAAGACTTGGTTGGTGATTCGTGCGCGACGTTCAAAGTCATCGGGCCCATTCATGCAGTGCAGCCAACTCGCGAAGGCTCTCGGAGTGGTTGATCTTTATCGTTCGGCGGCGGAGGCGACTCGTGGGTTCTTCGTTCACCTGAGCTAACTCACGCAACGACTAAGGAGCAAATCGTGACCGATCCTAAGTACGTGGCCTTTAGAGCGCTCGACCCGTTCTTCGACATCGTCCAGCAGGGTCTGGCCGGCCTGGTCGACGGCGACCACTATTTCGACACCATCGCCGACGACGCGGAGTTCGAATTTCGATATCATTTCCCAGGATGGCCCGAGACAGTTCGTGGTCGTGACGCCCTGATAGCACTCTATGCGGGCTACGGCAACAACATCGTCCTGCACGGCGCTGACGGGCTCGTTGTGCACCGATCGCAGGACCCTCGCGTTGTCATCATCGAATACGATGTCCATGGTAAGATTGTCGCGACCGGCTCCTCATACGACAACCGGTTCATCTCGGTCGTTACCGTCGAGGGCCGAAAGATCGTGCAATGGCGGGACTATATGGACTCGCTGGCAGCCATGACTGCGCTTAGTTAGTCAGGTGCACTAGCAATTGTTTGCGCTCCCGCGAGCTGCAAAGGATGAGGCACTTCGGGGTACGCATATACGAATCGCCACATGGGGGGAGGCTCCTGGGTTCGGTGTCCGTGCGAGTGGGCGGGAAAAGGGGGCTAGAGCGTTTTCGGAGTTCAATGTCTCCCCGGCCGCCGCTGAGCTATGGCGTTAGGCGAAAGATTTTGTAATTACGCGACGCGGCCGCAGCAGTTCTTGTATTTTTTGCCGCTGCCGCACGGACACGGTTCGTTGCGACCGACTTTTGGCATTGATCGCCGAATCGGAAGATCGAGCGTCATTTCGCCATCGCCATCGCCACCGCCACCGGCGGTGACCCCGGCCATCGCGCCGACCGGCTGAGGCTGGCGTGCCCGAGCCGGAGCGTTTGCCGTCGGCGCAGTCGGGGCGTGTTCGCGCAACAAAAATTGCGGCAGCGTGGCCAGGAAATTTTCGAACGCCTGCAAGTTTGAAGTGCTGCGGAAAAGATTGTGCAGGACTTCGTTCTTAATGTTCGCCATCAACTCGACGAACATGTCGTAGGCCTCGGTTTTGTATTCGATGAGTGGATCTTTTTGCGCGTAACCGCGCAGATAAACGCCTTCGCGCAACGCGTCCATCGCGTAGAGATGCTCCTGCCAAAGCCGGTCGATCGCGTTCAAGATGATGTAACGCTCGAGACTTTTCACCGCCGTCGCTTCCTCGTGCGAAGATTTTCGCTCGTAAGCGTCTTTAATTTTCCCGATCAGGAATTGCGCGTTTTCATCGACCGTGCGCGTCTCGAACTGCGCTTTTTCTTTCGTTAGGCCGAGCGGGAAAGTCGTGTTCACCCAATTCAACAGGCCGGTGTAGTTCGGCTCTTCATCGCGCTCGGCGGCGAGATACTCCTTCACTTTCGCCGGCACCGCCTCATCGATCACTTCGTAGATGAGTGTGCGCGGCTCCTCAGAATCAATTGTCTCGTTGCGATAAGTGTAAACCACCTCCCGCTGCATGTTCATCACGTCGTCGAAGTCGAGTGTGCGCTTACGGATCAGGTAGTTCCGCTGCTCCACGCGCTTTTGCGCCGTCTCGACCGACTTGTTCAGCCACCGGTGCTCGAGCTCTTGGCCCTCCTCGAGACCGAAACGTTCCATGATCCTCGTCATGCGCTCGGCCGCGCCGAAGTTGCGCATCAAATCATCCTCGAAACTAACATAAAATCGTGACGCGCCAGGATCACCCTGCCGCGCGCAACGCCCGCGCAATTGTCGATCGATCCGGCGCGCTTCATGCCGCTCGGTGCCGATGACGTAAAGACCACCGCGCTCGGCCACGCGATCGCCCAGTTTAA
>Ga0210407_10000018_pt1 | contig 254268 bp, 219 predicted proteins | sample IncBWC27MmetaG_FD_150860 | JGI IMG/M metagenome (GOLD analysis project Ga0210407, IMG submission 150860) | Forest soil microbial communities from Barre Woods Harvard Forest LTER site, Petersham, Massachusetts, United States - Inc-BW-C-27-M | ecosystem: Environmental > Terrestrial > Soil >... | reverse complement strand
TCTGCGGATCGGCAATCGTGAATGTCCTTATCGGCGGCAGGAAATAATAGTTAAACAGAAGCATCGCGCTGAACGACATGAATATCGCCACCACCATGCCCCACACCGCGGAAACTGCTAAAATTGCTAATAGAAACGACAGCGCTACCGTCGTCTGGTTGACGTGCAGGAATCGTGTGTATCCGTAGGTGATGGAAATCAACAGGATCGCGGCAACTGCGAATCCGATTCCGCGGCCCGAGATGAATCGCGCCATGCTCTTATTGTAACCCGGGACGATTTCGAAGACTGGAGAACACCTCAACTTGCCCAAGAAGCCTGAAGAGTGGCTGGAACTCGCCTCTCCCTCGCACAACTCGCGGGGAATTTTCAAACTCTTCCTCGGCTATGCTCCCGGTGTTGGCAAGACCTACAGCATGTTGAGCGAAGCCCTCCGCCGCAAGAGCCGCGGAGAAGACGTCGTCATCGGCATCATCGAAACTCACGGCCGCAAAGGCATTCAGGAGCTTGCCGCCCAGCTCGAAGCTGTCCCCCGCAAGAAAATCGATTACAAGGGCACTCCGTTCGAAGAGATGGACATTGACGCCATCCTGGCCCGCCGCCCCGGCGTCGTCCTCGTCGACGAACTCGCCCACACCAACATCCCCGGCAGCCGTCACCGCAAGCGCTATGAAGACGTCCAGGAACTTCTCGCCGCGAAGATCGACGTCGTTTCCACCCTCAATATCCAGCACATCGAAAGCATCGCCCCCACCGTCCGCGCCATCACCGGCGTCACCGTCCGCGAAACCGTGCCCGACTGGGTCCCGCTCAGCGCCACCGAAACCGTCATGGTCGACCTCACTCCCGAAGCGCTCGTCAACCGCATGCGCCGCGGCGACGTCTACAGCAAGGAGAAAGTCGAACAGTCTCTCAAGAATTTTTTTCGCCGCGGCAATCTCATCGCCCTTCGCGAACTCGCCCTGCGCCAGGTTGCCGAACAGGTGGACCGCAGCCTTGAGACCTACATGGACGCGAAGCAGATTCGCGAAAACTGGGGTGTCCGCGAACGCATCGCCGTCTGCGTTTCCGGCAGCCCTTCCGGCCAATACCTCATCGCGCGCGCTGCCCGCATGGCCCGGCGCCTCGACGCCGAACTCTACGTGGTCCACGTGATGCGTGAATTCGCCACTCGCGAAGAAAATCCCAAAATCCTGGAAGCCAATCTGCGCTTCGCGGAAAATCTTGGCGCGCTCGTTGTCCGGCTCAAAGGACGCAGCGTCGCCGACGCCATCGCCGATTTCGTCCGCTCCAAACACATCACACAGGTTGTTTTCGGCCGCGCCCTGGTTCGCGATTGGAAAAAATTTCTCTACCTCAGCGTAGTCCACCGATTCTTGCGCGAGTCCCCCGCCGTGGACATCCACATCGTTACCCAGGAACCCGAAGTCGACTGACGGCTTTCCCTCCGAGAGCCCGAAGATTCTTCCACAAGCGATTCACACTTTTCCACAGACATACCTCTTACCAGCCCCGTTCCCGCTCACTAGAATCCCCTTTCGATTAATCCCATGGAGGCGTTCAATGCTGTTTGCCACCGTATCTCGCGGCAGGAATCTCGGAACCCGCCTGCTACCGCATCGCTTCAAGGACGAGCGCTATCACGTCCGTCTGGGTAAGCAGGGCCCCTACATTCCGGTCACCGATTACCGCGACATCCCTTCCTACCTCGCCAACGGCTATTCGCTGGAGATGAGCAACAAAGCCGAAAAGCACAATCCAAGCCTAATCCGGCCTGAATCCATCCAGGGATGGATCAGAACCTTCTAGTCACCCTGGGAACGCCATTCTCCCGAATGGCGTTCCATCTCGGTGCACCACCGGAAACGGAGAAAGACCTCCGGACATCCGCGTTTTTGCGGGCGGTCGAACCTCCCACGATTTGGATTTATGGTGAAGACGGTCTTAGAGAGGGCTTCACTCCAGCATTTCTCGCGAGAGTGTCGAGACAAACCAAGCGCCTCAACTTTGGTTTCTAGGGCGGGGGGTCGCGACGTCAACTACCCTGTCTCACAAAACTAATTACGCAGACACACGTCTACAGAAACCGAATGTCTTCCAGCTCCCGTTTCCCGCGCTAGCAACCTGCCTGCAATTTGCGGAGCGCAAGAAGCCCGAGTGGGAGCAATCCTGCCAGAAGCAATCCAAACGTCGAGGGTTCCGGGACGGGTGTGCCGCCACCGCCACCGCCGATGCTTTGGAACGGAGCGGGGGTGACCGTCGTGGTGCCGCCTGAAGTTGTGAGCGTGCCGCCGCCGCTCAAACCGTGGCTGCCAGCCAGAAGGGCGGTGCTACCTCCCAGTCCGGTCAAGCAGCCGGCGCCGACTATGTCCGTGCCCGCCAGAGTCACGGAAGCAGTTTGCGTCAAGAGTCTACCGCACGGATCCGTATCATTGGTAGCCAGAGTGATGCTCGCGTTGGCGAGAATATTTCCTTCGAACGTGACGTTTGGATCGAGCATCGCGGAACCCGCCGGCATCACCCAATAGATACCGGCGCCTGAACCTGTATTGATCACGTTGATAACCGTGCTGCTCTGAGCCGTGAGCGAGCTTCCTACCTGGAAAACCCACAACGCATTGGCGTTCCCTCCGCCGTTGAGAGTGATAGTTCCTCCCGTCAAGGTCAGCCCCGACGGAGCTGCATACACGCCCGGCCCGAGCGTTATTGTCCCCAGCGACGATATGGGGGGAGCGGTCGGCGTCATGCCGCTTAGGCCTTTGATCGCGGTGCCTAATTCACCTTGAGCCGAGGTCGCGATTCCACCACCTATTTGTACGGTTCCAACAGGTTCTGTGAAACTGGTTGGTATTGTGCCGGTGATCGCAGTAGGAGCAACATTGGGATAGGAGCCCACACTTCCGGTGATCACGGAACCCGTACCATTAATGGCTACTCCCGCGCCACCCAGAATCGCAAAAGTACCTAAATTGGTTCCAATGATGCCGTCGGCATTAGCATTGGGAGCCAGCAAAGGAAGAATCCAAGCCAGAAGCGAGAAAGAAAATATGCGGAACTTCATTTTGTCACCTTGTTGAGTTGTTCTGTCTCAATTGCTCCCACCGCTGGGACGTGAAGGTGGAAGTGGAGCAGTAAAATCGTACAAGGGGCCAGGCGTGATGTCTGTACACTATAGAACAAGTGCAAAGTTGGGTTTTTCGCTTGAATTTCCTATGTGGATGCCCCGCACTGAAAAGGTAGGAATAAATTCACGCAGCGAGGTCAGAAACAAATCCTCCTAAGAATCACTTCTCATCTCGAATCGAAGCGCGAAGACCTTAATCATGGAAGCAGTGGTGCGCCCTGGGTGATTCGAACGGCCGACCTTCTGGTTTCCGCCGCAGGCGGACTCTATCCAGCTGAGCTAAGGGCGCCTCTTAGCAATGAGTTCAGCAAGTAGTTCTCTTCCCTTGCCCGATTTCAGGAATTTCTCCCGCCGCATTCCCTCCGCATTCAACAGCGCATATGCGATGGATATGATGGGTGGACTGGCGATTGACGCTAACAAACGAAAGTTGCAGGATGATGCCGGAGGTCGGTCATGCCCCAAGTACAAATGAAGCAGTCTTATATCCCCATGACTATTTATTGCGGTCACTGCCAGCAGGAACAGTTCATACACATGCAAGCCAGAACCGGATTCTGGCAGATGGCGCATCAATCCGTTAAGTGTGTGAAGTGCGAACAGTATTTCGACGTGATGATTCCCGACGCCATCATCGCCGGGCCATTCCTTCCCCTTAACCTCTCCTCGACGAAATGAACTTGAAGGAGATCGTATTGCAGGCATTCCTCAAGAAAATCCAGAAGGCCACCGTGCTGGCACTCGCGGGCATGCTAGCGGTCGTCGTGATTCTCTCCACGGTTCACTTGGGCGTACTCATAGTTCAAGAAATTTGGTCACCGCCCCGCTTTCTCATCCGGGTGCAGGGACTGCTCGAAGTTTTTGGATACTTCCTGTTGGTTTTGATCGGAGTGGAGCTACTGGAAACGCTGAAAGCATACTTGAAAAAAGACGTTATTCACGTGCGCGTTGTCCTGGAAGTTGCGCTAATCGCGATGGCGCGCAAGGTCATTATTGAAGAACCGAATACGGTGCCAGGCTTGACCTTGTTCGGGATCGCGGCCCTGATTCTTGCGTTAGGTATTGCGTTTTACTTCGAGCGGCAGTCGCCGAAACACCCAGATCACTCGGGTGATAGCGGGTCTGGTTGACTTTTTGACTGTCTGGCGTACTCCGTGCAGCCGTGGAAAGGGTTGCCATGATTCTTAGGATGTTTGTGTCGCCGCATCTCTCGCTGCCGTCAACTCCTTCCACAGTGCGAATGATACGCAGGAGGCTTGGGAATGGCACAAAGAAACAGTTTCACAGAGATGAAAGCCGAGCAAGAAAAAATGAGCGCAAGTTGGAAAGCGGAAGGTCGCCTCAGCGAAGCGTGGGTTGTAGCAGACCCAGAGATTGTCGAAATCTTCTCTGCCGGGGTTGCCTTCGGTATGGAAGTAGGACGCCGTGGTCGCAGCGACCCGGCCTACTCGCCTGACGAATGGCGTACGGCCCTGCGTGAGGCGGTGGAAAAAGCAGCTGTCATTGAAGAGAAACTTGAAAGAACTAAAGAAGGCGATGCCAAAAAAAAAGAAGGTGAATGATTGAGCCTTGAAGTTTGTTGATCCCGGTGGCAACTTCCAGAGAAAGTCGATAGCGGAAACAGTCGGGACAGGTTTTGTCGTTCCGACCGCTGTGAGACCTATGAGACCTAGAAAGCGGAAGGAAGAAGTTACGGAGGTTGCTGCTTAAGTGTTGAAGAATGACGAAGAAGAGTGGTGCGCCCTGGGTGATTCGAACACCCGACCTTCTGGTTCGTAGCCAGACGCTCTATCCAGCTGAGCTAAGGGCGCAACGATACAAAAATTGTAGCATACGAATCTCGGAGCTTCTAGCTCACGGTCCTGCCAGTTCTTCGTAAAGGGAACGGAAGTCTGGAAGATTCAACCAGTCGACCTTCTGGTTCCCGCCGCAGGCGGACTCTATCCAGCTGAGCTAAGGGCGCAACGATATGAACAACTGATACAAAAATTGTGGCATAGGAAACTCGGAGCTTCGAGTTCACCGTCCCACCCGCTGGCTGCCAATGGCGCTCTGAGCGCGCCCTGCTGTGCTAGTGTAAGAGGGCTAAAATCACAAGAGGACGCATGGCAAAACCGAAAGTGTTCGCATCCCACCAATTATTTGACGGAGCTCGAGAAATCCTGGACGCCGCCTGCGACGTGGAATATTGGGGGAACGAAGAACGCCCCCCGCGCGAAGAAGTGCTGCGCCGCGTGAAAGACAAGGAGGGCCTCGTCTGCCTGCTCACCGAAAAAGTGAACGACGAACTGCTTCGCGTCGCGCCGAAGCTGCGCATCGCCGCGAACGTCGCTGTCGGCTACGACAACATCGACGTCGACACCTGCACGAAACGCGGCGTTGTAGCCACCAACACACCGGGCGTGCTCGACGAGACCACCGCCGACTTTGCCTGGACCTTGATGATGGCCGTGGCGCGGCGGTTGGCAGAAGGCGAGCAACTCGCGCGCTCCGGCAACTGGAAAGGCTGGAACCTGGACCAGTTGTGCGGCGCCGACATCTGGGGAAAGACCCTGGGCCTGGTGGGATTCGGCCGCATCGGCCGAGCCGTGGCGCGCCGCGCCCTCGGCTTCCACATGAAAGTGATCTATACCGACGCCGTGAAAGCGCCCGCAGAGGTGGAGAAATCCCTCAACGTGCAATTCCGCGACATGAACGCGCTCCTCGACGAATCGGATTTCATCAGCCTGCATGTTCCGCTGGTGCCGGAAACGCGCGGCCTTTTCGACTCGCCGAAATTTTACCGCATGAAGCCGACCGCGTTTTTGATCAATACATCTCGCGGCCCGGTAGTGGAAGAAGCCGCACTTGTCGCGGCGCTCGACGCCAAGAAAATCGCCGGAGCGGCGCTGGACGTCTACGAAAATGAGCCGTTCATCCATCCCGGGCTGAAGCGCTCCAATGTAGTGCTGGCGCCGCACCTGGCGTCGGCATCGCTTGAAACGCGCACGAAAATGGCTGTGATGGCGGCGAGCAACGTCGTCGCGCTGTTCACCGGCCAGATGCCGCCGAACATACTGAATCCTTCGGTGCTCAATAAATCTTGAGTCTTCGAGCGGCGCCGCCATGACATCTGGAAAGCAATTCGCGCGAGAAATTTTTCGAGACACGCTCTCTGCGCTGGATATTCCGCGCGTAATGCAACTAAAACTTACCCTGGCGGGTTCTACGCTGATTCTGGACGATGTGGCGATCGATCTATCTGCCTGCTCCTCGATGTTTGTCGTAGCCATCGGCAAAGCGGCGCACGCGATGGCCGCCGGCTTGCGTTCCTTTCTGCCGGACTCCTACCAGTTCAAGGGAGTCGTCGCGGCTCCCACAAAACCGGACGCGCCTATTCCCGGGCTCGAATATTTTGTTGCCGGCCACCCCAACCCGAATGAAGACAGTTGGCGCTCGGCGGAAGCGATTCTCGCGCTCCTACGTGGCGCGGACGAACGCAGCGTGGTCTTCTTTCTGCTTTCGGGCGGAGGCTCCGCGCTTACCGAGTTGCCGATTGTTCCGGAAATGCGGTTGGAAGATCTGCAAGCAGCGAATCACGCGCTGGTCACCTGCGGCGCGCCAATTGAAGCGATGAACACCGTGCGACGCCATCTTTCCGCCGTGAAGGGCGGGCGGCTGGCTCTTGCCGCGGCGCGCGCAACAAAAGTGACGTTGGCGGTCACTGATGTACCGGTCGGCAAGGAACATGCCCTGGCTTCCGGGCCAACCGTTCCTGATCCCTCCACCATCGCAGATGTAAATCGCATTCTCGAACTGTACGATTTGCGCAGGAAATTCCCCGATGTTGTGGTTCGCTGGCTGGCTGCGGGGGAAATGCCGGAAACGCCGAAGGCCGGCGATCCTGCGTTTCGAAACGCATATTTTCAGCTTCTTCTCGGGATGCATGATCTCTTCCACGCGGCGCACCATGCCTCCGAGGCGCGGGGTTATATCACGTGCTGCGACAATTTCACCGACGACTGGCCGGTCGCGCAGGCCGCCGACACCCTGCTGGCAAAGTTGGAAGAATGGAAGAGCGAGAATCCGGGCGAGCGCGTGGCGCTGATTGCCGATGGAGAATTGAGTTCGCCAGTGACTGGAAACGGCACAGGCGGCAGGAATTCGGCCTTCGTGCTTTCATGCGTCGAAAAAATCGCCGGGCGCAAAATCACCGTGCTCAGCGCCGGCACGGATGGAATGGATGGCAACAGTCCCGCCGCGGGAGCCGTGGCCGATGGCGAAACCCTTGCTCGCGCAAAAGCGCTGGGCCTCGATCCGGGCGCGGCATTCCAGCAAAGCGATGCCTACACCTTTTTTGAAAAACTCGGTGACGCGATTCTCAATGGCCCTACCGGCAACAACCTGCGCGACCTGCGCATCCTCCTCGCCGAGCCGTGATCGATTATTGTTTGGGCGGGGGCGGCAGCCGCTTTTCGATTTCCTTCAAGCGGTCGTTCATTTCCTGTACCAATTGTTCGACGTGAATCAACCGCTCATCCTCGCCCGCCTTCTCGCCCGGGTTCCCGTCGGACTTCATCATGCCGTGCGGACCGCCTTTTGCTAGCGGATTCTTCAGCCGTTCGATCTGTTCCTTGATCATCGGCTGCATCTCGATGCTCAGGCTTTTGCTCTGCAGCATGGCTTCGAGCGCGGGAATTGCCGAAGCATCGCCGCGGCCGCCCAGTGCATAGATCGCCGTGCGGCGAACCGGAAAATGCGAATCCTGCAAATAACCGGCAATCACCTGCGTAATTTCCTTGTTGTCTTTCTGTAGCCGCGCCAGACTTCCAATCGCCGCTTGGCGCGAATCCATGTCCTTGCCGGGGGCCGACCACTCGCGGAGCAGCGGCACCGCCTTATCGTCGCCGAGTGAGCCGAGCCCATTCAGCGCGGCGTCGCGCAAAAAGCCGTCTGGCGAATCTGCGTTCACTGCCGCGGCCAGAGTCTCGTACGCGCCCGGGCTTTTGATGTGGCCAATGGCACGCAAAGCCGCTCCCCGCGCGCGATACGAGGAATCCTCGCGTGCCACGGTTTGCAACCGCGAGGTCACGGCCGCGTCGTCCTTGAAATTTTCCAGCGCCAGGACGATGCTGCCACGCACCCACGGCTCCTTCGCGGAATCGAGCGCCTCGAGCAATTGCTTCGACGCCGCTGCGCCGCCGAGCTCTCCCAGCGAACTCGCCGCGGTCCTGCGCACACCGGTGCTCTTGTCGTTGCGGAGTGCGTCGCCCAGCGCGGCAACCACTTCGTCGTCGCCCTTAAGTTTTCCGAGCGCTTCGGCGGCATCGGCACGGTCCGCGACCTCGCTGGCGTTCTTCAACTGGTAGAGCAGTTCCTTTTTCTCTTTTTTGAACTGCGCGGATTTCAGGATTTGCGTTCCCTTGTCAAAGAGCACCATCAGCGGCGCGGAATCCGCCGGGAAGGTGAACACCTCCGACTCCTGCGTCACATGAATCGGAAAAAGTTTCGGGCCGCTCGCCGTGGTGATCTCCACATCCACGGGCGTCTGGAACAACCCAACCCGCCCTTCGCGTTTTTGCGTCTGCTTCACCGTAAGCGCGACCCGTCTCTTGGCTTCATCGTAGGTATAGCTCAGCTCAAATTTCGGCGCGCCCGCTCCGTAAATCCATTGCTGAAAAAACGCGTCCACGTTGGTGTGTGTCGCTTCCTCAATCGCCTTCGTCAGGTCTGAGGTCATTACGTTCTTGCCGCGATTCACTTCCAGATAATGCTTCAGCCCAGCATAAAACGCCTCCTCGCCAAGCTGCCGGCGCAGCATGTACAGCACCCAGCCGCCCTTGCCGTACGCGTTGCCGTCAAACTCCTCGGACTCCTCGAAGTTGTAGCGCACGATCGGCTTGTCATAGAGCGACCGCATCGCAAACCATTGCCGCGCGCCTTCCCAGCGGTCATAGTCCGCAGTGTCTTTTCCAAAATGCGATTCCGCCCACACCGTTTCCATGAACGTGGCGAATCCCTCGTTCAGCCAGATGTCTCCCCAATCCTTGGTGGTCACCATGTCGCCGAACCATTGATGCGCCAGTTCGTGCGAAATCAGCGGATCCTCGTTCTGCTCGTATTCCGGCACCAGCTTCGGGTTGCGCAGCGATTCGGCGGTATTCGTGGTTGCGCTGGAATTTTCCATGCCGCCGGCGACGAATTCGTCCACCATCGCTTGCGAATATTTTTCCCAGGGATAATCCACGCCCAGTTTATTGCTGAATAGTTCAATCATCGCCGGCGTCCGGCTGTAACTCGGACTCAAACGGTCGCCGCGATCCTTCGGCGCGTAGTAGGTCACCGGAATATTTCGCCAGGCGTCCTTTACCTCGACAAATTCGCCCGCCACCACGGTGATGAGATACGTCGAACTTGGCTGTGACTCGCGCCAGGTCCAGGTTTTCATGCCATCGCTCGCGTCGGTGACGCTGATTAGCTTGCCATTTGAAATCGTCAACCAGCTCGCGGGAACGGTCAGGATTGTCTCGGTCGTCAGGCGATCGTTCGGGTAGTCATAAGTCGGCAGGTAGTAGCGGGTGTCCTCCGATTCTCCCTGCGTCCAGATCTGCAGCGGCCGGTTGGGATAGTCCTTGTCGGGCAGCACGAAATAAAGGCCCTTGCTCGGGGTGCCCTGGTACTTGATCTCGACGTCATATTTCCCGCCGGCCTTCGCGCCCTTTGGCAGCGTGACAACCAGCTTGTTATCGGTGGTTGCAGATTTCGCGGCGCTCTTGTTGATCCGTACGCTTTCGATCTCCAGCCCAACCGAGTCGAAGGAAATATTTTCGAGGCCATCGCGCAACAGCGTCACCGAATGGGTTACATCCCCAATCACTTTCTTCTGCTCGGGCTGAAAGCGCAGCGCAATTCTTGAGTGCTGAAGATCGTAGTCCTTGCTGCGCGCAAACGGCTCATCCGCGCGCAGCAATCCGGCCCCGCCCAACAGCCACATGGCGCAGAGAATTGTGCTCGCAAATAAGACTCGTTGCCGGTTCCCAATGTTCCGCCTGATCATTCCGCCCGCTCCTTAAGTGTTCTTATGAATTCAGCAATTCCAAACAAAGAATTTTGTGACCCGCATGCTCTAAAGTTTCCACGGCAACAGGAATCTCTTCCCGTTGCACCAGCAGATAGTCCGTATCAAAGGTCGAAATCACAAAAATTCCCACGCCCACGCGCGCCAGCGGGCTTGCCAACGCAGCGACCACGCCGGTTTCGTCGAAGGCGAATGGCCCGTGCACCTTCAGCATCCGCCATCCGCGAGAGGCGTTTAAATCGGGCGGAACGCTCGCCTCGGCCGTCACCACGGAAAGTTCCTCAAGCGTGCGCGTCACGGAGAAAAATGTCGAGCCGTTAGCCCAGGCAGGGATTGCCGCGTCGCAAGGAAATTTCGCGATTGCGTAGCGCCCTTCCATTACAGAGAGTGTCAGTGTGCGATTTGCGGGCGGCATGCGGCGCTAGAGCAGGCTCCTCGTCGTGCCGCCGTCGATGGCCAGCGATACGCCGTTCACATACCCCGCTTTTTCGGAGGCAAGAAAGGCAACCACCGCCGCGAACTCTTCCGGCGTGCCCAGGCGTCCAGCGGGAATGAGTTTCTTCCAGCCGGCGAGCACCTCTTCGGGCGTTACGCCGGTACGTCCAGCCATCATTCCCGCCAGATCATCCAGGCGGTCCGTCCGCGTATAGCCGGGGCAGACGTTGTTCACGGTAATTCCATGTGCGCCATATTCGTTCGCGAGCGTGCGAACCAATCCAGTCACCCCCGCCCGCAAGGAGTTCGAGAGCAACAGTCCCTCGACCGGCTGCTTCACGGAATAGGACGTAATCGTGAGAAAGCGGCCCCACCGATTTTTCTGCATCCGCGGCAGCGTCTCCTGGGCAAAATACACTGTGCTCATCAGCAGTTGGTCGGTCCACACGCGCCAGTCTTCGACGGTCGTGGCGCTGAACAATTTAGACGGCGGCCCGCCGCTGTTGGTAACACAAATATCCACGCGGTCGAAGCGCTTTTCGACGTCCCCCACAAAACGTGCGACCTCCGCGGCCTTGCCGACGTCCACGGCCTGCCAGAAAACCTCGCGGCCTGCCACCGCTTGAATCTGCGACGCGGCATTCTCCAGGTCCACCGCGGTGCGTGCGCAAATGGCAATTTCCGCCCCTTCGCGGGCCAATTCCTCCGCCACGGCCCGCCCCAGCCCCTTGCTCGCTGCGGCCACGATCGCCACGCGCCCGCGCAACCCCAGGTCCATCCCGGCCTCCAAGCCCAACCTTTCATGTTCTCGCGAATCGCAAAGAAGCGTCAAATCGACCTCATGAATTCAAAGTGGCCGCAGGATGACGAAGGTTGTGAAATAATCCTTCACGGCGGCCCAACGGATTCCGACTGTCTGAACAGGAATGAAGCGTCCATGAATGTACACGACTTCCGCCGGATTGCGCTCAGTCTCCCTGGTGCCGAGGAAAGTTCGCACATGGGGCAGCCTGACTTTCGCGTGGACGGCAGAATTTTCGCGACACTGGCCTCGGCAAAGCAGGGATACGGGAACCTGATGCTTACGCTCGAGCAGCAAACCGCGTTTGTCGAGGACATGCCCGGAGTATTTCGGCCCATCCGCGGCGGCTGGGGACGCATGGGAATGACGCACATCCGGTTGGCAGCAGCGAGCGAAGATGTCCTCTATGGAGCCCTGCACACGGCATGGAAGCTGCGCGTCGAGAAAAATGCCAAGTCGGGCAAAAAGAAACGCGCGCCGAAAGATGGCCTCGCGACGCCGAAGCTAAAAAGGAAAAGACGGTGAGGCACGATCCTGCGATTGGCCTGCGATAATCTTGAAAATTTGCGCTGCAAGGCCGCCGCGCACTAAGATGCGGAGTAAAGCAAGGCTCGCTCCTCAATCATTAATCATTCTCACGGGAGGTACGCATGCTTCGCATTCGAATTCCGGCAGTCCTGATTCTCGTTGCTTGCTTCACCGCCGCTCCCCTTCGCGCGCAACTCGGCAAATCCGTAATCATTTCCGCCGGCTCCGAAGTGGACCACCAGCTCAACGACATCAACGCCGCAACGGATCCCGCGGCGAAGCTCAAGTTGATCGACGCCTTCTCCGCCGCGCACCCCGAAGCCGACCTGCAGATCCTCGCCGACGAGCAGTATGTGAACTACTACCTCAACGCCAAGCAGTACGACAAAGCGTTCGAATACGGCGACAAACTCTTCGCGATCGACCCCGACAACTTTTCCAATGCCGTCAACATGGTGCGCGCCGCCAATGAAAAGGGCGACACCGACCACCTCTTTGCCGCGGGAGAAAAGGCCGCCGGAATTCTGCAAAGATTCAAGGCGCAACCCCCGCCCGCCGGCACCAGTCCGGAGGCCTGGAAAGTCCAGCAACAGCGGCAGCTCGAACCCATCAAGGACAATCAGGACTACATCGAACGATCGCTGATGAACGCCGCGTACCAGCAGAAGGATCCCACGAAAAAGGCCGCCCTTCTGGTGCGTTATGCGAACCTGTTCCCCGATTCACCGAATTCCGTGCAGGCGCTTGGCGCCGCGGCTGTCATCTACCAGCAGGCCCAGAATCGCCCGAAGATGCTGGAAACCGCGAACAGCGCGCTGGCAAAAGATCCCGACAATCTCGGCATGTTGCTGCTGCTCGCGGACGACTACAGCGAGAAAGGCGAGCAATTGGAGAAAGCCGAGGCGTATGCGAAGAAAGCCGCATCGCTTTGCGACACCGCCAAGAAACCCGACGGCGTGAGCGACGCCGACTGGCAGAAGCAGATTAATCTGCAGAAGGGACTCGCGTTGAGCGCGCTGGGCCAGATTGACCTTCAGAAAAAACTGAATCCCGCCGCCGTCGACAGCTTGACCAAAGCCGCTCCGCTTCTTAAGTCGAACGCGGGAGTTTACGCGCGGAATCAATACCGCCTGGGATTTGCCTACCTCAACCTGAAGAAAACCGCGGAGGCCAAGCAAGCCTTTACCGACGCCGCTTCGGTGGACAGTCCTTATAAAGGGCCGGCGCAGGACAAACTCAAGGGCCTTGCGGCATCCAAAGCTCCGGCCAAGAAAGCTTCGTAAGCGGGAAAAGCCCCCGGCGAATGGCAAATGAACCGCTGAAACCTTTTGCCGCATCTATACTCTAAATGGTGTTTAAATAATCATCGCAACGCAGCCAGCCTGATCCCATTCCCGCCTCTTGAAGGCGGCATTCGTTCAACCCGGGCTGGAGCACGCAAGGGGGAATCACATGCAGGAACTCGCAACGTTTGGCGCGGGATGCTTCTGGGGCATCGAAACCGCATTTCGCCGCGTCCCGGGTGTTTTGGACGCCGCGGTCGGCTACAGCGGCGGGCACACGCAAAATCCCAACTACCGGGAAGTTTGCACGGACACGACTGGCCATGCCGAGGTCGTTCAGGTCACTTTTGATCCTGAGAAAGTCAGCTACGATCAACTGCTCGATGTTTTCTGGACGATCCACGATCCGACACAGGTGAATCGCCAAGGTCCTGATTACGGGGCGCAGTACCGCACCGCAATCTTTTTTCACTCGCCCGAGCAGGAAGCGGTGGCGAAAAGGTCCAAGCAGGCTCTCGAAGCAAGTGGCAAGCTACGCCGCCCCGTCGCCACGGAAGTCACGCCTGCGGGCCCGTTCTGGCGCGCCGAGGAATATCACCAGCGCTACCTTGAAAAGCGCGGCGCCGCCAGCTGTCACATTTAAGTAGCAATCCTTGCGACCGCCTATTCATCGGTGTTCGCGCACAGAAAAAACGCGTGTCATCCTGAGGCTATCCGACAAGGATAGCCGAAGGACCTCAACTGAAAGACTTGCGAGGACTATCAGTTGAGATCCTTCGGAGCGCAAACAACGCGCTCCTCAGGATGACAAATTTTTTTGAAGCTTGAGCAACAATGAATTGCTTTTCGATGGAAAGGCCGGCTAGGCCGCAGCCCGGTCAGTTGCCTTCACTCAGAATCTGCTGATAAGCCGGCACCGTCAGGAATTCCACAAATTGCGGCGAGCGAATCAAATCGCGCATGAGCTGCGCCGATTTTTCGTAAGCCGCATACCGCGCGGCGTCCCCGGCTTGTTTCGCCTTGGCAAGTTCCTCGTCAATGATGTGGTCGCACAACGTGACGTCGATTTTGCGCCCGTCCTGCAAATGAGCGTTCCGGTGTATCCACTGCCAAATTTGCGCGCGGCTGATCTCGGCGGTCGCTGCGTCTTCCATCAAATTAAAAAGCGGAACGCAGCCGGTGCCTCGCAGCCACGCTTCCAGGTAGCCGAGGCCCACCGCGATGTTTTGCCGGAGCCCCGCTTCCGTTATCTGGCCCGTCGGCACCTCCAGTAGATCCGCAGCCGTTGCGCTAAAATCGGAAAGCTTCTTGTCAATCTGGTTCGGCCCCGGCATCAGGCGGTCAAATATTTCCTTCGCAACGGGAACCAGCCCGGGATGCGCCACCCAGGTGCCATCGTTGCCGTCTCCGGCTTCGCGCTCCTTGTCGGCGCGTACCTGAGCGATGGCTTTTTCATTGGCCACCGGATCGTTTTTTATCGGGATGAAGGCGGCCATTCCGCCCATCGCGTGGATGTTCCGCCGGTGGCAGATCTTAATCAGCAATTTGCTGTATGAACGCAGAAAGTGCGTGGTCATGGTGACCTGGGCGCGATCGGGCAGCACCGCCTTGGGATCGTGGGAAAACTTCTTGATGAAGCTGAAGATGTAATCCCAGCGGCCGCAGTTCAACCCCGCGGAATGCTCCTTCAGCTCATAGAGAATCTCGTCCATCTCGAAAGCCGCCAGGATGGTTTCGATCAGCACGGTGGCGCGAATGCTTCCGCGCGGGATGCTTAGCGCGTCCTGGGAATGCAGAAAAATGCCGTTCCATAAGCGCGCTTCCAGGTGGCTTTCGATTTTCGGCAAGTAAAAGTACGGCCCGCTGCCGGTGGCCAAAAGCACTTTGGCGTTGTGAAAAAAGTACAAGCCAAAATCAAACAGTGCGCCGGACATCGCCTGGCCATCGACCACAATGTGGCGCTCCTCCAGGTGCCAGCCGCGCGGCCGCACCAATAAAACCGCGGTGCGCTCATTCAACTGGTAGTTTTTTCCCGAAGCGGGGTCGGAGTAAGTAATGCTCCGCCGCACCGCGTCCATCAGATTTGCCAGGCCTTCGATCTGGTTGGACCACGTTGGCGTGTTCGAATCCTCAAAATCCGCCATGAAGACTTTCGCGCCGGAGTTCAGCGCGTTGATGATCATCTTGCGGTCCACGGGACCGGTAATTTCCACGCGACGGTCTTGCAGATCGACAGGAATCGGCGCCACGGTCCACTCCGACTCGCGAATAGATTTTGTCTCCGGCAAAAAGTCCGGTTTCTCTCCGGCGTCCAGGCGTTCCTGGCGTTCAACACGGGCAGCCAACAGCTCGACGCGTCTGGGATTGAAGCGCCGCTGCAACTCAACGATAAACTCAAGCGCGGCGGGCGTAAGCACGCGCTCTTGCGCCGGATGCACTGGAGCCACAATCTTCACGCCCCGAATCGAAGCTGAAGGAGTAGTCATGGTTGGTCACCCGTTGACGTGAGGAACACCCAAAATAATACCGCAAGCAAAATAGCGGCTTACGCTACACTTCTGCAAAGTACGCTCTCCCTGCTCTCCGTGGCAAGTAGCAACTATTTGCCTGATTGGCGCGGATTGGCAGATGATTGGATTTTCATACGCCACGCGCAACGGTGGCAAACATGCGTGGCAGTACAGCGGCAGCGAGAATTTCCGAGAAGGCTTCCGATGGACAACGCCCCCAAATGTCCGGTCAGCGGCAAGCGAAAATACGCGACCGAAGGCGCCGCCTTGGCCACAGCCAAACACCAAGTCGCCACGACCGACGAGGTGATGGAACTTAGAGCCTATCGCTGCAACTGGTGCAACGCCTGGCATCTGACGAAAAAAACAGAGAAAACTGGCAAGGATCGCGGATAACCCGCGGCGTCTCGCGAAGTGCCCACGCAAGTAAAATGCTGAATGCCCTTTACGGGAGCAGGTTCACAGTTGCGGGGTGTAGTTCCCATATGGTAGCTACCTGCGCGGAGCCACGGCTGTGGTCAAAATCTTCGAATGCCATACCCAAGACCTCGACTGGCAAAGCTTGCGGCAATTCACCCCCGTGCTGAGAGTCGAGTTTAAAACCATGTTTCGCCAATTGTGACTGAACATTCTGGCGGGCAGCGCAAAATTCACTGTCCACGGGAGTTTCCACGATCACCCGTGAAGCGCTCTTATCGGCCGTCTGGGAAATTTCGAAATGGACGTCGCAGTCCGCTCCATTCACGCTGGTTTCCTGCAAAAATGCATTTGCGATGTGGAACACCTGAAGCTCTCGCCCCGTACGTGGCGCGCTGGGGTCGACAAAAGTGTCCTGCGTCCAACTTAGAATGGTATCAACGCCTATCTCCTGCGCGGCAACAGCGGGAATCGGGACGTGTTTCGCCAGATGCCGGAAATCGAGAATATCCGGCTCAATCGGGATGCATTTGCAGAGATCCTCGGGGTTCGGCTGTAGAGCCCCAAAGTTGCCGCCGCTGCATCCGGCAGCAAGTAATCCCAGCAGAGTCAGACTTCCACTCCATAAACTAAGTTTCATTGGTTATGCCTGTTGTCTGTTGGCGACAGCCACGGAAGTGGGGTTAGGCCGTCCCACTCTTGAATGAATGCACGGCATGAAAATATCATTGCTGAAGAGGAACTCGTCTCATTTACCGCGGGAGACTCGAGACGTAGTATGTCAGCAACGCTCCTGCCACGACGACCCCGAATATCAGAAATGCGATCTGCAACTGCACAGCCGAAAACCCTCTGCGTGCCTGTATCCAGTGTCCCATCTCAGACTCTCCTCCAATTAGCCTACGCCTGAAGGAAAAGAGCGGCTGTACGCTTTTGAACACGATTCTGCAGCTTGAAAAACCTCAACGCGCATCCGCAAATCAGATTGATTTTGTGCCTGCAGGCAGATCGATGAATTTCAATCGCCTGTCAATCCGCATCACGGGACTTTGACTTCCCTCTCCTCCGACTCCTTTCTTGACATTCTTTCTGTAAGAAGGTAATTGATGCCCTGCAGAAAGGTTCGGGTTACAGAAGTGATACACAATTCAGAAGTCTCCGCGCGTTGGCGATTACACGATTCCGAGCGGGCAAGATTGCAAGATCGCTCCTTTTGGAGGATGGATGATGACTTGGACGCAAGTGTACGATCCTCTTGGCCACTGGTGGCTCTCCACCCTGGTCGCCGCGCTGCCAATCGTTGTGCCGCTTGGATTGCTCGCAGGCCTCAAGGTCCGGCCACACTGGTGTGCCATCGCCGGGGCCACGACGGCCGTTCTTTGCGCGATTTTTGTATTTGGAATGCCTTCTAAGCTGGCGCTCGCCAGTTTTCTATATGGGGGCGCGTTTGGCCTGCTGAAAATTGTATGGATCGTCATCGCGGCGGTTTTTCTCTACGACATTTCCGTTGAAACCGGCCACTCACTGAAGTGTTGATTTCCGCGATCAGGTTAAGTATGAGCCAGAGCGAGGAAACCCCCGTGAACTACCCACGATTCAAGCACAAGGTTTGTGTGATTCGCAGGTTTGTTCATGCCCTACACAGGGGTACGACTCACCCTTTGCACCAACACTCCTTCGTTTGCCTCGCCATGCATTCGGCGACCTTGCGCACGAGTGCGTTTACAAAGCCGCTCTTTCCGGAGGAATTCGCATGACTTGGAACCAAGTGTATGACCCCCTCGGCTACTGGTGGCTTTCCACCCTTGTTGCCGCGCTGCCCGTCATTGTCCTTCTTGGCTTGCTCGCAGGTTTCAAAGTCCGCGCGCACCTCTGCGCGATCGCCGGGGCCGCGACCGCTGTCATCATCGCTATCGTCGCTTTCAAGATGCCCGTGCTGCTGGCTGTCAGCAGCTTCTTCTACGGTTCCGCGTTCGGCCTACTCAAAATCGTCTGGATCGTCATCGCCGCCGTCTTTCTCTACGACATTTCCGTCGAGACCGGCCAATTCGAAATCATGAAGCAGTCGGTCGCAGCCATCACCCCCGATCGCCGCTTGCAACTTCTTCTCGTCGCCTTCTGCTTTGGCGCATTCATCGAAGGCTGCGCGGGATTTGGCGCGCCCGTCGCGATTGCCGGCGCCTTCATGATCGGCCTCGGCTTCAAACCCTTCCAGGCGGCCGCGCTTAATTTAATCGCCAACACCGCCCCCGTCGCTTGGGGCGCTATTGGTACTCCCATCCACGCTCTGGCCACCGTCACAGGACTGCCGGAAAGCGATCTCAGTGCCATGGTCGGCCGCATCCTTCCCATCACCGCGATCATCGTCCCGTTGTGGCTCGTTCGCACCATGGTCAGTTGGTCGGAAACCATCGAAGTACTCCCAGCCATCCTCGTTGTTGGTGGCTCCTTCGCCGCCACTCAATGGTTCTGGGCCAATCACATGGACAGCAACCTCGTGGACATCGCTGCCGGCGTAGTCTCCCTCATCGCCACCATGCTTTTCCTTCGCTTCTGGCAGCCCAAAAAAATCTGGCGTTTCGCGGATGAACAGGCCGTCACTGCCGTCGAGGCCCGAGCCTCCGTCAAACATTTCTCTGGCGGCCAAATCGCCAAGGCATGGCTGCCATTCGCGGTTCTCTCCATCGTGGTGCTCCTCTGGGGATTGCCGGCCGTAAAACTCGCGATGAATAAAGCCACCACTCCTTCTTTCAAGGTGACGCTCCCCGACGGCAAACCTCGCCCCGGCCCCGCGGGTTGGGACTGGCCCTATCTTCACAACAAAGTTTTTCGCTCCACTCCCGTAGTTGCGAAGCCTGCACCAGAAGCCGCGCGTTTCGATTTCAATTGGCTCACCGCCACAGGCACCGGCTGTTTTTTTTCCGCGATTTTTGCCGGCCTTCTTCTCGGGCTCAAGCCCGGTAAACTCTTCCAAATTTTTGGCCACACTCTCGTCCGATTGCGCTTTGCCATTATCGCCATGACGTGCATGCTCGGCCTTGGCTACGTCACGCGCTATTCCGGCATGGACGCGGTCCTCGGTCTGGCCTTCACCCGCACCGGATGGTTCTTCCCCTTCTTCGGCACCTTCATCGGTTGGCTCGGCGTCGCACTCACCGGCAGCGACACCTCCTCCAATGTTCTCTTCGGCGGTTTACAGAAAATCACCGCGCAGCAATTGAATTTGAGTCCTATTCTGATGTGCGCAACCAATAGCGCCGGCGGCGTCATGGGCAAAATGATCGATGCGCAATCCATCTGCATCGCCACGGCTGCCACCAACCAAGTTGGCAACGAAGGCTCCATCTTCCGCTTTGTTTTCTGGCATTCAGTCGCCTTGGCCGCTATCGTGGGCGTCATCGTCATGCTCTATGCCTACGTCTTCCCGCAATTCATTCCCAACGGATTGACCTTCATCCATTGACGCGTCAAGCTGTTCCCAGGGGAACCCCCCGGGGCTAAAACCTTCCGGGCCCCGGAAAGGCCACAGTGGACTCCCGCATTCTCCATGAGCTTCGTGAACTCGTCGGCGACCGCGGCCTGATTGCCTCGCCCGAGGAATTGCATACCTATGAATGCGATGGCCTGACCAACTTTCGCGTCATGCCGGTCGCCGTGCTGCTCCCTTCGGACACCCAGCAGGTTCAGGCGATCGTACGAGTGTGTCACCGGGAGCGCATTCCTTTCGTTGCGCGCGGCTCAGGCACCGGCTTGAGCGGCGGAGCGCTGCCGGTTAAGAATGGCGTGGTCATCAGCCTGGCGCGAATGAATCGCATCCTGGAAGTGGATCTGCCGAACGCGCGCGTAATCGTCGAACCCGGAGTGATTAATCTTGACGTGACCGGGCGCGTCCAGCCTCACGAATATTTCTACGCGCCGGATCCGTCTTCGCAATCCGTCTGCAGCATCGGCGGCAACGTAGCGGAAAATTCCGGCGGCGCGCACTGCCTGAAGTACGGCTTCACCACCACGCACGTTCTTGGCCTTGAGGTCGTGCTTCCGGACGGCTCGCTGGTGCATCTCGGCGGGAAAACTCTGGACATGCCCGGTTACGACCTGATGGGTGTTTTCGTGGGCTCCGAAGGCACGCTCGGCATCGCCACGAAAGTGACTCTGCGGATCGTAAAGCGCCCAGAATGCATTCGCACGCTTCTCGCCGCGTTTCCCGGCACCAACGAAGCCGGCGCGGCTGTCAGCGACATCATCGCGGCCGGCATGTTGCCCGCGGCCATCGAAATGATGGACAACCTCGCCATCCAGGCCGCGGAAGCCGCCGTCCATCCAAACTATCCGGACTGCGGCGGATTGCTGCTCGTCGAACTCGATGGCCCGGTTGCCGAAGTCGAAGCCCTGATGCGCGACGTCGACGAAATTTGCCGGAAGAACGGGGCCTGGGAAGTTCGCCTGGCGCAGACCGACGCCGAAAGAATTCTGGTCTGGAAGGGCCGCAAGGCGGCATTCGCGGCCATGGGCCGGATTTCGCCGAATTACATCGTGCAGGACGGCGTGATTCCGCGGACCGCCTTGCCGCAGGTGATGAGCGAGATCGCTCGCCTCAGTGAAGAGACGGGACTCCGCGTCGCCAACGTCTTCCACGCTGGGGACGGCAATCTCCATCCACTGGTTCTTTACGACCGCCGCATCGCCGGCCAAGAACAGGCCGCCGAATCGCTTTCCTACCGCATTCTCGAATTGTGCCTCGCCGCGGGCGGCTCCATCACCGGCGAGCATGGCGTCGGCGAAGAAAAGAAGCGCATGATGTCGAAAATGTTCAGCGAGCCCGACCTCGACACCATGCAGCGAGTGCGCTGCGCTTTTGACCCGCTGCACCTTTCGAATCCCACGAAGGTTTTTCCGACTCCACGCCTCTGCGGGGAAAAGCCAGGGGAATACGTCGCGCATCCCCTGGAAACCGCCGGAATCGCCGAGCGCTACTGACGAGAAAGAATGGACCACTTGCACGGCAATGCTGAAAACTAGCTCCTTCGAAGAAAATCTCCGGGCGGTGGTGGCTCCGGAAAGCCTTCGCGCAGCCACTGTGGGTGACGCGGTCTGCGAAATTCTTCCTCAATTCATCGCCGAACCCGATGATGAACACCAGTTGGCCACCGCGCTCTCCCTTGCGAACGAATCCGGGATCGCCGTGATTCCTCGCGGTGGCGCCACGAAACTCGATTGGGGCAACCCGCCGAAAAGAGCAGATCTCGTTCTTTCCACAGCTCGCCTCGATCGAATTGTGGAACATGCCTGGGCCGATCTAACAGTAACGGTCGAGGCGGGCTGCACTTTGCAATCCTTGCAGAAAATACTGGCCCAACACGGTCAACGGCTGGCCTTCGACGGCTTGTGGCCCGAACGCGCAACCATCGGCGGCGTTCTTTCCACGAATGACAGTGGCGCCTTGCGCCTGCGCTTCGGCGCGCTCCGCGACCTCATCATTGGCGTCACCATCGCTCTTCCGGACGGAACGCTCGCCAGCAGCGGCGGCAAAGTGGTGAAAAATGTCGCCGGCTACGACCTGCCGAAGCTGGTCACAGGCGCTTTCGGAACGCTCGGCGTCATCACTCGCGCCGTCTTCCGCCTGCATCCTCTTCCGCGCGCCGCAAAGACGTTTTCCTTCAACGCAGAATCCTTTCAGGCCATGCAGCGGCACATCCTAGCCATTCAGGATTCCCACCTCGCCCACACCGCGTTGCAGATTCGCTGCGCCGCCGGCGAACTGCCCGTAGCCGACATCCTCTTTGAAGCCACAGACGTGGGCCTGGCCGCCCAAGAATCGCACTTACGCAAACTGCTCGGCTCCGCCCGGGTGGAGCAATCCCCGGAAAGTGCTTGGAACGCGAGACAAAACCTCTGGAACTCTCCGACGAATACCTTGCTGATAAAAATCAGCCTGCTCCCGACGGTTATCGCGAGGACGCTCGACTCTCTGAAGGCGCTTGGCGACTCTCGGAAAATGAATTGGCGGATCGTCGTCCAGGCCACAGGAATCGGCATGCTTCGCCTCGAAGGTGAACTCACCCAGTTATCTCTGGCTGCGGAGCAGTTGCGCACAGAGTTGCAATCTCGCGGTGGCTCTTTCGTTGTCTTACACCGCCCTCCGGTGCTGTATTCTCTTGACGCGTGGGGAAACCCCGGCGATGGCGCTTCGCTGATGCGAGCCGTGAAGCACCAGCTCGATCCAAAAAACACGTTGAATCCCGGCCGATTCGTAGCGGGAATTTAGTCGCATGGCGAACGAAACTCAATTAACGAAACTGACCGGCGCTTTCGACGCGCATCATCCCCCATCGCTCGAGCTCATGGAGAAGTGCGTCCACTGCGGCTTCTGCCTGCCCGCCTGCCCCACCTATACGCTCTGGGGCCAGGAAATGGATTCACCGCGCGGCCGGATTTACCTGATGAAACTCGCTCTCGAAGGCAAAGCGGAGATGAACGAAAAATGGGTAAGCCACTTTGACTCGTGCCTCGGCTGCGTGGCCTGTATGCCGGCATGTCCCTCCGGTGTCGATTACGGGAAATTGATTGAGGCCACGCGCGCCCAGATTGAACGCAATTACCGGCGTCCCACCGCGGAAAAAATGCACCGCCAATTCCTGTTCGAAACCTTCACCAAGCCCGGACGCATGAAATTTCTGCGCTGGCCATTGCTTGCCTACCAGAAAAGCGGCTTGCAGGCGGCTCTGCGGGCAATTGGCACCTTCAAACTATTGCCGAAATCCCTGGGCGCCATGGACGCCCTGCTCCCAACCGCGTCGCCGATCGAGCCGGTGGCAACGATTACGCCCGCTCAGGGTGAGAAACGCAAACGCGTCGGGCTTCTCCTCGGCTGCGTGCAGCGCACTTTTTTCTCGCATGTAAACGCCGCCACGGTCCGCGTCCTTTCCGCCGAAGGATGCGAAGTAGTTGCGCCCCCGGAACAGACTTGCTGCGGAGCTTTGTTCGTTCATGCAGGTGAGGAAGAACGGGCGCAGGAGCTCGCGCGAAAGACCATCGATGTGTTTGAGGAAGCGAACGTCGAAACCATCGTGATCAACGCCGCAGGTTGCGGTTCCAACGTCAAGGAATACGGCCACCTTCTCCGCGATGATCCCAAATATGCCGAGCGAGCCCGGCGCTTCTCCGCCAAATGCAAGGACATCAGCGAAATTCTCGCCGAACTATCCCCGCGCGCCGAGCGCAAGCCGCTCCGCGCCCGTGTGGCATTTCACGATTCCTGCCATTTGCAACACGCGCAAGGCGTCCGCGCCCAGCCCAGATCCCTGCTGCTCCAAATTCCCGGCACTGAGTTGCTCGAAATTCCCGAATCGCCCCTCTGCTGCGGCTCCGCTGGAATCTACAATCTCGTGCAGCCTGAAGCGGCCACCGAACTCGGCGACCGCAAAGCTCGCCTCATCGCCCCGCTGGAGGCAGACGTGGTGGCCACGGGAAATCCCGGCTGCCTGCTGCAGTTGCAATCTTCGCTGGTCAAAGCAAACCACCGCATCCCAGTAGTACACACCATTCAACTCCTGGATGCTTCCATCCGTGGATTGTCCTTGGACGCCCTGCGCTAGCGGAACGCCTTCATCAGGAAATAAAAGCTCATCCCTAACCCGGTAAAAATGATGATGCCCCGAACCAACTGATGCGGCAATTTTTGCGCAAAGTGCGCCACGGTATACCCGCCCAAAACCGCTCCCGCAAGCATCACCAGCGCCTGTGGCCACACAATCACCCCCGTAATCACGAACGTGGCCGTGGCCACCCCGTTGATCACCGTCACCAGCACCAGCTTCAACGCATTCATCTCGTGAATATCGGTCATGCCCAGCGCGGCAAACATCGCCAGATTCATGATCCCGATTCCCCCGCCAAAATATCCCCCGTAAATCGCCACCAGCAATTCGAAGATCGACGCCCCCAACACCGCCCCGTTGCTGGCCTCATGGGAGATTCGCGCGGAGAAGATGCCGGTCAGGTGTTTGCCGAATGCGAAGAGCAGCGTCGCCGCCAACGTTAGCCAGGGAATCAGGCGCAGAAATGTTTGCACCGGTGTTTTGATCAGTAGCAGAGCCCCGGCCACGCCTCCCAACAGGCCCATGATCAGCAGGGGAACCACAATGCGGCGCGGCAATTTCAGGTGATTCCTGTAAGCTCCACTGCTTGCGGCCGTGCCCACCCACAGCGAAAACGTATTCGAGGCGTTCGCAGGGATGGGCGCTATGCCCGTAAAAAGTAGCGCGGGAAACGCGATGAAACTCCCGCCGCCAGCCACTGCATTCATGGCGCCGCCAACCGCGCCAGCGACGAACAAAAAGATAGCACTGGGAAAGTTCATCCGAGTTTCTATGGCGAGACAAAGGCATAGCTCCAGACCAGTTTATTTATTTCCGTTATTTGTTCAACGCGGGGAGTTGCGAAGGTTTGCGTACTTGCCCCAGCCCTGATGTCGAGTGGCAACCCTGAGGAACTTCAAGCTGCAGCCCGATTACCTATAGATGCTGTAAGGATGATAGCGGTTTCGAAAAATTCCCCGTGCGAAACCACCAAAGAACCAATTAAACAAACAAATATGGCGGAGAGGGTGGGATTCGAACCCACGGTACGGTTTCCCGCACGCTCGCTTTCGAGGCGAGTACTTTCAACCGCTCAGTCACCTCTCCGCAGCCTTGTGTTTCATTTTATCAGAGAGGACACCGTCGGGGCTACGCCGCCTTCGCGGGAAAACGCGCTTGGTATACCTCAAAATAACGCGGGAAACCTACCGGCGCGCTGCAAAAAAGGTCTGGAGCAAGGAACCAGCCTCCTCCGCGAGCACACCCGGCGTGACTTCCACCTGGTGATTCAGCTTCGGGCTTGTCAGAATTTCGAAGCAGGTGCGAAACGCGCCGCCCTTCGGATCATCCGCTCCGTACACCACGCGCGGCACGCGCGCCTGGATGATCGCTCCCGCGCACATCGCACATGGTTCCAGGGTTACGTAAAGCGTCGTTTCCGCCAACCGGTAATTCCCTATTTTCCGCGCAGCCTCCCGCAGCACCACAATCTCCGCGTGCGCCGTGGGGTCGCAGTCTCGAATCGTGCGGTTCCCGCCGCGCGCCAGCACCTCATCCCGGCAAACCAGCACCGCTCCAATGGGCACCTCGCCGGCTTCCCCGCACGCCCGCGCTTCTTCCAGTGCCATCTGCATGAATTCCGGATCGCTCATCGTTTCCCGCCTGAGAATATCACGCTCTCTCGCTCTCTCAACGGATCGTCGAATTCCTGTGCATCCCCTTGCGCCGAGAATCCTTGACATCCGGGCACCGGCAAAAGAGACTGTGAACATGAAGGAACTCCTTGGGCGGCTTTTCCAGCTGGATGTGCTGAAGGGCATGGGCGTTACGTTCCGGACCCAAAATCCAGCCAATGTTTACACGGAACAGTATCCCCTTGAGCGGCCCATGGTTGCCGAGCGGTATCGCGGCGCTCCCCGGCTGAACAACCATCCCGAAACAGGCGAAACTCTTTGCATCTCGTGCAATCTCTGTGCCCTCGCCTGCCCTGAAAATTTGATCGTGGTCGGCTGGGAGCGCGACGACGCCACCCGCCGCAAAGTCCTCACTACCTTTACCTACGATACCTCTCGCTGCATGTTCTGCGGCCTCTGCGAAGATGCCTGCCCCACTGATGCGCTTGAACTCACTCAGGATTTCGAAATGGCTTACTACACCCGCGAAGGCGCCATCTGGGATCGCCACCGGCTGGAAGAAGGGCCGACTCCCACGCGCTATACGCGCTAGAAGACTCCATGGAAATCCGCAGAGATCCTGTCACACAGAGTTGGGTTGTATCCGGGCAGCGCGAGCGCCCGGAAGAGGGTGAAGCCGGATGTCCGTTCGATCCTCCGGTGATCGACAACTCGAAGGCCATTTTGTCGTGGCCCTCGGAGGGACCTTGGCAGGTCCGAGTTGTCCCTCATCCAGAGCCGCTCTATCGCGTCGAGACCGATCCAGGGCGCGCCGCTGAAGGCATTTACGACAAGATGGGCCCCCTCGGTGCACACGAAGTCGTGGTGGAAACTCCGCAGCACGACAAGCGCTTCTCGAGCTTCGGGGACGACGAGATCGATCATGTGCTTGCGGTCTGGGGCTCGCGCATCTCCGACCTTAAGAAGGATGCCCGCTTCAAATACGTCACCGTGTTCAAGAACCAAGGCCCGCAAGCCGGCCAGGAATGGGCTCACGCGCACTCTCAAGTTACCGGCACGATCTTCGTTCCGCGCCGCATTAAATACGAACTCGCCTCCGCTCACGACTGGTTCAAGGACAAGGAGCGCTGCGTATTCTGCGATATCGTGCGCCAGGAAGAAAAACAGGGGAAGCGCATCGTGGATGTCCAGGGCGACTACTACGCGTTATGCCCCTACGCTTCGCGCGTCCCGTTCGAAATCTGGATCCTGCATCGCCGCCACAATCACCTGTTCGAACAGCCGCGCCCGGGCGCCAATCGCCGCCAGCTTGCCGCGCTCCTCGGCCGCGTTCTTCGCCGCCTCGAAAAAATCGCTCTCTCTTTCCATCTCGTCGTTCACACCGCGCCGAACACGCGGAACAAGAAGGGGGAACTCTCCGGGTATTGGAAGACCCTTTCCGAGGATTACCACTGGCACATCGAGATCATGCCCATCCTCGAAAAGCGCAGCAAGTCTTACAGCATCAAGGAAGTTTATTTTAATTCCTTGCTCCCGGAGCAAGCTGCCGAACAGCTCCGCGCCGTTGATCCCAACACATGAAACCCTCCGCCCGGCGCAAATCGGAACGCGGCGGCGCGCTTGTCAGCTTGATCATTCTTGCTGTTCTTGTAGTGCTCTGCGCAGTTGTGTATTGGGCTCGCCATCCCATCCTGCGGTTCGCCGGGGAATCCTGGGTGATCGATGCGCCAGCGGCACACGCCGACGCCTTGCTGCTTCTGGGGGACGACAATTTCTATGCGGATCGCGCCACTCGGGCCGCGGAACTCATTCGCCATGGCGTGGCTCCCGTCGTTGTCGCCAGCGGCCGCCGCTTGCGCCCCAGTGCGGGGATCGCGGAACTCCTCGAACATGACCTGATCGAGCGAGGCGTTCCTAAAGACAAAATCATTCGCTTTCCCCACGATGCCGACAACACCCTCGAAGAGGCCGCAGCGCTAGCCCACCTCTCTTCCGAGCGCCGCTTTCACAGCGTGATCGTCGTAACTTCCAACTACCACGCTCGCCGCGCGCGTTACCTTTTTGACAAAGCCTTTCCGCCCACCATCAGCGTTTCTGTCGCCGGCGCTCATGATGGCGATTTCGATCCGCAGCATTGGTGGGAAAAGCGTAAGTCCCAGGAGATCTTTGTGCACGAGCTCGTGGGCATGCTGGTGGCGTTCCGGGAGGGCGGGGCAGCCCGCCCGGGCGAAAAATAGGAGAAGAGAGTTGCCCTTTTATTTCCCGCGCTGGACGGCCAGTCTGTGGACTGTCAGGTCACATTCTTCAGGAAAGCAACTTGCATTCCGCTTTACACCGCATAAGTGCTGTAATATGTTATTCTTTCTGAGTCGCAGTAAGCTCCCAGCCCTCGATAAGCGACTTTGGAGACTCTAACCTAACGTCGAGGTGTCTACATGTGGCGAAAAGAAGATGGTCGGCCGCAAAATCCGAATGAGATTTCCGCTAGTCCTATGAATTCCACTACTTCCCCAGCTGGCGGACCTGTTAATGCAAAGCAATTGTCCAGCGTTCCGACTTCTTCAAGCGCCGTCGCATGTCTCAGCCAGGGCATCCGGATCAAGGGCGAAATTACGGGGAGCGAGGATCTGTTCATCGATGGAAACGTGGAAGGGAAAGTGACTTTCCGCAATGCCGTGCTCACGGTTGGGCCGAACGCCAGCGTGAAGGGCGACATAGATGCGCGCGAAATTGTGATTCGCGGCCGCGTCGAGGGAAAACTCGAAGGAGCGGATCGAGTGCAGATTTGGAATACCGCGAAAGTCAACGGGGACATTCGCTCGCAGCGTATCGCCATCGAAGATGGCGCGGAGTTCCGCGGAAAGGTGGAAGCGGGGAAAGCGCCCTCACGGCCTGCGGACAATCCTCCTGCGAAGAAAATTGAAAACGCGAAACCTAAAGATGCGGATGCCAACCTCGAAAAACCTGCACCCGGTGCTGCAGTGGCGGGGGCGGACTGAAGACATGGGATTCCTGAATAAGCTGGGAATTGGGCTTGGTGCGCAGGCCGCCCGCCAGAGTGCGCGCCCGGCCGCTGGCGAACGCAGCGCTCACAAAGGCAACGGTTCGGTGGCGGCGGTCGGAACAAATCGTCCGCCGGAACCCCAGGAAACTTCGCGGGGTTCCAATGGACTGAAGGAATTTCTCTGGAATCTGGATGGACTCGGTCGCGGCACTCTGCTCGATCTTGGGCCCGCGTGGCAAACCACGCTGACTTTTTTCATTGAACGGGGTTTCCGCGTTACGTCCGACGATATCCTTCGCGACTGGTCTCTGTTCCTGGCCGAAGAGGAAGCCAAAGCGAAGGACAAAGAGAAGGACGAGATCACACCCGAATCCTATGCGGAGCGCACTCCCGAATCGCGTGCCAAGCGCTTCCTCCAGGAAAATCTGCAATACCCGCCGGCCTCGTTTGATGCGTTGCTGCTTTGGGATGTGATTGACTACATGGAACCCTCGCTCGCCAAGCTGATGATCTCTCAACTCACCGATCTCTTGCGCCCGGGCGGCGTGGTCTTCGCAATGTTCCACAGCAAAAAGCCCGCGGGATTCCAGCGGTATCGGGTCGCTGATACCAGCACCCTTCAAGTGTTGTCGGCGAAGACGATTTTCCCAGCTCAAAAGGTCTACCAAAACCGCGAGATTCAGGAACTCTTCGGCCGCTTCCGCAGCATGAAGTCCTTCGTCGGCCGCGATCAGCTCCGCGAAACCCTTTTTATCAAGTAATTTTTCTGTTTATTCTTATAAGGACCGCCCCTGGCAATAGGCGGTCCGTTTTTTTTTGGAGTGCGGCGGCAAAGCCGCCGCTTTCATATGTTAGATTGCAGCGGCCACTGGAAGGACTTGGCATCCGAACTTGAGACAAACTCGCGCGCTTGAGCGTCTTCCACGAAATCCACAACTCAATCCGCTGAGAATGCGCGAGATACCCCTGCCCTCGTTTTTTTCTTCTTTTCGCTTGCGCCACGCATCTCCCGGGCGTACAAGGAAATCGTGAGCTCCTGGAGCTCCGGAGGGTTGCATGAATCCACCGGGCTTAGAAGCGAAAAAAAGCTGAGCACACCGCTCTTGCGGTGCGAGTCGCGCGCGAACTGGTTGCCGTTTAAATCTGCTCGCCAAGCGACGCAGCAAAAGAAAAAAGAGGGCCCTCATCGAGGGCCCTCTCTGTTTTTGCAATCCTTACGCCTTGAGTTGTTGGGCTCGTTCGCCGCTGTTCGCGCTTTATTTTTCCATCTCGCAATGGCAACTGGGTTCGCGCGGTTACGATGGTGGCCGATGCGCGGTGTGCTGGTGTTTCCCGCCGCTGTGCTTCTTTGAATGGTGGCGGTTGCGGTGATGTTTTGACGCATGCTGTGTGGATGGGTTGCTCGACGCTTCCGGCGTCGAAGCTTGCTGCCCGGCGGAAACAACCGACAGACAAAGCGCTGCCGCAATCACTGCTAAAATGCGTTTCACTGGAATCTCCCTTGAAAAATACCCTGTAGGCAGAATTCAAGCACAACGCGAGCCGAATGTCAGGCGAAAGAAAGAAGAAGCCCGTATTTGGGTTTCCTAAGAGGAAATGGCTGGCGATTCAGCCGCCGAACCTTGTCTCTAGCAGGTGGATAACAGCGTTCTGCTTCGCAATTACCTGGGCTTGCCAGATCAGCGCGACTGCCATCAGGCTCATCGAAAATATGCACAGCGCCAGCGTCAGTCCCATCTGGGTTTCCGAAGCAGGTACACCGAATACACGACGCATCCAGGCCATAGGGGCTCCCAAAAACCGTAAATTCAGCGAACTACCCGTAGGTAGCAATCAATTGGCCAACCCGTAAGGCGAGTTCCGGTACCCTCATTACCGTTCTTTTTCAAGTGGTTATCGCCTTATCTCACTTCTGGAATCGGCGCCGCCCCACCCAATATGCAAATTTGGGCACACTTTGTCCCTTCTGTTTCAAACCGCTTGAACGGCTTGAAGTGCCCGGATTTTGTAAGGGTGGGGAGCGCCAATGTTTGCCTCAACCTGGCAGCCCCTACAACTGGCGGTTCAGAATCATCTCCAACGCAAGTGGCCACGTATCGGGGGAGAAGAGTGGCAAAGTCTTGCACTTCGCGCCAGTTTCAAGTGCTGGGCTCTCGCGGCCGGCCAACAGCAAGCAGCGGTCACAAGCCGGGAAGAGTTCCGCAGCTTCGTCAGAGGTGGCGATCCCAATGTTGAGTGGATGGGCCCGGAAAGAACGCTGGTAGAGCTGCGAAAGGTCCCGTACACAGGAGTAGAGACTCACTTCAACCGCCAGCGACCAGAGCGAACCCCGCGGACGCACTTGGGCTTTTCGCGTCGTTGCTTCCTTCCTGAATCGCTGGATATCCGATTCCGACGCGCCGGCAAAGAAAAACAGTTCGTCGAAATCCCGTTGCCGCAGGAGTTCCGCCTCGCGCTGCGGCAATCCGACGTTCTGCGCGAGCTCTCGCGGGGAGAGCGTGCGCAGCGCCACCACCTCAATGCTGGTCTCTTCCGCGAGCAGGTCCAGCATCTCTGCTGAGGCGGGCTGCGGAGATGCCACTGGAACGCACGTAAAGCGCCCCAGGCGCATGCTGCGCGGGGGTTTCAGGTGGAAGTAGTCCTCCGGCAGGAACACACCGCATCCGCCCTCTGCAAGGAAGGGATGCCCCAGCCCAAATTTTCGAATTGTGGCGTCAAACTGCAGTCGGCTGCGCGTGGTTACCGGGACAACCGGGATATTTGCCTCGCCCAGACCCTCCAGAAATTCCCCAAAGCCGGTCAAAGCCTTGTTCGTCGTACTCACCAGATTGTCGATGGAGCAATAAACAACCGTCGTCGTCGAACGCAAGTGCAAGCTCCAGGAACTGCTCGCCGCAGTCCCAGCATTGGAAAAGGGCTGCGACCAGTGTGAGGATTGCTCTGGGCAAACGCAAGCGCGGGCGCTCCAAAACAAAAAAAGGGCGGGAAGCCTTCGCTTCCCGCCCTCGATTCAACTTGTTTGCTTTCTTAGTTACCGGACTTGGATGAAGCAGACGTCGCAGGCTGCGCGCCCGCCTTCGGAACGCTCAGATAGCCGCTGATCGAGTTCTTGCCGATCTTGTTGATGACCAACTCTTCGGCCTGAGGGGCCCGCTGACCCGTCGGATAGAGGATCATGGGCGAGTTGATGTTGCGGTTCTTTTCTTCGAGCTTCTTGTCTTCCAGGACTACGACAAGGTTCGCGCGGTTATGCTTCTCGTTCACGCCCTTGAGCTCGACGGTGACGTTGCCCACCTTCTGGGGCTGATTCTTGCCGGCGATGGTGAATTCGATGTAGTCGCGCTCACCCATGCGGCGGAGGACGTCGATTTCGTCATGGTTCTTGGCAATCAAAGTTCCCAGCTCGCTGCGGGCCATGCTGAGATCATTGTTTGTTTTGACCAGATTGTCGCTGACGGTGGTGACCTTGGTGTCTACGGTCTTCACGTCATCGCTGGTTGCCTTGGTCGCCAGTTCGGAGTGCACGGAGGTATCCAGTGCGGTCAGCTTCTCCGTGGTCTCCGTGTTGAGCTTCGCTGCTTCGGTGCGAGCCTTCTTCAGCTGGCCCTGGGTGATTTTCAGCTTGTCCGTCACCACTCTCAGGTCGCCCTGGAGGTCGGTGTTGGTCTTTTCATCGATCACGAGCCGGTCTTTCATCGCGCTCAGGTCCTGCTGTGTGGTCGTCTGAACAGCCTTAACTTGGTCGGTGACGGCCTGCTTGGCGGCATCCAGCTTGGTCGAATTCGACCAGCCGAAGAAAAGCCCGCCCAGCGCAATCAGGGCTAGAATGGCGATCGCTGGCATTTGCCAGGAAGAGCCACCCCTATCAGTAGTTGTGTATTCCGGGATCTCAGACATAGTCGATTTCTTCTCCTCACCCATTCGGGTAAAACATTCGTCTTGCAGAATGGCAGCCCTTAGTGGCTACCGGATACTGTATATGTTCCGTTTATGTGCAAGCGAAATGCCGTGGCAAGGGGGCCTGGCTGAGGGTTCTAAGTAGTTGCCAAACGGGCAGTTACTCGCCCTGCCCAAACGAGCAGGTAGTACTAGGTCCTGCAATCTTTACGCGAGTGTGAACTTCGCCGATGAATTCCTACGTAGTGCAAGGATTTTCCACTTCGATACCAGCCTGCGCTAGGTCTGCGTAAAGCTGTGCGGGAGACTGGAAATGAACCCCGGTAAGGCCCAGTCGCCTGGCAGCTTCCACATAAGCCGGAATGTCGTCGATGTAGACCGCTTCCTCCGCCCGAACCCTGCACGCCCGGAGCGCTTCCCGGTAGATAAGCGGGTCGGGCTTGCTGGCGCCTACCGAGCAGGAATACGTGCGGACCGCCTTTGGGAAATAGGCGAAGAAGTCGTAGGTAGATTCCAGCTTCTCCACGTGAATCGGATCCGTATTCGAGAGCAGGCCCAGCCGATAGCTTTTTGAGAGCCCGGCGAACACGGAAGCTTTGTGGATTGGCTCGGGATCGAGCGCCGAATTCCAGACGTTTTTGAACTGTTCAAAATCGAGGGAAAGGCTGAAGCGTTTGCAAAGGTGCAGATGCCAATCGCGCGGGGAGATGCGTCCCTCCTGCCAGTCCGGCCAACGCGGATCTTTTTCGATCGCAGACCACAATTCTTCAGGGCTGAGTGGAAGTCCCTGCGCCAGGGCGGACTTCACCCGCTGGATGTCCACCCGAATCAGCACTCGGCCAATATCAAAGATTACAGCGCGCAATTTTGGCATGAGCTATGGCTTCTCTGGGGTTGTGACGGATGAAGAAGAGGGAAGTTGTGCCGCGTGGCGGGAGCGGAGGATGCTGATTATGGCCGGTAGGAGCGACAGGATAATTACCACCAGGATGACGTAATGAATGCGTTGGCCGATGTTGGGTACGAAATGCGCGAGCGAGTACCCGCTGAGTATCATCGTGCCGATCCAGAGAACGCCGCCGAAGAAATCGTATAGCAGATAGCGTGAATACGGCATTTTTGAGGCACCTGCGACGGGTGGACAAAACGTGCGAACGACGGGAACGAAGCGAGCGAGAATCACGGCCCGGCCGCCGTATTTCTCATAGAAATCATGAGCGCGTTGGAGATGGCTGCGGCGAAAGAAGAAGGAATCTTCACGGCGGTACAGAGCAGCGCCAGCGGAACGTCCAATCCAATAACCAACCTGGTCACCTGCGACGGCGCAAAGCATGACCGGTAGCAAAAGCCACTTGAGGGGGATTAGGCCTGCGTAGGAGACGATTCCGGCTGTAATCAGAAGAGAATCGCCGGGAAGGAAAAATCCAACGAAGAAGCCCGTTTCGATAAAGACAATGGTACAGACCAGAGGAGCGCCCCCGGAGCCTATTAGCTTTTCAAGTCCCTCAGGGCTATAGAGCGTCTGGAGCAGGTGGCGGATGGATTCCAACAAAGTGATTCATTCCTCGCAGGAACAGGGATTGGGATCAGCTGGTGGGAGCGCAGGCATAAAAATGTCCCACTTCCCATAAGGTAGCAGAAAAGCGCTGGATTCTCGCCACTTTCCTGCCAGAAAGCGACCATGGTGCTAATGAAATTCAGCCACCACCCACGGTATCTCATCGCAGTGCCTCCGCGAGCATCAGTTCGCCTTGCTTGCCGAATGCAGACTGCATTTGGTTCTGTCGAGATAGCAATTGTTTCAGTCTGGGAACCGCGGAACGCGCCGCAGCGCTGCCCGCCTCGATGGCTTCGTCAATGCGATCGAAATCATCCCAGGCCAACCCCTGCACGGAGGGCCGCAGGACCAGCTCGGCATAGCGTTCCCATGTCTCCGTTTGATGCTTTTGCGCCGCGCTGACCGCCCGGCTGACCACCTGAAAAATGTTTGTCGGCGCGCCGCGTTGGCCGTCGTGGAGTCCCACCGAAACGCCGACGACGATTTCCGCTCCCATTTCGCGGGCGGCGCGCGTCGGCACCGGCGCCACGATCCCGCCATCGGCCAGGCAGCGCGTGCCGATCTGCACCGGCTCGAAGAGGCCCGGAAATGCGCAGCTGGCGCGAATCGCTTCGGCCAGGTTTCCCTGGCGGAATACCACCGGATCGCCGGTGCCCAGATCCGTGGCGACAATGGCCAGCGGCAGCACGAGGTCTTCAAACTGTTTTGTGCCGAAGAGCTTTTGCACTAACGCGCCCAGCCGTTCGTTGCTGGCCAGCCCAAAGCGCGAGACCCGCCACTTGGCAAAATCACGAAATCGGATTTCCCGGCACTTGCTAATGATGCGCGGCAGCGGCACTCCGCTGGCGTAGGCGGCGCCCAGGATGCTGCCGATGCTGCTGCCTGCAATGGAGGTGACCGGAATTGCGTTTTCGCGGAGGGTCCGTAGAACGCCCAGATGCGCATAACCGCGGGCAAATCCGCCGCCAAGCGCAAGACTTACTCCCAGGCGCGGCACGTCGGGTTGCGATAACGAAGGCGGAGCGTAAAAACGTTTGGTCACAAGGTAAGAATCTCAGGAAGGTGAGGCCGAGGCGATGGGTCGCGCGTCCCGAATCAAAGGTACCAAAGTACTCGCGTAAGAATTGCTCTCGAAAGGCTATTTGCCGGCAAGCAGTACTTAAATACTAGTCGGCTGACCTCGCTGTACCATTGCGAGGGACTGCCTCAAAAGCGATTCTACCCCTGCACGATGCGTCAAATTCGTCGCCGAGGGAGCCACATGGAAGCAGGGTATAACGCGTGGTTGGGACAGGCGGTGGTTCTGAAGGTCGCTCTCGGGGATATCAAGGTTCCGCTGCGTGGAAGGCTCCTCAAGGAAGGCGGGGAGACAGTACGTATGCGGGTTGGCGATGGTTGGGACATCGACATCTATAAGGCGATGATCCTGACGGTGGAAAAAGACGGAATGGCACTGATTCCAGCATGAGGGGAGAAGAGAAAATGGATAATCAGATACCGAAGTACGTCACCCAGTCGCGCGCGGCATACCTTCTGGGACTTTCCGTGGCAGAGATTAGTCGAATTTCCCGGGAAACGGGAATCGGCCATGTGGAGCGCGCCGGCCATATCGAGGAGCGCTTTTTCACTTACGAAGAATTGCAGCGGATTTGCGTGCTGGCCACCCAAGAAGGAGTGGTGACGCACTAAAGCGAACTTAATTTTCCTCAGGCCCCCCCTCAGGATGTACCCCCACCCCGGCTCGTTGCCCCCAGCGAGCCGGGGTTCTTTATTTTCGAACAGGACGAATCGCCAGCATTGAAACGATTCATAAAACCTTTGACAGAACGTGGTATCGCGGGGAAACTAGGCGGCGATTCTTCCGGAGCACTTCATTTTCGACATGAAAAACTCGAGCTTCTTCCTTTGCAGTAGGGGATCGGGGAAAACAAACCATTGTCGCTGACCGCACTCGATTGGGCCGCCATCGCCGGCTACCTCTTGATCACGCTGGTTCTTGGACTGTATTTCCGGCGAAAGTCGGCGCAGAGCACCGCGGACTATTTTGTTTCGGGGCGCCAGGTGAGCTGGTGGCTGGCGGGAACGTCCATGGTGGCCACCACGTTTGCCGCGGACACGCCATTGGCCGTCAGCGGCCTGGTGTACACGCAAGGCGTGGCGGGAAACTGGCTGTGGTGGAGTTTTCTTCCCTCGGGAATGATGACGGTTTTTCTCTTCGCGCGATTGTGGCGGCGCTCCGGGCTGATCACCGATGTGCAGTTTGCGGAGTTGCGCTACCACGGAAAGCCCGCCGCGTTTCTGCGCGGATTCCGAGCCGTCTATCTGGGCTTGCTGATGAATTGCCTGATTCTCGGCTGGGTCACCAAGGCCATGGTCAATATCATCAGCACTTCGCTGGGCATCAGCGATGCGAAGGCGCTGGCGATTTGCGTATTTTTCCTGATGCCGTTCACGGGCATTTATGTTTCGCTGGGCGGATTGTGGGGAGTGCTGTGGACGGACCTGTTTCAATTCGTGCTGAAGATGGCGATCGTGATTGCCGTGGCTTGGTACGGCGTGCACGCGGTGGGCGGGATGCCGCAGTTACTCGAAAAACTTGCGGCGAAGGGGAGTTTGGTTGGCCCGCACGCCAGCGACATCACCGCGTTGTTGCCTGATTTTTCGCGCGGCTTGACCGGCGAAGCGCTGTGGACCTTGCCGGTCATCACGTTCGTTGTTCACCTGGCGGTGCAGTGGTGGGCGTTCTGGTATCCCGGCGCGGAGCCGGGTGGCGGCGGCTATATCGCGCAACGCATCTTCAGCGCGCGCGATGAACGCCACGGCCTACTCTCGGTGCTGTGGTTCAATCTTGCGCACTACGCGTTGCGGCCCTGGCCATGGATTCTGACCGCGCTTGCCGCAGTGGTTCTCTATCCCGGCCTCGCGCAACCCGAACGCGGCTACATGCTGGTTGCCACGCAACACACGCCGCACGCGCTGCTCGGCATTTTGCTTGCCGGCTTCATGGCTGCGTTCATGTCCACGGTGGCGACGCAGCTGAATTGGGGCAGCTCGTATCTTGTGGAGGATTTCTACCGGCGCTTCGTGAAGAAAGACGCCAGCGAATCGCATTACGTCAACGCATCACGGCTGGCGACGATTTTTCTCGTGGTCGCGGCCGCTTTGGTGTCCATGCAACTGCAATCGGTCAGCGAGGGCTGGAAAATTGTGTTGGAACTTGGAGCGGGCACCGGTGGCGTGTATCTGCTGCGCTGGTATTGGTGGCGGGTGAATGCGTGGAGCGAAATTTCGGCGATGGCCGCGGCGCTTGCCACCACGCTTGCTCTGCACAGTCACACCTTATGGATGAGCATTGCAGGTAGGCCGGTGCCATTTCTAGGCTCGGATCCAGTAGTGTTTGCGAAAACGACGCTGTGCACCACTGGCGTGACAACGCTGGTGTGGCTCGGGGTCACGCTGCTTACTCCCGCTGAGCCCGAGCAAACGCTGGTGGATTTTTACACGCGCGTGCGCCCCGATGTACGCGGTTGGAGGCCGGTGGCGCGCGCCAGTGGGGTCGAGGAGACCACGCGCGATCTGGGAACAAATCTGTTGAGTTGGTTGATCGGGTGCGTTTTCGTGTACACCGCGCTCTTCAGCATCGGACAGTTTTGTTTCGGGCGGATGGCGCCAGGATTATTTTTGGGGCTGGTGTGCGCGGCGAGTGGTGTGGCATTGTATCGCCTGATGCCAAAGCCCAGCGAATGGCGCGTTTCGTAAAATGGCGGCCTCCTTGCCAAAAAAAGGCGCGCACCACGCCGTTCTGGCCGGATTCCTCGGCTGGACGCTCGACGCCTTTGATTTTTTCGTGATCGTTTTCCTCTACGACACTCTCTCCCACCAGTTTGGCGTTTCCAAAAAGGCCATCGTCTTCACTACTGCGGCCACCCTGGCGCTGCGCCCCGTCGGCGCCTTTATTTTTGGGCTGCTTGCGGATCGCTATGGGCGCCGCATTCCCTTGATGGCCAACGTGATTTATTTTTCGATCATTGAGCTGCTATGCGGGTTTGCTCCCAACTACACCGTTTTCCTGATTCTTCGCGCTTTGTTCGGCATTGGCATGGGCGGTGAATGGGGCGTGGGCGCTTCGCTGGCGATGGAAGCGGCGCCGACGCGGTGGCGCGGCATCCTGAGCGGCATTTTGCAGAGCGGCTATTCGATCGGCTACTTGCTGGCGGCGATGGCCGCGCGTTTCGTGCTGCCCGCGTGGGGCTGGCGGCCGATGTTCTGGCTGGGCGCGCTGCCGGCGCTGCTGGCTCTGTACATTCGCACCAAGGTGCCGGAATCGGAAGCGTGGCAGCAGCATCGAGCGGGAAGCATGGGCGACGTACTGCGCGTGGTGGCGGCGAATTACAAACGGTTTTTGTACCTTGTGGTCCTCATGGTCTTCATGATGTTTCTCTCGCACGGCACGCAGGATTTGTATCCAGACTTCCTGAAGGAGATTCACAAGGTGGCGCCGTCGCGCGTGGCGGATATGGCGATGATCTACAACGTGGGAGCGGTGATCGGCGCGGTGATCTTCGGATCGTTGTCGCAATCGCTGGGGCGGCGCAAGGGAATGATGGCGGCGCTGGGGCTGTGCCTGCTGGTGATGCCGTTCTGGGCGTTTGGCGGCAGCGTGCCGGTGCTGATCGTGGCGACCGTGTTTATGCAGATGGGCGTGCAGGGTGCGTGGGGCGTGATTCCGGTGCACCTGAATGAACTGGCGGCGGACTCGGCGCGCGGATTGATGCCGGGAATGGCCTACCAATTGGGAATTTTGTTTGCGGCGCCGACGAATTCGATTGAGTACGCGCTACGCGAGCGGTTCGGCTACCAATGGGCGCTGGCCGGCTTCGAGATTGTGACCATCGTGGTGCTCGTCCTGCTCTTGTGGCGCGGCGCGGAAGAGCACAGCCGGAGCTTTGTGGGCGCCGTTGCCAGCCCGCCGAGCGAATGACTATAGTGGGAACGCCGCGCCCGATTGCCGCCGGCCCCTCATGGATCCTGCTCTCATTCGTGAACTGAAGTCGCTTCTCGCACCCGCGAACGTTTTGTCCCAAAAAGAAGATCTGCTGCTCTACGAATTCGACGGCTCGGTCGAAAAGGGGCGGCCGGAAGTGGTCGTCTTCCCGCACACGACGGAAGACGTTTCGCGGATCGTGAAGCTTGCAGCGAAGTATCAGGTCCCAGTTGTGGGCCGCGGCGCGGGCACAGGACTTTCCGGCGGAGCGTTGGCGCGCGGCGGCGGCGTGATGATCGTTTTCGCGCGGATGAATCGCATCCTGGAACTCGATCTGGAGAACAGGCGCGTGGTGGTGCAACCCGGCGTGGTGAATCTGGACATCACCCGCGCGGCCGAGCACGCCGGTTTGTATTTCGCGCCAGATCCTTCCAGCCAGAAATCCTGCACCATCGGCGGAAATGTCGCGGAGAATTCCGGCGGGCCGCACACGCTGGCCTATGGATTGACCACGAATCATGTCGCCGCGCTGGAACTCGTGTTGCCCGACGGCGAAATCGTCCGCGTCGGCAGCCGCCACGGCGACGCGCCGGGCTACGATCTCTGCGGGCTATTCGTGGGCAGCGAAGGCACGCTGGCGCTGGTCACGGAAATCACCGTAAAGCTTTCGCGCAAGGCCGAGGCCGTGAAGACCTTGCTGGCGATCTTTGACGCAGTGCGTGACGCCTCGCAGACGGTGGTGGAGATCACCGCGAGGGGCATCACCCCGGCGGCGTGCGAAATGCTCGACGGCTGGACGTTGCGCGCGGTCGAGGACTACATCCACGCCGGATTTCCCCGCGACAGCGCCGCGGTCTTGTTGATTGAAGTGGAAGGCCTGCGCGAAGCGGCGGAATCGCAAGCCGCCTCGATTGCGGAAATTTGCAATTCCAATCACGCGCGCGAAGTGCGCACCGCGCGCGATGAACACGAGCGCGATCTTTTGTGGAAAGGCAGAAGAAATGCTTTCGGCGCGCTGGGGCGTCTCGCGCCTTCCAATTACGTCCTCGATGGAGTGATTCCTCGGTCGAAGCTGCCGGAAGCGCTCGAACAGATCCATGCGACCGGGGAGAAGTATGGCTTCCAGATCGGCAACATCTTTCACGCGGGCGACGGGAACCTTCATCCGATCGTTCTCTACGATCCACGGGACACGGAACAATTTAAGCGCGCCATCGCCGCTGCCCAAGAAATTATCCGCATGTGCGTTTCGCTCGGCGGGGCGCTGACGGGCGAGCACGGCGTGGGCATGGAAAAGAATGAATTGATGCCGCTGCTTTTCAGCGACTCGGATTTCGACCTGATGCAGCGGATTCACGATGCGTTCAATCCCGATTCGTCGCTGAATCCCGGAAAGATTTTCCCGCTGAGTAAGGGTTGCGGGGAAATTCGCGTGCGCAAATCCGGCCAGACAGCCGGGGCACGGCCATGAACAGCGTAGCAAACCTGCCCAACCGCCTCGAAAAGCTGGTTGGCAGCGACCGCGTACGCGCTTCCGAGTCCGCACTGCGGGAGTTTGCCATCTCCGGGCGCGCGCCGATGGCCGTCTTGAAGCCGCGCTCGGCGGAAGAGGTGGCAGAAATTGTGAGTTTCGCGGCGGCTGAAAAACTGGCGGTGGTGCCGTGCGGTTCATGCAGCAAATTGGAATTGGGAATGCCGCCGCAACGTTATGACCTCGCAATGGATATGACCGATCTACGCCAGATCGAGCACTACGATCCCGGCGACCTGACCCTCAGCGTGGACGCGGGCTTGCCCTTGAATGAACTGGCAAAAGCGCTCGCCGCAAAAAACCAATTCCTGCCGCTCGCTGTGCCATGCGGTGAGACCTCCACCGTTGGCGGCGCGATCGCTTCGGGGATCGATTCCACGCTTCGCCAGCAGTACGGCACGCCGCGCGACTCTCTGATCGGCGCGGAATTTGTGGACGGTACGGGCAAGCAGTGCAAGAGCGGCGGCCGCGTGGTCAAGAATGTGACCGGCTATGACCTGCACAAATTGCTGATCGGCTCCCTCGGCACGTTGGCGGTCATCACGCGGCTCAACTTCCGCACGTTTCCTCTGCCCGATTTGCAGGGTGCGCACCTTGCAGGTTTTCCAACGCTGGAAGCGGCGCTGAACTTCCATGCTTCGCTGCTCAAGTCTGGCCTGCCATTGTCGAATACGGAACTTTTCGACTCGGATTTTTCCGCGCTACTTGCGGGATTCTTGAACAAAGAGGGTGCCAGCGTTCCGGAATCGCTCGCGAACCACGGTTGGCAAGTGTTTGCGTCGTTCGAAGGAAGCGCGCCTGTGATGGAGCGAATCCACCGTGAGTTGCGGGAGCGTTCAGTTCAGGCACAAGCAGTGCGCAGTGAGACGCTCAGCACGCGAAGCTGTCAGCAAGTGAGCGAAGCGCTTCGGGAAGCATTTCAGTGGCTTAGACGAGCCGCTCCCAGCGTCGCTTTACTTCGCATCGTCCTGCCGCAGTTTGCTCCCGGCGACGCGACCGAACTCCTGCATGTGGCGCACCAATCGCCGCTGCGCTCAGCATTTGTCCTCCACGCCTGCAATGTCGCCTACCTGGCTCTGCTTGCCGACAGCGAAGACGTGTCAACAAACGCAGTCCTGGAGCACGGAGTCGCCGAGTTGTTCTCCCGCGTGGAAGCGAAGAAGGGCAGCACGACCGTGCTGCATGCCCCTGTCTGGCTGAAAGACCGCATCAATGTTTGGGGAGCGAGGCGCGCAGATTTCCCGATGATGCAGCGCGTCAAGCAGGCGTTCGACCCGCACCACATTTTCGCGCCCGGGCGTTTCGTGGGAGGCATTTGATTCATGTCGGCCCAGCAACCAATCCCCGACGCGGTTCCCGTCTACGAAGATTTCTCACGCTGTGTACATTGCGGCCTGTGCCTCAATCACTGCCCAACCTACCGTTTGTGGCAACTGGAGGCGGATTCGCCGCGCGGCCGGATTCGCCAGATGATGCTGGTGCACCAGGGCGAACTCCCGGTCTCCGAGGGATTCGTCGATCACATCGATAAATGCCTCGATTGCCGCTCGTGCGAAACCGCGTGCCCCTCGGCCGTAAATTACGGAAAGCTGGTCGAGCACGCCCGGGCCCGAATCGAGCGCGACTTCAAACGTCCGTTGTTCTCGCGCCTGGCGCGGAATCTTGTGTATCGCCGATTGCTGCCCTATCCCGAGCGCATCGCCATGGCGGCGAAACTTCTGCGATTCTACCAGCGATCCGGCTTGCAGGCTGCTGCAAGGGCCACAGGAATGCTGAAGCTGCTCGGACTTGCCGAACGTGAACTGCTGCTGCCGCCGATCGATCGCCATTTCTTTTTCGATCAGCTGGGCAAAACGTTTCCCGCTCAGGGAATCCGTCGCGCCCGCGTCGCCTTCTTCGCCGGTTGCGTGGCAAATGTCACGTTCACGGCTTTGAACGAAGCGACCATCCGCGTGCTCACCGCCAATGGCTGCGAAGTGGTGGTCCCCGGCGGGCAATTCTGCTGCGGCGCATTGCCGGCTCATGCCGGCGTACGCGATGTGGCCCGCGACCTGGCGCGCAGAAACATCGCGGCCTTCGCGTCCGAGAATTTCGACGCGCTGGTGACCAATGCCGCCGGCTGCGGCTCCACGCTAAAGGAATACGATCATCTTTTCACAGTCGACGAGCCGGAATACTCCGCGGCCTCAGCGTTAGCGAAAAAGACGCGCGATGTCACTGAATTTCTCGCGGCGCTCGGTCTCTCCGCTCCGCTGAAGCCCATTCCCGCGCGTGTCACCTATCAGGATTCCTGCCATCTTCTGCACGGACAAAAGATTCGCGAAGCGCCGCGCCAATTGTTGCGGGCGATCCCCGGCGTTGAATTGGTGGAGTTGCCGTTCGCGGACATCTGTTGCGGCTCCGCGGGAGTCTACAACGTGACCGAGACGAGGGCGTCCCTCGACCTGCTTGCCGAAAAAATGGCCGGCGCCAAATCCACCAAGGCGCAGATCATCGCAACAGCAAATCCAGGCTGCCTTTTACAATTGCGCGCCGGCGTGGAAATTCACAAGACGGGACAGGAAGTTCTGCACGTGATCGAACTGCTCGACCGCGCGTGCGTGAGCACCGCTTTCTGATTCTCATTCTGTGCGCTGCGCTTTATCCACTGCACTTTACTCGCTGCACTTTACACACTACTCAACCCCAGCAACAAAGTGTCATCCTGAGCAGCGCGCCGTTTACGCTGCGAAGGATCTCAACTGATGGTCCTTGCAGGTGCGTCAATTGAGATCCTTCGGCTATCCTTGTCGGATAGCCTCAGGATGACACGCGGTTTGTCTGGCGGTAGGGAGTAGCAATTTAGAATTGAGTGAGTCGCGTCGGAATGGAATGCTTCAACGCTCGCCAATCAGATAGCGGCAGCCCTGCGGCCCGGTCCTCGCGGAGTGCATAATCCCCGCAGGCAGATCGCAGCGGTCCCCGGCACGGTAGGTCTTCGTCTCGCCGTTCATGGTCATGCTCATCTCGCCGTTCAGTATGATGTGAGCGGATTCCGCGCGGTGCGTGTGTTCGCGGTACTCCACGCCGGGGCCGTCTTCCCAGACATACAAGTGAGCGTAGCCCTCCAGGATCAACTGTTCGGCGATGTCTTTCTCTTCCACGGTCCCAATCTTAACGCTTTTCTCTACCATAAAACTAACTCCTCATTTCATCTCCTGAAAACGACTTCGCCCTCACTGCAGCAATGGGGGTAGCTGCAGCAAGGGCGTGCCGTCTTCAGGAGAGAAGATCGTTGATCCGCGGATTATTCGCCCGGCGGAGGCGGAACGCCCGCGGGAGCCTGCCCGGCGGGGCCATACATGACGTTTCCCTTGCCCTTGCCGTGGGCAAACCCTTGCCGGACGGTGTAGTCCGATGGCACGGCGAAGAGCGTGGCCGCGGGTTCCTGACGCTGAATGCTCGTCAGGGTGTACGTGGTCGAGCCAAAGCGCGGGTCGTTTCGCGTGCTCTTCACCACCACCTGCAGATCGGCCGAATACCAGCGCTCGGTGACGGCGGTAATGGGCTTGTCGTTGCCGATTTGTCCCACGGGAATGGTGTGCGTGTAACGGGTTCCCTGCGCGGCAACCCCGTTGATCGTCTGCGTGCCGAGGTCTTCCTTCTTCACCGTGCCATTGGCGATTTCCTGCTGGATGTGGGCTTCAAACTTATCCTGCAGAGCGCCCGTGTGCTTTCCGCCATGGCCATGCGCGGGCAATTGGTCCGCAATTTTCGTGTCCGGATGAAGAATGTACGCCGTGCCCGCCACGGGGTCGTGAATCATGACAAAGGAGTTGGATTTTCCGCTGGCAACCAGCGGACCGATCACTGGAAGCGTTGTCTCGCGCCGCACGCGCCCCTGGCCATCCCGATAAATGTTGGCTTGAATTTTGCGGTTGATGGTGGTGCCGTCAGCGAGAGTCTGGGTAGTTTCGGTCACACCGACGGCCGAATACGGCGCTCCCGAAACCACTTTCCCCGGATGCATCTCCTCAAATCCCAGGATCTTCATGCGCCCGCCGAACGGCCCGCCAGGCATAAACTCATCCTGCGGCGGAGGACCCGGCGGCGGTTCCTGCGCTTTCAAAACGCCGGTGCTGCTGAGCATTGCCGCCGTCAATGCCGATAAAATCCATTTCCTGTTCATTCCAGCTTCTCCTCTACTTCTCTCCTGTTGCTTCTCTCCTGAACGCGGTAAGCGCGCCGCGAAACTCAGTTGCTCGATTGCGGCAGGCGATAGGCCTGCGGCTGCCCATCGGCGCCGACCAGCAGATCCACTTGCACCACGTCATTCGCATGCTCTTCATTGACCGACAGGCCCAGCGCGCCCAGCGAGCCACGCTGCATCTGCACCCGCACCACCGTGGTGTCGTCCAGCAGTCCGGGGAATGCCCCAGGTATCAGTGCGAAATCGTCGCCATCGTTTTCGGCAATCAGGGTGCCGCCGAGTTCAGGCCCGGTTGCAACGGACTGCGCGGCCGCTGGGCCCGATGAGGGCTGGGTCTTCGCGGTATTCAGCCCTCCATGCCTCTGCCAGAGCGCCAGAGAAGTGGACACCAGAACCAACGTCGCGGCGGCCAGCAGCCAACTTGCCACAACCACCTTGTCGCGGCTCTTTTCAGTGGTGTGCCGTGTTCGGAATTCCTGGCGCAGCCGCATCTCCACGCGGGAAGGCGCCGTCGCATCTGACGTCACTTGCCCAAGCTCGCGCAAGTCCGCACGCAGCGCCAGCGAGCTTTCATACAGCGCCGCGCAGTGCGGGCAGCCCTGCAAATGTTCACGGGCCGCAGCGGAGTCCAGTTCTTCGGCGTCAAGATCCCGATCCAGCCCCGCGATGGCAAATTCTTCGCAATTCATCTTCACTTCTCCCAAATTTCTTCAGCGCCCGGCATTCGCCCGCTTCGGCGCTTCACGCAGCATCTCAAGCTTCGCCAGCAGCAACGCGCGTCCCCGGTGCAGCCTCGAACGCACGGTACCGATCGGACATTCCAGCGCCTGCGCCACCTCTTCGTAGCTCATCTCTTCCAACTCGCAAAGCACCACGGTTTCCCGGAACTCTGGCGGCAAGGACAGCACCGCCGAGCGCACCCGCTCTCGCCGCTCGCGGATTTCCGCCCAATGTGCCGGCGTTCGTTCGTCGGCCACGTCGATCACCTTCGCGTCACCCTCGCTGTTCTTTACTTCCAGGGAGAACTCGCGCGGCAGGCGCTCCAGATGTTTCATCACCCGGTTCCGGGCAACCCCGTAGAGAAACGCTCCCAGCGGGCCGCGCGCGGGATCGTATTTCTTCGGCTCGCGCACGAGGGTCATGAACACGTCCTGCACAATTTCTTCCGCCGCCCAGGCATGACCCGTCATGCGCAGCGCGAATCGATAGATCTGCGCTTGGTTGCGCCGGTAAAGTTGCGTGAAGGCTTCTTCATCGCCCCTGGCCGAGCGCTTCAGCAGGACGTCGTCTCTTTCCTGTGCCTCGATGTGCATTTCTCCCGATGTGACGCCTGCCTTATCTAACTATTCCCCGGCAGAGCGGGGAAAGTTCCCGAGCAGGCATCTGTTCTGTTCCGTCGCCCTAATGCGCGGCCGGTCCTACTCTAAAGTAAACCCAGTCAAAGGGTTAGAGTTGTAGGTTTTGTAAGGAAAGGCTCAAAGAGTGTGAGCGTGTGTCATTTACGTTAGGGGGGTGGGATTAGCGCGCTTTCTTGCCGGGGCGAAACATGTTCGCGGCGACGCGCGTCACCACGCGCCGCGGCACCAGTCGCTGCGAGTGCGCGCCCAAATAGTTGCCCAACCCGGAGATGACGTAGCTCTTCCCGGCGGCGAGTGCCTGCAAACCGGTCCGAGCCACCTTGTCCGCAGGCTCCTGATTCCGCGCGGTGAACTGCTCCTGCCCAGCGACCACGTGGAATTCCGATTCCGTCGAGCCAGGGCACAATGCACAAACGCGAATCCCGTACGGCTTCATCTCTTCCGCCAAACCTTCCGCAAAGAAAAGATCAAATGCCTTCGTCGCGGCATAAGTGGAAATGTACGGCACGGCCTGAAACGCTGCCGTCGAAGCAAGGATCAAAATGTCGCCGCTGCGCCGCGCCACCATTTCCGGCAGGAACAGCCGCGTCAAATGCACCACGGCGGTGCAATTCACTTCCACCATATCCAGCAGGCGTTGCGTTTCCACCTGGGGCACCTCGCCGTATTGCCCGAATCCCGCGTTGTTGATCAGCAAGTCGATGCGCAACCCCTTTTCTTTCGTGAACGCAAATACTTCCTGCGGTGCCTCCCGCTTGGCCAGGTCCGCCGCCACGACGAGTGTCTGGATGCCGTGCTTCTTCCGAAGGCCGTCCGCAACCTCCTGCAAACGGTCCAGCCGCCGCGCCGTCAGCACCAGGTGCGTGCCCCCCGCCGCAAGCTCATCCGCAAGCGCCACACCAATCCCCGCGCTGGCGCCTGTAACCAGCGCCCACTTGCCCTTCCATTCGCTTATCATTGAAATTGTCCTCAGGAAATCGGCAGTTCAGGCCGAATCGGCGGGATTCGCTTTGCGCGAGCGCAGAACCGAATCCTTCCACCGCGTGCCCTGCTCTTTCATCCGATCCATCAATCGCCGCGCCCAGACAAACTCCGCCGCCAGCAACGTAAGACCGAGAAAGATTACCACCCAGCCGGGCCCCGGCGTGAATAGCATAACCGCTCCCAACCCCAGGAGCGTAAAGCCTCCGAGAATTTTAGAGAAGCGCCGGACTTGTTCGATGGTGTGAAAAAACATGTGCCCTCAAGGGCAGAGGCGGGACGAACCTTATTGTGACTGGAAATCCCGCTGCAAACAACAGCCACGCGATTTAGATGCGCGGCGTAACCGAATGGACATTGAAATCGAAGCGGGGCAGCAAAAAATGGTAGAGGGTTCAGTTCGGGCAGAGGTCGGGACGACCGCTATTTGAGGTAGGTGCGGACAATTTGAATCATGTCCTCAGCCGCTTCCTCGGCCGATTTCGAATTCTGCGGCATATGGTTGAGGATGTGATCCTCCATGAGTTCACCCATGAGGCTATTAATCGCGCCGCGGGCGGCAGCGAGACGACGAAGAATCTCGGAGCATTGCTCGTCGCCATTGAGGCCTTTGAGAACAGACTCGAGCTGGCCGATGACTTTCTTGGTTCGATTTACCAAGTCCAATTTTTCTCGAGAGGTGTGTGACATTTTTCTTGACTATCCTATCCGGCTAGGGTATCAAAGGAAAGTGCCTACCCAGTAGGAGTAGGGTACAAGGAAACAACGTTAGCATATATGGAAATGAAACCAAAAGAACCGGAACCTCCGGGTAGTAGCAACCACCTGGAAATCTGCGACCGGCGAGCATAGCGCGACGCATTCCTGAACGCCCGCTCGCTCTCGCGGAACACAAAAACACGAGCGAGTGGGAATCCCCGCAGCCGCTGTAAAGATCCCCACCTGACAATTTGATTTTAGCTTCGCGACACCTTTTCCTGCGCGATCAGGACAAGTGTGTCTCGCGGAAGGGGGGGACATGCCCAATATTACGGAAAATCTGTGGAATTCAACGAGAGACTCAAGCCTCTACTGCGTGTGGGTGCCGGTGCGCGACGACGGAGGAGACCGGCTGGCGGCGATCTGGATTGATCCGGCACTGAATGCGTTCAAATCGTGCGCCCCAGAGACCTCGGATGGAATCGGTCCAGCTGCGACTCATTTTGCCGGACCCTCGGAAGAAGACGCGAACTTGTGTGCTGGAGAACATCTGACCTCCACGCTTCCGCGTCGCAGTTAAGGAACCAAGAAGAACACGGAGGGAAACATGCTTTGGCATCAATTTGCAATTCGGTTGGGACTAGCACTGATCCTCGGTGCCTTCATCGGGGCCGAGCGCCAATGGCGGCAGCGAATGGCCGGCCTTCGCACGAATGCCCTGGTGGCGGCTGGCGCAGCGATGTTCGTCATGCTGACAGCACTCACAGCGCGACCAGTTGACGACAGTTTTCGCATCGCAGGGCAGGTTGTTTCGGGTATCGGGTTCCTGGGAGCGGGCGTAATCCTTCGCAATGGGCTGAACATCACGGGGTTGAATACCGCAGCAACGTTGTGGTGTTCAGCGGCGATCGGGACGCTGGCGGGGTACGGAATGTACGGTTCGGCGCTAACGGGCGCCATCGCGGTGATCGCGGCCAACGTTTGTCTGCGGCCCATCGGGAAAGCCCTTAACCGCGGAACGGGCCCGGTGGATGCGGACATTACTTATCTGTTTCGGATTACCGCCCGCACCGATCAGGAAGCGCATCTGCGCGCTCTCTTGCTCCATTCCTTGGGCGGGCAACCGCTGCTCCTCAAGTCTTTGAAGAGCGAAGACGTTGAGCGTACGGACAGGGTCGAGGTGAACGCGATTCTGACGAGCACGGGCAGGCAGAACTCACTGCTCGAGCAGATCGTGAGCCGCTTAAGCCTCGAGTCCGGCGTGACCGGCGTGAGCTGGGAAATCATCGCCGAACACGAGTAGGAAAGGAGGAAACGAGTTGGAAAAGCATTTGAGTAATGACGACAAGCCTGGCCCTGGATACAGGAAGCCAAATGTCGTCCGCAAGCATTGGTCGTTACCAATTCGAGAGTAAGCCCTCAAGGAGAGAATAATGCATCGCGTAAAAAAGAAGGTTTTGTATCTGCTGGTCGCAATCCTGGTTGTCAGCTGTGCTGTTCAGGCGGAAGTCACGGGGAAAATTACCGGTGTCATTACCGATCAATCGGGCGCCGTATTAATCGGGGCTACCGTAGCCGTCACCAATACGGCCACTGGAATTAAACAGACCATTAAGACGGATCAGGACGGCGTATTCACTTTTCCCGTTTTGCTCGTCGGGCAATACCGGATCGATGTGACGTTGGACGGGTTTAAGGATTATAGAAAAAGCGGCCTGGTGATCGACATCGATAGCGCCTTGGTGGTGGATGTGACGTTGCAAGTGAAGGAACAGGACCAGTCGATTGTGGTCACGGAAAATGCCGCGCAGGTCGAAACGACGGACACGCAGCTCGGGCAAGTTCTCGGAACCAAGAAGGTCACGGAGATTCCGCTAAACGGACGCAGCTACACGGACCTGTTCGCTTTGCAGGTAGGCGTAACGCCCATCACGACGAGCGGCGCGGGAAACAGCACGTCCGGCGGAGGGTTCGGCACGGTTGCTGCCGCGGGCCAGGCCAACACCGGGCAGTTTTCAATCAACGGCCAGCGCGAGGACGCCAACGGCTTTTCCTTGAACGGGGCCAGCGTGGAGGAAGGTATCGGCCAGCAGGCGGGAATTATTCCCAACCTCGATTCGATTGCCGAATTCCGGATTCTGACCACCAATGCCGATGCTGAATACGGCAATTACAGCGGCGGATTGATCAATGTTGTGACCAAGTCCGGTGGGAATGATTTCCATGGCTCCCTGTTTGAGTTTCTGCGCAATACCGCTCTCGATGCAAAAAGCTATTTTTCTTCACAGCGCTCGGTCTTTCAGCAGAATCAGTATGGGGGAACTCTCGGTGGGCCCATCAAGCGCAATAAACTTTTCTTCTTTGGAGATTATCAGGGACAGCACACCAAGCAGGGTCAGGATACCGGCCAGGTTGGCGTGCCTTCCTTAGCCAATCGCACCGGAAACTTCTCTGACTTAATCACGCCAAGCAATCCGAATCCTCTGCCGGGCACCGTCAATGGAGACTTCCTGGCACAGACACTGAGCAAAACACTCGGATACCCCGTTCATACCAAGGAACCCTTCTACACACCCGGCTGCACTCAAAGTACGTGCGTCTTTCCGGGCGCCATCATCCCGCAATCGGCATTCGCGGTTCCGGCGACGAAGATGCTTCAATACATTCCGTCTCCCAACATTGGACCGAATACCTTCGAATCTTCCGGCGAAGCGCTGACGATTCACGATGAAAAAGCGTCTGGGCGGATCGATTGGAACAGCACCAAATCGGGAGACTTTTCCTTCTACTATTTCTACGACAAATACAATCTGGACAATCCGTATCCCTCCGGGTTTGGCGGGGCAACCGTGCCCAATCCGAACGGCGGCTCCTTTGACGGCGTTTCCAACGGCTTAGACCAGCTCTTTGTCGTCAGCAACACCAGGACGTTTGGCTCGACACTCGTCAACGAAGCGCGCTTCAGCGGGACCCGGTTGAACAACAATCTAGGCGTCCCTAAGGGGGGCGTCGGTACAACGCTTGCCGACCAGGGCATTACCTCGGGAGGCCAGGGCATAATTCAAGGAGCCCCGAAATTCGCCGGCGTGGAAACGGTGTACTTCAACTCGTTTACGACCGGGACCGAGCCCTTCTTCGTTCAACAGGTGAACAATACGTTCCAGACAAGCGACACAGTCTCCAAGGTCATGGGCAAGCACACGCTCAAAACCGGTTTTCAGTACACCTGGTACAAAATCAAGCAGAATCCGGACTTGGTCGCCAACGGCACGTTTTCGTTTTTTGGCAGCGGCAGCCAGACGACCGGCAATGGTTTCGCCGATTTCCTCCTGGGACTTCCCGACTTCTACTCCCAGCAATCCTCCCCAGCTTTTTATGAAAGCGCTGCCGACGGCGGAGCTTTCGCACAAGATAGCTGGCGGATCAGGCCCAATGTCACCATCAACTATGGCCTGCGCTGGGACTACATCACCCCTTGGGCCGAGGAACACAATCAAATCACCACCTTCGTGCAAGGCGTTCAATCGAAGACCTTCCCAGACGCTCCTCTCGGCTACTTGGTGCCAGGGGATCCACTGCCAGGTGGCGGCCACGTTCGACCGGCCATTGGGCTTTCGCCTCTGGATAATTTCTCGCCGCGCCTGGGAATCGCCTACTCGCCGAATTTCTCTGATGGCTTCCTGGGGAAATTGACGGGTGGACCGGGCAAGACCAGCATCCGGGCCGGCGCGGGACGCTTCTTCACGGCTGTCGAAGGTCTCACGATCGCCTATCCGACGGGCAACCCGCCGTATGGGCTCACCTACACAAGTCCGGAATCTCCAGTGATGGCGACGCCATTCGTTGGAGCGCTGACGGGGACGAATTATATTCAGCAGTTTCCGGTGAATGTTCCGCCCTACACCGTGTCGCCGACGAATCCCGATACCAACATTGATTGGACGCGCTATACGCCCATCAGCGGCGCCGGAAGCGTGTTTCGCGGCAACAAGACCCCGTACACCATGTCGGCGAACTTGACCATCGAGCGGCAACTTGGCGCAAACATGCTGTTAAGCATCGGCTACACCGGTTCCCTCAGCCGCCATCTGCTGGCCGTTCACAGCGTCAGCCCCGGAAATCCCGCACTGTGCCTCAGCCTGAGCCAGCCGCAAGACGTCGCACCGGGAAGCCCCCTTTGCGGCCCCTTCGGCGAAAATCTCGTGTACACGCGAGCCAACGGAACGGTTGTCAATGGAACGCGGTCGCCCTACCCGAACACGATCGGGACGGATGCGGTGTACCAGAACATGGGAAACTCCAACTACAACAGCTTCCAGGCGTCTCTCAAGCGGACAGCGGGCCGTCTTACCTTATTGGCCAGCTACACCTATGGCAAGTCGATGGACTGGGCCTCCAGCATTCAGGAGCAGGTCAATCCCTTTGATTTTCGCAAGGAATACGCAATTTCCGCTTTCGACCTGAAACACAACTTTGTCGTCAGCTACAACTACGAAATGCCATTTGACAAGTTGTTTCGCGCATCCAACCGCTTGACGAAGGGCTGGGCCATTTCCGGAGTGTCGCGCTTTTCAACGGGATTGCCGGTCACCTTTCAGAGCTTTGGAGACAACGCACTGGTTCAGGTCCAGAACAACGGCGTCAACAGCGTGAGCATCGATCTGCCGAACTACAATCCCAGCTTGGGTTCGTTGAACGTCAACCACGATCCGCGCAACAACCCGCTGGCCTTCAACACCTCACTGTTCGGTCCGAACCCGCTGGGCACCTTTGGCACTTCTTCGCGGCGTTTCTTCTACGGTCCGGGGATCAACAACTACGATATGGCGCTGCACAAGGTCACCCAACTCACAGAGGCAAGCTCGCTCGAATTCCGTTTCGAAACCTTCAACACCTTCAACCATGCCCAGTTCGATGGCGCCGGTGCAGTCGACGGCAACCGCGACGACGCAACGTTCGGACAAATCCTAAAATCACAACCGGGGCGCGTCTCCCAGGTTGCCCTAAAACTGAACTTCTAGAGCTGTGATGGCAACGGATATTTGATGCCCAATTTGTCGCGTTCGTGGTGGACGTATGGATTGCGGCGTTCACGCTCGCCCAGACGACGGGGACGCCAGAGGTACGCGAAAAACGCGCCGCTCTGAACTGAAAGAAAACAAAAGAGAAATTATGGCGGAGAGGGTGGGATTCGAACCCACGGTAGGGGTTAACCTACACACGCTTTCCAAGCGTGCGCCTTAAACCGCTCGGCCACCTCTCCGCACTAGAGCGCAACCTTTTAACTTTAGCAGAAATCGTTTCCGTCCGCATGGCGTGGCCGTGGGGATTTTGCAAGCTGCGCCGCGAAAAGCTCAAATATTCCCGCGAAACGCGATTTTACGAGTCGCCGCCACTCAAGTAGACTAATAGGGTTATCCACACCATTCCGGGGTGGTGCAATTGGTAGCACATGGGCCTTTGGAGCCTAGAATCCTGGTTCGAGTCCAGGCCCCGGAACCACTCTTGCCCCTTCCCTTCAACGCAAATTCCAGTGCAACGCGCCCCGCTATTTCACCGAGAATCGAAAAATAGTTGTGGAATGGAATGGCTTGCTAGGAAACAGCGTAGTCGACGGAAAGCCCGGGTGGTTCGGCGAATCCGGGAAATGCTGCGTCTCCAGGCAGAATGCGTAGCGCTGCTGGTACACATTGCCTCCCTTCCCGTGCGCCGTGCCGTCCAGAAAATTCCCCGTATAAAACTGTATCCCGGGCTCCGTCGTCAAAACTTCCAGAACGCGGCCGCTCTTCGGATCGCGCGCCACAGCAGCCAGCTCAATCCCCGAAAATCCAGCCTTCCTGTCAAGAACCCAATTGTGGTCATATCCCCGCCCAAGCTTCAGTTGCTCGTCCGCGCCGTTGATCCGCTCGCCGATCGCCACCGGCCGCGTGAAATCGAACGGTGTGTTCTTCACATCGCGAAGCTCGCCGGTGGGGATAAGCCCGGCATCCACCGGCGTGAACTTGCTCGCGTTCAGCTGCAGCGTCTGCGAAAGGATGTCGCCATTGCCCTGCCCCGCAAGGTTAAAATAGCTGTGGTTGGTAAGATTCACCACCGTAGGCTTGTCCGTGCTGGCGGCGTAATCGATCCGGAGTTCGTCCTTATTGTTCAGCAAAGTAAAAACCACCGTCACGGTCATCGTGCCGGGAAATCCTTCTTCCCCGTCGGGGCTCACGTAAGTGAACTCAACCGCCTCCCCTTCCTTGCTCGGAACTTCCTTGGCCGCCCACATCTTCTTGTCAAAGCTGAGCAATCCACCATGCAGCGTGTTTTCGCCGTTGTTCTTGGGCAGCGTATAAGTTTTCCCCGCCAGCGTGAAACTCCCGTGTGCGATGCGGTTGGCGTAGCGCCCGACGGTGCCGCCAAAGTGGGCCGTGCCGTCCTCATATTCCTTCGCCGACTCGTAGCCCAGCACAACATCTTCGAATTTCCCCGTGCGGTCCGGCACCTTGATGCTCACAACCGTCGCACCGTAGTTGCTGATAGCAACGGCCATCCCGCGGCTATTCCTCAAAATGTACAAATCCGTTTTCTCACCGGAAGCAATCGGGCCAAACGGCTGAATCTGGACCGAGGATTTCGGGACAGGATTCGCGGAACATTCAACATTCGTGAAAGTCAGAGCCAGAATCAACGCCACGCCGAAAAGCACGACGGCCAACTGGATTATTTTCTTCATCACAGAATCCTCTCAACCTTTGTCCAATGTGCCTCGGATCAGTCTCGATAGTAGGCCATCTGACGGACGCGATGCGACTGACCTTTCTGGAATTTGCGGAAGAATCAATGGCTCAGAATTTCGTTCACCGCGCGATACGCCTGATCGATCGCCACATCGGTGTACGCGCTCGCGCCCGCATCGGAATTTGCGATCGCGATGCGCCCGAACGGCTGGCGGCCCAGCACCCACGGCTCCTGCCCCGTTTTCCATTGCGGCAAATCAAGTCCAAACGGCGTAAACGCGTAGCCATGCGCCCACCGGTTCACAATGATGCCTTCGATATCGCGCGCCGGATCGAAGCCGGCTCCACCCAGCATGCGTGCCAGTTGCTCCCGGATGTTGCGCTCAAACATGCTGTAGGGCGTTTGCAGAAGCTCCGCCCGACCCGCGCGGTTCTGATCGCGCACAGGCAGTCCGGGCTTGCACGGCGTGCGCAGCATGAAGAGAACAGCCGGCTCCTCGGGCTTGCTCGGAAACTGATAGTTTCCCAGGCTCACCGGAAAATCCAGCGCGGTGTACGTGTGATACCCGCCGGGCGCCACAATCTGGTGAATCCCCAGATTCGCGAACGCCGTCCAGTTGTGCAACGCGACGTGCGTGTACACAAGCGGCGCCTTCACCAGATACGAAAGCGCTTCCTTTTGCGCGTCGGGAAGTTCCGTGCAAATGTAGGGAATCATCACGTTGTAACAAGCCAGCACGCAGTAGTTCCCTTTCACCGTGTTCAGCTTGCCCCCGCGCATGTAGGACACTTCAACTTCCTTCGAGGTGTCTTTTGCGCCCAGATGCCTGACATTCACGACGGTGCTGTTCAGGCGAATACGCACCGAATTCGCCGGCCGATCGAGTGTCGCGTAATTGGCGCGCGCCGTAACCACATCCTCCATCGTCGAGCCTGGAACGCCGTCGGGTATCAGCGAACGCACCAGCAGTCGCGCTACCGAAGCATTGCCATCGGGAAAGTGGAAAATGTACGGCTCTTCCTTCTTGTGCTCTGGAAAACCGAGCCCATCGAACCCCGGATAAGTGAACGAACCATAGTCGTCGCCCGCCTCGGAACACGCGAAAGCAGGTACAGATTCAATCCCCACGCAAAAAAGATCGCGAGTAAAAGTCTGAAAAAACGGCAAAGCTTCTGGAATCAGCCGGCAGTGATTGGTCAAATAATCCGCGTAACTGATTTTGCGAAGCGCCGCGATTTTCTGCTCGCGCGTCATCCCCGGCAGGTAGTCGGCCTTTTCCGTGTAAACACGGGCGATATCTTGCTTCACCGCGTCGGAGAGCGGGGCTTTCGCCAGAAATTCAGGCCATGGCGTGCTATTCATCCCGGTCACCAGGCGATCCTCGCCGAACGTCTCCTTGTCGAAAAAGGCCGCGGTGCCCCGCTTGGCGTAAAGTTTCGCGTCGTACGCTTTGTAGAATTTCCGCGTATCGATGCCAATCTCTTTCAGCAGCGCTTTCGCGTCAGCGCTGTACCTGCCGGGGCTTTCGATCGATTGCGTGCCGCCATAGGAAAGAACCATGCGCCCGCCGGCCTGGAATTCGTTGCGCTTGGCGTGGCCGCCAAAATCGTCGTGGTTGTCGAGAATCAGGATCTTCGCGTTACGCCCGGCCTTCTGCCGGAAGCGATACGCCGCGGCCAGCCCGCTGATCCCTCCACCCACAATCACCAGATCGTAGGTCTCGCCGGTATTAACAGCGTCACCGAGAGAACTCACAGATTCGCCATCACGCATGCGGTGCGCGAACGTGAAAGACCCATCGTGGTTGCCGCGAATGCCGGTGCGAGTAGGAGGGTAATAATCGCGAGCCTTCTCAGGCGCGAACTCGTCGAAAGCCGCCCCGGCGAACAGTTGCTCCGCGCCAATCGAACCGCCCAGAAGCGTGGCCCCAGCTCCAACCGCCACACCATTCAGAAAATCGCGCCGCGTAATCTCGCAGGTCATCCCCAGCTCGCGGTCTCTCTTGTCGCTGGCAAATTTCTCTTCGTCCATGCAGAATCCCCCGGTACCGATGCGGTGGCCTAGTATAGCGCGGTGGTCACATCCCTACACAATTTTAGTAAGGTTGCTCCGTTAGCCGGCGTGGGGACTTCACAATTGCTCCCCGGTGCCTGTAGTGGCCGATCTTTAAATCGGCCACGCCAATCAAGGCCTGCAACCGATGGCTCCACGCTTCGGATTATTCACTATCGCTGATAGTCTGTACCCGGGTTTTTAGAGACCTTCCCCAATGCAACCACAAATGGAATCTCAGGGTGAAAAGGAAACCGGCCGTCTCGAAGCTTTCAGCGACGGCGTCTTCGCCATCGCCATTACCCTCCTGGTGCTGGAACTCAAAGTCCCCTCCATCCCTCCGGCCGGCGCAACCTCCGCCGCACTCGGCAGAGCCCTGCTGCAACTGTGGCCCAGCTATTTCGCCCTGGTCACCAGTTTTTTCACCATCCTCATCATGTGGATGCATCATCACGCGATTCTCCGCAATGTTCACCACACCGATTCGCGCCTGCACTTCAGCAACGGCTGCCTGCTCCTGTTAATCACCTTCGTGCCCTATCCGACTTCGGTCCTTGCCGCTTACCTGCACACGCCCGCCGCGAAAATGGCCGCCGCATTCTACGCGGGAACGTTCGTTCTGGTGGCTCTGTCTTTCACCTTGTTTATTTACGGCGCCTTTCGCCCTCACCTGCTCTCGCGCAATGCCTCCGCCAAATTTATCGAGACCACGCACCGGAACTATCGCCTGGGTCCCCCGCTCTATCTGCTAGCCATGCTCGCAGCCTTCATCGATGCGCGATTGTGCCTGGGAATTTGCACTGTGTTATGGATTTATTGGGCGGCAGTCGTCCAGGTTAAGGGCGGCAGCGACTAAGGACACACGCTTTACCGGTAAGTCGTAACCAGCTCGCCATTTTCGATGCGCAAGTCGGAAACATCCGAAGGCAATCTGAGTTTCTCGCGGTTTACCGGCGATGCCATCAATTGCCTCACCGCGCTCTCTAGTGCCGACTGCGGAATCGGCAATGAACCGATGTGGCCGCTCACGGGTTCGAACTTGAGATACCCATCAGCGGCGCCGAGTCTCCCCACCAGATCCAGGCTCATCTCTTTGCCGTGGAGCTCGAAGACCACGTACGCGTGAACCTGGTCGCCTTCCATCTGAACCTTGACGTCACGCACCGACGAGCGCGCTTGCTCCACGTCAGCAGCGGTCGGCACACCCGGCCCCCCATCCTGCGTTGGCACCGCGGCCTGCTGCGCAATATCAAGATGTGTCGCCAGATAGGAGTTCAATTCCGTCTCATCGAGTCGAAGCGTGGCGGGCTGGCCCTGTGCGACAGACTGCTCGACCTGCGAAACTTTTTGCTCCGCACTCGCCGCGGCTTCCGGAGTGGGGCGGACCGCCGGAGGCTGCGTCTTGTGCAGAAGAAGTATCAGAGTTACGAGAGTTGCCAGGTAAGTAGACCAGCGGAGAAAGCGGAAAACCCAGCGCAAAACGCTCACTTTGGGCTCCGCCAGGGGCGGCAGAGGCTCGAGTATTTCAGGTAGTTTGGGAAATGTCCCGGCCATATTCGCGCGGTCCTGTTCGCTTTCTATCAGTTTGACGCTTGATCCTGGTCCCTGGTTTCAACCCTAGCCCCTGGAAAAGGTCGCGGCAACCACTTCGACCCTTAAGGAGGCCAATTCGGCACCTGTGCTCAAGTACCGTGCATGGGATACTGATTCGCACTGGAAAGGACTTCCCGTGGCAACGGAAGCGGTGATCGCGAAGGCGGAGAAGGTAAGCAGCAAGCGGCTGCCCGCTTATCTCGCGCTTCTGGGTGGCGTCGTGTGCATCGCCTGGTCCGCAATTTTCGTCCGCTGGACTGACATTCCCGGCCCGGCCTCCGCTTTCTACCGCATGTTGATTCCCGCCGTGGTGTTGATGCCGACCTTTTTCTTCGACCGCCGCCGCGCGCGGCTCGACGCGCGCACGCTGGGCATCATCGCTTTCGGCGGGCTGTTTTTCGCCTTCGATCTGGCCTTCTACAACACCGCGATTTTGCAAACCTCCGCCGCCAACGCCACCCTGCTCGGCAATAACACTCCCATCTTTGTCGGCCTGCTTACCTGGCTGGTCTTCCGCCAGCGTCCCGCGCGCGCATTCTGGCTCGGCCTGCTGATGGCCATCGCCGGTGCAGTCGTAATTCTGTGGGCCGACCTCGCGCACCGCACGCGAATCGGCGTGGGAGATCTCCTCGCCCTGGCGGCGTCAGCGTGTTTCGCCGTTTACCTGATGGTGACGGAAAAAATTCGCAACTCCACCGGCACGCTAGCCTTCTTGCGCATGGCGATGATTTCCAGCACGCTCGCCCTCTTACTGATCAATCTGGCGATGGGCATATCGCTGCGCGTGCCTCACGGCCGCACCATCTGGGCGGTCCTTGGGCTTGGCCTCATCTCCCAACTCGGCGGCTATCTCTTCCTTACTTACGCCCTCGGCCATCTGCCCGCCACGCTCACTTCCATCAGCCTGCTCACTCAAGGCCCTTTGACCGCCGCGATGGCCACAGTCCTCCTCGGCGAACCGCTCAGCCTCGCCCAAGTCTTCGGCGGTTTGCTGGTCCTCGCCGGCGTCGCCATGGCTCACCGCCAACGCCATCCCGAAGACGAGTGCAATGTCTAGTCCGAATTTCTTCAAGACACTTGCGATACGTGCAGCGTCAGCCGCCAAGTTACTCGCTTGCTACACTTCAAAACACAGGTAACATTGAGTGCGAAGAGAATTTTTCCGCCCAGCCAACAACCATAAGGGGATCCACCGTGCGCCTATCACTTTCCGCGCTTCTCGCGCTCTACCTTACGTGTCCCTGCCTCGCGCAGGAGACGCCCGCACCTTCGCAGCAATCCGCCACCACCGTCGTCGAAGCGAAGCCCGCACCGGCCAACCGCCCCAAAATCGGTGTGGCGCTCGAAGGCGGCGGCGCGCTCGGCGAAGCCCACATCGGCGTCCTCAAATGGTTCGAAGAACACCACATCCCCATCGACTACCTCGCCGGCACCAGCATGGGCGGCCTCGTCGGCGGCATCTACGCCACCGGCAAGCCCGCGGCTCAACTTCAGGAAATCGTCCGCACCGCGAATTGGCCCCTGCTCTTAGGTGGCGGAACCCCGTACGAAGACCTCTCCTTCCGGCGCAAAGAAGACGCCCGCGCGGTACCCAATTCGGTTCAAGTCGGCCTGAAACATGGCGCCGCGTTGCCCCCCGGACTCAACACCGGCCACCAGATCAATCTGCTCATCGACCGTGAGACCATCGATTATTCCAACATTCCCTCCTTCGACGATCTCCCCATCCCCTTCCGTTGCGTTTCCACCGAACTCATCTCCGGCAAGGCCTACGTCTTCCAGAGCGGCTCTCTCTCCGACGCCATGCGCGCCACCATTTCCATTCCCGGCGTCTTCGCTCCCGTTCGCCAGGGCGAAAAAATCTTCGTCGACGGCGGCATGGTGGACAATCTCCCCACCGATGTAGTCCGCAATATGGGCGCCGACGTGGTCATCGCCGTCCACCTGCAGCTCTCACCGGCCACCGCAAAAGAAATTCAGGGCGCGTTTTCCGTGTTGGGCCGCTCGGTAGCGCTGGTGATCGCAGAAACCGAAATTCGCGGCATGGCCGGCGCCGACCTGATCGTGAACGCCAACGTGGCGGATTTCTCCTCCACCGAGTATCAGAAGACCGAACAACTCATCCAGCGCGGTTACGACGCCGCCCAGGAAAAAGCCCAAATCCTGAAAGCCTATTCACTCGACGATGCCGCCTGGGCCGAATATCTCCAACAGAAGAAATCCCGCCTGCGCGGCGCGCAAGGACCGCCCGAGTTCATACGCGTCGAAGGCGTGGATCCCGAGGGCAAAAAAAATATCGAGAATCTGCTCAAAAATTTTGTCGGCAAGCCTCTGGACACGAAATCCCTCGACCACGTTCTCACCCGCCTCACCGGTGTCGGCCGCTACGACAGCATCACCTATTCCGTCATCAATGACGGCAACCAGAGCGGACTCTCCATCCGCGTCCACGAAAAAACCTACGCGCCGCCGTTACTCCTGCCATTCGTCGAAATCAACGGCAGCGAGCCCCAGGACGTCGATTTCACCATGGGCGCCCGCATCACCGCCATGGACGTCCTGGGCTACCGCTCCGAGTGGCGCACCGACCTGAAATTCGGCGCAACCTACGGCATCGCCACCGAACTCTACCGTCCCTTCCAGCCGCTCGGAAAATGGTTCTTAGCTCCCTACGTCGACGCCTCCCAAACCAATTTCAAGGTCTACAAAAATTCCGACCCGCGCGCCATCTACCGCCTCGACAACGTCCTCGCCGGCGTCGACCTCGGCTATTCTCTCAGCCGCTTCAACGAAATCCGCGTCGGCTACGGCGTCGGCTACCAGGACTACGCCCTCCGCCTCGGCGCCCCCGACTTCCCCTCCACCAACGGCCGCGTCGGCTCCTTCCACGCGCGCTATATCCTCGATCACACCAACGAAGCCGTCATCCCCACCCGCGGCGTCTTTCTCAAAGCAAGTTACGAGTGGTTCGACACCACTCCGATTTCCACTCACGCTTATCCGTCGCTCGAACTTCTGGTCCAATACTTCCAACCCGTCAACTCGCACGGCTCGCTCTTCTTCACCGCCGAAGGCGCCTCCACCTTCGGCCACTCCTCCCCCGGCGCGCCCATCTATTTTCTCGGCGGCGTAGGACGCCTCAGCGCCTACGGCCTCAACGAACTCATCGGCAACCAATATTTCATCGGCCGCACCGGCTACCTCCACAAAGTCTTTACCCTGCCCACGTTCGTCGGCAAACAGGTTTACCTCACAGGCTTCGCGGAAGTAGGCAAAATGTACGGCGACCCGTTCCCCGCCCCCAAACTTTCCGGCGACTTCACCGGCGGCGTCCTTGCGGAAACTTTCTTCGGACCCATCTTGCTTGGCGGCAGCGTCGGCGACACCGGCCATCAAAAGTGGTTCTTCCAACTCGGCCGCGTCTTCTAGCCCAAATTCCCGCCCCCGCTATTAACTCCTCCACGCAGGCGCATGGCTTTAGCCATGCCCGCCCCCACAGGAGGGCGCGCCTCACCCGGGAACGCCATTCTCCCGAATGGCGCTCTTCCAACTCGCCCGCAAAAGCATCCTTCAAATCCTCGTATCCCCGCGATTGTTGCCCCCCCATATCAGGGCCTCTGGGTCGGGTTCCCCTCACGCAAAAACCGTCCTTCGGTACAGTAGTCGCTCCCCGCACCAGATGCTAGAAATGGTCTAGTTGAGGTGCTCGCAATGAAGAAACTCCTTTTGGTTATTTGCTTCACACTCGCTCTCGGCGCTCTCGGTCCGGTTTCGGCTGCCACAGGCTCCGTCTGGCCCTTTCACCGTCACCACAAGGACCCCGCCGCCAAGACAAGCAAGCCTGCAAAGAGCAAGTCTGAGAAGGGCAAGAAATCCCTGTTCCATCGGGAAAAGTCCAACGATAAGGCCCGTGAAAAGTCGGCGCGCGAGGAAGTTGCCGCTGGCGTTTCTCCCGGACCCAAGTCCGTGGGCTGGCGGCGTCAGAGTCCTGGCCCAGCCGGCGCTGGCGCCCGATAGCGTCACCTCGCCCTCGCCGGGCGTCCTAGGCTTTAGGTCTTTCGTTCTTCCCGCCCCATCCCGCCGCTTTCGCAGGATGAACAGTTGCGAACTGAACCTTGGTCGGCACTAGACCCGAAACTGCCGCAGATGATGGTCCAGATGCTGGTACATCAATGCAGCCCATTCCACCGGAGTGAGCGGCCCGAAAAAGAAGTGCGGATGCTTGGTGCATATCCCAGGCCCGCCCGCCACGAAGCGGTCTATCGATTCGCGCAGCCGGACCCTCTCCACCACGAAATCCCGTTCATCCGTGACCAGCACGCTCTTATCGGTCATCGCATTGCGGCGCATTGGCTCCCCCTTCGCTATTACGGACTTCTTCGCCAACGGGCCCAGCAGTCGTCCAATCAAGATTCGCGGCGGACATATCTTCCCCGTCGCCATCTCCATCGCCGCCGTGCAGTGCGCCAACGCCTGCGCGGGATTCATCTTGCCCCACAGCCGCTCGCTATCCGGCTTCAACCGCACCATCCGCTCCTTCACCTCTTCCGCCGCCGCCGCTTCAAAGAGATTTTTCATCTGGAAGGTCCTCCTCCGTCAACCCCTCATAACCAGCTACATCTGAGCAGTTCTGCCGTGAAACTACAGTGTGTCCAGGTCCAGTCATCTTCGTCTTCTTTTACGGCTGGAGGTCAAACGCCGGCCGCAAGCTGCCATCCATGTAAAAGGGGACGGACGTGTGCTCGTGGACGATGCGCCAGGCTCCCCCATCACGATGCAGGCACACCGTTGCACGCATCCAGAAACTGATCGGCCGGCCCGCTGCCTTCGGAGTTCCGCCAAGCCGGTAAAAACCATGGCAGAAGGCGAAGTTGCCACTCACGGTAATGTTGAGATCACGCGACTCACGCTCGATTGGCCCCACCCACGAGTCGAGCCACGCCTGCTTTGCCTGTAGATCCATCCCACGATGGAAAAGCGGCGGTGCGAGATCATAAACAACCGCGTCTTGCGCGTACGGCGCGACGATCGCGGCGGCGTCCTTGTTGTGATGCGCCTTGTCGATTGTCTTGACCAGCGCCCGGATGTCTGTTTCATCTCTCGATGCTTGGCTTTTCAGTGCTGCGGTACTCATGTTGTTTCTCCTTTGCGTTAGGGTTGCATCTTCGCCTTGGTCAGCAACTTCTTTCGAGCCGAAAGCCACTCAGCGGGTGGAGATCGGACGTTAGCTATCAGTGCGCATCTGTGGGCGCAGCCGTTCCGTCCGACCACTTGAGCACCGGAATCATGAACTCAGTTATTGGCTCCGGGGCGCCCTGAAACTGCGGATTTAACATAACCGGGGAGCCCGGCAAATCCGCTCCCCATGACTTCGCGTCTGTAAGCGGAATGTAGAACATCAAATGCGGCACCCAATGCCCGGCTGAGTCATTCAGAAACCCCTGGGGTGACATCATGTAGCACATCGCCCCGGGTTCGAGAGCCGGCAGTCCCTTCGCATCGAAAGCCTTGATACCCTCGACGATCTGAGCTTTGGATAGCCCCGCTAGTACCAATTCCGTTCTCTTGTAAGTCAGCGGCAGGATCGATCGCACCGCGGCTGGATTAAAGCAGATTGGACCTCGCATCTTTGGGTTCCAGAACTCCGGAAAGTCAAACGGGGACATCCATGATCGTTCCACGACACACACGAAACCGTTCTTGCCTTTGACCGCGGTTTCGTACCCATGCCGTCCGAGGACCGAAACCTCGGCATCCCGTGATATGGACTCCGGTGCCGCACTCCGCGCCAGGGCTATCTCGGCATTTCGATCCATCAAGTACTGATCAATCGGGGCCATGCTCGGATACGGGGCTTTGGGGTCCTGTGCTTGTGATTGGCAAACCCCACACAGCACGACAGCCAGCGCGAGGGTTCCCAATGCGCTCCTCGGGACGATCTTTCGCTTCATTATCAGTTTCGAGGCGTTTGACATGATGTCTTCTCCTTTGTACGGATGTGCGGGGCGTCTCCTCCCACATCATTCACCTGTTGCGGCCCTGCCCCGTTGTCTACAAGTCATCTCATAAATGGTTTTAAGGGGGTCGGAGCTTTAGCTCCGACATTTGAAGCCCTAAAGGACCGGGCGTTAGCCCCTGAGGGCACTCTTCCCTCAATCGAACTCCGTTTATGAGATAAGTTCTACCCAGCGGCCTCTACCAGAGGCCGGATTTCAACGGCGCCCGTGGGCCCCGATGGAATTCGCGCAGCGATTTCGATCGCCGCGTCAAGATCCTCGACGTCGATCAGCCAGAAGCCCCCAATTTGCTCGCGTGTCTCGGCAAACGGACCGTCGATCACGAGCCGCTTGCCATTGCTTGTCCTGACGCTGGTGGTTGCCGAGGTCGGCTGCAGCTGAGAACCTGCCACATACTGCCCAGCGATCTCTTGCCTCAACTTTCCGAATTCGCCCATGTAATGCTGCCGTTCCGCCTCGCTGAGCTTGGCCCAACCCTTCTCATCGTCGTAAATGAGCAACACGTACCTCATTTGACCCTCTAAAGGTGTATCGAACGGGGGCCACCCCAATCGACAGCCCATGTGAAAAATCCTTCTTTTATGGGGGAAGCTCCAGGGTGTCACCCCTGAGCTGGACGCTGCCTATCGTGCCGGCTGGGGCCAGTGGGTGCCCCACGTGCCGATTTTGCACGTGGGTAGCCTACCCTTCGCGCTTTTCGAAAAATGTGGGTCCTGGTTTTCTCTGCTCTTCAGGAGGTCGGGGCTTCATTTCACCATGAGAATCGAAGGGCCTTGCCCCATAACCTGCGCAGTTTGCTTCAAGGCGACCACGCTATACACTGCCCCACCGAGGAGTACCGGACATCCACAATTGCCCATCTTTCTAAGTAGGAACTCGTCAAAGATTTCTCAACCATCAAGCGCCATAGAGACCTTCTCATCCTTCGCGTCGGACCCGTTTTGGCAGACAAATGACGAACACGAGACACCTTCTTTACATTGGGATCCATTCTTTCGTAGCGAAAATCGCGTCTCATTACTGTAGTCGTTTTTGAGGAGGACATTATGGTCGTCTGCGGCGTGAACCACTGCGCCTACTGCCGAGCGCCAATTGCGTCAGGAGAAAGATGGGTACGGGAGAAGGTTTACGATCCTGCGCTCAATGGCCGCGATCCAAGCTACCACCGCTACCACGCTGAACCTTTCGCCGGGCAGGAAGCGAGCTGCTGGGAGAAACACCAAATGGAAACGGAAATTGGCCGAACCAACGCCTACGCCGCTTAGAAGATATGCAGGCATGGTTGCATGTTAAATGTCACCAGCCGGACTATGTAGATAGAACTTCAGGGGCACGCGGTGCAGCCATGTCAGAGACCGCGGCACTTGACATAGTGTGGTTGTCCCCAGGCAGGGTGAACACGCTGCGTCTCAGGCTGCGCAGACGCTGATCTCGCCGGCATCCCAGTCAGCCATTCGTAAAACCGCAAAACCGGCTTTCAACTGAAGTGGATTACCTCCGGATTGCCCGCGATCCGCCCAGAACCCGAACCCAGCCACTCTAGATCGTGAGCGATATTGATTACGTCAATCGTATTCATCGGGACACGCTGTGTTCTAAAGTCCCCGGTAAGGTTGGCCAAAGGGCTTTTGTTTATCTAAGCTTAGCTATGGCCGTTTGCGTGCCCTCATGCTCTTGGTGTGTGAATGGAGGACGAGCGCGATGAAGGTAGTGATCGCATTGTGTTTGGGACTCTCGACTGCTATCTGTGCGCAGCAGAAGAGCACATGGCTGTTAATGCCGCCTCTGGAATCGCAAGCGAAGGCTCGTCCACCTGAGTTCGAGAATCAATATTTGAAGATTCAAATCCTACCCGGATGGACGGTGGCGGCCTCTGGCGATCAGACATTAAATCTCATTCACGGAAAATACCTTCTCTCAATCAATCCGATATTCATCCACGCGGGCGGCCTAATCGGCGGGAGGTTCAGTGAGATCGTCAGCGGGAAGCAAAGCGTCGACGCGGTTATGGGCAATGTAGATCAACCCGCGGGTGGTTTTGAATGCGCACAAATGCCACCCGACGAACTGGTTGTCACAAAAGCGATGTCGTTGCGTAATCTGTATACGGACAGCTCAAAAGTTGACAAGGGCTGTATTTTTCCGGCCAGCGGCCAGCCCGTTTGGTTCGGATCGTTCTTCAGCGGAGAGGGGAGCGCGAGTGACTATGCAATTGCGCTCAGCTACTCAACCAACGAAGTGAACGGCCTACCCAAGAAAGGCAGCCCGGAGCTCAAGCCCGTATTTGCAGAGGTTATTGAGATGCTGAAGAGCCTGGAGCTCAAGCCTCCCATCGTCATCTCCAAAGTTGATCCTCAATCGACCTCTCCCGGTGCGAGTGTCACGATCTACGGCAGCGGGTTTAATGTGCTCCGTCAGAGTGCACAAGTGCGCTTCAGTGAGTTCCCGAACACTCCCCTGCCAGACCCAATCGTCGCAGCCGATGGAAAGTCCCTGATATTCAGGGTTCCGGCCTCGATAAACACCATTAACTGCCAGGCAGGGCGTATCGATGTTGACGAATCGTGTGTTCCTATTCCGGCGAACCACGTTGATGTTGACGACTGTCCCTCAAAGCGCGACGGATCAGCCAACTTCTGCGGGAAACCGCTGCCGCCTGCTACGTATCAGATCTCGGTAACGGCTGGAGGATCGGGGGTCAGTAGTAATTCCGTGTCGTTTACAGTGGCCGCGCCGAAACCGAATCCCGTGTCAATTTTGCTGCTATATCCTAATTATCTTGTCTCAGCGGGCGATACGATTACCGCGCGAGGCCACGGTTTCACTTCGAGCGGCAACGCCGTGCAGATTGGCTCCGCCAAAGTAACGAACCTTTCTTCACCTGATGGAGAAACAATTACATTCCAAGCACCTGCCCCCGCTGGGAGCAGCTTCATTCATGGCATTCGAATTTATAATGCCTCGGTTTCCAACGCCAATGGTCAGAGCAATTCGATATCCTTCGACTATCGATAAGCCAGGCAAAGGCGTAACTGATGAGTTCTCACCGCAAATTCTGTTCGAACGACCAACTTCAGACTCGGACCTCTAAACATCCAGAGCCTAAGCTCCAACTTCTGAACTTTACTCTTTCGCCGCAAAATCGTCTCAGTACTACACAATACTGTTGATACACTAGCTATAGTCTGAGACAATGCCTTATGTTTGCGCGGGGAGTGCTTTCTCTACACACCGCCTGCCCTGAGCGGAGCCGAAGGGCGCCTCTTTCCGTCCCAAAAACTCCTGCACCTAAGTCCCCTGTTTCCATCACTTCAAAACTGATAGAAACGAAAGCACTTCAAGTCCTTTATTTCGGCCACTTACGAAAAACAGGGGGTGGGGGGAGTTATCAATTTGCTAAGAAACATCTCGCTTGCTCTTCCACTCTTCGGGCCACGGAACACGGGCCGCAAGTTCTTTACAACTCGCCAGCCTGCCCTGAGCTTGTCAAATGGGTCACTCACTCGGACACACAAACGTTACTGGAGAGGACACGATTTATCGTGCCCCTACTGAGTGTGTTAGGGATCCGGATCGGGGGCACTCGGCGGCAGGACGGGGTATAATTTCGCCGAACGAAGAATCATTGGCGGGGTGCCGCGCTCGAACGATTGCAGGCTTCCGCATAGCGGAGAGACTTCCCGTGGCGACGCGATTCACCCGCAGCGAATTCCTGAAAACTTCCAGTGTGGCTTGCTTGGCGCTGCCGCTGCTGGCTTCGAGGGGCGCGCTTGGTTCCGGTTCCCCGATTGCGTCACCATTCCGTCTCGCGGTGATCAATGACGAAATCAGCCAGGATTTTGGGCGCGCGTGCGAAGTTGTGGCGCGAGAATTCGGAATGCCATGGATCGAGCTGCGTGGAATGTGGAATAAAAACATCCTCGATCTGGACGCCAAGGAAATCGCCGAAGCGCAACGAATCCTCGCAAAATACCAATTGCGCGTTACCGATATCGCCAGTCCGCTCTTCAAAGTGGACTGGCCCGGCGCGCCACCCTCCAAATTCAGCCCGAAGAGCGACAAGTTTCACGCGGATTTCGGCTTTGCCCAGCAGGACGATGTGCTCCGCCGCGGAATCGAACTGGCCAGGGAGTTTCAAACCGACAGGGTGCGCTGCTTCGACTTCTGGCGCCTGGAAGATCCGGCGCCGTTCCGCAAAGCGATCAACGAGAAATTGCGCGATGCCGCGGCTGTCGCGGCGAAATCCGGGATCAAGCTGGTGCTTGAAAACGAAATGACCTGCAATACGGCGACCGCGGCGGAGGCTGCCCAGGTGCTTGCGGCGATTCCCGATGCAGCATTAATGCTCAATTGGGATCCGGGAAACGCGGCCGCCGCTGGAGAAACCCCATTCCCCGACGGCTATCGCCTGTTGCCGAAAGGTCGCATCGGGCACTGCCACTGCAAGGATGTGACTCGCAAACCCGACGGCAGTTACGAATGGGCGGCCATGGGCAGCGGCGTCATCGATTGGGTGGGACAATTTCGCGCGCTGCGCGAAGATGGCTATCGGCTGGCCGCGAGCCTCGAAACGCACTGGCACGGCGCCGGGACCCCGGAAGAATCCTCGCGGCAAAGCTGGGCAGGAATGCAAAAGGAATTGCACGCGGCAGGAGATTTGTAAACGCACGATTACGCCAACTTAAAATCAGGCAGGTGCCAGGATGAGTCGCAGAATTGCAGAAAACTCGACGCGCCGTGAATTTCTGAAACATGCGGCCGTTGGCGGGGCGCTGGCGGTGATGTCTCCCGCCGCGCGGGTGCTGGGCGCGAACGAGCGTGTGCGCGTCGGAATGATCGGAGCCGGCGCGCGAGGGCAGGAGTTGCTGCGGCAGGTGCTCGCGCTGCCGAACGCGCAGGTTGTCGCGGTGGCGGATGCCTTTTCCCGGCGCCGCGAGGAAGCCGCGGGGCTCGCGCCGCACATCGAAACGCTGGATGACCACCGCCGCCTGCTGGAGCGCCACGATATCGACGGCGTGATTGTCGCCACGCCCTTGCACCTGCACGCGCAGCATTTCGTGGACACGCTCGCAGCCGGAAAAGACCTCTACGCCGAAAAAACCATGACCTGGTCGATTGCTGAGGCCGACAAGTGCCTGGCCGCGGCGCAGCATTCCGACCGCGTCGTGCAGATCGGCTTGCAACACCAGAGTGGTGGCGCGCTGGCCGACACCCGCCAGTGGTTGAGCGACGGCCTCGCGGGAAAAATCGCGCTGGTGGAATCGTGGATGAGCCGCAACTCCCGGCATGGCCAGGGCCAGTGGGTGCGCGACGTGCCATCGGATTGCAGCGCGCAAAATGTAAACTGGCAGGCGTTTCGCGCCGGCCGCCCGGAGATGGGATTCGATGCGTTTCAGTTCATCAATTGGCGATTGTTCTGGCAATATTCCGGCGGCAACGTCACTGAGAATTTCGTTCACCAGGCGGCGTGGATACAGTCGGCGCTCGATTTGCCGGTGCCGACGGCGGCCACCATGTCCGGCGGAGTTTTTTCAGAAAAAGACCACCGGGAGGTGCCGGACACGATCGCCCTGACGCTGGAATTTCCGAAAGACATCGTCGTCACCTGGCAATCCACTTTCAGCAACAGCCGCTACGGACTTGGCGAGCGCCTGCTCGGCAGCGATGGCACCATCGAGCATATTGCCGGCGCGAACGAGATGGTCACTGGCCGCTCCGAGGAGAGCACGCGCTACTATCCCGAAAAAGTAAACCGGCCGCGCGGCGAATCTCTTACCGGCGGCACACCCGACAAAAACCATATGGCCAACTGGCTGGACTGCATTCGCTCGCGGCAAACGCCGAATGCTCCGGTGGAGCTTGGCCATCGCTCCGCGGTCGCCGCGCACATGGCGAACATCGCCTACCGCGAAAAGCGGCGCGTCACTCTGGAAGAGGCCCGCGCGTGGCAGCCAAGCTGAGACGATGATCGTGCGGCCCGCTTGCCACGGCGAGCGGGCGCTATAAGAGCAACCCGAGAGGGCGGGGCAAGCCCCGCCCCTACAAGGCGGATGGGATCGTAGCGGATCAGTTGTTCATGTCGTTTTTGGTTTCGAGCTTGGCGAGCATGGGCTCGAGGAAGGGCTTGTTGGCGTCGGGAGCGCCGGCGATGGCCAGCTTCAGTTCCTTGGAGGCGGCGGCGTAATCGCCGGTGTGGGACGCCAGGCGGGCTTGCGCCAGATGGCTGAGCCAGTGATTCGGATCTTTCTTGGCGACTTGCGGGTAGAGTTCAAAGGCGCGCTTGGCGTCGCCGGCGCGCTGCAGGCCGCGGGCGTAAACGTAGAGTTGCGTTGCGTTGGCCTTGCCGAAAGCCGTGGCGAGAACCTTGGCGGCTTCGTCTTTCTTGCCCATGGCGTCGAGGATGCGCGACTTGGTTTCCAGATTTTCAAAACGGTCTTCGTTCTGGATGGAAGTGTCTTCCCACTTCAGCGCTTCTTCGAGATTGTAGTTGTTGTCGAGGCACCAGTTCGCGGCTTCGTCGTAGCCGGTCCAGTTGAAGCCGCCGACGCTGCGCAACTGGTTGCGAATGCTCTTGAGGGTGACGGCTTTCACGTCGACGGAAACGCGGAACGGCACGGCGACCTTTTCCCAGCGCAGCGTGGCAACGGCGGAATCGGGCTTCACATCGTCGAAGGTGTAGGTGAGGGTGTCGAAGGCCTGGTCGGCCGTGGGCTTCACGGTGACGCGCAGGGCGTCTTCCTTTTCGTCGTAGCTGAAGCTGCCCCAGGAGGTGGAGTTTTTGGAGAAGATGATGGTCCACTGATCCTTGTCGGGGATCATGTGCAGGCCATAAGTGCCGGCCGCGAGCGGCTTGCCTTCGATGGAGACGTCATCGGAAAAGGTGATGGTGGTGTTTTCGTTTGCGCCGGCGCGCCAGACTTTTCCATAGGGCACGATCTTGCCCCAGACTTCGCGGGTGCCGGCCAGCGGACGGCTGTAGTCAATTGTGACAGTGCTGATGCCGATGGTTTGCGTGGTGACGCCGCGCTGGCTGATGCGGGGAAGATTCAGTTCCGTGGCCTGGCTGCCATTTTTGAATTGCGCCTGCGCGCTGCCGATGCAGACGGCGAGGCCGAGAGACATTGTGAGAAGAAAACGAAAAGTGCTGCGCATAAACACACCATCCTGGTCGCGAAAGGAGGAGCTTCGCGGAAGTGGAGATTTATTGGGTGAACACGCCCAAAGCGATAGACGGGAAAGAAGAGGGTGAGTGAGCAGGGGGAAGGAAAAAAGGGGCGAAAAGATAGCCCGTCAGTTAGAGATTTTGGAGATGTCGCCAATCTTCGGAAGCTTTGACCCGCACCACGGACAGAATCTAATTTCGATGACGGATGATCCGCCATCATGGACGATTAGACCGTATCCACCTCGAACGAGGTTAATCAGGGCCTCGGGGCAATCGGACCGGCTCTTGTGTATGTCGCACCTTTGGTTCAAATCGTGATCCATTCGGTCACAGCAATGTTCACTCATATCAACCGGCCCACAATCCAAAAAAAGCTATTGACTTTCGCTTTTTGTTCGCCTATATTCGCCCCCGGTAGAGGAAACGGGAAACGGGTGGCTTCGGCTCCATTGCCTTCGGGCTCTCCCGAGCCGGATGCCACCCGTTAAAGTAGCGCAAGAGCCGCTTCCCTGCCAGGAGCTGCCATGGAAGCCTGTGTCGAAAGAAGAAGCGAGGTAAAGGAGGGAAAGGAGGTAAAGGAAGTAAAGGAAGTAAAGGACATGGCGGCGGAGACGGTGCGTCCCGGAATGTCGTTCGAGATCCAAGAGACGGCCCGCCCCGCAACAACATCCGGGATGCAAAATGCGCACCTCGGAAAGCAGGCCCTACAAGAGCAAGAAGGCGGCGTAAAGCCGCCCCTACAAGAAGAGGCGGGGGAGAAGCGCTCTTGGTTTGGCGCGAATTGGTTGAGGCTGGGCAAAGCGCGTGCCGCTGAGAAATTGCCGCATATTGTGCATGTGGATGTGGACGCGTTTTTCGCTTCGGTGGAACAGGTGCTGAATCCGAAACTGCGCGGGAAGCCGGTGCTGGTGGGCCGCGGCTGCGTGGCTTCGGCGAGTTACGAAGCGAAATTCCGCGGCGTGAAGACGGCGATGAGTTTTCGCGACGCATTGCGCATCTGCCCGAAGGCGATTGTGGTGCCCGGGAAGTACGAGCACTACGCGGATTTTGCGGAGCGCGTGCGGCGGATTCTGGAGACGTACACGCCAGCGGTGGAAACGGCGGCGCTGGACGATTTTTACATGGACTTCGCGGGAACCGAGCGGCTGTATCCGGATTTTGAGGCCACGCTGCGGCGGCTGCAGGCGGAGATTCTGGGGAGGACGGGATTGAGCGTATCGGTGGGCGCGGCGCGGACAAAAGTGGTGGCGTCGATTGCGTCGCGACTGGAGCGGCCGCGCGGGTTTCGCATCGTAGCGCCGGGAACGGAAGAAGGATTTCTGGCGCCGCTGCCGGTGGAAAAGCTGCACGGCATCGGGCACACGCACGCGGGCGCGCTGGCGGAGCGCGGGGTGACGACGATCGGGCAGTTGCGGATGATTCCGAAGCCGGTGCTGATGGCGGCGTTTGGCGACGTGATTGGCGAACAGATCTGGGAGCGCTCGCGCGGACTGGATGGGCGCGAGGTGATGACGCTGGCGACACCGAAGTCGGTTTCGCGCGAAACGACGATCGAAGGCGGCACGATTGACACGGAATTTCTGGGCGGCTTGCTGGAATATTTGAGCGAGCGTATTGGCTCGACGCTGCGCGACCATGGCAAGCAGGCACGGACGATTGGCGTGCGGGTGCGTTATGTGGACCACTATTCCGCGCATCAGACGGTGCGGCTGGCGCGCGCGACGAATGACGAACGCGACCTGCTGGTCGCCAGCAAAGAGCTGTTCGCGAAACTGTTTACGCGACGCGTGGCCATTCGTCATATCGGCGTGAGCGTGACGAATCTGGATGCCGACCGCCGGCAGAACGAACTGTTCGACACCGATGCGAACCGCCGCTGGTACCTGAACCGCGAAGTGGACCGCGTGCGGGGCCGCTACGGCTGGAACGCCGTCTTCTACGGCAAAGGCCTGGAGTTACGCGATCACTACGCAACGAAAGAAAACGGCTTAGTGCTGTCAACCCCGTGCCTGTCGCGATAAGCATCCTGTAGCTCACCCCTTCAGGGGTGAGGGTTTCCCGAGCGCTGGCACCCGCGTTTGGTGGAGCGCTCGCGCTTGACGCGGCGAAAACTCTCAAGCCTGCGGAACAATCGTGCCGGTATTGATGAAAACCCTCAGGCCTGAAGGCCTGAGCTACAGAATTTTCTGAAGCGCAGTTCCCTTCCCTTTACCCGTTATTTCTTTCAGCTCTCCGATCGTCTTCCCGCCGGTCGCTGTCGCTGCTACAGGTCGCCTGCATGTTTGTACATTTGCATTGTCACAGCCATTACTCGTTTTTGCGGGGGGTTAATCCTCCGGAGGAAATTATTGCGGCGGCGGTGGAGCAGAAGATGCCCGCCGTGGCGCTGACGGATACGAACGGGATGTATGCGGCGGTGCCGTTTTACCAGGCGGCGCGGGCGGCTGGGGTGAAGCCGATTGTGGGTGTGACGCTGGGCGTGGCGGCAAGAGGTGACGCGAGACAAGAGGTAAAGGAAGTAAAGGAGGTAAAGGAGGTAAAGGAAAAGGAGCGGAAGAACAGTTTTGCGAGTGTGCCGATGGTGTTGCTGGCGGCGGATGCGGAGGGGTACAGCAATTTGTGCCAGTTGACGACGCTGCGGCATTTGGGGGTGTTGCGGCCGAGGCAGGAGACATTCGCGGAGGACGTGGGGCGGCCGGTTACGTTGGAGGAGTTGGCGGCGCACAGCGCGGGGGTGATTGCGTTGTGGCCGTCGGAGATTTTGCGAAGGGAGCATTCACAAAAACCCCAGGTGCAAAATCGGCACCTGGGGCACCCGGCGTCAGGGCAAGCAGGACCAGATTCTACAAATCCAAGAGCGGGCCGGGCGAGCCCGGCCCCTACAAAGGAAATTTCGGCTCTGAAAGACATTTTTGGCGACCGGCTGTACATCGAGGTGCAGCACTTGTCGGCGGGCGATGGGCGGGTGCTGCGGGAGGCGCAGAAGCTTGGGCGGGAACTGGGGATTCCGCTGGTTGCAACCAATAATGTGCACTTCCTGAAGCCGGAAGAGCATTTGCATCATCGGGCAGTGAATGCGATTCGGACTGGCGGGCTGCTGACGACCGTGGCGGCTCCCGAAATTACGACCGCAGAGGCGTGGTTCAAGCCGGCGGCGGAAATGCAGCGGTTGTTTCCGGATCATCCGGAATTGCTGCGCGCGACGCTGGAGATTGCCGACCGTTGCAACCTGGAACTGGAGCTGGGAAAACTAATCCTTCCGGAATTTCCTGTGCCCCAGGGCGAATCGGCGTTTTCCTATTTGTGGAAGCTGAGCTTCGAAGGTGCGCAGAAGCGTTATCGACCGTTGCGCCCGGAAGTGCTCACGCGACTGACGCGTGAATTGGAAGTCATCGAGAAATGGGGTTTGGCGCCGTATTTTCTGCTGGTGTGGGACATCGTCGAGGAAGCCCACCGACGCGGGATACCCGCGGTAGCACGAGGATCGGCAGCCAGCTCGATGGTGCTGTATTGCCTGGGAATTTCTTGTGTGTGCCCGCTTCGATGGGGACTCTACTTTGAGCGCTTCTTGAATGAGCAGCGCGGGGATTGCCCGGACATCGACATTGATATTTGCGGGGCGCGGCGCGACGAGCTGCTCGATTACGTTTACGAGCGCTGGGGCGCGGCGCACGTGGCGATGATCGGCAGCTTCATCACCATGCACGCGCGGCTGGCGGTGCGTGAGGTCGCCAAAGTGTTTGGCGTGCCACCGGGCGAAGTGAATCACTTCACGAAGCGGCTGCCGCATCGGCCGGTGCGTGAAATTCTGGCTGCGATTCAGCATTTGCCGGAGTGCCGCACGCTGCCGGTGAATGACGAACCGTGGAAAACGATTCTGCAGGTGGCGCTGCGGCTGGACGACGCGCCGCGGCATTTGGGGATTCATCCGTGCGGGACGGTGATTTCGGCGCGGCAGCTGACGCATCTGGTGCCGCTGGAGCGGGCAACGAAAGGCATTGTGGTGACGCAGTACGACATGAACGCGATCGAAGCGCTGGGGCTGATCAAGATGGATCTGCTGGGGCAGCGCGGACTAACGACGATGGCGCTGGCGCTGGACAATATTGAGGTAAAGGAGGTTGAGGAAGTAAAGGAGGTAAAGGATCGGAGTGGCGTGGCGGCGGACGGCGTGACGCCTTGTCCGAGGGCGCGGACGATTGATTTTGCGGCGATTCCGGAAAATGACCCGGCGACGTGCGACGTGATTGCGGCGGGGCGCACGATAGGGCTTTTTCAGATTGAATCGCCGGCGATGCGCAGCATGCTTCGCATGATGAAGGCACGGACGCTCGAAGAGGTCGCCATCGCGCTGGCGATCATTCGGCCGGGAGCAGCGGAATACGGGTCGAAGGAATTATTCGTAAAACGGCTCAGAGGGAAAGAACCGGTGGTATACGCGCATGAATCGCTGAAGAGCATTCTGGGCGACACGCTGGGTGTGTGCATTTACCAAGAGCAGGTGATGCAGATCGCGCAAACGGTGGGCAGCATGTCGCTGGCGGAGGCGGACCTGGTGCGGCGGTCCACTGTTAAATATTCCGGCCGGGCCGATTATGAACGCCTGCGTGGCAAATTTGAAAAAGCCGCTGGGATGATGGGGCTGACAGAAGAAAAACGCCAGGAAGTCTGGATGATGGTGGAGAAATTCGCGGGGTTTGGATTTTGCAAGGCGCATGCGGCGACGTATGCGGATACTTCGTATCGCATGGCTTATCTGAAGACGCACCACACGGCGGAATTTCTGGCGGCGATGTGCAGCGCGGGCGCGGGGTTTTATCACGTTTCGGCGTATGTGGAGGAGGCGAAACGCTGGGGGATCGAGGTGCGGCTGCCGTCGGTGAATGCTTCGCGGATGGAGTATACGGCGGAGGGAGAGAGTGAAGAGACGAACCCAAGAGTGGGCCGGGCCCTTCGGTCGGACTCAGGGCAAGCGAGCCCGGCACCTACAAAGGCACTGCGGATCGGGCTGATGCAGGTGAAGGGGTTGCGCGTGGAGACGATTGTGGCGATTGTGCGGGCGCGGGAAGTGGAGGGCGCGTTTCGTTCGCTGGAGGATTTTCTGGTGCGAGTGCCGGCGGAGCGCGACGAGATTGAGGCGCTGATCAAGTGCGGTGCGTTTGATGACGTGTGCAGCATGACGCGGCCGGCGATGCTGTGGCAGTGGAATTTGTTACAGGCTGGGGGACGGGGAAAGGCATTTCCTCCTCCGCTAACCCAAGAGCACAGCGAGGAATCGCTGTGCCACAAAAACCAAGAGCGGCGAGGATCGGCGGGCGTGCTGTTTGCGGAGATGGAGAAGGACGATGCGATTGGGGTGGCGCTGCGGGAGATTGATGCGCCGGATTATACGCGCGAACAGCGGTTGCGGTACGAGCGGGAAGTTCTGGAAGTGTGCGTGAGCGGGCATCCGCTGGATTTTCTGCCGCGGAACGGAGAGGCGTGGAGCGATGAACTGCCGGGCTTGCAGGGAAAGCGGGTGACGCTGTGCGGGTGGGTGGTGACGTATCGCCACGTGGGAACGAAAAATTACCGGAACATGATGTTCGTGACGCTGGAGGATCAGCGCGGGCTGTTTGAGGTGATTCTCTTCCCCGATGTATACGACAAATTTGGAGGGCTGGTGTATGAGACCCGCTCGATGCGGGTGACGGGAGTGGTGATGGAGGGGGAGCATATTAATGGGGAAAGGATGGAACGGCTGGGGTGATTGGTGATTAGTGACTGGTGTGAAGCTCTGAATCTTTACTTAGACCTGAAAACTAAAAACTATTTACTCGAAGATGATTCGCAACGCGCAAAAAATCGAATACACACCCGAACCTCAGAGTGGCCAACCGGCGGAAAGCGGCGAGGGCTGGCTGGGGCGCAACAACAGTGAGAAGCGGCGACTGTGGGAGCGCTTGAACCCGCGGCACCGCAAAGAGCTGCGGATGCTGGCGGAGGCGCTGGCGCTGCAGCAGAATCACGCGCGATTGCCGCCCGCGGCGCGCGAGCGGCTGGATACGGCGCTCGCGGAACTGGATCGCGTAATCCGGCGCATCGCGGCCATCCTGGCGGAGTTAGCACGCCGGACACCACCGCCAGGGTGAGTCTTGCGGGCGCCAAACGCGAGGCACATACTTTTGACATGAACACTGCCAGGCGTCCCCGAGCCATCCTGGGCCTTGCCGCGCTGCTCTTCGCGGGTGCATTCGTGAGCATTTTCGCGAGTGCCGCGCGTGCCGATGAAATCCGCCTGAAAGACGGAAAAAAACTGCACGGCGTGATCGTGGCGTACGAAGACAACATGTTCAAGGTCAAAACCGACTTTGGCTATGTGCTGGTGGAGAAAGACAAGATCGCGTCGATCATTCCGGACACGCCCGCCGAGGAAGCGGGAACGAACGCAACCGCCAAGCCCGCGGCGAAGAGCGAATCGGCAACGCCGGCAACCGCGGAAGCAAACAAGCAGGCGAAGGCATCGGCGATCGTGAACAATTCCGCGGCGCGCCCGGAAATTCCGCTGACCACCGCAAAGGGAGACGTCACTCCTCCACCGATCAAACCCATTAGCGCCACCCCGAAGACCGCGCTTGCGACGCCTGTGACCCCGCCATCTCCGCCAAAGGAAGAACCGCCGCCGATTAAGGAAGAGATTCAGGGGAATTTGTACCTCAACCACGAATTTGCGTTCCGGATGTACAAGGCGCCAAGCTGGCAGATTATCGCGGATGCCGGGCAGAACTTGCCGAACGCGATTGTGGCCATGGGTACAAGCAACGAGTCAACGCTGCTGGTGATCGGTCACGAAAAGTCAAAGAGCGCGCTGGAGCCTTCGGCGCAAGAGGTGGCGGACAAGCTGAGCCAGGTGTACGACAATTACCGGCTGATTTCGCAGCGCAAGACGGTGCTCGGAGGATTGCCGGCGCTGGAATACAAGTATCGCGGGATGGCCGACGGGCATGACTGGTCGGGCACGCTGGCGGTGGTGGCGCACAACGGAGATGTGTTCACGGTTTTGGGAATGACGTACGCGGATACGGACCTGATCCAGATTCAGGAAAACGTGATCGCGCGCGCCATTTCGAGCATCGATTTCAACGTGAAATAGCGGGGAGCGCCGGGCAATCAACCAACGGTGACTTCGATGGTGTGGTAGCCGGTGGAGCCGTCGGGCCATTCGCCGCTGTCGATGGACGATTGCAGTTTGCCGCGGCCGTCGGTGGCGCGAGCCTTCAGCGTTTGCTTCCCTTTCGGCGCGTTTTTCCAGACGAATTTCCAAAGGGCCCAGACCTGCGATGGATTCGGGTTGCTGAAGATTTCCACTTCCTGCCAGTGGCTGCCGCCGTCGGCGGAGATTTCGACCTTGGAGATGCCGGACGTGTCGCCGATGGCGTAGCCGGTGACGACGAAGGTGTCGCCGGTGATTCGGGAAAGATTGCGGGGATCGTCGATGATGCCCTGTGTCTTGCGGTCACCGGTGTTCGACCAGCCCTGGCGTTCCCAAAAGCCGAGATATTCCTTGTCCACAAATTCGATGCGGGTGAGCCACTTGGGCATTTTCATGCCGTAGCGGCCGGGCATGAGCACGCGCAGCGGGAAACCGTGCTGGCGCGGGAGCGGTTCCCCATTGATGTGGTGGGCGAGAAAATTTGCAGGGTCGTCGAGACGAGAGATGGGATGCCCGGTGGTGTAGCCTTCGGCGGCGTAGAACACGGCATATTTCGCGGCGGGGAGAGCTCCAGCGCGTTCGATGATTGGCTGCAGCAACGTCCCGGACCATTTGGCGTTGCCGATGAAGCGGCCGCCGACAGAATTGGATATGCATTCAAGGGTGAGAATGGTTTCATAAGGGGGAAGCGCGCGAATTTCGTCATAGCTGAAGCGCAGCGGATTTTTCACCAACCCGTCGATCGTCAGGGACCACTTCTTTTCATCGACGGCGGGTTCGCCGTGCGAGGAGGTGAGGTAGAAGTCTTCCGTCGGCGTGATCGCGCGGAGGGCAGCCCTTGGTCCGTCATTCAAATAGGCGCGAATATTGGCGTTGCCAACATTTGTGCCGCGCATGAGATACCGATAGACGACACCCGGAATCAGCAAGCCGATGCCGAGGCCCCCGGCAACAGAAATGAAGTGGCGGCGCTCCATGAGCAGTTAGATGAGCAACTGAGGCAAAGGTATCACGGGCGGACGGCGGGTACTACGCTTCGCACAAGATCACACGATATGGATGCGTTGCGGCCGGTTAATCGTGCGCTTCCGGGGGTTTCCGGAGTTCGCGGATCATATTGATGAGGGCCTGAACGGCGCGCGGCAAGCTGCGGTCGCGGCGATAGACGAGCGCGAGTTCGCGCCAGAGATCGACGCCTTCGACATTCAGGAGCTTCACTTCCCCGGTCTTGACCTGATCGCGAGCAAAGCTTTCACTGATTATGGAGATGCCGACATCGGCGGCCACGAACGTCTTGATCATGCCGATGCTGGGGAGTTCCATGGCCATCTGCAGCCGGGAACGATACGGGCGAAAGAGCTTGTCGAGGACCTGGCGAGTGTAGCCGGTCCTCGGAAAAATCAGAGGAGCGGAGGCGATCTCCTCGAGCGTGACGTGGCTGCGCTGCGAAAGCGGATTTTTGGTGCTGACCATGAAACGCAAGCGGTCGCGATTGATGACGTGCATCTTGAGATTCGGCGATTTCAGGGGCAGGGTGACGATGCCGAGGTCGAGCGAGCCGTCCTCAAGTCGCTGCAGAATCTTGTGGCTGAAATTCCGGTAGATGCTGATGTGGACGAGCGGGTAGCGGCGCTTGAATTCGGAGAGGATATCGGGGAGCAGGTAGAGGCAGGTGGCTTCGTTCGCGCCAAACGCCACTGGTCCTTGAACGACGCTGCCGCGGTCGGCGACGATTTGCATGGATTCGTCGCGCAGGCGCAGCAGGCGTTCGGCATACTCGAAGAGAACGACGCCGGCGGGTGTCAGCTCAACGGATTTGGCGGAACGATCAAGAAGCTTCGCCTTGTAGGACTGTTCGAGCTGCCGGATCTGCGCGCTGACGGCGGATTGCGAACGAAATACTTTCTGGCCGGCTTTCGAAAAGCTTTTCAGCTTGGCAACCTGGACAAATGTAGTAAGTTGATCGAAATCCATATCCCCCACTCTCTGAAGATAAATATAGCGGATTCTACATTAGAAAATGATTAATGCGAATACGTCAGGCATAGTCCGGAGTTGATGTTGCCGGAACGGACAGCACCGCCGGCGTGGGAACAGCAACCGGATCGCGCACGCCGCCGGAAAACGCGCGCCAAACGCCTTCGAGGGATTCCTGGAGATGAATCGGCTGGATGCGGACGAAATTGTGTAACGAGCGCTGCGCGAGAAAACGCGAAGCGCGTGGGCTGCCGGTGCGCTGCCCGTGAACTTCGATGAGCGCGCGGAGGCAGGATTCCTCGTGTTCTTCGAGTTCATGCGACTGGACAAATTCGCGATTAAGAATGTTTTCCATTTCGCTGCGCAAAATGTAGGCGAGACCGCCGGTCATGCCGGAACCAAAATTGAGGCCGACGGGCCCGAGAATCGCGGCGATGCCGCCGGTCATATATTCGCAGCCGTGCTGGCCGACGCCTTCGACCACGGCGACGGCGCCGCTGTTGCGCACGGCAAATCGTTCGCCGACTTGCCCGGCGATAAATAGCTGGCCGGAAGTGGCGCCGTACAAAACCGTGTTGCCGGCAAGCACGTCGCCGCGCTTCGAGGCGTTGTGGCTGGCGCGGATGGTGATGGAGCCGCCCGACAAGCCTTTGCCGACGTAATCGTTCGCTTCTCCGTAGAGATTCAGCGCGAGGCCTTCGGAGAGAAAGGCGCCGAAGCTTTGCCCGGCGGTGCCATGAAATTCGTGAACGGAGGCGGCGAGGCCTGGATGCTGGAGTCGAAGACGCATGCGTTCGCCGCTGAGATGGCTGCCGATGCTGCGATGAAAATTGTTGATAAGCGTTGGATTGGTCGCTTGCGAATGCGCTTGTTGCAGAAGTTCTTCCACTTCCACGCCGCTTGATTCGGGCACAGGAGTCTGCTGCGGCACGACGCGGGTAGGTTTGGATACGGGGATGACCAGCAGGGCGTCGAGACCGGATTTTGTTTCGAGTCGATCGTACCAGCCGCGAAGTTCGGTGAGCGAGCGGACGCCGAGTTCTGACATGTTGCGGCGAATTTCTTCGGCGAGGGAGCGGAAATAGGCGACGACCATTTCGGGTTTGCCGTTGAAACGGAGGCGCAGGGTCTCGTCCTGGGTGGCGATGCCCACGGGGCAGGTGTTGAGATGGCACTGGCGGGCCATGACGCAACCGATGGCGACGAGGGCCGCGGTGCCAAAGCCGAATTCATCCGCACCAAGAATGGCGCCAATCAGAATGTCGCGGGCGAAGCGGAGGCCGCCGTCCACGCGGAGAGAAACGCGCGAGCGCAGGCCGGCGCGCAGCAGGGTTTCATGCGTGTCGCGAAGCCCAATTTCCCAGGGCAGGCCAGTGTTTTTAATCGAGGTGAGCGGAGAGGAGCCGGTCCCGCCGTTGTGCCCGCTGATCGTGATGACATTCGCGCCGGCCTTGGCGACGCCCGCTGCGATCACTCCGATGCCCGTGCCGGAGACCAGTTTCACGCCGATGCGCGCACTGGGATTAACCGCACGCAAATCGTGAATGAGTTGCGCGAGATCTTCGATGCTGTAAATGTCGTGGTGCGGGGGCGGAGAAATCAGCGGCGTGCCGGGCGTTGCGTGGCGGATGCGCGCGATGTATTCGGTAACTTTGCGCGCGGGAAGCTGCCCGCCTTCGCCTGGCTTGGAGCCCTGGGCCATTTTGATTTCGAGCTCTTCGGCGCGGACGAGATATTCGGCGGTAACGCCGAAGCGGCCGGAGGCGACTTGCTTGATTTTGCTCGCGGTACCCGGCGTCGCGTATAGATCAGGATCTTCGCCGCCTTCGCCGGTATTGCTGCGGCCGCCGATCTGGTTCATCGCCAGCGTGAGAGTCTTGTGCGCCTCGGGGCTCAGCGAGCCGAGGGACATGGCTTGCGTGCTGAAGCGCTTGAGAATCGATTCCAGAGATTCCACGTCATCGAGATGAACCGACTGCTCGGGCAACACTTCCAGCAAATCGCGGAGGAATGTGGGTCCCGCGGCTTTGCCGAGTTCCTCGACCGCGGAATAGTTCTCCGGCTGCGCCTTGCGGGTGTGCGCGTGGAGCCGGCGGATAAATTCTGGCGAGTTCGCGTGTAGCTCCGCGCCTTTGCGGAAACGGTACAGGCCAAAGTCGGGAAGATTCTCGCCACTGATCGAGAAGGCCGTGGCATGCATTTTCAAGTAGTCCTGCAACACATTGAGCAGAGACTTTGTGCCGGGATACCGGCCGGCGTCTTCAAAGAATTCGTGACAGATTTGTTCTTCGAGGCCCAGCACTTCGAAGAGATGGCTATTGCGATAGCTGGCCAGCGTGGAAATTCCCATGCGCGCGAGGACTTTGCGCAGGCCGCTGTACATGCCCGAGCGCACTTTCTTGAATGCACCGGCCTCTTCCGCTTCGGCAAATTCTTCTGCGAGATAGGGCACGACGGCGCTTGCGCCGGCGGCCAATAGCATGGCGACGTGGTGGGTGTCGAATACTTGGGCGCTCTCGACAATCAAAGGCACGTCCGCGTAGCCCTGGCGGACCGCGCTCTTCCAAAGCTTCGCCGCAGCCAGCAGCACCGGCAGCGCTGCACGTTCACTGCTGACATTGCGATCGGAGAGGAGGAGGAGCCCCGGGCGCTCGCCGTTACTCAGAGGGGTAGTTAAGCACTGAGTGAGACAACGGCGTGCTCCCGAGACTCCATTATTGGCAGGAAAGCTTGTGTCAACAACCTGCAGCTCAGGGATCGCTGCACAGAGCGCCGTAAGCTCAGCGGCGCTAAGAATGGGGCCCGGCAGGCAGAGCGACTTGCCGAGCGAAACTTCGAGAGACATCACGTGGGCTTCGCGCAGCGGATCGATGGGAGGATTGGTTACCTGCGCGAAGCGTTGCTTGCAGTAATCCCAAAGCGGCCGCGTGAACGTGGAAAGAAAAGCGGGAGGGGCGTCGTCGCCCATGCTCCAATCGGCTTCCTTGCCGGCGAGAAGCGGGTGAAAAAGAATTTTGTATTGGTCGTCGGTCCAGCCGGAAGCGCCGGCGAGACGCCTGGGCTCAGCGATCGGTGTGCGCGGGGCATCGCTGGCGAGGTGGAGCAGCGAGGGGACGGAGGTCGTCTTGCGTTGAACTTGCGCGGTGACGCTTTTCAAAAGTTCGCGCCAGCGCAGAAAGGACCCGGACTGAGGCGTGGCGAGAATCATTTCGCCGGGACCGAGGCGATGGCGTTCCGCGATTCGCGATTCATCGAGATCGACCAGGCCCGTTTCGCTCCCGGCGATCACCAGGCCGTCATGAGTAACGAGGTAGCGCATGGGGCGCAAGCCGTTGCGATCGAGTTTCACGCCAACGGAGAGACCGTCGCTGAAAACCATGGCCGCAGGTCCATCCCATGGTTCGCCTTCGCGCGAGAGGACTTCGAGCGTGCGACGAACATCGGAGGAGAGGAACGGATCTTCGGCGAAGGCCGTCGGCACCAGCTCAAGCATCGAGGTTTCGACGGATTTGCCTTCGAGGAGTTTCAGTTCGAGCGCATTGTCGAAGCTCGCCGAATCGCTGACGTAGTCTTCGAGCATGCGGAACCACTCGCCGACACCAATTCTCTTCCGCACTTCGCGTTCGCGGGCGCGCAGCCAGCGGCGATTGCTTACGATTGTGTTGATTTCGCCGTTGTGGGCGACATAGCGGAACGGCTGGGCAAGTTGCCAGGAGGGCTCTGTGTTGGTCGAGTAGCGCTGGTGAAAGATGGCGAAGTGCGCGACAAACTCCGGGTCGCGGAGATCCTCGTAAAAATGCGGGAACTGCCAGGGCGTCAGGAGTCCCTTATATACGATTGTGCGCGAGGAGAGCGAAGCGATATAGCACCGCTCGGGCAAGAGAGATTCCGCCCGCTTGCGGAGCAGGGAGAGAACGCGCTCGAACTTTGCGGAAGAATCGGCGACCGGGGTTTTCGCAGGAGCTGGCTCGATGAAAAACTGCCAGATCTCGGGCATGGTCTCGAATGCACGCTGGCCGAGGGCATTCGGATTGACGGGAACCTTGCGCCATCCCGCGAGGCGCAACTTGCTGCGGCCGATGGCTTCTTCTACGGAGCGTTGTGCATCGGCAACGCGTGTGTGCGGCGCGAAAAGCATCCCCACGCCAAACTTTTCGCCAAGAGAGATCTGCAGTTCGGGGGCTCGAGCGCGCAGGAAATCTACCGGCAGGCTGCTGAGGATTCCGGCACCGTCGCCGCTGGCGCCGTCGGCATCCACTCCACCGCGGTGGGAAAGGCGTTCCAAGGCTTGCAGGGCGAATCGCAGGATTTCGTGGGTGGGAGGTCCGGCAAGGCGCGCGACGAAACCTGTACCACATGCATCGTGGTCCGGGTGCCCCCAGTTCGGCTGGCGCCGCCTGCTACACATAACAGAGTAATAGAGGCCGCCAGCGGCGAAGTACAATGCAGAATTTTTATGGAGTGTATCAGGAATGCAGGGGCGCGGCTGCGGGCAAGTACCTTAGAACTTCGTAACTTCGCTAAAGTGAAAATTGCTGATTTTCATTGGGGGAACCACCATTTCGAAGGATTCTTCGGCGGTGGCGCGGCGAGCCGGTCCCAGGGCTTCTACATTCTTTAGCATTTGCAAAATCGATTGATTGAATCGGAAATTCCGCACGGCCCGACCTATCTTGCCCTTTTCGACGAGGAATAAACCGTCGCGAGTCATGCCGGTCATGACTTTTTCGTAGGGGTCGAGTTCGCGGATGTACCAGAGACGAGTGACCAGCAGGCCGCCGTCGGTGCCGGCGATCATTTCTTCGACCGAGGTTTTGCCGCCGCCGATCACCAGATTCATCGGTGCTTCGCCGTATTCGTTCGGCAAGGCGAAACCGTGGCCCGTGGGGCGCGTGTCGGCTTTTTTCGCGGAACGGCGGGAATAGACGAGGTTGCGCGGAACGCCGTTGTCCACAAGGAGCACGCGTTGGCGGGGAATGCCTTCTCCATCGAACGGCGCGCCGAGTTGTTCGGGATGATAGACGTCATCGGTGATGGTGATATTTTCCCCGAGGAGCGGCTTGCCGAGACGGCCCGAAAAACAGGAGCGCTGGTCTTGGACGGCGGTGGCGGAGAAATCGTAAAAAAGGAAACCGACGAGATCGAGAACCGCGGCGGGTTCGAGGATTACGGTGTAACTGCCAGGCGCGAGTTCGGCTGGATTTTCCGCACGGGTGGCTTTTTCGCTGGCGGTTTTCGCGAGGGCCACGGGATCGAAGGCGCGGAAATCGGCGGCGTTGGACTTGGTCCAACTGGTGGCGGAGCCTTGCTGCATGGTGACGGAAAATTCCGCCTGTGTCTGACGGTAAGCGGCGAAAAGTCCGCGGGAATTGGCGAGGACGGACTGGCTTTGGCCACTGGAGAAAATGCCGGCGGCGATCTGGCCCTTGCTTTCGGCGAGGGAGCAGGTGTTTTTGACGGCGCGCGCACGGGAATCAGCGGAGAGCGCGGCGGTTGCGGGAGAAAATCTGCGGACGGGGCGATATCTTTGTTTGGCGGGTAGCGGCAAGAGGCCGGGATTTTTTGGCTGGCTGGCCGCGAGCGACGCAGCGGACTCGAGAGCGGCGCGGAGGGCGTCTTCTTCGATTCGGTTGGTGGTGACGCGGGCGGTGCGGCTGTCTACCACGACGCGCAGGGAAACGGTGAGGCCGTGCTCGGCTACATGCTGGTGGATGGAGTTGTTTGCAAAGCGCGTGAGAGCGTCAATGACTTCGTCCACGTGAACTTCGGCCTCAGGGATGCCGCTGGCTTTGGCAATCCGCAGAACGCGATCGGTGATGGCGCGCAATTCCCTTTCGGGCCGAAGCGAAACTTCGGCCGAAGCAGCGCGGCGCGCGGAACTTGAACGGGTTTTCTTCACGGGGCTCATTCGTTAGAAAACGCGGTTCCGATTTTTACATTGCGAAAACGCGCGGGTGCCGCGCCGTGGCCAGTGCCCATGGTCTGCATCGGTTGCCCCTTGCCGCAGTTGGGCGTGCCCCAGAGCACCCAATGATCCGCGTTGCAGATGGCGTCGCAGGAATTCCAGAATTCGGTGGTGATGCCGCTGTAACTAGGATTTTTTAACATGCGGCCTTTCTTGCCGCCTCTGATTTCCCAGGCGATTTCGGTGGAGAACTGAAACTGGTAGCGGCGATCGTCGATGGACCAGGAGCGGTTGGTTTCCATGAAGATGCCATCGTCGGTATCGGCGATGAGATTTTCCGGCGTCCAGGTGCCGGGAAGAAGACTGACGTTGGTCATGCGAATCATCGGCAGGCGGTTCCAGCTTTCGGTGCGCATTGTGCCGCCGGAGCGCTGCAGGCCGACAAGATGCGCGGTTTCGCGGCTGGAGAGATAGCCGCGGAATTCGCCGTCCTTAATCACGTCGATGCACTGCGCGGGAACGCCTTCGTCGTCGTAGGCAAAAGTGCCGAGGCCGGGGCCGTGAGCGGGGCGAGCGTCGGCGACGACGTTCACGATGGGCGAGGCGTAACGCAGGTGATTCAACTGGTCGAGAGTAAGAAAACTGGTGCCGGCAAAATTCGCTTCCTGGCCGAGAACGCGATCGAGTTCAATGGGATGCCCAACGGACTCGTGGATCTGGAGGCCCAGCTGGCTGCCGCCGAGAATCAGCGTGGATTTTTGCTCGGGGCATTGTGCGGCGGAGTGGAGCGCGACCGCTTCCTCGGCGATCTGCGGCGCGTGCTTCACCAGATCCATTGCTTCGATCAATTCATAGCCGCCGAGGATGTGCTGTCCGCCAAAGCTGTTGGGGTAGGAACGTTTCTGAATCGCATCACCTTTGAAGCAGGTGGCAACGATACCGCAGCCGGAATGGAAGCGCCGCTGATGGATTTTCGATCCGGCACTGGAGGCGAACCACGAATCAATCTTGCGGAATTGCATGTCGGTTTCGGTGAGAGTGACGCCTTTGATCTGGCGCATCGCGGAGTCGGCTTTCAGCAGGAGATCGATTTGGGCTTCGAGGGGAATTTCGAACGGGTCTTTCTGACAGGGGCCCTGCCAACTGTCCACATAAGAGGGTTCGGCGGCGAGTTGCACGTCTTCTTTTTTCGCGAGAGCGGAGGCCTTGGCGATAGAGACGGCTTGCGCGGCGCATGCAGCGACGCCTTCACGGGTGAGTTGGTCGCTGGAAGCGAAGCCCCAAGCGCCGCCCGCGACGACGCGAATGCCGAGGCCGATGGATTCGTTTTGGCCGAGGGTGCCAACTTCCCCGCTCTTCGTGGTCAGGTCGCGCTGGCGAAGATGCATGACGCGCACGTCGGCATAGGTTGCGCCACGAAGGCGAGCGGTCTCCAGAGCTATATTCGTCCAGTCGTACATCATTTATTTTGCTTTCTTCCGGATGAGTTGGCGCAGCTTGACCCATCAACAGAGAATTCGGGCGTGGGTTCGGCTGCGGCAAAATCGCAGGGCACGCGCAGAATCGCTTCGAACTTGATCCGGTCCAGCGAGCCGGAATCCTTCGAATCTTTGGCACTCGTGATCTTTGAATCCAATATCAACAGCTGGCCCACTGAGACGGGAAATTTCATCAACGCAGCCGCTGCATCCCTCGATTCCTTTTCCAATTCTTCCTGGGATCGGTGATCGGATAAGGGGTGAGACGATATAGCAAGATCCACGAGTCTGGAAGCTTCCTGGTACTGCGCCTCGTTAAGCACAAAGTTGAAGTTCCTCGGAGTTTCGTGAACGGCTTCCTCAGCGGATACGCCGTACGTGGTATCCAGATAGCGCGGGTTCGATGAGCGGTATGGCGGAGTAACGACCCAACTGTACTCGGAAGGCTCGGTTCCGGTCACTACTTGTGAGGTGATCTCGGTGGTCCAGCCAGATTTTGCAGGCTTTAGCGTAAACATGAGGTTTCCGCCGATCACCTGCGAAAACTGATGTCCGCCGGATACTTCACCCCGAACGGAAAGTTGAAGGCAATTGGTTGCTTTGAAAGAGCCGTCGAGAGTCGCGCAACCCGAGATTTCCTGCTTCGGCCGCACTTCTGGATCTTGCCAGAAACGAGTCCCCGGCAGTGTCACAGGCAAGAGCAGTGCAAGAGCCAATAGCCCTTCTGTCTGTGTCGGAGTTGGGAGCAAGAAGTTTGCACAACAATGTTGCATCGTAACCGCCAAAGAGAAGGGGCACGAATCATCGTGCCCCTGAGAGTCTATCGTATCGACCCAATGAAAGTCGCCGGTCCTTACGTGCCTTCCTGCCAGGACGCGAGGTATTGCTCCTGCTCGGCGGTGAGCTTGTCGAGGCGGTGGCCCATCGATTCGAGTTTGAGGCGCGCAATTTCGCGATCGAGATGCTCGGGCACGACGTACACCTGAGGCTTCATCTCCTTGTGGTGCTTGACCAGATATTCCGCGGAGAGCGACTGGTTCGCGAAGCTCATGTCCATTACGGACGCAGGATGCCCTTCGGCAGTGGCGAGATTCACCAGGCGGCCTTCGGCGATGAGGTAGACTTTGCGGCCATCCTTCAAAAGGAATTCATCGACCAGCGGGCGAACTTCTTTCTTGCCGGACGAGAGCGCTTCGAGCGCGGGAATTTCGATTTCCACGTTGAAGTGGCCGGAGTTGCAAACGATCGCTCCGCTCTTCATCACTTCGAAATGTTCGCGGCGAATCACGTTTTTGTTTCCGGTGACGGTGATGAAAATGTCGCCTTCCTTCGCGGCGTCGGCCATTGGCATCACGCGGAAGCCATCCATCACGGCTTCGATGCCCTTGACGGGATCGATTTCGGTGACGATGACGTCGGCGCCGAGTCCCTTGGAGCGCATCGCGGCGCCGCGGCCGCACCAGCCGTAGCCGGCGATGACTACCTTGAGGCCGGCGATGAGCACGTTGGTGGCGCGAATGACGCCGTCGAGCGTGGACTGGCCGGTGCCGTAGCGGTTGTCGAAGAAATGCTTGGTCATCGCGTCATTCACCGCGATGATCGGATACTTCAGCGTGCCGTCCTTGGCCATGGCGCGCAGGCGAATCACGCCGGTGGTGGTTTCCTCTGTGCCGGCGATGACGTTGCCGACAAGATCCTGCCGCTTGGTAAGCAGCATCGTGACGAGGTCGCAGCCATCGTCCATGGTGAATTGCGGCTTGTGGTCGAGAGCCGCCTTCATGTGCTGGTAGTAGGTGTCGTTGTCCTCGCCCTTAATGGCGTAAGTGGGAATGTTGTAATCGCGATTCAGCGACGCTGCGACTTCATCCTGAGTGGAGAGAGGATTGGAAGCGCAGAGAACGGCGTCGGCGCCGCCGTCGCGGAGGGCGATCATCAGGTTCGCGGTTTCGCTGGTGACGTGAAGGCACGCGGAAACGCGGAGTCCCTTGAGCGGCTGTTCCTTAATAAAGCGCTTGCGGATGTGCTGCAGCACGGGCATTTGCTGCCCGGCCCATTCGATCTTGCGCTTGCCCGCATCGGCAAGCCCGATATCTTTTACGTCGCCTTTTTTCAGTTCTGCCGTAGCCATTTCTGGATTCCTCACAATCTAAATTTGCATTCGCAGAGCGAATAATTGCTCCGGTACGCTTTCTACTGACAATACAGCCTCACTTGCGGCAGAGAGGGAAAATGTTCTTCGAAAACAACGAGAGCCGCTGCGAAAACTAGCGGCGGGCGACCGCTTCCACCGCGTCGCCGAGTCCCGCAGCCTTGCGCAGGGCGTCGGCGCGGTCGGTCTTTTCCCAAGTGAAGCCGGGGCCGGAGCGGCCAAAGTGGCCGTAAGCCGCTGTTTGCTTATAAACCGGGCGCCGCAGATCGAGCGTCTCGATAATGGCCTTCGGGGTGAGTGAAAAATTCTGGCGAACCAGTTCGGTGATTTTTTCTTCCGGAATCACAGCGGTGCCGAACGTGTCCACCATTACGGAGACGGGTTCGGCTACTCCGATGGCGTAGGCAAGCTGCACTTCGGCGCGGCTGGCGAGTCCGGCAGCGACGATGTTCTTGGCGATGTAGCGAGCCATGTAGCAGGCGGAGCGGTCCACTTTCGAAGGATCTTTTCCTGAGAAGGCACCGCCACCGTGGCGGCTGTAGCCGCCGTAGGTGTCCACGATGATCTTGCGGCCGGTGAGGCCCGCGTCACCCATCGGTCCGCCGATCACGAAGCGACCGGTCGGGTTGATGTGATATTTGGTCTTGGAGTCGAGCATGTGCGCCGGAATGATCGGCTTGATCACATACTCCATAATCGCGTGGCGCAAATCTTCGTTGGGCACGGTGTCGCTGTGCTGGGTAGAGATGACCACGGTGTCGACGCGGACCGGCTTGCCGTTGCGATATTCGACGGAGACCTGGGACTTGCCGTCGGGGCGGAGGAAATCAACTTTCTTGCTCTTGCGGACTTCGGAGAGGCGGTGCGTGAGGCGATGGGCCAACTGGATCGGCATGGGCATGAGTTCTTCGGTCTCGTCGCAGGCGTAACCGAACATCAGGCCCTGGTCGCCGGCGCCGCCGGTATCCACGCCCATGGCGATGTCGGGCGACTGGCGCTTGATGGTGCACATCACCGCGCAGGTGGTGGAATCGAAACCAAAGAGGGCGTCGTCGTAGCCGACCTGCTCGACGGTCTTGCGGATCAGATCGTCGTAGTCGACGATGGCCGTAGTGGTAATTTCACCGGCAACGACGACCAATCCCGTCGTCACCAAAGTTTCGCAGGCGACCCGGCCCTTGGGGTCCTGGCGCATGACTTCATCAAGTACCGCGTCCGAAATCTGGTCGGCAATTTTATCCGGGTGGCCTTCTGTCACCGATTCGGAGGTGAACAGAAAGTTGCGCATGTTTCCGTCGCTCAAAACGAATCTCCTCTGTGCTCAACTTCTTTTTTGGGAAGGTGTGAAACACCCCGTAGGGCCTACATGCCGGAGGCAAGGCAGACTCTATCTGGGACAGGGTAACATTCCCGGGATGGGGAATCAACGCATTGATTTTGCAAGGGTTATGGATGCAGTGAGTGGCAATTTTCGGGCATTGAACTGAAACTAAAGGCATTTAGCGGGTTTGGGCGGTTACTGGTTGGCGAAACTCAATCAGGTTGGCCTAGGGCAAAATCACGGGCCGAACACGGCCATGCAGTCGGTATACCGCGAAATCTTTCCGATCGACGGTGAAAAACTTGCGAACGCCTTCGCGTTCCGCAGCGCGAATTAACGCTGCATCCGCAAGATCCATGCCCCGGTCGCGGTACTTGCGCATCAGTTCACGAATGCGTGGGACATCTTCGACATCGAGTGGCAGGATGCCGACGGCGCTCCGCAGAATCGATTCCCACACTGCTTCTTGGCCCGCGGGCAAATCATTCAGAAGATACAGCGCTTCGGTAAGAGCCGGCCAGACGGTTGCCAACGGTTCCTTAATCTCTCGAATGGCGGCAACACATTTCTGATGATGCTGGTCATCGGAATCGACCAGCGCAACCATAGGCCCCGCATCCACCAGGATCACGAGCGCTTCCGTTTTGTAGCTAGCATCTTTCGGAATTGCGCTCCGCTCTTTTCCGAGCGCCGGGGATTGCCGCCCTGCACGACGCCAATCAGGTCAGCGAGCAATTCATATGGCGAGCCGGAGGAATCAGAAAATTCAGTCCAGGAATTCAGGGCCCGGCGAATCACTTCCGATTTCGAGATGCCTTTGCGGCGGGCGACACGCGCAATCTGGCGCCGTGTTTTGGGATCGAGCCGCAAAGTGACAGGGGCTTCCATGTTGTTTCATCCTCAACGTCATTGTAATACAGCCTGTATTACAAATCAATCAAGAGGAGGCGATGGCAAAGAGAAAGGCGCCCGCCGCGGACGGCGGCCTCTACAACGTCAAATGCGGACCGCCCCCCACGGCGGACGGTCCCTACAAAAGAATTTCGTCGCGTGAGAAACGCGGGCTAGGCGTCGTCGGTGTCGTCGACGGTGACTTCGAGTTTGCCTTTGGTTTTTTTCGCCATGAGGTAAGTACGGATGAAAGGAGTGAGGTCGCCATCGAGGACGCGGTCGACGTCGCCGACGCTGAATTTGGTGCGATGGTCCTTGATGAGGCGATAAGGTTGCATGATGTAAGAACGGATCTGGCTGCCAAAGGAAATGTCGAGCTTCGATTCGTCGAGGCGGTCGGTTTCGTCGCGGCGTTTCTGAATTTCCAGGTCGTAGAGTTTCGAGCGCAGCATCTTCATGGCCATTTCGCGGTTCTTGTGCTGGCTGCGCTGCATCTGGCAGGCGACGATGATGCCGGTAGGAATGTGGGTGATGCGGACGGCGGTTTCCACCTTGTTGACGTTCTGGCCGCCTTTGCCGCCGGCGCGGAAGGTGTCGAGCTTCAGGTCATCGGGCTTGATGTTGATTTCGATGCGGTCGTCCACTTCGGGAATCACGAAGACGGAAGCGAAGGAAGTGTGGCGACGCGCGGCCTGATCGAAAGGCGAAATGCGCACCAGCCGGTGCACGCCGGTTTCGCCGGTGAGCAGGCCGTAGGCATTTTCACCGCTGAACTCGATCGTGGCGTTCTTGATGCCGGCCTCTTCACCGGGTGTTTCGTCGAGCAGATTGGCGGTGATGCCGTTGCGCTCTGCCCAGCGGAGATACATGCGCAGAAGGATAGAGGCCCAGTCCTGCGATTCGGTGCCGCCGGCGCCAGGCTTGATGGTCATGATGGCGTTGAGGTGGTCGTTCTCGCCGGAGAGCAGGGTCTGGGTTTCGAGTTCGCCGATGTAAGTATCGGCGGTCGAAAGTTCCCTGCTGAGATCCTTCAGCAATTCTTCTTTCTGTTCGGCGTTGGTTTCGCCTTTGGCGAGTTCGATGTACGTCTCGATATCGCTGGCGAGAGATTCCAATTTTTCATCGGCGGCGAGTTGGTCTTCGACGCGCTTGCGGTCGCGCAGGACGCTCTGTGCTTCTTCCTGATTGCTCCAGAAATTGGGGTCGGAGGTGCGCGCTTCGAGGGTTTTCAGCCGCGCGCGGTTCTGGGGGGCGTCAAAGAAAGCTCCGCACGAGAGTGATGCGCTGCTTCAATCCTTCATACTGGTGCTGCAAATCTTCAAGAATCATGCGGTATTTGAGGTGCCCGAACGAGACCGGGTCATTTCGCCTTTCGGAAAGTGAGCAGCACTAGAATAGCGGAAACGCCGACGCACATCCAGGCGAACCAGTCGCCGAATCTTGTATAGATGGTCTTGTCGGTGCGGAAGTCGTAAGGCAAGTCGGCGGCATCGCGGGTATCGCGCTGCATCACGCGCAAGACGTTTCCGTAAGGATCTACGGAAGCGGTGATGCCGCTGTTCGTGTCGCGGATCAGCCAGCGGCGATTTTCAACGGCGCGGACGCGCGCCATGCGGATATGCTGCTCGGCGGCTTCGGATTTGCCGAACCAGCCGTCGTTGGAGATGTTGATCAGGAGTTGCGCGCCATTGTTGGCGAATTGCCGAATCTCGCCGGCGTAGATGGCTTCGTAACAAATGAAAATGGAGAAAGTGTTGCCGTTGGGAAAGCGGCCGACGTTGCGTTCCTTGCCCTTGCGGAAACCGCCCACCTCCTCGGACACGCTGGTGACGACCTGGTGGATCAAGGGAAACGGTTCGTACTCGCCGAAGGGAACAAGGTGGATTTTGTCGTAGATAAAGGTTTTTTGGCCGATCGGATTGAGCATCGCCGCGCTGTTGTAAGGAACGAGTCCGGCGCGCGGAATACCCCTGCCACTTTCGAGGATTGGTTTCCAATCAATGATACCGACGATGACGGGGAGCTGGAATTCCGTGGCCAGGCGCGAGATGTACGGCCCAAAATGCGGATCCTGAAAAGAAAACGGCGCGGGTGCTTCGGGCCAAACGAGGAGATCCGGCTGTTGCGCGCCGGGGGAGCGTCGCAGACTGAGTTGCTCGAGTTCCGCCATGTCGGCCTTGTGCTCGGCGTACCAATCGCCCACGTACTGCAGATTTTCTGGAAAATTCGGCTGGACGACACGCGCGACATGGCCCGCCTCGGCCCTGGGAACGAAGCGGGGGCCGAAATCCTGCACCGCGAGAAGAACCACCAGGACTGCGGCCACCACCGCAAGCCTGCTTTTCTTTTTCTCAGGTGGACTCGCCAGAATCCACAGAAGGAGTGAATTGAAAACGGCTACGAGAAAGGACACACCATAAATTCCGGTAATCGTGGTGAGCTGCACGAGCGCCGGATTTCCCGCGGCTGGATACCCCAGCAAACCCCAGGGAAAACTGATCTCCGGCAGATAGGCGCGCAGGACTTCCGTGGAGATCCAGAGAAAGGGAGCGCCGAAAAGAGCGAGACCGAATCCCCGATGAGACAAACGCTGCACCATCCAGGCGAAAAGGCCAATCGAACATCCCCAAATGGTGGCAATCAGCAACAATACTCCCCAACCAGCTGCGCCGGACATGCCGCCGTGAACGGAGAGCACCTCGGCGACCCAGGACACGCAGGTCAGCACAAAAATCACGCCGTGCAAGAAGCCGCAGAAAAAGGCGACCCGCGCCCGCGCTCCGAGCAGGCTGAACAACAAAATCGCCAGACAAAACCAGGAATAAAAACTGGGATGCGCACCATAAAAAGAAATCGAGAGGATCGCGCCGCTGAGGGCCGCGAGGATGAGCCGAATAACTGCGGGAAATTCCGAGGGGAGCAACGACCCCAGGTTGGAATACCAGGGACGCGACGCCATCAGTGTTTTACGTAGAATGCCTTGAAGCCGGCGCTCTCCAAGCCTTTCTTCGCGGCGTCGGCACTCTTCTGGTCTTTGAACGGCCCAACCTGCACGTGATAGTACTTGTCCTTTCGCGGCGGCTGCACATACGCGGAGAAATGTTTTTTCTGCAGGCTGCCAGCCAGGGCCAGCGCGTCATCCTGCTTCGCCAACGCCGCAACCTGTAAAACGATTGCGCCGTTTGGAATCAGCGGCGCACTTGCGGCGCTTCTCTCAACCGGCGTGCGCGGTGCGACGGCCGCCGGCGGCGCAGAAGTTTTGGAGTTTACCTGCTTGGACGGCGGTGGGGTTGGCGACGTCTTGGGCACCGGCTCCAGATGCGGCGGAACTTTCGAGGACTTGGCGTTGTCGTAGAAATTCCAGGTGGAATCCGATGTAGTGGAAGTTGCCGGGTCGGAGTCGACGGAATCGCTCGGAGGAGCCGCGGTTTTCTTTGGGGCAACATCCGGTTTGGAGCTCAACACCGCTTCGGGACGCCCCATGCCGTTGCTTGCGGCGCGCACCTGTCCATCGTACTGGTTGCGGCCCATAACGTAACCCAGGGTGAAGAACACGCCGGAAAAAACCAGCATGAGCAAAAAAAGGCCGATCACGTGTCTGCTTTCCAGCACGCGCTCGCCTGCCCCGCGTCTTCCCCCAGAAGCCATTTACTTAGATATGCCCCCCGCTACCTTCATCCATGTATTAATAATATCTATAGGAAGGGGAAACACAATCGTTGTGTTCTTCTCGACACCTATCTCGGTCAGGGTCTGCAGGTAGCGCAACTGGATGGCAGTGGGCTGCGTCTCCAGCACCTTGGCGGCGTCGGCGAGTTTTTGCGAAGCTTCGAACTCGCCTGCCGCGTGGATGATCTTCGCGCGGCGCTCGCGTTCGGCTTCCGCTTGCTTGGCGATGGCGCGCTGCATCTGTTCGGGGATGTCCACCTGCTTCACTTCGACCTTGCTGACCTTGATGCCCCAAGGCTCGGTATCCTGATCGAGAATGGTCTGCAACTTGGCGTTCACTCTGTCGCGTTGCGAGAGAATTTCGTCGAGTTCGAACTGGCCGACCACGCTGCGGAGCGTGGTCTGCGCCAACTGCGAGGTTGCATACTGATAGTTTTGCACCTGGGAGAGTGCGAGGTTGGCGTCTACCACGCGGAAATAGCAGACGGCATTCACTTTCACGCTGACGTTGTCGCGCGTGATGATGTCCTGTGGCGGAACGTCGAGCGTCTCAAGTCGCAAGCTGATGCGATACAGCGTTTCGATCGGCCAGAAGACCAGCCGAACCCCCGCGCCCTTCGCTTCGGGAAGCAGGCGGCCGAGGCGGAGGACTACGCCGCGCTCCCACTCCTTTATGATGTAAATCGAATTCCATATCCACAGAAGAAACAGCGCAATGACGATCAGCGTGCCCAATCCAAAATACTCGAACATGATTTGCCTCCGGGACCTACGCCAACTCCAACTGCCTGCGGTGACCTACGCTTGCTTTGGCTCCACAAACAGCTTCAAACCATCGACGCGCGTTACGCGAACCAGCGCTCCCTCGGGAACCGGTGCAGAGGCCGCCGCGCGCCACAGTTCGCCGTGCACGCGGATCATTCCCTCTCCCTCGGCGGGGAGCGGCATGGTGACGACGCCCTCAGCGCCGAGCATCTCTTCCCTTCCCGTGGCCGTCTTCCATCTTCGAGACTTCAGCACCAGCCGCATGAGAAATACGGTCAAAAGAGCCACAGGCACGGTCACCGACAGCGCGACGCCCAGGCTGACTCCGCCCGGCGTGAGTGGAGAGCGAATCAAAAAGATGGCGCCCAAAAACATGGAGACGACTCCGCCGACAAGGAGAACGCCGTGACTTGCGAATTTCGCCTCCAGAATGAAGAGCGCGAAGGCGAGCAAGATCAGCACCACGCCGGCAAAGTTCACGGGCAGCAGATGCATCGCGTAGAGCGCCAGCACCGCGGAGATTCCGCCGATCACGCCCGGTGCGACCACGCCGGGGTGAGTAAATTCGGTGTACAGGCCCAGCACGCCGACGAGAAGGAGGAGAAAGAAAACATCCGGGTCAACTATGCGGGCCAGGAATTTCTGGCGGGCGGAGAGTCGAAATTCGTCCAGCCTGTAATTTTCGAGCGAAAGTTTTACCGCTTTGCCGTCAAAGCGCTTGATCTCCCGGCCGTTCAACTGCTTCAGCAGATCCGCGTTGTCGCTGGCGATCAAATCTATCAAATGCCCTGCAAGGGCTTCGTTTTCGGTGAACGCTTGCGCGTCGGTGACCGAGGTCTCGGCGAGTTTGGGATTGCGGTTGCGCTTTTCCGTGAAACTCCGAAGGAACGCGGTGGCGTCGTTATTGATTTTCTTGCGCAGCACCTCATCCACGGGAACTGAAAATCCGCCAGGGAGAAGGATCGGCGTGGATGCGCCGGTGCGCGTTCCGGGCGCCATCGCTGCGACGTCCGCGGACAACAGGATGAAGAACCCAGCGGAAGCGCCGCGCGCGCCGGCGGGAGAAACAAACACCGCGACGGGTACCGGGGATTCCAGAATGTGGTGGATCATGTCGGTCATCGAATCGCTGAGGCCGCCCGGCGTATCCATGGTGATCAGCACAAGCGCGGCCTGCCGCCGCGCCGCGTCGGCTAGGCCTTCGTCAATGTACGTGGCGAGAACCGGTTCGACTTCGCGATCAAGTTTCAGTTCGACGACGAGCGGCGAATTCTGCTCCTTGGGAGTTGCGGCATGCAGCCATCCAACGCCCCCGACAAACAACGCCAGGCAAACGGCGACGAAGCAGAAAATTGCAGGATTGCGAAACCACTGACCACGAGCGTTCATTGCGCACCTCCCGTGGGCTTGCTCTTTCCCAGGTGTTCCAGCAGCTGCCGCGCTTCGGCGTAATTCGGCGCGAGCTTCACGGCCTTTTCCACCTCGGCGCGGGCCAGTTCCGGCTTCTTCTGTTCCAGAAAGATGCGCGCCAACATCACGCGCCCGGTAGCCGAATCGCGCATGGCCAAAGAGGTTTGCAGCTCCTGGACCGCTTCGTCGAGTTTACCCCTTCGGCGGTAAATATCCGCAAGTTCGCGGTGAGCGAGAGCATTCTTCGGATCGCTGAGGAGCGCGGCGCGAAATTCCTTTTCGGCGGTATCAAGCCGGCCGGCGCCAAGTTCCTGACGCCCGCGTCGTATGTGCGCGACTGCCGGGTCGATGGGGGCTGCCGATTCGGCGGCAGCGCTGCTCGGCGCCGCGGGGGTAGCGAGCTGCATTCGCAGAGCCGTGGTATCGAGATCTCTGCTCACGCGCTGGTATTTTGCGAGAGATTCGGGTTTGCCGTCCAATTTCAGCGCGGGCAAACCGCTAGGACCAAAAGCTTCGAGCGCGGTGTCTCGCGCTACGGAGGCTTCATCCTTCTTCCCCGCCTTTTCCAGGGTATGAATCAGGAAGGCGCGATCTTCGGGATTGTCGGGCTCGCGTTCCATGGCATCGCGGAATTGAGCGGTGGCAGCGGCGAGATCGTTATTCTGCAAGGAAAGCAGGCCGAGGTTAAAAGGGTAATCATCCTCGTCGGGATCGAGCTCGCGGGCACGCGCAAGTGAGGGAAGCGCTGCAGCGACTTTGCCCTGGCGCGCGAGGGCGAGCGCCAGATTGTTCAGGATTTCCGGCAGGTCGGCGCCGCTCACCATATTCAGCTTCAACTCTTCCTGGAGCTTACTGAAAACTTTTTCGGCTTTGTCGGGCTGATTGAGGCGCAGGTAGCAAACCCCCGTTGCGAAAATCGCTTCGACGCTCCGTTCATTCGTGGGCGGCACGCGGCCGAACCAGGTCAAGGCGGAAGCACAGTCGTTGCGCGTGAAGTAGACCTGGGCGAGAGAAAACGCCGGGTCCGGCCAGTTCGGCTCCAGCCGCGCCGCTTCCTTCAGGTCGCGAATGCGCGTGTCGTCTTCGCTGGCGAGCAATCCGCGAATGTACTGCTCGAAAGCGCCCAGATAGATGGACCGTTGGAGTTTCGAAAATTCCGCGAGATTCAGCGGGAATTTACGATCGATCGTGGTCAGCAAGCGCCATGTGAGCCGCGTATGCAAGTTCATCATGGAATCCAGCGAGCCGCTTTCGCGCACCGCGGGGAGAAGAGCGACGGGATTGACGCGGAGCACGCGGGCGTTGACCGTCAGTGAAGCGCCGTCGGACCCAAAATTCCCGAACACGACGTAGTCGGCATCCAGGTCCTGGGCGATGTGCAGCATCGTGGCGCGGCTCAATTTCGCGTTGGACGGCAATCCGGCGCGGTCCATTTCGTCCAGGCGGCCCTCGTGCGAATACACCTGCTGACCTGCCGCGGAAAGTTTCTGAATGGTGAGTTCTTCGAGCCCCGCACCGATCCAATCCAGCCGCGGCGATGCACCGGCATTCTCAAAGGGGAACACAAGAAAGACACCGCTCTGTGGAAGCGAGGCGGAACGACCAGATACGGGAAGAGCGGTTTGCTGGCCAGTCATACCGCCAGGCCAAACAAAAAAAAGACCGGTAAGCAAAACCAGTGAGAGATTGCGGAACCATTGCCGCCGTTTTTCCATTTGGAAAACATTCTACCAGAGGCGGCGGGCGAGGGGCGGCAGGATCGCGTTCCGGCGGCGCTACTTCAACAAATACACAACACGCCTGTTCGCATCCAGCGAGAGAACGCGAATGCCAATGGAGCGGACACCGAGCAATCCATCGAACAGCGGTTCTTCGCCGCCGGGAACAAAGTAAGCTTTCTGGCGAAAGTGCTCGCCGCTAAGCTCAAACTCCAACGAAGAAATGGCGCGGACCGGAACTACGCTGGCGACGCTATTACCTTGCAGTAGACTGTTGGCCGTGTTGGGCGAAATATCAGCCGCGGACCTGGTCCCAAAAAATACGAGGCGGTCGGAGCCTGTGTCCACCAGGAGATGCAGAATCTTTCCGCCGACTTTAATTTCAGCAATTGGAAGATCGGCGCGGGTGGACAAGTTTACGGGAATCCCCGCCGGATCGGCCTCACCGAATTCAATCAATTGATTCCCATAGTCCAGGCGGAAGCTCTTTTTGCCGAGTACGTCCATTCCCAGGATTCCTGCAATAGGCAGCTTCAAGTCATGCTCAACGCGACTGAGATCCGATACAAGAACGGGCACAGCCATTGCCTGGAGCGGACCCAAGCGAATTTCCGGCAGGGTGGCGGCAAATGCTTCCGACTGGCCGCCGATAGCCGATAGCCTTGCCCGGGAGAGGGTCAAGCCGAGATGCCGGGCGGCTCCAATATTGAGGATGCTGGGTGAAGTGCCGGTGTCTATGATGAAATTTTGGGGTGCGATTTCCCCGCCAAATTGGCCTTCGGCGACCACCAAAAATCCACGGTATACCTTTACCGGAATAGTCACCGGGGGAATCGAATGATCAGAACGATGTGACGGATTCCTGGGAGGCGTCGCTGCCAGCGAAGCCCCCCAAGTCCAAGAGCCAACCAGAAACAGGGTACCTAAGCGAATGAAAAGGCGACGCAAAGTTGCCGCGCGCTCCTCCGACGGTGTTGCTCACCGTAGAAGCCCGGCGGGGTACCACAAGGGTTTGCGCATGGATTCCGGATAGATTGTGGGTGGCCAGATAACTAAGCTTTGGGGCAGGACTTATTCAGAGAAAAGCGGGGCAGGTGGGCGCAGCGACTAACACAAATTTCGAGATTTCTCGTCCAATACACCGAGGTCACTATGAGTACATCAAATCCCCTTCTTGGACGATTTGTCGAATTCCGGTCCGGCCGTTCGACTATAGAGTGAAGGCGAGGTCACTATGAGTACATCAAATCCCCTCCGAGCCATTTTTCGATTTGGTGCCTATGAAGTCGACTCACGCACCGGGGAACTCCGCAAGAACGGAATGCGCATTCGGTGTCAGGAACAGCCCATCCAGGTCCTGGTGGCGCTGCTCGAACGCCCGGGAGAGCTTCTTACCCGCGAGGAGTTGCGGCAGCGCGTGTGGCCCGAAGATACTTTTGTGGACTTTGACCACGCGCTGAACACGGCCGTCAAGAAGATCAGGTCGGCGTTGAACGACGAAGCAGATTCGCCTCGGTATCTGGAAACGGTTCCCCGACGAGGATACCGGTTTATAGCGCCGGTTCAGACCGAGATGACGCCAGGGCGGACCTCCGAGGATATCCCGGCGGATTCTCTCGAAGTCCCGGAGACCCACCGGCCGTTGATCAGCCGCCGCGCGGTGTTGCTGGCCGCCGTGCTCATCGCCGTCGTTGGCGGGGGATACTACTGGAGCAATCATCGCGCGCGGGCCAGCGGTAACAACGCGCCCAATCGCACCATGCTGGCGGTCCTCCCATTTGAAAATATGACCAATGATCCTTCGCAGGAATACTTCAGCGACGGGATGACGGAAGAGACCATATCGCAGTTGGGCCGCCTGAATTCTCAAAACCTTGGCGTGATCGCGCGGACCTCAGCGATGAAATACAAGCACTCCGGAAAAGGCGCGCGGGAAATTGGCCGCGAGCTGAACTCCGATTATCTGCTGGAGGGAAGCATTCGCCGCGAAGGGTCGCGCGTGCGGGTAGTGGCCCAACTGATTCGCGTCGCGGACCAATCGCCGCGCTGGAGCCACCAGTTCGATTACGAATTCGGCGAACCACTGTACATTGAAACCGACGCCGCAACGGAAATTGCCAACATGGTCCACACAGCGCTGGAGCCGGCGGCCCTCAGGCGCGTGCAAAAAGCAGACACCACCGACTTCTACCTGCGGGGGCTGGCGGAGTCCAATGTTCACACCGCGGAAGGCCTGGATCGTATTTTCCATGCTTTCGACGAGGGCATGAAGAAAGATCCCGATTGCGCGCCGCCTTATGCCGCGCTGGCACGCATCTATGAGCGCGGCGCCAATCTGGGACTCTTGAAGCCGACGGACGCTTACGCCAAGGCGCGCGCAGCCGCGGAAAAAGCGATTGAGATCGATCCTTCCAATCCTGAGGCCCATATTTATCTCGCGGACGCCTTGCTCACCATAAATTATGACTGGGCGAGGGCGCAGGCAGAGATCCAGAAAGCGCTGACGCTGAACGTGAATGATCCCACCGCCCACGAATGGAACGGTATCTTTCTCGCGTTGCAGGGCAGGCTCGATCAGTCCATCGTGGAATTGCGAACCGCGGTGGAGTTGGATCCCCTCAACGCGGAGTATCTGGTAACTCTTGGAGACATATTGATGGAGGCAGGGCGGCCGGTGGAGGCAGAAACTCAACTCAACGCCGCGATCGGCCTCGATCCAGCCTCCGACGTGGCTCACGCGTCGCTCGCCGCCGTTTACGAGTGGAACAAACGTTACGACGAGGCAATCAACGAAACTACCACCACTTTCTTTCTGCGCGGGCAGCGCGATCAGGCCCTGAACATTAAGGCCGCTTACCAGAAGTCAGGCTATGAAGCCGCCAGGCAGATGGCTTTGCGGGAGCGGCTAGCCTACCTTCTCAATCAACGGGAAAAGCGTTTTGTTTCCGCGTTCGAAATTGCCGTGCAGTACGCGAAGCTGGGCGACAAACAGCAGAGCTTGAAGTGGCTGCAAACGGCTTACGAACAGCGCGATGTTGCCCTACCATGCCTGAGGCAGTCGCAGAACAAACTGTTTGCTTCCGTGAAGGATGCGCCGGAGTTCCAGGCGATCCTGCGGGATCTTCATTACCCGCAATAATTCATCCGGCGTTTGTTTCCGCGCGCAATAATACGCATGTTAGCGGGATGTGACGAGTGAAAGAGAAAGAATCAGACTTGTGCCATCAGGGCTGCGCCGAATCCACGGGCTTGGGCGCCAACAGGTCCTCTGCCGCGGGGCTCTTCAGGACCAGAGAAAACGTCGGATCCTTCTGGACGGAATTGAAGTCGTTATAACCTTCATCCCGCGCTTTCCTCAGGTAGAGAATCGCACGCTCGATATCACCCGCCTGCGCGAAGGACTTCGCAAGGAGATAGTAGAAACGCCCCCGGTCCACGTTGACGGAGCGGTCCTGAATCACAGTTCCCCCACGCGACCTGGTGGGATCCAGCGACGTCGGATCGAGCTGCAAAGCCCTGCGAAACGAGGCAATCGAATTTTCAAAATCTTTCTGGCTGAAATAGGCGTAACCCAGGTTCAGGTAAAACGGGGCGAAATTATCGCGAATGGAAATCGCCTTCTTGTAGGCGCGGATAGCCTTCGGAAATTTCTTCCGTTCGTAAAGCACCGTCCCGATATTGTTGTGCGCGTCTGCATAATGCGGATCCACCTTCGCCGCTTTCTGGTAGCACTTGATGGCCTGATCCAATTGGGCCTGACTGTGGTGCGCGATTCCCAGTTCATTCCAGTACAGGGCATTTTTGGGGTTGCTCATGGCGAGGCGATAGAAGATATCCCCGGCCTCTTTGTATTCCTTACGCGCCAGGTGCAAACGCGCCATCTCCTCGTCGGCCAGGCCCGCAGCAGCAGGCGTTTGCGCGGCCGTGGAGACGGACGTATTGGCAACCTGAACGAGGTTTTCCTGGGAAGACAACGAAGGGGAAAGAGCAACTGCGAGAAAGGACACTGCCGGAATCGCCAAGAAATTCCTGGTCATGGCGAATCTCCTTAGTCCGGGTCGGGCTTCACCGGATCTTTCTTTTTCTTGTCCCCAAAGATACCAAAAAACTTCTGTAAAGGGCCTTTTTTCTTTTCCTGGGCCTTGGCCGGGTCAACGGTCTGGCCGCCAGGTTGTCCCGCTATTGGCGCCCCGTTCTTATCCACCTGGCCGGTTGGGGAATTGGTTGTGTTCGGCGGCGGGGGACTTGGGGAGCCTCCACCAAAGATATGGGAAAGGAAGGAGCCCGCGGCGTTTAAGGGGTTGTGGCCGCCGTGGAGTTCGCAAAGTTGCGTCGGCGCCGAACCTGAAACGTAAACCTCTTCGCGGGTCACCGGACAATTGGGTGTGGCAAGTTCCAGGGTATCCGCATCGATGATGGTGGAATCCACGCCTTCCGGCTTGTCAAAATCCCTGACGTCGCGATAGCCCGGCAACGCGGTAGCGTGAATCATGAAGTCGGCCCAAATCGGAGCCGCTGTTGCCCCGCCGGCAAGTCCCAGATCGTGATTGTCGTCGAAGCCGATCCAGATCACGCAAACCAGATTGCTGGTGAATCCCGCAAACCAGCCATCGCGCGAAGTGCCGGTCTTCCCTGCCGCCGGCAAGGTGAACCCTTTGGCGCGAACCTGTGCTCCGGTGCCTTTGTTGAGAACATCCTTCAGAATGCTGTCGACGAGATAAGTGACGCGAGGATCGAGCGCGAGTTTCGTCGTCGGGCCGTATTTTTCCAGCGAGTTCCCACCCGCGCTGACCACCGATTTAATGTAATAGGGTTCGGCGCGCGTTCCCATCGTGGCAAACGTCGTATAGGCGCCGGCGACTTCCAGCGGCGTCAATTCGTAGGCTCCCAACGCGACTGCTGGCGTCGGGCGGATGTTCGCGCTCAAGCCCATTTGGCGGGCAATCTGCACCACGCGGCCATAACCCACCATTTCGGCAACTTTTACCGTGGCCACGTTCAGCGAATTCGTCAGCGCCTGGCGCACGGTGACCTTGCCCATGAAACGTTCACCGTAATTGTTCGGCGTGTATTCCTGGCCGTCAAATTCAAACACGGTCGGCTCGTCTTCAACAGTCGTTGCTGGAGTGACCACCGGCTGCGCGCCATCCACGGCATTATTGAACGCGGCGGCGTAGACAAACGGCTTGAAGACCGAGCCCGGCTGGCGATGCGCCAGCGCGTGATTCAATTGGCTCTGCCCGTAATCTCTTCCGCCGATGAGCGCCTTGATTTCGCCGGTGCGGGGATCGAGCGCGATCAGCGAAGCCTGGACCTGGGGAATCTGCTGCGGCTCGGCCTTCTTGCCCTTCAACTTGCGAGACTTGGCATATTTCGCTGCCAGCATTGCGTCCACGTTTTTCATGCCGGCATCAACCGCGGCTGCCGCAACGCGCTGCAATTGCGGATCCAGAGTCGTGAAGACACGGTAGTTGGAACTGAGCAAGTCCTGCTCGGAATATTTTTCCAGCAGGTGATCCTTGACCATGTCCACGAAATAGGGCGCTTCGTTGCCGGAGATGGCAGAGCGCACCAGCTTCAACGGCAAGGTCTTGGCTTCCTGCACATCAGCATCGTTGATGTACTTGTTTTCGACCATTTGCGTGAGCACGCGATCACGCGCCTGCGCGGCCCGCTCGGGATGCCGGTCGGAAACGGAGTAATAGTTTGGCGCGCGGATCAGCCCGGCGAGGAACGCACACTCCGGGAGGGTCAACTGGCGCAAATCCTTGCCGAAGTAGGCTTCACTGGCCTCAGCAAATCCGCGAATACCAAAGCTCCCGCGGTTGCCGAGGTAGACTTCGTTCGCGTACATCTCGAAAATGCGCTGCTTACTGAAGCGCTGTTCCAATTCGAAGGAAAGCATCGCTTCGGCGAGTTTTCGCTGCAAGGTGCGGTCGGTCGAGAGAAAGTAGGTGCGCGCAACCTGCATGGTGATGGTGCTGGCGCCCTGGAAGTGTTGGGCGTGCCGGATGTCGGCCCATGCGGCGCCGAAGATGCGGATGAAATCGAAACCCGGGTGCTCGAAAAAGCGCTTGTCTTCCGCGGAGAGGATGGCCTGCACCAACTGAGGCGGCAAATCCTCGTAACGCACGGGGCGGCGTTTTTCGCGGAGGCTGTCGAACAAGTTGGTGATTAGCTCCGGCTCGATCTCCGCCGTGCCCATGTCGGATCCGCCGCCCAGAGGCCGGATACTGCGAATGACCCTGCCATTGAATTGGACGGCCAGCGCGTTGCCACCCGCGAAGAAGGAGAGTTTCGAAGGCCGGATATCGAGGGTGTTGCCTTGGATGGTGTAGGTGCCGAGGGCGTTCTCATCCGATACCGGTCGATAGCCCGTGCGCTGGAGGTAGGTGACCAGGTCGTCCACGCCCCAGGCCTGCCCGTCAGAAATGTGCTCCGGAGCCGAAAAAATCTGGGTGGTGTTCTGCAGGACGTGGCCGGAGAGCCGGAAATCGATCATCCGGGAGTACTTGACATAGTAGAAGGTGAATACACCCGCGGCAAGAATGAAGCAAAGCGCCACCACGGCCAGGAGGCCCAGCCCGAACGCAGATGTCCAAAAACCTTTTTGAATGCGCAATCGCAATTAATGCTCCCTGAGGGTGGGCTAACCTCTATTGTCGCTTAATAGAGAAGCGGAGCAAACCATAGTTTGCTCCGAAGAAGGAGTCAGCCTCCTGGCATGACTGATTGCCTGTGCGCCGCTTACTTCATAATGTCTCGCCCTTCGCTGGAAGGCGAGAAGGAAAGTTCGGTCTTGTAGACCTTGAAATCGACGGGGACGCTGTAATTCACAGTGATCATGACCCCGTGATTCGTGGCCTGCACTTTAATATCCTCGCGATTGGCGGGAATGTCGAGATCCTGAATGACTTTGAAAATGATCTCGCGCACCTGGTCTTCGGTATAGCGGTTTACGACGGCGAAGCGGGCTTGTTCGGTGATTTTGTCTTTCAGTTCGTATTCCGCCACGTAGGCGGGCACGACCTTGACCGCCGCGTAGACCGCGGTGAGCAGAATCACGGTGTAAATAATTGCCTTTAGCTTGCCCTCGCCGCGTTGCGAGCGCTTCGAATTTGTTGTTAGGCCGCTCACTAAAAAAGTCTCCCATTGCCGCCTTAAGGCGACGGCAGGATAAATACATCACTTTTTACGCTAGCACTCGGTTGCCGGGCTGTCGAGTTGAAGGGCGGTCAGGTGTTCTTCAGACGCAATGCCCGAGCCGAGGGCTTCCCCATCGGCGTTGCCGGCAGGCCTAGTAGGCCCGGCCAAAGATCGCCCGGTCCTTTGCCGGCTTACCGCAATAAACGCAAGCGCCGCCGCCGGCGACTTCTTTGCCCAGCACCGCCGCCTGATCTAATGGGATGCAGCGCATGGTCGCGCGGGTTTCCTCCTTGATTTTGGCTTCACAGTCGCCGCTGCCGCACCATAGCGCGAAGGCAAAGCCACCTTCCACGGCCTTCTTCAGCTCGTCATAGGTCGCGGCCTCTCGCGTATTGGCGCGCCGGAAGGCCAACGCCTTGTCATACATCGACTGGTGAATTTCCAGGAGCAGCTTCTCGATCGTGGCGGACAAGTCGGCCAGTGAAGCGCTCACTTTGCCTTCCCGGCCGGGACGGTCGCGGCGGGCCAGCATGGCTGCCTGCTTGGCGACATCTTTGGGGCCGAGTTCCACGCGGACTGGAACGCCGCGCATTTCCCAGTCGTTGAACTTCCAACCGGGGCTGAAGCCTTCGCGTTCGTCGAGATGGACACGCAGATTAGCCTTGATGAGCTGAGCCTTCAACTCCTTCGCTGTTTTCTGAACGGAGGCCTTTTCCTCATCGGTTTTGTAAATCGGGACAATGACCACCTGAATGGGCGCTATCCGTGGCGGCATAATCAGTCCCTGATCGTCGCCGTGCACCATGATGATCGCCCCAATGACGCGGGTAGAAAGCCCCCACGAAGTCGTCCAACAGTGCTGCAACACTCCCGTCTGGTCTAGATACTTCACCTCAAAAGCCTGCGCAAAATTCTGCCCCAGAAAATGGGAAGTACAGAACTGCAAAGCTTTTTGGTCTCCCATCATGGCTTCAAGTGAATACGTTGTGTCCGCGCCGGCAAACTTCTCGGCGTCGGATTTGACGCCGGGGATCACCGGAATTGCCGCTTCGTTTACCGCGAAGTCGGTGTAGACGTCGAGCATCTGCCGGGTCTCCTCGATGGCCTCTTCGCGCGTGGCGTGGGCGGTGTGGCCTTCTTGCCAGTAAAATTCGAGCGTGCGCAGAAACAACTTGGTGCGAAGTTCCCAGCGGATGACGCTGTTCCACTGGTTCATCAGCACCGGCAGGTCGCGATAGGACTGGATCCACTTCGACCACATGTGGCCGATGATCGTTTCGGACGTGGGCCGCAGGATCAGCGGCTCGGCCAATTCCTCGCCACCGCCGATGGTGACGACCGCGAGCTCCGGCGAAAAGCCTTCGACGTGGTGCTTTTCTTTCTCGATGAAACTCTTGGGGATCAACAGGGGAAACGCCACGTTCTGGTGGCCGGTGGCTTTGAATCGCTTATCCAGCGCCGCCTGAATGTTTTCCCATAGCGCCCAGCCATAGGGACGCACAATCATGCACCCGCGCACCGGCGCGTAGTCCGCCAACTGCGCTTTCAGCACCAGCTGGTTGTACCACTCCGAAAAATCCTCTGCTCTTGTTGGTAGCTTCTCTTCCGCCATGCGTCTCCCTGTCCATCCCGCTCGCGCTCAGTTAAGCATTCGAGCGTAGCGAACACCCTCTCCCACTGTCAACGCGACCTGCCCGCGCCTCTGTGCTTCATGACGGGTGGCCCATCGGCAATCCGGGCGCGTCACCTTACATAGAAACCGTCTAGCCGGAGTCCTGACCTAAAATGAAGGCATCGGTGTCTAAGTAAATGAGGCTCTGACCTATGCGCACAACACTCTGGCGGCCGAGCACGGCCGTCCGCAAGCGTCAAACCAACTACACTTCGCTTCTCGACGCCACCGGGGTCGTCTGGACATTATGTTTTCTTTTTTATCTTTCTTAGCGCCCAGATCAGCCTTGCCATGGTCCCTCAGCATTCTTCACGAATCGTGGATCTAGCGATCGCCGCCACCGCAAGTCGGCAGCCGCGGGCACTCCGTGACAAGGCCTTAAAGGTCTACGTTACTCGGGACGGCAGCCTCTATTTCCGGTTCACAAAGGTGGCAATGGAAGAATTAGCTCAACTTTTGCGAACCGCATGCCTGGAGGGAGCGGAGCGCAAGGTGTATCTGCGCGCGGATGCACGCGCCAAATACGGCGACGTAAAGGTTGCTTTGGATCAGATTTCCGCGGCAGGCCTTCAAGACGTGGCCGTCATGGTCGAAGGTCCGCCACACACCACACCTTAAATTGAGCTGCCGAGGAACCAGTCTTTGTCGGAGTCCTGGGTTTTGCTGCGGATGAGCAACTTGGCATCCTTTACCGTTGTCCTCTGGCTTTCTGAGCGCGAGTCGTACTACGAACTCGCCGAGGGTAGCGTTTGTCCAAGCCTTCTCGAACGAGAGTCTTGATCACCGCCTGACGGCTAATGTTTAACCCGGCAGCTTCGTGGTCCAGTTCTTCCAGCATTTCTGCGGTGAAATCGACATTCACCCGCTGAATTGGATTCATCATCTTTCCGCCCGTGAAAAACCGGGTGATGTCCTTTCCCTGATCCGCCATGCGGGCGATTGCTTCGGCGCTGATTGGTTTCTTTTTATTAAGCGTTTTCTTCATAAAGGGCTATTTCTTCTTTCGTAGCCTTCCAAAGTGTAACGAGATGGTAGAACTCCCCGTCTTCGTCTGTCCGAATTTCATAAACCAACGAATGCATTCGCCCTTTCACCCAACCTGTAGCACAAAACTGCTCCGGGATCTCGCTCCGGTGACTCAGAAAATAGCGATGGCGAAAAATCTCCTCCGCTTCGGCAAATCCGACTCCGCGCTCCCGGTCCTCACGCAGCTTCCGATCTTTGAGAGCCTCAAAATGGAATCGCAGGCCGGTATAACCCTTATACCACATTCTGTGCCTCAATCCTGCCCACACTTCAAGCATGGATTCACTAAGCGACAGCACAGGATACAATCGCCGGTTTAATAATTAAATATTTATATTAATAATTAATACAACTTCCGATAGCACCGGCCTAAATCGAACTGCCGAGGAACCAGTCTTTGTCGGAATCCTGGGTTTTGCTGCGGATGAGCAGTTCGGGATCTTTTACTGTGACGCGGCTGTAGGGCGCGACAGAGTGCGTCAGCCACACGTTGCCTCCGATGACGCTGTGGTGGCCGACGCGTGTGTCGCCGCCCAAAATCGTTGCTCCCGGATAGATCGTGACGCTGTCCTCGATGTCCGGGTGGCGCTTGTTGGTCAGTCCGCGCACCAATTCCCCGCCCCCATCGCGGCGGCTTGTGGGATTGAACGCGCCGAGCGTCACGCCGTGATAGAGCGTGACGTAGTTCCCGACCGTCGCAGTTTCGCCGATTACCACGCCCGTGCCGTGATCGATGAAGAAGGATTCGCCAATCGTCGCACCCGGATGAATATCAATTCCCGTGCGGCTGTGTCCCACTTCCGTCATCATGCGTGGCAGATAGGGAATCTTCAGCAGGTAGAGTTCGTGCGCCAACCGCTGGATCGTGATGGCCTCGATGCCCGGATAGCTTAGAAGAATTTCTTCATAGCCCTGTGCCGCAGGGTCATTTTTCAGTGCCGCTTGCAGGTCGGTGGCCAGCAGATGCGCCAGATGCGGAAGTTTCGCGCGGAACGCAACTAGCAACTCTTCCGCGGCGCGCGGCAAATTGCCGGGACTCGCTTTTTCACGGCAATGGCAATCGAAGCGGACGGCGCAGATTATCTGTTCCGCCAGCTGCAACTCGAGACTCTCGAGAAAATGCGAGGCGTGGGGACTCCGGTGATGCTCTGGCTCGTAATAAAGCGGAAACAAGGCTTCGAGATACAGCCGGCAGAATTTCGTGACTTCGTCTTTGGATGGCAGGCGGTATTCGCCGGCGGGATCGCCGGAAAGGCGCGCTTCCAGCGCGGAGCGAAATTCGCTTGCCAGGCGGCCAAGTTGCCCATTCGGGGTGGTCATGGATTCCTCGCTGCGGCTTGAAAGAGGCGAAAAGCGATTCGGGGAACACGAAACATCCGCTCCCCCGAGCCTCACTGCCTGCAAGCCGCTGCTTGCTTAGCCAATCCCCTCGAACAGGATTGTGGAGATATATCGCTCGCCAGAATCCGGCAGCACGGTAACGATAGTTTTCCCCGCAAATTCCGGCAACTTCGCCAATCGCACCGCGACCGCTGCGGCCGCGCCGCAGGAAATGCCGGAGAGTATGCCCTCTTCGCGAGTCAACCGCCGCGCCATCTCGACAGACTCCTCGTTGGTCACTTGCTCGACGCGATCGATGAGATCCAGTTCCAGGTTCTTCGGCACGAAGCCCGCGCCGATGCCCTGAATCTTGTGTGGACCCGGCACCGGCGGTTGGCCGGCCAGCGTTTGCGTAATGACCGGACTGGCGACCGGCTCGACGGCGACCGAAATGATTTTCTTTTTCTTGGTGTTCTTGATGTAGCGGCTGACGCCGGTAATGGTGCCACCGGTGCCCACGCCGCCGACAAAAACGTCAATGGCGCCGTCAGTATCGTTCCAGATTTCCGGCCCGGTGGTGGCTTCGTGAATCGCCGGGTTGGCCGGATTGTCGAATTGCTGCGGCAGGAAATAGTGCTTCTTGTCGGATTCGTAGATTTCCGTGGCTTTTTTGATTGCGCCCTTCATTCCTTCCGGACCAGGCGTGAGTACGAGCGTTGCGCCGAAGGCCGCGAGGACGCGCCGGCGTTCCAGCGACATCGTTTCCGGCATGGTCAACGTGATCTTGTATCCGCGGGCCGCGGCCACAAACGCCAGCGCGATCCCGGTGTTGCCGCTGGTGGGCTCCACAATTTCCTGCCCGGCCTTCAAAGCCCCGCGCTTTTCCGCGTCCCAGATCATTGCCGCCCCGATGCGACACTTCACTGAGTACGCTGGGTTTCTCCCCTCGATCTTCGCGAGCACGGTGGCTTTGGCCCCGTCGGTGACGCGATTCAGTTTGATCAGGGGAGTTCGTCCAATACTCAGGGAGTTGTCGGCATAGATATTTGCCATGATGTGCCTCAGTAGAGTGAATTTGCTGTATCGGGACAGCAGATTAAGTATAGAACTCTAAGGCCAAGAACGGCAGTTTGTATGTATCTAAAACTTTGATGGTTCAAAATAGTTTTAGTTATGATTGGTGAACGCGAGACATTGCTCTCTTTCTGTCTTCGGGGTACCTTTTGCACGGACCAATCTGCAGGGCTGAGGTGCAAGCTTGCCAATTTCCGCTGTCGACGCCATAGATCCCGCGTTTCAGCATGCCAAGCGGCAACTCTTGCAACCGTTCCGCTTCGGCCAGTGGGCGCGACTGGCCCTGGTTGGATTGCTGGCGGGAGAACTGGGTTCCGGGGGAGGATGCAATGGTAGTTTCAATATACCCTCCACTCATCGCCAAGGAGGAACGGAGCAGTTTCTTAGTCTGGGCTGGCCCAAGCTGCTAGGCGACTACCCAGTGATGTTTGCCAGCCTGATCGCGGTTCTGATAGTGGTTGGGATTGGCTTGGTTGTGCTCTTCACTTACATTGGCAGCGTGATGCGGTTCATTCTGTTCGATAGCATCGTGGCCAAGGAATGCCACATCCGCAAAGGATGGGCCAGGCGGCGGCGCGAGGGATATCTGTTGTTCGTGTGGCAGATTACTTTGATGCTGTTGAGTTTCGCTGCCTTCGTCATCGTGGTTGGCATTCCGGCGATGTTTGCCTGGACTCTAGGCTGGTTCGCGCATCCGGCCGAGCACGTGCCGGGGCTGGTCGTGGGTGGCATCCTGTTGTTCCTGGTGTTCCTTGCTGTGGTTGTGGGCTTCGCTGTGGTTCATGTGATGACCAAAGATTTTGTCGTCCCGCAGATGGCGCTGGAAAACATAAGCGCTTTTGAGGGATGGAGCAGGCTGTGGTTGTGGCTGAAGGCGGAGAAGGGCGGCTACGCCGGATACATCGGCATGAAGATCGTGCTGGCCGTAGGGGCCGGTATCGCGCTCACCATAATTTCGCTGACTGTGATTGTGTTGCTGCTGATTCCTATCGGCGGTATCGGAGCGATGATCTGGATGAGCGTGAAAGCGGCAGGGGCAACCTGGACCGTACATACCATCTCACTCGCCGTTGCCGCGGGGTGCATTGTGTTGGCGATTTTTGTGTTTGCGATTTCGATGATCTCCGTGCCAGCCGCCGTGTTTTTCCCGGCGTATTCCATCTATTTTCTGGCGGCGCGGTACCCGGCTCTGGCCGATCTGGTCTGGCCCCGGCCGCCCGGTTCGGTCACACCTGGTGAGGCCGGGTTGACCTAAGTTCCTTTGCAAAGACATCCGTTCGTTCCCGCTGGATTGCGGCGGGTTACACTCTCCGATAAACTCTCTCAAAGGCGAGCCGCAACGAGCGTGGTGGCCGATTTTTGAATCCGCCTTATAACAAGCAAGTCCTCGCGCAAATGATTCGGAGAAGAGTTAATGACCACTGAAGCGAATACCCGGATGCAGCGGCCCCTCGACAAGGTTGATCCCCAAATCGCGGACCTGCTCCGCGAAGAAGCCGTACGCCAGGCGACCGGACTGGAACTGATCCCCTCGGAAAATCTCGTCTCCGAAGCCGTGCTGGAGGCGATGGGCTCGATCTTCACCAACAAGTATGCGGAGGGTTACCCGGGAAAGCGCTACTACGGCGGTTGCGAATTTGCCGACAAGGTCGAGCAACTGGCCATCGACCGCGCGAAGCAGCTATTCGGCGCGGATCACGCGAATGTGCAGGCGCACTCTGGCACGTCGGCCAACGTGGCCGTGTATATGTCCGCGCTGAAGCCGGGCGACACGGTGCTGGGCATGGCGCTGGCGCATGGCGGGCATCTGACGCACGGCCATCCGCTCAACTTCTCCGGCCGGATGTACAAGTTCGTGGAATATCACGTGCGCCAGGAAGACGAGCGGATCGACTACGACGAAATCGAAAAGTTGGCGCAGGAGCACAAGCCGAAGATGATCGTTGCGGGAGCCAGCGCGTATTCGCGCATCATCGAATTCGAACGCATTGCGAAAGTTGCCAAGGCCGCGGGCGCGATTTTCTTTGTGGATATGGCGCACATCGCGGGCCTGGTGGCGGCGGGAGTGCACCCGAGCCCAGTGCCCCACGCCGATATCGTCTCCACCACCACGCACAAGACGCTGCGCGGCCCTCGCGGCGGCATGGTGCTTTCCAGGGCGTCCTTTGCGAAAGAGATCGACAAGCTCACATTCCCCGGCACGCAAGGCGGCCCGCTGGTGCACACCATCGCGGCCAAGGCGGTGTGCTTCAAAGAGGCGATGGAACCCTCTTTTATCGAGTATCAGAAGCAAGTGGCGACGAATGCCAAGGCCCTGGCGAATGCCATTTCGCGCCATGGCTTCCGCGTGGTTTCCGGCGGCACGGACAACCACGTTTTCCTGGTTGAGGTACACCCGCGCGGCATCACCGGCAGCGACGCGGAAAAGGCGCTCGACCGCGCGGGCATTACCGTGAACAAGAATGCCATCCCGTTCGATCCCCTGCCGCCGATGAAGGCGGGTGGCATCCGGCTCGGGAGTCCCTCGGTGACCACGCGTGGCATGAAGGAACCCGAGATGGAGCTTATCGCCAATGGTGTCGCGGAAATTCTCTCCCACATGGGAGACGCCGCCGTGGAGCAGAAAGTTCGCAAGCAGGTTGCCGAACTCGCGGCTCGCTTCCCCATTTACGAATCGCGCACCCGGGCCGCGGCCACGCACGCACGCGTTTAGAAAAGTCTCAGTCGAACTTCAAGAAAATCGAAGTACACTTACCCGGCCGCCGGGGCCTTGGCCGTGGGACGAGCTTGCGGATTCATGAGCGAAAAAAAACATAATTTGCCGGACATCGTCCGCGCCACCGCCGACTTCGAAAAATGGGCCGCTCGCCACGTCCGCCTGGTGCAATCTGACGTGAAGCTGAAGCACCAGAACATGGCCAACGCGGCCTTCCCGTTTTTTCGCGCCACGTTTTACCGCTGGGCCCAGTGGTGGCCGCTCCTCTGCCCGAATCTGGCCCGTGCGCCGCAGGTTCTCGCCGTCGGCGATTTGCACGTGGAAAATTTCGGCACCTGGCGCGACCTCGAAGGCCGGCTCATCTGGGGTGTGAACGATTTCGACGAAGCCTGGCCGGCGTCCTACGCCGTGGACCTGGTCCGCCTGGTCGCCAGTTGCTACCTGGCCATTGAAGAAGAGCACCTGTCCATCACTCGAAAGAAAGCCTGCCGAGCCATCGAACAAGGCTACCGCGATTCCCTGGTTAGGGGCGGCGCTCCGTTTGTGCTGGCGGAACATCACCGTTGGCTGCGGCTTCTGGCTCTCAACAAGCTCCGCGATCCGGTTCTCTTCTGGAAAAAAATTCACAGCTGCCCGCGATTCAAGGGACATCTCCCCAAGGACGTCGTGAAACTCCTGGACGCCTCCATGCCGTTGCGCCTACCCGAATACGAATTCAAATCCCGCGTTGCCGGCCTCGGCAGCCTAGGCCACCCGCGCGTTTTGGCGCTGGCCGAATGGCATGGAGCCCATATCGTACGAGAGGCCAAGCAACTGACGCCCTCGGCCTGGATCTGGGCCAGGCACCTTCACACGGCCGAGATATTGAGCCGCAAACTGGTGGCCATTGCGGTGCGCATTCGCGACCCACACGTGCATTTCGCCGATCACTGGATCGTACGCCGGCTGGCCCCGGACTGCTGCCACATCGAGATCCGCTCTCTCCCCGAGGAACGCGACGAAGAGAGGCTGCTCTATTACATGGGTTGGGAGACCGCAAACATCCATCTAGGAAGCCGCAAGGCCATCCCCGCCGTCCGGCGAGACCTGGCCGCACGGAAAGACCGCTGGCTTCACAAAGCGGCGAAGGCCATGCTCAAAGCCACGCTGGACGATTGGAAGGTCTGGCGCCGCAAAAGCGGTTCCCTGCCTTCATCGATGTGAAACGCTGCAAGAACCTGGAATTCGCGGCTTCCAGCCACTCCCGTAGGTCACTCTCCCGTGGTGTCCCCCTCATCACTAGGACTTGAAGACGTTGGACGAATTCTGTCCTCCGGGTCAGTAGATTCAGGAATTCCATCCCCGTAACGTAATCAAGGACGGGTAAATGAGAACTTCCTCAGCCAACTCGCTCTCCTTCAACTCACGGATAGAAAAGCGCACTCTCTGCCCCTTCTCGAGCGCTTTTTTCTCCGGCGAGCTGCGCCTGACCCAGCGACGGAAGTTGTCTGCTCCCCGGGGAATCCTTGCCAAGGACTGAGGTGGAACAATGATGGATACGGAAGCCTTCAAAGAGTTCAAGACCGGGCTCACCCTCCTTCGGGATAATTACGCGAACCGGGCCCTCGACCACATTCAAAAAGCCGCTGCGCTGGAAAAGAACAACCCCTATTACATGTCCTATCTGGGCGTCGCGCTGGCCCGCACACAGCAAAAATGGGCCGATGCCGAGCGCCTTTGCGATGGCGCGGTGCGCATCAAGCGCAACCAGGCGCAACTCTACCTGAATCTTGCCGAAGTCTATATGGCCGCGGGGCGCAAGGAAGACGCCCGCGATGCCCTGATTGCCGGGATGAAATATGCGCGCCGCGACGTCCGGCTGAGCATTGCCATGGCCAAGCTGACCCCTCGCCGCGCGCCGGTGTTCACCTTCCTCGGGCGCAAGCATCCGCTCAACCGCCATTTCGGCCTGCTGCGGCACAAAACAATGACGGTTCTTGGCAAGAGCTGAACCGCAACGACTTTCCCCACCCCCCAAACGCGGAAAGGGCGGATGGCTTCGGCCACCCGCCCTTTCCGTTTTCAATCGCTTTAATGTCTTGAGGAATTACCTGTTGTTCGTCGAATAGGCGCTGCCAAAACCGCTTGGGAGCCCCATCTCCATCAGGATCTTGAAACCGACCCCGAACAGCCCATTGGGCAGAAGGTCGCGGCGGACAACTTCCGCCAGGTATTCGCGGCTCATGGACGCGGCTTCTTTGGAGTAGGGCATGGTCACGAACAACCTCATGCCGACTTCGTATGTGGTCACGCTGGACTGGAAAAAGATTCCCGAACGGGAAACGCTGAGGGTGCCGCGGATGTCTTCGAACGGGTCGCGTTCCGGGTCCGAGGGCCGGATCCGCATCAATTGCGTGAATTTGCAACGCCGGCTGCCGCGTCGTTCCGTCTGCTTGGAGCGCGTGGTGGTGCTGCCGCCTGGATTGTCGATCTTCGTCATCTGGTCGTACGGGGACGCCATGGAAGCCTGCCTTTCGCGAGTAAATCCGAATTCCCCTAGTGAAAACTAGTGAATACAAGATAGCGGGGATACCCGGGAAAACCTATAGCGTGACGGTACTCGGCAAAAAGTAGGACGTCCCGCACTCGATGGTAGTACGAAAGTACCAGTCGGGCAACGATTTTGGCCGGCGGCGTTTCGCCTCCCTTTGCAAGTGAGTCAATTTCCGATTATTTAACTCAGCAGGCGCTTGAGTGGGATTACCTCGGAAGAATAGAATGAAGGTACGACAACGCTGGAGTGTCCAAGCATGGTCAGCAGCCCAATCATTTTTCTGCCTTGTACAGTGGCAATGTCTCTCGCCTTGAGTTTTTCTTTTTCTTCTTCCGCACAAGCCTCGGAACCAAATCCCAAAGCAGACCTTGGCTCGATAGAGCTCAGCTATATTCACCTTCCATGGCCGACACCTGAATCGTTGACCAAGAGTTTGCAGGCAGACGACGACCAGACGAGGATTCGAGCACTTGTGCGGATGGGTGTCCCCGAAGAAGGGCTTGCAAAGATCGATGAAAAGCCGTCAGAAGTTCAATTGCTCTACGCATCTCTAGGAACTAACGACGCACAGCAGGCTATCGTCGCCGTACGCATAGCTCCAATGCTGTTCGGCGCGGTGGCCACACAAGAGAGAGGCGTCTGGCACCGCATCGCTAACTTTTCGTGTTGGTGCAAATATGAGGCCGGAGACCTTATCGGAAATTTCGTTCACGTTGAAGCAGGGCCGGACGGGGGTTCGGAGTTGGTGATTCACGCAAGCGGTGGAGGAACGGGCGTCTACACCCAAAATGAAGCGCGTTTCCGCTGCTACCATCGTGAATTGCATCTCGTTTTTTCCTTTACCAGTCGTTTCAGAAGCTGTGACCCGACTGCTCCAGGACCTACCCAATGCCATGTTAAGCGGCGCTGGTTTTACCCTATCGACCGGGATTCCATTCCCGGCAGTGTTTTGGTCGAATCGCACTTCAACTTCCCAGCCACCGACTTTTCGGGTGTCCCGTCTGAGAGGCGGGACCTCGAACTCAGCCATGCCAAAACGTTTTCATGCACGGTATTCACATGGGACAAAGAGAAGTTTGTTTACAAGGAATCCAGCGCTTCCAGTCCATGCAAACCTCAGCCACCTACGCAGTGAGTTGCAGTCCTTGAGCCTTCGCCACCTGCGCAGTTCGCGTTACACTCCTCTCAACGGAAGATTAACGTCCTAATCGGAAACTGGCTCACCGCCCTTCCACTCGGAGTGTTGGCTTCCCCGGGCGACTTGTGCGATTCTCTACGTTACTTTTCGCGAGGACCCTGCCCTGATGATGAAGCGTTTTAGGGATTTGTCGGAAAAAGAGATTCTGGCCGTGGCCATTTCCAACGAGGAAGAGGACGGCCGCATCTACGGCGAGTTTGCGGATGCGTTGCGCGACTCTTACCCTGCAACGGCGGAAATGTTTGAAGAGATGCGCGTGGAAGAGGCCGGGCACCGCGACCGTCTGCTGGCGCTGTTTCGCCAACGCTTTGGCGATCACATTCCTCCCATCCGGCGCGAAGATGTACGCGGATTTTTGAGCCGGCGTCCGGTATGGATGATGCGGCCGCTTGGCGTAAAGGTGGCACGGCGGCAGGCTGAAATCATGGAGATGGAAGCAAGCCGCTTTTATTCGCGGGCGGCCAGCCTGGCCACCGACGCTCCCTTACGCGAATTGCTGAACATGCTGGCGGATGAAGAGCGCAAACACACGCGCGCCGCCGGCGAATACGAAGAAAAGCATCTCACGGAGAAAGCCAAGTCCGACGAATCGGAATCGCACAAGCGCTTGTTCATGCTGCAGTTTGTGCAGCCCGGCCTGGCCGGTTTGATGGATGGCTCCGTATCCACGCTCGCGCCGCTTTTTGCGGCGGCTTTTGCCACGCACAAGAGTTGGGATGCGTTTCTTGTCGGCATGGCAGCCAGCCTGGGTGCCGGCATTTCGATGGGCTTCGCCGAATCGCTCTCGGATGATGGCTCGCTGACGGGCCGCGGCTCGCCATGGATTCGCGGCACGGTCACAGGAGCGATGACCACTGCGGGCGGGCTCGGGCATACGCTGCCCTTCCTGATTCCCGATTTCCATCTGGCCATCGGCGTGGCGATCGCGGTGGTTTTTGTCGAACTCGGTGTCATCAGTTTCATTCGCCACCGCTATATGGACACGCCGTTCCTGCAAGCCGCATTTCAGGTGATCGTAGGCGGCCTGCTGGTCTTCATCACCGGCTGGCTCATCGGCAGTTCGTAATTACCGATGGCCTATCTATCTCAGAAGAAAAATAAAATCATCTGGATCTCGGGCATTCTTTTGATTGCCGGGATGTCTGTTGGTGTGGCTTCCCGGCTTTCTGCGCAGGGAGCAACGAAGGTCGACCGGATTGTGATCGAAAAGAGCAAACGAACACTGACATTGACGGCTGGCACAAAAACTCTGAAGACGTACAAAGTTGCCCTGGGTGGACAGCCAGTTGGCCCGAAGGATCGCCAGGGCGACCACAAGACTCCTGAGGGTGTCTATTCCGTCGACGCGAAGAATCCCAGCAGTCAATTCTACAAGGCGCTGCACATTTCTTACCCGAATCAGGCTGATCGCACCAATGCACGAAAACTGGGCGTGAGCCCCGGAGGCGATGTGGAAATTCACGGACTGGGAGCGAAGTGGGGATGGATTGGGGCGAAGCACCGCCTGACGGACTGGACCGACGGCTGCATCGCCTTGACCAACGAGGAAATCGACGAAATTTATCCACTCATTACAGTCGGTACGCCTGTCGAAATTCGGCCTTAGACTCGGGAAGCCCGGCTCGCTCTCTGACCGGGAGTTGGAGGCCCAAACGACCCAAGGCGGCTCTGTTGGTGTTATAATCCTGCCCGTTGAGAGTGCCCAGCTCTCTCTAGTCCCCAGCAACCCAGCCAGGGCCTGAACTCCAGCCGGTACCTCTGTCCCCTTCCGGCAAATAAATGATTTGAAAAATTCTTCTTTAACAGGAGAAGTACCATGAATTCTGAATGCATGGCTCGGAATCCTAGGGCTGGGGCAGTTTTGCTAGCCGTGGTGGCGATTTTCGCGATCGCGGGAATCATCGTGAGCTGCGGCGGGGGTTCCAAAAGCATGAGCACGGGTATGGGCACGGTGAACGTAACCATGAGCGATCCGCCGAGCTGCATGCCTCCCAACGGGCAATTTACGCACGTCTACGTCACCGTGCGCTCGGTCCAGGCGCACATCAGCGCCACCGCCGATGACAACAGCTCGGGTTGGCAGGAGCTTGCGCCGCAACTGGCGAGCGCGCCCGTGCAGATCGATCTTTTCTCAAAACCGCAGGCAACCTGCATTCTGGCGCGGCTTGGCTCCGCCAGCCTGCCCGCGGGCAGCTATCAGCAAATCCGCCTGCTGCTGGTTTCGAACACGGCGGCCACAAGTGCTGGTCCGTCAACGAACGCCTGCGCGGGAAGCGGATTCAACTGCGTCGTCCTTCAGGACTCCACCATTCACGAGCTCCAGTTGAGCAGCCAGGACAACACGGGGCTGAAGATTCCACCGGGGCAAATTGTCGGCGGGCCGCTGCAGGTAACCGCGGGCCAGAGCGTGGATCTGAACATCGACTTCAACGCCTGTGCTTCGATTGTGCAGGAGGGCAACGGCAAGTTCCGCCTGAAGCCGACCCTTACGGCCGGACAAGTTAGCGCGAACAACACCGGGATCAGCGGGCAGGTACTGGATTCCATCACCAAGGCGCCAATTGTGGGCAGCGTGCAGGTGGCCATCGAACAGCAGGATCCGACTTCCGGGGTCGATCGCATCCTCATGCAGACGGTTGCGGACAGCAACGGCAATTTCAACTTCTGCCCTCTGCCTACCGGGTCATTCGACATCGTTGTGGTCGGCATCGGCCCGGCGAATTTGCCTTACAACGCGACCACCGTCCTCAACGTGCCGAACGGAACGAATCTCGGCGCCGTCCCATTGATCGCCGAGGTCGGAGCCACTGCGCCCGCGGTCTTCCAGGGTTTTGTGACCGCCACAAACGGCGCGACTGCGGGAACCATCGACGTCAGCCTCTCGGCGCTGGAAACGGTGGCTTCTGGAGCGGCAACGACTCGCCCGATCACAATTCCGTTGCAGACCATCCCGGCGACGACCACTTCGCCCGAAGTGGATTCGACGGGTCTCGTCCCGGTTTCCACCAACACGAGTTGCCCCACCGGAGCGCCCGCGAAGGCAAATTGCGCGCAGTACACGCTGGTGGTTCCGGCGAGCAATCCGAGCGTCGGCATTTTCTCGTCTTCCGGATTCACCTATTCCACTCCTGCGACCGGGGATGTGCTCTTCTCCGTTGACGCCAGGGCAGCGGTGCCCCTCAGCGGCGGCACTCTAGACTGCACGCCGTCCGAGCAGACCACCGCAAAGGACGCGACCACGGCGCCATTGAAAGCGTTGCCGGCCACCACGACGAACGTGGCGGAGATTGATTTCAGCAGCTGCATGTAACTCCGGGCCGGCGCCAGGCCGCCGGCTTATCCAACCTGTACGAGGGGCCCAGTCAATCTTGCGACACGCAGGGAATCCTATGTTTTGCGGGACGCGTTCCGAAGGATTACTGTGAAACGTAAGACCTCGATCCCCAAGGAGAGAAGAATGAAGCTAGCAAAATGGATGGTCGGCGGAGCGCTTGCCTTCTGTTTGATTTCAGGCCAGAACGCCTTGGCACAGGGCAACAGCCAGGGCCATGGACATGGCAAAGGCCACGATAAACATGGCGACGACGATCAAGGCGACAATGATCAGGGCTACTACCACGGTCACGACCAGGATATCCATAACTGGTACAGCGAGCACAGCAACAATCTTCCCCCGGGCCTGGCGAAGAAAGATCGCCTGCCTCCGGGACTCGAGAAGCAACTGGTGCGCCGCGGGACCCTGCCTCCCGGATTGCAGAAGAAGATTCAACCCTGCCCGCCCGAACTGGTTCGCTACTTGCCGCCACCTCCGCCCGATTGCGCGCACGTGCTGATCGGGGGCCACATCGTGCTGCTGAATCGCAGGACCAATGTGGTGGTGGACTTCATGCACGTTGAACTGTTCTAACCAATAAAAATTGTCATCCTGAGGTGCGCGAGTTATGCGCACCGAAGGACCTCAACCTGAACAATCTGCGAGATGCCAGAGCTGAGATTCTTCGGCGATCCTTATTGGATCACCTCAGAATGACGGTTTCCTTGTGATTTTCAGTCGTCGGAGTGTGCCGGCACGGGTGTCACCGTCGGCCGACGGAAGGTGGACCGCAACCAGGCTTGCAGGCGATCCATGTAGATGTACACGACCGGCGTCGTGAAGAGCGTGAGCATCTGGCTCAGAATCAAGCCCCCGACGATGGTGATGCCGAGGGGCTTGCGAATTTCCGAGCCCGCGCCGGTGCCCAGCGCCAGCGGCAAGGCTCCGAACATCGCCGCCATGGTGGTCATCATGATCGGCCGGAAGCGCATCAGCGCCGCGCGGTAAATCGCCTGGTCCGGCGGAGTGTTTTCTTCCCTTTCGACCTGCACGGCGAAATCGATCATCAGAATCGCGTTTTTCTTCACGATGCCGATCAGCAGGATGATTCCGATGATGGCGATAATGCTCAAATCCATTTTCATCAGTTGCAGCGCAAGCAGCGCGCCGATTCCGGCGGACGGGATCGTGGACAAAATCGTGACCGGGTGAATAAAGCTTTCATAGAGGATTCCAAGGACGATATAGACGGCCGCGAGCGCGGCAAGGATCCAGATGGGCTGGTCCTTCAGCGAATCCTGGAATGCCTGCGCGGTCCCCTGGAAGGTAGCGTGCACTGTGTTCGGGACACCGAGTTGCCGCATCGCAAGTTGGATGTGCTCCACCGCCGGGCCGAGCGAAGCGCCCTGTGCCAGGTTGAACGAAAGCGTAATCGCCGGAAAAATTCCCTGGTGATTCACGGAAAGCGCGGTGTTGGAGTGCTCGTAGTGCGCGAAGGAACTGAGCGGCACCAGCTTTCCGGTGTTCGAGGGCACGTAGATATATTTCAAGCCATCGGGATTTTCCTGGTAGTTCGGTGCAACTTCCAGAACCACGTGATACTGATTCAAGCCCTTGTAAATTGTGGAGACCTGCCGCTGGCCGAAGGCATCGCCAAGCGCGTTGTCAATGTCCTGAACAGAAACGCCGAGCCGCCCGGCCGTGTCGCGATCAATGGACAAAAACGACTGCAAGCCTTTGTCCTGCTGGTCGGAATTAATGTCCCGCAATTCCGGAACCTGCCGCATGCGCGCCATGATAATCGGCGCCCAGTGATATAGGTCCTCCAGATTGTCCGCCTGCAGCGTGTACTGATATTGCGCCCCGCCGAATCGTCCGCCTACGGAGACGTCCTGAATCGATTGAAAGAAGAGAGAAGCGCCGGGAATTCCCGCGGTCTTCTTCCGCAGGCGCGCGATCACCTGGTCGGCGTTTATCTTGCGCTCGTCGATGGGTTTCAATTGGGCGAACATGCGGGCCGTGCTGGTGCCGTTGCCGCCGCCGGTGAAGGAAGTCACCGTGTCGATCGCCGGGTCCTGCGCCACGATATCCGAGAAGGCGCGCATCTTTTTGGACATTTCGACGAAGGAAGTGTCCTGATCCGCCTGGATGAAGCCCGCGATGCGTCCAGTGTCCTGCTGCGGGAAAAATCCCTTGTTGACGTGGCCGAACATGTAAACGCTGAGCCCAGCAGTAAGGATGGTCACGCAGAGAATCAACGGTTGCTGGCTTAAAACCAAGCGGAGCGCATGGTCGTATCCCTTCAGCATCCCGTTGAACGCGCCCTCGGAAATTCGGTACGCCAGGCCGTGTTTCTTGTTGACGTCGTGGCGCAAGAAACGCGCGCAGAGCATCGGCGTGGTGGTCAGCGAAACGAACATGGAAACAGCAATGGCAACGCTCAAGGTGACGGCAAATTCCCGGAACAGCCGGCCCACGATTCCGCCCAGCATCAGAATCGGAATAAACACGGCCACCAGCGACGCGCTCATCGAGAGCACCGTGAATCCGATTTCGCTCGAGCCCTTCATCGTCGCCGCGTATGCGGGCATTCCCGATTCCATGTGCCGCGCAATATTTTCGATGACCACAATCGCGTCGTCCACCACGAAGCCGGTCGAGATGGTCAGCGCCATCAGCGAAAGATTGTCCAGGCTGTACCCAAGCAGGTACATCACCCCGAACGTTCCCACGAGCGACAACGGCACGGCGACGCTGGGGATCACCGTCGCCCAATAGTTTCGCAAGAACGCGAACACCACGAGAATCACCAGGATGATGGAAATGATCATGGTGCGTTCGACTTCGTGCACGGAAGCGCGAATCACCAACGTGCGGTCAATCACCACGTCCAGCTTCAGCGATGGCGAAATCGAAGAGCGCAGCCACGGCAGCGTCGCTTTCACTTTATCCGCCGTGTCGATCATATTCGCGCCGGGCTGCCGGAAAATCGCGATGATCACGCCGGGCTTCCCGCCGGGGAGCCCCAGGTTGCGAATGTCTTCGACGGAGTCCACCACCGTGGCGATGTCCACCAGGCGCACGGTCGCGCCGGCGTGTCCGCCAACGATCAGAGGCTCGTATTCGTAGGCCTTGAAAAGTTGATCGGAATCGGAAACCGCGAAGGTGCGATCCTTATCGGAAAGCGCGCCCTTGGCGAGATTCGAGTTGGACGATTGCAACGCCTTGCGCACCTGCTCCAGGCTGATGCCATAGCTGTTGAGCTGTTGCGGGTTCACCTGGACGCGGACCGCCGGACTCGAAGAGCCCCACACAAAAACCTGCCCAACGCCATCCACTTGCGACAATTTCTGCGCAACGACGGAATTCGCCGCGTCGTAAATCTGCGGGATGGGAATCGTGTCGGAAACCAGCGAAAGCAGCAAAACCGGCGAGTCGGCGGAGTTCACCTTGCGATAAGTCGGCTGGCTCGGCATGTCCGCGGGGAGTTGGCTGCGCGCCGCGTTGATGGCCGCCTCAACGTCGCGCGCGGCGGCATTGATGTCGCGATTCAAGTCGAATTGCAGCGCGATGCCGGTGTTGCCAAGCGTTGAGGTCGACGTCATCTGCGTGATGCCGGCGATGCGGCCGAACTGGCGCTCCAGAGGAGTGGCCACGGCGGACGCCATAGTTTCGGGGCTGGCGCCTGGGAGGCTTGCGCCGACACCGATCGTCGGCAAATCCACCTGCGGCAGCGGCGCAACGGGAAGGAATCGGAACGCAATCGCGCCGGAAAGAAAAATCGCGATGGTGACCAGCGAGGTTGCCACCGGCCTGCGGATAAACGGAGCGGAGAAGTTGGACTGGAAATTCACACCTTAATCTCCTGCGGCCGGCTCGTCGAGAGGATTTGTAATTCCGAGATGCAGGCGGTTGGCCAGCCAGTCAAAAGCCAAATAAACCACCGGCGTGGTGTAAAGCGTCAGTAACTGGCTCAGGATCAGGCCGCCGACGATGGTGATTCCGAGCGGCCGGCGCAACTCCGAGCCCACGCCTTGCCCCAGCGCCAGCGGCAGGCCGCCGAGCAGCGCCGCCATTGTGGTCATCATGATCGGCCGAAAACGCAGCAGGCATGCTTCATAGATCGCATCGAGCGGCGCCTTGCCGTGCTCGCGCTCCGCTTCCAGCGCGAAGTCGATCATCATGATCGCGTTTTTCTTGACGATTCCGATCAGCAGGATGATGCCGATCAGCGCGATGATACTGAACTCCGTCCGGCAAAGCATGAGCGCGAGGATGGCGCCCACCCCAGCCGATGGCAGCGTGGAAAGTATCGTGATCGGGTGAATGTAGCTTTCGTACAAGATACCGAGGACGATGTACACCGTCACCAGCGCCGCCAAAATCAGCAGCGGCTCGTTTGATACGGACCGCAAGAATGCCGCGGCAGTGCCCTGGAACGTGGCTTGAATGCTGGGCGGCATCCCGATTTCCTGCCGCGCCTTGTCAATCGCCGCGGTCGCTCCGCCGAGGGACGCGCCCGGCGCGAGGTTGAACGAAATGGTCACCACGGGAAATTGTCCCTGATGGTTAATGGCCAGCGACGACGTGCCGGCCTCAAACCGCGTAAACGCACTCAGCGGCACCTGCTGCCCGGTGGAGGAGCGCACGTAAATATCTTTCAGGGCAGAGGGATTTTCGCGAAAGCTTTTGTCCACTTCCATCACCACGTGATATTGGTTCAACTGCGTGAAAATGGTGGAGACTTGCCGCTGGCCGAAGGCGTCGTAGAGCGTGTTGTCAATGTCGGCGGGCAAAATGCCAAGCCGCGAAGCCGTGTCGCGGTCGATCGTCAGCGTGGCCAGCAGGCCGTCGTTCAACTGGTCGGTGGCGACGTCCCGAAGGTCCGGCAGCGCCTTCAACTTCTCCACAAACTTCGGCGTCCAGTAGGCGAGTTCCTTGGGGTCCACGTCTTCGAGCGAATACTGAAACTGGGTGCGCGACACGCGATCTTCGACCGTCAAATCCTGCACTGGCTGCATGAAAAGGGTAATTCCGTCCACCTTGGCAATCGCAGACTGGAGCCGCCTGATTACATCGGACGAGCTCATCTTTCGTTCTTCCAGGGGTTTCAGGTTGATCTGGATTCGCCCGCTGTTGAGCGTGGTGTTCGTGCCATCAATGCCGATGAACGAAGAGAGGCTCTCCACCGCCGGATCCTGCAGGATTGCATCGGCCAGAGCGCGCTGCCGCGCGGTCATGGCGGCGAAGGAAACGTTTTGCGGCGCTTCGGAAACGCCCAAGATCACGCCGGTGTCCTGCACTGGAAAAAAACCTTTGGGCACGTAGATATACAAAAGAATGGTGCCGACCAGGGTGCCGATGGTCACCAGCAGCGTGATGGTGCGGAAGCGCAGCACGACTTGCAGCGTCCGGCCGTAGAACGCGATCACGTCATTGAAAAGCTTTTCCGATTTGCGATAAAACCAGGTCTGCTCGTTTTCCGGCTCGTGCCGCAACAGCTTCGCGCACATCATCGGCGTCAGGGTCAGCGAGACCACCGCCGAAACCAAAATCGTCACCGCGAGCGTGACCGCAAACTCCCGGAACAACCGGCCAACGATGTCGCCCATGAAGAGCAACGGAATCAGCACAGCAATCAACGACACCGTCAACGACACGATCGTGAACCCGATCTGCTCCGAGCCTTTCAGCGCCGCCTGCAGCGGGGAATCCCCGTTTTCGAGGTAGCGGCTGATGTTTTCGATCATCACGATCGCGTCGTCCACCACGAAGCCCGTGGAAATGGTCAGCGCCATCAGCGACAAGTTGTTCAGCGAATAGCCCAGCAGGTACATCACGCCAAACGTGCCGACGATCGAGAGCGGCACCGCGATGCTGGGAATCACCGTGGCGCGCAAGCTGCGCAGAAACAGGAATATCACCATCACCACCAGCGCAATCGTGAGCAACAACGTATATTGCACATCGGCGACTGAGGCCCGGATGGTGGAGGTGCGGTCGGTCAGAATTTCAACGTGCACCGACGCCGGCAGCGCCGCCTGCAATTGCGGAAGAATTTTCTTCACGCGGTCGACGACGCTGATGATGTTCGCGCCGGGCTGGCGCTGAATATTCAGGATCACCGCGGGCTGCTTGTTGGCCCACGCGGCCTGCTTTTCGTTTTCCGCGCTGTCGATCGCGGTGGCCACATCGGTCAGGCGAACCGCCGCGCCGTTGCGAAACGCCACGATGATGGAGTTGTAGCCTTCGCTCGAAAGCAACTGGTCGTTGGCGCCGATGGTGAACGCCTGATGCTGCCCGTCGAACGTGCCTTTGGCCTGGTCAATGTTGGCGTTGGCCAGCGCCGTCCGCAAATCTTCCAGGCTCAACCCATACGAAGCCAACGCGGTGGGATTCGCCTGAACGCGCACGGCGGGGCGCTGTCCGCCGCTGATGCTCACCAGGCCCACGCCGGAAAGCTGCGAAATTTTCTGAGCAAGAGTGGTGTCCGCCAGGTCTTCCACTTTTACGAGGGGCAAAGTGGGAGAAGTGATCGCCAGGGTGAGGATGGGCGCGTCGGCCGGATTCACCTTGCTGTAAATCGGGGGATTCGGAAGCCCTGTCGGCAAAAGATTGGAGGCGCCGTTGATTTCCGCCTGCACTTCCTGCTCGGCCACATCGATGTTCAAGTCCAGGTTGAATTGCAGGGTGACGATGGAGCTTCCAAACGAACTCGTCGAGGTCATCTGCAGCAGGCCGGGGATTTGCCCGAAGTTGCGTTCAAGCGGCGCGGTGACCGAGGACGCCATGACATCCGGGCTGGCGCCGGGATAAAACGTCTGCACCTGAATGGTCGGGTAGTCTACCTGCGGCAGCGCGGAAACGGGCAACTGGCGATAGGCCACCAGCCCCACCAGAATCACGCCCACCATCAGCAGCGTGGTTGCAACGGGCCGCAGAATAAACGGCCGCGAGGGATTCATCGCGCAGGTCCCCCGGCGGGCGAGGCGAATGGAGAGTTCGCGCTTGTGGCGGCGCTCTTGCTAGCCGACGTGGCGGGAACGCTCGATTGCCGCGGCTCCACCTTGCTGCCATCCTGCAATTTGTCCTGGCCGTCGGTAACAACAACGTCGCCGGGATTCAGGCCGGAGGAGATCCCAGTAATATTTCCGTTCGCCTCGGCGAGCGTGACGATGTGGATCTTCACTTTGTTATCCGTCCCGACCGCGAATACATATGTGCCCTGCGGGCCGCGCAAAATTGCCGTGGTCGGCACCAGCACCACGTTTTTCTTCGTGTCCACCAGCAGGTGCACGTTCACAAACTGGTTGGGAAATAGTTCGTTCTTCGTGTTGTCGAAAACCGCTTTCAGTTTGTAGGTTCCCGTGGTGGTATCGATCTGGTTGTCGATGGTCAGCAATTTCCCCGTGGCCAGCTTGGTGGTGTTGTCGCGATCATAAGCTTCCACCACGATCGGTGCGCCCTTTTTCATGCGCGCCATCACTTGCTGCAACTGGTCCTGCGGCAGGCTGAAGAGAGTCGCGATGGGCTGCAACTGAGTGATCACCAGCAAACCGTTCGTGTCCGTGGCGTGCACCATGTTCCCCATGTCAACAAGCCGAAGCCCAACGCGCCCGCTGATCGGCGCAATAATGTGCGAATACGTGATCTGGAGCTTGGCGTTGTCTATCGTCGCGTTGTCCGCTTTGATCGCGCCCTCGAACGTGCCCACCTGGGCCTGCTGCGTATCCAGTTGCTGCTTGGGGATCACGCCTTCCTGAAAGAGTAGCTTGAAGCGCTCGTAGTCCACCTGGACGTCCCGCAATTGCGCCTGATCCTTCGCCAACTGCCCTTCGGCCTGCTCAAGTTGCACCTGAAAGGGCCGCGGATCGATTTCGACCAGCGCTTGCCCGGCAGTCACATTCTGCCCCTCGACGAAGTTGATCTTGACGATTTGCCCGTCTACGCGAGAGCGCACGGTGACGGTGTTGAATGCGGTCACGTTCCCCAAACCATTGAGGAATACCGGAAGGTCGCCCTTGGCCGCCGTCGCCACCACAACCGGCACCACAAAACTTCCCGGAGCCCCCATGGTTCCCCCGCCAGGTCCCTTCCCTCCTGCGGCCGCGGCATCGGCCTGAGAATTCCGGCCCCGGTAATACCAATATCCGCCAGCCACAACCAACAGCAAAAGAAGCCAAACCCACCAGCGGCTCTTCGCAGCGCCCTGCGAACCGGGAGAAAAGGATGAGGTCGAGGAAGGTGTGCGAGAATCGCGCACATCGACCGAGTCAGTAGAAGCCATTCCGTGATACTCCTGTTCGCAATCTCAAATTGAGCTATATGGTGACGTCTTTCCGTGGGTTCGCCTGGGACTTCAGAAGACGCGTTCCTTCGGCCATAAGCGTATAGGAATCCTTAGTTCTCTTCTACATAGGACGCACGGGCCCCCAAAATAGTTACTCACATACCCCTCCTACGACCTCACTTTTCGGGGTTCAGGGACCTCCGGTGCACTCGGGAAAGACAAGTGCAGAAAATTGGATGTCGTCGTACACTAGGCGCACATTTTTCGGTCGGGGCCGAACCAGGCAACCTAATCCTCTGGAGGAGCAAAACTTACTTATGTTAAAGGGAATCTTGCTTGGAATTGTCTTGGGGTTCGTTTTGGTATTTGTCGGAGCGTACTTCTATTTCGCGAGCGGGCAAGCTCCAGTTACCACCAACTCTCCTGAAATGCCGTTCGAGCGCAAGATAGCGAAGATCGCGTTGCATGCCTATCTTGGCAAAGTGCCCCACGCGAATCCGCCGGTGCCTCCCGATGAAGCCAACCTCCTGGCCGGGGCGAAGATTTATAAGGAACACTGCGCCGTGTGCCACGGCCTTCCCGGCGAGCCTCACAACGCGATCGGTGACGGCATGTTCCCCAAGCCGCCGCTCCTGTTCCGCGGGGTGGGCGTGACCGACGACGAAACCTGGGAGTCGTACACCAAAGTTTCCGGCGGAATCCGCATGACCGGCATGCCCGGCTTCAAAGATCGCCTGAGCGACACGCAGATGTGGCAGGTCAGCGTGCTGCTGAAGAACGCAGATAAGATTCCCGCCCCCGTGAAAGCGGAGTTGGCTCCTCCCCCAGGGACAGTTGCTCCTGCGGCCGCAGCAGCTCCAGCGAAGGGCGCTGATTCGGACCACGACCACGTTCACTGATATCAGGCTGAAGGTTTTCTTCGGTCTACTCAGAATATTTGCGGACGTTAGGTAGACTTTGCCATACCGGCGGAGCCTGCCCGGTTCAGGGAATCCGCGCGCCGCAGCTGTGGAAACATCCACGCCCACAGGACCGTCACCACGATTGCTCCGACGCCGCCCAACACCACCGCCGGCACGGCGCCGAACCATTGCGCGGCCAACCCCGACTCAAATTCGCCGAGCTCGTTGGACGCGCCGATAAAAATCATGTCCACGGCATTTACGCGCCCGCGCATTTCGTCAGGCGTCTCAATCTGGATCAGCACGCCGCGAACCACCACGCTGACCATGTCCGCCGCGCCCACAAAGAAAAGAGAAATCATGGAGAGGACAATGCTTCGCGATAATCCGAATACGATCGTGAACACGCCGAATCCCGCCACGCACCAAAGCATCGTTGCGCCGGCTCTCCGCCGGATCGGTTTGTAGGCTATCAGCAGCGCCATCACCGCCGCGCCAATCCCCGGCGCGCTTCGCAGCAGTCCCAATCCCCATGGGCCCGTCACCAGAATTTCTTTCGCATACACCGGCAGCAGCGCCACCGCGCCGCCAAGCAGCACGGCGAAAAGGTCCAGCGAGATCGAACCGAACACCAATTTGTGCCGCCAGATGTAGCCGAATCCCGCGAAGACGGTCTGGAGGGAAAACGGCTCGCGCACGCGGGGTGGAGACTGCACTTTGATCCGAAGCGTCGTCAACGCCGCGATGGTGCCTGCTGAAAGCGCCGTGGCGTACACAGCGGCGGGGCCGCGGAAAAAGGCGTAGAGAACTCCTCCCATGGCGGGCCCCAGGATGGTTGCAAATTGAAAGATACTGGAATTCCATGCGACCGCGCTCTGGAACTGTTCTTCAGGCACCAATTGCGGCAACAGCGCCCGGCTAGCCGGCATGCTGAAACTCCTCACCGCGCCCACCAGGCACAAAATTGCGAAGATCGGCGCAACCGATCCAGCGCGGTGCAGATATTCCGCCTTCAGCGCGACGACGAGCAATAACGCCGAGGAAACTGCAAATCCGACGTAGCACATCGTCAGCAGGTTTCTCCGGTCGAAGCGGTCTGCGACGTGCCCTGCCAATAGAAACAAGACCACGCCCGGCAGGAATTGCGCCAGCCCGGTGAGTCCCAGGTCCAGAGGCCGGCGGGTGATTTCATAGACCTGCCAGCCCACGGCCACCGACTGCATCTCCGTGCAGAACACGATGCAGAATCGCGCAATCTGGTAGAGGCGGAAACCCGAGAACTGGAAGGCCGCAGTGCCTGCGGTCAAGCGATGGTCGCTGGTGGCCATGCACTGGTAGTCTGCCACAAGATGTCTGCACTTCAGGGGTACAATCCCAGATAACTTCACAAATTCGCCGCGGCGTTGTAGAAGTAGAGTGTCCTCATTGTTGCTGCTTCATCGGGGAGCCACTGCTTTTGTACTTTCGGCCTAATTCGCTTCAGGATGCTCTCAATGTTCTTGCAGACACCCGCGCCACAATCCTGGCCGGCGGCACCGATGTCTTCCCTTCCCTTGGCGACCGCCCGCTGTCCGGCCCGGTGCTCGATATTTCCGGGCTCGCGGAAATCCGGGGCGTTCAATTCACCGCGGACCACATTCTTTTTGGCGCCCGCACCACCTGGAGTGAAGTTCTCGCCGCTCCCCTTCCTCGCGGGTTCGACGGTCTGAAAGCCGCCGCGCGTGAAGTTGGCTCCGTGCAAATCCAGAACACGGCGACGATCGCCGGCAATCTTTGCAACGCTTCTCCTGCAGCCGATGGCGTCGCTGCGCTTCTCGCCCTCGACGCTGAACTTGTTCTGTCTTCACGCAGTGCTTCCCGCACGCTTCCGCTCGCCGAGTTCATTCTTGGGAATCGAAAGACCGTGCGGCGGCCCGACGAGCTTCTCACTTCCATCCGCATCCCGCGGCGCGTTGAAGATGCGGTCTCCGTGTTCCTTAAGCTGGGGGCGCGCCGGTATCTGGTTATCTCCATCGTCATGGTCGCCGCCAATCTCGTCGTTGATCCCGCCGGCAAAATTCGTGAAGTGCTGATTTGTGTTGGCTCCTGCTCTGCCGCAGCGTTGCGACTCGCAGAACTCGAGCTTGCTCTAATCGGCCAGCCCGCGCGCCCCGGTCTTGGGCAGTTTGTGAAAGCTGAGCATCTCGCCCAACTTTCGCCCATCGATGATGTTCGAGCCAGTGCAGAGTATCGTCGCGACGCGGCTCGCACCCTTGTCGAGCGCGCGCTGGAAGCCTGCGCGCAAAAGGCTGCGGCGACATGAAGAGTGAGACAAAGACCGAGGCCACTGCGGAGGTTTCACTTAGCCTCAACGGCGAAATTCGCACGGTTCGTTCCGATCCGCGCTCGCGCCTTTCGCAGGTGCTGCGCGAAGAGTTTCATCTCGTCGGCACGAAAGTTGGCTGTGATGCGGGCGATTGCGGCGCTTGCACAGTCCTCGTCAACGGCCAGCCCGTGTGTTCTTGCCTGACCGCCGTCGGGCAACTCAATGGCGCCAGGATTGAAACGATTGAAGGACTTCGCGCCTCTTCGTCAACCTTCGATCGCCTGCAAAAATCTTTCCTGCAGCACGGCGCGGCGCAATGCGGCATCTGCACCCCGGGCATGCTGGTTTCCTCGGTCGCGCTGCTGGAGGAAAATCCGAGCCCCGACGAAGAGCAGGTGATGGACGCACTCGGCGGCGTTCTTTGCCGCTGCACTGGCTACCGGAAAATCATTCGCGCCGTTCTGGAAGCGAATCATCCCTCACCCGAATCGACGACGCATGGCGAGAATGGCACCGTAGGCCAGCGCGTCGCGCGGCTCGATGGCCAGAAAAAAGTTCTCGGCCAGGATATTTTCGGGGCTGATGAATGGCCGGAGGATTCGCTGCTGCTCCGTGTCGTACGCTCTCCGCATCACCGGGCGGAATTCGCGTTTGGCGATCTGGAAGCGTACCGCCGGGCGCATCCCGGCATTCAGGGGATTTTCACCGCGCGCGACGTTCCGGGCAAGAATTGCTTTGGAGTGATTCCGCAATTTTCCGATCAACCGGTGTTTGCCGAACGCGAAACTAGATTCCTCGGCGAAGCCGTTGCCGCTGTCGTCGGCGATCCCGGCGCAATCGCGGCGCTTGACCTCAGCCAGTTCCCTGTTGCGTGGAAACCTTTGGCGGCCATTGCGCAGCCCGAAGAAGCGCTGATGCCCGGCGCTTCCGCGGTCCACGCATCTCGCCCCGACAACATTCTTGTCGGAGGGCGGGTGGTGTGTGGCGACGTCGACGACGCCTTGCGCACCGCCGACGTCCGCGTCGAAGCCGAGTACGAAACCGGGTTCATCGAGCATGCCTACATCGAACCCGAAGCCGGCTTCGCGCGACGCGTCGGCGACCGCATCGAAGTGCAAGCCTGCACGCAAGCGCCTTACAACGATTTGAAGGACATTGCCGCCATTCTCGGCATCCCCGAATCCAGCGTCCGCATCATTCCGACTGCCGTCGGCGGCGGATTTGGCTCCAAACTCGATCTTTCGCTGCAGCCGTTTCTTGCGGTCGCCGCGTGGCATTTGCGCAAACCTGTGCGCATGGTTTATTCGCGGCCGGAATCCATTCGCTCGACCACCAAGCGCCACCCGTCGAAAATCTTCTGCCGCGCAGGCGCCACCTCCGACGGAAAACTTGTGGCCATGGATTTCACCGCCGATTTCAACACCGGCGCGTACGCTTCCTGGGGACCAACCGTCGCCGCTCGCGTTCCCATTCACGCTTCGGGTCCGTACAAGGTGCCGCACTTTCGCGCGATCACCCGCGCCATTCACACGCACCTGCTGCCCGCGGGCGCGTTCCGCGGCTTTGGCGTTCCGCAGGGCACCATCGCGCAGGAGCAGCTTTACGATTCGCTCGCCGAAAAAATTGGCATGGACAAGCTCGAATTCCGCTGGCTGAATGCGCTGGACAACGAAAGTCCAACGGTCACGGGACAGGTCATCGGCGGAGGAGTTGGCATTCGCGCCTGCTTTGAAACCTTGCGTCCGCGCTGGCGCGAGGCACACAAGGAAGCCGCTGCGTTCAACGATGCTGCGCGAAATTCGCTGCGCCGTGGCGTCGGAATCGCGGGAATGTGGTACGGCTGCGGCAACACTTCTCTTCCCAATCCGTCTACGATGCGCGTCGGCCTGAAACGCGATGGCCGCATCGCTTTGCATCAGGGCGCCGTGGATATCGGCCAGGGATCCGCAACGGTCGTCACGCAAATCTGCGCCGAAGCTCTCGGTGCCCCGCTCGACAAATTCGATCTTCTTTCCGGCGACACGGACATCACTCCCGACTGCGGGAAAACCTCAGCTTCGCGGCAGACGTTCGTCAGTGGAAAGGCTGCGTTTCTCGCGGGCGAGCAATTGAAAAAGAATATTCTGAAATTGGCCGGTGGCTGCGACTGCGCGAAGATTCATTTTCTCGAGGGTTCGCTCATCCTCGAAGAGGCTGACAAGAAAAAGTCCATCGACCTTAGTCAACTCCCGCTCGACGACCGCGGCTACGTTATCAGCGCCGAAGCCACCTTTGATCCCGCGACCTCACCACAAAATAACGACGGGCAGGGCATCCCCTACGCTATCTACGGTTTTGGCGCGCATCTCGCCGAGCTCGAAGTGGACACCGAACTCGGCACCATCAAAGTTCTGAAAATTACCGCCGCGCACGATGTCGGCCGGGCCATCAATCCCGCGCTTGTCGAAGGCCAAATCGAAGGCGGCGCCGCGCAGGGCCTCGGCATGGCCCTGATGGAAGAATTCTTTCCCGGCAGGGGCGAAAATCTTCATGATTATTTAATCCCGACGATTGGCGACATGCCACCCGTTGAATCCATCCTGATCGAAGATCCCTCCCCCGCGGGCCCCTTCGGCGCGAAAGGCGTTGGCGAACAGGCGCTCATTCCAACTGCGCCGGCGATTCTCAACGCGCTCTATGACGCTGTCGGCGTGCGCATTCGCAAACTTCCCGCCACTCCCGACAAAGTCCGCGCCGCCATTCTCGCAAAAGCTGCGGCAGGTTCCGGGAACTCACATGCCTGACGTCTTTCCGCCAGACACGGTTCGGTGTGACGCCTGCCCGGTGCTCTGCTACATCAAGCGCGGCCATGCCGGCGCGTGCGATCGCTATGCCAACGTCGAAGGGCAACTCGTGCGCGTCGATCCGCACATCCTGCTCGATCGCGCAAAATCGCAGGGCACGCCGCTGGTGCCGTTTCTCGAACGCGAGGGCGATTGGGACGGAAAAATCATGAAAGGGCAGGAAACCTTCGTCACCGCCATCGGCGCGGGCACCACGTACCCCGACTACAAGCCCGCGCCGTTTATCGTCTCGAGCGAAGTGGAAGGCGTGGACATGGTCACGGTGGTGACCGAAGGAATCTTCAGCTATTGCGGCGTGAAGCTGAAAATCGATACCGACCGCCACCTCGGCCCGGAACGCAACCTCGTCCGTGCACAGGGCGAACCCGTCGGCCACGTCACAACGGCCGAGTACGGCTCCCAGATGCTTTCTCTCGGCGGCGTGCATCACCTGACCGGTGGCAGCAAGAGCGAAGGCCGCGTCACCTGCGAAACCCTGCTCGATCTTTGCAACGGCAAGGAAGTCGAACTCACGATTGATGACGGCGCCGGTGTACGCGTCGCCGCGGGGAAGCCGCCGGTCGTCAACGGCCAGCAAGAGGAGCGCATGCGCGTCGGCTGCGGCTCCGCCACCATCGGCATGTTTGCCAAGCAGTGGTTCGGCAAAGTGGACGACGTTGTGGTGGTGGACGACCACATTACCGGCGTGCTCTCCGAACATCAGGCGGGAAAACTTTTGGGCGTGCGCGAAACCGGCATCGCGATTCAGGGCCGCCGCTCCACTCCCGGCCGTTATTTTCAGGTTGCTGAACCCGGTACCGGCTGGGGCGGCACGAATATTTCCGACCCGCTTACGATTCTGAAACCGTTTAAAGAAACATTTGCCTGGCCGCACCTCCGGCTGTTGATGGTCAGCACCACCGGCGAGCAGTTTGCCTATTACGAACTCGACGAAGCGCTGCGCCCCGTGGAGAAAGAACTTCCCGAGACGCTAAAAGAATCCGTCGCCCGCATTCGCGAAAACTGTGAGCCTGCTTTGACCACCGTGTTGTTCATGGGTGGTGCCGGCGGCTCGCTTCGTGCCGGTGTCACGGAAAATCCGGTGAAGCTCACGGACTCCGTGAAACGCAAACTCACTCGCGTCACTTGCGGCGGAGCGCCTGCCTACATCTGGCCCGGCGGCGGCATCACCTTTATGGTGGACGTCACGCGCATGCCCGAAAACGCGTTTGGCTATGTGCCCACGCCCGCGCTTGTCGCGCCCATCGAGTTCACGCTGAAAAAGGAAGACTACGCCGTGCTGGGAGGCCACGTGGATTACGTGCGTCCGCTTGGCGATGTCCTGAAAGAAAAGGAACGCCAGCGACAACTTGTTTCGCACGCGCAAAATCCGTGGCCGCTGAAGCCGCACGTCGAGAGGAACGAATCATGAGAGAGCCCGCCCTCCTCCGCATGTTGCCCGATGGGCGGCGACTTCACCTGCACGACGGCCCGATCGATTTGATCATTGAGGCCAAAGGCTCCCCGCGAGCAATCTGGACGGCTTACGAAGCTGCTGCGCGCCGCTTTGTCTCCATTCTCGATGAACTCTGCAGCGAGCTCGCCCATCTCCGTAGCCGCGCGCGGAGTAATTCCAGAAGGCCGTGCGGTGTAGTCGCGCGACGCATGTTTGCCGCCGTCGAGCCATATTGTGAGCATTGCTTTATCACGCCCATGGCCGCGGTCGCTGGCGGCGTTGCCGAAGAGATTCTTGAATCGATGACCGCGGCCACAACTCTCGATCGCGCTTATGTGAACAATGGCGGCGACATCGCCATTCATCTGGCCGATTCCCAGTCCTACACCATTGGCATGGTCGAGCGGCCGGATCGCCCTTCGCTTTTTGGCTCTCTCGAAATTTCCGCGGACGATCCTGTACGTGGCATCGCCACCAGCGGCTGGCGCGGCCGCAGCTTCTCTCTCGGCATCGCCGACGCCGTAACTGTTCTTGCCAATTCCGCTTCTGCCGCGGATGCCGCCGCAACGGTCATCGCCAACGCTGTGAATCTCCCGGATCACCCCGGCATCACGCGCGTCCCCGCGCGCGAAATTTCGCCGGACTCCGATCTCGGCGACTTACGCGTCACGCGCAGGGTCGAGCCGCTCTCCGATTCCGAAATTGCCGCGGCACTTCACTCTGGCGTCCGAGTGGCCGAAACTCTGCGCACACGAGGTTTGATTCATTCTGCCGCGCTCTGCCTTCAGAGCCAGAGCCGCGTCGTTTCGCCTCCGCTCGTCCAATCGTTTATCGGTCTTTCCCAAAGGAGCCTTTTGCATGCCTGAAGTGCAACTCCGCAAGCGCGTCATCGTTGTCGAAGAAGTTTTCCACGAAGGCGGCCCAGTCGCTCCCACACCCTTGCGGCGCGCCGCCGCGCTCGCGGTCATCCACAATCCTTTCGCTGGAAAATACGTCCCCGAAATTGCCGGTTTCATGGAAGACCTGAATCCGCTCGGGCTGGAAATGGCAAAAGCCCTAGTTGCCGCGCTCGGCGGCAATCCGAAAATCGTGGAAGGATACGGCAAGGGTGCCATCGTCGGCCAGGCCGGAGAGTTGGAACACGGCGCGCTGTGGCACGTCCCCGGCGGCTACGCCATGCGCGAAATCCTCGGAAACGCGAAGGCCATCGTCGCCTCCACAAAAAAGGTGGGCGGCCCCGGCACGCGCCTCGATGTTCCCATCACGCACATCAACGCTTCCTATGTCCGCAGCCATTTCGATTCGATGGAAGTTGGCATCGCCGACGCTCCAAAAGCCAACGAAATTCTGCTCGCCCTGGTGATGACCACCGGCCCGCGCGTCCACGCACGCGTCGGCGGCCTAAAGGCCTCCGAAATCAAAGGCCAGGACGGCCTCCGCTGAGTTTGCTGTTGTAGCGGCCGCCCGCCGCGGCGGGCGGGCACCTTTTCAGTTGAATATGAAGAATGTTTCAATGCCAGGAAAAGGCCCTATGAAAGCGAAGATTCGAAAAATCGTAACCTTCGTCGAAGAAACGCGCACGGAAATGGGCAAGCCGGTCAATCCGCCCACGCGCCGCGCCGCCGCCGCGGCGGTCGTCGAAAATCCCTTCGCGGGGACTTATGTTGAAGACTTAACGGAACTCATGGAAATCGGCGAGGAACTAGGCGCGCTGCTCACCGAACGCGCCATCGCGGCTCTCGGCATCCCTGGCCCTTCGGCGGAAAGCTACGGCAAAGCCGCTGCCGTCGGAGAAAACGGTGAACTCGAACATGCCGCCGCCATTCTTCACCCAAAACTAGGCACGCCAGTGCGCAAGACTCTCGGCAAAGGCGCCGCGCTCATTCCCTCTTCCAAAAAACGGGGCGGCCCTGGCATCGCTCTCGACATTCCGCTCGGCCACAAAGACGCCGCCTTCGTCCGCAGCCACTTCGACGGCATGGAAATTCGTGTCAACGACGCCCCACGCGCCGACGAAATCCTCGTAGCCATCGCTGTGACTGATTCGGGGCGTCCGCTGCCACGCGTCGGCGGCCTGACCAAAGATCAAATCAAGGGCGAAGACGGCCTCCGCTAATTTGGAGTGCGGCCTGCCCTGAGCCTGCCGAAGGGCAGCCCAGCTGCCGCTTTTGAGAACTAATCGCATCCTCCCAAACTATCGACAAACGGCGAGAGCCAACCCATCAGAAGGGTAGTTCTTTTATTTCCGAATCGTTGCTTCGTTACTTCACTGCTTCATTGCTTCTTTATTGCAAAATCTTGGGCACTCTCGTCGCCGGCGGCGTATTCCTGCTCCGCTCGCTTCGCACTTCCCCGTCAATCACCACCATTCCAATCCCCGGCAAATCGCCGAGCCGCACGCTTTCGAGCAGCGTCTTCCCCGCCGAATGCTGCGCCGCATCCATAAACACAAAGTCCGCCGCGCGCCCCACCTCGATCAATCCGCTATCGAGATTTCGCATACGCGCTGTATTTCCGGTCGCGAAACAAAACGCCACTTCGGCGGGGATCTCTCCAATCGAAGAAAGCGCCGCAATAACGCGGATAATCCCCAGCGGCTGCACTCCCGATCCCGCTGGCGCATCTGTTCCCAAAATCACCCGATGCAACTGCTTCAGCTCCTTCGCCGCGCGCAGCGTAAACAGCGCCGCCCGCTCATTCCCGTTGTGCACAATCTCCAGCGCGCGCGGAGATTCCTCGCACAGCGCACGAATCTGCGTATCCGGCAGCGCCGTGTGACCTCCATTGACATGCCCAATCACGTCGGCGTCCGCCGCAAGCACAACGTCCTTATCAATCAGGCTCGATCCCGGAATCGATGGCCCGCCGGTGTGAATGGTGCTCTGCATTCCGTGTTTCCGCGCCCACGCCACCATCTGCCTCGCCGTCGGTCCGTCTTTCACGCTTCCAAGTCCCACTTCGCCCAACAAACGAACGCCCGCCTCCGCCAGCGAGCGAAAATCCTCCTCCACCATTCCGTGCTCAATCACCGGCGCGCCCGCCAAAACTTTCACGCCGCTCGGCCGCAGCGCCGCAAACGCGCGCTGCGCGGTAATCGCCATCGCTTTCACGCCGACGACATCTTTCGGGCGGCCCGGCATGTGAACTTCCCCCGCGGAAATCATGGTGGTCACGCCGCCGTGCAGGCAACTGTCGATCCAACCGATCTGGTTCTGGCGCGGTGTCCAATCGCCCGCAACCGGATGCACGTGGCTGTCGATCAATCCCGGCGCCAGCGTGGTGCCATTTGCATCAATCACCCGGGTTGCACCTTCTGTGTCCACGCCTTTCTCGCGTCCAATCGCGGCGATTTTTCCGTCCTTTACCACTACTGTGTCGGCATCCAGAATTGGCCGCTGCAAATCTCCGCTCAACAGCAATCCAATGTTCCGAATCACCAGCTTCATGCCGGCACCCGGCTTCGCCGCTTCCTCATGCGCCATCTTCCCGCCGCCTCTCCCAGATTTTTTTGAGATTTACTCTAGCCCCAGATGTGGCTCACAGTTCGCCTTTTTTCATCTGCGAAACGGCGTAATCGCAGGCCCGCGCCGTGAGCGCCATGTACGTCAGCGAAGGATTCACACACGAAGACGAAACCATGCACGCCCCATCGGGAAGGAACAGGTTCTTCACGTCGTGCGCCTGGTTGTGGGCGTTCAGCACCGATTTTTTTGGGTCGGCTCCCATACGCGCCGTTCCCATCTCGTGAATCGTCAAGCCCGGCGGACTATTATGATTGAAGGGACGAATGTCGACTGCCCCGGCCACCGCCAGCATTTCCGCCGCCTGGATCATCATGTCGTGCAACAACGCCTTCTCGTTATCCCTCCACTCGCAGTGAATCTTCAGCACCGGAACGCCCCAGGCATCCACGCGCTCTTTATCAATTTCGACAAAGTTGGCGGGGTTCGGCAAACACTCTCCGAATCCGCTGAAAGTCATCTTCCAGGGACTGGGCTTTCGCAGCGAATTCTTGAAGCTCGCGCCGAATCCGCTCTGGTGAATTCCCCGCTCCCAACTCTCGCGTTCTGCCGCGCCTTGATACGCATAACCCCGCAGGAATTTTTTCTCCTTGCTTGAAACGTTTCGGAACCTCGGCACATAAATGCCATTCGGCCGCTTTCCGAATTGGACGCGATCCAGAAATCCGGGAATGATTCCGTCCGCGCCTCCGCCCATGATGTGGTCCATCAGATTTTTTCCAAGCTCACCGCTGCTGTTTGCCAGCCCCGCGGAAAATTCGGGTGTTGCAGAGTTGAGAAGAATCCTCGTGGACTCCAGCGCCGACGCGCAAAGAAAAATGATGCGTCCCTGGAATTCCAGCGCTTTGCGCGTCTGCCCGTCAATCACGCGCACTCCAGTCACCCGGCGCGCTTGCGGATCGAAAATCAGGCTGTGCACCACGCTATACGGCCGCAGCGTCAGCCGACCGGTTTTCTCGGCGACAGGCAGCGTGGCGTTCACGCTGCTGAAATAGGAACGCGTGATGCAGCCGCGGTGGCACGGGCCGCAATAGTGGCACGCGGCGCGCCCGTTGTGCGTTTGCGTCAGAATCGCCGCGCGGCCGATCGTCATCACCCGTTCGCGCCCAAATTGCCGCGCCATCGCTTCCTTCACGGCAATTTCCGCGCAATTCATTTCCATCGGCGGCAGGAAGCGGCCATCCGGCAGTTGCGACAAGCCTTCAGCCTGGCCCGTAATCCCGGCAAAATCTTCCACGTAGTTGTACCAGGGTTCGAGATCGGCGTAGCGGATCGGCCAGTCGGCTCCCATTCCGTCGCGCGTGTTGGCTTCGAAGTCCAGATCGCTCCACCGGTACGATTGCCGCGCCCACATGATGGATTTCCCGCCGACCTGCCGCCCGCGAATCCACGCAAACGGCTTATCCGGATCCGTCGTGTACGGATTCTCCGTGTCGTTCACGAAAAACTTGCTGGCCCATTCGTCGCACGCGTAGCACGTTCGCTGGATGGGCTGATCCTTCAATGTCTCCTGACGGTCTGCCATCCCGCGAAATTTCATCTCCATAATCGGAACGTGTTCCACGTAATCCCGGTCCGGCTCAATCGGCCGGCCAGCCTCCAGGACCAAAACCTTCAAACCTTTTTCGGTGAGTTCCTTCGCCGCCCAGCCCCCGGTCATTCCGGAGCCAATGATGATCGCGTCGTACGTCTCGGGCTTCTTCACGGTCCTCATTGCTTGACCTCGGAGTCCGCTGGCACGCAGCCGTGCAACGCTCCGGGGATGATTTCCACTTTGAGTTCCTGCTCCTGCCCGATCGACGATGTGTAGTATCCGACCAGCGTCAGCCGCCGCATCTGCGCGAAAAACGGAAGCACCAGCGTCAACTCCCAGGAGCGAACCTGCTTGGGCAACTTTTCGTTACCTGAAGCCGCCAACTCCTCATCAAACACCTGCGCAATCGCTGCTTGCTCTTTCGCCGACGCGGCGGCAAAACCGTGGCCAAAGAGCGCGTTGGTTTTGCGGTCAGCCTCCGCAAGTCCCTCGAGGAAAATCCTCTTTTCTTCTTCCGTGGCCCACTCCGTCAAAATCAAATCGATAAATTCGTTCACCTTCGCGGCCTTCGCGCCTGGCGTATCGGTCGCGGGAATCATCACATCGCTCATCGCCACAACGATTTCATTTTGTGCGGCGGAAAGCGTGCGCAGGGTGCCGGTCTTGTTCACCGCGAGTTGCGCTCGCAGCGTGGCTGCAAGCAAATCCGACGACAACACGGAAAAAACACTCGCCGCTCCCATCAGACGCAGCGCTTCACGGCGTTCCATCGTCCCTCCCAAGGTTCGCAGCTCACAATTGCTCGTTGAAACTTACGCCTGTATCAAACCCGCCGCAACCAGCATTATCCGTCCGCCGCCCGACAAATCAACCCGGCCTTAGCCACGGAATACACAAAAGCTATTTTTGCTGTGGGGTCAGGGAAGTTCTGTATGAATGCAGCAACAACAAATTTCGGGAGGACCCAGGAAATAGGAAACACCAGCAGAGTTAAGGCAGCAGGTCAAAGGTGGCGGATGAGCCTGTAAGCCGGATTCTGTTCGGTGCACCACTTTGCAGCAGTGCGCCGCGACGATCATTCCTCTAGGCCGCATCTCGCGATGCGGCTCCAGCAACCTACCCGAGGGTTCTCATCCAGACCGGCTTGCGCCAATCCGAATGGAGCGCGTTCCTTTGCAGAAACGCAAACTCAGCGGGCCGGGCCAGCCCTCCCCTCCTATTTGGTCTTGCACCACGCGGGGTTTGCCATGCCGGCGCCATTACTGACGCCGCGGTGGGCTCTTACCCCACCTTTTCACCCTTACCTGCGCGCGAACCATGAAGACATCCCGAAGGTTTTCCTCCGGGCTATCACCGGGTGTCGCACCGCCGGCGGTATATTCTCTGTGGCACTGTCCGTGACTCATGTAGGTGCCGGGTTTTAACCCGGCCCGCTGCACAAGTCCCCTGGCGTTACCAGGCGCGTTGCCCTTCACCATGAGAGCCGCAGGCTCGAAGGGTTCACCCTCGCGCCATTCACTCTCAAAGTTACTTCTTCACTCGCGTGAAGTGGTGTCCGGACTTTCCTCCCGCCCAGCCCGCTTGCGCGAACCAGGCCAGCGATCATCCAGCTCACCCGCCAACTCCATTGTATCGCAAGAAATGCTTGCCAACTCGCCCTAACAATTGGGTTTCGTTACCAGGCACTCGTTATGACAGTTGCCGGTACATTACCAGTGCGTCCACAAATCCCAGCACAGGATGCTCAAACGCAAGCGGCAACCGCCCGATAATCTTGAAATCGAGGCTGGTCCACAAATTGATGGCGCGCTCATTTGTGCTGACCACGAAGTTGAACTGCATCGCGCGGAAGCCACGTTCCCTGGCTCGCTCCATTGAATGCATGCACATCTGGCGCGCAATGCCGCGCCCTTGCGCAGCGGGCGCGGTGACGTAGCCGCAATTGGCCACGTGCGCGCCTCCGCCCTGCTGGTTCGCCTTCAGAAAGTATGTTCCTAACACCACGCCGGTTTCTTTCCACACGAAGGTTTCTTTTCCCGCGGCAAACCAGTAGTCGAGTGCCTGTTGCTTGCTCAAGTCGCGCGAAAGGGTGTAAGTCTCACCAAGCCGAATCATCGGCTCGAGAATCGCCCAAATTGCATCACGATCGCTGTCCGTGGCGAGATGGATGGCCAAGCGACTGTCCTTATTTCAGGCCGATGAGCTTCTCAAACTCGGATTCGGTCAGAGTCGTTACGCCGAGTTCCTTGGCTTTGTCGTTTTTCGAGCCGGGGTCGGCGCCGACGACGACGTAGTCGGTTTTTTTACTGACGGAGCCGCTGAGCTTGCCGCCATGCTGCAGGACAAGCTCGCCGGCTTCTTCGCGGCTGCGGTGTTCGAGGGCGCCGGTAAAGACGAAAGATTTGCCGGCAAATTTCTGGCTTTTGATTTCGCGCTTTTCGGCGGTGGGACGGACTCCCGCGGCGTGGAGCTTCTTGATCAGCTTGCGGTTGGCGGGCTCGCTGAAAAATTCGACGATGCTCTCGCTGACCTTCGGGCCAACTTCGGTGACCTTTTCCAGATCCTCGGCCTTGGCTTCTTCCAGGTCTTCGAGCGAGCTGAAATTCTCAGCAAGCAACTGGCCGGTGCGCTCACCGACAAAGCGCATTCCGAGCGCATAGATCAGGCGTGAAAGCGGCTGCTTTTTGCTTGCGGCAATTTCATCAAGCAGGTTTTGCGCGGATTTTTCAGCCATTCGCTCCAGGTTCGCTACCTGATCGAGTTTCAGCGAATACAAGTCAGCGACATCCTTGACCAGCCCCTTGTCCACCAACTGGTCCACGATTTTTTCGCCGAGCCCGTCAATGTCCATTGCGTGGCGCCCGGCAAAATGCAGCAGCGATTCCTTGCGCTTCGCCGGGCAGGCAGCATTCACGCAGCGATAAGCGACTTCGCCTTCCGCCTTGTGAATCGCGCTGCCACATTCCGGGCACTTTGTCGGCATGTGAAACGCGGGGCGATTCTTCCCTTCTTTCACCACTTTCAGGACGTGTGGAATCACCTCGCCTGCGCGCTCGATCAAAACGGTGTCGCCGATCTGCAAGCCGAGACGCTCGATCTCGTCCATGTTGTGCAGCGTGGAGCGGCTGACGGTTACGCCGCCGACCTGGACGGGCTCAAGAATCGCCACGGGCGTGAGAGTTCCCATGCGGCCCACCTGCACTATGATGTCGTTCACCACCGTGGTCTCTTGCCGCGCTGGATATTTGTAAGCGATGGCCCAGCGCGGCGCCTTGGCGGTGAAGCCGAGTTCGTTCTGCAGCGCCGTGGAGTTGACCTTGATAACCACGCCATCGATTTCGTACGCGAGTTTTTCGCGCTTGGCGTCCCATGCCTCGCAATACTTGACGACCGCCTCGATGCCGTCACAGAGCTTCCAATCGTCGCTGGCACGGAAATGGAGCTTCTTCAACGCCTCTAGCGAATCCGAGTGCTTGGCGAAAGGCGCTTTGCCATCCACGTAAAGGTAATACGCAAAAAAATCCAGCTTGCGCTGCCTGGTAATCGAGGGGTCCAGCACGCGGAGCGAGCCGGCCGCCGAGTTCCGGGCATTCACAAAGATTTTTCCGCCGGTTTCTTCCTGCTGGCGGTTCAAAGCCTCAAAAGCCTTGCGGGTCATCAGAATTTCTCCGCGCACTTCGAAGCTCTTGCCCAGCTTCAGCTTCTTCACAGTTGCGTCGTCCAGGCGCAACGGGATGGAGCGAACCGTCTTCACGTTGGGCGTAACATCTTCGCCGGTGGTGCCATCGCCGCGGGTGACGCCGCGGACCAGCGCCCCATCTTCGTATTGCAACGAAATGCTCAGCCCGTCGAACTTGTGTTCGGCGATGTACTCGATGTTTTCCCTGCCGGTGCCTTCGCGGACCCGGCGATCCCAATCCCTCAGCGCGTCGTAGGAAAACGCGTTGTCCAGGCTGAGCATCGGACGCGCGTGGCGGACGGTGGTAAATCCTTCGCGCGGCGTACCCCCAATGCGGACAGTCGGCGAATCGGGCGTGGCGACTTCCGGATGCGCCGCTTCGATCTCTTTCAGGCGATTCATCAGGCGGTCGAAGGCGGCATCTGTAATTTCGGGGGCGTCTTCGACGTAATACAGGTACTCGTGGCGGCGGATTTTCGCGCGAAGTTCTTCCGCCTCTTTTCGCATAGCTGATATAGGTTTTTTCGCCATTTCCGCCTTTGCCATGGGAACCTCGCCGAGTTGAGGCAGAGCGTTTCGTATTATATAGGCAGGTGGTGGCGGGGCTGAAGGGCGGCGTTAGATATGACGGAGATTTACCTGCTTATTGGGTGGTTTGAAAGATAAGGCCGTTCGTGCATCCTTTTCGGACCCGTAAACGATGACAATTTTGTTGAGTGGGTGGTCGACGTGCCAAGATGCACTTCGGAAAAAAGGGGGACAAAGAAATGGCGGGTGGAAACGCGGCAAGTGCAATCGGGATGGCGGGACTGGCTTGTGGTGTGCTGGACATCACCGCGGCGCTGGTGGTTTACGGTTCGATGGGATTAAAGCCGGTGCGATTGTTGCAGGGAATCGCCGCGGGCGTGCTCGGCCCGAAATCGTTCCAGGGAGGAATGGGCACGGCGCTGCTTGGATTGGCCCTGCATTTTGTGATCGCGTTTGGAGCGGCAATGGTGTATTACGCGGCAAGCCGGGGCATGCGGATCCTGGTCGAACAGGCGGCGCTGTTTGGCGCGCTGTACGGCATCGCGGTGTACTTCTTCATGAACCGGATCGTTGTGCCGCTGTCGGGAGCGACCAAGTTTCCCTTTTCGATCAAGATGATGGTGATCGGAGTGGTGATTCACATCTTTTGCGTTGGCTTGCCGATTGCGCTGAGCGTCCGGCGCTTCGGAGCATAAGAACTATTGAGTGAGAATGGCAGGAGCCGTGCAATGCGTTTCCAGATAGAATGGCTTGTCTACGGACGATGCTTGCCGGGCTAAAGCCCGGCACCTACAGGTGCTCGGGACCATGGAAATGCGATTTCAGAACGCGCTGCTGATTCACAACCCCAATGCGGGGAGCGGCGGGAACGCGCGGCGGCGCTTGATTGACGAGGCGCGGCAATTCCTGTCTGAGAACGGCATTCTTGCTGAACTCGCGGAAACGACCGGGCCGGGTCATGCGACGGAAATTGCGCAGAAAGCGACGCGTGACGGGCGCGAACTTGTGATTGCCTGCGGCGGCGATGGCACATTGAATGAAGTTGTGAACGGCTTGGCGACGGCGCAGAACGGGCACCGCGTGCCGCTGGCGCTGCTGCCGGGCGGCACGGCGAATGTCCTGGCGAAAGAGCTGAACCTTCCATGGGACATTCCGGGGGCGGCGAAACATTTGCTAAATGCCGACGTGCGCGAGATTGCGCTGGGCCTGGCGAAGCCGCTGGAGCAGCCAGAGAAGGCGCGCTATTTCCTGAGCCTTTCGGGCTGCGGGCCCGACGGAATGATTGTCTATTCGGTGGATCTGGACTTGAAAGCGCGCGTGGGAATTCTGGCGTACTGGTGGCAAGGGGTGCGTGAGGTGCTGCGCTATACGTTTCCACGATTTCGCGTGCGCGCGGGCGACCGCCAGATGGAGGCGACACTTGTCGTGGTGGGGCGGACAAAAAACTATGGCGGGCCGTTCAAGATTACGGACCAGGCGAATCTCTTCGAAGATCAATTCGAAGTGATGGCGCTGACGACGCAGAGCGGCCTGAAATATTTGAGCTATCTCCCCACCCTGTGGATGGGAAACCTGCGCAAGGAAGAGGACGTGCATTTCTGGAAGGCGGATACGCTGGTGTGCGAGCCGCTGGATGCGAATCCCGTGTACGCGCAAGTGGATGGAGAATCGCTGGCGCGCTTGCCGGTGGAATTTTCGATTGTGCCAAGGGCGTTGAAGTTGCTTGTGCCGCGCGAGAAAGTCAGCAGCACGATTGTTTCTTCGTTGAAACCCTGACCGTGGATCCTGCCACACACGCATTAACATCATTTGCATTGGCACGGGGAATTTTTCCCCGGCGGCCGTGGTGGTTTGTGCTGGGAGTAGTGTTCGCGGGGACGATTGCGGATGCGGATCTGGTGTCGGCGCTTGTTGGGCCGGGGACGTACCTTTCAACACGGCGCACATTCACGCATTCGATTGCAGGAACGGTGGTGGTGATCGCAGTTGCAATTAGTGCGACACAATTGCTGCGACTGAAAAGGCGCTCGCTTCAGAAAGCGGCCGCTACAAAGGACTCGAGGATCGCGGCTTTATTGATCGCGGCGACGATGGCGGCGGTTGTGCATGTGTTGATGGACGTGTGCGCATCGGCAGGGGTGGCATTGCTGTGGCCCTGGCGCGAAACGCGGTTGGCGCGGGATTGGCTGCCGGGTGTGGATCCGTGGATTCTGGCGCTCCTGCTGGCGGGGATATTGCTGCCGGAACTGTTTGGGCTGGTCGGTTCGGAAATCGGAGCGAAAAACACGGCGCCGCGCGGGCGCAACGGAGCGATTGCGGTTTTGATGCTGGTGTTGATTTACATTGGAGCGCGCGAAACGTTCCATGGGAACGCGGTTGCGCAACTCGATGCGCACACGTATCGAGGCGAATCGCCACGACAGTTGGCGGCGTTTGCGGATCCACTTTCGCTGGTGGCTTGGCACGGCGTGGTGGAAACGGCCACCCAGATTTGCACGGTGGACGTGCCCGCAGCGGAAAGCGCGCGATTCGACCCCGAGAGCGCTGCGTGCGTGCACAAGCCGGAAGATTCTCCTTCGCTGGCGGCAGCAGAGCAGACGGAGGCGACGAAGAAATTCCTGCAAGCGGCGCGTTTCCCGAAGGCGAGTGTGGGTGCAACAGAGGATGGCACGGAAGTGGTGGTGCGCGACGTGCGGGACTCCGTGGAAGATGAAAAGCGGTTTGCGCTGGCAGTGAGAATTTTGCTGGACCGCAAAGGAAGCGTCACGCGCCAGGAGATTCTCTGGGCAAGCGAAGTGCATCTGCGGTGATTGGTTGGAACGGCTCTTTACCGCAGGCGGATCTTCGCAAGACACGACATCGAAGAGCGCAGCCAGGAGTGGCTGTGCCAAACTCGCAACTACATAGATTGCTGAGGTTTGTGGCGGAGGATTACGCGAGAAACCATGTAGCTGAGCAGGACAAAGACGACGACTACAACGGCGGCTTCCAGCTTGTGGTCCTTGAGATATGGAAGCGCGTTATTGCCGTAGCGAATTGCCAGATAGCCGATGCCAAAATAGCGGATGGCGCGGGCAAGCGAAACCGCTGACGTGAAACTCCAGAGCGGCACTTCAAAAACGCCAGCTGCAAACACAAAAATCTTAAATGGCGTTGGTGGCGGTAGCAGTGCAGCGACCAACATGCCGACGAAACCGTTTTCTTCGACCCAGTGCCGAATGGCCGCGCCGCGGTGGCCCGCCTTGCGGTGAAAGAACGCTTCCCCGCCCTTGCGCGCGATGAAATACAAAAGCACGCAGCCAAGCAACGAGCCGGTCGCGGCCATCAATGCGTATAGCGGCATGCGTGCGGGGTGCTCGATGGAGAGCTCGATCAGCAGCAGGTCGTTGATCACAGGAAAGGTGAGCACGGAAGAATCGAGAAACGAAATGAGAAAGAGCCCCGGTGCGCCCAGTGCACCCGCAAAGCCGACAATTTTTTGTTTCCAGGTGTTGAGCTGGAACGACAAGAAGTCCTCCGAAAAGTGAAAATTAGTTTAGCAGAGCTATGCCGCCGGTCAGAGCAAGGTTTGGATCGCTTCGGTGATGACGTCGTAGACGCGGTGAAGCTGGTCGGGCGAAATGATATACGGCGGAAGGACGTAGACGACGTTGCCGAGCGGGCGCAGCAGGACGCTGCGCTCGAGAAAAAAATTGTAAAGCTTGGGACGCAGACCGGAAAGATAGCCGGGATCGTCGACGCGGAGTTCGAGTGCGCCGAGGCCGCCAATCTGGCGGGTGTCCCCGACCTGGTGGAGATCGCGGAGTTGCGCGAGGCGCTCGGCATGAATTTTGGCGATGCCGCGAATCCGATCGAAAACCGGCTCGTCGTCAAAGATCTGAAGGTTCGCATTTGCGGCGGCGCACGCCAGCGCGTTCCCAGTGTAGGAATGCCCATGATAGAAGGAGTGCAGGCGATTCTCGCTGCGAAAAGCGGATTCGACTCGGTCGGTGCAAAGCGTAACGCCCATGGTCAGAAAGCCGCCGGTGATGCCCTTGGAGACGCACATGATGTCGGGTGAAATATTGGCAAGATCGCAAGCAAACATTTTTCCGGTGCGGCCGAATCCTGTAAGCACTTCGTCGGTGATGAGAAAAACGTCGTGCTTCGTGCAGAGCGCGCGAATTTTCTGCAGGAACTCGACCGGGTGGACAATCATGCCGCCGGCGCCCTGAAGCAGGGGCTCGACAATGATGGCGGCGATTTTATCGGCGCGATCGGCCAGCAAGTGTTCCAACTGCTGGACGCATTCGATGTGGCAGGTTTCGCGCTTCAGGCCGACGGGGCAACGGTAGCAGTAGGCCGAGTGAACCCGATGCACCGGATACCGCATGGACTGGAACGGCTGAGTGAATGGCGATTCGTCGCTGACGGACATGGCCCCGGCCGTGTCTCCGTGGTAGCCGTGCTCGAGCGCAACGATTTCGCGTTTTTCGTGGCGCGAGAGATTCTGGAAATGCTGCACGGCAAGTTTCAGACCGACTTCCACCGCCGTGGAACCGTCATCGGAAAAAAAGAGATGTGTGAGATCGCGGGGGACCCATTTGCGAAGCCGCGTGACAAGCTCCTCGGCGGCATCGTGAGTGAAGCCGGCAAGGATGACTTGCTCGAGCTTGCGGCCCTGTTCCGCAATCGCCGCGGCGATCCTGGGATTCGCGTGGCCGTGAAGATTCACCCACCACGAAGAGATGGCATCAATGATCTGGCGGCCGTCGGCAGTGTGCAGCACGGCGCCCTCGGCTTTCGTAACGCGAACGGGCGGAGAATCCAGGACGGAGTTGGAGAACGGGTGCCAGATTTGCAGCGGCGAGCTCATTGCGCAAAGGCTGAGCGGTCGAAGTGATTCAGGAAAACCTGCATGAGCGCGGTGCGGTGAAGATTCGGAAGCTTGGGAATTTCGCCGATGACCCGGACGTGTCCGAATTTTTCGATGGTTTCGCGGTTTTCGCGGTTTTGATCGCCGATAAGCACCACGCCATGAACCGGGAGCTCGGCGGCGTGCAGGGCGGCAAGCGTGAGCAGCGTGTGATTGATGGTGCCCAACCCGCTTCGAGCGGCAAGAATCACCGGAAGTTTGAACTTTACCATCATGTCCAGCATGAACTGCTTGGGATTGATCGGGACGAGGACGCCGCCAGCGCCTTCGACAACGAGCCAGTCATTCATGAGACTCGACGGCAGCGTGATGCGATTCAAATCGATCTCGACGCCGGCCCAGCGCGCAGCGAGATCCGGCGAAACTGGCGGAACGAATTTGTAGACTTCATCGAGCGTGCGGTCGGTGCCGATGCCCGCCAGGCGCATGACGGTAACGCGGTCGGAGCCTTCGAGGGTGCCGGTCTGAATCGGCTTCCAATAAATGGCGTCGAGAGCGGCGCAGAGCAGCGCAGCAAGTGTGGTCTTGCCTACGCCCGTATCCGTGCCGGTGATAAAGAAATGGCGCCTCATGCGTGCCTCGCAGCGGCGAGAGAGGATTGGTGTGAGCGCCATGCAACCAAAGAGTGCACGAGTCGCGAAAGCTCTTCCTGCGAGATACGCGTGGTAAGAGAAAGGCGCAAGCGCGAACCGCCTTCGGGAACCGTCGGCGGGCGAATGCCACGAACGGCGAAACCCTCGCGCTGCAGATGCTCGGCGGCATCGAGCGTGGCGTCGTTGTGGCGGAGGACAACGGGAACAATCTGGCTGGCAGTGCCGGCGGTGTCGAATCCTTCAGATTGCAGGGCCGAGCGAAGAGTTGCGGCGCGGTGGAGAAGCGATGCGCGTTCCTCGTTCATGCCTTCAGCGAGGCGTAACGCGGCCCCGATTTGCGCGGCGAAATACGGCGGCAACGCGGTGGAAAAAATGAAAGTGCGCGCATGATTTAAGAGATGTTCTTTCAAAACCGTGGGGCCACAAACAAACGCGCCGGCGGAGGCCAGCGCCTTCCCACAAGTATGAATGACGGCGAGAACTTTGGAAGTGATGCCGGCCGCCGCGGCCAGTCCGTGGCCGGCAGGGCCGTGGACACCCGTGGCGTGGGCTTCGTCAAGAATCAGGGCCGCGTTATATTTTTCGGCAAGATCGGCAATTTCGACCAAGGGAGCGATGTCTCCATCCATGCTGAAAACGCTTTCGGTGACGATAACCCTGCGCCAGGGAGCGCCAGAAGTCTGGCGGAGCGCGTCTTCCAATGCATTCAGGTTCAAATGAGGATAGATGACTTTGCGCGCGCCGGACAAGCGCATGCCATCAATGAGGCTGGCGTGATTGCGCTCGTCGGAAAAAACAACGTCATCCTTGCCAACGATCGAGGAGAGCAGGCCGAGATTCGCGGCGTAGCCCGCGGTGAAAAAAAGGGCAGATTCCGCGCCGGCAAACGTCGCGAATTCATCCTCGAGATCCCGCCATTCTTCGGTTTGCCCCGAGAGCAAGCGGGAACCCGTGCCCCCGATTTTTTCGGCGTTACGCACGGCTTCGGTAAGTTCTGCGCGCAAGGCGGGGTGATCGGCTAGACCCAGGTAGTCGTTGGAGCAGAAATTCACGCCGTGAATTTCGGCCAGGCTGCGGCGCTGGCTGCGGGCTTCGAGACCACGCAACCCCTGGTGCAGACGAGCTTTCCACGCGGATAGGGCGTCAGACGGCATGCGGCTCTAGTGGCTTCATGCCCAAGCTTTGAAGCAAGAGCTCGTCTTCATCGGCTCCGGGATTGGGCGTGGTTAGTAATTTTTCACCAACGAAAATCGAATTGGCGCCGGCAAGGAAGCACAGCGTTACCGCTTCAGGCGAAAGTTGCTTGCGGCCGGCGGCCAGGCGCACACGCGATGTGGGCATCAGAATGCGCGCGGTGGCGATGGCGCGCACCATTTCCAGCGGGTCGAGCGGCGGCACATGGGCAAGCGGCGTGCCTTCGACGCGGACGAGCATGTTGATGGGAACGCTTTCGGGGTGCGGCTGCAAAGTGGCCAGTTGGTGGAGCAAGCCGACGCGATCAGTGTCTTTTTCGCCCATGCCAAGAATGCCGCCGCAGCACACGGTGATGCCCGCCTTGCGCACAGCGGCGAGGGTACGGAGGCGCTCATCGTAAACGCGCGTGGTGATGATGGAGCCGTAGAATTCGGGCGAAGTATCGAGATTGTGGTTGTAAGCAGTGAGACCGGCGTCTTTCAGGCGGACAGCTTGATTCTCGGTGAGCATGCCGAGAGTGCAACAGACTTCCATTCCGAGCGCGGAAACCCCGCGAACCATTTCGAGGACTTTGTCGAACTCGCGGCCGTTGGGAGCTTCGCGCCACGCCGCGCCCATGCAGAAGCGAGTGACGCCACGGGAGGCCGCGTCGAGGGCAACAGAGATGACGTGCTGCGGATCAAGAAGTCCCTGGCGCTCGACGTCGGCGTCGTAATGCGCGCTCTGCGGGCAGTACGCACAATCTTCGGGGCAGCCGCCGGTTTTGATGGAGATAAGCTGGCAGGTCTGCACGCGATCGGGCGGATGAAACTGGCGGTGAACCGTCTGAGCGCGAAAGAGCAAGTCCGGAAGCGGCGTGCGATAGATGGACTGGACTTCGGGTTTTGTCCAATCAAAGCGTAAAGCGGTTTCAGAATGGAGTGCGGTGGAAGTCCCGGTCGATTCGCGTGTCATTAGTTCGTTGTTCGCCTGATCAGATTCAAAACGCAAGGGCTGAGTAAGCTCCACATGTTACCACTGGTACCGGTCGCAAGCCATTTCGGAGAGTTGTGGTGGTGTAAAAGCGGCCCGTCTACCTGCAGCGGCGCCATGTCAAAAAATTTGACCGGCTATTACCGAAATGTTATAAAACATCGTTTCCGTCTTCCCTAGTTGCGCGGCACATAGGGTAGTGCCGGGGTGGTCATGACCCGCCCAGGGTCTGAGGGGTTGCTGCGCCGGGGTGGAAAAGTTCCCGTTCTGTTTGAATCGCGGGATTTCCTTGGGATTCCGGGAAATGGCTCGCGCTGGCGCTGGTTCGCTCCCGGGGTTTGGGAGCGCCACGCTCCTTAATGGATTGGACAGGTGTGCGAAGTTTCGCGGTGACGAAGGCGCAGGCCGGCAGCGGCAGGGGTAAAGCGCCACGAGAAAAAGGAATGTTTGGAGGAGAGTTCATGAGCGTTTCGTTGGACATGGCCAAGTCCACGGGTCTTGGAATCACGAAAAAGTTTGCAGCGGCGGCGGTATCGCTGATGCTCGGCGGCGGCTTGCTGCCGGCGCAAGAGGCAGGCGGAGAAGCGAACCTGAAGCTGCCTGACCTGTCGCAGGTGTCGTTTCTGGGAATTAACGGGCACCAGTTGCTGCTGTACGGGATTGTGATCTGCGTATTCGGGCTCCTGTTCGGGCTGACGATTTTCACGCGGCTGAAAAATATGCCGGTGCACCGCTCGATGCGGGAAATTTCGGAACTGATCTACGAAACGTGCAAGACCTACCTCATAACGCAGGGCAAATTCCTGCTGCTGCTGGAAATTTTCATCGCCGCGGTGATCGTTCTTTATTTCGGCGTCTTGCTGAAATTTGAAGCCATGCGCGTGGGGATCATCATTCTGTTCTCGTTGGTCGGCATCGCGGGCAGCTACGGCGTGGCGTGGTTTGGGATTCGCGTAAACACGTTTGCAAACTCGCGGACGGCGTTTGCAAGCCTGCGCGGGAAGCCGTATCCGATTTATCACACGCCTCTTGAAGCCGGCATGAGCATCGGCATGATGCTGATCAGCGTGGAATTGCTGATGATGCTGTTCATCCTGCTGTTTATTCCCGGCGACTATGCCGGGCCCTGCTTCATCGGCTTCGCCATCGGTGAATCACTGGGCGCGGCGGCGCTGCGCATTGCAGGCGGCATCTTTACGAAAATCGCCGACATCGGCTCTGACCTGATGAAGATCGTCTTCAAGATCAAGGAAGACGACGCACGCAACCCGGGCGTGATTGCGGACTGCACGGGCGACAACGCGGGCGACTCGGTCGGCCCGAGCGCGGATGGATTCGAGACCTACGGCGTGACCGGCGTGGCGCTGATCACCTTTATTTTGCTGGCGGTGAAGAGTCCTACACTGCAAGTGCAATTGCTGGTGTGGATCTTCGTGATGCGCATTGTGATGCTGATCGCCAGCGCCGCGGCTTATTTCATCAACGGCATTATCGCCAAGGCAAAGTACGAGAATGCGGACAAGATGAATTACGAAGCGCCGCTGACTTCGCTGGTGTGGATCACTTCGTTCGTATCCATCGCGCTGACCTTTGTCGTCTCCAAACTGATCATTCCGGAAATCGGCGGAGACACATCGCAGTGGTGGAAGCTCGGCACGATTATTTCCTGCGGAACCCTGGCGGGCGCCATCATTCCAGAACTCGTGAAGGTGTTTACTTCGACCGAGTCGCGGCACGTGAGAGAGGTGGTGACTTCAGCAGAGGAAGGCGGGGCGTCGCTGGGAATTTTGTCGGGATTCGTGGCGGGAAATTTCTCGGCATACTATATCGGGCTGGCGATGGTGCTGCTGATGTCGATGGGCTACCTGATCAGCAACATGGGACTCGGCGGGATGATGTTGGCGCCGGCGGTGTTCGCGTTCGGGCTGGTGGCGTTTGGATTTCTGGGCATGGGGCCGGTGACCATCGCGGTCGACTCCTACGGACCGGTGACCGACAACGCGCAATCGGTATATGAACTATCGCTGATCGAGCAGGTGCCGAACATCAAGGCCGAACTGAAGAAGGACTACAACATCGACGTGAACTTTGAATATGCCAAGGAAATGCTGGAAGCCAACGACGGAGCGGGCAATACGTTCAAGGCGACCGCCAAGCCGGTGCTGATCGGCACGGCAGTGGTCGGCGCGACGACAATGATTTTTTCGATCATCATGGCGTTGACCAACGGGCTGACCACAAACGTCAACCATCTTTCGCTACTGCACGCGCCCTTCGTGCTTGGACTGATTACCGGCGGCGCAATGATTTACTGGTTTACGGGCGCCTCGACGCAAGCGGTAACCACGGGAGCGTATCGCGCGGTGGAATTCATCAAGGCCAACATCAAGCTGGAAGGAGTAACCAAGGCCAGCGTGGAAGACAGCAAGAAAGTGGTGGAGATCTGCACGAAGTACGCACAGAAGGGCATGTTGAACATTTTCATCGCGGTGTTCTTTGCCACGCTGGCTTTCGCGTTCCTGGAGCCGTTCTTTTTCATCGGTTATCTTTTCTCTATCGCGATTTTCGGTTTGTACCAGGCGATTTTCATGGCCAACGCCGGCGGCGCTTGGGACAACGCCAAGAAAATCGTGGAAGTGGAATTGAAGCAGAAGGGCACCCCGCTGCATGATGCAACGGTGGTCGGCGACACAGTTGGCGATCCGTTCAAGGATACGTCCTCGGTGGCGCTGAACCCGGTGATCAAGTTCACCACGCTGTTTGGCTTGCTGGCGGTGGAGCTTGCGGTGCGTCTGACGACGACGCAGGGAAGCACGCTGACACATATTTTGTCGGCCGCGTTCTTCGTGGTGTCGTTTACGTTCGTGTATCGGTCCTTCTACGCGATGCGCATTCGCGGCTCGGCGGCGTAGGGGGGAGAGTTATCAGTTATCAGTTCTTAGTTATCAGTTTTAAGTTCAAGGGTGCAGAAGAGAAGGGCGGCCGGCGGCCGCCCTTTTTGCTTTGAGGATTGGAGAATGTCGGCGCGCCGACATTTAAAGTAAAACTTGAAGGTTATTTTGTTTGGTTAACGAAATATCGGACAGCAATTACAAGTTGCAGCAAGAGAAGCAGTTAATTAGCGCGATTCCATTTTGGGCCATTCGAATGAGTAAGGAGTGAAACGTTCGAATGATTGCGAAGAAAGAGCGCTGGCAACGAAGCCAGCGCTACAGTTCGAAGGCGTTTTTACGGATTTCACGAACGGATCAGGCCGGGGAAACGGTTGGGGTTGTTGTCGAAGCCGGGGAAGACCGGGCTTAGGCTTTTTACGCTTAAGTGCTTGATGAGGATTTCTCCGACTACGGAGCGGAAGTCGGTGGTCAGGGCGAGGTCGCGGCCTTCGTTGAGTTGGTGGTCGTTGAGGCCGGGCCACTTGCCGTAGACGCGGCCGCCTTTTACGTCGCCGCCCATGACGAACATGCAGTTGGCGTGGCCGTGGTCGGTGCCGCGGTTGCCGTTTTCCTTGGCGGTGCGGCCGAACTCGCTCATCGTCACCACGACGACGTCGCCCATACGTTCGCCCATGTCCTGATAAAACGCCGCGAGGGACTGGCTTAAATCGCGCAGCAGGTTCGCGAGCTGGCCTTGCGTGCTGCCTTCGTTGACGTGGTTGTCCCAGCCGCCACAATCGAGAAACATCACTTCCAGGCCGACATTCGCTTTAATCATCAGCGCGATCTGCTGAAGACGCTGGCCGACAGGAGACTTAGGATAGTCGGCGCCATTTTCGGCCGGATATTTTGACGTGTCGATCTTTCGCAGCATGTCGATGGCTTCAAAAGTTTCGGTGCCGGTGCCGTGCAGCGCGTGATCCACCGTCTGCGCGTACATGGCTTCGAAGCCTCCTTCGGCGACATTGGCCATCGCGGCGGATTGCGGCTGGACCTTGAACTGCCGCAGGTCAGGAATGGCGATGGCGCCGGTGCTGCCCTGCAACATGCGCGGAAGGTTCGGGCCCATGGCAACGGCGCGGAAGGGCGAAGCATTTTCTTCGGGAATGGTGCCGATGGCGCGATCGAGCCAGCCGTCCTGCGTCGCCTTCACGCCCGGCGTTCCGGATTCCATGTAGTCCTGGGCGTCGAAGTGAGAGCGCGTGGGATCGGGCGAGCCGGCCGCATGCACGATAGCGAGCTGATTTTTCTGGAAGAGCGGAGCGAAGGAAGCCAGCGAAGGATGGAGACCGAAGAAGCCGTCGAGATCGATCGCGGCTTCTGCGCCGCCGCCGCGCTTTGGCTGTGGAATGGCGATCGAGGGGCGCAGGTGGTAATAGTTTGGTTCGCCGAAGGGGACGACGATGTTGAGGCCGTCGGCGGCGCCGCGCTGGAAGAGGACGACAAGTTGCTTCTTCCCTGCTGACGGAGTGGAGGCGATCGCGCGCTGCAAAAATGCGGGCATAGTGCTGAGGCCGGCGAGAGCGATGCCGCCTTGCTTCAGGAAGAAGCGGCGGGAGAATTTTGCGGGGCGGATGCCTTCGCAGCAGTAGTCATACATTGTGTCACCTCGAAAGTGGCCCGTCCCGTAACATCATCCGGGACGCAAAAAACATGTCGAAGACGGCGGGCCCTACATTACTAGCGACGCTGGAATTCGGGCGCGCCGAGGACTAAGCCTGTTACTACGCCCAGGTCCACTTGCTTTACAGGGTCGTCTAATTTCGCCTGGACTACCTGGGGATTCTCGAGTTGCTTTTGCAGCGTGCCCACGGTGTTGGGCGCTGCCTGGCCGCCGAGAAAAACTTGCACGGCGCGATCGAGCGCGGCCTTGGGATCGTTTGATGAGTCGGTGCCGAGCAGGGCGTTGACCTCGCTACGCGAGCCGCGCACTTTGTTGCCGGCCAGCGCGAGCGAAAAATTCAGGCGATTGAGCAGCGAGCCGGTGTTGACCCAAGTCTCCGCCTTGTCGGAGTAACCCGTGGGCGGCTGGCACTGGTAGAGCGGCTCGCCAATGCGACCGACCCAGCCGACTAGCGGCATCGGCGTATCCACGTCGGTGCCGAGGGCGCGGACGGAGCTGACCACAAGTTCGAAGGGCGTCTTGACCTTGGCGCGAACCGCGTCGCGCGACCAGAATTCCGGCGAATAGATCATGGCGCGCAGGACTTCGCGGACGTCGCCGTCTGATTTCTGGAAAGTTTTGGCCATGCGATCAACCAGCGCGGGCGGCGGCGTATCGGAAACGAAGCGGCGCGCAAGCTTGGTGGAGATAAAGCGGGCCGTGTTGGGATTCTTCGAAAGCAGCGCGATGACTTCCTCGCCGTCCTTGATGCCCCCGGCATGAATTTTCTTTCCCAGAACTACTTTCGGATCGGGGTCGTGGAGCCGTTCGTCAAATTTGAACTGCGGATATTCGCGCGGCTTTTCGATGGTCCAGCCGGTGAAGGCGCGGGCTACTTCCGTGACATCTTTCTGCGTGTAGCCGCCGTCGACGCCGAGCGTGTGGAGCTCCATCAATTCCCTGCCGTAATTTTCGTTGAGGCCCCGTTGCTGCTTTTTGTTCTGCGCCTGCTGTTGCTGCGGGCGCGGCGGATAGCCGTACGGCCTGCGGCGCATCTGCTGGCGCGCGGCGCCCTCGGCAGCCGCGCGCTGGGCGGCGTTGGGGTCGGCGCTGAGAAAATTGTCGAGATAGAAGAGCATCGCGGGACTTTTCGCGGTGGCGGTGACGAGGTCGCGGAACTTGCCGAAAGCGTGCGGCTGAATGACATCGCGCTCGTAGGAGGTGAGATACCACTTCACCTCGCCCTTGCCCGCGAAAACGTTGAAGTGGTTGAACCAGAAATCGTCCATCACCTGCTGCAACTGGCGCTCGCTGTAGATGGCGCGAAGCGTCTTGGCCATGGCGAGTTCTTCCACGACGCGCTGCGGGCGCTTGCTGTCGTCGGAAATCGCCCTCGGCACGGCGTTCGGATCCATTCCAAGAGGATCTTTTTGAGATGCGCCGCGTGTGGCAGGATCGAGCTTCATCGGTGAAGGCGTGTCCGCGGTAGACGCAGGCAGACTGGTGCCGGAAGAATCGGCTGGTTTCGCGGAAGTTGCGGAAGAGTCCATCTCCTGCGCCATCGCATTAATGCCGACAGCGGCGCCGGGCTGTTGATTCGCGTTCTGGTTTTGCGCTTTCAATTCCTGCTTGGCTGCTTGTTTGGGATTCGGATACTCGGCCAGGAGTTGCGAGGTGGGCAGCTTCAGCGTCGGATAAATCTCCAGTCGAGCCTCGACGGCAGAGTCGTTAATGGAATTGGGATTGAGCTGCTGATCGATCCATTTCGCCAGACCGATCTGCTTGATGCGTTCGATGTCGCCGGGGCGCGGGCCGTAGGCGAGGCGATTGAGGGCGTGAAGAATGGCTTCGTCGGGGGTGAGGTCGGTGATTGGAAGGCCTTTGAGGACGGGGTCTTGCTTGGGCTTTTTCTCAGCCGCGGCGGTGGCGGGAATTTCGAATCCCATGGAGAAGAAGGGGCTGGCTGAAAGAAAACACGCCAACAATGCCCGGGGTGTAAGGCGGACACGCGCACGGTTGCCGGGCGAAGTCAGCTTGGAAAGGTGGCGCGCAGACTTTTCCATGACGACTAGATTAACCCCCGGAGACGGTAAAAGTTGCTGGACGAAGGGCTGGTGTGGCTTAAGGATAGGGGAGGAGCGTTGAGGGGGCGCTAGGTGCTTCGGCGCACAGTTTGGGATGGGGTTGAAACTGTAAAAGCGGCCCGACCGGGTCGGGCCGCACTCCAAAAGGTTAGTTGGCGACGGTGAACTGGGCCTCGCGGTTCGGCGCCTGGTTGTGGGCGCCATCGGCGGCCTGGAGAACCAGTCGATAGTTCCCCGGCGGAAGATCCTGCACTCGCACCATCAGGCCGAAAGGAACGACAGCGTTGCCTTTCTGAATAAACTCCTCCAGAGGGATTGGGCCGGAAAAGAAAACCTGTTTATTGGAAGAGTCCAGGATGCTGTAACCCGCCACGACGCGGGGAGGCGGATCGGATTTGAGCAGCGGCTCATATACCTGCGAATAGATGACCACCTTGTCCGATTGCTTGAACGCGTAGCTCGCCGCCGGCGTGATTTGCATGCCCTTGACGATCATCGGCGTGCGATCCTCGAGCAGCGTGGCGTCCACGTCGGTGGGAATCTGGTCCACGGGCTGGATGGTTTTGGAAAGAACGAGGCCGCCGAGTGTGAATCTCTTTCCGTCGTAGGCGTCAATCTTCAGCGGCGTTTCAAACTTGGCAAAGTTGTCGCCGCCGGAACTGAGGACCACGGAAAGCTTGTAAGCGCCGGGCACGGCATCGAACTGGTTCTGATAACGGTAGGGCTGCTTGGTGAATTCTTTCCACTCGTCCTTTTCAAGATCGAGATTGAGCGTGTCGTTGAAACGAGCGCCGACGGAGCCGTCGGGATTGTAGGCAATGCCGAGAACGTTCACATTGGCGTGATACTTGCCCTTTTCCTTGTTGAAGATGACAGAGTCGCCAGGAATTTCCATCGCCAGATTGACCTGAGCGACATTGGGGGCGGAGTAGAAGAAGGGCGCCTGTAGAGAGCCGTGGATCGCTCCCGGCTGATTTCCTGCGGCTTGCAGCTCCATTTGCTTTTCAATGGGCCGGCCGTCGAGCGGATTGACAGGACGAACATTGCAATAGCCACTGCGCGAACGGACTTGCATGCCACCGTGGTCCATTTTCACTTTGAGTGTGTGGCAACTGCCCTCGGGGCTGGAGGCGGGGACATAACCAAGCAGATAGAACTCATTCTGCTCGCGGGCGATGCGATCAAGCCCGCCGAGAAGGTCGTTAGTGTTGTATATGGAAAAGCCGCCGGTGCCTTCGGCGAGAGACTGCAGGATCTGCTGATTGGTGGTGGCTGACGTGGGGATCTGGGGCAGGATCGTCCGCGGCGTATTGTTCGGGTTGTTGTAATAGTTGTTAAACGGCGAACTGACGGGACGCGTTCCACCTCCGGTCGTTCCCCCGGGTGCGCTACCTTTGCCGCCACCTGCACCGCCAGTACCTCCGGGTGCGCCACCCTTACCGCCGCCTGTGCCTCCGCCTGGCGCACCGCCTTTGCCGCCGCCTGTGCCTCCGCCGGGTGCACCACCGCCTTGCGCTCCGCCGCCGGGACGGCCGCCGCCTCCCCCGCCTCCACCGCCTCCACCGGGCTTTTGCGGGTCAGCAGCGCTTGCAGGAGAGAAACTCGCCAGAACAAGCCTAGAACGTGGGGAGTTGGCGTGTGCTGACACCGCCGGTGAATGTGCCGGATGCGCCTGCCCGGTAGCTCCTGTGGGGACGGGAAGAGCTGGGGCCATCAAGCCGCGCACGTCCAGCGAATAGATGGAAACATTCGCTTTGTTGCAAGCGTCGATCGTGGCCGTGAGTTCGGAGAGGCGCTCGGTAGTCAGAGGAAACCCCGCCGAAAAAAGAATCAGCATTTTGCGCCCGGGAACAGCGCGAAGATTTTTCGCCAGGCTGCGAACCGCGAGCAGCATGGTGCGAGCGCCGAAGTCCGCTTCGGCACTGCTGATCGAAGACATGCCGGAGGAGGCGATCATAACGGGAGCTGCGAGGGCCGCGCTCTGGCCATTGGTTTCGATGTTCGGATTCTTCACTCCGCTGACGGCGGCGGTGAGCAGGTCGGCATTGGTGGTGAAATTCTGTTTGACGAGCAGGCTGCCGCCGAAATCAACCACGGCCATCAAGCGGTCGGGCCCTGCCCCTTTTCCAATAAATTTCACGGCGGCGGCGCGAGCCTGGATCTGGTCGGGAGCAGCCATGGACGAATTGTCGAAGAAGAGAATCATGTAATGCTTCTGAGCGCTGACCGGGGCTGAAGGATCGTTGCCGAAGGAAAAACTGGTGACGGCCTGCTCTTTGTTGTCTTCGTAGACCTTGAAATCCTTCTGGGTGAGGTCGTGGACATAGTTCCCTTTTTTGTCGGTCACAACCGCATCGACCAGCACCACGCGGGATTCCGCTCGGATCACCGGGGCGGTGGCGACGGGTTGCTGCTGAGCCGGGGTTTCCGGCTTGGCAGGCTCGGGGCTTTGTGCGCAAAGAAGCGAGGGAGAAGCGGAAAAACCAAACAAGACGATCGCGCGCAGCACCTGAGGTTTCGTCCAATTCATCGGTTGCGTTGCCATAGTTGCCTCCCTAAAACGGAATTTCGACGGCACCATTGCGCGCAGCCATCTGCGAGCCTTCGGAATCGCGAACCACCTGGCGGACCAAATAACGCCCGGGCTTGACGGCAAAACTCGATTTGACGGTGAGGCCGGTGTGGGTAAGGCGCTCGTAGGTGGTGTCCCTCAAGCGCATCTGCACGGTTTTTTCGCCGCCAGTGATGAAATTGCCGTTTTCATCGAAGATGGCGGTGGCCAGGATGAGATCGTCCAGGCTGCGGCCGTCCGACTTGCGGAAATGCATGTTTTTCACTTCAAGTCGGGAAACGACGCTCAAATGCGCACCTTCCGCGGCGCTCTTGAAATACTGGGTCTGCAGATTCAGGGGTAGTTCATTTATTTCATCCTGAGAGAAGATGGCTTCCTGAATTTCCTGGCGTGCCAGCTCGTGGGGATCATCCACTTTTCGAGGCGCGTAATAGCCGCGGCGCGCCTGAACGGAGTATTTCAGCTTTTTCGCCAGATCGACGCGGAGCAGATGATACTGGCCGTCCATTCTGCGGTTCTGGGGAGAAAACGAAAGGACGTAGGAGACTTCCGGCGCGAGTCCCGCAAGTCGCAAACCACCCTGAAGATCATTGGAATTGTGGAAGAAGGTGCCTCCGGTTCCGTAGGCAAGGTCACCGAGAACGTACTCGTTTTGCTGTTGCGAGGAGACACGGTACGAGGTCTTCAGACCGGCGGTGCGGTAACTGTCGGAAGATGGACGGGAAATGTCTCCCATTACGTCGGGCGTATAGAGTCCTCGGGCGTCGAGGGTATTGATAACCACGTTGGCGTGGTTGGCGCGGTCGATTACGCCGGTTTCATCCAGGTATTGGGTGGTAATCAGGAAACCTGGAGAGACGAGAAGCATGATGCGTTCGCCGGGCATGTTGGAGAGGCGGCGTAGGACGTCCTCCAGGTGCCGGTAGGTGAACTGGTTTTCGATATCACCGGAGCTGAGCGCGCGAAGGACGGCGCTCTGCACAATCGGCAACGCCTGGGGCCGTTGAGCTTCATCCCCACCGAACGCGCACTGGATGGTTTCCTCGATTGCCACGGCCAGCGCTGTGGGGTCGTGTTTATTTTCAATCTGGTCGGCCATGTAGTGGGTGACTTCGGGACATTCGCTGCCCATTGCCTGCGGCATTAAAGGACGCGGCACCACCGCGAGAATCGTGCGGTGCAAGGCCGCCTTATCGGAAGTGAACTCGAGAGTGGTCTGCCCGGAAGTGCTGTAAATGGCAACTCGATCGGTAGGGCCGGTGGAATCGAGGAAGCGGTCGGCTTGCGAACGCGCCCAGGTGGCGTCCTGCATCGAAAGGTGCGTGTCGTCAAAATCGAGGGCGACGAAGCGTTCGGGGAGAACAGGAAGTTTGTTTCCCGGGGTGTCTCCCGGCTGAGGAGAGTCCTCCTGGGTCTTTGCGGCGACAGCGGCACGTTGCAAGCGGGTCTGCGTGGTTTCCACGGAGAAATTGCTGATGGTTTGCAGCTTGCCCTGGTCGTAGAGAACGAAATCCTGGCGGGTGAGATTGTCGACAAGTTTGCCGGAGGGATCGCGGACGATCACGCGCACCTGGACAAGGTTGACGCGAACCTTAAAAGTGGCCGCGGAATCCATCTGGGAAATTTCGGAACCGGCGTCTGCCTTGGATTTCGGCGCCGCTTCCTCAGAATTAGTAGGAGGCGGTTTTTCCGGTGCAGCCGTGGGAGCGGAATCCTGACCGAACGCTGATGGAATCAAGAAGGGCAGGAAAATCGACAGGGCAAGCCAAAACAGGCAGCGGCACAACGGATTTCGATAAAACAAATGCAGGCTCATCCCTTCCCTTGCCCCCATTCGCGTCCTGAAATGAATTGGCGTACAGAGACGCACTGCAGGCCGCCTCGCGCGGGTGGGATGCACTGACTATACGCCGCGGGTTTTGAGGGTGTCAACGCGATGGCTGCGGAAGCCTTCGAGGGTCCAGACGTCTTGCGCTTCGACATGGCGGAGGAGGTAGCGGTCGCCGGTTTGGGTTAGCACGCGGAAAAACGTTTCGCCAGGGGAATACCAGCGATCCTCTATTTGCGCGATCGGCAAAAGTGTGTCGCCGAGTTTGAGGAGGCGCGGCGATTCCTCGGCTTTCTAACCGGAGTAGGAGATGACCTGGACCGACTTCATAGATTTACCAATGGGCGGACGAGATCAGTCTACTCGCATCTCGTCCGTTTCGGCATTCCATGCCGCGCCTAGAAAAACGATCACCGCGGAAAGCTGCATCCAGATCAGCAAACCGATCACGGCGGCAAGACCTCCGTACACGACGCTGTAAGGCACCCGGCGAACATAAAACCCGAAGATGACGTTCACCAGCCACCACAATAAAGTGGCCAGCATGGCGCCGGGCAGCACGCGTTGCAAACTCTCTTCCTTGGGGCGAGCAACCCAATAGACCACCGTGAGCGCGAGCATGGCCAGGACCATGGCCACCAACGGGAAAAAGACCAACCAAAGGCCATTCACGAATGAATGCGTGCCGATTACTCCGGTTACCCAATGGCGCAGCGGGCGGCCGAATACGCCAAGGATTCCAGCGATAAGAATGGGCGCGACCGTGATCAGCAGAAGCAGCAGGCCGCGAAGCTGCCGGCGTAGAAAACTGCTGCGCTCTATGTCGCCGTAAATCAGGTGAATGCCCTCCATCAAGAGTTTCATGACTTGCGAACCGCCGAGCAAGCTGCCCGCCCAACCGAGCAACGCGAACTTCCAGAGGTCCGGCCCACGGCGGCTGAGAAAATCGGCGACGATGCCCTGACTGCCCGGCGGAAGAAATTGCGTGAAATCGCGGATAGCATCGAGAAGCGCGGTGCGGCTGCCGATCCAACTGGAAGCCAGGCCAACCGCAAGCAGCAGCGTGGGGAAAAAAGCGAGAAAGACGTTGAAGGCGATGGCTTGCGAAATCATGCTGCAGCGCGGAAAGACGCGCCTGAACATACCCCAGATGCGATAGGAAAGCGGGCGTTGGATAGGCATCGCCGGATATTATAGCCGCAGAGGCAAGCATAAAATTTTCCTAATGCCGATAAAGTTTGGCGTGGATTGGCCGATAGAGGAGATGAACGCTGCGCGGGTGCGCCGAATACGCGGGCAGAAGACTAGTGCGGGAGATTGCGCCACAGCAGCGGCACATAGTACGCATCCAGATACCAACCGAGAGCAAAGAGGATTGCGAACCCGAAAAGCGCCCAGAGAAACAGGCGCACGGGCATAGTCCGCGCGAGCGGCACCTGGGGCTCAGAGAAACGGAAAAGCACTCCGCTGATCAAGCAAACACATCCTGCCAAGCCGATTCGCGCTACGGATGCAACCAGGCGGTCTTCCCAGCGCGTGGCCGGGATGAAAAAGGCCGTGTCCAGCAAAGCGCAGAGCGAAAGTATGCTCATCGCAAAGGAAACGACTTTGCCGAGATCAAGAAGCGTGGTCCAGCCTCCGGAACCGAAAGATCGTGGCGCCAACGAAACTCTCTTTTTGTCGAACACCAGAAAGTATAGCGCCACTTGAATCGCTCCGGGGCCGACACCCTGCTTAACGGCTGAGTGACCGAGCGGGATAACTCGGCTGCCAAATCTGCAAACTGGCGAGGCCGGAAGTTTCGGCCTGCCATCCAGTCAGCCGGAAGGTGACGGATGGCCCCGGCACGCAAACGAAGCAGTGAAATATCCACAGAGTTCGCGGCGGATAAGGCTAGGCCTCGTCCTTCGCGCGAATAACCACCAGGGTAATGTCATCCCTTTGCGAGGGCCCTTTAGAAAAAGCAGAGACCTCATCCAGGATGAATTTGATGATTTCCCTTGGGGTGCGATTGCGGCAGGAACGCAGCAAATTCTCAAGGCGTCGTTGTCCCCAAAATTCGCCCTGGGAGTCCTCCGCCTCCGTGATTCCGTCCGTATACGCCACAAACAGATCGCCAATTTCAAGTCGAATGGTCGCCGAAGTGTATTCAGCGGCTTCCAAAGCGCCGACCGGCGTACCTTCCGTTTCCAATGGGAAGACATCGCATCGCCCGTCTCTCCAGCGGAGCACCATCGGCGGGTTGTGCCCGGCATTTACATACTTCAGAACCCGGGTCGCGGGTTGGTACTCACCGTAGAAGAGTGACGCGAAAAAATGCCCCGGAGACGACTCGTGAACCAGCCGGTTAACCTCGCTCATAATAATTGCAACGTCTAGGTGAGGATGCAGAGCTTGAGCCTTCAACGATGCTTGGAGACTGGCCATAAGTAACGCTGCCCCGATTCCTTTGCCGGACACGTCCCCAATGGCGATTCCCCATCGCCCTCCTTGCAAGGGGAAAAAATCATAGTAGTCTCCGCCAATACTCTGAGCCGGCTGATAGAATGTTTCGCACGTCAGTCCCGGAATCGAAAGACTCTGTTGCGGGAAAAAGGCCTGTTGCACGTCCTTCGCGCGCTCCAGATCCTTGCGCAGGGCCCTATGAAGACCAGAATCCGATTTCTTAAGAAACTCCAGGACTGTCTCCACGTGATTGCGCAAAAGCAGTCCTGCTTCCTTCCCTTGCCCTCTTGCAAGAGCGTGAATGATCGGTTGGTGAGATTCGACTATTTCCGGGAGATTCCCTGTGACCTTTCCGACCGAACCCCGAATTCGCAAATCAACAGCCAAGGTGTCCCACACACGGAGTAAGACCTCGTTTTGTGAGGCTTGCAGGATGATTCGATGGAATTTTACGTCGTGTTCCGCGAAGGAATCGAGATCGAGGGCGCGAACTGCCGCGCGCATGGCGTTCAATTCCCGTTGCAATTCGACGACATTGCCTTTCAGCGCTTGGGCTGCGGCTCGCCCCCCCAATTCTTCCAAAGCGGCCCGTATCTCATAAGCCTCATGCATCTCCTTCGGATTCGGCGAATGAATGGTTGCCGTAAGCTTTCCCGAAAGCGTAACCATTCCGAGCGTTTGAAACTCAGCGAACACCTTCAAGACGGAATCCACATCCATTTGATATTCCGCCGCGATTTCCGGCAAGTGCACTGCTCTGCCAGGGAGATAGCGTCCGCTGAATATTTCCTTGGCCAGGCGGGCCCGCCCCAATTTGTTGGGCTGCCCGCTGCGGCCGCTCCCGGTAGCCGGGTACTTCTTACCTTCTTCCAACAGCCCCATTCGCTTACTCCTCAGGTTATGTTCCGGGCTGGGCTGGGTATGCCGGTCCAAAATACTGCTTCTTTTATCGAACATGTTGAAACTCTCTCCTGGAATGCATCGGGTGGCGCCCCAAGCAAACTGATCTCCAAAGCTCTTAGTCAGCGCGACATCGGGCAGAAGATCTGGTTAACGAGTCGGCCACTCTGGGCATCAGAATACCCAGCGATGGAAACCTAGGTGTGTCGTTCGTGTTCAATTTTTATGACTTGCGGGCGTTTCCTCTTTGGCGCAGATCGAACATCACGAGTAACTTGTTACAGTGGCGTAACATAAACGCTGTAACGGCACGCTAGAATATAGATAGCATTGCGTTTATGCGGAAGCGACTGGGCTCCAACGCAGTGTGGGCCTAACCTAAGACGTAAGGACATGAAGTCATTCCTCTATTTCCAACTTGATCCCGAAAACCATTCCCTTTGGCGTGGGGAAGAGCGACTACAAATCACTCCCAAGGCCTTCGATGTTCTGTGCTACATGGTCAAAAAGGCAGGAAACCTGGTTACCCAAGACGAGGTGCTTGAAGCCCTCTGGCCAGAGACCTACGTAAACCCGGAAGTCCTTAGAAAATACATTCTGGAGATTCGCAGGGTACTCGGGGACCGGGCAGAGAAGCCTGAGTTCATAGAAACGGTGACAAAACGCGGCTACCGGTTTATAGCTCCCGTGACCGATGAGAATGCCACACAGCATCTGGATCTGCCCACTCCGGAGACAAAACCAGGGTTGATTGGTCCGGAAACGACTCCGCACAGAGAGGAAAGTACTTCTGCCAAAGACACACTACGCAAGCCCGTGATTTCAACAATATTGGTGGTCATCGCAGCAACAGCAATAGCCGGATACTTCTGGCACGTGCGCACCAGGGTGACAGCTCCCGCGTCGAGCAATACTTCCATCGCTGTGCTGCCCTTTGCCGACATGAGTCCCGGCAAGGACCAGGAATATTTTTCAGATGGACTGACGGAAGAGCTGATCACCGATCTCGCCAAAATCCCGGGGCTCAAAGTCGTCGCGCGCTCCTCCTCCTTTCAGTTCAAGGGCAAGAACGAAGACCTTCGGAGTGTTGGGCAGAAGCTCGGAGTGGCGACCGTGCTGGAAGGAAGCGTCCGCAAAGATGGGAATCGCGTACGCATCACCGCAATGCTCGTCAAGGCTGACGACGGATTCCAGCTCTGGTCGGAGACGTATGACCGCGACATCAGTCATATTTTCGCGGCACAGGACGAAATAGCTCGGGCCGTGAGTGGCGCCTTGCAGTTGAGACTGCTGAGCGGCAACAACGCGGTCCCTCCGGGAGGTTCGCCCACAACGAATTCCCAAGCCTACGAAGCCTATCTGCAGGGGCAGTACTTCATCGCGCGCGGGCAAGACAAGGAGGATCTCGAGAAAGCACTCTCCTATGCGGACCAAGCAATCAAGCTGGATGCCGGCTATGCCCCAGCATGGGCGCAACGGGCGCAAGTGCTGCAGACTCTGGCCAGCGTCGCTCTGATCGAGAACACCGATGGGTTCCGCCGTGCGCGGGAAAGTGCAGAGAAGGCGATTGCGCTCGACCCCAATTTGGCGACAGGCTATATGGCGCTGGGGTTGGTCCAGATCAACCATGACTGGGATTGGGAAGGTGCGGATGAATCCTTGAAGAAGGCGGGGGTTTTGGAGCCGGGTAGCGCCACCGTTTTAGGTAATCGCGCTTACTTAGCCAGGAACCTCGGGCAATTGGAAAAGGCGATTGAGCTACGCAGGGAGGCCATTGCCCTCGACCCGTTGAGAGCCAATTTTCATTTGTCGTTAGGCTACGAACTCTTCCTCTTGGGTCGATTCGACGAAGCAAAGGCTGCGCTACAAAGGGCTCAGGAATTGAATCCGCGGCTTTCCTCTCTCCACCTCACTCGCGGCACGATTCTCCTCTTGGAGGGACACCAACTGGAGTCGCTGGGGGAGATGGAGAAGGAAACCGGCGAATGGGAGAAACTGTCGGGAGAATCCATGGCCTACCATGCGCTTCAGCGCCAAGCGGACTCAGACCAGGCCCTGAATAAACTTATAGCCACCCATCAAAATGACTGCGCCTATCAAATCGCAGAGGTATACGCCTATCGCCAAGAAACCGAGAAGGCGTTCAATTGGCTGGACCGCGCTTTTCAGCAACGAGATCCCGGCATCCCTGAATTTAAATCTAATCCGCTCATGAGAAGCCTGCGGGGGGACCCGCGTTATGTTGAACTGCTGAAAAAGATGCGGTTCCCCAAGTAACGGACTTCGTTTTTCGGGCAATGCGGCCTGACTGATGACTTGCTTGTTTGCCGCGATGGAAAACGCGAACCTAGTCAGCCATTATTTGAGAGTCTCGTTGCCACGTTGCACCAAGACCCTAATCTTCCTCACAACCGGCCTCCTTTCTGTCGTGCTTCGAGCGCGTCGATTATTGAGAACGTATCGCGTCCCCCGGAGACCGGCCTTCTCTTCCCTCTTGTTAACCAGGGCAATCGGAAACCGGTGCGCTGCACTTGCGGGCATTGCGTTTTCCGGATGAAGAGACCTGTCGTACACTGCTCGTGCGCGTTCCCGAAGATGCCAAGAATGAGAACAGATACGGCGGCTAGAATCCGCCTCCGGAAAGTGAAGATTGCCCGTTTGGTGAGGCCCCGCGTGCTTTACGCCGTGCTTGTCTTGCTGTTCTTGCCGTACATTGCGGCGGCGCAGGCCGAACCCCCAAAGAAAGTAACGTGGAAATCGGTGGAATTTGCCATCGTGCGCTTTAACGATCAGGCGCCGAACTCCTGGAATATCTATCACTCTGAGAAAAAAGGCATTTTGCTGGTGCGGCTGTGGAAACGCTATATGCTTGTGAAGATCCAGGATGAAGAGGTGTACGACATCGACCCGCAAAAAATCACGGTGCGCGGCGATTCAGCGGAATGGTCGTACGCGGACATCCCGGAGAAGCCGATTGAAGTTGTGGAGTGGAAAGAGCGGAACATCGGCTCGATGCAGCGGGTGACCTTTCGCTTTGGGAAAAACGGCCACGTGCTCGAATTGCAGATTCCATTGGGACTCAATCGCGAGCCCATGTACTGAGCAAGCCGTTGCGAACTTTAATCTGACCGGCGATACACACCATAAAACCACGGAATGCCCAGCGCGCCAGGCGCGACGCCGACGTTGACGGCATCGCCCGGCCGGAAGCGGTCGTAGTCATCCGAGTCGACGGCCAGCCGCTCAAAACGATGCCCCGCGCGCCAGGATGGCACGAAGAGACGCCGGGTGCCGCGCACCACGCCCTTCATCTGATAGCGGCTTTCCACCACCGATGCGTGATACGTGACGTTCCGGGGCGAGTCCAGCCGCCCGTTGAGAACCAGCACAGTCAAGAGAATGAACGGAATCGGAATCAGCCCGGTAAATAGATGCCGCAAAACCTCAATGTCCTTGCGCGCGCGGGCCCGGCTCTCGAGCACTATGGCCAGGGTGAGTGCCAAAAAGAATACCAGCCCGAAAAAGACCAACATGCCGTCAAGGTCCAGCGGAGGGTAGATCTGGCTGACGTAAGGAAACAGCAGCGAGCCGGCGAGAAACACGGTCATCTGGCGGATCAGGCGGCGGCGGAAAACAAGTTCGGCGGCGGCGGAGGTCAATCCGCAGACCGGGCACTGATCGCTGGCGCGTTCGGAGCCACAATCCAGACAGTGGGTCATCAAAATATTATAAAGCCTTAGCCGTTTTCGGCGAGCTTCGCCAGGATTTCCTGATAAGGGTGGGTATTTTGATCTTCAGGGAGCGCAATGGTCACGCCCATGCCCAGGCCGGGCTCCACACGCTTGACCGAACATTCCAGCCACACGGGACGATCGGCGACCAGCCGCGCCCGGAATCCCGCCCCCACCCAGAGAATGTCTTCGGACTCGATGAACATGCCGCCGACACTGACATCGCGTGTGCGAGCCTTCAGGCGAGCTGATCCCCATTCGATTTCGAGACTGGCTTGATACGGGTAGCGAGGCGCCCTGCGGCGTTCGGGACGGCGAGGCCCGAAATCCCCCACGGCCATGGACATGGCGCTCCTCTTGGAGATGAATGGCGCGCAAAAGTCGAACCCAAGCAGCGAGCCTACACCCTGAAGATACGCCGAAAAGCAGCACATTGTTTCAGACACCGCGAAAGGATGTTCTGTTCCCGCCATTTTCCAGTTGAGCACAGGACAGGCAGCGCGAATGAGACGCTTTACATTCGGCAACTAGGGAGCTATGTTGCCGAGGTTTCGGAAACGCCGGGAGGATTCCCATGGGAGGCAGTGCGACCGACTATCTGGCGGCGGAACGGACCGTCCTGGCTTGGATCCGGACAGGGATCGCCTTGATGGGGCTGGGATTTGTGCTGGCGCGATTTGGGCTGTTTTTACAGGAGTTCCATCACCCGCAACCCGATTTCCAGGTGAAATCGTACTCAATTTCGCTGTGGATCGGGATCGCCCTGATATTGATGGGAGTGTCGGTGTGCCTGTTGTCCACGTTCCGGCATTTGCGGATGCTGAAGCAATTGGAGGCCGGCGAATCGCTGTACGCCCGAAGTCCGCGGTTGCTGATTGCAATCGCTGCTGGGTTGGTCGTGCTTGGCCTGGTGATGGCTGGATACCTGATTTTCGCCAATCCAAGCGCAATGGTTCATGCATCTATGAGGGAGGAGAACCCTATGGCGACCAGCGCGGAAAACGGGATTGTGCGGATACCCAGCAACCACTCGGTGGACGAGACTGTGACGAAGCTGCAGGCGATCCTGCAGGCGAAGGGCGTGAAACTGTTTGTGGTGGTGGATCACAGCGGCGAAGCGGCGGGTGCGGGATTGAAAATGCCGAACACCAAATTGCTGATTTTTGGAAACCCCAAAGCCGGGACGCCCCTGATGCTGGCGGCGCCGAGCGTGGCGCTGGACTTTCCACTCAAGATCCTTGTGGCCGAAGATGGCGCGGGCAAGACTTGGATTTCCTACAATTCGACGGCTTATCTGCAATCGCGGCACGCTCTGCCGGCAGCGATGTTGCCGAACATCGCCGTCATCGAGGCGCTCGCGGCAAAGGCGGCGGAGTAAGAACCACCGCATCTCTTCGCGCACGAAACAAAGAAGTCGTGCAAAAAAGGCCTTGAAAACAGACATCCAAAACGATGAATCTTTACGCGACACGGCATAACTGCGTTTTGCCGCTCCATGGCCCGTGTGTTAAATTAGTAGTTCGGGCCTCCAGTCCAATCTGCATCTGAGGGAGATTTCATGGGTTTTTTCAGTACGGCTTCGCGCCGGCTCGGCATTGCGGGAGAGTTGCTCTCCTTTTTTGCGCGCAACAAGCGCTGGTGGATGCTGCCGGTGATCCTGGTGGTGCTCTTCACCGCCGTTCTTATCGTTCTGGGACAAAGCTCGGCCCTCGCGCCGTTCGTCTACGCCCTCTTTTAGGCGAATCGCGCTGCTATGGCCAATATTCTTGTCGAAAACCTGAAAACTCTTTGGAACGCGTGGAAGCGCCTGGCGCACAAGATCGGGAACTTCCAGGCGCGCGTGATTCTGACGATTATTTACGCCATCGCGGTCCTGCCGTTTGGCCTGGTGGTCCGCTTGTTCTCCGATCCGCTGCGCATCAAACATCGCCCCACAAATTGGATTGAGCATCCTGCCGAAGTCCACGACATCGACTGGGCCCACAGGCAATAGCTGATGCACATTCTTGGAATTTCCTGTTATTACCACGATGCTGCCGCTGCGATTCTGCGTGATGGCCAGCTTGTTGCCGCCGCCGAGGAAGAGCGCTTTTCGCGCGTCAAACACGACTTTGGCTTTCCGAAGCACGCCATCGAATTTTGCATGCGCGAAGCGAAAATCGACGCCAAAGACCTGGACTACGTGGTTTTTTACGAACGGCCGTTTCGAAAGCTGGACCGGCTGCTGATCAGCGTCCTGCAAACCTACCCGCAATCCTGGAAAGTATTTCGCGAATCCATGATCGGCTGGATGCTGGACAAGCTGTGGATCGCCAGCACGTTGCAATCGGAATTGGGAATTAGCCGCGACCGCGTGCTGTTTTCGGAGCACCATCTTTCGCACGCGGCCAGCGCGTTTCTGTGCTCGCCTTTTGAGGAATCGGCGATTCTGACGGTTGATGGCGTCGGCGAGTGGCTGACGGCGGCTTGCGGCGTGGGACGCGGCACGCAAATTCAGTTGACCAAGCAGATTGAGTTTCCGCATTCCATTGGGCTGCTCTACAGCGCGTTCACGGCGTTCCTCGGCTTTGAAGTGAATGAAGGCGAATACAAAGTGATGGGCATGGCGCCTTACGGGACGCCAAGGTATGTCGACAAAGTCTGGAAGACGGTGAAGCAGAACGCAGATGGCTCGTTTTCGCTGGACATGGATTACTTCTGCTTCCACTACGCGACCGACCGCATGTACACGCCGAAACTTGTGGAGCTTTTCGGCGAGCCGCGGCCGCGGGAGACGCCCTTTTTCACCGAGGGGACCGGATTCCCGAAGTATTTCGGCAAAAAGCCGGCGGATTACATTGCTCAATGCCGGGTGAACGAGCATTACGCGGACATCGCTGCCAGCATCCAGCGCGTCACGGAAGATTTGCTGGTGGGCATGGCCAAGAATCTCCATAAGCAGACGGGACTCAAGAAGCTATGCGTTGCGGGTGGCGTGGGCCTGAACAGCGTCGCGAACGGAAGAATGCTGCGCGAGTCCGGCTTTGACGAGTTGTTCATTCAACCGGCCGCGGGAGATTCCGGCGGAGCGTTGGGCGCCGCACTCTGGGCCTACCATTCCGTGCTGGGCAAGCCGCGGTCGTTCCTCATGGAGCATGCCTACTGGGGACAGGAATATTCCGCCTCCGAGATCCGGGCATTCCTCGAAAGTGAAAACATTCCCTATCATGAGGCCGCCAACACGGACGAACTGCTCGACCGCACGACGGATTTCCTGACCAACAGCAAAGTGGTGGGCTGGTATCAGGGACGCTTCGAATGGGGCCCGCGCGCGCTCGGGCATCGCAGCATTCTGGCCGATCCTCGCGGCGCGGACATGAAAGACATCGTCAATTCGAAGATCAAGTTCCGCGAACCGTATCGCCCGTTTGCACCATCGGTGGTGGCGGAAGCGGCGCCGACGTACTTTGAGTTGGGCGACGCGGTCAATCAGTATCCGCTGCGCTATATGCTTTACGTGACTCCAGTGAAACCCGAGCATCACGCCACGCTGCCGGCGATCACGCACGTGGACGGTTCCGCCCGCGTGCAGACGGTTTATCGCGAACAGAGTCCACTCTATTATGGTTTGATCGAGCGCTTCGGACAGGCCACGGGCGTTCCGGTGGTGCTCAACACTTCCTTCAATTTGCGAGGCGAGCCGATCGTAACGACGCCGGCGAACGCCTACAGCACGTTTTCCCGCAGCCAGATGGATTGTCTGGTGCTGGGGAATTTCCTCATCGAAAAGCCGTCCTAGCTCATTTGGCTGCCCACATTTTCCCGTGGCGGAGCGGAGGTGTATCGGCATCCCTGTAGCTCGCCCCTTTGAGGGGCGAGGGTTTCCATTGCGTACGGCAATTCCGGCTCTTGGTATCGATTTATTGCGGCAGGTTCAATCTTGCATGTGGCCATGAAAAACCTCAGGCCTCGAAGGCCTGAGCTACAGGGAGGACATCCGCTACTAATTTTTCGCGGGCGTTGCGTAGAGTTGCGTTAGCCAGGGTTCAAGGATTTCGGCCGCGACCTCGCTTCCTTTCGCCGTCCAGTGGCCGTCGCAACTCAGAAAAAATGTGTGGAAATTTCCGCCGGAGCGCGCATCCATATCCGGCAGCAGGTCCTTCACGGGAATTCCCTTCTCCTGCCCCCAACTGAGTACCACTGGCCCGAGCCTATCCGTTCCGGACTGTTTCCATCTCACAAAATCATTTGACGTGGGAATCAGGATTACGGCCATCTTGGCGTGGTGCACGTCCGCGGTCGCGTGTATGTCATCTAGTGCTTTTTTCAGCCGCGCGATATCCGCATCATTGAAATCGTTGTAGCCGGAATACGGCGGCGCCATCCGCCAGTACATGCTGGAGTAGAGGAACTGGCCAACATGATAGGACGCCAGATAGGCGCGCATCCACGATTCGATGTGATCCCAGACACCTTCGCCGGCCCGGGGCCGCACATGATTCGTGTAGACGATGGAGAAATCGTCGGCGTAATACGGCCGGTAGCGGTCGGCGTGATGGATCTTGCCCCATTCGAGAGACATATCGTGGAAATCGTTGTCGGGAAGCAAGCCGACGACGACCGTGTCGTGATCGAATTTCGCGGCAAGCGTCTTGTAGAGCAGCGCATATTGCAGCGGGCCGAAATCACCGCTGGTGCCAAAATTCAGATACTCGCGCACGGTGTCTTTCTCAAGAATGTTGGTCAGGCGGTCCTCGTCAGCAAGGCCGAGGCCTTCAATCATCGAATCTCCCAGGACAATGGTGCGCGGCTTTGAAGAGTGCAGGCTGCGCTCAATGTCGCGCGCGCCATAACTGTTCGTTGTGTACTGCACGCTGAAGCAACCGCCCTGATGATAGAAATGCCCGTTGGGGCGGTGCCACACGCCGAAGTCTGGATTGATGTCCGCCCAAAAATTATTGTAGTTGATGTGATAAGTAGGCTTGCTGGAGTGCCAGTCGGTGACGTTGATATAGATGAGGCAGACGAGTTCGATCAAAACAGCGAACAGCAAGAAATTACCGATCAGGAGTTTCAGAAAATAAAGAAAGGACTTCAGGCCAGAGCGCTTCTGCGCCGCATCCGCAGCTACGGGAGGTTCTTCGTTCATTCTTTCTCCGAATAAATGTTGTAAAGAAAAGAGTACCGCGTTTTGAGGGGATTCGTCACATCGCGCGAGTTTAATCGCTGGCTTACAGGCGCTTGCCAATCATGATGAAAAAGCCGCCATCGCGGCCGCCGACCAGCATCTCGGCGGTCTGCACCAGGAAATGATTCAAGGCGGTGCCGGGAGCGTGTGGCTCGAAGAGTTTTTCATCCGTGGCAAAACTCTCGCCCTGGGCTTTGGGGATGCTGTTCATGAACTCGAAGCCACTTTCCTTGAACCAGCCCTGAACTTCTCCGAACGTATGCTTTGATTCATGCGGATTCTTATACTGGTCGAGAAACCACGCCTTCTTCCGGCCCTCGTTCGCCGACCGGTCCCTGATCTGGGGATCCAGAAACTGCATACGATCGCCGGAAACCCGGAACATCCAGCGCCGGAAATCGGTCGCCAGGCGGCTGTACTTGTTGTAAAGACCGATCAGAATGAAACCGCCGCGCTTGACGAGCTTCCCGATGGTCTGAAAACCAAGATACGGGTCGCTGGTATGGTGCAGAACTCCATTGCATACCACAAAATCGAAGCTTTCTTGGGGGAACACCGGGCGGAACAAATTCATCTGCAGAAACTGGGCGCCCTTTATATCGTTTTTGCGGCGGAAGTTTTCGGCTAGTTGCAGCGAGTGCAGGCAGCCATCGGCGCCGATCACGGTGCGGCCCCAGGTCATCCCCAGAAAATTGCTCAGTTGTCCCGTGCCGCAGCCGACTTCGAGAATGGAAGATCCGTGGCGGATTTGCTCGTCCAGCAGCTTTGCGAAAACGCCGCGGCGCGCCTTCAGCCGTAGCGCTTCCGCTGAATCGAAGTCGTCATAATTCGGAAAGGGCGTCTTTTCGTAGAACGCCTGCATGGCGCGGGTGACGTCCGGCTTATCGGCGGGCCAGTCGTTCTGCCAAAAGAGTTGCGGGATTCCGCCGTCCACGGGAAAGGCGTGGCGGCATTTTTCGCAGGTCACCTGGTTGGGCCGGGGGTCAAGGTTTCCATCGCAAATGGGACAGGACAATAGAGTTTCAACTGCACTACGGGTTATCGTTGGCACCTATCTCAAATCCTACCACACCGCGCACCCACGGGCGAATTGACGATTTGCGCACAGAATGAGTATTGCGCGGCGCATTCCAGGATGCTAGCCTAAGCGAACAAAAGGCGAATTATTTGGCGGCCTTCGGGAGACCTAACGATGGCAAGTAACGCGTTTTCCCTGGCTAGGGCAGGAAGTTCCTCCACCCTCGCCCGTGTCACGCAAGTGCTGGATACCTTTGCGGCGCGCGACCGCGACGGGGAAATACTGACGGCGGTGCGCCACTACCCTGCCCGGGAAGCGCAATGGGCTGAATTTCCGGAGTGGGTGCACGCGGACCTTCGCGCCGCGTACAACGCCAAGGGAATCCGGCAACTCTACACGCACCAGGCGACGGCCGCGGAAGCCGTGCACGAAGGCAAGAATGTGGTGATCGTAACGCCGACGGCTTCGGGGAAAACGCTTTGCTACAACCTGCCGGTGCTGGATGCGATTCTTGCGAATGATGACACGCGGGCGTTGTACCTCTTCCCCACCAAGGCTCTCGCGCAGGACCAGTTGGCGGAACTCCATGATCTGAACCAGCGGCTGGAAAATCGCGTGGGCGTTTTCACCTATGACGGCGACACACCCGGCGACGCGCGGAAAGCGATTCGCGAGAAGAGCCACATCGTGCTGACGAACCCGGACATGCTGCACACCGGGATCCTGCCGCACCACACGCGGTGGACACGGCTGTTTGAAAATTTGCGCTACATCGTGGTGGACGAACTGCACACCTACCGCGGCGTCTTCGGAAGCCATCTGTGCAACGTGCTGCGCCGGCTGCAGCGCATCGCGCGATTTTATGGCAGCAAGCCGAAATTCATCTGCTGCTCGGCGACGATCGCGAATCCGGGCGAGCTGGCTTCGAGGCTGATCGAAGACAATGTGGAAGTGCTGACGGCTAATGGCGCGCCGGCGGCGGAGAAGACATTTGTGTTTTACAACCCGCCGGTGATCAACCGCGCGCTGGGCATCCGGCGAAGTTACATCAATGAAGGCTCGCGGGTAGCGCAGGAATTCCTGAAACACGACCTGCAGACGATGGTCTTCGCCAATTCGCGGTTGCACACGGAACTGATTCTGACCTATCTGCAGCAGGCGAATCCGCAACAGCCGGGTAAGCCGGAGACGATTCGCGGATATCGCGGCGGCTATTTGCCAAACGAGCGGCGTGAAATTGAACGCGGTTTGCGCGAGGGGCGGATTCGCGGCGTAGTGACGACCTCGGCGATGGAGCTTGGGATTGACGTCGGCTCGCTGGATACCGTGGTGATGACCGGCTATCCGGGAACGATCGCGGCCACCTGGCAGCGTGCGGGACGCGCCGGACGGCGCAGCGGAAGCTCCTGCGCGGTGCTGGTGGCGTCCTCGGCGCCCCTGGATCAATTCATTATTCGCCATCCGGACTATTTTTTCGGGAACACGCCGGAGCATGCATTCATCCAGCCGGACAATCTGGAAATCCTGATCAATCACCTGAAATGCGCCGCGTTTGAGCTGCCCATCGGCCCGCAGGAGAAATTCGGAGAAGTGAACGTGCAGGATTTGTGTGCGCGGCTGGCGGAGGCGGGTTATCTGCACCTCGCAGGTGAGAATTTTCACTGGACGCATGAAGCCTATCCGGCGGACACCGTCAGCTTGCGTTCAGTGACCAGCGACAATTTTGTGATCATTGATATTACCGGCGCGCCGCAGGTGATCGGAGAAGTGGATTTTCCGAGCGCGCTCACGACCGTGCACGAGAAGGCGATCTACTTGCACGGCGGACAGCAGTATCACGTGGAGCACCTTGATTTCAAGGAGCGCAAGGCGTACGTGAAGCAAGTGAATGTGGATTATTACACGGACGCGATCCGATATACGCAGGTTCGCGTACTGGAGATTGCGGAGACGGCGCGGAGAAGTGAGCCACAAGAGGGCCGAGCAAGCTCGGCCCCTACAGTGAGCAGAGCGGAACACATCCAGGAATGCCTGTGCCACGCGCGTTCGCATGGCGATGTGCTGGTGCGGTCGCAGGTGGTGGGGTTCAAGAAAATTAAATTTTTTACGAATGAGAATATCGGCGCGGGGCAGCTCGAATTGCCAGAGAACGAGATGCACACGACGTCGTACTGGATTACGCTGGAGCGGGCGTTGCTGGAGTCGCTGCCGTACACGATCAGCGAACGGCAATCGGGGATGTTCGGGCTGTTGTATGCGCTGGCATCGGTGGCCATGCTGCTGATGATGTGCGATGGGCGCGATTTGGGAACGGCGATTGGCGAGCGGCCGCCTGCGCCGGGGACGGAAAGCGACGAATTCAGGCCGATGCGGATGGGAGAGGCCGTTGGTACGCAGGCGAAGGAGTTTTTCGAGCCGAATTTGTATGTGTTTGACGCGTATCCGGGCGGGATTGGATTTTCGGAGCCGTTGTTCCGCGCGCATGAGTTGCTGGTGCGAAAAACGCGGGAGTTGATTCAGGCTTGCCCTTGCGAGGCGGGGTGCCCGTCTTGTGTGGGACCGGCGGGGGATTTGGCGCCGAAGGCGAAGGAGGCGGCGCTAGCGATTTTGGGAAGAATGTGCAAGTAAGAAAGAGTTTCCACAGAGAACACAGAGGAAGAGCACAGAGGTCACGGAGAGTTGGTCGGTAACGTTTAAAGCTGTAAAAGCGGCAGCTTTGCTGCCGCACTCCAAAGGGGGCATCATCGATAGATTTTCGAGATTGGCGGCGTTGAAGCCGGCGCGCGGGGTGGCGCCGAGGCCGGCGGAATTGCGCGCGCCGGATGAGACCGACTCGCTTAGCCGGTTGCTGGGCGCGGGGATTGCGCGGAATCATTACGGCGAGCATCTGGCGATTCGCAACTGGTTTTCGACGCCGGAGTTTGCGGAGCCGTCGCCGATGGCGCTGGAGCTTTTGACGAAGGCGACTTCTGGTCGGAGGGCCGATCTAAAGATCGGCCACTACAGGATGGGCGCGGCTTCGCAGGCGAGGTTGGCGCTGGAGGATCCGGAGAAGTGGTTGTTTCTGGATACGGAGACGACCGGGCTGGCAGGCGGAACGGGAACGTACGCGTTCCTTGTGGGCCTGGCGTGGTGGGATGCAGGGGGATTGCAGGTGGAGCAACTTTTCCTGCGTGATTTTTCCGAGGAGCACTCGCTGTTGCACGAACTTGCCGCGCGCCTGGCGGAGCGGCCCGTGCTTGTCACGTTCAACGGAAAGTCGTTCGACTGGCCGCTGCTGGAAAGTCGCTTCACGATGACGCGGGCGATCAAAGTGCCGCAACTTGCCGCGCATCTGGACTTGCTGCATCCCGCGCGCGCTCTCTGGAAATTGCGTCTGGGTTCGGTGCGGCTCGTGGAACTTGAGCGGCACGTGCTCGACGCCGAACGACTCGGCTGGCATCGCGCCGACGATGTGGCGTCGGCGCTGATCCCGCAGTTTTATTTCGATTATCTGCGCGGGGGCACGGCCGACCCGCTTGCGGGCGTGGTGAAACACAATCAGATGGACTTGCGGGGGCTCGCCGCGCTTTTCGGAAAGATCAATTCCCTGCTGGACGAGCGGCAATCGCTTGCTGCGGAAGAATCCCTGGACTTGTTTGGCTTGTCGAAATTCTTGCAGCGGCGCGGCGAAGGCGAACGGGCGCATTCGGCGTGTAGGAAGGCTCTCGACGCGGGCTTGCCGGCGGAGTTCCAGCCACGCGCAACGCGGGAACTGGCGCTGATGGCCAAACGCCGCGGCGACAACGACAGTGCGGCAACGCTGTGGTACGAACTGGCCGGCGACCTAGCGGATGGCATCGAGGCCTGTGAGCAACTGGCCATTCACTACGAACGCCGGGCCAAGGATCTCGAGCAAGCGCTGGAGTTCGCGCAGCTTGCCCTCGCCAGACTCCAGCGCCAGCGCACCCCTTCGCGCGATCCCTATGCGAGGGAGCGCACCCGGCGTCTTGAGGAAAAGTTGATGTGCCGGGTGGGGCGCTTGCGGCATCGCATAAGCAGGAGTAATGCCACTACCCAGGCTCCTTTACTGGCAAAACCTATGGCGGCGGGCGGCGGCGTTCGTTAGTCCTTTTTTGATTTCCGTTCCCTCTCGTGAAACGTTCGAATTTGGAGGCACAAAACGGATGGAATCCCCAGGCACAAAGCAGCAAACTGTCAGCAAGGTTGATATGGACACCACCACTCATTCTTACCTGCACACGGAGCTCGAGCGGCGCCGAACGAGCCTGCAAGCGGCGGCCGGCGCGAGCATCCCGGATGCTTCTCTGCGTCAACTGATCAACAGCGTGGATGAAGCCCTTGCCCGCCTCAACGGCGGAACCTTCGGCATTTGCGAGGAGTGTCACGACTCGATCGAGGCGGACCGGTTGCTCTGCAATCCTTTGCTGCGATTCTGCCTTGACCATCTGTCGTCCGACGAGCAGCGCGCATTGGAGCGCGATCTGGTGCTGGCCGCGGGAATCCAGCGTGGCCTTCTGCCGAGAACCGACTGGTCGGTTTGTAATTGGCAAGCGCGATATCACTACGAGCCGGCCACGATGGTCAGCGGGGATTACTTTGACCTGATAGAAGCCGACGATAGTTTTCTTTTCCTGCTCGGCGATGTCGCCGGCAAGGGCGTGGCGGCGTCGATGCTGATGAGCCATTTGCATGCGACGTTTCGTTCACTGGCAAGCCAGAATCTTCCGCTGAGCCAGTTGGTGGGACATGCCAACCGGTTGTTCTGCGACAGCACCACGGCTGGGCAATACGTCACGCTGGTTGTGGGACGCGCGTGGCCCGACGGCAAAGTGGAATACGCCAGCGCCGGACACTTGCCACTGTTGCACGCTTCGCGCGCGGGTGTCACCTCGCGGCAAGCCACGGGCGTGCCCCTCGGAATGTTCTGCACGACGGAATTCCCTGTGTGCCAACTCAAGCTGGCTCCCGGCGATTCATTGTTTCTTTACACGGACGGATTGTCGGAGGTCTTCAACACCAAAGGCGACGAGTACGGCCTGCGGCGCGTGGAAGCGCTCATCGCCCGGCACTCTTCCAAACCGCCGGACCAGATGCTTTCGGCATGCTTGGACGAGATGCGCGACTTTTCCGCGGGTGTTAAACGAACCGACGACTTGACCCTGCTGGTGATGCAGCACTCAAACTGAATTGCGGTTCGCGCGCCGGTGCGACCCATTCATTAAAATCCTGAAGCGGAATCGAGGCCCGTCGCCAGAGTGCTGGACTGCGCCGTCCGGATATCGGATGAGGCGGGTGACCGCGGGGCTTCGGGTACCAGCCGCCAGTTGAGCTTCGCGGTCCACTGAAGGAACAACGCGGAACTGCCGCCTTCGAGGGTGATGCATTCCTTGCCGCTGCAGCGAAAAAAAACGCTGTCCTGACCGGAAGCAAACGTGAGGAAATTTGAGCGGCGCGAGACATCCGTTCGGTCCGGATATTTCTTTTCCAGCGCCTCCGAATACTCGGCGAAAAAGCGGGCCGTGGAGAATATATCGGCCAGCCGGATGCGGGTGAATAGCATCAGGTGCTTGGAATTTCTCTGCTCGAACGTGGCGTAATCGTCGCCGTCCCATTCGGCAGCCATGGCCTTGGCGCGCGCTTCGTCGATGAATTGCTTCAACACTTCCTTCCATCCCAGCTCGCCCAAGGAATTCTCTTCCAGCAGGACCCAGTTCTCGCCGGGCGCGGCGGCAGGCAAGTCCACCTTCAGCGGCGCTGGCGCCTTGTTCGCGAAATACAGGTCCGGATGGAGGATCTGCTGGGTATTGGCGGGGGGCCGCGCAAACACGGAGGAAAACGCCGGCCAGCCGCCAGACTTCAGAACGTCCATCGAAAAGGTGAGGCCGCTGAAGTAAGGGAACATCAGCGAGTCTTTGATAAACGGCGGCGCCTTCTTGAGTATGGGGGTCTCCGCCAGATCACCGACAAAGACGGAAGGGTCGAATTCGGGCAGGTCCCTCAGTTTCAAGCCTTTACCTTTTAGCTCGTACTCCAGCATGGCAGCCATGGCGCTGCCTTCCAGAACAGATTCACGCGCCATTTCGGCGTCGTCATTCGGCCGCGCGGCATGCACCCAGGGTTCGATATCGAAGTGCTGATCTTCCAGGGCATGAGTCAACTCGTGAGCCATCACCATCCGTTGCTCGTCCGCCGGAATCCAATCCGCGATATAGAACTCGTGCGCCTTTGGGTCATAGAGCCCGGCGATCTGCTCGGTCAGCAGATCGACCAGAAAGGTATCGAGATTAAAGTCCTTTGGAATCAGCCCGAAGGCTTCGGCGCTGCGGGCGGAGGCGTAACGCGCCTTCGCGTCTTTTTCGTCGTCCATCTGGTGGAGGATGTAGGCATGGATATCTTCGCGGGAACGAATGGACTTTTTCAGAGGGGTTTTGAGTCCCCAACCGGTGATTTGGCTCATCTCCTTGACCACTTCGTCGGCGGTGGCGAGAAATTCAGGGTTGCTGGTTCCTGCGGACGGGGTAGCTGTCGAGGAAGCGTGGTCGGCCTGTTGAGCGGCCGCAAGAGGGCCGGCAGAGAGAACCAAAGTCCCGAGTAGCAAGAAGGCAAGAGAATGCTCGAGAGAACGGTGGAAAGGGGCCATAGAAGGCCAGAATAGCAGATTCTTTGAAAGCCAGCCGAATCAGGGCCGCGGCAGAAATGCTAGTTCCTTGTTGCAATATACCGGCAAGGATTTCCACAGAGGTCTATGTTGTTCTGGATGCGTAACAAAATGGTAATTTGCTAAAGTAGCATTTGCGGATCACTTCACCGTCGGGGGGAAGACATGTATCCACCAGGCTTGCGTTTACGACAGACACGCGAAACGCTCGGTTTAACCTATCGGGAGGTAGAACAGTCCAGTTACGAAATTGCGGCCAAGCGCGGCAGGCCGGATTTTATCCTGCACATCAGCCGCTTGGCGGATATCGAAAATCGAAACGTAGTGCCCAGCCTGCACAAATTGTATTCCCTCGCTACCATCTACCATTTGAGCCCGCTCGAAATTTCCGGATGGTACGAGGCGCCGTTATTCCAAACCTTTGAAGACGGAGCGGCATTCCCCGCGCCGTGCACCCACCTGCACGAGTTTCCAGTAGCTTATGCCATGAGCGGGCAGTTTGGTTCGCGGCTTGGCTCGGACTCCACTGGCCTCCTGAAAGAGCAGCCTGGAAACGTGTGTTATTTCCCCGGGATGAAGCAAGAGGCAACCCTACGCTTTCGCTACGGATATATCGGGCTCTCGGACCGGCGAATGGCGCCCATCTTGCGCCCAGGGAGCATGGTAGTGGTGGATACGGCGGTTCGAAGAATTGAAGAGGAGGACTGGTGCACCGAGTATGACCGGCCACTGTATTTCGTGGAAACAAGAGGGGGTTACCGCTGCGGATGGTTCCTGAAATTGAAATCAAGGCTGGTGATGCAGCCGCACATGCTTTCGCATTGCGCACCGGAAGCATGGCGAACGCCAGCAGAGGCCGAGGTGGTCGGAAAAGTGGTCGGCGTGATTACTTACTTGAACGAGCCTTGGGATTGCGCTCGCGAAGTAGCTCCAACAATGCAGTCAGATTGGATCGAAAAAGTTCCTTGAGATAGTCCGGCGCCTCTGCGGGAATCCAGCTCTCGATCCTCGCCCGGCAACTCCGTACACCCTCGGGAACCCCCTCGGGGAAGGTTCCTAAGAACTGGCGAAGTTCCTCCTCCTGTTGTGCCAAAGGCATCTCCAGCAATCGTTCGAATAATTCCTGGTGACATTTGGCCAGCGCTTGCCCAACAGGCTCCTGGCCGTAGATGGCGGACAGGCGGTCGTGCGCATAGTGGCTGGTAGAGGGGCTCTTGAGGCTGGCCAGGTACGCCAACCTGGCAAAACCCCCGGTCAGCGGCTCAAGGTAATGGAGAGCGAGGTCGTAAAGAATCTGCCGGTGGATGCGAAGTTCTTCCTGCATCTGGCCCTCCTACGCGCGGGACCGTTCCGCCGCCGGAACTTCTTCATCGCGCGTAAAGCAACCGTTCAGATTTGGGTCACCCTTCGCAGCCAGGAGGGTTCCCATGAAAAATCAGTTTCTTATCCTGAAAGCTGTCCTTTCAGTAAGTTCAATCGTACTTTCGCTTGCCGCTCCGGTCAACCGTCAACTCCCCGGAAAAGCGATGCCGGGTAACACTCAGGTTGCGGACGGCGTACCTCTACCATGGCCGCCGACTCCGAAGGCAACAGGCATCCTCGTCGCCGACGGCGTACCTCTGCCTTTGCCGCCAACTCCAAAGGCAACAGGCGTCCTAGTCGCCGACGGCGTACCTCTACCTTTGCCGCCAACGCCGAAGTCTTCGTCGACATTTCCCATGGAGTCATAACAGGGAGTTGCTGGCCAACGAGAGAAAGCACAGGACTCGGCCTGTCCAGCTTCATACGAAGGCCTTAACCTTACCTGTAAAAACAAAGACTTGAGGGGCTCGGCCTATTTACTGTCGAGTTAAGTTATGCTAGCATGGCGCCCAATGGTTGAGCCCCTTCAACTGCGGAATCTGGCGTGGGCCCTCACCACGACAGTGGAATGCATCCTGTTCGTACAGTTGGCCCGCAAAAAATTCTTGAATATGTATCCGTGGTTCTCGTTTTATGTCGCTTCCACCATCCTGCAAAGTGCGGTGGTTGCGGCCGCTTACCGAGTGTATGGCGTTTCTGGCATATGGGTGTGGAAGATCGCTTGGGGTAGCCAGGCAATCGTGGTGTTCCTCAGGTTCCAGGCGGTCGTTGAAGTCACGAAAAAGATTCTGGGCGGGTACCTGGGGATCTGGGCTCTGGCTCGGCGGCTATTGCTCACCGTCGGTATTCTGGTGCTGGCGAACAGCCTGCTTTTTTCCGAAGGGAATTGGTATTGGATCTCCCTGAATGTGGAACGTGGCCTCGAACTCTCCATCGGGGCAATCATCGTAACTTTATTGCTTTTTGCCCGTTATTACCGGCTTCCTATCCAGCGGCTACATTCGGCGCTGATGGTAGGCTTGTGCCTCTACTCCGTCTTCTTCGTGCTTAATTACACGCTTCTGGAGAAATATATCCAGGAGCTGGCCAATTTCTGGCGTTTTCTGGATATTTTAACGTACCTCGCCACCCTTCTGATTTGGCTCAATGCCGTCAGCCGCTACTCGGAATCCGCGGCACATGCGCCGCCAACGGCGATCCCGAAGGAACTCTACGGAAAACTGTCCTCAGAGTTGAATTTGCGCCTTCACCATCTCAATCAGCAACTGAACCAACTCCTTCGCTCGGAGGATCACCGTCGGTGAGCGCCTCGCTTCTATTCTTCCTGTTCTTCGCGCTCGTTGTGCTCGCGCTGCTCCTGTGGGCCTCCAGGTCTTCGAAACACCAGTTCGCTCCTGACATGGACGTTTTCGAGGCGCTTTCACAGTCCCGGCATTGTTCCCGCTTGGCTCAGATCCTTCAAGCCTTGCGGCCCGAAGATACCGAGTACCTTCAGCAAATTGGCCAGGCCGCACTCATGCAGGCGCTTCGCCAGCAGCGGCGCCGGATCGCGCGGACCTATCTGGATTGCCTGCAGGAAGAATTTGAGACATTGCTGGAGATTTCGCGGGCACTGGCGGTGATGTCGCCAGAGGTCGTTGGGATGGAAGAAATGCAACGTTGGAGGCTGAGCCTGGCTTTCGCGGCGAACTGCGCCTTCTTGAGGTGGAGACTCCGGCTGGGGCTTCGGCCTTTCGCAGGATTCACTCTGCTTTCGGACATGGCGACCGACATCGCCGGACAGTTGGACACAGCGACAACGCGCATTGCCGAAGCTGCGGTGCGAGGCTCCGAGCCTTCTGCCCCGGGCCACGAGAACATCGGCGGCCGCTAAGCAGTCCTTTCCTTGCGCTTCCCTTTTGTTAATTGGTTAGGGTCGCTTCCGTCAACTGAGGCGTCTTCGCATCAAACTGCAATGGCAGCTCGATGCGGAAACTCGCGCCGCGCGGGAGCGAATTCTTCACTCGAATCGTGCCCCCATGCTCGGTGATGATTCCGTAGCAAATGCTTAGGCCCAGCCCGGTGCCTTTGCCGACCGGCTTGGTGGTGTAGAACGGATCAAACACCCGCGAGGGATCCTTCACCCCGGGACCGCTGTCGGTGAATTCCACGAAGATATTTTTTTCGTCCACGCCGGAAGTTACCCAAAGATCGCCATGCGTGGAATTTTCCAGAATCGCATCGACCGCGTTGTTGATCAAGTTGAGGAAAACCTGCTGCAACTGGTGCGGGTCGGCCGGAACCAGCGGAAGATCCTGCGAAAGCTCCAGGTGTACGCGGATCTGGTTCATCCGCAGATCGTAATCGCGCAACGTGAGGGTATCTTCCATGACCGTGTTAACGGCGACGGGGACGCGCTCCGGTTTGTGTTGGCGCGCAAAGCTGAGCAGGTTTTGCACGATCCGGTGGGTGCGCTGCGCCTGCTTGTACATTTTCTCGGAGTAGCTCAGAGCCAGCGGCCCGACCTGCCCGCTCGACTCCAATAATTGGCTGTACCCCAGGATGGCGGTGAGCGGGTTGTTCAGTTCGTGAGCCACGCCGGAAATGAGTTGTCCGACGGCGGCAAGCTTTTCGCTGTGCAGCAACTGCTCTTGCGTGCGCCGGAGATTTTCATAGGCCTGGCGCGTTTCTTCGTAAAGCTGGCTACGCTCGACGGCGCTGGCAACCTGGCTGCCGACGGCGATCAGCAAACTGATATCCGGCGCGGAAAATTCCCGCGGAACGCGGCTGCCAACCACCAGGCCACCCACTATCTTGTCCTTCGACCACAACGTGACAATGTACGCGGATTCGATTTGCTCTTTTTTCTTAAGATCGGCCACCAGGCCAGGCAGTGGCAACCCTTGAGCGGAAAGAAACGGGGCACGCACGGCGCGAATCTGCTGAATCAATTCCGGGGGAACCGGCAGCAGCGGAAAATTCTTTGCGAATTCCGACCGGTGGCCGACAGCCGCTGCACGGCGCATGGACTGGCCGTCCGGTTCGAACAGGTAAAGCGAAGCGGCGTCAATGCCGAATAGTTCAAGAATCTGGCGAAGCGTGCGTTGCAGGGAATCGTGCAGATCGAGAGTGGACACCAGGGTTTCGGCGATGGAGTTGAGCACCAGCAACTCGCGATTCCGCCGCCGGATCTCCTGCTCCGCCCGCCGGCGCTCCGTCACGTCCAGCAGGAACCCCTGATACGCGGTTACGTTTCCGGTGGCGTCGCGAATGGCCGTGGAAGACTCGCTGACAGTGCGGAGTTCGCCATTCTTGCGCCGAATTTCAAATTCGAAGTCGTTGATGGAGCTGTGCTCTTGGAGAAGCTTTTTGAGGCGTTCGCGATCCTGCGGGTTGACGTAAAGCATCTGAGCGATTTCGACCTGCAGAAGTTCGTCGCGATTTTCGTAGCCGACGATCCGCATAAGGGCATCATTGAAATCCAGGAAGCGCCCCTGCAGCGTGGAAATGAACACACCTTCCTGAACGCTGGCCACCAGGTGGCGATATTTTTCCTCCGCGCGCTTCCGTTCAGTGATGTCTTTCAGAACGTGGATCGTGCCAAGCTTGCGCCCTTCCGGATCGGAGAAATCGGAATTGGAGGCGAGAAAATAGCCCTGCAGCCACGGATCGGGAGCATCCGCGTCGCCGGAGCACCCTTCGCAATAAGGACACACTTTGAAAAACGCAGCCCGCGGGCTGAAAAGATCGCTGACGGAGCGGCCCACAACCGAAGCAAAGTCCCGCCCAAGAAGGTTCGCGAGCCGGAGATTTCCCCGCACGATACGCCCTTCACTGTCGTGCACCATAATGGGGTCACCGATGGAGTCAAAGGTGTACACCCATTGTTGCTGAACGGTCTTGATCTGTTCGAACAGGTTTACATTCTCGACGGTGGTGCCCAGGAAACTCGCAACATTCACCAGGTACGTCAGTTCATCTTCGTGGAAACGCTTCCCGGGAAGCGCGCCTACATTCAGAAGTCCCACAACCCCCTTTTTCCCGCGCAGCGGCACACTGATCAGTTGGGTGATCCCCGCATCGGCCATGGCGCGCCGCAATTTGGAATCCTTTTCTTCCTCAAATCGGGAAACGCGGTAGTCTTCTTGAATCATGGCCTGCAATCCGGGGGAGGAAGCCGCCATGCGCTCCAATTGCTTCAAGTAGGATTCCGTATATCCGACCGACGCGCGGCAAACGAATTCGGCGGCGGCGGCCTCCCCTTCTTTCAACCGGATGATGCCGTGCGAGACTCCCAAGCTGCCGGTGATTTGCCCCAGCACCTTTTGCAGCATCAGAGGCAGCGCGAGCGATTGGCTGCTGGAGGCAGTCAGCAGGGTGAACTGCCGCATTTTTTCGCTGATTTCGAGCGACCGGGTCCGCGCCGCCTCCAGCAACAAAACGATCATCCCGATACCCAGGCTTGCGTTCAAGAAATGGTCAAACGCAAACCGAAGCAGGTGAATTTCGCCGAATGTCCATTGTGGCCGGTCAATATTGTTGAGGGCCAGCAAGGTAAATGCGCCCGCCAGCAGCTTCGTGCCGTGGCCTCGACTCGAACTCGCCTCTCGCCAGAGTAGCCAGCCGGAAGCCAGGCAGATCATGCTCTGCAGGATCGTGCTCTCCCAGCGAGCTTGCCCCCAAGGACCGACTTTCGCTTGATAGTAACCCGCTGTCAGGGCCATCATGGCGGAGAGCCAGATCATGGGCCAGAAGAAGCGATTCTGCCCCAGCGTCAGTTGCACAATGGAAGCCAGGAACAATACCAGCGCGGCAATCCCGGATGCCGTTGCCAGAATGTAGAGCGAGGGAGAGTATCCGAAAAAATAGCCAAGTTCGCTGAAGGATCCAACCGTAAGGCAAATCCAACCAAAAAGCCAAAGTTTATAGAAAACTCCCGGGTTATCGCGCTTCAGATGGACGAAGAGGACCAGCAGCGTAATGCAAGCCGTGGCTTCGAAGAAAGCGATCCCTTGGATGCCTTGCGTCGCGATCACGGCGGCCCCTCCTCGGGGTCAATCTTGGATGAGTAAGAAAAAAAGTGCCGTGTTCCTTCCAGGTAAGCGAAGCAACGACACCATGCTGAATTGACGCTAACACGCTATTTTCTTACTGGGCAAGGGCACCACAAAGGTAGTGTGCCGTCCCGTATAATGCTGCTTGGGAGATAAACCAACGTGGACTTGGAACACATCCTGGTGGTTGACGACGAAGAGGCGATTCGCGAAGTTGTCTCGACGATGCTGGAATCCCGCGGCTACAGTTGCACGGCCGTAAGCAATGGCCGGGCGGCACAGGAGTGCGTGCGGAAGCAAACGCCAGACCTCGTCTTGAGCGACATGATCATGCCGGAAATGGACGGCATCAAATTGCTCGACTGGCTGCGAAATCACGATCCGGAAGTGCCCGTGATCATGGTTACTGCAATCCACGACATTTCCACGGCGCTGGAGGCCATCCGGCGCGGCGCTTACGACTACATCCTGAAACCCTTTGAGAAAGATCAACTCTTCCTGGGAGTCGGGCGGGCGTTGCAGCACCGGCGGCTGGTACTGGAAAACAAGAGCTACCAGTTAAACCTGCAGCAGCAGGTGGACGAACGCACCGCGCAGCTTACGGTCGCGATCACGCAACTTGAGCAATCCTACGACGACACGCTGGAAGCGCTAGGCAGCGCCCTGGACTTGAAGGACGCCGAAACCGAAGGCCACTGCCAACGCGTTACTGCATTTACCATTTCCATCGCCAAGGCCGTTCCGGTGCCGCTTCCCTATCTGCCCGTGTTGGCGCGAGCCGCTTTTCTTCACGACATCGGCAAAATGGCAATTCCGGATTCCATCCTCCGCAAGCCCGGACCTCTGGATAATGAAGAGAAGACGATCATGCGGACCCATTGTGAGAGGGGCTACAACATGCTCACCAAGATTCCCTTTCTTCGCGATGCGGCGGAGATCGTCCTTGCACACCAGGAATTCTTTGACGGCACCGGTTATCCCCGGGGATTGCGCGGCGAACAGATTCCGCTTGGGGCGCGAATCTTTTCCATCGCCGACGCGATGGATGCCATGATCAGCGACCGGCCGTACCGCAAAGCCTTGCCGATGTCCCATGCCAGGGATGAGATACGCCGGTGTTCCGGGACGCAGTTCGATCCCAAGGTTGTGGAAGTGTTTCTGTCGATTGCCGAACAACACTGGGCCGAATTGCGAGAAAACTTCGGCTCGCCTTTCCGCCTCGCTCATTTGAAAAACTTGAATAACTAGGCAGGCTTCCGGAGGTCCCGGTGGTGATGCGCCTTTCAGCGCCGCTTAAGCCGTGCTATCGTTTGCTCGGGCATCGAAAATGGCACTCATCCCTCTGAGAACCGCGTCGGAAACCGGCTATTGTGATTGTGTCTGCGGCTGCTACGAGTCGGCCAGCCTGCGCGATGAAGATACCGGAAAAGGCTATTGCCCCGCCTGCGGCAAAGACCACCTGGACTGGAACGCAGGCGTCGGTATCCCACATCCGGCGCCAACGAAAGTTGTCGCAAATGTTGTTGACCGGAAGCGAGTGCCGGAATTGCCCCCGGGCGCCGATCCGCCCGGTCGCTTGCGCTGAATCCCCGAGCAAATCATCGAGCTAACCCCTGCCGTGTAACCTTCCGGCGATGTCCGGTGTTGAGCCCCCGGTTCTAGGTGTCCACCGGACTTCAAAAACTGGAGATGAACGAAGAAGCTCGATCTGGAAACCGAGCACCGACCGCACTACGCGATCCTTAGGGATGCAAACAGCCCGTTATCCAAGAGCATATGGAGGCGTGCAAGAAATAAGGCCCCGGGAGGCGATCCCCGGGGCCTTGGAAGATTCTTGATTTAGGCTAAAAGATAAACTTGCCAGCGACCTGAATTTGCCGGGCGCTGGTGGTGCCATCGGGCCGGGTCAGGGTAGAGGTGGATAGACCAAATGTGCCGGGAGACGCGATGCTATTGCCCGGTTGACCGAATTGGGCGTGGTTAAAGAGGTTGTAGAATTCGAATCGCAGCTGGAGTTTGGCACGCTCGGTAATCGAAGTGTCCTTGAGTACGGATGCGTCGAAATTGACCTGATCCGGGCCGTAGAAGGTATTTTTGCCGACGTTTGGCTGCTGATTGAAAGGTGTCAACTCGAACGCGCTCAGAAGCGGCCCAGTAAAGGTCTTGTCGGTCCCCACCGGTTGAGAAGGGTTACCGATGATGGTGGCCCTCGCGGACAATCCCGTGTGGTTGCTGTCGCGATTGCCAAAAATGTCGAAGGGATGGCCAGTTTGCAGGGTCGTAACGCCTGTCAGGGACCAGCCCTCCAGAACACGTCCGACGATGCCTTGACTCAAGTGGCCACTACCCCGGCCGACGTTGGGGGAATAGATGTAATTGATCACCCCACGGTGGCGAATGTCGAAATCGGAATTTCCGCGCTCCGCCCGAAGATCGAAGGAGTTGCGGGGGAAGGTTCGGTTTCCGGCAGCAGCATTGAGGGGATCGTTCACATCGCTGATGGCATGAGAGAACGTATAGGCGCCTTGGAATTGCAAGCCATGCGCAAATCGCTTTTGAATGTTTGCCTGGAGGCCGTTATAGGTGGAATTGCCGATGGACTTGTTCAATGCCGCGCCCGGATTGGAGCCGGGTGTTTCGAAGGCGTTGTTGTTGACGGCATTGAAGGGAAGTGCGCCAAACTCCTTGCCTAGGTAGAGGTTGGCAAAGGTAATAGTGCTTTGGTTACATTGACCGGCGGCCGTACCAAAGGTCGGGTTTGCACCAACGAGGAACCCCATGTTGTTGGGATTTCCAGGCACGCAAAACGCCACTAGTTGCGAGACCAGAGCTGGTTGTGGCGCATTGCCGTCCACGACGCGGAAGATCCGGTTGCCCTTAACGCCTACGTAGTTGACTTCCAAGGTGAGTGAGGGGGTCAGCTGCCTCTGCACGCCGAAATTCCAGTTTTGGCTATAGGGGGACTTGAAGTTAGGATCGAAAAGAGTGGGGAAAATCTGGCCGCCCGTACCGGTTGCTGGGTCAAAATTGGTCACTACCGGGGAAGTCGGAACGGTTGTTGGCGTCGCCAGAGCCGTGGTCTGAAGGCATGTACCGGGGGCTGTGGTCTGAGTGCACGGGGTCGTGGAGAAAGTTTGTTGGAAAGGCGGGTTTCCCCTGGCGTTTCCAACCAGGTTTCCAAAAGCACGGTCATGGAAGATACCGTAACCCGCTCGCACGGATGTCTTGCCGTTCTTGAAAGGATCCCAGGCTATACCAATGCGAGGTTCGAAGTTTCTGAACTCGTTCGCGTAAAGGGTCTTGCCGGTGCCGGGCCCGACGCGAGTAAAAGTGAACGGCGCCTGGCCGCTGGCGTCGACAAAGAGGTTTGAAAGATTGTTATTAACCTCAAAGGGAACGCCAAAATACTCCCAGCGCACCCCGCCCGTGAGGGTGAAGTTCGACAAGAGTTTCCAAGTGTCCTGTGCATAGGCGCCCCATTCCCGCTGTCGGAAACCACGGAGGTCGTTAGTGGAGCGAACGCCTTTGAAGTTGAAGAATTGAGATTCGGACTGCGAATCGACGAAACCGAGGAGTCCCAAGGTCTGATTCTGGATAGCGGTATTGGAGTCAACGGCTGCGTTGCCCGTGGATATGGCGGGCACGTTAAAGTTCGAAAACGCCGAGAAGTCCAAGAACTGACGGGTATTGAAGTCATCAAAGGAGTTGGAATAAGTAGCACGGAATTCGCCGCCAAATTTGAAAAGGTGCTTGCCGCGAGTGTAGCTCACGCCGTCAATAGTCTGGTAGGTGCCTGTGAACCGGGCTTGCCCATTGGAATCTCCCAACTGTTGGCAGCCCAGCCCAGGGAACCCAAGGGGCACCGCGCCAATCCCCGGGAGGCTGTAATCGGGACCATGGCCGACAGAATCCAGGTTACCGAAGCTGTCAAATACGTTGGTTCCGCTGCAAGTAAACTGGAGATTGGTGCGGTTTGCGCCAAAATGAAATTCATTTACGAGATCATTTTTGAGAGTAGTCGTCAGGCCAATGACACCAGCCTGCGTTCTCTGGTAGGTCGAGATAGCGCCCAAATCGCCGGGCAGGAAGTCCGAGTGGAATGGATTTGGATCGGTGAAGCGATTGTAAGCGTAGCGGCCCGTCAAGACATTCTTTTTGCTCAGATTATGATCAATCTTGATAGTGAAGTCATCCGTCCGTTGGCGGGAAGCGCTGGGAAAAAAGAGGACTCCACTGATGTCATTCACAGCCGGTCCGTTTGGCGTGGGAAACAGGGCCAGAATCTTCTGAACATTGGGGTCGAGGGGTAGTCCCTGAGCGTTGTTCGCGGACTTGGGCTGACTGACGTCAACATTGACGGGAGTGATCGGGTTTCCCTGTTGATCTTGGGTGATGGTGAATTTTCCAGTGCGGAAAGCGGCTGTGGGTACAAAGCTGGTATTGTTAATGCTAGTCACGAACCGCTGTCCCTCATAATTTCCGAACCAAAAGGTCTTGTCCTTCTTGATCGGACCGCCTGCGGATGCTCCGAAGTCATTGCGGATGTAGGGATTTTGAGGACCGCCGTTTGGCCCCTTGCCGGGATTAAAGAAGTCGCGAGCGCCGAGAGCGTTATACCGGCCAAACTCGTAGGCCGTACCGTGAATCTGGTTGGTACCGCTCTTGGTAATGGCCTCGACTACCGCTCCGTTGTTCCGGCCGTACTCCGGCGCAAAATTGTTGGTGATCACCCGGAATTCCTGCGTCGAATCGGGGTTCAGGGAATTCAAGCCGCCCGGGATGCCCGGAACCTCGGTGTCGTTGTTGTCGACGCCGTCAAGCAAGAAATTGTTGTTGCGTTCGTTCGTTCCGTTTACGGAGAAACCACCGAGGCCGCTGTTGCTTTGGACCACCCCAGGACTCAACAGAATGAGTTGATAGGGGTCGCGTAATAGAAGGGGGAGCTCCGTAATTCTCTTGGAGTCAACCAAGTTGCTGATCTGGGCATTTTCGAGCTCAATCGGAGGCACAATGGCACCTTGGACCTCGACACTCGAGGAAACGGTACCAATCTCCAGACTCGCGTCCACCGTCAATGTTTGGCCGACAGTGAGGGTGACTCCGGCAAACTTGGCCACCTTAAAACCGGCCTTTTCAAAGGTGAGGACATAGTGCCCAGGGGAAACATCAACGAGGCGGTAGAGACCATCTCCATTTGTCTCCGCCGCATGCACGGAGTTAGTCTCCGTATTATGGGCAGTAACGGCGACTGACGCGACCGGGGTGTGACTCGGATCTATTACCGTGCCGCTAATCGTTGCATTCTGGGCGCGGGATACCGCAGGCCAAACGATTACTAGAATCAACAAAATCAGGATTGTGCCCGCAACTCGCGTGCGAGCGTAAAACCAATTGGACATTGACGCAGCCCCCCATATTCAGATTTTGGCCGAATGCGCGCACACCCGTGCGCCTGCACTGGAAGACTCGCTCGCGGAAACATCAGAGATGCGCGAAAATGATGTATTTCTCGCGTTCCCTGGTCCCAAAAGAAGGTAGATGGAGAACGGCTTCAAGCTCCGGCCCACCGGCGACGGAACTCTCTAGACACCAACCCCCAAACACCACGCGCGGAAAGACCGGGAAATCGTAATCCCCAGCCACCAACTGAAGGAAAACTACGGTCGTCAGCCATAATGCAAGTAACCCGCCAATCTTCGATTCTTGGAAACTCCAGAATAAAAAGGACTTATACGCACCACACGATAAGGGAACAGAATGCCGGTACCAAATTCAGTAGACATTTCTGAAATCAGAATCCTGCGCGGAGTTCTGCGACGACAGCTCGTCGATTTATTTTCCCAGATAAAGCAGGGCCAGCAGGAAGAGCCACAGTGCGTCCATGAAGTGCCAGTAGTACGAAGTCACTTCCGCCGCGACGGAGCGCGTCACCTGGGCCTGATTGAAATTGCGCATGGCGACGAACATCAACGCTGCGACGCCTCCGAACAGATGCAGCGCGTGCGCCCCGGTGAAAATATAGAAAAAGCTGCTGGCGGGATTGCTGGCCAGATAGATTCCTTCGGCCACCAACTGCCGCCAGGCCACAATCTGCCCCACCAGAAAACCTACGCCCAGGATCGTCGTAACCAGCCACAAATTCCTATACGCGGAAATTCGGCCTTGCCCCAAGCGGTGGCGGGCCATCTCCAGCGCGGCGCTGCTGGCAAGCAGCACCACAGTATTCATCCACATGAGCGTGGGAATATGCACTGGAATCCAGTCGCCGCTTCCTCTGCGAACCAGGAAGACGCTGGCCAGCGCCATGAAAAACATCAGTATGGACACGATCCCAAGCGCCATTCCGGTGTAGTAGCGCTTCGGCGAAGGCTTCCAGTGGCGCGGCCGCTTTCCATCGTCGCCGCCACCATCGCCACCGGCGGGCGGAAGATTCCCTCCCCCGCCATCGCTGTTTTTTTTCTCGATGACTAATTCGATTTCTGGGGTTGCAGTTGAGCCCGGCATGGCATCCCTTCCTTCTATCAGCGTACCTTTTGGGCCAGCAGCTCGGGCGCGAGGTGCTGTGGAGCAAAATCATTTGTTAGGCCCTCGGGGAATTCGTAGGCCCCGCGATAAACGGTCGGCTTGGCGTTTCCGAAATTCGATTCCGGGGCCGGCGAAGCTACACTCCATTCGAGTGTCGTGGCGCGCCAGGGGTTATCTTCTTCTTGGGAAACTTTTCGGCGGACCAGCGCCTGCACAAAATTAATCATAAACAAGACTTGGGCGGAGACGGTGCAGATCGTTGCCACGGTGACTAGCGTGCGAATCGAAGCTCCGGCGGAAGCCAGCGTGGCCCGTTGCGCATCCGGCAAAAGGCGCGACTGCGTCAGGAGTCCCAGCCAATGCATGGGCATGAAAATCAGATACACGCCCGCGAACGTCATCCAGAAATGCAGTTTGCCGAGCGGCTCACTTAACCGGCAGCCAAAAAGTTTCGGGAACCAGAAAAACAGCGCCGCAAGAATCGCAAATGTGGCCGCCACGCCCATCACCAGGTGAAAGTGGCCGATCACAAAGTCTTCGCTGACGGCCGCGCTGCTTAAGTCATGCCGGGCCAGGAAAATTCCCGACAGTCCCCCCGCAATAAAAAGCGAAATGAAGCCGATAGAAAAAAGCATGGCGGTGGTGAGCTGCAGGCGCGCTTCCCAAAGAGTTCCCAGCCAACTCGCCAACAAAAACGCAGCCGGCACTCCCAGCGAAGAGGCCAGCACCGCAAAAACCAGCGGGGCGTAGGGATTCATGCCGGTGGCGAACATGTGGTAACCCCACACACAAAAGCCAATCAGCCCCACGCCGCACAAAGCGAGAACCACCAGGCGTTCCTTCCATACTGGCTTTCGCGAAAATGTGGAAACCAGATGCGTAACGATCCCGAAACACGGCAGCATCGCCACGTACACTTCGGCTTGCGCGAAATACCAGAACAATCGTTCCCACAACACCGGCAGACTACCCTGGCGGACCAGATTTTGCGGCTGCGCGGCCAGGAACGAGGCGTCGCTGAAAAACTGCGAGCCCAGCAGGCGGTCCGAAAGCAGCGCGGCGCAACCTGCCAGCAGCACGCTGAAAATCAACATGCTGAGAATCGAATTCAAAAACCAGGCCCAAACGGTCACCGGAAGGCGCGGCAAGCTCATTCCCTCGGCGCGCAAATCGATCGTGGTTGCCGTGAAATTCAGCGCGCTCAACAAAGCGCCAAGCGCGAAGATCGCCGCGCTGCCCAGCCACACATTAATTCCTGTTTCAGGCGCATAGAAAAACGAAGCAGTCATCCCGGCCAGAGAAACCACGGTCAGCCAGAACGAAACCAAATTCAGCGTGGGGAACGCCATCTCCGAAGCGCCGATCTGCAGCGGCAGCAGAAAATTGCCGAAACCAAGCTGGGGCGCAGCGGTGAGCACGAAGAAAACCATCAGTGAGCCGTGCAGCAACCGAACCGCAGCGTAACGCTCGGGAGTGTTTTCAAAACCATTCAGGAACGGAATCGCGGTGTCGGGCCAGGAACTGTGCACGCGCAGCAGCGTGGAAAGAACGACGCCTAGAAGCACGCTGGCCAGGGCGAGCCAAAGATATTGCAGCCCAATCGTTTTATGGTGCGTGGAAAAGACGTAGCGCGCAAGAAAAGAGGGGCTCGCGGAATGGGGCGCGCTGGCGCCGTCGTCGTAAGTGACCATTTTCTATACAGTTCCGCCACGGGCGGCACTCTGAACCTAAGCCCGTATCTTAGCGCTAACCTCCAGAATTGCAAGGCGGTGGAAACGGCAGTAGTTGGTCAGTTTCCGCTTAGCAGGAGTTAAGGCACAAGCTACTGCTTTGGCAAGTTGCTTCCGTTGGGAGGAAGTAAGCGAACCGCGACGAAAGGAGTTGGGGTTTTGTTTGGGTATAGATTGTTTGCTTCGATGAACTGACCACCTGCATGCGGATGGAATGTATTCCTGCGCAACCAGAAATCTCCTTGGAAACGCACGGATACTGGCTCCGATGGCGAGCCGAGTAGTTTCACGTTCGCGCTGACGCGAATCCATTCTCCAGGTCGCAATACCAGCATGCTTTCCGCGTGGTCGGGTGCTCCGAACAACTCAACGAAGCCAATAGAACTTACCGGCGGTCCCTCCGGCTCAGCCTCTCCTCGCACAACCAGCGCAAGGCTAAAATAGTTGAAAGCAACAGATTCATCGGTGGGCTGCAGGGCTGATAGATGGGCCGACACCGGTAGCTCCATCGGAGCGGTTCCGGTGTTAAGAACTCTAAACTCGACTTGGAACGGCTCGGCTGGATTGATATCAGTCGGCGTAACACGCAACAAGTAGACTCCCAGTGCATGCGGGTCGCGCTGGTGGGGTGCACCATCGCCCACGCTGCCACCGCCGTAACCGCCGCCAATACAACCCGTGCCCTCTTTACAATCCGATTGCGGCGCCGGAGGGTGCCGGAGTTCCGTGCGCTGACGAACAGCAGTGAGGTCGATATATTTGATTTCTTGCGCCCTCAACAGACACGGCAGGGTGAACAGAAGGAGCAGAAATCCTCTTCGAAAAGGCATGACCAATTACCGCCGTTTCCATTTCCGTGTGGAAGTTTATCTCAATAAGTGCTCCAAGTGCCTGATTAGTTACGTAATCGGATCCTAGAAGGCACTTCGCCAATAAGGGCCGACACGTGGACGAGGTCCCTCAAGGAGAGGCGGAGTATCGCAATCTTTATTGCGCATGGTACTGTTTGAACAAGCTTGCCCTTTCTTTCAACGAACTCGGCTGGCGATTCCCTCCACACTGCGAATGATGGTAGGAGGCTTGGGAATGGCACAAAGAAGCAGCTTCGCAGAGATGAAAGCTGAGCAGGTAAAAATGACCGCGAGTTGGAAGGCGGAAGGCCGACTGAGCGAAGCATGGGTTGTCGCAGACCCGGAAATTGTCGAGATTTTTTCTGCCGGAATCGCTTTTGGCATGGAAGTGGGACGCCGAGGTCGCACCGACCCTGTCTACTCTCCTGACGAATGGCGCAGAGCACTGCGTGAGGCTGTGGAAAGCGCAGCCGCCGTTGAAGACAAACTTGAAAGAGCTCGAGAGGCGATGCCGAAAAAAGAGAAAGAATAAGCCTGGAAGGCTTTGACAGCTGTGACAGCTCTCGGTAAGCCGCGTTACTGGACATTGAAAGCCAATTGTCAGCGGCCACTTGCCCTCAGGATTCGAGTCCAAGTATCGGTGCGTCCAAGGCCTTGGCCGCACGCACGGGGTCAAAATATTCGCGCAGGAACGCAATTTTCCCCGTTCCCGCGCGCAGGAACAACACATAATCCTGGCGATAGATTCGTCCCGAAGGCTTGATGAGGCCCTCCGCCTTGAATTCGGCGACTGCCGCTTCAGGATCGGCAAAGGCATACACCCTGATGTCGAAGAAGCGGAAATTCTCCACCGCTTCCCGGAACCAATTCACGTGACGCATGACCTCCTCCCGCCCCGCGAGCCGCGCCGGATGGCCGATGGCCGGTGCGTAGGCGAGTTCCCACAAAAGATCATCGGCGATCAGCGTCTGCCATCGCGCGTTGTCATCCACGAGCGTCTGGATATGTTGCTGCAACAGATCGGAGGCGATCGTCATGTAGGTCACCTGCCTTGAATTGGGCCGCATAAGCCAACTAATCGGAAACGGGCGCACTGCCGAAGCCGCAAGCGGACTATTGAAACTGCTTCTGAAACGCGGCGAATTGCTCGCGCAGGGTGTTCAATTCCCTTCTTAGTTCCACGATCTCTGCCTCAAGTTGCGCGACACGGTCTCCGTCGTGCGAAGTTTTGGCAACACTCTGTGCTTCAGCGGGGTGCTCAGTTGTCGGATGTTCCGCGGGCGCGGTGTCCCCGGACAACAGGTGCATGTAGCGCGATTCTTTCGTCCCCGGCTGGCGCGGGAGAATTTTCGCCAGAGGCGGCTCGCGGCGCATCAGGAGATGCAGCGCGGAATGCACCGCTTCCAGATCCTCGAAGGCATACATTCGCTCGGCGCGCGTGCGAAGTTCGCCCGGCGTTTGCGGCCCGCGCAGCAGCAAGACGCAGAGCACGGCAATCTCATGCCGGTGGAAATTGTAAAGCTCATTGAGCCGGTGCTCGAATTTGGCGACGCGCGAATCGCCGCCCGCCGAGCGGACCAGCGCTTGCTCCGAAAGCGAGCGCAACGCCTGGCGCACTGACTCTTCGTCAAGAGCCATCACCGGATCGCGGTTCGATTTCTGGTTGCACGCGTTGACCAGTGCGTTCAAGGAGAGCGGGTAATATTCGGGCGTGGTGCTTTCTTTTTCGACCAGTGCGCCGAGCACGCGCGCCTCAACATCCGAAAGTTGCAAGGCCATTCCAAAATGATAGCAGGGGAACTAGGCGAGGCGAAGATTCGGATGTAGGCCGAAAGAGAATTGCGGGGAGGAGGCGCGAACTAGGGTGTTTTTCTTGGCGCGGGACCAGCCTTTTAACTGGCGTTCGCGTTGCCTCGCGGACTCGGCGTGGGGGTGGGGTTCGTACCAGGCGAAGTTTACCGGGGGATTTTCTTTGGTGTGGGCGCCGCCTTTGCCTTCGGCGTGATTTAGGATTCGGTCGGGTAGGTTTTCGGTGGAGCCTATGTAGTAGGAGCCGTCTTGGCAGATTAGGAGGTAGGTGCACCAGGTGGTTGGGAGGTTTAGGGAGTGGAGCTTGGATTGGAGGAGGGCGTGTTTGGAGAGGGGTGGCATAATTTTGAGATAATATAATTGATGAGTAAAGAGCGGAAGAAGAAGAGGAGAGGAGAGAAGAGAAGAGAAGAGAGGAATAAGAGAAGAATAAGAGAAGAGCCCTTCGGCTCCGCTCAGGGCAAATCCTCCTGCGGAGGATTTGGTGCGGTCGAGTGGATTCGAACCACCACGGTATTGCTACCGCCAGCCCCTCAAGCTGGTGCGTCTGCCAGTTCCGCCACGACCGCACTGAGGTAAGGACTTCATTGTAGCCGCGCCAGAGAAAACCGGCAAGACGCGAACTATTCACAACTTGCAACACCGGACGGCCCCGGAGGGCCGTCCCTACAGGCCGAATCCGTCGCCCGAAAACGAATTACGGCTTGGTCGGCGCCGCGGGTGCCGGCTGCGCTGGTGCGGGTGCGGAAGACTGTGGCACCACCGGTGCCGACGTTACTGGCGCTGGAGCCGGAGTGGGTGCCGCCTTAGGCGCGGGCTTCGATACTTTTTCGAGAACCGAGCTGCCGCCGACTGTCCCGAGGCCGCGGTCCACCTTCACCACCATCGCCAGCGCGCAAACCATGAACATGATCGCGCACCACGTGGTCGCTTGCGAAAGAATCGTCGCTGCGCCACGCGGTCCAAACGCCGTTTGGCTGCCCGCGCCGCCGAACGCGCCGGCAAGGTCCGCCGCTTTGCCGCTTTGCAGCAGCACCACGATGATCAGCACGAGGCAATTCATCACGAAAAAGGGCGTGAGCACGTAGCCGCCCCACGAAAAGTGAAACCCTATATAAATGATCGCGAACCCGATGAGCAGCGCGATCGTCCATTTCATCCAGCCTGGCATTTCCTGCACCTCAAACTTGTAAGATCTCGTTCCACCGGCGGCCCGCGGCTCTGCCGAACTGACTAGCGGGTCCAGTCCTTCACAATACTTGCAAACGACTTCGGGTCGAGGCTCGCTCCGCCAACCAGCGCGCCATCAAGCTCCACCTGCGCCATCAATCCCTGAATATTATCGGGCTTGACGCTGCCTCCGTAGAGAATCCTGAGGGCAGCCGCATGGTCGGCGTTGAACATTTCCGCCGCACACTGGCGAACGAACCGATGCACAGCCGCGGCAATTTCCGGCGTCGCCGTGTGGCCCGTGCCAATTGCCCAGACCGGTTCGTAAGCTACCAGAATACGGGAGAATTCCTCGGGGGTCAACGCGCCGACGCTGCCGTGAAATTGCGTCTTGCATATGTTTTCGGTGCGCCCGGCTTCGCGGTCGGCCAACATTTCACCAATGCAGACGATGGGCATGAGGCCGGCAGCGAGAGCGGCTTTTGTCTTTTTGAAGACCATTTCATTGGTCTCGCCGAAGATATGGCGGCGTTCGGAGTGGCCGATGATCGCGTAGCGGCAGCCCGCTTCCACCAGCATGCCCGTGGAGATTTCGCCGGTGAAGGCGCCTTCCTTTTCCCAATATACGTTTTGCGCGGAGATCGCGATGTGCGTGCCCCTGGTGGCTTCGACGGCGGCCGGAATGTTGATCGACGGAGGAGCGATCGCGATGTCACAGTCCGTAACGCCCGCGACCAGCGGATTGAAGGCCGCGAAAAACGCGCGCGTTTCCGCCTGGGTCTTGAACATTTTCCAGTTGCCGGCAATGACGCGGCGTCGTTTGGAATCGCTCATTTGTTGGAGAGGGCCTCCACGCCCGGAAGTTTCCGCCCGCCGAGGAATTCCAGCGAAGCGCCGCCGCCCGTCGAGATGTGCGAGATTTTGCCGGCGAGTCCCGACTGGTGAATCGCGGCGACCGAATCGCCGCCACCGACAATCGATGTGGCGCCGGCAGTGGTCGCGGCGGCAACCGCTTGCGCGATAGCCAGCGTGCCCTTGGCAAACGCAGGCATCTCGAACACGCCCATCGGCCCGTTCCATACGATAGTCTTCGATTTGGCAATTTCGGCGGAGTAGGCCGCAATCGTTTTTGGACCGATGTCCAGTCCCATCTGATCGGCCGGAATCGCGGAGACTTCGACGATCTTAGTGGGTGCGTCGGCCTTGAATTCCGGGGTGACGACATTATCCAGCGGGAGCAGCAGCTTGAAATTCTTCTGCTTCACATCCGCAAGAATCTTGCGCGCCAGGTCGAGCTTGTCTTCTTCCACCAGCGACTTGCCAATGCAGACGCCCTGGGCCTTCAAAAATGTGTACGCCATGCCGCCGCCGATGAGCATGGCATCGGCAATCTTCATCAGGTTTTCGACCACTTCGATTTTGTCGCTGACTTTTGCGCCGCCAAGAATTGCCACAAACGGGCGCGTGGGATTGCTGATCGCCTTGCCGATGTAAGCGAGCTCTTTTTCCATCAGCAGACCGGCAGCGGCCTGCTTCACGAATTTCGTGATGCCGACCACGCTGGCGTGCGCGCGGTGCGCGGAACCAAAGGCATCGCAGACGAAGACGCCATCGCACAGCGCCGCCAGTTGCTTTGAGAAACCCTCGTCATTCTTCTCCTCTTGGGGATGGAAGCGCACATTTTCCAGCACCAGCACATCGCCGTCCTTCAGAGCCTTGCTCTTCGCCTCCGCGTCGGGGCCCACGCAGTCCGCTGCAAATGCAACCGGCTTGCCCAAAAGCTCTTCCAGCTTTTTCGCCGCGGGCTTCAGGGAAAATTTTGCATCGGGCCCGCCCTTCGGCCTGCCCAAATGCGAAGCGAGCACCAGCCGCCCGCCTTTTTCCATCGCCAGCTTCAGAGTTGGCAGCGTCTCCCGAATGCGCGTGTCGTCGATGACCACGCTGTCTTTCAGCGGCACGTTGAAGTCCACACGGATAAATACGCGTTTGCCGCGCAGGTCGAGGTCTTGAATGGTGAGCTTCGTCATGAGTTCGTCCGTGTCGCCAGTAATCAGTTGTAAGTAATCAGTACGGGATAACAGCGATCAGATAACAGGAGGCGCTGCATGCCGCATCCGTTCTCGCTCCGAATGAACGGTTCCTGCTATCTGTTCGCTGTTATCTGTTATCCGCTACAAGCAAAGAATTGCCAGTTATTCCACGATCGATCCAAGCTATTCAAAACTTCGACGCGAGCAACTTGATCAGGTCGCGGCAACGGCAAGAATAGCCCCACTCGTTGTCGTACCACGCCAGCACCTTCACGCAGCGATCGCCGACCACCTTGGTGTACTCGGCATCCACGATCGAAGAGTTCGAGTTACCCTTGAAGTCGCACGAAACGAGTTCTTCCTCCGTATAGCTGAGAATGCCCTTCAACGGGCCATTGGCCGCAGCTTTCAGCGCCGCATTCACCGCATCCTTCGTCGTTGGCTTCTCCACGAATACGGTCAGGTCCACCACGCTGACGTTGGGCGTCGGAACGCGCATAGCGTAGCCGTCGAGCTTGCCCTTCAACTCCGGGATCACCAGGTGCAACGCCTTCGCGGCGCCGGTCGAGCTTGGAATCATGTTGATGGCCGCGGCGCGCGCCCGGCGCAAATCCTTGTGCGGCAAATCGAGCAGCTTCTGATCGTTCGTGTAGGAGTGGATCGTGGTCATCGTGCCGCTGTGAATCCCAAACGTCTCGTGCAGGACTTTGGCGACAGGGGCGAGGCAGTTCGTGGTGCACGAAGCGTTCGAGATCACGTGATGCTTCGCGGGATCGTAGGTCTTGTCGTTCACGCCGAGAACGAACGTAGCGTCGGGATCTTCCGCCGGCGCCGAAATGATCACTTTTTTCACCGGCGCGCGCAGATGCTTCTTCGCCTCGGGTCCCTTGGTGAACAGGCCCGTGGACTCGACCACGATATCCGCGCCGACGCTGGCCCAGTTGATTTCCGCCGGATCCTTCGTTTTGAAAACCTTGATCGCCTTTCCCTCAATGCTGATCGTGTCGTCGGTATGCGTGATTTTGTGCGGCAGATTCCCGAGCACGGAGTCGTATTTCAAAAGGTGCGCGAGGGTTTTGGCATCCGTAATATCGTTGACGGCGACGAACTGAATCTCCTTGTCGTCGATCGCGGTGCGCACAATATTGCGGCCGATACGGCCGAAGCCGTTGATTCCTACCTTGATTGGCATACTTCCTCCGGTGCGGGTTTCTGGATTGCGGCGACACATCAGGTTCGCAAGACGCCGCAGGTGGAACAGAAAATGCTAGGTGGAGTGCCGCGAAAAGTCAACGAAAGACGATGGACTTGTGTTGCTCGACTGTGAAAAGCGCTGACTGTCCATCATCCAGAGAATCGTCAGAAGGACGCCGCTCTCGCCGACGGGTTCAGTCAATCCGTCCTGCTCTTGCTCCACGCTACTGCGGGTATTGCTTGATGGAGCTTACTTTGTCTCCGCGGAAATGCACAAACACTGTCTTGTCCGGCGGGTGCCCGTAAATCCAGTCTTCCGTATCGTAGCCCTCCGCATCGCGTTCGCGGACTTTGCGATCGGGCTTCCCCATCGCCGCGACCACCTCTTCCTTGTCCATGCCCAATATGGCGTGGCGCTCGGTGATGGCTTTTTTTGTTTCCGGCGGCAGCGTGTCGATCCAGTGCACCGCGGCAGAGCGCTCCTTGGCAAAATCGAGAAACGGTGCAAGCAGATTTTTCAGGTCGTCGGGTGACAAGTCCGGAATATTTTTCGGGAACTGTAGATACAGCGTGCCGCCTGCGCCCGGCTGAAACCCCGCGGGTCCTTGTTCCTGCGTCGTGGTCGTTGTGGTCTGCGGACCCTGAGAAGGTCCGCCCATGCCGAACTGAATATGATCCCGCCAATTTCGCTTGGGACGCCCGCCGCCATTGATGTCCACGATGATGGTGTGTTCGTGAAATTCGAGTTTTGTGATTTGAGCGTTGTCGCCGGTGTTGATTGCCGCGCCGCGCGTGGAAACGACACGATCCAGGTATTCCTGGTTGAGCGGCTTATCGGTATAGAGGACGAATCCCTCTTTCCCGCCTGGGATGGGCTTGCGCACCTTGGCGAATTCGCCCGAAACGTAGCGGATCAGCGCGAGCTTGGAGGGTTCCGTCAGGTTCGAGTTCTTCGGCGCGGCCGGTTGTTGCGCGCTACCCGATTGCGCGTCATTTCTAGCCAGCAGGAAGGGCAAGATGGGAATGCTTTCGCCCGACGGGAAATTTCCGGAAGAGTTTCGCTCCGTCGCCGGCAAGAGCCGAATCTTCGGCAAGTCCGCCGCGGCGAACGCCAAGACCAGCAACAAACTGGGAAGCCAATTGGACATAGCGAACCCGGCACCACCCCCGAGAGGACTTCCCTATTTTATGATGCGGCGAGCGCCTTGAGTAGTGGTGCCGCGAAAAATTATTGGGAGACCACGGTGACACCCTGGCGGTCGATCTGCATCGGGAGGAGTTCCCCGCCACACTCTTCGACGGCCCTTTCCACGCTCTGGCGCGCGTCCGGCTCAATCAGCAAAACCACGCAACCGCCACCGCCGGCTCCGCAAACTTTTCCCGCCAGCGCGCCCCGGCGCCTTGCACCATTAATTATCGCGTCGATCGTTTTTGTCGAGATGGTCGGCAGGTTGCGCCGGCGAAAGGTCCATTCCGAGTGCATCAGCCGGCCTGTCTCTTTCCAGTCGCCGCTTTCGAGGGCTATGCGCATTTTCTGGGCGATCTGCGAAATGTGCTCGATATTGTTCCGGACCGCTTTTTTCCCGTCGATGTGCGCCTTGAACACTTCCCAGTTGTTGATTCCCGATTGCCGCGGCTTCCCCGTGTAACAAACCACAAGGCGCCGCTCCAATTCGTCGAGGTTCACGCGCAACTCGATGCGGCGTTCTCCTCCGGGAAGCAATTCAATCGCGGCGGCGCCGCCGAACGCGGGCGGGTAGTGGTCCTGCGTACCGGTGGGCACGCGAATCACGATGCCTTCGGCGTCGCGGCTGATGTGGATCCAATCCACTGTGCTCCTCCCTGCTCCGGTGAAGCGATCCAGGGCCGCGCAGATGGCCACGGCCATCGCGCTGGAGCCGCCGATGCCTGCGCCCGCGGGAGCTTCTGAATTGGTCGTCAGGGTGAAGCCGCCTTCCGGGCGGAAGAACTTCACGATCTCGGCGAGCAACGGCAGACGATAGCGCTTCGTGCGGACGAGCGCGGCAAACGAAGGGAAGGACTCCGAGCGGCTGGTGTCCAGCGAAACCAGCTTGATCCGCTGGTCGCTGACGGATTGCGTTTCGATTGTGCAACGTGCGTAACGCGAAATCGCGGCGTTCAGCGTGAGAGCGCCGGGATGAAAAAGGTACAGCGGCCAGATGTCCAGCGTGCCGCCCGCCAGGTCGACGCGTGTGGGTGCTTTCGATTCGATGCGCATGATTGTCCGTGGCTCAGAAAAACCGAGCAGAGGCTAGAGTAGCGGAACCCCGGCCTACTTGCCGCCGGCATTTGCGGCGCGGTTGCGAAGAAGTAGAGGGCCGGCTTCGCGCGCCGCGAGCGCGGGATTGGGCTCGAAGCAGCGGCGGCAGCGGGCTTCGTACGCGCTGCCAGCGCCGACGACGATGAGCTCTTCGCTTTCGACCAGGCGCTGGGTGTGCACTGCGGGGTTTCCGCAGCGCACGCAAATGGCGAGCAGCTTGGTGATTTCTTCGGCAATGGCGAGAAGGCGCGGCATAGGCTCAAAAGGGCGGCCGCGAAAATCGGTGTCCAGGCCGGCCACGATCACGCGCTTGCCCAGGTTGGCGAGCTTGGTACAGACGTCCACCACTTCATCGCCGAGGAATTGCGCTTCATCGATGCCCACCACTTCGGTGCGCGGCTGCATTTTCTCGATAATCTCCGAAGCTTTGGTGACGTTGTCGGAGGGAATGCCCAGCCCGTTGTGCGAAACGATTTCATTCGCCGCGTAGCGCGAGTCGATGGCCGGCTTGAAAATCTGCACGCGCTGCCGGGCAATTTCCGCCCGCCGGAGACGCCGGATCAGCTCTTCGCTCTTGCCGGAAAACATCGGCCCGACGACGACTTCGATCCAACCCATGTTGCCCTTGACTATGTCCACGCAACGTCTCCTTGAACGCCGAACGCGAAATCTTCACCAACTCGCCACCGCACACCATCGGCAAAACTCCCAATATGTCATTCCGAACCCCGTTCGCTTTTTGAACGCGGTGAGGAACCTGCTTTTTCCCTCGCCCGCCGCAAAAGCAGATCCCTCACCCGCAAAAAACGCGGGTTCGGGATGACAACTAAGACCCTGCATCCACTGCCTGTGCCGCCGGGCGGTACATCTTCCTATTGTAGAACGGAGCGAAGGCCGCCACCACTGCCAGGCGGAACGACTCCTGTCGCGTGACGAGATTGTCGCTCAGCACGCCCCACGCGCCCTGTCCGTCGCGAATGCCGACGGCTCCGGCGTAGCGATCAATCGCTACAGAAAGCTCCGTGCCGCGGGACAAAACTTCTTCGGCCAGCGCGTCCGGCAGTTCGATGCTGCCGGAGCAGCCGAAATGCCCGCGCTCGCCATCGGTGACATAGGCCCAGCTTTCGAGGAAGACTCTCCGGGTGCCATTTTCAACGGCAACATCCAGGCCACCTTCGAGTCCGACACAATAGTCGGCGCGCTCGCCCGAGTCAACAAGCAATTTGTGCAGAGCTTCCGCTCGCTGGCGCGCCCCTTGCATCAATTCTTCGCGGGAAGCCGGCGTATGGCTGACACCGCTCTCGACTTCGTGTCCCTGAATTTCGAGCGGCGCGTGCGGAGAGAGCTTGGCGGCAAAGGTGGCGGTGGCTTCCTGGACCGCCTGGAGTTTGGGCCGCCGGGTGCTCCCGACGGCGATGCGGCACGCATTCATGGACATGGAAGCCCTGTCAGCGAAGTGTACTGGGAAACGCGCGCGAGTTTCATGCAGAATTTCGCCAGTCTGAGGAAAACAAGAGGAAAAGCCGGAGGAAAGTGGCCGATGGTGAGGTACGGAAGTGGCAAATGGGGGAATGTTTTGTCCGGGCCTGGGAACGCCAATCTCCCGATTGGCAAGTCTGAATACACCCAGAACGCCATTCGGGAGAATGGCGTTCCAGGGGAAGGCGGCGGAATTGCCCGATCCTGTGCTCTTCCACCGTCCCCCTGCATCAAAGGGTGAACCCGAAGACAGCGCGCCCAGCGCCGGTTTTGCGAAAACAAGCGGAAGCACCTGAGCCGCCCGCGAGTGAGGCTCCTGCTCTTCAAGAAAGGAATTTTGCATGGCAAACGAGAAAAACGATCAGTCCGTCCTCAGCCACATCGACCAACTAGTGAAAGAAGAAGAGCGCTTGTACGCAAAGAACGCGCTTACCGACGATGACCAGGCACGATTGTCCGAGATGAAGGTCGAACTCGACCAATGCTGGGATCTCTTGCGCCAGCGCCGCGCCTTGCGGGAGTTCGGGGAAGACCCGGACAAGGCCAAGGTACGTCCACCAAAGATTGTTGAAAATTACGAACAGTAGTTTGTCGTCAAGTAAGGTCGGAGCGAAGTTTTCCAGAGCGAACGGATTCCGACTTTGGTTCGACCACTTGCGGGAATCAGGGAATTAGAGAACTTCCCGTCCCCGTTGTCGTCCCCGTTGTCCGTCCGTTGTCCGTTGGAATCCGTGTCTGCGCTTAGCTTCACCGGTTGTAGGACAAGTTGTTCGCCGAATCAGCAAGCCAGCTTTTTTCCGCTTCTTCCCTGCGAATGCCCTGGTTAGTGTAGCTGGGTGCAACTTATCCCTCGAAGATTGCGCGATTAAAATAGACAGAGAAATCCCCAGCAACGCTGACCAATTTCTTGCCGACTGCGAGATTTGACCGACACTACCGGCGCACGAGGCCCTTGGCGCTGCCAACGGAATGACCTGTTCATTCCTGACCCCAAGGACTAAAATATGCGACTCCACGGGGGAAGGCCTGCTTCTAACAAAGCGTACAGCAGACGGAGCCGGAATTTGGAGACGAGATTTGCTTTCTAGCGTCCAAGCGCAAAGCATTGAGTCACGACTGGTTAATTCCCTCGGGGATGGATATAGGTTACTCGAATGGGCTGGTATGCATGGACGATCGGGAACCCTGTGCGTGTTCGCCATGCTAGTGGCGTGGCGGTGCTGTTTCTGATTGTGGCATTACCCGCACTGGCGCAGGTTGCCCCCGGCGGAGCACAACAGGCGCTTGGACCGGGAGGAACAGGCACTATAGTGGTAACGGTACGGGGTGAGGGCGGCATGACTCTGCCCAGCCTGGTAACCGTCAACGTATATACACAAAAGCATCAGCATGCGGGCACAGCGACAATCAATACCAGCAGCGCCCGCTTTCCCGACCTTCTGCTGGGCACCTACGTCCTGGAAGCCGTGTGCCCCGGTTACGAAACGGCGCGTGAGGAAGTAGAACTCCGGCTAAAGAACGACCAGCAGCAGATCCTGCTCACTTTGCGTGCTGTCTCCCGAATCAACCCCATTCACACGGTGAGCGGGCCGCCGCTGCTTGTGCCCAAAGTGCAAAAGGAACTGAGCAAAGCCTTGGAAGAGATACGCGCGCAGCGATACGACGAAGCGCGGAAGGATTTGCTTGCGGCGCAAAAATTGGCGCCAAATCATCCAGACGTCAATTATTTGATGGGACTCCTGGCATCGCTCACAGGCAATTCAGCGGAAGCGCAAAACGACTGGCAGAAGGCCATCAGTTTTGACCCAAATCATTATTTTTCGCTGATGGCACTAGGCGAAACGGCTCTCGGGAAAGGTGATCTCCAGCAGGCAAAGGTCCTGGCGGACCGGGCCATTTCTGCAAATCCGGGCGCCTGGCGTGCCCACGAACTTCGCGCGCACATCTGCCTGCGACAAGGACTCTTTGAAGAGGCCGAGAAGGGCGCCGAGCAGGCCATCGATCTTGGAAAGGGGGAGGCCAACTCTGCCCGGCTGGTACTTGCAAAAGCGTTCATTGGCGAAAAGGAGAAAACCCGCGCGATTTCCACCCTGCAGGTTTTTCTGGAGGGCAAGATCACGGACGCGCAAGCCGCATCGGCCAGGAAACTCCTCGAGGCGCTGAACAAGCAGGCAGTCGAACAGCCGGGACCGGGAATGCGGGAAGCTGTGCCCACTACTGTTCCCGAGGCGGCGATCGAGACGCCAGCGTTACCGACGGCATCACTACTTCCTCCCCCGGTGAAATGGATGCCGCCGGGCATAGATGATTACGTCCCGCCCGTAGATAGAACAGCCAGCTGTAATTTGCCGGCCGTGCTGGCGGGAGCGGAAAAGAGAGTCCAGGAATTTGTCAAATCGTTGGATAGTTTTACGGCTACGGAAAAGTTGCAGCATCAGGTCATCAACAACAAGGGCCTGGCGATCAGCAATGAAGATCGCCAGTATGACTATCTGGTGTCGATCAAGGAAGTGCGACCTGGAATTCTGGACGTCGAAGAGTATAGAAACGCGACACTGGCCCTGGACGTGTTTCCAGACCGGCTGGCAACTCGAGGGCTGCCGTCGGTCATTCTGATTTTTCATCCCGTCAATATTGACGGCTACGAAATGGCGTGCGAGGGTCTTGGGACCTGGCATGGAACTCCCGCCTGGCAACTGCGCTTCCAGCAAAAGGACAAGCGCACGGATGTGGTTCGCGTATATTGGGTCCACGGCAAGTCCTACCGGGTGCCACTGAAGGGCCGGGCTTGGATCGCCGCAAACAACTTTCAAGTGATCCGGATTGAGACCGACCTACGCCAACCGCTGCCGGAGCTCAAACTGCTCGCGGAACATCAAGCGATTGACTACGGGCCGGTCCGATTCAAAAGCAGGGACGTCACCTTATGGCTTCCGTTCGACACTGATCTCTATCTGGATTTTCACGGGAGGCGCATCCACCGGCGGCATACGTTTGGCAACTACATGTTGTTCTCTGTGGAGGATAAGCAGAAGGTTTCAAGGCCGACCGACGCCCCACCAGCAGATTAATCCCGGGGTTATGGCCGTGGGCATGGCAGAATCCGATCGGCTAATTGCTTACTGGGTTACCGCAATGTTTGCTACCGGTGGTTTGGCGTAATAGCCTTTGCGCGCATACACCTTAAAGCCTTTCTCGCCGGTGGAAATCTGGATCTTGCGGAACTTGCCGTCCCAATTCTTGTTTTCGGGGTAGTAGCCCAGACTGTACTGGTGGTGCAGCTCGTCGGAGATCTCATCCAGCGCGTCTTCGAGTTTATCTATACCCCGGACTTCCAGCATTCGCCCGCCGGTAGCCTCGGCAAGTTTTTTTAGCAGAGGCTCTCCGCTGCTGTCCCTTTGGTAGATGTGGAGCACGTCGCAATTGTCGCGCTTTGAGCCATCGTAAATCTGCAGCACGTACGCGATCACGTCGTTTTCGAGCAGAGCTTCCAGGGCGTCTGCCATCGTAGATTCGCTCTTGGAATCACCGGAGAGGGCCACGATAACGATGGCCTTGCGTCCCACCTCGCCCACAAGGTAGCGGTGCGTAGAGACACGCATGGCGTCGTAAAGGTGGGATTCCCGGTTCGGGTCGAGCGGGTGCCGCCCGTTGATGCCCACGGTTCCGCCAGTCCAGATGCTTGGCTCCGCCGGAGCTCGTTCTGGCAGTCCAATCGCCGCTCCCTTCCCAATGGACTCGGCGGCCACCCTCAGGAGCACAGGGTCCGACGTCGGCAACTGCACGGTTTCTACCCGCGAGCCATAGCTCACAAGGAAGCCGAGGTCCGTGGGGCGCACTACGTGCCGAAGGAACATCTTCGAGGCCTGCGCCTCTTCGCCGAGAATCCAAGACATGTTCGAGCCCGTGTCCAGGAGCACACCCACGTTGAGGACCACATCACTGTGGTGGGCAAAGAACTTGATGGCCTGCGGCTGGCCGTTTTCCGAGACGCTGAAACTGTTTTGCCCCAGATCGCTGACCAGGCGTTTCTTGTCGTCGCGCACCGCGAAGTAGACGGAAACCAGATCCACTTGGCTTCGGAAGGCGCTTCCCTCAGCGCTTTTATCCTGCCCGAAACTCGATCGGGGCCAACCTAGACCGGCCAACGCCAAAACCAGAACCACCCCGGACGCGCAGACTCGAATAGGCATGAGTAGGCTCCTTCCGCTTTACAATGGACGTGCACGATTGGATGCGAACGGGCTGCGGCGGGTGGCATGGGTTCCGGCTTGCCCCAAGCGCATTAAGACAGGGGTGTTGGTACCCGGGTCTTGGGTTTTCCGCTTCTTCCTCCTCGCTTCCTGATGACTGATCGCTGATCACTGCTCCCATTCGAACGCTCCAGTTCTATTACCATTTTTTTGTCCAACCAGTTACTTGTGAGGACTTGACGGGAGACGAATGGCGGGCCTATGGTCTGCGTGACGGCTTGGAATGAAAATTCAGGGGCGGAGGTGGGCGAGAAGAAAAGCGCTGTAGAAATGGATTGAACCCTCCCATCCGTTCCGAATTTCGCGAGCCACGCGCGGGCCCGAACTTCCCGAAGTTGCGAGCAAACGCTCCGAAGGCAGACCAAATGCGAAAGGAGAATTGCGATGAAGCGACCTGGGGCCTGGCCAGTAACTTTTCCTATAGTGATTGGTCTTGTTTTGATTGGGGCAATGCTGATTGTCTCTTGCGCGAAGCCCTACCACGAAGAGACCGAGCGCTACGTTTTTGTGGCGACGAATATCGACCTGCCGTACTGGCAGGAGGCGCAGGCAGGTTTTATGGACGCGGCGAAATCGCTGGGGGTGAGGGCGGAGCTTGTAGGTCCGACGGGATACCAGCCGAACGCGGAGTTATTGGAATTCCGGGAGATTGTGCTAAAGCATCCCGCCGGAATTTGCCTCTCCGCCGGGAAACCGGAGATTTTCCAGGCGGACATTGACGCGGCCATCGCCCTGGGCATCCCGGTGATCTGCGTGGATGCGGATGTGCCGGACTCGAAGCGCGTGCAGTACATCGGAACGGATAACTTCAAGGCGGGCAGAGAGAGCCTGAAGCAGATGGCGGAACTCGTCGGACGCGGCGGGAACATTGCGGTGATTACGATTTCGGGGCAGCGCAACCTGGACGATCGGGTGGCGGGCATCGCCGACGCGCTGAAGAACTTTCCCAAGATGCATCTGGCAAGGATATTGGACGACCAGGGAGACGCGCGGACCGCGTTTGACCAGACCTCTGATTTGGTCCAGAAGAAGGAAAAGATTGATGGAATTATTTGCGTGGAGGCGACCGGAGGTTCGGGCGCCGCTGGAGCGCTGCATCGCTTCAACCTGGAAGGCAAGCTGCCGATCGTGGCGTTCGACGGCGATCCGGAGACGCTGGACTGGATCGACCGCGGCGCGATTGCCGCAACCGTGACGCAAAAGCCGTACGTGATGAGTTACTACGGGCTGAAGTTCCTGGACGACCTGCACCACAATGCGGTGCACCAATTCAAAGACTGGCGCACCGCGCTGGCCCCGCCGGTGCCGACGTTCGTGGATACCGGCACGCTGATCGTGGACAAAAACAATATCAAGCTTTATCGCGAGGCGCTCTCCACACACCCCAAGCCGATGTAGAGTGTCTGCGCTGTCGCGAAGGTCCACTGCGTATAGGCCACACCTATCGATAAAATAGAATGCATATATTGGACCTATGGGAGCGGTGACCCTACCATTGGTTGACCCGCGGAGGATCGCGCCGGGACGACCAGCGAAAGCGTGATTCTTCCGCGGGATAACCTTTACTGAGGAGCTTTATGAATCGAGTAAGAGGGAAGACTATTTGGGCCCTGCTTGGAGTTCTCACCCTGTCCTTCACATTCCACGCTGCGCACGCCCAGGATCAAGGCAAGACCAGTTATATGAAGCTGGATATCACCGAATCGTTTGCGTCGATCATGGCGCGCATGAAGTCGGCAAAGCCCGCAATCGAGAAGCGCCAATCCGATCTGCTCAGCGAGCGCTACGACCTGAGCAACCGGCCGGCCAGCGGCGTGATGATGGAGCGCGATAAACCGCTGCAAGAAGGCGTCCGCGTGAAGTTGTCCGAGGGAGTGACCTGGGAAAAGCTCGCGTCCATGTCTCCTGAGGATATTCGCGACAAGAATTTATTTCCAAAGGGCTTTTATCCGCTGCCGCACCCGAACCATCCCGAAGGCGGCATGGTTTTTCCTCATTACGAAATTGACGAGATCAAGAAACTCGATGGACGCGACATCTCCCGCTTCGATCTCGATTTTGATCTTCCCGACCACTTTATGCCCGCGTTTCCGCCGGCGATTTATCTGACCACGCGTCCGGACCTGGGCGACGTTTCGCAGGGCAAACTCGTGGCGCTCACCAACTACTACGAATTGTTCAATGGGATTCTCAACCCGAAGCAGTTGGAAGGGCTTCGGCTGCTGGTGACGCCGTTTCCGCAACAGCAGTTCAACGCCACGGAGGACCGCCGCTCGGAAAAAGCGAGCATGGGTGTGGCCTGCTTCGATTGCCATGCCAATGGCGCCACGAATGGCGCTACGCATCTTGTGGGCGATATTCGTCCCCAGGAATTCCGCCACCGTATCGAGACGCCGGCTCTCCGCGGCGTGAATATTCAGCGCCTTTTCGGATCGCAGCGCGCCCTGAAGACCGTGGAGGACTTCACGGAGTTCGAGCAACGCGCCGCGTATTTCGACGGCGACCCGACGATAGCGACCAAGAAGGGCGTCAATATCCTGGAACGCGGAAGCCAGGTCCACGACATGGCCGAATTCGAGGAGCTTCTGGATTTCCCGCCCGCTCCCAAACTGGACCTTTATGGGAAGCTTGACCCAAAGAAAGCCACCGCCGCGGAACTCCACGGGCAGGAGATATTTTTCGGGAAAGGAATGTGCGCCACCTGCCACACGGGGCCGTACTACACGGACAACCTCATGCACAATCTGAAGGCCGAGCGCTTTTACAAGCCTGTGATGATCAACGGCATGATGGCCAGCGCGGACGGACCCATCAAGACGTTTCCGTTGCGCGGCATCAAATCCACGCCACCCTACCTGCATGACGGGCGCTTGCTCACCCTCGACGACACCGTGGAATACTTCAATGTGATCCTTGGCACCAAACTCACGCAGCAGGAAAAAAAGGATCTCGTGGAGTTTCTGCGCACGCTCTAACCCACCGCCAAACCCGAGCCAGCCGCGCGCAACCCTCGTTGCGCGCGGCTGGCTCACAAAATTTGCCCAGAAACATACCCGTGTGGCGCACGGTGTGTGCGTCACACGGGGTTAGGTTTAGGGCTTCCGCTTCTTGGCCGGTTGCTTGGCTGGTTTCTTGGTTTCGCCGCCCTTGGGGCTGATGAGGGCCAAGAAATCTTTGGCGTTGAACGGATAGCGGCGGACGGATTGTTGTCCGGTGGTGCTTAAGGTGACGTCGACGCGGCGGTTGTTGGCCAAGACCAGCACGCTGAAATTCTTCATCAACTGCTGGCGCTCTTCGGGAGTCAGATCCGGATTATCGGCCATCTGTTGCTTGATCTGGTCGGGAGTGAGCTGATCCTCTTCGCCAAAAGACTTAGTGTCAATGTGGTCCGCGGGGACGCCGTGTTCGACGAGGTAGTCCTTGGCGCGTCCGACGCGACGGTCTGTAAGCCCCTTGTTGTACTCAGCGCCACCGCGGGGGTCCGCATGGCCGCTAAGGATTAGATGGGCATCGGGCCTGTATTTCAGGTACCTAGTGAAGTCCGCAGCCAGTTTTTCCAGAATGTCTGCCTGACTGTCGAGCAGGCCACGTTCGGGATGCTCGATGGTGGGCCGTGCGGTCGCAAAGTAAATCGTATGGAGGGCCAGCCTGGATTCCAACTCCTTGATCTCCGGCGCGGGCGCGGGAGGCGGCGGAGCTTGCACGAGCACAGTGGTGGTGTTGGAGGAAGTGAGAGCGGGAACGCGATCATCGGCGACGTTGCAGGTGACGGTGATGGTGCCGGGCTGCGCTCCGCTGGTGTTCAAAGTGGTACTGCTGCCGTTGCCGGAGATGTCGCCGGCGGATGCAGTGTAGCTGTATATCAGCCTGCGTCCATCCGGGCTGCTGGCGTTAGAGCTGATAGTTGAAGTGCTGCCGACGAGGACAGTCGCAGGATCGGCGGAGCAGGAAATGACGGGCGGATGCGGCTGCTTCACGGTGAAGCTGGCGCTGCAGGATGCGAATCCATGCTTGCTGCCATCACTCAAGTTGGAGGTGACGACGTAGGAACCGGGCTGCAAGCCGTTGGTGTCTATCTGCGGGGAAGCGTCGCCGCTCGAAATTTTTACGCCGGTGGCATTCCAGTTGTATGTGACGGTCCGCTTGGGACTGAAATTGGAGCCGCGGGAAGTGGCGGTCACGGACTCGCCGGCAAAGACTTCCACCGGCTGCACCGAGCAAGATGCGCTGGGCGGGAGCGGCGGCTCTCCACCACCCAAGTTAAGGACGAGGCCAGTTTGCAGGCGTACACCATAGAGTTGCGTACTCGGAACATTGGTAGGAGCATAGCGGTAATTCGACATTACAAAGTCGGCCCTAATGAGCCGTAGAGCGACGTGCCGGGACACATTGACATCCAGACCGCCGCCGAACATGACCCCGAGCTTGTCGATATCGTGGAAGGCATCCGGAGTAAGGCGATGGTCGCCGATGAGGAATTCAAGAAAGGGAGAAAAATGCTGGGTGCGGAAGGTAACCTTGGGGCCGAAGGAGATGTTGGCGAATGCGGCGTCGTCAATTCTTCTGGCCAAAGTCTTTTCCCCGCTGCCCCAATTGGTGCTGGTGTCGAGAGTAAATCCAAACCAACGATCGAAGTTATAGGTTGCGCTGGCGCCGGCACCGCGGGGATTCCATTCCAGGCGGCTGCTCAGGGGGAGTAGTGCGCCGGGAAGCTGGCCGTGCACGTCCGCGCCGGGATCCCACGCGGAGTATCCGCCGTAAAGTTCCCATTTGGGGGCAGGCTGGTCCTGAGCTGCGGCGATGGTGGCAAACATGAACAGGAGAGCAATCATTGCCGGCAGCAAGGTTAAGACCCGAACAGGATGGCTCTTTGCTTGAGATGACATACAGATGTTCCTCCGAACTTTAGCAACGTGAAATGCTTTTCCGAGCGGCCGGGCAGTGGGCCAGCCACAGGCCGGGCCCACTGCTGAAGACGTCATGGGCATGCCGGGATCACAACCGTGTTGGTATCCAGGGTGACTGCGCCGGTCGACGCCAGCGCTCTGCCATTCAGCGTTGCACCGGTGGTAAGCGTGACGGATGTGAGCGCCAGGACGCTTCCGTTCAAGGTAGAGCCGCTTCCCAGAGTCGCAGAACTGCCCACCTGCCAGAAGATGTTGTGAGCCGAGGCGTTGCCAGCAAGAACAACGTTGCTATTGCCTCCGGTGATGAGTGTCGAAGCAATCTGGAAGATCCAGACAGCATTTGGATCGCCGCCGCCGTTGAGGGTGACAGTCCCGGTTATCGCCAATGAGGTATTGGACTTGTAAATTCCCGGGGCGAGCGTTTGCCCGCCTATATCTGGCGCAGCGCCGGTCAAAATCGTCGGAGCCGGCGCAGTTCGTCCAGCGAGGTCGTTGTACGCGACAGTCAAGGCGGCTTGGGCGGCCATCGCGGAGGTGGTCGACGGCGGAGGAGGATCGTTCAGGTGTATCGTCCCGCTCACGAGCCCCGGCCCAGCTGTGTTGGTCCCAGGCCCCACGAACGTGTTCGCCGGGGCGATCGCAAAGCCAGTCGTAGCACTTCCTGGACTTACTCCCAGATCTGCCGTAGCCGGCGGAACTCCGGCAACTTTGGTGAGGCCCGTATTCGTGACCGTGGTGTGGGCCAGAACTCCGTAACTGCAGGCCGCTCCTAACGGTACGGCTGCTACGGGCGGCGGACACGGATTGAAGGGAGAGGTCGTGAACGTCCACATGAAATTAGTCGCCAGCGCATTACCGAAGGTGTCGTGGGCCCCGGTGGTAATCGTGGCGGTAAAAGCTGTCTTCACTGCAAGAGCATTCATGGGTGTAAAGGTGGCAACCAGTCCCGCTGAATCAAGGGAAACCGTCCCAGCCACGGTCGCCCCGCTTGGGTCGGCCACGGTAAACGTAGCGGTGGTGATCGTCAGAGGGTTCATCGCCTTGCTGAATGTTGCGGTGATGATCGTAGTGTTGGGGCAAGCGACCGTAGTGCCGTTGGCTGGAGTGGACGCAGTCACCGTGGGCGGGGTCAGGGGGCTCCCTGTCCCGGCTTGTTTGTCGTTGTCGCTGCACCCTGCCATGACGACGGCTAGTAGGAACGCCGGGATACAAATCTTAGAAACCTTCAATGTGCGCATTAGCTTTTCCTCTCCATTCCATGCCGCTGCATGGCGCTCAAGACTTCTGGCTGCTTGCGCAGCGATAGATGGGGCTTCGGGATTTGCTGGCTGAGGGGCAAGAACCCGACTCACTGGAGTCGCAGGATGTATACCAACTGAGGATTTTGAAGTCTGTACAATATTGGACACCTGCAAGAGAGCAGCGGTGGGCCTGGCGATTGACAAGCTAATAAGGAGGTGACTGAGTTGGAAAGTAGCAGTCTTATTGATTTGCAGAGGACGTGGCGCCCGGGCTCACGGAAAACCAGGGAAGGTGGAGCGCGCCAGAGTAGAGGTGGATGGAGACGGGCTGGCCGGGGCTGATGGCACTGTATAACGCATGGGAGACTGCGATTTCATCGGGGTCATGGCGCGGGCCCCAAGGGGCGACACGAAGATAGTAGGTGGTGGTGCGGCCGTTGTCGGCGTGCTTTCCTAGGACCTGGGTTTGGTAGGTGGCGGGCGCGGAGCGGTCGGCGAGTACGTCGAACTGCGCAATCGCGCCGTAAGAAAACATCGCCCCAATAAAAAGCATGGAAATCGCCGCTACCCTGCGATTGTGGAAATGGGGATCGGATTGGGCCAGGAAAATAGTGAGCAGGACCGCGAGGGCCAGCGTTGCCAGCAGCAGCGGCTTCCATTCCAGGAAATGCAGGTCTTGAATCGTGCGGAATGCCAAGGCGCAACTTGGAAAAATGAAGGCTCCGGCGAGGCTTGGGCGCGCGTCATTACGGCGGCCTTCGATCTGGTAAAGCCCATTCGACCGCGCGAGAAGAACTATAGCAATGAATGGAAGAACGCCAGCCGCAAGCATGGCGAGCGGATACGGATTCGGATAAATCCACGCCCACACGGAGGCGATTCCCGCGGCCCAATTCAGAATTTTGGCGGTACGGTACGCCGCGACGATGCGTTCCTCAGTCGCGTCGATGCCGGTGGTGTCGCGCGCAACAACGGCTTCGAGCTCGGCCATGGATTGGCCAAGATCTTCGTGGTCGAGATTCGGAATGTCGATGAACCATCCCCCGAACTCTGCGTCGGTGCGGAAATACAACGGGATTTTGAGCTTTTTCCGTTCGGCGGCTTTGGGCTGGAAGACCAGCGTAGAGATGTATTGCGTCGGCAGGATGCGGTAGCCGGCGATATCCGAGCGGCGGAGAAGTTTCGAAGATAGAAAGTCTTTGACCTCGATGAAGTCTGGGCCAAAGATCAACCGCGATGTGAGCACGGCGGTATTCAGGTAAATTCCGAGAAGCAGAAAGAGAAAAGACAGAACAACGAGGGCGAGTTGCGACCGCACGCTGGTCATCTCATGACCGGTTCCGAAGTAATACATTCCCGCGATTCCGCCGGCGGCGCAAAGTAGGCCCGTGGTCACCAAGAAGAGAAGATAGCCGATGGACGGCTTGTAGGCGCGCGGGTAGAGCGCGGGATTGAAGACGGGAGGTTCGTCTTGGTACAGAGGTTCGTCTGTGTCTAGAGGCTCGTCTGAGTACATAGGACCCGTTGAATGAAAGAAATCGTAGCACTGGCGTGGGGAAAAGATGCGGCCGATGTGGAGAAGAAGCAGGAAATCAGTAATCAGCAACCGCCAGTCCTGCTGTCTCAGGAAGATCCTAAAAGACGCACGATTTCGCGCTAGCGGGCGCGAGTGCAGGCGACGTCCCCTGCACAGGCGCTGGAAGGCAGGAGTGGTGAGAAATTAACTTGACTTGCACGATAGAGAGGCATAGAAAGCAAAGAACTCGCCTTTGCTACCGACGAGTTGGTGCCCCACGGTAGCGCTTTTCAGCTGACGCGCGATTTGCCAGGTCAACGCAAACTGCCCGGTAGCCCGCCACAACGCTGCCTCCGTTCACAAGGAGGAGATAATGATTCGCGACTTAATCAGGTTTAACTTGGGCTCTTTCCTGTTAGTTCGTCGGCGAGGCGCCGGCGCCACGATTTGCAGTGCATTGTTGATGCTGATTGTGGCGCTGCTCGCCGCTGGTCCTCTGCCGGTGTCGGCTGCCGCCCCCGACACGGTGCTCGAGTGGATCGGCATCATGAACACGACGGTCCTTGCCGGTGGCACGAATCCGCTGGCGTCTACGCGCGTGGTTGCGCTTGTGTCTGCGTCAGTTTTCGACGCGGTCAACGGCATCGACCCGCGCTTTCGACCGCTACATGTAAAACCAGCCGCACCGCACAACGCCTCTGAGAGGGCGGCCGCGATTCAGGCCGCATACGTCATCTTGGTCGATTTGTATCCCAAACAGAGCGACACCCTCACGGCACAACGCGAGGCATCGCTTGCGGCGCTCGCCTCCACTGAAAAGGCTCAATCCATCGCCGCGGGGAAAGGCTGGGGACAAACCGTTGCTGACGCCATTTGGGCCTGGAGGATGACCGATGGGATCGCGCCTGCACCGCCCCCGTTCCTTGGCGTGCAGAGTATCGTCGGAACACAGGCTGCCATCGGGGCTTGGCGCCCGACGCCGCAGGGGTTGCCCAACCACTTGCCCGGAGCGCCCGGAGCGGGACCGCAGTTCGCCACGATGACGCCGTGGGTGCTGACGCGGCCTTCCCAGTTCCGTTTACCGCCGCCACTGGCGCTCGACAGCCAGGACTACGCTAATGATCTCGACGAACTGTTTAAGATGGGCGTCTACTCCGGATCGGGGCGCAACCAGGATCAGTCGGATCTCGCCTTGTTTTGGGCGGGGAACACTGCACTTTACTGGAACCGCATTGCCTCCCAGCTCTCTGTGGAACGCGGACTGTCATTCACCGAGAATGCACACCTGTTCGCCTTGCTGAATGTCTCGATGGCGGACGCAGCAATCGCGTGCTGGGACGGCAAGTACCGCTACGTTTTCTGGCGGCCGATCACCGCGATCCGGGACGGGTTCACCCCTGCGGACTCGAACCCAACCTGGGTACCTTGGCTGGACTTCTTCCCGGGCGGCACCCCTGCGCATCCCGAGTATCCATCGGGCCATTCCACGGTGAGTGGTTCAGCCGCCTTCATCCTCGCCGCCGCGTTTGGAGAGAACACGGCGTTTAGCGTCACCTCGGAGACAACTCCCGGAAAGACTCGTTCGTTTGCGAGTTTCTCCGACGCGACATCGGAAATTGCCAACGCCCGCGTCTTTGGAGGCATTCACTTTCGAACTTCGTGTGTGCGTGGAAACACGCTGGGCAGAACTGTAGGGGATTACGTGTCCAAACACGCCATGCGTGCGTCAGGCGATGACTCAAACGAGCGAGATTAGGCCATGAGCAGCAAGCGAGGGGACCGATGTTCCGGCCCCCTCGCGATTTCCCGATCATTCGAACGAGATACCATGTAATTAATTATTCTGTGCTATTATTCCTTGTGAAGATTGCGCACCAATCTCTTCCCTGCCCCTCCGCTCCCTTCTTTCTAGCCACCTCCACCTGTCCGCCTCGCTCGGTCAGCTCTGCGAATCTCAGCGTACTCAGCGTCTCTGCGTTGGCATTTTCTTTTCCCTTTTTGAATTGTCGGCTGTAGGCTGTCAGCTCCCTGCACCTGCCGCTTCCCTAAGTCCTTTCCCTAGGTCTCTTACGCAAAAACAGGGCGTGACGGGTATTGGTATGACCAATTACAGATGGACCAGGTTGGTCCCCACATCGGTTGCAGCCCGTTTCCAGCCAGAACATCGAGCGAGCGCGCGGAAACGCCGGAGCCAGAGGCCATGTTAGAGTCAGGTACGGATGATGATGGAGAAAAGTGGGCACACGAAGAGCCGCGGGCTGATGGCCATCGCGGCGCTGAAGTTCGTGAACGGGTTTGGGCTGTTGGCGCTGGGGCTGGGCGCGCTGCATTTCCTGCGCGGAGACCTGCCGAAAGAAATTGCGCACTGGATGGAGCTGTTACGCGCCGATCCGCACAACCGCTACCTGATTTGGCTGCTGCAGAAACTCTCCAACGTGGACGAGCACCGGCTGCGCCAGTTGAGCGTGGGCACGTTTTTCTACTCGGCGCTCTTTCTTTCCGAAGGAACCGGGCTGGCGCTTGGGAAGCGCTGGGCGGAGTATCTAACGATCATAACAACGGCGTCTTTGATGCCGCTGGAGGTGTACGAAATCTACGTGCATCCAACCTGGCCAAGGGTTGTGGTGTTGATTGTGAATATCGTGGTGGTGGTGTACTTGGTGGTGGAGTTGCGGCGGACGAAGAGGGGTAAAGAGGGATAACAGTTAGCGGCGCGCAGCTAGCAGGAGGCGAAGAGGCTGGCTTGAAAGACCAGCGCTACATTGAAGAACGCAGAGATAGGAACGCGGGGATTGGGCTAGCCGCCGGCTATGGCGCCGATGATCAGGAATGGCTCGGTGCCTGCGGCTACTTCGGGCGGAAGAAGTGTGTCGGGCGATTCGTGAGAGAGATCTTCCGCGCAGGCGAAGAAGCGCAGGAATGCGCGCCGCTGCAGGGTGTCGTGATCGCGGATCGTGCCGCGCAGCATGGGATAGCGCGCTTCGAGTTCATCGAGCACAGACCGCAACGTCGGGGGAACGGCAAGTTCAAGCGTGACCTCGCCGTTCACATGAGCCAGCGTGCGGAGATGCGCGGGGAGTACGACACGAATCATGGCAGCGTTTGCACCTCAACGGAAAGGACTGCGGGCAGGTCGCGCACGATTGGCGCCCACGAATCCCCCGCGTTAGAAGAAGCATACACCTGGCCGCCGCTGGTGCCAAAGTACACGCCGCAGGAATCGAGCGTGTCCACGGCCATGGCGTCGCGAAGGATGTTGACGTAGCAGTCGCTCTGCGGCAGGCCCTTGGTGAGGGCCTCCCACTCATTGCCGCCAGAGCGGCTGCGGTAAACGCGCAGCTTGCCGTCGGGAACGAAGTGTTCGGAGTCGCTCTTGATCGGGGCGACGTAAATCGTCTCCGGCTCGTGAGCGTGCACGTCAATCACGAAGCCGAAATCGGTGGGCAGGTTGCCGCTGACTTCGTGCCAGCGGTCGCCGGCGTTGTCGCTGCGCATGACGTCCCAGTGCTTTTGCATGAAGAGCGTGTCCGGACGCGAAGGGTGCATAGCGACGTGGTGAACGCAGTGACCGACCTCGGCGTTGGGGTCGGGAATGAATTGCGAGACGAGTCCCTGATTGATCGGCTTCCAGGTTTTGCCCGCGTCGTCGGAGCGGAACGCACCCGCGGCGGAAATGGCGATGTAGATGCGATTGGGATTCTTGCGGTCGAGAATGATGGTGTGGAGGCACATGCCGCCTGCGCCGGGCTGCCATTGCGGGCCGGTACCGTGGCCGCGCAGGGCGGAGAGTTCGCTCCAGCTCTGTCCTCCGTCGGTGGACTTGAAAAGAGCGGCGTCTTCCACGCCCGCATACACAAGATTCGGATCGGTGTATGACGGCTCAAGATGCCAAACGCGCTTGAACTCCCAGGGATGTTGCGTGCCGTCATACCATTGGTGCGTGGTGAGAGGCTTGCCGCTTTGCGGCGAAACGTCATAAGCAAACTTGTTGCTTTCACCTTTGGGCATTCCGTCCGGCGTTTTGGTTTCGCCTGGTGGCGTGCCGGGCTGGAACCAGGTTTTGCCGCCGTCATCGGAGCGCTGAATGATCTGGCCGAACCAGCCGCTGCTTTGCGAGCAGTAGATACGATTGGGATCGACGGGCGAACCCTTAAGGTGATAAATCTCCCAGCCGGCGAAATGCGGGCCGCTGACCTCCCAATTTTCGCGTTTGCCATCGGCCGAAAGAATGAATGCTCCCTTGCGCGTGCCCACCAAGACTCGAATCTTGCTCATATTTGCCCCTTTTTCATTTAGTTTTTTGACGACGCGTATTTTTCGATGAGGGCGGCCGCCAGGTCAGGCTGCTCGTCGAATATATAGTGCGCGCTGCCTTTCACGATTTCCGTTTGCAGGTTCACGCATCCGTGGGCGCGCATGGCCTCCGCGATTTTCGGCAGGTATGGAGTGAAAGCGTCGTGCTCTCCCGCGCCGAACACCATCGGCAATTCAATGTTGTTACGCATCGGCGCGTTGAATGTTTCATTCGCGGGGAACGCCCGGTAAGTCTCGAAGGCCGAGCGCAGGTGATCGGGATCGCGATAAGCCGCCGCATAATGGGCAACGTCGGCATCGGTGAAGTGCTCCGAGCCCAGAAAAAAACGAAAATATACGAATTGTCGTCCAGTAACAAGCTTTTCCGGCAGATCGGTCTGATGAAAGCGAACGTGCCACAACGCCGGATCGCCAAGGATTTCCGGCCAGGGATCGAGGCCGGGAAGTGCGACGTCCAGAATCATAATTCCCCGGGCGTCTTGCGGAAAGCGGCGGGCGAAGGCATAGGCAACCATACCGCCGATGTCGTGGCCGACAAGGTAAACCTTCTGGAGGGGAAGCTGGGCGATGAGTTGGTGGATGTCTTCGGCAAGATTGGCGGCGTCATAGCCATCGGCTGCAGGCGCAGAGCCGCCCACGCCACGCAAGTCAACAGCAACGACAGTGAATTTGGCTGCAAGACGCGGCATGATTTTGTGGAATTCATACCAGTCCTGAGGAAACCCGTGCAGGAGAATGACGGCTGGGCCGTTTCCGCCTTGAACAAAGTGCAGGGTGGTGCCGTTTACTTTCGCGTTGCCGGAGGTGAAAACCGCGCCGAGTTGGGAGACGAGAGGATCGACCGTGTGATCGGGTGCGGCCTGGCCCCAAACATCGCCGCACGCAGCATACAGGGAAAGCACCAGCGCTGCTCGGCAAAGACCCGAGAGGGCGGAGAGGAAGGGGCTGGTTCTCAAGTGACAGTGCTCCATGGTTCTTTTCATCTAATTACGGAGAGGGATCAGGGCGCGGAACCGTGGGTCGCGCAAGTAAAGACCCAGCCAGAGCAAGACGCCGAGGTAGGTTGGGAACAAAACGTGGGTGAACAAGGGATCACCCACGCGCAGGTGAGTCATGACAGCGCCACCAAGATAACCGGTGAGAAGAATGGCACCGAGGATTGAAGTGGCTGGCACCGCGTAGAGCAGCGTGCAAAGCAGCAAAAGAGTTCCGATTGCGAAGTCGAGAGCGATCGGAACTCCCAGGTGCGCGAAGGACTCCACAACAGGCGCGGGCTTGAAGAACTTCATGACACCGTCGAGCACGAGCAGGAGCACGATCACAGTGCTGATCGTGCGTCCTGCCCAGAGTGCTTTTTTAGGGGCGCCTGGCGATGATGCTTCCGTTGGCATGAACCATTCCTCCGAATTGCTGGATGCTGGTTTGGCGACTACAATGCGCGGCGTAATTTTAAGCGGCCTGAACGCCGGCGCGTTCGACGTTGACCATCCAGGGAATACCGAAGCGGTCGGTGAGCATACCAAAGCGAAACGCCCAGAAGGTTTCGCCGAGCGCCATCGTGACAGCCGCGCCTTCCGAAAGTGCGCTGAAAATGCGCTCGGCTTCCTTAATGTCCGTCAGGCCAATGTTGACGCTAAATCCCTGCGGCTTGGAGTAACGGCCTGGGGGCGCATCGGAGGCCATGAGAACGGCGTTCCCGATGGTAATGCGAGCGTGGAGAATTTTTTTCAGCCATTCGGGCGGCACTTGAACGGAGGCGGGCGTGCCTTCGTGGGTCAGCATGGCCTCGATTTTTCCGCCGAAGATTTTCTCGTACGTTTTGAATGCTTCCTCGCAGTTGCCATCGAACAACAGATATGAATTGAATTGCATGATGCGCTCCTTTTTTTGTTTGAAAGCTGCGACTTCTATCCCAATTTGGAGAAAACAGAAAACCCAATTCCTCAGGGGCTAAAGCCCCTTCGCTCGCACGACCTCGCGTCGGAGCTGAAGCTCCGACCTCCCAAACCACACCTGTCAGGAGGATTGTGCCGATTTCCCTTCGGCGGCCTGCTGCAAGGCGTTGCCGTCGATCTTGGTCATTTGCAGCATGGCCTGCATGGCGCGTTTGGCGCGCTGCGGGTCCTTGTCGCCCAGCAATTGGCCGAGAACCGTGGGGATGATCTGCCAGGAGACGCCGTACTTGTCCTGGAGCCAGCCACAGCGGTCCGTGCGACCGCCAGCGGAGAGTTTCTCCCAAAGTTCGTCCACTTCCTTCTGGGTTTCGCAATTGACGAAAAACGAGATGGCGGGGGTGAACTTGAACTGCGGGCCGCCGTTGAGCGCGAAAAAATCCTGGCCTTCGATCTGGAAGGTCACGGACATAACCGAGCCCTTGGGGCCGGGCCCGGCATCGCCGTAGCGGGAAATCTTGCCCATCTTCGAGTTCTTGAAGATGGAGATATAGAAGTTTGCTGCTTCCTCGGCGTTGCCGTCGAACCAAAGGAATGGAGTGATTTTTTGCATTGGAGTTCCCTTTCCTGGCGGCTACTTTTTGCTGGCCGCGAGTTTCTTGCCAACTTCCTTGTGGTGCTCGATTGCTTCGCTCGGGGCAAAGTCTTCCATCTCGAAGAATGGCCGGACTTCGATATCGGTCTCTACGGTGGGGCCGTGAGGAGCCGGGGCACGCTTGGCCCAGTCGATCGCCTCTTGGAGAGATTTCACATTAATGATCCAGTAGCCGGCGATGAGCTCCCTTGTTTCGGCGAACGGGCCGTCGATGACAGAAGTTTTACCACCGGAAAAGCGGACCCGGGCGCCCTTGGCGCTCTGCTGGAGTCCCGTGAGGTCCACAAGCACGCCTGCATTCACCAGCTCTTCGTTGTATTTGGCCATAGCGGCAAGGAGTTCTTCGCTGGGCATTTTGCCGGCTTCGCTGTCTTTGCTGGCTTTGACGATCATCATGAATCTCATGGTTCTATCTCCTGACGGACTTATTTGTTGACGGCTGAGAGCTTGGGGTGCGGGGCCGGCAGATCCTGCTCTCTACCAGTAAGACGAACAGCCGGGGCCGAAATCGACAAGCCGAAGGAATTATGTTTTGGGGAGACCGTCGACTTCGACGAGCGGGCGGATTTCTACGGTGCCCCAGCGGCCGGCGGGGACGCGCGCGGCGATGTCGATGGCTTCGTCAAGGTCTTTGGCATCAATAAGAAAGAAGCCGCCGAGCTGTTCGCGGGTTTCGGCGAAGGGGCCGTCGGTCACCAGGCGCTTGCCATCCTGGAGCCGGAGACTGGTGGCCGTGGAAGTAGGCTGGAGGGGCGCCGCGCCAAGGAACTTGCCATCTTCGTGGAGTTTCTGGGCAAAGGCGGTGGATTCCACGTAGCAGTGTTCCCGCTGCTCCTGCGTCAATGCTCCGTTTTCCTCAAAATACATCATCAACATATATTTCATGGAATTCTCCTCTATCTACATCTTTAGTCGAAGGGGCAAGGCCAGAATCGACAGGATGCCGTAAGATATTCGAGACCAGCCATGACTTCCGCCGCAGCCACCGCCGTCGAAACGGTCTATAGATCCGAATGGGGCCGCATCGTGGCGACCCTGATCCGGCTAATTGGCGATTTTGACCTTGCCGAGGAATGCGCGCAAGAAGCTTTCGCGGCAGCCGTGAACCAATGGAGAGCGACCGGGGTACCGGTGCTTCCTCGGGCTTGGATTATACAGACGGCGCGTAACAAGGCAATTGACCGAATCAGGCGGCAGGGAAAGTACGCGGAAAAGCTGGCGCTATACGGCAATTCAGAGATTGGCACGGAGAGCCAGGAGCCGAATTACGACACGGGGGAGATACCCGACGACCGGCTGCGGCTGATTTTCACGTGCTGCCACCCGGCGCTGGCGCTGGAGGCACAGGTGGCGCTGACGCTGCGGACATTGTGCGGACTGGAAACCGAGGAGATTGCGCGGGCGTTTTTGACCTCCGCGACCACAATGGCGCAACGGCTGGTGCGGGCGAAGCGGAAGATTCGTGACGCAAAGATTCCGTACATCGTGCCGGAAACGCGGGCAATGGCCGAGCGGCTGGACGCAGTGCTGACGGTAATTTACCTGGTGTTCAACGAAGGGTATGCGGCAACGCGGGGGGATTCGCTCCTGCGGCCGGATTTGTGCTCTGAGGCTATTCGGCTGGGACGGTTGGTGGCAAGTTTGATGGCACCGCAAACTCCACGAGAGGCGACGGCGTTGGTGGCGTTGATGCTGTTGCATGATGCACGGCGCGAGGCGCGACTGGATGAAGCGGGGGAGCTCGTGGTGCTGGAGGAGCAGGATCGCGGGCGGTGGAAGCGGGAGCAGATTCGCGAGGCTCTGCCCCTGGTGGAAGAGGCGATGCGCGGGACGCCGGGTCCGCTGGCGCTGCAGGCGGCGATTGCGGCAGTGCATTGCCGGGCGACTCGCGCGGAAGAGACGGACTGGCGCGAGATTGTGGGGCTCTATGATGCGTTGGCGCGGGTGCAGCCTTCCTCGGTGGTTTCGCTGAACCGCGCGGTGGCTGTGGCGATGGCGGAGGGACCGCAACGTGGATTGGAATTGATGACGGAACTGGCGGCGGCGAGCGATCTGGAAAATTATCATTTGCTGCATGCGGCGCGCGCGGATATGCACCGGCGATTGGGGAGTTATGCGGATGCGGCGGAGGAATATCAGAAGGCGCTTGCGCTAGTGACGAATGATAGTGAGCGTCGATATTTGGAGAAGCGGTTAAAGGAAGTGCGGGGCGGCGGCGCGTAAGAAATACCAAGAGGGCCGGGCCCTTCGACTGCGCTCAGGGTAAACAAGCCCGGCTCCTACAAAATACCGAATAGTCAATTCTTACAAAATCATGCGGGTGAGCAGGCCGGCGAAGGTGCCGAGGGCGGCTATGGTGGCGTAGGCCGCGGCCGCGACACGCCAGGAGAGGGATTTGCCGACGACGGAAAGTGAGTAGACGCTGATGATCCCGAGCGTGCAGAGGATGGTGACAACGTATGGGAGCGGAACGCCTTTGGTCATGGCGATGTAGGCAATGGCCACGTCGAAGGCCATTGGCACGGGTAGGAATGCGGCAACGTGGGCTACGAGAATAATGCCGACGATGGTGACCTGGGCGATGAGGGCCTGCGGCGGGAGAAGTTCGACGACGAGCGCGCCGAGAACGGCGGCGAGAATCATCAGCGGCAAGGCAACTCGCGCGACGTACCAGAAACTCTTTGCGAAGGAACGCGCGACGCCGGTCGCGGCTTGCGGCCAGGTTTCCGCGGAAGGGATTTCGATGGGACACGCGATGGTGGCGGCTTCCGGTTTTTGGCGAGAGGCGACGGCGGGAGCAAAGACGAAGATCAGGAAGAGAACGGTGGCGAGTTTGATGAGCGCGACGGAGACGGGAAAGAGCGCGAAGGTCATGGCGAGGACCACGATGTTGAGCGCGGGCGAAGCGAACATGGTGGCTAGCACGGATTCCGCGCTCATGCCGGAAGCGAAGAGTCCGCGCGCGATGGGCGCAATGCAATTGGAGCAGACGGCGAGCGGAACACCGGCGGCCGCGCCGAAGAGCGTATTGAGATAACGCGAACGGAATCTACGGCGCGGGAGCGTGGCAAGAAAAGTGAGCGCGGCGGGCCCGAAGAGGAACGAAAAGGTCATGCCGATGCGGTTGGCGTCGAGCCAGTTGACCGTGGTGCGCCATACGCGGGTGGCAAGCGGCATGGAGCGATCGACCTGGTAGACGACGCCGAAGGTGAGCGCGCCCGTGGCTTTGAGTTGCGTGCCAGCGTGGTAACGCTTGAGGAGCGCGGGGTAGCGGGAGTCGACCCAGAAAATGCCGGCGATGGCGACCATCAGGAAAATGGCGAGGACGCGGCTGCGCCAGGTGCCGACGGCGGTGAGAGCTGGATTGAAATTCAGGGCCGAGGTTTGGGCAGACATTGGGGTCCTCCATGGAGCGACGCCGGGGGATGGAGAAAAAAGCGTGAGTTCGGGGAATGTATCGGGATTGGGGCGGGGTGGGAATAGTGGAAAAGGATTAGTGGGGGCTAGCGGTGGCGCGCTGCGTGTTGAATTCAAGGGTTGGTCGGTTGGGTTGTGTCGGTAAAAGCGGGAGCTTCGCTCCCGCACTCCAATGTCGGAGGGCGGCGTATGGCCGCCTCTACAGAGGCTCGAAAATCCAAGAGCAGAGGTAGGAGTGCCTATGCCACGTGGAGTGGTCAAGGCTTGGGGGAGGCGTTCCACATTTCTTGCTGGATTTTCCATTGGCCGGTGGCGTCTTTGTGGAGGACGAACAGAATTTTGCCGTAGCCTTCCATTGCGGGTTGATTGGGAGGCTGGAGGCCTTGCGTCTCGAGGCCCCACTCGGAGGCCCAGTCGCCGGAGACCTGGATGTCGCGGAAATCAATTTTCTCGCGGACAATTTTGTAGCCGGGCATCTGCACGGTGATGTCGTTGATGAATTTTCCGATAGTGGCGCGGCCGACCATGGGCGCCATGCTGGGGAGCAGGCTGACGCCGTCGTCGGCCCACATGGCGATGATGGCGGGATTGTCCATGCGGAGGTGGGCGTTGACGAATTTTTCGTTGAAGGCGAGGATTTCGGCTTTGGGGTCCGCGGGAGGAGCGGAGGTTTGTGGAGAGGAGTGAACGAGGCAAAGCAGGAAAGTCAAAACCAGGAAGGTCGAACGACACGCTGAGAGCATGGACGTACCTCCTGAGCGACCTTCATATCGGAATTGCGGGGAAAATGGAAGAGGGAGAGATTGATCAAAGGAGATTTGAACTGGCGGGTTCACATAGCGATGGGATCTTTGGCGTGGCGCGAGACGTACCAGCAGGGATTGTGATTGGCGTGAGGGAAAAGGGTGCGGGAGCAGGGGACATCTTCTTCGGGCAGCACGGCGTCGATCTGGTATTCGGTTTTGTTGCCTTTGTCGGGGATTGCCAGAAGACGAACGCGGTGGACGGAGGAGTTGGCCACGCCAAGCCGGGGAACGGCGAGACGCGCGTGGTACCAAGTGAGGTCCACTGCGTAGGTGATGAAAAAAAGGAGGGTGAGCGACGCGACTATGCGGAAGATCAAGCGGGCGCCAGGTGACGAGCTATCGGTAGATTTAGGCATGGAATTAGGCTGCGGAGATATTCTGCCTCGAGAGGGGATTTGGAGGAAGAGAGAATTGAGGGGTTTGATTCAAGTTGGTGGGTCTGTAGGCGCATAAACCCGCTTTGGGTAATGGAAGGATTGACCCCCATTTTTGATGAAGGCTGTATAAGGGCAAGAATAGGGCGCAAAAACATTGCGCTCGTGCTCTTCCATATATGGGCTAGAGTGCGGCGGCTTCGCGGTCGGTGGCAGAGGCTGCCCGGGCAAAGGGGTAGTCCACGATTTGATTGATGGAATAGACGGACTCACGCTCGCAGGAACGGCACCGCACGTTGAAGACCCGGGAAATCAGATGGTGGTGAATGTCACCGGAATCGGTGAGTCCCTGGAACTCGATTTCCTTTCTTGTGATCAGGCCGGGAACCCGAATGGGCTTGCTACAGTGACGGCAGACTACGGCGCGAAACTTTTCAGAGACTACCGGTGATGCCATGAGAAGGACTCCTTAGATTTTGGACCGGGTCTTGCGGAAGGGTGAGGATACCGGAAGCCTACGGGAGTTGTCCAGTTGAGAATGGGTGGAAAAACGGTGGAAAAGTGACGCGTTCACGCGAGCTGGCATAAGCATTAAAACCTTTTAATTGAGCGATCTGGACGAACCTGATCATGATCGACTCTGGCCAAAGTGGTCGAACTGGGCTGAAAACAACCGCATCTCCCTGGAACGAAATAGTGTAGGGGAAATCCTCGGAGCAGAAGTGGTGGAGTTTCTTTGTTGTGACGACGCGATGTCGCCGGCGCGGCGGAAAGCCTCGCCCCTGAAGGGGCGAGCTACAAGAACATCGGAGTTGAGAAATGGTGGAGCCGATGGGGTTCGAACCCACGACCTTCCCGGTTTCACCTGGACGCGTCACGGTTAGAGAAAGTCTCTGAGTAGACGAGTTTCCATGGGCCGCGGTTCTTGAAAGACTTCGAATAATTGGCATTGTGATAGGCAAGGCGTTCGATGACGTCTTGTGTCTGGCCGATGTAATACCGGCCCGTGGATTCGCTTTGGAGGATATAGAGGAAATACACGGGTAAGAATATGGTGGAGCCGATGGGGTTCGAACCCACGACCTCCTCGATGCCATCGAGGCGCGCTCCCAGCTGCGCCACGGCCCCACCGGAGGAACTTTTGAAATTCTACCATAAATTGACGCGCTGACGACGGGTTAGCCGAGGTGGGCAAGGAGCGCGCGGCTGCCGCGGTTGAGGGAGCGGCCGCGGAGGACTACGGCGGCGATGGTGCGCTCGGCTTGCGGGTCGGCGATGCGGACGAAGCGGCAGGGCCTGGATTTGTCCACGGCCATTTCTGGGACGAGCGAGACACCCATGCCGGCGCCAACCATGGCGAGAAGGCTGGAGAGATGCCCGCTTTCGAAGACAACGCGGGGATCGAGGCGGGCGCGGTCGCAGGCGGCTACGGCGGTATCGCGGAAGCAGTGGCCGTCGCGGAGAAATAGAAATGGATCGCGGCGAAGATCGGCGAGTTGCAGCGCCGGGCGCCGCGCGAGCTTGTGAGTTTTCGGCAATGCGGCGTAGAGGCGTTCGCTGAAGAGCGGATGAGAGTCGAATTCGTGGCCACGGATCGGGAGGGCCAGGACGGCGAGATCCACGGAGCCGGCGCGAAGGCGATCGAGCAGAACCGGCGTGATCTCTTCCGCGATGGTGAGATGGACTTTGGGAAATTTGTGGGAGAAGGAAGCCAGGCGCGAAGCGAGCCAATAGGGAGCGATGGTGGGGATGGCGCCTATGACCACAGGGCCGGCTTCGGATTGCAGGCGCTCGGTGAGTTCGTCTTTGGCGCTGGAGAGTTCGTGGAGGACGGAGCGAGCGCGGGGGAGGAAGGCGGCACCGAGTTCGGTGAGGCGGACGGAGCGGCCGAGGCGGTCGAAGAGGCGGCCGCCGAGTTCGGATTCGAGCTTTAGGATTTGCTGGGAGAGCGAGGGCTGCGAGACGTGGCTTTTTTCGGCGGCTCGCGAGAAGGAACCGGTGTCGGCGACAGCGCAGAAGTAGCGGAGTTGGTGGAGTTCCATGGGGGGAGAAGTTTTTAGTTATAAGTTATAAGTTGTTGGTAGCCGCTCATTGGTGATTGCCATTCGCCGCTCAGTGGCTTACTTTTACTTTCAACTTTAAACTTAGAACTGATGACTCTCCGGCTCCCTTCTGCCATAGGCTGTACCTATTCATTGTATCCGAAGTAGATATTGGAACAATAGGTGGGGGGGAAGCATACTATGAGCCTTGACTGGGTCTGCTCGCCCCGCGACGTGAGGCTAGCCAAGAGGTTGTATTCGATTTCAAGGGCGGATGATTCTTAGTCTACGAAACGCGAAAAAGCGAAAAACGATTGGAGCGAAACATGGCAACTGAAACGAAGTGCCCATTCGCGGGAACTCCCGCACACGAGAACCGGGACTGGTGGCCCAACCAGTTGGACGTTCAGATTCTCCACCAGCACTCCAACCTGTCGGATCCGATGGGTGAGGAGTTCGACTACGCCAAGGAGTTCAAGACTCTCGACCTGAATGCCGTGATCAAGGACCTTCATGGCCTGATGACAGACTCTCAGGATTGGTGGCCGGCCGACTTCGGCCACTACGGCGGGCTGTTCATTCGCATGGCGTGGCACAGCGCGGGCACATACCGCATCCACGACGGTCGCGGCGGCGCGGGTGCCGGCCAGCAGCGGTTCGCTCCGCTGAATAGCTGGCCGGACAACGTGAACCTCGACAAGGCGCGCCGCTTGCTGTGGCCGATCAAGCAGAAGTACGGCCGAAAAATTTCCTGGGCCGACCTGATGATTCTTGCAGGCAACGTCGCGCTGGAATCCATGGGCTTCAAGACCTTTGGCTTTGGCGGCGGCCGTGCGGACGTATGGGAACCCGAGGAAGTCAACTGGGGCCCCGAAGGCACGTGGCTGGGCGACGAGCGCTACACCGGCGACCGTGATCTTCAGAATCCGCTGGGTGCCGTACAAATGGGCCTGATCTACGTGAATCCGGAAGGGCCGAATGGCAAGCCGGATCCCATCGCGGCAGCCAGGGATATCCGCGAAACGTTCCGCCGCATGGCCATGAACGACGAAGAAACCGTCGCGCTGATTGCCGGCGGGCACAGCTTTGGCAAAACCCATGGCGCCGGCGACGCGGCCAACGTAGGCGCGGAGCCCGAAGCGGCCAGCATCGAGGAGCAAGGCCTCGGCTGGAAGAGCAAATTCCGCTCCGGCAAGGGAGGCGACGCGATCGGCAGCGGCCTGGAAGTCATTTGGACCGAGACGCCGACAAAGTGGAGCAACAATTTCTTCGCGAACCTCTTTGGGTACGAATGGGAACTCACGAAGAGCCCGGCCGGTGCGCATCAGTGGACACCGAAGAATGGGGCAGGCGCCGGCAAGATGCCGGATGCGCACGACCCGTCCAAGCGTCACGCGCCATCCATGCTGACCACGGACCTCTCCTTGCGCTTGGACCCTGCTTACGAAAAAATTTCACGGCGCTTCTACGAGCATCCGGATCAGTTTGCCGACGCGTTTGCCCGGGCGTGGTTCAAACTGACGCACCGTGACATGGGCCCGATCGTGCGTTATCTCGGCACGCTCGTTCCGAAGGAGACGCTGCCCTGGCAAGACCCGATCCCCGTGGTGAATCATCCGCTGATCGGGGAGCAGGAAACTGTCGCTTTGAAAGCGAAAATCCTCGCCTCCGGGCTGTCCGTCTCGCAACTGGTCTCGACCGCGTGGGCGTCGGCGTCGACGTTCCGCGGCTCCGATAAGCGCGGCGGAGCGAACGGCGGGCGCATTCGGCTTGCGCCGCAAAAGGACTGGGCGGTGAACCAGCCGGCTGAGCTGGCGAAGGTGCTGCAGAAGCTCGAAGGCATCCAGAAGGAGTTCAACGCTTCTGCATCTGGTGGGAAGAAGGTCTCGCTGGCGGACCTGATCGTTCTCGGCGGCTGTGCGGCAATCGAGAAGGCCGCGAAAGCCGGCGGGTACGACGTGAAAGTTCCCTTCACGCCAGGGCGCATGGACGCGTCGCAAGAGCATACCGACGTCGATTCGTTCGAACTGCTCGAACCGAAGGCGGATGGGTTCCGCAACTACGTCAATGGCAAGCAGCGTGTGTCGGCCGAGGAGCTCTTGGTGGATCGGGCGCAATTGCTGAAGCTTACGGCGCCGGAAATGACCGTTCTCGTTGGCGGCCTGCGCGCCCTGGGCGCAAACACCGGGAACTCCAAGCACGGCGTCTTCACCAAGCGGCCGGAGACACTGACGAACGACTTCTTCGTCAACCTGCTCGACATGGGCACGGTGTGGCAGCCATCCAGCGAATCCAATGGCTCCGGAGCAGTCTACGAAGGGCGCGACCGGAAGACGAACGAGGTCAAGTGGACCGGCACCCGTGTCGACCTGATCTTCGGTTCACACTCCCAGCTGCGCGCCCTCGCGGAAGTCTATGGGGCCGCCGACTCCAAGGAGAAGTTCGCGAAGGACTTCGTGGCCGCGTGGACCAAAGTGATGAACAGCGATCGCTTCGACCTCGCCTGAGATCGGCGGAAGAAGAGATCTGGCAAGAACGGGGCGGGCTGCGAGGCTCGCCCTGCTTTGCTTTTATGGTTTAGGGGAATCAGGCTCGGGAGCGGGAGCTTCGATCTTAGCTCTTTGTGAAGGGGTGCTTTGGGCGGGGGTACCTGCAACCGGAACGGAAGACTCCAAATCAATGTCGCGAGAATGAAGAACGGATACTTCCGGGGCTTGCGCACAAGGGCGAAAGTCCAATGTGAGATTTACTGTGTGATTTGCCACGTTTCGGATACTTACCTGCATAATTTTGTACGGACTTGCGCCGCCAGGTATCTGTGACTGATTGTTTTCGAAGGATTTTGGCCAGAGTGTCGGGTTAAAGATTTCTCCTGTTGATTGTGGGAATTGCAGGTCCTGGGCCCTGCGCGCACCCACGCCGAGCACTTCTATTCTGGCAATGCGGTACGGGCTTCCCTCGTCAATCTTGATTGTAAGGTCGATGCGCAAATCCTTGTCAGCGAATTGGGTTTCCGGCACGGGAACCATATCGATGTAGCCCTTGGAGTTGTACAGCTTCATAATCCCGTCGAGCGCTTCACGATTTTTGGAGACAGCAAACAGATCGCCTGATTTCAGCTGGAGTTGCTTGCGAAGGAGGGATTCACTGATAGTCGGAGACGCCTCCTCGTTATTTTTGAAATGGACTTCTCCCAAGCGGTATTGAGCGCCGCTTTCGATGTCGAATCTGAGGGCGTAATGAAGTTCGTCCGGTGCTGCGCGGATGAGAAACGGTTTCGGCTCCACGAAAACCTTGAAAAAGCCCGCCTCTTGCAACTCTTCTCGAATGGGCTCGACGGCATCGTCCATCCAATCATGATCGGGCGCCCCGGAGCTCTTTGATAGTGGGAGTTGTTGAATCTGCTCTGTCAGCTTGGATCGCTGCGCCTCGGCGGGCGGGTTTTCCCCATGGAACTCGACTGTGTCGATGACGATTTTTGATTCTTGATCGTCTTTCGCTTTGATTTGATTCTGCTTTGCGGAACCGTCCGTGGAGCAGTTGTTTGATTGTGCGGATGGGCGCAGAAGAGATGTCTGACCGACGATTAGAGTCAGAATGCCGAAACGAAGTAGCATTCGGCGGAGGTACATGTTCGCAAATATAAGGGAAAAGTAGTTCGGTGCCAACCGGATTCATTCGGCGTCGCGTCGCGCGGATTACAGAAAGTTGGGCCAGTTCGAGTAGAATGCTTGAGCCATGGCGAAACTTACATTTTTGGGTGCGGCTGGTTGTGTTACGGGGTCGAAATATTTGGTGGAGGCGGCGGGCCCTTCCGGGACAAGCAAGAAGCTGCTGATTGATTGCGGGTTGTTTCAGGGGTTGGACGACCTGAAGCAGCGGAACTGGAATCCGCTGCCGGTGGATCCGAAGACGATCGACTACCTGGTGCTGACGCACGCGCACCTGGACCACACGGGATGGCTGCCGGTGCTGGTGCGAGACGGCTACAAGAAACCGATTTATGCGAATCCGGCGACGATTGAATTGACGAGCCTTTTGCTGAAGGATTCGGGACACCTGCAGGAAGAAGAGACGCAACACGCGATCAAGAATAAGTTGAACACGCATGCGGAGCCGCGGGCGCTTTACACCGCCGCCGATGTGGAGCCGGTGCTGGCGCAGTTGAAGCCGATGGCGCGGCGTGGCGGATTTGATTTGTCGCCGGAATTTCATTTCGAGTCGTACGACGCGGGGCACATTCTGGGATCGTCGAGCCTGGAATTGACGATCACGGAGAACGGGAAAAAGACAGTGGTTGTGTTCTCGGGAGATGTGGGCCGCTACGACCAACCGATCCTCAACGATCCGACGACGCCGGCAACAAAACAAATTGACGCGTTGCTTTGCGAATCGACGTATGGAGATCGGGAACACGAAGCGGGCGACCCGCTCCAATCGCTGGCGGATATTGTGAACCGCGTGGTGAAGCGCGGCGGATCGATCGTAATTCCGGCGTTCGCGATCGGGCGGACGCAGACGTTTATGTATTACCTGCGGCAGCTGGAGGATTTACAGAAAATCCCGAAGGTGCCGGTGTATGTGGACAGCCCGATGGCGCTAAGCGCGACGGATTTGTATTTGAAGTACAAGGAAGATCACGACGTGGAGTTTACGCGGGACGAACAGGGCGGAGGCGATCCGCTGAACGTGCACACGTTTCACCTGGCGCGCAGCGTGGCGGAATCGAAGGCCATCAACGACGTGAAGACGCCGTGCATCATCATTTCGGCGAGCGGGATGGTGACGGGCGGGCGCGTGCTGCACCATCTGGCGCAGCGGCTGGGGGACGCGCGGAATTGCGTGATCCTGGGAGGATTCCAGGCGGAGGGCACCCGCGGACGAGCGCTGCAGGATGGCGCGAAGACGCTGAATTTGTACGGACAGGCGGTGCCGGTGCGGGCGGAGATCGTGGAGATGGGGCAATTTTCGGCGCACGCGGGAAAGAGCGAGTTGTTGCGCTGGTTGAGCGGATTGCAGACCGCGCCGAAACAGGTGTATCTGACGCATGGGGAACCGGCGGCGGCACAGGCGCTTCAGCAGGCGATCACCGAGAAGTTCAAGTGGAAGGCGGCGGTGGCGCGGTACCTGGATAGCGTGGAGATTGGGTGAGGCTACCAAAATCGGGAGAATTGGCGCTGGAGCGAAGCCAAATGGGCTGCGATTCGAGAGACAAAAAAGTGACATTAAATATTTGGGGAACTTAGAAACATTTGCAGGGGAATACTCGTCTATACCTGCAAGACCACTCGCGGGGTAGGGGACTGACCACCACAGGGCAACCGACCAACAGTCTCTTACCCCTTTCCTCCGCAAAAATCACATTAAAAAGGGTTTAATAGCGATCAACCGGACTGCGCGGCGAACACCGTACGCTTCGTTGGGGTGTCGCGCGACATCGGTGGAATTTCTTCGAGTTGCAGGCCGGCAACGAACATAGGCGTTGGCGCGACGCGGCCCCAGCGGTTGAGTTCCCAGCGCGCGCGAAGGAATTTGACCTCCGGGCGGAACGAGACGTCCAGCACCATCTTGGTGGCGCCGCGATAGAACTGCTGCGGGAGCTTGAGTAACGGGTGCTTGCCGAAGGCCTGGCCATCGGTGGAGCCCCAGATCGAAACGTCGAGGGATTCCTGCTCGATTTGCTCTGTGATTGTGAGCGTGCAAAAGAAGGTGCGGGAAATCGTTTCGGAAATGTCGATCGGCGCGCCATCGCCGTTGGATCCAAGCCGGGTGCCGGCGGGGATGAGAGAAAATTCGAGGGGCACGGGGCGTTCCCTTTCCGGTTCAGCGCGAGTGTAGCACAGGGCGTTGGAAGGGTTGGAGGCCTGGAGCTCAGACGTGCAATTTTGCGAGGCGGGATTCGGCGGCGGCGAGGGTTTCTTCTTTTTTGCAGAAGGTGAAGCGGACCTGGGAAGCGCCGTCCTGGGCGTTGTTGTAAAAGCTGGAGCCGGGGACGCAGGCGACCCCGATTTTTTCGACGAGGTATTTGGCGAAGCGTACGTCGCGGGAGTCGGCAGGATATTTTGCTTCGTCGAAATGGAAGCGGGAGATGTCGGTCATGATGTAGTAAGCGCCGCGGGGCTTGTAGACGGTGAAGCCGGAGGCGGTGAGGATTTTGAGGAGGCGCTCGCGCTTGGCGGCGTAGGTGGCGGCGAGTTTGTCGTAGTAGGACTGCGGAGATTTGAGAGCGAGCGCACCGGCTTGCTGCAGCGGAGCGGCGGCGCCGACGGTGAGGAAGTCGTGGACTTTGCGGATGGCCTGGGTGGTGTCGGGAGGAGCGAGGGCCCAGCCGACGCGCCATCCGGTGACGCTGTAGGTTTTGGACATGCCGTTGATGACGATGGTGCGGTCGCGCATGCCGTCAATGCGGGCCATGGAGATGTGCTCGGTGGAATCGTAGAGGATGTGTTCGTAAATTTCGTCGGTGATGCAGAAGGCGTTCCAGCGGACGCAGAGATCGCGGATGAATTCGAATTCCTGCCGGGTGAAGACTTTCCCGGTGGGATTGTTGGGCGTGTTCAGGATGATGGCCTTGGTGTGCGCGCCGAACGCGGAGGCCAATTCCCTTTCGTCGAAGGACCACGTGGAATTTTCGTTGGCAGGCGGACGCATTTTGACGAAGCGCGGCGTGGCGCCGGAGAGGATCGCGTCGGGGCCGTAATTTTCGTAGAAGGGCTCGAAGACGACGATTTCGTCGCCGGGATTGATGATGGCCATCATGGCGGACATCATTGCTTCCGTGGAGCCGCAGCAGATGGTGATTTCGCGCTCTGGATCGTAGGTAACGTGCTGGGTGCGGGCAAATTTTTCGACGACGGCGTCGCGCAGGGGCTTGGCGCCCCAGGTGATGGCGTATTGATTGATGTCGTCGGAGATGGCCTGGCGCGCGGCTTCTTTTATTTCCTCGGGAGCGGCAAAATCGGGAAAACCCTGCGAGAGATTGACGGCGTTGTGCTTCATGGCCAGGCGGGTCATTTCGCGAATGACGGATTCGGTGAACTGCTCGGCCTTGGCGGAGAGCATGCGGCGAGCGATTTGGGTCATGTTGGTTTCGGGAGCAGACATGGAAAGATTGTAGCAAAGGCGGGGAAAATGTTTCGCGGCCGGTTGGGAGGAAGAAGGAGAAGATTTCACACAGAGGACGCAGAGGGGCCACAGAGTTCACAGAGAAGAATGAAGAGCACAGCGAGGAATCGCCGTGCCACAAAGGCAAGAGTGCGCTAGTTAGCGGGATTGCGCTGAGAGGTAGGCTGAGGGCTTTGGGGTGGCGGCGGAGACGGTGCTTTTGGGCGTTTCGCCGTAGAGGGCGCGGTACATGTCGGTGTTGCGCAGGACGATCTGGACGTACTCGCGGGTTTCAGTGAAGGGGATGGATTCGACGAGTTCGGGAACTTCGTCATAGGTGCGCTCGGATTTCCAGAGGGCGATGCGATCTTCGCCGGCGTTATACGCTGCGGCAGCGTATTCCGGGCCGCCGGTGGCGCGGGTGAGGTTGGCAATATAGAGCATGCCAAGCTCGATGTTGGCTTCGGGATCGAAGAGCGTTGTTTTGGTGAAGCGAATCTTGCGTTCCTTCGCGAGCAATCGGCCCGTCTTCGGGAGAATTTGCATGAGGCCGATGGCATTGGCGTGAGAGACGGCGTCGGCTTGGAAGGTGGATTCCTGGCGGATCAGGCCGGCGGCGAACATGGGATCGAAACTGTTGCGTTCGGCTTCGCGGCGAATGGCGGCTTCATATGGAAACGGAAACAATATTTTCCAGACGTTCGAAGGAACTTCGTTGAGTTTGCGGGCGTCGAAATTCGGAACGGCCATGCGTCCGTAAGCCATGCCGGTGGCGAAATGGCCCTGGTCGAAGGCGGCTTGCGCGGCCTCGACGAGATACCGCGGCGAAGCGGTTGCTGCGAAAGCGGCTTTGAGTTCAAGTTCGGCGGAGGCGTCGAAGGCGATGGTGCGCAGGGCCTGCGCGCGATTCCAGCGGTCGGCAACGATGGGCGCGATGGGCTCGTCGAAAGGGCGCAACAGCGGGGCCGCGGGAATTTCCGCGAGCGCGTCGGCGGGGTCGGCATCACTGATGGCCAGCTTTGCCAGGCGTTGATCCGCTGCGTGAGCAAAATATGTGGACGGGAAACGATCCGTGGCCTTCTCATAGAAGGCGCGGGCGCGGCCGGGATTTCCACCGCGTTCGGCGTTGCGGCCGAGCCAGTAGAGCGCATTCACCGCTCCGCCGGTGGAGGGATACTTGCGCAGGAAATTGGTCATCTTTTCGTCGGCAAACGGCTGGTGCTGGATGTAAGCGATCCATGCGAGGCGCCATTCGGCATTCTGGGCGTGCCTTCCGGCCGGGAAGGCATCAAGCAGCCGCTGGTAGTAATTCCCAGCTTTCGCGCGATCGAGTTCCACCCAGTAGTAGTTTCCGGCGGCCATGAGCGAATCTTCGGTCCAGCGGCTCTGCGGATATTTCTCAGCATTTTTTTCAACCGCGGTGAGCATTTCGACTTCTTTTTTATCGGAGCGCCAGGCTTGCGAAAGATCATAGAGGCGCTCGGCATCGGCTTCGGGATCGGTGACGGCAAGTTTCACAAAGAGACTGGGAGCGGCCTTGGGATGCTGGCGGCATTCGGCGGCGCGGACCAGGGCGCGCTGGCGGATGGGATTCTCGGGATCTCTCAGAATCGTGACGAGCTTTTCGTATTCGGCGCGAGCTTCGTGCCACTTGTGCGCGTCGTAGAAAATCTGCGCGCGCTGATCCTGCATCTCACCGGTGGCGTAGGGAAATTCGCTGTGGAGTTGCTTGTTGAGGCGAGGCAGGGCGACGGCCGCGTCCCTCGATTCATCGGAGAGAGGATATTTGTAGAAGAGCGCCTGGTAATCTTTCACGGCGAGAGCAAACTTGTGCGAAGCTTCATCGGCACGGGCGCGGGCGAGCAGAAGAGTGGGCCGCGAACCTGTGGCGGGGTATGTGGCGAGCGCGTCGAGACCATCCTGCGGGCGGCCAATGGCGATGGCGGCGGGAACGTAGGCTTCGAGAACCTGGTCCTTGAATGCCGCGCCGGGGTAATCCTTCAGGATTTGCGCGAAGTCCTGCGCGGCGGCGGGGTTCTTGCCCAGCGCGCGTTCGCTCTGCGCGGTCCAGAAGAGCGTGTATTCGTAAAGGAGTGTATCGGGTTTGGCTTTTTGCAGCCAGTTAAGGGCCTGCTGGGCGCGACTTTTCGAATAGTCATCGTAGCCGAGCGCGAGAGCGGCGCGCTGGCCCCAGACGCTGGAAATATTTTTGTTCGCGAAGGCGGCGAGCTTTTCATAGGCGCCGGGTGTGCCGCGATGGAGATCGCGGGCTAGCAGCGCGAGATCTTTTTGCGCGGCGGCGTCTTCGGGTGTTGATGAGTCGAGTGCCGGAGAGGTCGTGTCCGGCTTGCAACCGGCGGCGCACGCGGGAGATTTCGGATGAGCGGGCTTCTTCTTTTTCTTTTTGGTCTGGGCGGAGAGGTCGCCGGTGCAGAGTAGCGAGAGGCAGAGAAAGAGAACGGGAAGAATTACGGGCCAGGATCGCGGCGTACCGGATAGTTTTGTGGCGCGGCCGTGAAAAGCCTCAGGCCTGAAGGCCTGAGCTACAGGGCCGACGGCATGAGTTACAGGGCGGATTGAATTACCGCGATTTTCCGGCGGTAGCGTAGGGATATTCGCCGAGCGCGTTGGAATCCCCGTCGGCAAGTATTTCCACCAGCCAGCGATAAAAGTAATCCACCGGGTGGTCCATGATGGGTTTGAATCTACGATCGTATTCTCGATGAGCTTTCTCAATGTCGTCTTTCAGTCGGATGCAGATATCTCTGTTTTCGCGGCCTAGTCTAACCTGCTCCGGTCTTAACATTTTAATATCCTGCATGGATACTTTAGCAACGCGATTTGCGCGGCGGTGAAGTTCTTGTTCCTCAGGAGTCAACTGGTTGATGTCGAATTCGGCCTCCGAGACATGGCCGACTTCGGTGACGTGGAGCTGGGTTTCGACACGTGGTTCGGGAACCGGCTCGACGCGGGGGTGGGGGGCCGGAGCGGCAGCCTTTGGCTCCGGGTAGCTGGGGGCCGGGCGCGCTGGAGCTGCAGGAGGCTCTGGAGCAACGCGGCCAACGGCTTCGGTGATTTTCTCTTCGAGTGGGCTGCGCGGGCCGGGCTGCAAGGCCATGGCTGTGAAGCGGGTAAGAACTTCGAGAGCAGCCGAGAGCGACGCGGCAGCGGTCTGGGCGCGAAGCATGGGGGGAAGCGCATTGGTCGGCTTGCTGCTGGAGCAGGCCGCGACGATGTCGTTGATGGACTGCTGAAGCTCGTCACTGGTGCGCTGAATGCGCTCGAGGTTGTCGCGGAGAGCGCGAGCGACGGCTTGTTCAACAGCGTTGGGTTCAGGTGCCATTCCCGTTATAGGGGGCGTTTTGCCCGATATTCTCCCGTTTTGCCATTGTGGGGTGTGGGCGGGGGAGCGTCAACGGCTAGGGGGAGGGGGTGTGACTAAAAGGGTGATGAGGGATTCGGGGGCTCGGGGAGAGTAATCGGTAATCAGTAATCAGTCAGACGGGGATGAGCGATTGCCGACCCCGAAAGCATTGAATGGCAAACAGATAACAGCGATCAGATAGCAGGAGGCAAGAGGTGGGGCCGGGCTGTTAGGGAGGGGTCGGCTAATTGTCCAGGGACTTGGACATCAGGAATCGATGGTGATCGAGGAAGCCGCGGCGGCGGTAGAGTTCGATGGCGGGGTTGCCGTGGTTGACCTCGAGGTGGAGGAACTTGGCGTTGTGTTCGCGTGAGGCGCTTTCGGCAAGGTTAAGAAGTTGCGTGCCAATTCCCTTTCCGCGATGGGCGGCGTCGACGATGAGTTCATCGATCCATGCACCCTTGCCGCGGTATTCGAGGCTGTAGTCGAAGCAGAGCACCAGATAGCCGAGCGACGTAGTTTCTTCACGCACAAGGTAGACGACGCCGTAGGCAGAATTTTGCAGGAGCTCAGCGAGATTCGTGCGGACCGTGGGTTCGTGAAAGGCTTCCGACCAGGGATCGTCCTCTTGCATGCGGCGCATCATCAGAACTAAGAAGTCAAGATCGGCCGAAGTGAATTGATTGATCGAGATGGACATGTGCGTAAGCATAGCCTCTGCGAATAGGATTTATGCAGGTGACATTGGCAATTCTACAGAAGGGAGAGGCAAGCCGGGAATAAGCGGGAGAAGATCGATTGCAGCGAACAGGCCGCGAACAGGCGGTTGAAGAATACCGAGGAGACACAAGAAAAGAGTGTCTCCCAGGTGAATGCTGAATTGATGCGCTATGCAGAGACGCTGAAGTTGGCGCCCGAAGAAGCGGAAGATGCTCCGGAGGTAGTGGAAGAGTTGTTGAGCGCGAACTGTTGGAAGTCCTGCTGGAGCGAGGAGTATGCCTGTTGGGCAGAGGACAGATTACCGGACTGGAGATCCTGCCCCAATTGGCCAAAAAGCGTCGAGAGCGAATTCTGCTGGCTGGATGACGGGCCAGATTCGGCGGCACCGTGCTGGTGATGGTGGTGGTGCGCTGAGCCGGCGCCCTGTTGCTGGCCGAGCTGTTGAACGTCCTGCTGGACGGTGGCGAGATCCGATTGGGTAGCCGTCGTGTTGCCCGATTTCAGATCCTGGGCGAGTTGCGAAACGGCGGTAGCCAGCGGATTGCTGCTCTGCGCGCCTGAGGCAGGCGTGAGTAGAGAGCTTTGCTGTCCACCGGGAAGCAATTGCTGAAGTGATGCGAAATCGCTTTGCGCCTGGGGCAAGTTTCCCGATTGCAAATCCTGCCCGAGTAGCTGGAAGCCTTGTTTGATTTGCTGCTTATTCGGACTCGGATTGGTGGTAGAAGCAATCTGGCCGAGAATGCTGCTGGCAACTCCAAAAATAGCCATGGGTGTCTCCTCTTTTCAGGCAGGCATCGAAAGGTTTGTATGCACATCAACAATTACTCTGTCCGAAGCTTCGCGCGGCCTGTACAGCCTGCCGAGACGTTTTGCGAACGAGAGCTTTTCGAAGCCAGCCCGAGAGAGTAAGGGCAAAGGAAGGGCCAAAGAAGAGTGGGAAAGGAATGCCATAAGTTGTTAACGATAGCTGAGTTAGACACAGCCGACGCGCGGAAAATCCGGGCATCGCGGAATACTGGGCAAGGATTGCCCAGGCAGGCGCCGGTGGGGCGGCAAGGAGTGCCACGAAGGTCGCGAGCATCCAGCATGGACTTGCGTGGTAAAATAGAGACTCAAGGGGGCGACCCGGTTTCGACGGAAGCTGTCGCGTCCCGGAGGCATGCCGGGGGCCAACCACCCGTAATCGGCTGGAAACTAGAACTGCCAACAACAACTTGGCACTTGCTGCTTAATTAATTAAGCGCACGCTTCCCCGGGCTTTGCTCATGGGCCCGGCAAGAAGCGTCAAACAGTGAGCTGGCCTGAGCCTTTCGGTCCGTAAGGCTCGGGCGAGAACCATCGGACTAGCCAGCTGCGTTTCTTGCTCGTTCTAAGCGCGGAGGGCGAAACAAACGGAACTGAGATAAGCATGTAGGCTCCGTGGCGTAGCGCTTTTCGGACGGGGGTTCGACTCCCCCCGCCTCCACCATTTCTTGTGTATTTCCTCGTCCCGACAAATGCCTGGTTCGGCGCGTCCGCCGAAATTTATTTCACTATGAGTGCCAGGGGAAGTGAACGCGAAAATTGCGCGTTAGACACCACGAAATTTACGGTATACGTTCCCGCGGGCGTTACGAGAGGAGCCGGCGCTGCGGGGGAACTCCCGCCTCCGGCGCACCCTGCAAGGGGCAACAACACCAGCGCGATGATTAGCAAGCGTAGGGATGAACTCCTGAGGTAGTCCTTCCAGTCCCGCCGGCGCAAAGCGAATGGGAACAAAAGGAAAATGGCGAAGCAGAGCTCTGGATTGGTTTGCCAAACGCGATGAGGAATAAGCGAGGTACTTTGCTGCGAAGTGGAAATGGTCACGGTGACGCTAACGCTGGCCGATCCGACGTTCGCGTTCGAAGGATTGAAACTGCAGGCCGCGTGTGGAGGCAGGTTCGAACAACTGAAGTTCACCATCCCGGTGAAACCGCCCATAGGTGAGATGGTGAGGTTGTAGCTGGTGCTTTGTCCTGCTGAGACGGTTGCCGTCGTGCTTGAATTTCCCGCAGCCACAATCTGAATGTCAGTTCCGATGCCGCTGAGCACCACGGATTGAGTCTTCGTGGGATCGTTGTCCCTGATCTGGAGGAAACCCGGGCGATTTCCGGCTGCAGAGGGATTGAATACAACGGTAATCGAGCAACTGGCGCCGGGGGCGACGGTGGTGCAATTGTTGGTTTGCGAGAAATCCCCAGTTGCGGAAATGCCGGAAATGACGAGAGGAGTTGTTCCGCTATTGGAAAATGTCACATTTTGGGATTTTGATGCACTGCCGACCATCTGTTGCGCAAAGTTCAGGACATTTGTGGAAAGTGCGACACCAGTGTTTTGGCCCGAGACGACTAGCTCCAGATTAGCCGTGTGATTGTTCGCATCGGTCACAGTTACCAACACATCGCCTTCAGTTGACAGCAACGCTGCCGGAATCGTGGCGTTGATCTGAGTGGGAGTTACGCTAGTAACCAGCAGGGGAACACCGTTTGCCGAAACTGAGTCAGCGGTCGCGAAGCCGTTGCCGGAAATCGCGATGGCAAGGTCGGGGTTGCCGGCCTGGACATTAAGCGGAGAGAGGCCAGTCACAAAAAATTGAGTTGGAGGAACGGACGAACTGGTAAGGCTGGTGCGAAACAACAGCATGGCAGGCCAGGAACTGATGGCCAACCCGTTCGTTCCCCAGCGAAACATTTCCGGGCTCAGCAGGTATTCGTTCATGGGGATCGAACCGGAAGGCTGCTGGCTTGCCAGATCAAACGCCGCGATTTCAGTGCCTGGAGGAAAACCAGAGGGGAAATAACCAGGGGACCCGGCAAAGTAGACGCGTGATGCAGGGACATCCACTTTCAGCGCCGGCAAAAAAAACGAGACTGGGAAAGACGCGCTCTTGATCGCCAGGGTTGTCGGATCCAGGATTTGTCCATTGCTTACGTAAATGGATGCTCCGTCCGAGTCCAGTGGGCCGCCACCAGGTGATGGCCCTGAGAAATTCGTGACGCTTTGTGAGAGTGAGATTCCGGACGAAGAGATCGCGAATTTGTAGAAGGTGGAAGGAATCTGGTTAAACGTCGTGCCGTAAAGGGTGGTGGCGTCTTGTCCGATGAAGAGCAAGGCGTCCGATTGGAGCTGATTCTGCAAAGCGGCAGCACTTCTTTCGACGCTATCGTCAAAGACCGCGACCCCTTCTCCACATGGAGTAAAGCTGACTCCACAAAGCGTGACGGCCCAGGAGTGGGGATGACCTGGAAGAACCCGAATTGCGTCGGCGACCATCGGATTCTGAAAGCTTGGATCAAGCCCCAAACCAACGGCGAACTTTACCGTGCCAGCGGGGAGCGCTACTTGTGCCACCTTCTTGTCTACGTCCAAACCTACATACAGGAATTGTCCGTTATCCGAAACGGCAAGTTGATTCGGTCCACCTCCAACGGTCCATGCACTGAGAACCTTCGCCGTACCCGGGTCGATTACGACGACTTGACCAGCGTAATTCGGAGAAGTGGGATCAACACTGGAGAATAGATGTCCCGAAATGGCGTCGTAAACGGTGTGCCGGAAAGTGATGCTGCGAATCGCGGCGTAGATTGTGACAGCGAAGGAATTGGATGAACCACCGCCAGGGGCAGGATTCGAGACACTGACAGAAAGCTCGCCTGCTTGAGCGATGTCGCCGGGGGCGAGTGCGGCGGTCAGGTCAGCTTCATCAACGTACTTCGCCGAGCGCGAAGACCCGTTCACGAGGACCTGGGATCCGGGGAAAAAGTTAGTGCCCCTTATTTGAAGCGTGGGCGTGGACGCATCCGTCGGGACGGCCATGATTTCGGAAATACTTGGCGTGGGATAACTCGTAAAAGAGTTTCCGGATATCGCCACTATGTGAGGACTGCCGGCTTGGTTATCCGTGATCGTTATGGTGCCGGTCCGTAGACCGAATTGCGACGGCGTGAAGATGATGCCGATAAAGCAAGTATTATTTGCCCCAGGCGGTGTGGCCGGTGGGACGGACGCCGAGCACTGGTTGTCTACGGTGAAATCACCGGTCGCAGTTACGCTGCTGACGATCCAACTACCATCGCCCGTGTTGATAAACGGGATGCCGAATTCGGCATGGGTACCAAGGAAAAGATCGGCGACCTGAAATGACGGCGGGATAAAGACTTGCGGCGTTCCACCCTTGCCAGAGACAGAGACGGTCTGCCGAGGAATTGCGCTATTGCCGGTGACCGTGAGAGATCCTGAAACAAAAGAATTATCCACAGGAGTGAAAGTAATCGGGAGGCCGCAGGTAGCCCCCGCGGCAACTGACGTGCAACCGGGTCCGACCACTATGGAAGGCACCGAGGAGGCGACCGAGGAAACCTGCAACCCCGCGTTCCCGCAGTTGGTGATGTTCAGATTGACCGTTGAGGATGTGCCGACCAGCACAGCACCTAAATTGAGCGAAGATGGCGCCAGACATACCGAAGGTGCGGGGGTGGCAAGATCAAGTTTGGCGATAAAAGTGTGGATGTGGCCTGTAAGGGGATTGCTTGAAGGAGGCGGAGTGGGCTGATAGCTGTTGGCTGTAGTGGGAAAATCGTTGGCAAGTATCGTGCCAGCAACGATAAGATTATCATTTGCGTTGATTGCCAGGCTTGTGAAAGTTGCTCCGCCCTGAAATTCCGTCGCGCTGAGAAAGCTCCCAAAGAGCAAACCACTCAAATCCGAACTCATTTCTGCCGCTACTAACCCCCATTCCGTGGTGGAAGTTTGAAGAGCCGTAACGATCGGATTTTTCAAGGGAAAATCTGCCGATGCTGTCATTCCTCCCACAACGACGTTGGAATTACTGTCCACTGCGATGTCTGTGAAGGACGTTCCGGCGTTCCCAGGATCGAATGTGCCCGACAGATACGTTCCCGCCAAGACGGAGCTGGCATGGCTGTCAAGTTTTAGAATGTAGCCAGCGGTGCAAGCGCACGGCTGACCTGGACTCAAAGTTTTTTGGTAAGCATTGGAGCTTACCGGCAAATTGGTTTGAGTCGTCGAACCAGTAATGTAGAAATTGCCGTTTCGGTCCACAGCCAATCCGCCCGCAGTGTCAGTCCCGGGAAGATAGGTGGCAAAGTTAAGGGCGCTCGCGCTGGCATTTAACTGAAGAACAAAGCCGGCAGTGGGATCGATTGCGTTTGAGGCGTGAGGAATTGTCGATTCGAGAGCACCAGAAGTAGTTGGTAAGCCCAGGCCAGCCAGTCCAGCAGCAGTAACCTGCCCATTCGCGTCAACGGAAATTCCGCTTGCGACGAAGTTATTTGCATAGGCTGTTCCTGCGACGCGGGGTGAGCTACCTGGCACCAGTGTTGAGTAGGCGAGCTTGCCGGTGGGATCGAGCTTAAGAACAAACATCGTATCGTTCGCGTAGCTCGTGGGATTGGGGTCCAAAGTGCCTGGGGTCAACTGGAAATTGGAATCGTAGGTGGTTCCCGCCAAATACAAATTGCCAGTTCCGTCAACGGCCATCTTCCCATTGCTACCATTCGTGTAGAAACCTTGTTCGCCACCAATTAGACCTGAATAGTTCAAGATGGAGCCGTCTGGCTTCAGTGAAGCGGCAAAATAGTAGTTGGCATTATAGAAGGCCGGAGTAAGCGGCAAGACCGTGCCCACATGGGGGAAATCGGAAGAGGAGGTGACGCCGGCCACATAGATATTCCCGGTCGTGTCGAGAGCGATCGAACTCGGAAACGTTCCAAAGCCTCCGCCTGTAGTTGAGCCGCCCAGGTACGTTGAATACAGGAGCGTATGGCCGGTCGGATCCAGTTTGGATATGAAACCTTCCGAGGTTTGATTGGCTTCGGAGCAGAGTGTACACAGCGGGTTCTGGGAATTAGTGATCGGGAAGTCGGTCGATCGTGTGTAGCCGGTGACATAAACATTTCCTGTAGGGTCTGTGGTGACCGAACTGATGGTGTCGGAATTAGTCCCATCCAGATATGTCGAGAACCCGAAAACCGGATCGATGACCAGAGGCTTGGCATGGTCGTAAGCACCGAGTTTGAACCGAATCTCTCCATTGCGCGCGATAAGAAATTTCGCGGGTACTTTCTTCCGCGACCTGCCTGATTCCTGGTAGGCCACTGGTCGAAGAAAATGCAGCTGGGCGTCACCAAGCTCCACGACCAAATCGCCAGACGGGCCAACGCGAACAGGTTTGTCGAAAGAAAAAGCAATGCGCGACGGATCAGCACCCGGCTCCACCAGAAAATCGTGTTCAAGAGAATTTCCACCGCCGTGAAAGAGAAGATCTATGCGGGGATACAAATGTTTGTAGCGAACTCCGGCGAATTGTGGAACGTCGTGTAACCAGCGCGTCGAATCAGAGCTACGAAGATAGTTGGAATGCCCGGGAAGGATTTCCTCTCCGGAAACCGCCGCGAGGGAGTCCGCCCCGAGCCAATGGAGATGGATGCGAGTGGCGCTCGATTTACCTCCGGAGATAACCATATCCATGCCGTCATGTAGAAAGAAGGTACCCATGCCGTTGCGGCGGGCGAGGAATTTGTAGGGAGCAGGAGCTTGACCGTGATTGGGTTCGAAAGCCAGCGGCAGGGAGCCAAGCGTTGCCTTCACGTCTTGCCCAGCGACATGCACGGGAATTGAAGCAAACCAAGCGGTAAGAAAGAAAATCGCGGGCAGAGATACACGTAGACGAGGGGGCATAATAGGGGCTCCAAGTTCATCCGGCGACACGAGACTATACAGGACCTAATCAAATAAGGAAAGTACGGGCGACCCGGTTTCGAGGGAAGCCGTAATCGGCTGGAAACTACAACAACTTGGCACTTGCTGCTTAATTAATTAAGCGCACGCTTCCCCGGGCTTTGCTCATGGGCCCGGCAAGAAGCGTCAAACAGTGAGCTGGCCTGAGCCTTTCGGTCCGTAAGGCTCGGGCGAG